>PJUA01000063.1_pt1 | contig 125640 bp, 124 predicted proteins | sample 1512151 | NCBI WGS metagenome assembly PJUA01 (sample SAMN08177678, study PRJNA422409) | Soil metagenome, whole genome shotgun sequencing project. | isolation source: Soil enriched on filter paper: beechwood xylan treatment | place: USA: Madison | collected 2015-01-15 | reverse complement strand
CGAGCGCGTCCTGCAGCGCGGTCCGCTGCGCCTCGGACACCCGGTGCCGCTCGTCGGCGAGCAGGTGGTCGCTGAAGTCGCAGCGATCCAGCGACAGGTCGCCGAGCTGACGCATGAGGACGCCCGACGCGAGCGCGATGCGATCGAGCGCCGCCGCGCAGCGCTCGAGCTCCTCCTGGTCGTTCGAGCTGTCGAGCTGGACGTTGGTGAGCCACTCGGCAAGGGTGCTCAGCGCCGACGCGTCGTCGATACGCGCGGAGCGGTGCACCCACGGGACGCTGGTGTTCGACATGCCCGTCATTCTGCGCCCGCGTCCCCCGCGTGGGCGGGTGAGAAACGTGAAATCGCAGGTCGCGCCGCGACGTCGTACTGCAACCGGGTGACACGAGTCGGTCCCGACCATGGACGGGCGTCCAGGGAAGCGCTCGCCCGCGGTGCGCGGTGCGTCGCGGGCCGCGGGCGAGCGGTCGTCAGCGGGCCCGCTCGACGCGGGCCGTGTCCCAGACCGGCTCGGGCGTCTCGACGACCGAGCCGTCCGCCGCGAACACGAGGAACCGGTCGAAGGTGCGCGTGAACCAGCGGTCGTGCGTGACCGCGAGCACCGTCCCCTCGAACGCCGCGAGCCCCGCCTCGAGCGCCTCCGCCGAGTGCAGGTCGAGGTTGTCCGTCGGCTCGTCCAGGAGCAGCAGCGTCGCGCCGCCCAGCTCCAGCAGCAGGATCTGCAGCCGCGCCTGCTGACCCCCCGACAACGTCTCGTACGTCTGCTCCGCCTGCTCGACGAGCTCGTACCGGTCGAGCGCCCGGCTCGCCTGCTCGCGCCCCAGCCCCGACCGGTGCGCGTCGCCGCGGTGCAGGATCTCCAGCAGCGTCCGGCCGACCAGCTCGGGGTGGGCGTGGCTCTGCGCGAACCAGCCGGGCCGCACGCGCGAGCCGAGGACCACGGACCCCGTGTGGCGGACCGACGCGACAGCGGTCTCCCCCGCCGGCAGGTGCTCCGGCCCCGGGTCCGACCCACCCGCCGCGAGCAGCCGCAGGAAGTGCGACTTGCCCGAGCCGTTCGACCCCAGCACCGCGACGCGCTCCCCGAACCACACCTCCAGGTCGAACGGGCGCATGAGGCCCGTGAGCTCCAGCCCGGTCGCGACCACCGCCCGCTTCGCCGTGCGCCCGCCCCGCAGCCGCACCCGCACCGACTGCTCGCGGACCCGCACCATCGGCGGCCCTGCCTCCTCGAACTTGCGCAGCCGGGTCTGCGCCGCCTGGTACCGCGACGCGAGGCCGTCGTTGAACGCCGCCTTCGTCTTCAGGGTGAGCACGAGCTCGCGCAGCTTCGCGTGCTCCTCCTCCCAGCGCCGCATGAGCTCCTCCAGGCGCGACCGCCGGTCCTCGCGCGCCTGGTGGTACGTCGCGAACCCGCCGCCGTGCACCCACGCCGACGCACCCACGACCGTCGGCTCGAGCGTCGCGACGTGCGTCGCCACCCGGGCCAGCAGCTCGCGGTCGTGGCTCACCAACAGCACCGACTTCGGCGACGCCAGGAGCCGGTCCTCGAGCCAGCGCTTCGTCGGGACGTCGAGCGCGTTGTCCGGCTCGTCGAGCAGCAGCACCTCGTCCGGGCCGCGCAGCAGCGCCTCCAGCACCAGGCGCTTCTGCTCGCCGCCCGACAGCGACCGGACCTCCCGGTGCTGCGCCCGCTCGAACGGGATCGACAGCACCGCGTCCGTCACGCGGTCCCAGCCCGCCTCGGCCTCGTACCCGCCGACGTCCGCCCAGTCGACGAGCGCCTGCGCGTACCGCATCTGCGCCGGCTCGTCGTCGACCTCCATGATCCCGAGCTCCGCCGCCGCGAGCTCGACCGCCGCGTCGCGCACCGCGGGCGTCGCGAGGGACGCCAGCAGGTCGCGGATCGAGCGGTCGTCGTCGATGCGCCCCACGTCCTGCCGCATGACCCCCAGGCCGCCGCTGCGGCCCACCGAGCCCGCGTGCGGCTGCTCGTCGCCCGCGACGATCCGCAGCAGGGTCGACTTGCCGACCCCGTTGGGCCCGACGAGCGCGACGCGCGCGCCCTCACCCACGCGGAACGTCACGTCGTCGAGCAGGGGACGGCCGTCCGGCAGCACGTAGCCGACGCCGCCGATGTCGAGATGACCCATGCGACCAGTGTCGCCGCACAGACCCTCCCCGCCGAACCTCATTCCGTCCTCCTGGCATGGTCGTCACCCCGCAGGTCGCCGCACCGCCGACCGGGTCGTCCTCCCCTGGCGCGCCGTGCGACGCGGTGCGAGGGTCGGAGCATGAGCGACGAGACACCGGCGACCCGCACCGACCTGGCGCTGGGCAGCGAGGGCGACACCGACCAGCTGCCCGAGGAGGACACGCTCGTCGAGCGCGGCGTCAGCGACCTGCTCGACGAGGGGTACTCCCCGCCCGAGCGTGAGCGCCCGCGGTCCTCGCACTACGGCGAGACGCCGTGGGAGGAGCAGCACCGCGAGACGATCGACCAGCGGATCGCGCAGGAGGAGCCCGAGGTCTGGGAGGCGCGGCCCCGCGTGAGCGGCCACCGCGAGGAGCTCCGGGCCGGACGGCTCGTCGCGGACGGCGACGCCGTCGAGGCGGGCGCGACCGACACGTTCGCGGTCGACGCCGGCGTCTCGGGCGGCGCCGCGAGCGCCGAGGAGGCGGCGGTGCACCTCGTCGAGGAGGAGTTCGTGGACGACCGCCGCTACCACGACGACGACGAGGACACGTACTGACGGGCTCGGCCCCGCTCACTCGCTGACCGGGGTCCCGCTTCGTGCCGCCCGCGCGGGTGGGCACCGGACGCCGTCGGCCGGGTGCCGGCTGCGCGCCGCCGGAGCGGTCAGCAGCAGCCGGTGACCGGGTGCGGGTCGACGTCGTGCGCCTCACGGCGTGCCCGCGTCCGCTCCGCACGCCCGGCCAGCTCGTCGTCGGGCGGGTACCCGACCTCCTCGAGCGTCAGGCCGTGCGCCGCCACGACGTGCGCCGCCGCGTCACGACGCCGGCCCGCCAGCAGGTCCGCCGGCCACCCCACGGGTCGTCGGCCCTCGCCGACCGCGACGCTCGCGCCGACCAGCGCCCGCACCATCGAGTGGCAGAACGCGTCCGCCTGCACGCGTGCCACCGCGGTCCCCGCGTCCGCGCCCGCCGTCGGGCGCTCCCACGCGAACGCCTCGAGCGTCCGGATCGTCGTCGCCCCCTCGCGCGGCTTGCAGTACGCGGCGAAGTCGTGCCGACCGAGCAGCGTGCGCGCGGCCGCGTCCATCGCCTCGACGTCGAGCGGCCGCCGGTGCCACAGGACGTGCGCGCGGCTCAGCGGGTCGCGCGCCCCCGCGTCGTCGCAGATCCGGTACGCGTAGCGGCGGCGCAGCGCCGAGAACCGCGCGTCGAACCCCTCGGGCGCCCGCCCCACCCGGTGCACGACGACGTCGGCGGGCAGCACCCCGGCGAGCCGCTGGACCAGCGCGGCCGTCGGGGCCCGGTCCGAGCGGCCGCGCACCGCCTCCAGCACGTCCGGCCCGATGTCGACGTGCGCGACCTGCCCCCGCGCGTGCACGCCCGCGTCCGTCCGGCCCGCCACGGTGACGTGCGGCGCGGCCTCCCCGAGCGCGGCCGTCCGCAGCACGACCGCCAGGGCGTCCTCCAGCACCCCCTGCACCGTCCGCAGCCCGGGCTGCCGCGCCCACCCGGAGAACGCGGTGCCGTCGTACGCGAGGTCGAGCCGCAGGCGGACGACGCCGGCCGCCGCCTGCTCGGGGGGCTGCGGCACGTCGTCGCCGCGGAGGTCGTCGGTCACGGGCCACCACGCTAGCCGGGCGCGGCAGCCTCCCCGCCCACGCCCCGCTAGCGTGGGAGCGTGCCGAGCACGCCGTCCCGACCGTTCACGCTCGCCGTCGACTGCGGCGGCGGCGGCATCAAGGCGTCGGTCCTCGACGCCGCCGGCACCCTGCACGCGCCCGCCGTCCGGGTCCCGACCCCGTACCCCCTCCCCCCGGGCCGGCTGGTCGACACCATCGCCGGCATCGCGGCCGACCTGCCCCCCGCCGACCGCGCGACCGTCGGGATGCCCGGGATGATCCGCCACGGCGTCGTCGTCGCGACCCCGCACTACGTCACCCGCTCCGGCCCGCGCACCGCCGTCGACCCGGCGCTCGTCACCGCGTGGGCGGGGTGCGACATCCGCGCGGCGCTGCAGTCGCGGCTCGCGATGCCGACGCTCGTGCTCAACGACGCCGAGGTGCACGGCGCCGGCGTGGTGTCCGGCACCGGCGTCGAGCTGGTCCTCACGCTCGGCACGGGCCTCGGGTCCGCGCTGTTCGACGGCGGGACCCTCGCGCCGCACCTCGAGCTGTCGCACGCGCCCGTGCGCTGGGGCACGACGTACGACGCCTACGTCGGGCAGGTCGAGCGCGCGCGGCTCGGCGACGGCCTGTGGTCGCGTCGCGTCCGGAGGGTCGTCGACGGCCTGCGGCCGGTGTTCCACTGGGACCGCCTGTACCTGGGCGGCGGCAACGCCCGGCAGGTCACCCCGCAGGTCCTCGAGCGGCTCGGCGACGACGTCGTGGTGGTGCCCAACCAGGCGGGCATCGTCGGCGGGGTCCGCGCCTGGTCGCTGCAGGCCTGACGCACCACCGCGTGCGCGGCCCGGGCCCACGTCCGGCCGTGCGAGGGCCTGCGCGTCTCGTGGTTCGGCGCCCGGCACGTGCCCGCTGCGGCGGACCCGCGACGTCGCGTCGGGTCACCGCCCGCCGGCGACCACCCTCGCCGTGCCCTGCGCCCGCGACCGTGCCTCGACCGCGTCCAGCGCCTCCAGCACCACGCGCGTGAACCGCTCGGGTGCCACGAGGCTCACCAGGTGGGTCGCTCCCGGCACCACGACGAGCCGTCCGTCGCGGCAGGCCGCCAGGAACGCCCGCTCGTCCCCGCGGAAGTGGTCGTACCGCCCGTTGACCAGCCAGACGGGCGCCTCGACACGCGCGAGGTCGTCGAGCGGCGTCGCGGTCGACATCTCCCGCAGCACGCTGTCGGTGACCAGCAGCGCGTACCCGCCCGCAGCCACGTCGACCGCACCCTGCGCGGGCAGCGCGCGCCTCACCAGGAACGCGTTGAGGCCCGCCCCGTGGTCCGGCAGCCGCACGATGCCGCGTGCGGCGAGCGCCCAGCCGCCGACCAGCAGGCGGTACGGCCGGCTGGAGCACGCCGCAGCGACGAGCCCGGCGACCTGCTCGGGGTGCCGGGCGGCGTGCATGATCCCCACGTACCCGCCGAGCGACAGCCCGACGACCAGCGCACGACCGCCCACCTCGTCGACCGCGTCCCGCACCGTCGCCACCGCGCCGTCCAGCGTGAAGGACTCGGCGGCCCGTGCCCCGTGACCGGGCAGGTCCACGGCCAGGGCGGGGTGCCCCGCGCGCGTCAGTGCCTCGACCTGTGCGCGCCACATCGTCCGGGACGTGCGCAGGCCGTGCACGAGGACGACCGGCAGGGCCATGCCCCGACAGTACGGCGGCGGCACGGGCAGATGCACGACGGGCCCGGAACCAGTGCGGTTCCGGGCCCGTCGACGGGTGCTGCGAGGGTCAGGCCTTCTCGGCGTCGCCCTCGGTCGCGTCCGTGGTGGTCTCCTCGGCCGGAGCCTCGGTCGCCTCCGCGGCGGGGGCCTCGTCGGCCTTCTTCTCGGCCTTGGGGGCAGCCTTCGCGGTGGCCTTCGTGGCCTCCTTGACGACGGCCTGCTTCGGCGACAGCGGCTCCAGCACGAGCTCGATCACGGCCATGGGCGCGTTGTCGCCCTTGCGCGGACCGATCTTCGTGATGCGCGTGTAGCCGCCCTGACGCTCGGCGACGGCCGGAGCGATCTCCGTGAAGAGGGTGTGCACGACACCCTTGTCCTTGACGACGGTCAGGACACGGCGGCGGGCGTGCAGGTCACCGCGCTTGGCGAACGTGATGAGGCGCTCGGCGAGCGGACGCAGGCGCTTGGCCTTCGTCTCGGTCGTCGTGATCCGCTTGTGCTCGAACAGCTGCGTCGCGAGGTTCGCGAGGATCAGACGCTCGTGCGCCGGTCCGCCACCGAGCCGGGGACCCTTGGTGGGCGTGGGCATGGTCTCTACTCCTTGAGTTCCAGTGATCGGCGACGCGCACCCGGGTCAGTGCCCGGGTGCGCGTCCCGCGGCGTCAGTACTGCTCGTCCTCGACGAAGTCGCCCTCGTCCTCGCCGTAGTAGGCGGACGCGGTCGGGTCGAAGTCGAGCGGGCTGTCCTTGAGCGTCAGGCCGAGCTCGGCCAGCTTCTCCTTGACCTCGGTGATGGACTTCGCACCGAAGTTGCGGATGTCCAGCAGGTCGGCCTCGCTGCGCGCCACGAGCTCACCCACGGAGTGGATGCCCTCACGCTTGAGGCAGTTGTACGACCGGATGGTCAGCTGCAGGTCCTCGATCGGCAGCGCGAGGTCCGCGGCGAGCGCGGCGTCGGTCGGCGACGGGCCGATCTCGATGCCCTCCGCCTCGACGTTGAGCTCACGCGCGAGCCCGAAGAGCTCGACGAGGGTCTTGCCGGCGGACGCGAGCGCGTCGCGCGGGCTGATCGCGGCCTTCGTCTCGACGTCGACGACGAGCTTGTCGAAGTCGGTCCGCTGCTCGACACGCGTGGCCTCGACCTTGTAGGTCACCTTGAGGACCGGCGAGTAGATCGAGTCGACCGGGATGCGGCCGATCTCGGCGTCGAACGACTTGTTCTGGGCGGCGGAGACGTAGCCACGGCCACGCTCGACCGTGAGCTCGATCTCGAGCTTGCCCTTGTCGTTCAGCGTCGCCAGGTGCAGGTCGGGGTTGTGCACCTCGACACCGGCCGGCGGCACGATGTCCGCGGCCGTCACGACGCCCGAACCCTGCTTGCGCAGGTACATCACGACGGGCTCGTCGTTCTCCGAGGAGACGACGAGGTTCTTGATGTTGAGGATGATCTCGGTGACGTCCTCCTTGACACCCGGCACGGTGGAGAACTCGTGCAGCACGCCGTCGATCCGGATGGACGTGACGGCGGCGCCGGGGATGGAGGACAGCAGCGTCCGGCGGAGCGAGTTGCCGAGCGTGTAGCCGAAGCCGGGCTCGAGCGGCTCGATGGAGAACCGCGAACGGTTCTCCGAGATGACCTCTTCGGTCAGGGTGGGGCGCTGTGCGATGAGCACGGTGGGTTTCCTCTCAGCGGGCGTCCGCCATATGACGCTCCGCAGTACTACGTGACGGCCATGCCTCGGTCCGCATGACCGGACTGTCGGACGGGCTGAGCCGTGGCCGGTGCGTCGACGGGCGAGCACCGGCCACGGCGGAGCCGAGGGTCAGACGCGGCGGCGCTTCGGCGGGCGGCAGCCGTTGTGCGCCTGGGGCGTCACGTCCTGGATCGAGCCGACCTCGAGGCCGGTCGCCTGGAGCGAGCGGATCGCGGTCTCACGGCCGGAGCCGGGGCCCTTGACGAAGACGTCGACCTTGCGCATGCCGTGCTCCTGCGCCCGGCGAGCAGCGGCCTCGGCGGCGAGCTGCGCGGCGAACGGGGTCGACTTGCGCGAGCCCTTGAAGCCCACCTGGCCCGACGACGCCCAGGCGATCACGGCGCCGGACGGGTCGGTGATGGAGACGATGGTGTTGTTGAACGTGCTCTTGATGTGGGCCTGGCCGTGGGAGACGTTCTTCTTCTCCTTGCGGCGCGGCTTGCGCACGGAACTGCGGGTCTTGGGAGGCATCTGCTTCTTCTCTCGTGGTCTGCAGGTCGCTGGTCCGGCGTCCCGGGACGTGCGCACCGGTCGGTGCGTGGTCCTCGCGGGACGGTCGGGCTACTTGCGCCCGGCCTTCTTCTTGCCGGCGACGGTGCGCTTCGGGCCCTTGCGGGTGCGCGCGTTGGTCTTCGTGCGCTGACCGCGCACGGGAAGGCCACGGCGGTGGCGCAGGCCCTCGTAGCAGCCGATCTCGACCTTGCGGCGGATGTCCGCGGCGACCTCACGGCGGAGGTCACCCTCGAGCTTGAAGTTGCCCTCGAGGTAGTCGCGCAGCGCCACGAGCTCGGTGTCCCCGAGGTCCTTGACGCGGACGTCCGGGCTGATGCCGGTGGCAGCCAGGGTCTGCTGGGCGCGCGTGCGACCGACCCCGTAGATGTAGGTGAGCGCGATCTCCAGCCGCTTCTCGCGGGGGAGGTCGACGCCGATAAGACGTGCCATGTGCCTGGTGGCTCCTGAACTGCGTCGGAGGTCTTCCGCACCACCCTCCCGCGTGCTGCGGGCCCCGGCCTCCGACCGAGGGTTCGCCGGCCCGGCCGGGCGTGAGCCCGGCACCGGCCCGGAGCGGCGGTGCGCTTGCCGGCTCCCGAGGGAGCCGATGGTCCCCGTGAGGACCGTGGTGCTGCTCGACGTGCGTCGCGGGACGAGCTCGCGGCGCACCGTCAGGGCGTCAGCCCTGGCGCTGCTTGTGGCGCAGGTTCTCGCAGATCACCTGGACGCGACCGTGCCGGCGGATCACCTTGCACTTGTCGCAGATCTTCTTGACGCTGGGCTTGACCTTCATCGCGTGATTCCTCCGCCGCCGTTGACCCGCGGTCGACCCGGGGCGTGACGGCGTGTTCGAGTGGTGGTTACTTGTAGCGGTAGACGATCCGACCGCGGGACAGGTCGTACGGGCTCAGCTCCACGACGACCCGGTCCTCCGGGAGGATGCGGATGTAGTGCTGACGCATCTTGCCCGAGATGTGGGCGAGCACCTTGTGGCCGTTGGTGAGCTCCACGCGGAACATCGCGTTCGGCAGAGCCTCCACGACGCTGCCCTCGATCTCGATGACACCGTCCTTCTTCGCCATGTCCTCCGCTAACTGTCGGTCCTGTTTCGATCAGCCCACGTCGGCCGTGGCCCCCGCACAGGACGTGCGGGAACGGGACCGGCGTTCGTGGAGAGCGGTACGCCCCGACACGGTGGGGACCACCCGCCGGGCGTCCTCACGGACGACCGGGGACGACCCGTCACGCGACAGTGACAGAGGCGCACACACCCAACGGACCATGGTACGGCATCCGGCTCAATGGACGAAACCGCCGGACCTGGCCGCGCAGCCCCGTGAGGAGCTGCCGCCAGGTCCGGCGGTCCGTCGACGGACGGTCGTCCGCGCGACCGTCGTCAGGGCGTCCGCAGCACGCCCGTCAGGGACGTCAGGCGTCCGAGCCGTTCGTCCGACGACGCTGGCGCAGCACGACGAGCGCGCCACCCGCGGCGACGAGCACGCCGGCGCCGATCACGACCGGCAGGACCGTCGAGCCGGTCGTGGCGAGCGTCGCGCCGCCACCGGCCGCGAGGACCTCGGAGCGCACGGTCGGCGACGGGGTCGGGGCGACCGGCGTGGTCGCGGTGGGCGTCGGCGTCGGGGCGGCGAGGACCTCGGACGTCGGGGTCGGAGTCGGGGCCGGGGCGGTCGGGGTGGGCGTCACGACGGGCGTCGCGGACGGTGTGGGCGTCGCGACCGGGGTCGGCGTCGCGGACGGCGTCGGGGTCGGCGTCACCGTGGGGGTCGGCGTCGGGGTCGGCGTGGCCGACGGGGTGGGCGTCGGCGTCGGGGTCACCGAGGGCGTGGGCGTCGGCGTCGGGACGACAGCACCGCACGCGGGAACCTCACCGACGTGCTCCTCGAGGTCCCAGTGGCGGGCCTGGAACAGCGGGCCGCCGACGTTCTCCCACGTGAGGACACCGTTCGGGTACTTCGGCGCCTTCGAGCCCGTGAAGACCTCCGGCCCGCCGTGCGCCATGTCCTCCTGGACGCCCCAGCCCGGGCCGCAGACCTCGACCGGCACGGCCGCCTGGATCTCCTCGAGCGTCAGGTCGCGCCACTCGGCGCCGGGCCACGTCGTCACCAGGTACTGCTGGCCCGAGTTCGGCCACGCGGCGTACTTGCTCGGGTCGAGCTTGAGGTAGACGTACGCGGCGGTCGTCTTCTGCTCGGCCTCGGGCTTGGGCTTGGAGACGCCCTTGCCCTGGCCGTAGCCGCCACCCTGACCGGGGCCGCCCCAGGAGCTGCCCGCCGCGGCGGGCGCGGCGGCGAGCACGCCGGCCGTCAGGACGGTGGCACCGACGACGGCGGCACGCCGCGCGTGGGACCGGAAGGACGACGGACGACTGCTGCGCTGCATAGGGACCAACCCATCGTGTGCGGCAGGCATGACGAAGGGGCACACGCCTGCGTGGCCGGCGGACCGCGCACGAGCACCCCGCCGCGGGCGCGCGACGAGGTGCTGGACGGTCCCGGCGGGAGGACGAACCCGCCGCTCGGCACACTATCCGACATATCAGACGTGGCGGGGCCATTTACCCAGGTCGGACGCTAATTCTCGGCGAGTTGGACGGTTGTTCACCCGATCGTGTGAGAGCGCGACCGCAGGACCCGGCCCGTGACCGCGGGTCCGGCCGACGATCCCCGGCGCGCCGCGCCGAGACACGCCGGAGCTGCCGCATCCAGGCGCGCGCACGGACACCGCTCACGCGACGCACCCGGCGTCACGGCGCGCGCAAGGAGCGGCGTCGCCGGACCTACGGCGCTCAGTCGAGCGGTGCGACCTCGACGCCGTGGGCGGCCAGCGCGGCCGCTCCCCCGTCCGGCGCGGTGAGCACCCAGATCCCGTGCTCCCCCACCGCGACGGTGTGCTCCCAGTGCGACGCCCGCGACCCGTCGACCGTCACGACGGTCCAGTCGTCGTCGAGCACCTGCGTGAACCGCTCGCCACGCACGACCATCGGCTCGATGGCGACGCACAGCCCGGGCCGCACGCGCAGGCCGCGGTCCCGCGTCCGGTAGTTGAGGACGTCGGGCGGCTGGTGCATCGCCGTGCCGATCCCGTGCCCGACGTACTCCTCGACGACGCCGAACCGGCGCCCGCCGTTGAGGCCCTCGGCGGCGGCGGCGTCCACGACGTTCTCGACCGCCTCGCCGACCGCTCCGAGCCGCTCGGCACCGGCGAGCGCGGCGATCCCGGCCCACATGGCGCGCTCGGTGGTCCGTGCGAGCTCGTGGTCGACCGGATCGGCCCCGTCGAGCACCACGGTGACGGCGGAGTCGCCGTGCCAGCCGTCGACCACGGCGCCGCAGTCGACGGACACGACGTCGCCCGCCTCGAGCACCCGCGGCCCGGGGATTCCGTGCACGACCTCGTCGTTGACCGACACGCAGAGCGTCGCCGGGTAGCCGTGGTAGCCGAGGAACGACGGCGTGGCGCCGGCGTCCGCGATGACGCGTGCGGCCACGGCGTCGAGGTCGGCGGTCGTCACGCCGGGTGCGACGTGCTCGCGCACGGCCTCGAGGGCCCGGGCGACCACCAGGCCGGCCCGGCGCATGACGCGGACCTGCTCGGGCGTCTTGTACTCGACGCGCTCACGACCGAACACGGTTCACCACCCCACGACGCGGGCCTCGACGACGGCCCGTCAGCGGGCCGCGGTGCCGATCGCCGTGAGCAGACGGGCGGTGACGTCGTCGACGTCGCCGATGCCGTCGACCTGGACGAGCAGGCCGCGCTCGCCGTACACGGCCGAGATGGGAGCGGTCTGCTCGGCGTAGACGTCGAGGCGGTGCCGGATGACGTCCTCGGTGTCGTCCTCGCGGCCCTCGATCTCGGCGCGCTTGAGCAGACGCTCGACGACCACCGTCGGGTCGGCCGTGATCTCGACCGCGAGGTCGAGCGGGCGGTCCCCGAGGATCTCGTCGAGCGCGGCGACCTGTGCCACGTTGCGGGGGTAGCCGTCGAGCAGGAAGCCCTCGGCGGCGTCGTCCTGCGCGAGCCGGTCGCGCACGAGGTCGTTCGTCAGCTCGTCGGGCACGAGGGCGCCGGACGCGGTGATCGCCTGGACCTTCTTGCCGAGCTCCGTGCCGCCCTTGATGTTGGCGCGGAAGATGTCGCCGGTCGAGATCGCCGGGATGCCGAGCTCGTCGGCGAGGCGGGCGGCCTGCGTGCCCTTGCCCGCTCCGGGCGGACCGAGGAGGACGAGACGTGCGGTCACCGCAGGAACCCTTCGTAGTGCCGCTGCTGGAGCTGCGACTCGATCTGCTTGACGGTCTCGAGCCCGACGCCGACGACGATGAGGATCGACGAGCCGCCGAACGGGATGTTCGTGCCGACCTCGAGGACGATGAACGCGATCGTCGGGATCAGCGCGACCAGGGCCAGGTAGATCGAGCCCGGCGCCGTGATGCGCGTGATGACGTAGTCGAGGTACTCGGCCGTCGGGCGACCGGCCCGGATGCCCGGGATGAAGCCGCCGTACTTCTTCATGTTGTCCGCGACCTCGTCCGGGTTGAACGTGATCGCCGTGTAGAAGTAGCAGAAGAAGATGATGAGGACGACGTAGATCGCGATGTGGTACGGCGACGCGGGGTCGGCCAGGTACCGCGAGACCCACTGCACCCACCCGGCCGCCGGGTCGCCGAACTGGGCGACGAGGCCCGGCACCGCGAGCAGCGACGACGCGAAGATCACGGGGATGACACCGGCCATGTTGATCTTGATCGGGATGTAGGTGCTCGACCCGCCGTACATGCGGCGACCGACCATGCGCTTGGCGTACTGCACCGGGATGCGGCGCTGCGACTGCTCGACGAACACGACCAGGCCGATGACGAGCACGACGATCGCGAGGACGACGATGAACTTCGCGGGGCCGTTGTCACCGGAGGCGATCGACCACATCGCGGTCGGGAAGCTCGCCGCGATGGACGTGAAGATGAGCAGCGACATGCCGTTGCCGACACCGCGCTCGGTGATGAGCTCGCCGAGCCACATGATGAGGCCCGTGCCCGCGGTCATCGTGATGACCATGATGAGCAGCGTGACCCACGAGTCGTCGGGGATGACGTCGACGGGGCAGCCCTGGAACAGCTGGCCGCTGCGCGCGATCGTGATGATCGTCGTCGACTGCAGGATCGCCAGCGCGATCGTCAGGTAGCGCGTGTACTGCGTGAGCTTCGCGGTGCCGGACTGGCCCTCGCGGTGCAGCTCCTCGAACTTGGGGATGACCACCCGCAGCAGCTGGATGATGATGCTCGCCGTGATGTACGGCATGATCCCCAGCGCGAAGACGGAGAGCTGCAGGAGCGCTCCCCCGCTGAAGAGGTTCACCAGGCCGAGCAGGTCGTTGGAACCCGCCGTCGCGTCGATGCAGACCTGCACGTTCGGATAGCTCACGCCCGGGGTCGGCAGGAAAGAGCCGACCCGGAAGATCACCATGATCCCGATCGTGAAGAGCAGCTTGCGCCGCAGGTCGGGCGTCCGGAACGCCCTGACGAATGCGCTGAGCACCTGGTCCTCCTGGGCCGCCCGGTGGCGGCGTCTCGTACGACCCGGGTTGGTCCCGGGCCGTGCCGGCCCCGCCACGACGCGGGGCAACGAGGCACCCTAACGGATGCCCGACGACAAACGGAACGAGGCCGGTGGGAAGTGAGATCCCACCGGCCTCGTCCGGCGTTCAGTCCTGCGCGACGGAGCCGCCGGCAGCCACGATCTTCTCCTTGGCGGACGCCGAGTAGGCGTCCACGGCCACGGAGACCTTGACCGTGAGCTCGCCGGTGCCGAGCACCTTGACGGGCTGGCCCTTGCGGACCGCGCCCTTCGCGACCAGGTCGGCGACCGTCACGTCGCCACCGTCCGGGTACAGCGCCGAGAGCTTGTCCAGGTTGACGACCTGGAACTCGACACGGAACGGGTTCTTGAAGCCACGGAGCTTGGGCAGCCGCATGTGCATCGGCATCTGCCCGCCCTCGAAGCGCGTCGGCACCTGGTACCGGGCCTTGGTGCCCTTGGTACCACGACCGGCCGTCTTGCCCTTCGACGCCTCACCACGACCCACGCGGGTCTTGGCGGTCTTGGCGCCGGGGGCCGGACGCAGGTGGTGCACCTTGAGGGTGCCACCGTTGCCGGGCTGTGCGGCGGCCTCGGCCGCCTTGCGGGCGGCCTCCGTCGGCGCAGCCTTCTCCGACTTGGCCTTCGCCGGGGCGGCGGCCTTCTTCGCGGGCGCCTTCTTCTCGGCAGCCGGCTTCTCCGCGGCGGCGGCGGTCTCGGCCTTGGCGGCCTTGGCCTTCGTCGTCTTCGGAGCCTCGGCGGCCGTGTCGGCGGCCTTCTTGGCAGGAGCCTTCTTGGCGGCGGCCTTGGGGGCCGTCACCTCCTCGGTCTCCTTCTTCTCGTCAGCCATGCTCACTCCACCTCTTCGACCGCGACGAGGTGCCGCACGGTCTGGACCATGCCGCGGATCTCAGGGCGGTCCTCCTTGACGACGACGTCGCCGATCCGCTTGAGGCCCAGGGTGCGCAGCGTGTCGCGCTGGTTCTGCTTGCCACCGATGCCCGAGCGCTTCTGGGTCACCTTGAGACGAGCCATCACGCACCCACCTTCTCGGAGGCGGCCGCACGACCCTCGGCCTGCGCCCGCAGGAGCGCGGCCGGGACGACGTGCTCGACCGGCAGACCACGGCGCGCGGCCACGGCCTCCGGCTGCTCGAGACCCCGCAGGGCCGCGACCGTCGCGTGCACGATGTTGATCGCGTTCGACGAGCCGAGCGACTTGCTCAGGACGTCGTGGATGCCGGCGCACTCCAGGACGGCGCGCACCGGACCACCGGCGATCACGCCGGTACCCGGCGACGCCGGACGCAGGAAGACGACACCGGCGGCGGCCTCACCCTGGATGGGGTGCGGGATGGTGCCCTGGATGCGGGGGACGCGGAAGAAGTTCTTCTTCGCCTCCTCGACACCCTTGGCGATCGCCGCGGGCACCTCCTTGGCCTTGCCGTAGCCGACGCCCACGGTGCCGTCACCGTCGCCCACCACGACCAGCGCGGTGAAGCTGAAGCGGCGACCACCCTTGACGACCTTGGCCACACGGTTGATCGTCACGACGCGCTCGACGAAAGCGCTCTTCTCGGCGGCGTCCTGACGACGTCCACCGTCACGACGGCCGCCGTCGCGGCGGTCGCCGCCGGTGCCGCCCTGGGCACCGGTGTTGCTGCGTGCAGGAGCAGCCATCAGTGAGTCCTCTTCTTCCCGGTGTACGTCGTCACAGCGCCAGGCCACCCTCGCGGGCACCGTCGGCGACCGCGGCCACCCGGCCGTGGTACTTGTTGCCGCCACGGTCGAACACGACCGCGTCGACGCCCTTGGCCTTCGCGCGCTCGGCGACGAGCTCGCCGACCTTGCGGGCCTTCGCGGACTTGTCGCCCTCGGTGCTGCGCAGGTCGACCTCGAGGGTCGAGGCCGACGCGATGGTCTGCCCGATCGCGTCGTCCACGACCTGGGCCGTGATGTGACGCGCGGAACGGGTGACGACGAGGCGCGGCCGAGCGGCCGTGCCCACGACCTTCTTGCGCAGGCGCAGGTGCCGGCGCTGGCGGGCGATCGTCTTGCCCTTGCCCTTGATGCTGATCGCCATGGCTTACTTCCCAGCCTTTCCGACCTTGCGGCGCACGTTCTCGCCCGCGTACCGCACGCCCTTGCCCTTGTACGGCTCAGGCTTGCGGATCTTGCGGATGTTCGCGGCGACCTCGCCGACCTGCTGCTTGTCGATGCCCTGCACCGAGAAGCGGGTCGGGGCCTCGACGACGAAGGTGATGCCCTCCGGCGGCGTGACGACGACCGGGTGGCTGAAGCCGAGCGCGAACTCGAGGTCCGAGCCCTTCGCGGTCACGCGGTAACCGGTACCGACGATCTCGAGCTTCTTGACGTAGCCCTCGGTGACGCCGGTGACGAGGTTCGCCAGCAGCGTGCGGGTGAGGCCGTGCAGCGAGCGAGCGAGACGCTCGTCGTTCGGGCGGGTGACCACCAGGGCACCGGCCTCGTCGCGCGCGACCTCGATGGGGGCGGCGACCGTGTGCGTGAGGGTGCCCTTCGGGCCCTTCACCGTCACGACGGCACCGTCGATGTTGACGTCCACGCCGGTCGGGACCGAAACGGGGACTCTGCCGATACGAGACATGGCTAGCTCCTTTCCGTCTCGGGATTACCAGACGTAGGCGAGGACTTCCCCACCCACGCCCTTCTTGGCGGCCTGCTTGTCGGTGAGGAGACCGGAGGACGTGGACAGGATCGCCACGCCCAGGCCGCCGAGCACCTTGGGCAGGTTGGTCGACTTGGCGTACACACGCAGGCCCGGCTTGGACACGCGCTTCAGGCCGGCGAGCGCACGCTCGCGGTTCGGGCCGTACTTCAGGGTGACGACGAGGTTCTTGCCCACGGGGGCGTCCTCGACGGTCCAGCCCTGGATGTAGCCCTCGGCCTGCAGGATCTCCGCGACGTGCGACTTGAGCTTCGAGAACGGGATCGACACCGTGTCGTGGTGCGCCGAGTTCGCGTTGCGCAGACGCGTGAGGAAGTCTGCGATGGGGTCGGTCATGGTCATCGGGCTTCAGCCCTTTCTCGCCGGGGTATCCCGGACCCGCTGAGCGGGCCCGGGACCTACCGACGATCGGTTCCTACTGGGGGTCTTACCAGCTGCTCTTGGTGACGCCGGGGAGCTCGCCGCGGTGGGCCATCTCCCGCACGCAGATCCGGCACAGGCCGAACTTGCGGTACACCGAGTGCGGACGGCCGCAGCGCTGGCAGCGCGTGTAGGCACGCACCGCGAACTTCGGCTTCGCCGCGGCCTTGTTGATCAGAGCGGTCTTCGCCATGTCAGTTCTCCTTGAACGGGAAGCCGAGGAGCTTGAGGAAAGCGCGACCCTCGTCGTCGTTGTCGGCCGTCGTCACGATCGTGATGTCCATGCCCCGGACGCGGTCGATCTTGTCCTGGTCGATCTCGTGGAACATCGACTGCTCCGTGAGGCCGAACGTGTAGTTGCCGTGCCCGTCGAACTGGTTCGCGGACAGGCCACGGAAGTCGCGGATGCGGGGCAGGGCCGTCGACAGCAGACGGTCCAGGAACTCCCACGCCCGGTCGCCGCGCAGCGTGACGTGCGCGCCGATCGGCATGCCCTCACGCAGCTTGAACTGCGCGATCGACTTGCGGGCCTTGGTGACCTGCGGCTTCTGGCCCGTGATCTGGGTCAGGTCGCGGATCGCGCCCTCGATGAGCTTGGAGTCCTTGGCGGCCTCGCCGACACCCATGTTCACGACGACCTTCACCAGGCGCGGGACCTGGTTGATGTTGTCGTACGCGAACTGCGTGTGGAGCGCCGGCTTGATCTCGTCGGCGTAGCGGGTCTTCAGACGCGGCTGGGCCGGAGCGGTGATCTCGGTCATCAGATGTCCTTACCGGAACGCTTGGCGACGCGGACACGGACGTTCCGCGTGCGGCCGTCACGCTCGACCTGCTCGGTGCGGTAGCCGACCCGGGTGCCCTTCTTGGTCTCCGGGTCGACGAGCATCACGTTGCTGATGTGGATGGGGGCCTCGACGGTCTCGATGCCACCGGTGCGGGTGCCACGCGAGGTCTGGCCGGCCTTGACGTGCTTCTGCACGCGCTGCACGCCCTCGACGACGACGCGCTGCGTCTCCGTGAGGACCTCGAGCACACGGCCCTGCTTGCCCTTGTCGCGCCCCGAGATGACGAGGACGAGGTCGCCCTTCTTGATCTTCGCCATGGTCAGAGCACCTCCGGCGCCAGCGAGATGATCTTCATGAACTTCTTGTCGCGCAGCTCGCGGCCCACCGGGCCGAAGATGCGCGTCCCACGGGGCTCCCCGTCGTTCTTGAGGATCACGGCGGCGTTCTCGTCGAACTTGATGTACGAACCGTCCGGACGGCGGCGCTCCTTGCGGGTGCGCACGACGACAGCCTTGACGACGTCGCCCTTCTTGACGTTCCCGCCGGGGATGGCGTCCTTGACGGTGGCGACGATGACGTCGCCGATACCGGCGTACCGGCGGCCGGAGCCGCCGAGCACACGGATGCAGAGGATCTCCTTGGCACCCGTGTTGTCAGCGACACGCAGTCGCGACTCCTGCTGGATCATGACCTACTCCTGTCGTCTGGCGGGTTCTCGGCGGTGTGACCGACCGAGCCTGGCCGAACGGATAGTTGCCGTGATGCACACGTCGCGGCGGGGGCTGTCCCCTGGCGGGGCGACCCCCGCCGCCCGTGGGCAACTTGGGTGGTGCTGGGTCTTACTTGGCCTTCTCGAGGATCTCCACCAGGCGCCACCGCTTGGTCGCGGACAGCGGGCGGGTCTCCATGATCAGGACGAGGTCGCCGACGCCGGCCGAGCCCTGCTCGTCGTGCGCCTTGACCTTGCTGGTGCGTCGGATGACCTTGCCGTAGAGCGGGTGCTTGACCCGGTCCTCGACCTCGACCACGACGGTCTTGTCCATCTTGTCGCTGACGACGTAGCCGCGACGCGTCTTGCGGTACGCGCGGTGGTCCGCCGTGGCGGTCGTGCTCTTCTCGTTCATGCTGCCCTCACTCGCTCGCGGTCGGAGCGGTACGGATGCCGAGCTCGCGCTCGCGCAGGATCGTGTAGATCCGGGCGATGTCGCGACGGACGGCCTTCAGACGGCCGTGGCTCTCGAGCTGACCGGTCGCGGACTGGAAGCGGAGGTTGAACAGCTCCTCCTTGGCCTTCTTCAGCTCGGCGACCAGCTTCTCGTCGTCGAAGGCGTCCAGCTCGGTGGGAGCCAGGTCCTTGGTTCCGATAGCCATCAGTTACCACCCTCGCGAACCACGAAACGGGTCTTCATCGGGAGCTTGTGCTGCGCGCGGCGCATGGCCTCGCGAGCCAGCGGCTCCGGGACGCCGGCGAGCTCGAACATCACTCGGCCGGGCTTGACGTTGGCGATCCACCACTCGGGCGAGCCCTTGCCGGAACCCATGCGGGTCTCGGCGGGCTTCTTCGTGAGGGGACGGTCCGGGTAGATGTTGATCCAGACCTTCCCACCACGCTTGATGTGGCGGGTCATGGCGATACGCGCAGCCTCGATCTGCCGGTTCGTGACGTAGGCGGGCTCGAGAGCCTGGATGCCGTACTCACCGAACGAGATCGACGTACCACCGGTCGCGGCGCCGGAGCGCCCCGGGTGGTGCTGCTTGCGGTGCTTGAGTCGGCGCGGGATGAGCACGGCTCAGGCCTCCGTTCCGGTCTCAGCCGAGGTGTCCGCCGCGGGAGCGGCCTCGGTCGCGGGGGCCTCGACAGGGGCGTCCGACGGGCGCTCGCGACGGCCGCCGGCACGGGGGCCGCGGTCTCCACGATCGCCACGGTCACCGCGCGGGCCACCACGGGCCGGACGCGGAGCCTGGGTCGCCTGCTCGCGGGCGAACTCCTTCTCGGTCATGTCGCCCTTGTAGACCCAGACCTTCACGCCGATGCGGCCGAAGGTCGTGCGGGCCTCGAAGAAGCCGTAGTCGATGTTCGCGCGGAGCGTGTGCAGCGGCACACGACCCTCGCGGTAGAACTCCGTGCGGCTCATCTCCGCGCCGCCGAGGCGGCCGGAGACCTGCACGCGGATGCCCTTGGCACCGGCGCGCTGGGCCGACTGGATGCCCTTGCGCATGGCACGACGGAACGACACGCGGCTCGCGAGCTGCTCGGCGATGCCCTGGGCGACCAGCTGGGCCTCGATCTCGGCGTTCTTGACCTCGAGGATGTTCAGCTGGACCTGCTTGCCCGTGAGCTTCTCGAGCTCGCCGCGGATGCGGTCGGCCTCCGCGCCACGACGCCCGATGACGATGCCCGGGCGGGCGGTGTGGATGTCGACGCGGACGCGGTCACGCGTGCGCTCGATCTCGACCTTCGCGATGCCCGCGCGCTCCAGGCCCGTGCCCATGAGCTTGCGGATCTGCACGTCCTCGCGGACGTAGTCGCGGTAGCGCTGACCCGGCTTCGTCGAGTCCGCGAACCAGCGCGACCGGTGGTCCGTCGTGATGCCCAGGCGATACCCGAGCGGGTTGACCTTCTGTCCCACTATCGGGTCCGTCCCTTCGTCTCGCGCTCAGCGACGACCACGGTGATGTGGCTCGTGCGCTTGAGGATCTGGCTGGCACGCCCCTGCGCCCGCGGACGGAACCGCTTGAGCGTCGGGCCCTCGTCGACGAACACCTCGGCGACGTAGAGGTTCGCCTCGTCGAGCCGCTCGCTGTTGCGCTTGGCCCCCTCGACCGCGTTGGCGATCGCCGACTGCACCGTCTTGAGGACGGGCTCCGCGGCCGCCTGCGGTGCGAACTTCAGCACCGCCACGGCCTCGCCGGCCTGCTTGCCACGGATGAGGTCCACGACGCGCCGGGCCTTCTGGGGCGTGACGCGGACGAACCGCGCCTTCGCCTTGGCTTCCATTGCTGTCCTGCCTTCTTGTCTCTGCCGTCAGGGCGTCACCAGCTGACCGGGGGTCAGCGGCGACGGCCCTTCCGGTCGTCCTTCTCGTGGCCGCGGAACGTGCGCGTCGGGGCGAACTCGCCGAGCTTGTGCCCGACCATCGACTCCGTGACGAAGACCGGCGCGTGCTTGCGTCCGTCGTGCACCGCGAACGTGTGGCCCAGGAAGTCCGGCGTGATGACCGAACGGCGGGACCACGTCTTGATGACGTTCTTGCTACCGGACTCGTTCTGCGCGTCGACCTTCTTCTGCAGGTGGCCGTCGACGAACGGGCCCTTCTTGAGGCTGCGAGGCATCTCGGGCTCCTATCAGCGCTTCTTGCCGGTGCGCCGACGGCGCACGATGAGCTTGTCGCTCGGCTTGTTCGGACGGCGGGTACGGCCCTCAGGCTGGCCCCAGGGGCTGACCGGGTGGCGACCACCGGAGGTCTTGCCCTCACCACCACCGTGCGGGTGGTCGATCGGGTTCATCGCGACACCACGGACGGTCGGGCGCTTGCCCTTCCACCGCATGCGGCCGGCCTTGCCCCAGTTGATGTTCGACTGCTCGGCGTTGCCGACCTCGCCGATCGTCGCGCGGCAGCGCAGGTCGACGTTGCGGATCTCGCCGGACGGCATGCGCAGCTGCGCGTACGGGCCGTCCTTGGCGACGAGCTGCACCGACGCACCGGCCGAGCGGGCGATCTTCGCACCGCCGCCGGGCCGCAGCTCGATGGCGTGGATGACCGTACCGGTCGGGATGTTGCGCAGCGGCAGGTTGTTGCCGGGCTTGATGTCGGCACCGGGGCCGTTCTCGATCAGGTCGCCCTGCGAGAGCTTGTTCGGCGCGATGATGTAGCGCTTCTCGCCGTCCGCGTAGTGCAGGAGCGCGATGCGGGCCGTGCGGTTGGGGTCGTACTCGATGTGAGCGACCTTGGCCGGCACGCCGTCCTTGTCGTGACGACGGAAGTCGATGACGCGGTACGCACGCTTGTGACCGCCACCCTGGTGGCGGGTCGTCACGCGACCGGTGGAGTTGCGCCCACCCGTCTTGTGCAGCGGGCGGACCAGCGACTTCTCCGGCGTGGAGCGCGTGATCTCGACGAAGTCGGCGACCGACGAGCCACGACGGCCCGGGGTCGTCGGCTTGTACTTACGGATTCCCATGAGTCCTCAGTCCTTCCGGGCCTCAGCCGACCGGTCCGCCGAAGATGTCGATCGTGCCCTCGCGGAGGGTGACGATCGCACGCTTCGTGTCCTTGCGGCGGCCGATGCCGAACCGGGTCCGACGGGCCTTGCCCTGACGGTTGGCGGTGTTCACCGAGTCGACCTTCACGCCGAACACCTGCTCGACGGCGATCTTGATCTCGGTCTTGTTGGCGCGCGGGTCGACGAGGAAGGTGTACTTCCCCTCGTCCAGAAGGCCGTAGCTCTTCTCGGACACGACCGGCGCGATCAGGATGTCGCGGGGGTCCTTGCCGACGGTGGTCACTTGGTCTCCTCCTCGGCGGCCTCGGACTCGCTCGCCACGGCCTTGGCACCCTTGGCGGGGCCGGCCAGGAACGCGTCGAGAGCGCCCTGCGTGAACACGACGTCGTCAGAGATCAGCACGTCGTAGGTGTTGAGCTGGTCGGCGACCAGCAGGTGCACCCGCTCGACGTTCCGCAGCGACTTCCACGTGATCTCGTCCTGGCGCTCGACGACGACCAGCACGTGCTTGCGGCCCGACAGGTTGTCGAGGACCGCGAGAGCGGACTTGGTCGACGGCGCGGTGCCCGGGGCGAAGCCCGAGACGACGTGCACGCGGCCGGCGCGAGCGCGGTCCGAGAGAGCACCGCGGAGCGCCGCGGCCTTCATCTTCTTGGGGGTGCGCTGGCTGTAGTCGCGCGGCGTGGGGCCGTGGACGACGCCACCACCGGCGAACTGCGGAGCACGCGTCGAACCCTGGCGGGCGCGACCGGTGCCCTTCTGCTTGTACGGCTTGCGCCCACCACCACGGACCTCGCCACGCGACTTCGTGTCGTGGGTGCCCTGGCGAGCCGCCGCGAGCTGCGCGACGACGACCTGGTGGATCAGCGGGATGTTGGTCTGCACGTCGAAGACGTCAGCGGGCAGGTCGGCCTGGCCGGCCTTCTTGCCCTGGGCGTCGAGGACGTCGACGGTCAGCGTGTCGCTCATGGAGGTCACGCACCCTTCACAGCGGATCGCACGACGACGACGCCACCCTTGGGGCCGGGAACGGCACCCTTGACGAGGATGAGACCCCGCTCGGCGTCGACCGCGTGCACGGTCAGGTTCTGGGTGGTCTGACGGGCGACACCCATCCGACCGGCCATCTTGATGCCCTTGAACACGCGCGACGGCGTCGAAGCGCCACCGATCGAGCCGGGCTTGCGGTGGTTGCGGTGCGCACCGTGGGAGGCGCCGACGCCGTGGAAGCCGTGGCGCTTCATGACACCGGCGGTGCCCTTGCCCTTGGTGGTCCCGATGACGTCGACGAGCTGGCCGGCCTCGAAGGCGGCGGCCGTGAGCTCCTGGCCGAGCGTGAACTCGGCGGCGTCCGACGTGCGGATCTCGGCCACGTGCCGGCGCGGCGTGACGCCGGCCTTCTCGAAGTGGCCCTTGAGCGGCTTGGTGACCTTGGTCGGCTTGATCTCGCCGAAGGCGAGCTGCACAGCGGCGTAGCCGTCGGTCTCAGCGGAGCGGACCTGCGTCACGACGTTGGTGCCGACCGCAACCACGGTGACGGGCACGAGACGACCGTTGTCGTCCCAGAGCTGCGTCATGCCGAGCTTGGTGCCGAGCAGCGCCGTGACGGGGCGCGCGTTCTGCTGGGTAACCATGAAGATCAGTTCCTTCCCAGCGTCAGAGCTTGATCTCGATGTTCACGTCCGCAGGCAGGTCGAGACGCATGAGCGAGTCGACGGCCTTCGGCGTGGGATCGATGATGTCGATGAGCCGCTTGTGCGTGCGCATCTCGAAGTGCTCGCGGCTGTCCTTGTACTTGTGGGGCGACCGGATGACGCAGAAGACGTTCTTCTCCGTCGGCAGCGGCACCGGACCCACGACCGACGCACCAGCGCGGGTCACCGTGTCGACGATCTTGCGCGCCGAGCTGTCGATGACCTCGTGGTCGTAGGACTTGAGCCGGATGCGGATCTTCTGTCCCGCCATGGCGTCGTCTACTTCTCTCTCTTCGAACCGGTCCGTCCGACCCCCGCACTCGGGCGTGTCGCTTCGCGCGGCACACCTCTGCACTGCGTACCGTTTCCGGCACGAGATCGGTGGTTGCAGTCGAGCGTCCACCACCGGGTGACCCCGAGGTCCGGACGCTCTCCACGTCTGTCGGCCCTGCCGGTCGGGCGCACGTAGGCACACCACCCCCAGCGGGCAACTTGTACAGTCTGCCAGACGCAGCCCAGATACTCCAATTGCGTGCGGCTGTGCCCTCCCCCACACCTCTCGCCCGTGCCCACCGTCGCGCGCCGACGGGCTCCGCGGGAGCCAGCTCCGCCACCGCGGCGACGACGTCGCACCCCGGGGACGACGAAGGGCCCGGGAGCCGTAGCTCCCGAGCCCTTCGCTCAGCGATCAGCCCCGAGGGGCAGGGATCACTTGAGGATCTTCACGACCCGGCCCGAGCCGACGGTGCGGCCACCCTCGCGGATGGCGAAGCCGAGGCCCTCCTCCATGGCGATGGGCTGGATGAGGTTGACGTGGATCTCGGTGTTGTCACCGGGCATGACCATCTCGGTGCCCTCGGGCAGCGTGATGACACCGGTGACGTCCGTCGTCCGGAAGTAGAACTGCGGACGGTAGTTGCCGTAGAACGGGTTGTGACGGCCGCCCTCGTCCTTGGCCAGGATGTAGACCTGGCCCTCGAACTCGGTGTGCGGGGTGATCGAACCCGGCTTGACGACGACCTGGCCGCGCTCGACCTCCTCGCGCTTCGTGCCACGCAGGAGCAGACCGACGTTCTCGCCGGCCTCGGCGTAGTCGAGCAGCTTGCGGAACATCTCGACGCCGGTGACCGTGGTCTTGATCGCCTTCTCCTTGATACCGACGATCTCCACCTCCTCGTTCACCTTGAGCTGACCGCGCTCGACACGGCCGGTGACGACCGTGCCACGACCGGTGATCGTGAAGACGTCCTCGATCGGCATGAGGAACGGCTTGTCGATGTCGCGGACCGGGTCCGGGACGTTCTCGTCGACCGCGTCCAGCAGGTCCTCGACGGACTTGACCCAGACCGGGTCGCCCTCGAGGGCCTTGAGGCCGGAGACGCGCACGACGGGGACGTCGTCGCCCGCGAAGCCCTGCGCGGAGAGGAGCTCGCGCACCTCGACCTCGACGAGCTCGAGGATCTCCTCGTCGTCGACCACGTCGGACTTGTTCAGCGCGACGAGCAGGTAGGGCACGCCGACCTGACGGGCGAGCAGGACGTGCTCACGCGTCTGGGCCATCGGGCCGTCCGTCGCGGCGACCACGAGGATGGCGCCGTCCATCTGCGCCGCACCCGTGATCATGTTCTTGATGTAGTCGGCGTGACCAGGAGCGTCGACGTGCGCGTAGTGGCGCTTCTCCGTCTGGTACTCGACGTGCGCGATGTTGATCGTGATACCGCGCTGCTTCTCCTCCGGCGCCTTGTCGATCTCGTCGAACGGCGTGAAGGGGTTCAGGTCCGGGTACTTGTCGTGCAGCACCTTCGAGATCGCGGCCGTCAGCGTCGTCTTGCCGTGGTCGACGTGACCGATGGTCCCGATGTTGACGTGCGGCTTGGTCCGCTCGAACTTCGCCTTGCCCACTGGGTGTCCTCCTCAGGACTTGGTAGAGAGTGCCCGTCTGCGGCTACCGGGAGGGTAGACGCGAGGCGTGCGGTCCTACGGGTCGGTTTGTGTGATGGAACTACAGGTGTCGACCTGTGGGACTACTCGCCCCGGGTCTTCTTGATGATCTCCTCGGCAACGTTCCGAGGAACCTCGGCGTAGCTGTCGAACTGCATCGAGTACACCGCGCGACCCTGGGTCTTCGACCGCAGGTCACCGACGTAGCCGAACATCTCGGAAAGAGGAACCTGGGCGCGGATCACCTTCACGCCCGTCGCGTCCTCCATGGACTGGATCATGCCGCGGCGCGAGTTGATGTCGCCGATGACGTCACCCATGTAGTCCTCGGGGGTGCGGACCTCGACGGCCATGACCGGCTCCAGGAGGACCGGGTCGGCCTTGCGGACCGCTTCCTTGAGGATCATCGAGCCGGCGATCTTGAACGCCATCTCGGAGGAGTCGACGTCGTGCGACGCACCGTCGAGCAGGATCGCCTTGACGCCCACGAGCGGGAAGCCCGCGAGGACGCCGAGCTGCATCGCGCTCTGGATGCCGGCGTCGACCGACGGGATGTACTCGCGCGGGATGCGGCCACCGGTGACCTTGTTCTCGAACTCGTACAGCTCGCCCTCGGCCGGGTCCAGCGGCTCGAAGGTCATCTGCACCTTCGCGTACTGGCCGGAACCACCGGTCTGCTTCTTGTGCGTGTAGTCGATCTTCTCGACCGAGCGACGGATCGTCTCGCGGTACGCGACCTGCGGCTTGCCGACGTTGGCCTCGACCTTGAACTCGCGACGCATGCGGTCGACGAGGATGTCGAGGTGGAGCTCGCCCATGCCGCCGATGACGGTCTGGCCGGTCTCCTCGTCGAGCTTCACGCGGAAGGTCGGGTCCTCCTCGGCGAGCTTCTGGATGGCCGTGGAGAGCTTCTCCTGGTCACCCTTCGTCTTCGGCTCGATCGCCACGTCGATGACGGGCTCCGGGAAGGTCATCGACTCGAGCACGACCGGCGCCGACGGGTCCGTCAGGGTGTCACCGGTGGTGACGTCCTTCAGGCCGATGAAGGCGTAGATGTGGCCGGCCGTCGCGTCCTCGACGGGGTTCTCCTTGTTGGAGTGCATCTGGAAGAGCTTCCCGATGCGCTCCTTCTTGCCCTTCGTCGAGTTGAGCACCTGGGCGCCCTGCGAGACCTTGCCCGAGTACACCCGGACGTAGGTCAGCTTGCCGAAGAACGGGTGCGCCGCGACCTTGAAGGCCAGCGCGGAGAACGGCTCCGTGGCGTCGGGGTGACGCTCGATGACGATCTCCGGGTCCTTCGCGTCGTGGCCCTCGACCGCCGGGACGTCCAGGGGCGTCGGCAGGTAGTCGATGACGGCGTCGAGCATGGGCTGCACGCCCTTGTTCTTGAACGCCGAGCCGCACAGGACCGGGTAGGCCTCGGACGCGACCGTGAGCTTGCGGATGCCGGCCTTGACCTCGGCGACCGTGAGCTCCTCGCCGCCGAGGAACTTCTCGAGCAGCGCGTCGTCGGTCTCGGCGACGGCCTCGAGGAGCTCGGCGCGGTACTGCTCCGCCTTCTCCACCAGGTCGGCCGGGATGTCCTCGATCTCGTACTTCTCGCCGAGGGCCGTCTCGCCGCGCCACACCAGGGCGCGCATCTCGACGAGGTCCACGACACCGATGAAGTCGTTCTCGGAGCCGATCGGCAGCTGGATGACGAGCGGCTTGGCCTTGAGGCGGTTCACGATCGTGTCGACCGTGAAGTAGAAGTCCGCACCGAGCTTGTCCATCTTGTTGACGAAGCAGATGCGCGGGACGTCGTACTTGTCCGCCTGGCGCCACACCGTCTCGGACTGGGGCTCGACGCCCTCCTTGCCGTCGAACACGGCGACCGCACCGTCGAGGACGCGCAGCGAGCGCTCCACCTCGACCGTGAAGTCCACGTGGCCGGGGGTGTCGATGATGTTGATCTGGTTGTTCTTCCAGTAGCAGGTCGTCGCGGCCGACGTGATCGTGATGCCGCGCTCCTGCTCCTGCTCCATCCAGTCCATCGTCGACGCGCCGTCGTGCGTCTCACCGATCTTGTAGTTGACCCCGGTGTAGAACAGGATCCGCTCGGTGGTGGTGGTCTTGCCGGCATCGATGTGCGCCATGATGCCGATGTTGCGGACCTTCGTCAGGTCCGTCAGCACGTCCAGTGCCACGTGAGTTGCCCCTTGTCGGTTGGCTTGTGGTGGTGCCGCGGCCCCGCCCGCACCTGGCGGACCAGGGATCGGACGGGGCGCGGCGACCGGCTGGGATTACCAGCGGTAGTGCGCGAACGCCTTGTTGGACTCGGCCATCTTGTGCATGTCCTCGCGGCGCTTGACCGCGGCACCGAGGCCGTTCGAGGCGTCGAGGATCTCGTTCATGAGGCGCTCGGTCATCGTCTTCTCGCGGCGAGCGCGCGAGTAGTCGGTGAGCCAGCGCAGGGCCAGGGTCGTCTGGCGCACGGGGCGCACCTCGACCGGGACCTGGTACGTGGCGCCACCGACGCGGCGCGAGCGGACCTCGAGCGAGGGACGCACGTTGTCGAGCGCGCGCTTGAGCACGACGACCGGGTCGCCCTGCGTCTTCTCACGCACGCCCTCGAGGGCGCCGTAGACGATGGCCTCGGCGACGGACTTCTTGCCGTCGAGGAGGACCTTGTTGATCAGCTGCGTGACGACCGGCGACCCGTAGACCGGGTCGGAGATCAGCGGCCGCTTCGGGGCCGGACCCTTGCGAGGCATCAGCCCACCTTCTTCGCGCCGTAGCGGCTACGCGCCTGCTTGCGGTTCTTGACGCCCTGCGTGTCGAGGGCACCACGGACGATCTTGTACCGGACACCCGGGAGGTCCTTCACACGGCCGCCGCGGACGAGCACGATCGAGTGCTCCTGCAGGTTGTGGCCGACACCGGGGATGTACGCGGTGACCTCGACCTGGCTCGAGAGACGGACACGGGCCACCTTGCGGAGGGCCGAGTTCGGCTTCTTCGGGGTCGTGGTGTAGACGCGGGTGCACACACCGCGTCGCTGGGGGCTGCCCTTGAGGGCGGGCGTCTTCGACTTGTTCGTCTTCGCCTGCCGGCCCTTGCGGACCAGCTGCTGGATCGTAGGCACTACGTCTCCGTCTGTTGGATGAGCTCTGGTCGACCGGACCCCGTCACCCTGGACGGCCGGCATGGTCGGGTTCGTCGCCCGTCGTGCGACTTCCCCGGTGGTCTTGCGTCCTGCACCGACCCCCGCGCCCGGGCGTGTCGCCCCGTCGTTCGGCAGCCCTGTCGCCCGGGATTCCGTGACGGAGGGTGCGCGGCGGATGGGGGACCACCTGGCGCGCCCGGTCGTGCTCCTGCGAGGAGGACCGCGTCCGGGTGCATGCGCGAGAGCCCGACGGCGCGGGCACGGTGTCCTACGTTACCGGGCGCGTTCCGCACCGTCAAAGAGACGGCCCTCACCCATCGTGCCCCCGAACGCCCGGATGGGCCCGCCGAGACCGGCGGGCCCATCCGGGACGTGCTGCGGACGGTGACGTCAGCGGAAGTCGCCGAAGTCGATGTCCTCGAGCGGGATCGCCTCGCCCGAGCCGAGGCCCAGGGCGGGGAAGTCGATCTCGTCGTAGCCGAAGGTCGGGTACAGCTCGGCCTTCGCCTCCTCCGTCGGCTCCACCGTGATGTTCCGGTAGCGGGGCAGACCCGTGCCGGCCGGGATGAGCTTGCCGAGGATGACGTTCTCCTTGAGGCCCAGGAGCGGGTCGGAACGACCCGACATCGCGGCCTCGGTGAGGACGCGCGTCGTCTCCTGGAAGGAGGCCGCGGACAGCCACGAGTCGGTCGCGAGCGACGCCTTCGTGATGCCCATGAGCTCCGGACGGCCCGACGCCGGCTGGGTGCCCTCGGACACGGCCTTGCGGTTCGCGTCCTCGAACTTCCCGCGCTCGGCGAGCTCGCCCGGGAGCAGACCCGTGTCGCCCGAGTCGAGGACCGTGATCCGGCGCAGCATCTGCCGGACGATGACCTCGATGTGCTTGTCGTGGATGTCCACGCCCTGCGAGCGGTAGACCTCCTGCACCTCGTCGACCAGGTGCTTCTGCGTCGCACGCGGGCCGAGGATGCGCAGGACCTTCTTCGGGTCGACCGCACCCTGGACGAGCTGCGTGCCCACCGAGACGTGGTCGCCGTCCGCGATCAGCAGGCGCGAGCGCTTGGTGATCGGGTAGGCGATCTCCTCCGAGCCGTCGTCCGGCGTGAGGACGATGCGCCGCGAGCGGTCACCCTCCTCGATCGCGATGCGGCCCGAGAACTCCGCGATGGGCGCCTCACCCTTGGGGGTGCGGGCCTCGAAGAGCTCCTGGACACGCGGCAGACCCTGCGTGATGTCGTCCGCCGAGGCCACACCACCGGTGTGGAACGTCCGCATCGTCAGCTGGGTGCCGGGCTCACCGATCGACTGGGCCGCGATGATGCCGACGGCCTCGCCGATGTCGACGAGCTTGCCCGTCGCGAGCGACCGGCCGTAGCACTTGGCGCACGTGCCGACGCGCGACTCGCACGTCAGGACCGAGCGCACCTTGAGCTCCGTGACGCCCGACTCGAGCAGACGGTCCAGCAGGACGTCGCCGATGTCGTCGCCCGCGTGACCGATGATCTCGCCGTCGATCTCCGCGTCCGTCGCCAGCGTGCGCGAGAAGACGCTCGTCTCGACCTTGTCGTGACGACGCAGGCCCTCACCGGCGGCGACACCGATCGGCATCGTCAGGCCGCGCTCGGTGCCGCAGTCCTCCTCGCGGACGATGACGTCCTGCGAGACGTCCACCAGACGACGGGTCAGGTAGCCCGAGTCGGCGGTCCGCAGAGCGGTGTCCGCCAGACCCTTGCGGGCACCGTGCGTCGCGATGAAGTACTCGAGGACGGACAGGCCCTCGCGGTAGTTCGCCTTGATCGGGCGCGGGATGATCTCGCCCTTCGGGTTGGCGACCAGACCACGCATGCCGGCGATCTGCCGGACCTGCATCCAGTTACCACGCGCACCCGAGCCGACCATGCGGTACACCGTGTTGCGCGCAGGGAAGTTCTCCTGCATCGCCTTGGCGACCTTGTCCGTGGCCTGCGTCCAGATCTCGATGAGCTCCTGACGGCGCTCGTCGTCCGTGATCAGACCCTTGTCGTACTGGCCCTGGACCTTGGCGGCACGCGCCTCGTGCTCCTCGAGGATCCCCTTCTTCGCCGCCGGGGTCGCGACGTCGGAGATCGAGATCGTCACGCCGGAGCGCGTCGCCCAGCGGAAGCCGGCCTCCTTGAGCGCGTCGAGGGACGCCGCGACGGCGACCTTCGGGTAGCGCTCGGCGAGGTCGTTGACGATCGCCGAGAGACGCTTCTTGTCGACCACGCCGTTCTCGTACGGGTAGTCGACCGGCAGCAGCTCGTTGAACAGCGCACGGCCGAGCGTCGTCTCGAACAGCAGCGGCTCGCCCTCGGACCAGCCCTCGGGCGCGTCCGTCTCCGACAGCACGAGGTCGTCGAAGCGGATCTTCACGACCGCGTTGAGGTCCAGGGAGCCCTGGTCGAACGCCATGATCGCCTCGGACACCGAGCTGAACGCCCGGCCCGCACCCAGCGGGTCCTCCTTGTCGGAGGTGAGGTGGAACAGGCCGATGATCATGTCCTGCGAGGGCATGGTCACCGGACGGCCGTCCGACGGCTTGAGGATGTTGTTGCTCGAGAGCATGAGGATGCGGGCCTCGGCCTGCGCCTCCGCGCTCAGGGGCAGGTGGACGGCCATCTGGTCACCGTCGAAGTCCGCGTTGAACGCGGCGCAGACGAGCGGGTGCAGGTGGATCGCCTTGCCCTCGACGAGCTGCGGCTCGAACGCCTGGATGCCCAGACGGTGCAGCGTGGGCGCACGGTTCAGCAGCACCGGGTGCTCGGTGATGACCTCCTCGAGCACGTCCCACACGACCGGGCGCGCGCGCTCGACCATGCGCTTGGCCGACTTGATGTTCTGCGCGTGGTTGAGGTCCACGAGCCGCTTCATGACGAACGGCTTGAAGAGCTCGAGCGCCATCTGCTTCGGCAGGCCGCACTGGTGCAGCTTGAGCTGCGGGCCGACGACGATGACCGAACGGCCCGAGTAGTCGACGCGCTTGCCGAGCAGGTTCTGGCGGAACCGGCCCTGCTTGCCCTTGAGCATGTCGGAGATCGACTTCAGCGGACGGTTGCCGGGGCCCGTCACCGGGCGGCCACGACGGCCGTTGTCGAACAGCGAGTCCACGGCCTCCTGGAGCATCCGCTTCTCGTTGTTGACGATGATCTCCGGCGCGCCCAGGTCCAGGAGCCGCTTGAGGCGGTTGTTCCGGTTGATGACGCGGCGGTACAGGTCGTTGAGGTCCGACGTGGCGAAGCGGCCACCGTCGAGCTGGACCATCGGGCGCAGGTCCGGCGGGATGACCGGGACCGCGTCGAGGACCATGCCCGTCGGCGAGTTGCTCGTCGTGAGGAACGCGTTGACGACCTTCAGACGCTTGAGGGCACGCGTCTTGCGCTGGCCCTTGCCCGTCTTGATGATCTCGCGCAGGTTGTCGGACTCCGCCTCCAGGTCGAACGCCTCGAGACGCTTCTGGATCGCCGCGGCGCCCATCGAGCCCTCGAAGTAGTTGCCGTAGCGGTCCTGCAGCTGGCGGTAGAGCAGCTCGTCGCCCTCGAGGTCGGCGACCTTGAGGTTCTTGAACCGGTCCCAGACCGTGTCGAGGCGCTCGAGCTCGGCGTCCGACCGCTTGCGCAGCTGCGCCATCTCGCGCTCGGCCGAGTCGCGGACCTTGCGGCGCGCGTCGGCCTTGGCGCCCTCGGCCTCGAGCTCGGCCAGGTCGGCCTCGAGCTTGAGCGCGCGGGCGTTGATGTCGTTGTCGCGGCGGTCCGCGATCTCCTTCTTCTCCAGGTCGATCTCGTTCTGGAGGTTCGGGAGGTCCTCGTGCCGGCCCTCGTCGTCGACCCACGTGATCATGTAGGCCGCGAAGTAGATGACCTTCTCGAGGTCCTTGGGCGCCAGGTCGAGCAGGTAGCCCAGACGCGACGGCACACCCTTGAAGAACCAGATGTGCGTCACCGGGGCGGCGAGCTCGATGTGGCCCATGCGCTCACGGCGGACCTTGGAGCGCGTGACCTCGACGCCGCAGCGCTCGCAGATGATGCCCTTGAAGCGGACACGCTTGTACTTGCCGCAGTAGCACTCCCAGTCCCGGGTGGGACCGAAGATCTTCTCGCAGAACAGGCCATCCTTCTCCGGCTTCAGGGTCCGGTAGTTGATGGTCTCGGGCTTCTTCACCTCACCGTGCGACCAGGCACGGATGTCGTCGGCCGTGGCCAGGCCGATGCGCAGCTCGTCGAAGACGTTGACGTCGAGCAAGGGGTCCTACTTCCTTCGCTTGCCGGTGTCCCTCATCAGGGCGTCCCCGGCGGACGGAAATGGTGCAAGGGGGTGCGGGCGCCCGGCGCGGCTGGGGTCAGCCGCGCCGGGGCTCGGCGTCAGATCTCTTCGATGCTGCTGGCGTTGGGGCGACGCGACAGGTCGATCCCGAGCTCCTCCGCGGCGCGGTAGACCTCGTCGTCGTTCTCCTTCATGTCGATCGAGACACCGTCGGACGACAGCACCTCGACGTTCAGGCAGAGCGACTGCATCTCCTTGAGGAGGACCTTGAAGGACTCCGGGATGCCCGAGTCGGGGATGTTCTCGCCCTTGACGATGGCCTCGTACACCTTCACGCGGCCGGGGACGTCGTCCGACTTGATGGTGAGGAGCTCCTGCAGCGTGTAGGCAGCGCCGTACGCCTCGAGGGCCCAGACCTCCATCTCGCCGAAACGCTGGCCACCGAACTGCGCCTTACCACCCAGCGGCTGCTGCGTGATCATCGAGTACGGGCCGGTCGAGCGGGCGTGGATCTTGTCGTCGACCAGGTGGTGCAGCTTGAGGATGTACATGTAGCCCACGGCGACCGGCTCCGGGAACGGCTCGCCCGAGCGGCCGTCGAAGAGGCGGGCCTTGCCGTCGGCCTGCACCATGCGCTCGCCGTCGCGGTTCGGCAGCGTCGAGCCGAGCAGACCCGTGAGGGTCTCCTCCGGCACGCCGTCGAACACGGGTGTCGCGACCGGGTTGCCGGCCGTCGAGGACGCCGCGACGTCCGGGACGCCCTCGCGCCACGTGACGTCACCCTCGGCGAGCTGGATGTCCCAGCCCTGCTTGGCGACCCAGCCGAGGTGCGTCTCGAGGACCTGGCCGACGTTCATACGACCGGGCACACCCAGCGGGTTGAGCACGACGTCGACGGCGGTGCCGTCCGCGAGGAACGGCATGTCCTCGACGGGCAGGATCTTCGAGATGACGCCCTTGTTGCCGTGACGGCCGGCGAGCTTGTCGCCGTCCGTGATCTTGCGGCGCTGCGCGATGTACACGCGGACCAGCTCGTTGACGCCGGCGGGCAGCTCGTCGCCGTCCTCACGGCTGAACGTGCGGACCTCGATGACCGTGCCGGACTCGCCGTGCGGCACCTTGAGCGACGTGTCGCGGACCTCGCGGGCCTTCTCGCCGAAGATCGCGCGGAGCAGGCGCTCCTCCGGGGTCAGCTCGGTCTCGCCCTTGGGCGTCACCTTGCCGACGAGGATGTCGCCCGCCGCGACCTCGGCGCCGATGCGGATGATGCCGCGCTCGTCGAGGTCGGCCAGGACCTCCTCGGAGACGTTCGGGATGTCCCGCGTGATCTCCTCGGGGCCGAGCTTGGTGTCACGCGCGTCGACCTCGTGCTCCTCGATGTGGATCGAGGACAGGACGTCGTCCTGCACGAGGCGCTGCGACAGGATGATCGCGTCCTCGTAGTTGTGGCCCTCCCACGACATGAACGCGACGAGCAGGTTGCGGCCGAGCGCGAGCTCGCCCTCGTCCGTCGCCGGGCCGTCGGCCAGCACCGAGTTCACCTCGACGCGGGCGCCCTGGTCGACCAGCACGCGCTGGTTGTAGGACGTGCCCTGGTTCGAGCGGCGGAACTTCGCCACGCGGTACGTCGACGTGGTCGCGTCGTCGTTGGCGACGACGATCAGGTCGGCCGACACCTCGGTGACGACACCCGGCTTCGTCGCGACGATGACGTCGCCCGCGTCGATCGCCGCACGACGCTCCATGCCGGTGCCGACGAGCGGCGCCTCGGAGCGGACCAGCGGCACGGCCTGGCGCTGCATGTTCGCGCCCATGAGGGCACGGTTCGCGTCGTCGTGCTCGAGGAACGGGATCAGGGCCGTCGCGACCGACACCATCTGGCGCGGGGAGACGTCCATGTAGTCGATGTTCTCGCCGGTGACGTACTCGATCTCGCCGCCCTTGACGCGGACGAGGACGCGGTCCTCCTCGAACGAGCCGTCGGCCTCGAGCGGCGCGTTGGCCTGCGCGATGACGTGGCGGTCCTCGTCGTCGGCGGTGAGGTAGTGCACCTCGTCCGTGACGCGGCCGGCGACGACCTTGCGGTACGGCGTCTCGACGAAGCCGAACGGGTTGATCCGCCCGAACGACGCGAGCGAGCCGATGAGACCGATGTTCGGGCCCTCAGGGGTCTCGATCGGGCACATGCGGCCGTAGTGCGACGGGTGGACGTCACGGACCTCCATGCCGGCGCGGTCGCGGGACAGACCACCCGGGCCCAGCGCGGACAGACGACGCTTGTGCGTCAGGCCGGCGAGGGGGTTGTTCTGGTCCATGAACTGCGACAGCTGGCTCGTCCCGAAGAACTCCTTGATGGAGGCCACGACGGGACGGATGTTGATCAGCGTCTGCGGCGTGATCGCCTCGACGTCCTGCGTCGTCATGCGCTCGCGCACGACGCGCTCCATCCGGGACAGGCCCGTGCGGACCTGGTTCTGGATGAGCTCGCCGACCGCACGGATGCGACGGTTGCCGAAGTGGTCGATGTCGTCCGTCTCGACGCGGATCTCGATCGCCTCGCCGGCCCGCGTGCCGGGCAGCGCGGGCAGGTCGATGTGCAGCGACGCGAGGTACTTGATGGTCGCGACGACGTCCGCGAGCGTGAGGACGGAGTCCGCGAGGGGCGCGTCCTGGCCGAGCTTCTTGTTCAGCTTGTAGCGGCCGACCTTCGCGAGGTCGTAGCGCTTGGGGTTGAAGTAGAAGTTCTCGATGAGCGCGCGGCCGGCCTCGACGGTCGGCGGCTCGCCCGGGCGGATCTTGCGGTAGAGGTCGAGCAGCGCCTCGTCCTGCGTCTGGACGTGGTCCTTCTCGAGCGTGTCGATGACGGCCGGGTACGCGGCGAACTCCTCGCGGATCTCCGACTCCGTCATGCCGAGCGCCTTGAGCAGCACCGTGGCGTTCTGCTTGCGCTTGCGGTCGACGCGGACGCCGACGTTGTCGCGCTTGTCGATCTCGAACTCGAGCCACGCACCACGGCTCGGGATGACCTTGGCCGTGAGGATGTCCTTGTCGGACGTCTTGTCGGCCTGACGCTCGAAGTAGACGCCCGGCGAGCGGACGAGCTGCGAGACGACGACACGCTCGGTGCCGTTGATGATGAACGTGCCGCGCTCGGTCATGAGCGGGAAGTCGCCCATGAAGACCGTCTGGCTCTTGATCTCGCCGGTCGTGTAGTTGACGAACTCGGCGGTGACGAACAGCGGCGCGGCGAAGGTGAAGTCCTTCTCCTTGCACTCCTCGGCCGTGTACTTCGGGGGCTCGAAGCGGTGCTCGCGGAAGGAGAGGGACATCGACCCGCCGAAGTCCTCGATCGGCGAGATCTCCTCGAAGATCTCCTCGAGACCGGCGGTCTCGGGGACGTCCTGACGACCGGCCTCGAGGGCGGCGGCCACGCGGGCCTGCCAGCGCTCGTTGCCGAGGAGCCAGTCGAAGCTCTCGGTCTGCAGCCCGAGGAGGTCCGGGACCTCGAGCGGCTCGTAGATCTTGGCGAAGGAGATGCGACGGGATGCGGTGCGGTTCGCGATGGCGTCAGCGGTCGGTGCAGAAGGGGTGCGCGAGGCAGCCAAGAGGGGTCCTTCCCTGCGGATCGTGGTCACGCTGCGCAGGTCAGGCGGAGCGCGATCCCCCGGCCGGACGAGCCGCGGGACGTCGCGCACGTACGACGTCCACAGCTCGGGTTATACGGGATCGCGGGCACAGGCCAGCGCAAAGCGCTAGCATACTCAACCGGCATGGGAAAGTCCACCCGGCGTCGCATGACGACCGAGGGTCACCGGCGGCTCCGTCGACGCCCTTCCCCATCACCTGCTCGAACGGGCGGCTACGCCCGCTCCGACGACCACGCTGTCGCCGCCGCACATGGTGGCACACGTCACCCCGACCGCGAAAGCGGAGCAGGTCGGGCGCCGTTTCCGCACCCGTCCGCGGACCCGGCCGTCATCAGGCCGGACCCGCCCGGGAGACGACGAAGGCCGCACCCCCGCAGGGGTACGGCCTTCGTGCGGAGCGCCTCCGGCACGCGGTCCGAGGACCGGGCCGGAGTCAGATCACTTGAGGGTGACCGTGGCGCCGGCGCCCTCGAGCTGCGCCTTGGCCTTCTCGGCGGCCTCCTTGTTGACACCCTCCAGGACGGCCTTGGGGGCCTCGTCCACCAGGTCCTTGGCCTCCTTGAGACCGAGGGACGTGAGGGCGCGCACCTCCTTGATGACCTGGATCTTCTTGTCGCCGGCGGCCTCGAGGACGACGTCGAACGAGTCCTTCTCCTCCTCGGCCTCGACCTCGGCGCCCGCGCCACCGGCGGCGGGGGCCGCGACGGCGACGGGAGCGGCGGCGGTGACCTCGAAGACGTCCTCGAACGCCTTCACGAACTCGGAGAGCTCGATGAGGGTGAGGCCCTTGAACTGCTCGATGAGCTCGTCGGTGCTGAGCTTCGCCATGATCGGCGTTCCTTTCGTACGGTGCCCGGTCGGCCACGGTGGCCGCCGAAGCAGATGTGGGGGTGTGCGCGTCGGCTCACCGTCCCGGCTGTGCCGGCACGGTCAGGCGGCAGCGCCTTCCGACTCCTGCTTCTGACGCAGGGCATCGATGACACGGGCGGCCTGGGCGGTGTTCGCGGTGAAGACGTAGGCAGCCTGGTAGAGCTTGGCCTTCATCGCACCGGCCGCCTTGGCCAGGAGCACCTCGCGGGACTCGAGGTCCGCGAGCTTGGTGACCTCCGCGGCGGTCAGGGTGCGCCCGTCGAGGACACCACCCTTGATGACCAGCGCGGGGTTCGCCTTGGCGAAGTCACGCAGACCCTTCGCGGCCTCGACCGGGTCGCCGGTGACGAAGGCGATCGCCGACGGGCCCGCGAGCGCGTCGTCGAGGCCAGTCAGACCGGCGTCCTTGGCCGCGATCGCGGTCAGCGTGTTCTTCACCACGGCGTAGGTAGCGTTACCGCCGAGCGCCTTGCGCAGCGTCTTGAGCTGCGCGACGGTGAGCCCGCGGTACTCGGTCAGCACGGCCGCGTTCGACTCACGGAACCGGTCCGTGAGCTCTGCGACAGCGGCTGCCTTGTCCGGCCTCGCCATGGCAATCCTTCCGATGGTGGTGCCACCGGTCTCCGCCCCGGAAACGGCAAGAGCCCCGCGCAGGCGCGGGGCTCGACGTCAGGACTCGGCTGAACCGGTCCGTCCGGGAACTCTCACCTGCGCTGGCCTCCGCTGCTGCGGGACTTCGGTCGGGATCGCTGAGCGCGACACCGACGACCGGCGGTCTTGGGCGTCGACCAGAGTACGTGAACGTGCGGGCGCGACCAAATCCGGTCCCGCGGCACGCGGACGCGCAGGTCGGGCGGTCCGCGCCGTCAGACCGGGGCGCCGAAGCACATGAGCGGCGCGACGACGCCCGTCCGGCGCGCGTCCTCCGCCATCGCCGTCGCGACCGCCTGCGCCACCGGGTCGCCCTCGCGCAGCAGCGCGTGCATCCGCGTCATGACCCGCATCGCCGTCTCGTCAGGGATCGGGGCGATCGCCGCGACCACGCAGCCCACGCCCCGCCGCAGCAGGACGCTCGCCATGCCGAGCGCCTCACCGCCCGCCCGGACGCTCGCCCGGCCCACCTCGCACGACGACAGCACCACGAGGTCCGGCGTCTGCGAGCCCGCGTCGAGCTCGTGCGCGAACAGCGGGCCGTCCGCCATGCGCAGCGAGGAGAACAGCGGGTTGTCCGGCTCGTGCCGACCGTGCGCCGCCAGGTGCACCAGCCCCGGGGACCCCAGCACCTCGATCGTGCGCGCGACGGTGGCGTCGTCGGCCACCAGCACCTCGCCGCCCGACCACAGCGACCCCACCTCACGCACCTCGTCGTCCGCGTGCCGCAGCCCCGGGCCCGCGGCCGCGGTCACCCGCTCCGGGTGCGCCGGCGCCGTCCCCGCGTACCGCACCCAGTGGTGGACCGACGGCGCGACCACCGTGGGGCGTCCGGCACGGGGCGCGAGCATCGACCACGGCAGCGCCGCCAGCCAGCCCGTGGCGACGACGACCAGCTCGCCCGGCACCTCCACCAGGGGCGCCAGGCGCGACTCCAGCGCCGCCGTGCCGTGCGCCAGCGAGCGGTGCGCGACCTCCCGCAGCTCGGCGGGGACCAGCGGGTTCGCCGTCACCTCGAGGTCCGCGTGCACGCGCCGCACGACCTCCGCGACGTCCGCCGCGCGACCGAGACGGTGCAGCGCCATGCCGTGCGCGGACGCCGCGACCGCGAGCAGCTCGCCGCGGTGCACGCCGATGTCGACGAGGACCGACCCCGGCCGCTCCGCCAGCACCCGCCGCACGTCGGCCGCCCGCCCCGGGCGCTCGTCGCCCGCCTGACCGCGCTCGTGCCACGACCGCGCGAGGATCTCGTGCTTGAGCCGCTGCGCCTCCCGCACCGCCTTCGCCCGCACCGGGTCCGCGCTCGCCCGACCGATCACGCCCCGGCTGTCGTCGATGAGGCGGCGCAGCTGCGACAGCAGGGCCGCGGAGTCCGGGTCGCTCGGCGGGCTGACCCGCGGGGTCCCGCCGATCACCGCGCGCACCCGCTCCCCCGCGTCGAGCACGGCCGTCGGACGGCCCGTCGCGAGCGCGAGCTCGACGTCCAGGGTCGCCAGGGCACGCCCGTGCACCGCCCCCGCCGTCCGCAGGTCGAGCGACCCGAACCGCGACCGGTGCAGCGCCAGGTCGCGCTGCCCCGCGTGCACGAAGCGGGCCGCCCGCGCGCGGTCGCCCGCCGCGAGCGCGAGCTTCGCCCGGATCCAGCGCCCGTGCAGGCGCACCGCGATCGGGTCGCTCCCCCGCACCGTCCCCAGCTGCTCGAGCAGACCGTCCGGGTCGTCCAGCGCGCCCCGCGCCAGGTCCGACTCGATGCGCACGTACGCCGCGCCGACCTCCCAGGCCGTCCGGCCCGTCGCCCGGCACATCGCCTCCAGCCGGCCGGCACGGCGCGACAGGCCCGCCCACAGGGTCCGTGTCCGGGGGTCGTCCTGCCGGGCCTGCGCGTACGCGACCGCGTCGACCTGCAGCCCGAGCAGCGCCGCGCGCACGACCCACGCGTCCTCCCGTCGTCGCCGGAACCGTCGCGCCGCGGACGCCGCGAACCGGCCCGCCGCCGCGACGTCCCCGCGCAGCAGCGCGCACTCCGCCCGGGCGAGCTCGCACTCCGCGACGTCCCGGACCCGGCGGTGCTGCTCGAACAGCTCCGCCGCCTCCGCGAGCGTCTGGTCCGCCACCCCGACCAGACCCGCCTCCAGCAGCACCCGCGCGCGGTCCATCAGCGCCGTCGGCCGCGACGGACCCGGCAGGATGCGCGCCGCCGCCTCCATCCGGGCCAGCGCCTCCGGCAGGTCGCCCGCCACGAAGTCCAGGTAGCCGAGGTTGTGCTCCGCCTTGAACGTCAGCAGCTCGAACCCCGCCCGGCGGGCCCGCCGTGCGCACTCCGCGTAGTCGGCGCGCGACAGCGCCACGTGGTGCATGTCCGTGTGCAGCACGCCCCGGTTGAGCAGCACCCGGCAGGCGTCGATCGGGTCGGCGTCGTCGATCGACGCGACCGCCTCGTCGAGCCAGTGCAGCGCCTCGTGCTGGCGGCCCGCCCGCAGAGCCAGAAGACCACGCAGGCCCGCGACCGCCGGCGGCAGGCCCGACCAGCCCGCCGACGGGTCCTGCTCGTGCTCGACGAGCATCGCGTCGAGCTCGTCGAGCGCCGCACCCGGCACCCCGCGCGTCTCGAAGTCGGCCTTCGCGAGCTCCACGAGCGCCCGCGCACGCAGCCGCGCCACGTCACGCGACGCCGGCAGCGCCTCCAGGTCGTGCAGGAGAGGACGCAGCCGACGTCGCGCACGCGTGGGACGCCCCTCGGCGTTCTCCGTCTCCGCCCGTGCGAGCGCGTCCGCGAGGACGTCGACTCCGGGCGGTCCGGCCGCCGCCGGGCCGCCCAGGTCCGACATCTGCGCTAGAGCTCGATCTGCGGGGTGACGATCGGCACCTGCGGGTCCGACGGGCGACGCAGCACCAGCCGCGCCGGGCCGCGCTCGACCTCCGAGAACGAGAAGCGTCCGTCGACGTCCGACGTCACCGTCGTCACGTCGCCCGACTGGTGCAGCTCGACCGTGAGCTCGCCGGCCGGGGCCGCCCAGCCGTCGACGCGCACGCGTCCCGCCTCCGGGTGGACCGAGATCATCACGGTGAGCACGTCCGTCGTGAACGTGATCGTGCCGGCCTCGATGCTCGTCTCGTCCGCCCGCACCGCGAGCGCGGGCTCGCCCACGAGGTGCAGCTCCGCGAGCTCGGCGTGCAGCGCCTCGATCGTCAGCGCCATGCCGATCCGGTCCACCAGCCCCGACGGGACCGGGTCGGACGTGTCCACCAGCGACGCCAGCCGCGTGAGGATCTCGAGGTCGGCGACGTCCAGCGAGCCGGACGCCACCAGGGCCAGGGTGCTCTCGTCGGTGCTCATGACACGCTCCAGGCGGGGTCGTTGGAGAGGGCGAGGCGGAGCTTCGCGAGGCACCGGCCGCGCGTCGGTCCGATGCTGCCCACCGGCATGCCCAGCGCCCGGGAGACGACCGTGTAGTCGGGGCGGTCGACGAGCGCCACCAGACCCAGCAGCCGACGGCACCGGTCCGGCAGCGTCGCCACGTGCTCCCAGAGCACCCGGTCCCGCTCGGACCGGACCGCGACGGTGTCCGGACGATCCTCCGCCGGAGCCGACAGCCAGTCCGTCACGTGCTCGTCCTGCTCGTGCCGGACCAGGTCGTCGCGGGTACGACGCACCGCCCGCCACGCCGCACGCTTGGCCGTCACGAGCATCCACTGCAGCGTCGCGCGCGGGTCCCGGATCGACTCGATGTCCCGCACCAGCGTCAGCCACACGTTCTGCACGATGTCCTGCGCCTGCTCCGCGTCCACGCCCTGGGCGCGGACCGTGTGCCACAGCAACGGCGTCATCACCTGCACGAGAGAGGCGAGCGGCGCCCGGTCCCCGTCGCGGTACGCGACGACGGCACGGGCGGCGTGGTCGGCCAGCCCCTCTCCCTGGTCGCGGAGCGCGGCGTCAACCGGCCCCACCAGGTCATCACTCATCATGGACCCCTCACAGGCTGGCCTCGTCGGGCGGCCGCGCCCCTGACACAGTAGGGCGGCCCGGACAACCCCGACAAGGAGGACACGGACACGCGACCGACTGGCGTGCGACGGCCCGAGACCGGACCACCCGCGCGCCCGCGGGCGCAGTCCCCCGTGCTGGGGTCGACGAGCAGGAGCGGACCGGCCCGCCCCAGATACGTCCCACCGAAGATTTCTCGTCCGGACGTGTATCTGGACGCCCGTCACCCGCTCCTCGCCAGCACCCGCCCGACCTCCCCCGGTCCGGCACGCGCCGCACCGCCGGCGCTGGTCAGGGCGGCACCGTGGTTCTCGACCATCTGAGGAGACGCACGACATGACCGAGCAGGACAGCGCCCCCGAGCCTCTCAGCCGGGAGCAGATCCGCCCGACCAAGCGCGCCCACGAGGACGGGCTCATCGCCCGCCCCGGGGTCGTGGGCGTCGACATCGGCGAGAAGTGGTCCGACGGGCAGCCCACCGGACGGCAGGCGATCGTCGTCCACGTCACCCGCAAGCTCGACGCGGGCGACCTCTCCGACGACCAGCGCATCCCCGCCACGATCGACGGCGTCCCCACCGACGTCGTGGAGCACCGCGTCGTCCTGCACCACGAGGCCACCCACCCCGGGATCCCCACCGCCGAGGACGTCACCGCCCTCATGCGCGGCCGCGTCCGGCCCCTCGCCGGCGGCGTCAGCATCGGCCCCGTCGACCCCGTCACCATCCAGGGCGAGTCGTCCGCCGAGCTGCGCTCCGTCAACGGCACCCTCGGGGTCGTCGTCACCGAGCGGCACACCGGGCGCGCCCTGGCGCTCACCAACTGGCACGTCGCCGCCGGCGACGGGCTCGAGGACGTCGGCAGCCAGTGGGTCCAGCCCGCGCGCGCCGACGGCGCACGCCCCGGCGACCAGATCGGCCAGCTCGTCCGCGGCACGCTCACCGACCGGATCGACGCCGCCGTCGTCGCCCTCGCACCCGGCGCCCGCTGGGTCCCGGGGATCGTCGGCATCGGTGCCGTCACCGGCTCCGCGAAGGCCGTCGCCGGGTCCGTCGTGCGCAAGCACGGCCGCACCACCGGCCTGCGGACCGGCCGCGTCGTGTCCACCGACTTCACGACGTCCGTCGACTTCGGCCCCGGCATCGGCTGGCGCACCCTGCGCGACCAGCTCCGCGTCGAGCCCGAGCCCGGGCAGACGTCGTTCTCCGCCGGCGGCGACTCCGGGTCGGCCGTCGTCGACGAGGACGGCAAGGTCGTCGGCCTGCTGTGGGCAGGCGAGCACGACGGCTCCTACTCGGTCGCCAACCCGATCGACGCCGTGCTCGGCACGCTGGGCGTCGACGTCGCGACCCCCGCGTCCGTCCGGGCCCGCCGCGCCGCGCTCGCGCGGCAGGCCGCGCAGGCCCAGGCGTCGCGGCTGCAGGGCAGCGGAGGCGGGCTCTTCCCGCCCGTGGCCGCGGCCTACCGGGGACGTCGCCGGCGGCGGCCCGCGGGTCCGGCGCGCGGTGGGGCCGTTCCGACGGCGCCGTCGGGGCCGTCGGCTCCGACCGCGAGCAACGGGTCGACGGCGAGCACCGGCTCGGCCGGCACGGCCGCACGCTCGGCCGAGGGGGTCAAGGAGCACCGGCTGGGTGCCGCGGCGCAGCCGTTCACCGAGCCCTTCACGGAGCCGTTCACGGAGCCCTTCACGGAGCCCTTCACGGAGCCCTTCACCGAGGCGCTCGGCGCGAACCCGTTCACCGAACCGTTCACCGAGCCCTTCACGGAACCGTTCACCGAGGCCCTCGGCGCGAACCCGTTCACCGAACCGTTCACCGAGCCCTTCACGGAACCGTTCACCGAGGCCCTCGGCGCGAACCCCTTCACCGAGCCGTTCACGGAACCGTTCACCGAGGCCCTCGGCGCGAACCCCTTCACCGAGCCGTTCACGGAGCCGTTCACCGAGCCCTTCACCGAGGCCCTCGGCGCGAACCCGTTCACCGAACCGTTCACGGAGCCCTTCACCGAGCCGTTCACCGAACCGTTCACCGAGCCCTTCACCGAGGCGTTCGCGCAGGCCTACGCCCAGGTGCACGGCCGACGCGACGCGGCGATCCTGCTCGCCCGTGCGCGAGCCGCTGCGGTCCGCCGCCAGCGCGAGGCGTTCTGGGCGGGCTACGTCACCGCCATCGTGCGCGGCCGGGCCCGCTGACCCTGCCGCCGACGAGGAGACCGACACCATGACCGTCCTGGCCGAACCGCACGACGTCGACCGCGAGCCGTCGGCACGCGTCATCGCGCTCCGCCCGGCCGCGGGCCGGCACGCCGCGGGCGGCCCGTCGCCCGAGGTCGTCGGGCTGGCCCAGGACGTCGAGGAGCCGGTCTCCGCCCCCCGGACCGCAGGCCGGCACGTGGTGGAGGACCTCTCCCACCACGTGCCGGACCCCGCGGCCCGCTCACTCGTGCGCGAGCTCGAGGACGTCGTCGCCCGCATGCACACCCACGGCGCCCTCCCGGCGCTGCGCGTCGACCTGCGCGAGCTGCTCGGCGCGTGGGCGGCCGCGCTCGTGCGGCTGCACCGGACCCCGCTGACGCCGACCACGCCCGTCGCGGACCTCCCGTGGGTCCTCACCGAGCCGCTGCCCACCTGGCTCGACGACCTGCCGGGCGACCTCGGACCCGTCTGGGCGGTGCGTGCGCACCCGGGCGTCCAGCGGGCGGTGCGCGCCGCGCGGGCGTCGTGGTCGGCCGTGCAGTGGACGCACGGCGAGGCGACCGGGGACGAGGTCGTCGTCACCCGGACGAAGGGGGTCGTACGGGCCACGCTGCTCGGTTCGCACGACCGGTCGGCGCCCGAGGGCGACCTGGCACCCGCCCGGGCGGGACGCAGCGGGTGCGGCGACCCCCGGTGGGACGTCGCGACCGCGCTCGACTGGGTGGCGCTCGCGCTCGGGCCCGCGCTCGACCCCGCGTGGCACCTGGACCCCGTCGGCACGTTCGTCGCGCAGTACCGCGAGCTCGGCGGCGACGCGCTCCCGGACCGGACGACGGCCGTCGCCCGCACCCTCGCGTCGGCGGTCGAGTGGAGCGCCCAGCTCACGCTCGCCGGCGACCCCACGGACGACGAGCGCGCGTGGCTCGCCGGTCTGTGGTCACGCCCGCTCGACCTGGTCGGCCGCGCCCGCGCGACCGGCGCACCGGGGCTGCGGTCCTCCTGACCGCACTCGCCCGTACGACGGGCGGTGCGCGACGGAGGTCCCGGCACGACGAACGGCGAAGGCCCGATCCGCAGGGGGGACCGGGCCTTCGCCGTCGGTACGTCAGGTCAGGCAGCGCCTCAGGCGGCGTCGTCCTCGGACGTCAGGTTCCGGGTCTTGTTCTGGTCCAGCGCGATGCCGGGGCCGTTGGTCGTCGAGACCGTGGCCTTCGTGATGTAGCGGCCCTTCGACGCGGACGGCTTGAGACGCAGGATCTCGTCGAGCGCCGCGGCGTAGTTCTCCACCAGGTTGACGTCGGAGAACGACGTCTTGCCGATGATGAAGTGGAGGTTCGCGTGACGGTCCACGCGGAACTCGATCTTGCCGCCCTTGATGTCCGCGACAGCCTTCGCCACGTCCATCGTCACGGTGCCGGTCTTCGGGTTCGGCATGAGGCCACGCGGGCCCAGGACCTTGCCCAGACGCCCGACCTTGCCCATGAGGTCCGGGGTCGCCACGGCCGAGTCGAAGTCGGTGTAGCCGGCGGCCACCTTCTCGATCAGCTCGTCGCCACCGACCTCGTCGGCGCCGGCGGCGCGGGCCTGCTCGGCACGCTCACCCGTCGCGAAGACGAGCACGCGGGCCGTCTTGCCGGTGCCGTGCGGCAGGTTGACCGTGCCACGGACCATCTGGTCCGCCTTGCGGGGGTCGACACCGAGGCGGAAGACCACCTCGACGGTCGCGTCGTACTTCGTCGTGGACGTCGCCTGCGCGAGCCGGACGGCCTCGAGGGGGCTGTAGAGCTTGCCGGCCTCGATCTTCTCGGCGGCGGCGCGGTACGCCTTGCTGTGCTTCGCCATCTGCTTCTCCTGATTCAGCAGTTGTGGTCTGTCGGGCCGCACAGGCCCTGCCACTGCACTTCTCGGTACGCCGTGAAAGCCTCACGGCGCGGGTGCCGGCCGACGCGGACGCCGGCCGGCGGGTGGTGCGGGAGGTCAGACCTCGAGCTCATGCTCGGCCTGACCTGCGCTGACGCTTCGGTCAGCCCTCGACCTTGATGCCCATGGAGCGGGCGGTGCCGGCGATGATCTTCTCCGCCGCGGCGAGGTCGTTCGCGTTGAGGTCCTCGAGCTTGGTGCTCGCGATCTCGCTGACCTGCGCCTTGGTGAGGGTCGCGACCTTCACCGTGTGCGGCGTCGGGGAGCCCTTGGCGACACCGGCGGCCTTCTTGATGAGCTCGGCGGCCGGCGGCGTCTTCGTGATGAAGGTGAACGAGCGGTCCTCGTACACCGTGATCTCGACGGGGATGACGTTGCCGCGCTGCGCCTCGGTGGCCGCGTTGTACGCCTTGCAGAACTCCATGATGTTGACGCCGTGCTGACCCAGCGCCGGACCGATCGGCGGCGCAGGGGTGGCCGCGCCGGCCTTGATCTGGAGCTTGATGAGGCCGGTGACCTTCTTCTTGGGGGGCATGAAGCCTTCCCTCTCTTGTTCGTGGGCCGACGCCGTGGGCGATGACCCGGTTGCAGTGCCGGCCCGAGGTGCGGGCCGGCATCGTCAGCGTCAGATCTTGGCGACCTGGCTGAAGGACAGCTCGACCGGGGTCTCCCGGCCGAAGATCGAGACGAGCACCTTGAGCTTCTGGTTCTCGGCGTTGATCTCGGAGATCGTCGCCGGCAGCGTGTCGAAGGGGCCGTCCGTGACGGTGACCGACTCGCCGACGGTGAAGTCGACCTGGATCTGCGAGGTGCTCTTCGCGGCCGCGGCGGCCGTGGTCGGCGCCTTCGGCGTGAGCGACGGCGCGAGCATCGAGAAGACCTCGTCGAGCGTCAGCGGCACCGGCTGGTGGGTGTGGCCCACGAACGAGGTGACGCCGGGGGTGTGCCGGACGGCGCCCCACGACTCGTCGGTCATCTCCATGCGGACGAGGACGTAGCCGGGGATCCGGACGCGCTTGACGACCTTGCGCTGCGCGTTCTTGATCTCGACGACCTCCTCCATGGGGACCTCCACCTGGTAGATGAAGTCCTCCATGTTGAGGCTCTGCGTGCGGTTCTCGAGGTTCGCCTTCACGCGGTTCTCGTAGCCCGCGTACGAGTGGATGACGTACCAGTCACCGGGCTGGACGCGCAGCTGGGCCTTGAAGGCGGCGACGGGGTCCTCGTCGGGGTCGGGTCCCTCGTCCTCGGCGTCGTCCTCGTCGGACTCGGCGGACACGGCCTCGTCGGTCGCGTCCTCGTCGACCTCGGCGGACTCGACCTCGACCTCGGTCGCGGCGTCGTCGGCCGGAGCGGCCTCGTCACCCGCGGTGGCCTCGACCGCCTCGACCGACGCCAGGGCGTCCTCGAGCTCCGTCTCGGCAGCCGGGGTGGGCTCCTGCGACTCCTGCGACACGTGCGAACCTGCTTTCTCCAGCGTGTGGGGCGCTTGCGGGCGACGACGGGCGGACCGTCGTCGCGGGGCGGCCGGTGGTGGCCGCGGGGGTCAGCCCCCGAAGATCCAGAACGTCAGCTTGCCGATGCCCAGGTCGACGACCGTCACGAAGGCCATCACGACCGCCACGAACACGAGCACGACCGTCGTGTAGGTGATGAGGTCGGAGCGCGTGGGGCGGACGACCTTCTTGAGCTCGGCGACGACCTGACGCCAGAAGAGCGCGATGCGCGCGAACAGCCCGCGCTTCTTGTCTCCGGAGGCGGACTTGGGCGCGCGTGCGGACGACGCCGATCCCCCGGCGTCGGACGCCGCGGCCGGTGCGGTTTCGCTCACGTCTGGCCCCTGTGTCTCGTGGTGGCCCCCGGGACCAGTGCGGACCCGGCGGTGGGACGGCTGACGCGACGCGCCGGACCGTCCGGCGATCCTGCTCGCGACCGGCCGGGAGCCGGACCGCGTGCGCAGGGCAGACAGGACTCGAACCTGCAACCTGCGGTTTTGGAGACCGCTGCGCTACCAATTGCGCCACTGCCCTACGACGGCCGGACCCCTCCCGACACGCCCTGGCCGGCGCCCTCGCGGGTCCCGACGAGCCCTGACGGGCGCGGCGCATCATGGCGGAGGTCAACCGCCGGGGGTCAACTGTACGCGACGGGCGCCCGTGGGTCGAACCGCACCAGGAGCGAGCCCCGGTGCGGCTCCGGCGGGAGTCGTCCGCGCGTCGTCCAGGAGGGCCGAAAGGCCGGGCGACCCTCGCGTGACCTCTGCCACTATGGGCCACGTGAGCGAGCAGACCCCCTCCCCCCGCCCCCGTGTGTCCGCGCGCGTCGCCGCGATCGCCGAGTCGGCGACGCTCGCCGTCGACGCCAAGGCCAAGGCCCTCAAGGCCGCCGGCCGGCCCGTCGTCGGCTTCGGGGCGGGCGAGCCGGACTTCCCGACGCCCGCGTACATCGTCGAGGCGGCCGTCGCGGCCGCGCAGGACCCCGCCAACCACCGCTACACCCCGGCCGCGGGCCTGCCCGCGCTCCGGGAGGCGATCGCCGCGAAGACGCTCCGCGACTCCGGCTACGAGGTCAGCCCGGGCGACGTGCTCGTCACCAACGGCGGCAAGCAGGCCGTCTACCAGGCGTTCGCCGCGCTCGTCGACCCCGGCGACGAGGTCCTGCTGCCCGCGCCGTACTGGACCACGTACCCCGAGGCGATCCGCCTCGCGGGCGGCGTCCCCGTCGAGGTCTTCGCGGGCGTCGACCAGGGCTACCTCGTCACGGTCGAGCAGCTCGAGGCCGCGCGCACGCCGCGCACCAAGGTGCTGCTGTTCTGCTCGCCGTCCAACCCGACCGGTGCCGTGTACTCGCCCGAGCAGACCGAGGAGATCGGCCGCTGGGCGCTCGAGCACGGGATCTGGGTCATCACGGACGAGATCTACGAGCACCTCACCTACGACGACGCGATGTTCACGCCGATCGTCAGGGCCGTCCCGGAGCTCGCGGACACGACCGTGGTCCTCAACGGCGTCGCGAAGACCTACGCGATGACCGGCTGGCGCGTGGGCTGGATGATCGGCCCGCGCGACGTCATCGCCGGAGCGACGAACCTGCAGTCGCACCTGACGTCCAACGTCGCCAACGTCTCGCAGCGCGCCGCGATCGCCGCACTCACCGGCGACCTCACCGCCGTCGAGGAGATGCGCCGCGCGTTCGACCGGCGCCGGCGCACGATGGTCGAGATGCTCGCCGCGATCGACGGCGTCCGGGTGCCCGCGCCGCAGGGGGCGTTCTACGCCTACCCGTCGGTCGAGGGCGTCCTCGGGCGCACGATCCGGGGCGTCACGCCGCGCACGTCGGCGGAGCTCGCGAGCCTCATCCTCGACGAGGTCGAGGTCGCGGTCGTGCCCGGCGAGGCGTTCGGGCCCAGCGGCTTCCTGCGGCTCTCGTACGCGCTCGCCGACGCCGACCTCGTCGAGGGCGTCGGCCGCGTGCAGTCCCTCCTGGGCGAGGCCGTCTGACGCGACCGGCCCGCGGCCGGGCCCCCGCGTCCGCGGGTCGACCGGCGTCCTGACGCCTGTGATCAGGGGCTGCACCGGCGGCACCGGGCAGTCCATACTGTCCGCCATGCGTCCGGACGAGCCACGCAGCAGCCGCGAGAGCGCTCCCGCGCCCGGCGGCCGCGGTGGTCGTCCCCCTCGTCGGCCGACCGTCCGCGTCCGGCTCCTCGCGGCCGTGATCGTGCTGGCGGCGCTCACCGTCCTCATCGCGGGCGCGACGGCGTTCTGGCTGCAGTCGCGCGAGACGGACGCCCGCATCGACAACTCCCTCGCGCGCGCCGTCGCCGCGCTGCGGACCGTCGAGTCGGAGCCCGACCCGCGCACGCTCCAGCCGTTCACGAGCGTCGACCAGCTGCTCAACACCGCCGTCCGCAAGCGCGTCCCCGGCAAGAACGAGGGCGTCATCACGCTGCAGGGCGACCGCCTGAGCTGGACCGCGGCCCGCGAGACGCACGCGATCCGCCTCGACGAGGACGAGGAGCTCGTCGCGCACCTCGCCCGGCTGTCGATGACGACCACGACCACGCACGTCGAGACGGTCCGCACGTCGGTCACCGAGTACCGGCTGGTCGCCGCGCCCGTCGGCGTGCGCCACGACCCCGCGCAGGGCCTGTTCGTCGTCGCGTTCGACCGCCGCGCCGAGATGCACGCGCTGCAGACGACGTTCGCCACCTACTCGGCCGTCGGGATCCTCGCGCTCGGCGTCATCTCGATCGTCGCGTGGTTCGTCGTCGGGCGGCTCCTGCGGCCCGTCCGGCTGCTGCGCGACACCGCCCGCCGGGTCACCGAGTCGGACCTGTCCGAGCGGATCGCGGTGAGCAGCAACGACGACCTCGGCGACCTCGCGCACACCGTCAACGCCATGCTCGACCGGCTCGAGCGGGCCTTCGGGTCGCAGCGCGAGCTGCTCGACGACGTCGGGCACGAGCTGCGCACGCCCCTGACGATCGTGCGCGGGCACCTCGAGCTGCTCGACCCCGACGACGCCGACGACGTTCGCGCCACGCAGGCCCTCGCCCTGGACGAGCTCGACCGCATGCACCGGCTCGTCGACGACCTCATGATCCTCGCGACCGTCGAACGGCCCGACTTCGTGCGCCTCGCCCCCACCGACGTCGGACGGCTCACCGACGACGTCCACGACAAGGCGCGCGGGCTCGGCGACCGGCGCTGGGTCGTCGGGTCGCGCGCCGACGTCACCGTGCGCCTCGACGCGCAGCGCATCACGCAGGCCTGGCTGCAGCTCCTCGCCAACGCGTACCGGTTCTCGCCGCCCGGCTCGACCGTCCGGCTCGGCAGCGAGACGGCCGGAGGCCGACTGCGGCTGTGGGTGCGCGACGAGGGCCCGGGCGTGCCGCCCGACGAGGAGGTGCGCATCTTCGAGCGCTTCCACCGCGGCCAGGCCGACCGGTCCTCCCACGGCGCCGGGCTCGGGCTGCCCATCGTCGCGGCCATCGCGCAGGCGCACCACGGCCGTGTCCGCCTCGAGCGCCCGCCCGCGGGGTCGACCGGTGCGGTGTTCGTCCTCGACCTGCCTGCCGTCGACCTCGTCGACGGCAACGTCCCCCCGCCCCACACCCTCGTCGACGTCGCGGAGCACAGAAGATGACGCACATCCTCATCGCCGAGGACGAGGAGCGGATCGCCGCCTTCGTCGCCAAGGGCCTGCGGACCGCCGGGTACGAGGCGACGGCCGTGACCACCGGCGAGGAGACCGTCGCGCGCGTGCGGGCCGGCGGGGTCGACCTGCTCGTCCTCGACCTCGGCCTGCCCGACCTCGACGGCTTCCAGGTCCTGCGGCGGATCCGCGAGGCCGGGCACCCCGTGCCCGTCATCGTGCTCACCGCCCGGTCGTCGGTGACCGACACCGTGACCGGGCTCGAGTCGGGTGCCGACGACTACATGGCCAAGCCGTTCCGGTTCGAGGAGCTGCTCGCCCGCGTGCGGCTCCGGCTGCGCCAGCAGCCCCAGCCGGCCGGCGAGGTCACGGTGCTGTCGCACGGGCCGCTGCAGCTCGACCTGCGCACGCGCCGCATGCGCGTCGGGGAGCACGAGGTCGACCTGTCGGCCCGCGAGTTCGCGCTCGCCGAGACGTTCCTGCGGCACCCGGGCGACGTCCTGACCCGCGAGCGCCTGCTGTCCGACGTGTGGGGCTACGACTTCGACCCCGGCTCGAACGTCGTCGACGTGTACGTGCGGTACCTGCGGCGCAAGGTCGGCGCGGAGCACTTCGACACCGTGCGCGGCGTCGGCTACCGGCTGGTCGACGCGACCGCGACGGCCTGACCGGGCGGCAGCACGGCGGGGCCCGTCACGTTTGGCACACTGTGCCGATGCGCGACCTGGCCGCCCTCCCCAAGGCGCACCTGCACCTGCACTTCACGGGGTCGATGCGCCGGACCACGCTCGCGGAGCTGGCCGACCGGCACGGGATCCGGCTGCCCGCCGTCCTGCTCGACGCCGACCCGCTGCACGTCCCCGCCGACGAGCGCGGCTGGTTCCGGTTCCAGCGGCTGTACGACGCGGCCCGGGCGTGCGTGCGCGGCGAGGACGACATGCGGCGCGTGGTCACCGAGGCGGTCGAGGACGACGCCGCGGAGGGCTCCGGGCGGCTCGAGATCCAGGTCGACCCGACGTCGTACGCGCCGTTCGTCGGCGGACTGACCCCGGCGCTCGAGATCGTCCTGGACGCCGCACGGGAGGCGAGCCTCGCGACCGGGGTCGACGTGGGCGTCGTGGTCGCGGCGTCGCGCATGCGGCACCCCCTCGACGCGCGCACGCTCGCACGGCTCGCGGTCCGGCACGCGGGCGACGGGCCGGGCGAGGTCGTCGGGTTCGGGCTGTCGAACGACGAGCGGCGCGGCGACACGAGCGCGTTCGCCTCCGCGTTCGCGATCGCCCGCCGGGCGGGTCTCGCGGCGGTGCCGCACGGCGGCGAGCTCCTCGGGCCCGCGCACGTCGAGGACGTCCTGGAGCACCTGCACCCCGACCGGCTCGGGCACGGCGTGCGCAGCGCCGAGGACCCGCGCGTGCTGGACCGGGTCGTCGACGAGGGCGTCGCGCTCGAGGTGTGCCCCGCGTCGAACGTGTCGCTCGGGGTGTACAGGTCCGACGCCGACGTGCCGCTGCGAACCCTCGTGGAGGCCGGTGCCCGCGTCGCGCTCGGCGCCGACGACCCGCTGCTGTTCCACGCGCGGCTGCTCGCCCAGTACGAGGCGGCGCGGACGGTGCACGGGTTCTCCGACGCGGAGCTCGCCGCGCTGGCGCGGTCGTCGATCGTCGCGAGCAGGGCGTCGGACGGCGTGCGGTCGCGGCTCCTCGCGGGAGTCGACGCGTGGCTCGCTCAGGACCCTGCTGCCGCACCCACGGCCGCGGGCGCGCCCGCGGGCGCCGACGCGGCGGCAGGAGCGGGGGCAGCCGAGGGCACGGCGGCCGACGTCGACCGGGCGTCAGACGCCGACGCCGACGCCGTCGACGTCAGAGGCTGACGCCGACCAGCACCGGCTCGGGCTCGAGGTCGAGGCCGAACGCGTCGCGCACGCCGTCGCGCACCTGGCGGGCCAGCGCGACGAGGTCGTCCGCGGACGCGCCGCCCCGGTTGGTCAGCGCGAGGGTGTGCTTGCCCGACAGCGCAGCCGCCCCGGGACCGGCGAACCCGCGGCCGAAGCCCGCGTGCTCGATGAGCCACGCCGCGCTCGTCTTCGTGGCGCCGTCGGGTGCCGGGAACCGCGGGGCGTCCGCGGGCAGTGTCGCCGCGGCGGCCGGGTCGAGCACCGGGTTGGTGAAGAACGAGCCCGCGCTCCACGTGTCGTGGTCGGCCGCGTCGAGCACCATGCCCTTGCGGGCGCGCAGCGCGAGCACGGCCGCCCGGACGTCGGCGGCGGGCGCCCGCTCCCCGACCGCGACGTCGAGCGCGCGCGCGAGCTCCGGGTAGGCGACGGGCCGCGCGAGGGTGCCCTGGCGCAGCTGGAAGGTCACGTCGAGGACGACGTAGCGGGGCGTGGGGCTCCACGGAGCGCCGGGGTCGGCCGGGTCGGCCTCGCGCATCGAGCGCTTGAGCACCGACGTCCGGTAGCCGAAGCGCAGGTCGACGAGCGGCAGCGTCCGCACGCGGGCCCGCCCCCGGTCCCAGACGCGCACGGTCGCGATGGTCTCCGCGACCTCCTGGCCGTAGGCGCCGACGTTCTGCACGGGCGTCGCGCCCGTCGAGCCGGGGATGCCCGACAGCGCCTCGAGGCCGACGAGGCGGTGGCTCACGGCGTGCTCGACGACCTCGTCCCACGGCGTGCCCGCGGGCACGGTGTACGTGACTCCCGCGCACGCCGAGTGGTCGGGCACCTCGATGCCGGTCCGGACGTCGCGCACGACCACGCCCTCGAAGCCCGCGTCAGCGACGAGCAGGTTCGACCCGCCGCCCACGACGAGCAGCGGCTCGCCGGCGTCGTCCGCGGCCCGCACGGCGTCGACGAGCTCGGCCTCGGTCGTCGTCTCCACGTACCGGCGCGCCGGACCGCCGACCCGCAGCGTGGTGAGGTCGGCGAGCGCGCGGGACGTCGGGTCCGCGGTCGTCACGGTCGGGGTGGTCGTCGCCGGGTGCACCGGACCAGGCTAGACCGCGCCGTCGGGACCGCCGGTGCCCGCAGGCGTCCGGCCCGTGCCCTTCTCGTCGTCGGGCGCGGCAGCCGCACCGCCCGGGGTCGTCGCACCCGCGGCTGCGGGGCGCGGCAGCGGGGCGGCGGCGTTGACGACCAGCAGGCCGAGCACGATCGGCACGAGGATGACGAGCAGCGCGTGCCGGTACCCGACGTGCTGCGCGAGCAGGCCCAGCAGGGGCGGTCCGGCGAGGAACGCGCTGTAGCCGATGGTCGAGACCACGCTGACGCGCGCAGCGGCCCGCAGCGGGTCGTCGGACGCGGCGCTCATGCCGACCGGGAAGCCCAGCGCGGCACCTGCACCCCACGCGACGACGCCGACGAGCGCGAGCCACAGCGGCCCTGCGAGGCCGAACAGCAGGAGCCCGACGATCGCGAGGACCGCGCACAGCCGCAGGACCGCCACGCGGCCGTAGCGGTCGAGCAGCGCCGTCCCGAACCAGCGCATGCCGGTCATCGCGGCGACGAAGACGCCGAACGCCATCGCGCCGAGCGCGTGCCCGGTGTCGAAGCCGTCGACGACGGCCAGGCTCACCCAGTCGTTCGCCGAGCCCTCGGTCAGGGCGGCGGCGAGCACGACGAGACCGATGAGCAGCGTCCGCGGCTCGAGCCACGCACCGAACGCGGCGCGCGCACCGCGCGGGGCGGACTCCTCCGCGGCGTGCGGGTGGTCCTGGTCGTCGGGCAGGAACGCGCGCACGGCGAACGCCACGACGACGACCGACGCGATGACCGCGACCGGCACGTGCACCGCGACAGGCACGTGCAGCCAGGCGGCGACCGCGGAGACGCCCGCGGCACCGACCGTGCCGAAGGAGAAGCCGGCGTGGTAGCGGGGCATCACGGTGCGTCCGAGGCGCTGCTCGACGGCCGCGCCCTCGAGGTTCATCGCGGCGTCCCAGACGCCCGTCCCGACGCCGTACAGGACCATGCCGACCACGACGACCGCGACCTGCCCGGCCGCGACGCCGAGCGCCGCGACGGTGAGCCCGGTGCCGTTGAGGATCGCGAAGCCGAGCACCGTGCGGCGGGCGCCGAGGCGCTGCACGACCATCCCGGACAGCGGCAGCGCGACGAGCGAGCCGACCGCGCCGACGAGCAGCAGCAGGCCCATCTGCTCGGGCGAGAAGTCGAGGCCGTCACGGATCGCCGGGAGCCGGGAGGCCCACGTCGCGAAGTTGAAGCCGTTGAGGACGAAGACGGCGAGGACGGCGGCCGACGCCCGGCCGATGTCGGGCCGGGTCGTCGTGGGGCCGTGCTCGGGCGTCGACATCGTTCCTCCGGTGCGCGTGTCCGTCATCGATCGTGCCGTCTCTCGCTCGTGGTGGCACGTGCGCGGCGGATCGACCCGGCACGTCCGAGGGTGCCCGCACCGGCACGGACCGCGGCGCCCGCGCGCGCGGCGCGCGAGCGGACCGTGTGCCGGCGGTCCTCGTGCGGGAGGGCCAGCACGGGCAGGTGGTCGGGTCCCGCGAGGGCGAGGGTCGGCACGCCCGCCGGGGTGGGGTCGGCCGCGTGCGCGGGCACGGGGTCCGGCACGCTCGCCGGGGTCCGCGGCGCGGCCGACGGGTGCTCCGGCGCGACGCGGCCCGCGAGGCTGACGCTGGCGACCATCGCGACGCCGATCAGCACGAGCGCGTGCCGGGCGCCCATCGACTCCGCGGCCAGGCCGAGCAGCGGCGGTGCGGCGAGCGACGCGATCGACGAGAACGACGAGACGACGGCGACGCGCCCGGCGGACCTCAGCGGGTCGTCGGAGGCTGCCGCGATGCCGACGGGCACGGCGAGGGCGGCGCCGAAGCCCCACCCGACGATGCCGAGCCCGGCGAGCTCGAGCGTGGGCGCGAACCCGAACAGCAGCAGGCCCGCGAGGGACACGACGCCCGACACGCGCAGGACGACCACGCGGCCGTACCGGTCGATGAGGCGGGTCCCGAGCAGGCGGACGACGGTCATCGCGCCGACGAAGACGCCGAGCATCGCGCCGCCGACGGCCTCGCTGCGCCCGAAGCCGTCGACGACGGCGAGCGAGAGCCAGTCGTTCGCGGAGCCCTCGGAGAGGGCGGCGGCCATGATGACGACGCCGATGAGCAGCGTGCGGGGCTCGCGCCAGGAGTCGAGGGCGGTCGGGATCCGGCGGCGCCGACCGGCGCGGCCTGCCGTCGCGGGGCGCGGGGCGGTGCCGGTCGCCCGGGCGTCGTGCGCGGGGACGTCGGGCGTCGTGAGCGGACGGTCGCCCGGGGCCGCGTCGAGGACGACGCCGCGCAGCGACGCGAGCCGCCACGCGACGGTGAGGGCCGCGACGACGGCGAACTGCGTGACGACGGGAACGCCGACGGCCGAGGCGACGGCACCGAGCCCCGACCCGGTGACGGCACCGATCGAGAACGCGGCGTGGAACTGCGGGATGACGGTGCGCCCCATGGCGCGCTCGACGCGGCTCGACTCGACGTTGAGCGGGACGTTGCCGAGCGCGATGGCGACGCCGTTGAGGAAGATGCCGACGGCCAGGACCGTGCGGGACCCGACGGCGGGGCCGACACCCATGAGGACGTACCCGACGGCGAGGACCGCGGTGGACGCGACGATGCCGGTGCGGCTGCCGAAGCGCTGCACGACGACGCCCGCGAGCGTGACGGTGAGCAGCGCGCCGAGCGAGCCGACGAGCAGCATGCCGCCGAGGTCGGTGGTGCTGAGGTCGAGGGCGTCGCGCACCGCGGGGATGCGGGCGAGCCAGCTGGAGAACGTGATGCCGGCGAGGGCGAACAGCCCCATCAGGAGCCAGCGGGCCCGGGTGACGGCCGGTGGGACGAGGACGGGGCGCCCGGTGGGGGCGGGTGTGGGCACGGACTGCTCCGAGGACGCGGGTCGGGCTGGTTCGGGGGTGCACGCCGTGGCGGTGCGGCGCGGCGGTGCACGGCGGCGGTGGTGCGACTGCTGACCTGCTGAGCGGCCAGGGCCGCCGTCGCTCGAATCGATTCGACTCAACCGCCGCCGGGACGATCGAATCGATTTGAGGGTTCGCCACATTCTGCGGGTACGCTGGCGGTCGCGTCAACACACGCGCGCACCCGCGCGTCGTGCCCTCGCCGCCCCCTCCCACGGCCCGCCGCCGCGCCGGCGACGGGCCCGCGACGGACAGGGTGCGCCGAACCGGAGGTGGACCCCTGCCCCGCCATCGACCGACCCTGGCGGACGTCGCCGCGGCCGCGAAGGTCTCCGTCTCGACCGCGTCGCTCGCGTTCTCCGGCGCGGGGCCGATCGCCGCCGCCACCCGGCAGCGCGTCCTCGACGCCGCGCTCGAGCTCGACTACTCGGGGCCCAACCCGCTCGGCCGCCAGCTGCGCCGCGGCCGCTCCGGCATCGTCGGGGTCGTCGTCGGCGACGCGCTCAAGCGCTCGTTCCGCGACCCGGTCTCCGTGCAGGTCCTCGACGGTCTCGTCGGCACGCTCGGCCCGCTCGGGCTCGGCGTGCTGCTCATCCCCGGCCCCAGCGACCCGAGCGAACCGCCCGTCGACCCGCTCGTCGAGTCCGCGGCGATGGACGTCGCCGTGCTCATGTGGGGTGGGACGAGCGACGACGACGCGCTCACCGCGCTGCAGCGCCGCGGCACGCCCACGGTCGTCGTCGAGGGCCGCCGCGAGGAGGGCGTCACCACCGTCGGCATCGACGACCGCAACGGCATGAGCCAGGCGACCCGCCACCTGCTCGACCTCGGGCACGAGCGGATCGCGGTGGTCACGCTCCCGTTCGACCGCAGCCGGCGCGAGGGGCTCGTCGACGCCGACCGCCTGTCGGCCATCGACTGGGAGATCACACGCCGCCGCCTCGCCGGAGTCACCGACACGGGCGTCGTACCCGTCGCGGTGCACGAGACGCCGGCCTCGCTCGTCGAGCACGGCAAGGCCGCCGGGTTCTCGCTGCTGTCGGGCGACGACCGGCCGACCGCCGTCGTGTGCCAGTCCGACCTGCTCGCGTCGGGCGTCGTGCTCGCCGCCCGCGAGCTCGGACTGCGCGTCCCGCAGGACGTGTCCGTCGCGGGCTTCGACGGCCTCGACCTGCCGTGGCTCGCACCCGACGTCCTCACGACCGTCGTCCAGCCGCTCGCCGAGAAGGGCGCCGCCGTGGCGCACGCGGTCGAGGACCTGCTCGCGGGCGAGACGCCGCCGTACCGCGAGCTGCCCGTCACCCTGCGCATCGGCACGACGACGGGCCCCGTCCCCGCCTGAGCGCCGTCCCGGTCACCCTCTCCGCCGAGAGCGACCGGGACGGGCCCCACGGGTCAGCTGCGCCGCAGCCAGTCCAGCGGGTTGCTCCGCGTCGCGGCGTAGACGAACCACGACGTCGCGCCGACGTGCTGCACCTGGAAGTAGCCGAAGCCGAACCCGGTGTCGAGCAGGCTCGACGCCGCGACGACACCGCCGTCGACGACCGCGCCGCCCAGGTGCTGACCGACGCCGAGGACGTCCTGGGCGTGCCGCACCTGACCCAGCAGCCGGTCCGCCGACTGCTTGTCGCCGCGCCCGCCGCGGTCGATCAGCGCCGTCGCGAGCTGCCCGGTGCCCTCGAGCCACACGCCCTGCGGGTGCACCGTGATGCCGTTGTACTGCGCCGTCGACGTGAGGCTCGCGGTGCTGAACGTGACGCCCGAGAGCGTCTCCCCGTCGGGCAGCTGCGACGTCGCGGCGGCCGCGTCGTCGGTCACGGCGAGGGCCGATCCGGCCCAGTCGAGCCCGCGCTTGAACGTCCGGTCGCGGGTCGCGAGCCACGCCCAGGTCACGGTGTCGAGCGGCACCGGGGCGCGGTTGATCTCGACGCCGTCGTTCGTCCCGGTCCAGAAGAAGCCCTGCGACGGCTCCCACATGAGGTCGACGAACGCGCGCGCATGCTCGGCCGCGGCCTTCCAGCTGTTGTCACGGGTCGCCTTGCGCAGCATCCCGAAGAACGCGACGCAGTCGATGTTGTGCTCGGTCGAGCCGTTCGGGACGGGCGCGTTCGCGCCGTTGACGCCGAACGAGAAGCCGCCGAGGCCCGTCGTCCGCCACGTGTTCGTCGTGATCCACTCGCCGATCCGGACGGCACCGGCCAGGTAGCGGCGGTCGCGGGTGCGCGCCCAGAGCTGCAGTAGCGCGATCCCCGGCCAGGCCATGTCGCCGACGGCCGTGCCGAGGAAGCCGAACTGCCAGCCGATGTTCGCGGCGCCGTCGGGCAGCACGAACCCGTACGGCTGGGGGTTGCCGTCGTAGAAGGTGTACGGCCCGACGTTGTAGCCCTGCCGCAGACGTCCGTCGGTGTGGCCGGGGTCGTGGTCCTGCGCGTACAGCAGGCCGTCACCGATCGCGCGCGCGGTCTGCTCGCTGGCACGGCGGCCGTCGGCGAGCAGCGCGATGACCGCGAGCGCGCTGTCGTAGACGAACGCGGTGCTGAACAGGCCGAGCTCGTCGGCGTAGCTCTGGGCGAGCCGCGGGCCGGTGTTGAGCGTCGGGTAGGCGTCGGTGGCGGACTGCAGGAAGGCGACGGCGGCGCGCTGCGCGGACGGGCCGTGGGCGTGCCCCCCGCCGGCGGCCAGGGTGGACGGGAGCGGGCCGGCGGCGGCCGCGCCGGGTGCGGTGGCGACCGCCCAGCCGGCGGCGACCCCCGCCCCGGTCAGTGCGAGGAAGGTCCGGCGCGAGACGCGCGCCCCTGACTCCGTCGTCGAGTGCTGCATCGGTCATCTCCTCTGTGGGCGACGAGAGGCCGCGACGATGCGGCCGGGGTCCACGGTAGGGACGTCCCGGGCGGAAAGGAAGAAGTTGGACGTATCGCTTCGACCGTAGGAGTGCGACAACGATGTCCCGCCGTTGTCACGAGTCAACGGCACTGGTGTCACGAGTCAACGACGAACGCGGGTCGCATCCGACCGACCATGTGCGGGCACGCCGACGGCCGGTGCCGCACACCCCGTCGAGGTGCGCACGGCAGCCGGCCAGGGGTCAGGACAGGCGGACGACCGCCTGCGCCTTGCCGAGCACGCGCGCACCGTCGACGCTCACCGTGAGGTCGACCCGCACGGTCCCCGCCTCGACGTCCACGACGCCCGCGACCGCGACGACCTCGACGGTCGCGGCACCCGGGTCAGGCACCGGCACCGGGCGCGTGAACCGCACCTGGTAGTCGACGACGGCACCGGGGTCGCCCGCCCAGTCGACGACGACGCTCGACGCGGCGCCCATCGTCCACATGCCGTGCGCGATGACGCCGGGCAAGCCGACGGCCGTCGCGACCCGGTCGTTCCAGTGGATCGGGTTGAAGTCGCCGCTCGCGCCCGCGTAGCGGACCAGGCGGGCACGGTCGACGGTGACCTCGCGGCGGGCGAGCTCCTGGCCGACGGTCAGGTCGGCGACGACGGGCCTGGTCATGCGTCCTCCCCGCGGACGGCGAGCGTCGAGACGACGGTGGTGACGGCCTCGCCGTCCTCGGTCGCGATCTCCGCCCGGGTCGTGATCATGGCGAGCCCGGCCCGCTCGACGATCGAGTCGACGTGCAGGACCGTCACGAGACGGTCGCCCGCGTGGATCGGGCGGTGGTGCGTGAAGCGCTCGTCGGCGTGCACGACGCGGCTGAAGTCGATGCCCGCGGCGGGGTCCTCGAAGAGCTGCGCCTCGGCGCGCTGGGCGACGACCACGGCGAACGTCGGCGGCGCGACGACGTCGGGATGCCCGAGCGCGCGGGCCGCCTCGGGGTCGGTGTGCGCGGGGTGCGTGGCACCCACGGCGGCGGCGAACTCGCGCAGCCTCTCGCGTCCCACCTCGTACGGTGCGTTCGGCGCGTACTCGCGCCCGGCGTACCCGGTGTCGACCGGCATCGGCGTGCTCCCCTGTCGTCGTTCCTCGACCGTGTCAGGTCCTCAACGCACAAGCACGCCCACCGGCGGGGCCGGGGGCGTGCCTGGAGTCTCGCGGCCCCGAGGGGCCCGGCTCAGCGGGTCTCGCGGTGGACCGTGTGACGGTTGTCCCGCGGGCAGAACTTCTTCATCTCGAGCCGGTCGGGGTCGTTCCGCCGGTTCTTCTTCGTGATGTAGTTCCGCTCCTTGCACTCCGTGCAGGCGAGCGTGATCTTCGGGCGGACGTCCGCGCTCTTGCTGGCCATGGTCTTGTCTCCTCGCGCCTGGACGGCGCCTGCGATCTGCGTGTTCGCGACGCGCCGGCCGACGCGTCACCTATCGAAAAACCGGCGGTAGCGGGAGCGGGACTCGAACCCGCGACACCACGATTATGAGCCGTGTGCTCTAACCACCTGAGCTACCCCGCCTGGGCGGTGAGCCCTGGTCCTGCGCTTCGCGGCTCGTCACCGCGCACCACAGGACCAGAACACACCACAGAGCCCCGAAAGGGAATCGAACCCTTGACCTTCTCCTTACCATGGAGACGCTCTGCCGACTGAGCTATCGGGGCAGCGCGAGCAAGGTTACACGGGCGAGTGCCCGCCTGCGAAATCGGCCCCGGTCTGGCCCGTTTGGACGCCCGTCGCGGCCCCCTCCCGGGTCCCGGACCAGCCCGGACGTCGCCGCGAGACCCTCGGCGCGCGTCGCTGCCTAAAGGATTCATCTCGTCGCCTGGGCGGAATGTCCCATGTGAGGATCCCGGCCATGCGCCAGTCACCCCGCACCGCCGCCGCCGCACTCGTGCTCGCCGCCGCGGTCACCCTCGGCACCGCCGCGTGCACCGGCTCCGCCGACGACACCACCACCCCCGACGGCGGCGACGGCAGCGCCCCCACGATCGCGTGGCCCACCGCGATCGACCCCGCAGCCGCCGGCGAGGCGTTCTGGGTCGTCTGGACCGGCATCGCCGACACCGCCGAGGGCCCGGAGAAGCTGCAGCCGAACATCGACGCGCTCGCCGCCGCGGGCTACACGACGCTCCCCTGGGACCCCGCGTGCCAGAGCGGCGCCGAGGAGCGGCTGGGCGGCCTCACCGGCTTCGCCGACCCGCTCGGCGTCGGCGTCGCGTTCACCTCCGCCGAAGAGGCCGGCATGTTCGACACCCTCTACGAGGGCGACGCGACCATCGCCGTCACCGAGGGCACCTACACCTGCACCGCGGCGTCCTGACCCGCACCGCGGGCGCGACGCCCGGGCACCCGCCCGGCCCCGACGCCCGCTCCCCCGAACGACGAGAGCCCGGACCGCGATGGTCCGGGCTCTCGTGCGCTGTGGCGGGTGAGGGATTCGAACCCCCGTAGGCGTTGCCAGCTGATTTACAGTCAGCCCCCTTTGGCCACTCGGGTAACCCGCCAGGGTCAGCCCGCCGTCGAGGGTCGGCCCGGAGGCCGGCCACCGCGAGCGGCGTGCGGGTGGAAGGATAGCAACACCCGGGCGCTGCTGACGAAACGGCCCCGGAGCACGGCCGGGATCCCCAGGGCCCCGGCGATCGACGAGCCCCGGCGGAGCCCGGGGCGGCAGGAGGAGAGCACATGGCGAGCGAGTCGTCGTTCGACGTCGTCAGCAAGGTCGACCGCCAGGAGGTCGACAACGCCCTCAACCAGGCGGCGAAGGAGATCGCCCAGCGCTACGACTTCAAGGGCGTGGGCGCGTCGATCGCCTGGAGCGGCGAGTCGATCCTCATGGTCGCCAACTCCAGCGAGCGCGTCCTGGCGGTCCTCGACGTCTTCCAGTCCAAGCTCATCAAGCGGGGCATCTCGCTCAAGGCGTTCGACACGGGCGACGGCGAGCCGAAGCCCTCCGGCAAGGAGTACCGCCTCGCAGGGTCGATCCAGGAAGGGCTCAGCACCGAGGTCGCGAAGAAGCTCGCGAAGATCGTGCGCGACGAGGGCCCCAAGACCGTCAAGACGCAGATCCAGGGCGACGAGCTGCGCGTCTCGGCGAAGAGCCGCGACGACCTGCAGGCCGTCATCGCGCTGCTCAAGGGCGCCGACGTCGACGCGGCCCTGCAGTTCGTCAACTACCGCTGACCCGGACACCGGGCACGACCGGCGGCGGGCGGGAGGACCCGCGCCGCCGGTCGTGGCCGTCCCGGACGCGCCTGTCGTGGCGGGCCGCTCGTGGCCGTGCGCGGCCTCACCCTCCGATGGCTGACGGGCTCACCCCGCGCGGTCAGACCACCGCGCCCAGCGCGGCCAGCGAGAACCGGCTGCGGTCGAGGTCGTCCTCGTCGGTGCCGACCTGGCGCGGGATCCCCAGCGCGTCCTCCGCGAGGTCGGCGAGCACCTGGCCCGCCCCGGGCGCGAGGGCGACGCCGTGCACCCCGAGCCCGACACCGACGACGACGTGCCCGACGCGGTCGAGGACCACGGGGCCGCCGAGCCGCTCGGTGACCGACGGGGTCGCCGCGTCGACGGACACGCCCGGCAGGCACTGCCGGGCGTAGGCGGCGAGCAGGTCGGCGAACCCGTTGGTGGGCGTCGCGTCGGCGCAGGGCTCGGCCCGGTGCACGATCGTCAGGTCCGCCCCCGCGGGCTCGCCTCGCACGCTCAGCGCCGGGTAGCCCGCGTCGGGACCGCGCTCGCCCCGCGCCGAGCGGTGCGCGACGGGGTCGGCGCGGTGCACGAACGCCGGCCACGACGTCCCTGAGAGCGCTTCCAGCGCGTCCGTGCGCAGCCGGGTCTCCCGGACGACGACCGGTTCCGGCAGCCGCACGACCCCGTCGAGCAGGGCGGCGGTCGCGGCGCCCGCGCACGTGACGACGACCCGGGCGTCGACCGACGCGCCGTCCGCGAGGTGCACGCGTGCCGCGTGGTCTCCCTGCTCGACGCGCGCGACCGGTGCGTCGAAGCGCACGTGCGCACCGTGCGCGAGCGCCTGGCCGCGCAGGGCCGCGAGCGTGGCGGCGGCGTCCGCGACCCCGGCGGCGGGCTGCACGACGGCACGGTCGTCGAACCGCATGCCCGGCCAGCGGAGCTCGGCCTCGGGGCCTGTGAGGTACTCGAACGGCACGGACGTGACGAGGAGCGTCTCGACGAGTGGCCGCAGCGCACCGACCGGGCCGTGCTCGACGCACCCCGTCGGTTCGACGAGCCGCACGCCCGCCTCGTGCTCCAGGAGGTTCCACCACTGGTGGCTGAGCAGCGCGAGCCGGCACCGCGCGAGGTCGGCGTGCCCCGGGCGGACGACGTCCCGCCCCGGTCCGGCATCGGCCGCGGTCCCCTCCGGCGCACCGTCGAGCAGCAGCACCCGGCGACCCCGCCGGGCCAGCGCCCACGCCGTCGCCGCACCGGTGGCTCCTGCCCCCACGACCACGACGTCGTACTCGTCCTGCGCCACGAGACCCCCTCCCCGAGCAGGGCGCCGTGCCCCGTCGCGGGGGGATTCTAGGGATTCGTCCCGGTTTGCGGGCACGCGTGTCCGCGAGCAGAGATCGGCCTGGTCAGCACAACGCGGCGCCTCCCCCGGCCCGGCGCACGCCCGCCCGGCCGCAGCACGCGTCCGGGACCGGCGACACGGCCCGCGCTCGCGAGCCGGCCCGGCGTCAGTACCGCGTGATCCCGCCCGTCGTGCCCGCCTGCGCCTCGAGCCGCGCGATCCGCTCCGTCATCGGCGGATGCGTCGCGAACATGCGCGCCAGGCCCTGGCCCGTGAACGGGTTGGCGATCATCAGGTGCGAGACGTCGACGAGCTCACGGTCCTGCGGCAGGGGGCGAGCCTTCGTCCCCGCGTCGAGCTTGCGCAGGGCGGACGCGAGCGCCAGCGGGTCGCCCGTGAGCCGCGCGCCGTCCTCGTCGGCGTCGTACTCGCGCGTGCGGCTGATCGCGAGCTGGATGAGCGTCGCCGCCAGCGGGGCGAGCAGCGCGAGCAGCAGACCCGCGATCGGGTTCCCGCCGCGGTCCCGGTCGCTCCCGCCGCCGAAGAACAGCGCGAACTGCGCCAGCGACGTGATGACGCCCGCGACCGCCGCCGCGACCGACGACGTGAGGATGTCGCGGTTGTAGACGTGCATGAGCTCGTGCCCGAGGACTCCCCGCAGCTCGCGCTCGTCGAGGATGTGCAGGATCCCCTCGGTGCAGCACACCGCCGCGTTCTGCGGGTTGCGGCCCGTCGCGAACGCGTTCGGCGCGGCGGTCGGCGACACGTACAGGCGCGGCATCGGCTGGCGGGCCTGTGTCGAGAGCTCACGCACGATCCGGTACATCACCGGCTGCTCGATCTCGCTCACCGGCCGCGCCCGCATCGCGCGGATCGCGACCTTGTCGGAGTTCCAGTACGAGTACGCCGTCATGACCAGGCCGAGGCCCGCGAAGATCAGCAGGAACTTCGGGGTGCCGCCGCCCAGGAGCCAGCCGATGCCGAGGAGCACCGCCCACATCGCGCCGAACAGCGCCGCCGTCTTGAGCCCGTTGAAGTGCTGGTGACCCATCGCCGTGCACCCGATCCTTCCGCCGTCCCGCTCCCCGACCAACGTCGGCCCCCGCCTGCAGGTTCCCTCGTATTCTGTGCTCGCGTCCCGCCGACGACGCCGACGACGCACCCAGCACACACCGAGCACCCCGACCCACGCCCCGGAGCCCGTCATGCGCACCTCCCGCTGGACCACCCTGACCGCCGTCGTCACCGTGACCCTCGCCCTCGCGGCGTGCGCCCCCGTGGAGGACGAGCCCGCCGGGGCCGCCTCGACCGGCACCGACGGCGCACTGCCGACCGTCACCGACGGCGTCCTGACGATCGCGACGTCCGACCCCGCCTACGAGCCGTGGGTCGTCGACAACGACCCGACGAACGGCGAGGGCTTCGAGTCGGCGGTCGCGTACGCCGTCGCGGAGCAGCTCGGCTTCGACGCCGACCACGTCGAGTGGACCGTCGCGAGCTTCGACCAGATCATCGCGCCGGGCGCGAAGGACTTCGACTTCGCGGTCAACCAGGTCTCGATCAGCGACGAGCGCAAGGCCGCGCTCGACTTCTCCTCGCCGTACTACGTGACGACGCAGGCCGTCGTGACTCTCGAGGGCAGCCCCGCCGCCGACGCGACGACGCTCGCGGACCTGAAGGGCCTGCGGATCGGCGCGATGGTCGGCACGACGAGCCTCACGGCCGCGCAGGAGTCGATCGCCCCGACGACGCCCGTGTCCCCGTTCAACGACAACGACCAGGTGAAGCAGGCCCTGACGTCCGGGCTCGTCGACGCGATCGTCGTCGACCTGCCGACCGCGCTGTACATCACGGCCGCGGAGCTCGACGGCGGCGTCCTGGTCGGACAGCTGCCCGACAGCGCGGGTGGCGACCAGCTCGGCCTCGTGCTCGACCTCGGCAGCCCCCTCACGGCCGACGTGACGGCCGCGGTCGACGCGCTGCGCGAGGACGGCACGCTCGCCGAGCTCGAGGCGCAGTGGCTGACGGACGCCGCGGGCGCCCCGGTCCTCAAGTGACGCCTGCGACGACGCCGACGGTCCGGTCGTGACGACCGCGCCGACGACGGCGGCCTGGCAGCCCTCGGAGCACCAGCGCGCCCGCGACGCCTACCGGCGCTCGCGGGCGCGCCGCTCGACGGCCGTCGCCGTCGTCTCGACCGTCGCGCTCACGGCCGTCGCCGTGCTCGGCCTCGTGTCGTCGCCCGGGTGGCCGCGGGTCAAGGCCTCGTTCTTCGACGCCGACGTCGCCCGGGCGTCGCTGCCCGCGGTGCTCGACGGGCTCTGGCTGAACATCCGCGTGATGGCGGTGAGCGCGGTGCTCATCGTCGTCGTCGCGCTGGCGCTCGCCCTGGCCCGGACGCTGCGCGGGCCCGTGTTCTTCCCGCTGCGCGCGCTCGCGACGGGCTACGTCGACGTGTTCCGCGGCCTGCCGCTCATCCTCGTCCTGCTGCTCGTGGGCTTCGGCCTGCCCGGCCTGCGGCTGCAGGGCATCCCGACGTCGGCGGTCGTCCTCGGCGGACTCGCGCTGGTGCTCACCTACTCGGCGTACGTGGCCGAGGTCTTCCGTGCCGGCATCGAGTCGGTCCACCCGTCGCAGGTCGCGGCCGCCCGGTCGCTCGGGCTCTCGCGCGGCCAGGCGATGCGTCACGTCGTGCTGCCGCAGGCCGTGCGTCGGGTCGTGCCGCCGCTGCTCAACGACCTCGTGGCCCTGTCGAAGGACTCGGGGCTCATCTCGATCCTCGGCGCGATCGACGCGGTGCGCGCCGCGCAGATCGAGACCGCGCGCTACGCGAACTTCACGCCGTACGTCGTCGCCGGGGTGCTGTTCGTCGCCCTGACGATCCCCCTGACCCGGTTCACGGACGCCCTCGCCCGCCGGTCCGGCTGGCTGGGCGCGCAGAGCGGGCTCGCGGGCGCCGGGGCGCTTCGGTGAGCGCGCCGGGCGCGACGGGCGCGGGGCGGGTGACGGAGCCGGTGACGGAGACGCCGCTGCTGCGCGTGCGCGGGCTGCGCAAGTCCTTCGGGCCGCACGTCGTGCTCGACGACCTGTCGCTCGACGTCGAGGCCCACCGGGTCGTCGTCCTCATCGGCGCATCCGGGTCGGGCAAGTCCACGCTGCTGCGCTGCGTCGACCTGCTCGAGGACGTCGACGACGGCGTCATCGAGCTCGAGGGCCAGGACATCACCGACCCGCGGCTCGACGCGAACGCGGTGCGCGCCCGCATCGGCATGGTGTTCCAGTCGTACAACCTGTTCCCGCACCTGCGCGTCCTCGACAACGTGACGCTCGCCCCGCGCCTCGTGCACCGCACGCCGCGGGCGCGGGCGGAGGCGGAGGCCCTCGCGGTGCTGGAGCGCGTCGGTCTGGCCGACAAGGCGCGCGCCTTCCCCGACGAGCTGTCGGGCGGTCAGCAGCAGCGGGTTGCGATCGCGCGCGCCCTGCTCGGCAGGCCCGCGGTGATGCTGCTCGACGAGGTCACCAGCGCGCTCGACCCGGAGCTCGTCGGGGAGGTCCTCGACCTGCTCGTCGAGCTCAAGTCGACCGGGCTGACCATGGTCGTCGCGACGCACGAGATGGGGTTCGCGCGCGAGGTCGCCGACGAGGTGTGCTTCCTGCACGCGGGGCGCGTGCACGAGCGCGGCACGGCCGAGCAGGTGCTCGGCGACCCGCAGCAGGAGCGGACGCGGGAGTTCCTGCGTCGGCTGCACGCCTGACGGCGAGCGGCGCAGCGGCGCGAGCGCGGGTGACGCCGGGCCGGCGGGACGCCGCGACGGTCGAGACCACGCGACCGTCGAGACCACGCGACCGTCGAGACCACGCGACGGCCAGGACGATGCGACGAGGCCCCGGTGCGACGTGCGCACCGGGGCCTCGTGACGTTCCGGGTCAGGCCTGCGGGAGCTCGCGGCCCAGCGAGATCGCGACCATCTCCTCGCGCGGGACGAGCTTGACGCGCTCGCGCCCGTGCGGCGCGCCGAGCGACCGCTCGTAGGCGTCGAGCAGCTCCCAGCCGGTCCACGTGATGACGTCGACGCCACGCGCGGCGAGGAACTCGTCGACGGCCTTCGGCTCGCGGTCCGTCGCCGTGTAGAACGCGTCGCCGCCGGCCGCGACGTCCTCGCCGAGGTGGCGGATCGTCTCCGACGCGTCGGACTTGGTGTGGCCGATGAGGCCGACCGGGCCGCGCTTGATCCAGCCGGTGGCGTACACGCCCGGCAGGTGCTCGCCGTCGACGTCCACGACCCGGCCCTCGCGGTTCGGGATGACGCCCGCGACGTCGTCGAACGGGATGTCGACGAGCGGCGAGCCGAAGTAGCCCACGGCGCGGTAGACGGCCTGGACGGGCCAGTCGTGCGTCTGGCCGGTGCCGGTGACGTTGCCGTCGCCGTTGAGCGCGGTGCGCTCGGTGCGGATGCCGACGACCTTGCCGTCCTCGCCGAGGATCTCGACGGGCTTGTGCAGGAAGTGCAGGTGGATCCGGCGGCTGGCCGTGAGCTCCTCGGGCTCCTTGAGCGTCCAGTCCGTGAGGGTCTTGACGACCTGCTTGGTCTGGTTCGAGGAGTGGATCGCGGCCATCGAGCCCTCGTCGAACTCGAAGTCCTCGGGGTAGACGATGACGTCGACGTCCGGCACGTGGCCGAGCTCGCGCAGCTCCAGCGGGGAGAACTTCACCTGGGCCGGGCCGCGGCGGGCGAAGACGTGCACGTCGGTGACGGGCGACGTCTTGAGGATGTCGTACACGTTGGCCGGGACCTCGGTGGGCAGCAGGTCGTCGGCGTGCTTGGCCAGGACGCGGGCGACGTCGAGCGCGACGTTCCCGGCGCCGATGACCGCGACCTGCTCGTGGTGCAGCGGCCAGGTGCGCGGCACGTCGGGGTGGCCGTCGTACCAGGAGACGAAGTCCGCGGCGCCGTAGGAGCCGTCGAGGTCCACGCCGGGTACGGGCAGCGCCGCGTCGCGGATGGAGCCCGTGGAGAAGATCACGGCGTCGTAGTACTGCCGCAGGTCGTCGAGCTTGAGGTCGGTGCCGTAGTCGACGTTCGCGAGGAGGCGGATGTCGCCGCGCTCGAGGACCTTGTGCAGCGCGACGATGATCTGCTTGATGCGCGGGTGGTCGGGGGCGACGCCGTAGCGCACCAGGCCGAACGGCGCGGGGAGGCGCTCGAACAGGTCGATGCTGACGTCGAGGTCCGTCTTCGACAGGATGTCGGCGGCGTAGATGCCGGCCGGTCCGGCGCCGACGACGGCGACGCGCAGGGTCGGGGTGCTCACGGGACGGTTCGCCTTCCGATCGGGGAGCGGTCGTCCGCGCCACGGACAGGGTGGTCCGGGTGCTGGACGTTCCGGGACGCAGCGGGCATGCCGACGCGGCCGTGCGGCGTCCAGTCTAGGACCGGGGGTGAGGGTCGCCTTTCCCGTTTCACGATGCGGACTTTCGGTCCATGATGCAAGACACGCGTCCGGGAACGCGCCAGGGGGCCGCCGCCCTAGGCTCGGACGCGTGCCCCGGACACCCGACCCGCGCCCCACCGTCTCCGTGGACGCCTCCCCCCACGCCGACGCCGCCCGCGGAGGGCTCGCCGCCGGTGTCGCCGCCTACGTGCTCTGGGGCGTCCTGCCCCTGTACTTCCCGCTGCTCGAACCCGCCGGCGCCGTCGAGATCATCGCCAACCGCGTCGTCTGGTCGCTCGTCTTCTGCGTCCTGCTGCTGCTCGTCACCCGCACCTGGTCCGGGCTCGTCGCCGCGCTGCGCGACCGCCGCACCCTCGGGCTGCTGTCCGCCGCCGCCGTCCTGCTCGCCGTCAACTGGCTCGTGTTCGTCTTCGGGATCCTCACCGACCGCGTCGTCGACGCCGCCCTCGGCTACTTCATCAACCCGCTCGTCACCGTCGGCCTCGCCGTGCTCGTCCTGCGCGAACGGCTCCGCCCGCTGCAGTGGGTCGCCCTCGGCAGCGGCGCCCTCGCCGTCGTCGTCATCACCGCCGGGTACGGCCAGCTCCCCTGGATCGCGCTCAGCCTCGCGTTCAGCTTCGGGTTCTACGGGCTCATCAAGAACCGCGTCGGCCGCAGCGTCGGTGCCCTGCCCGGGCTCGCCGCCGAGACGCTCGTCCTCGCACCCCTCGCGCTCGGCTACCTCGTCGTCCTCGGGGTCACCGGCACCGGGACGTTCGCCGCCTACGGCGCCTGGCACGCCGTCGCGCTCGTCTCCTCCGGGATCGTCACCGCGATCCCCCTGCTGCTGTTCAACACCGCCGCCCGGCGCATCCCGCTCAGCGTCCTCGGGCTCCTGCAGTACCTCGCCCCGGTGCTCCAGCTCGTCATCGGCGTCGTCGTCCTGCACGAGCAGATGCCCGTCGCCCGCTGGTGGGGGTTCGCGCTCGTGTGGGTCGCGCTCGTCCTGCTGGGCGTCGACGGGGTCCGCACCCGCCTGCACGTCCGCGCCGCGCGCTGACCCCTGCCGGACTCTCGCCCGGGACTCAGCGACGGCGGGTCGACGCGTCCACGACCACCACGGTGACGTTGTCGTGGCCGCCCGCCGCCAGCGCCGCCGCGACCAGGCGGTCCGCCGCCTCCTGCGCGCCGTCCGCCGCCCGCAGCTCCGCCTCGATCCGCGCGTCCGTCAGCTCGTCCGTCAGACCGTCGGAGCACACCAGCATCCGGTCGCCCGGGCTGACCGCGAGGAGCCACACGTCCGGCTCGACGACCGTCGCACCGCCGCCCAGCACCCGCGTGACCACGTGCCGCCGCGGGTGACGGGCCGCCGCGTCGAGGGGCACCAGCCCGCTGCGCACGAGCTCCGCGATCTCCGAGTGGTCCGTCGTGACCTGCTCGAGGACACCCCCCACCATGCGGTAGGTCCGCGAGTCCCCCACGTTGAGGACCACCCAGCACGGCACGCCTTCGTGCTCCGTCAGCACGACTCCCGTGACCGTCGTCCCCGGGCGGCGGTAGGACCCCGACGGCAGGTCCCGCACCCGCTCGTGGGCGTCCCGCAGCGTCCGGGTCACCTCGTCGACGTCCGGCGTCGTGCCGACGAGCGCGCCGAGGACCTCCACCGCGGTGCCGCTCGCGACCTCGCCCGCGTCGTGCCCGCCCATGCCGTCCGCGACGACGTAGACGCCCCCCGAGGCCAGCACCGCGTCCTCGTTGCCGTCGCGGCGCCCCTGGTCCGACGCGACCCCGACGTCGACGCGGACACCCCGCACGGCCGGCTGGACCGACTCGTCCGACGGCGCCGTCACGACCACCTCACAGCAGGCTCGTTCCCTGCCCGGACGACTCTGCCCGGGCCGGCCGTCCGCGGTGCGGGTGCACGCGGCGGCCGGCGCTCATGCTACGGGCCGGCGACCGACCGCGGGACCCGAGGTCCGTGCCGGGACGACGACCGTCGGCCGGTCGCGCGGGCGAGCGGGGACAGCCGGCGTCGGCCGGTCGCCGCCCCGACCCGGCCGACGGACGGTCAGCGGGCCTCGACGCGGATGCTGCGCTTGCCGTACCGGATGGTCCAGCCCGCCTCGACGACGGCCCTCGCACCGGGGGTCAGCGCGGCGACCGTGCCGTCCGGCGCGACCAGCGCCGTCCCGTTCGTCGAGCCACGGTCCCGCACCCACACCCGCCACGGCTCGTCGTCCGCGCCGAACGCCAGGTGCACCTTCGACACCGACCGCTGTGGGTCGGCGACCGCGACGACGTGCACGACCCCGTCCTCCGGTGCCGGCGCGCGACCCACGAGGCCGTCGCCCGCGACGTCGACCCGCTCGCCCGTGTCGAACACCAGGCGGACACCCGTCGTCGTCGGTCGCGAGGCGGCCGCCGGCGGCGATGCGGGCGGCGGCGGGCGCAGCCGCGTGTGCGCGAGGTCGCCGAGAGGGTCGGCCGTGCGGCCCGTCGTGCCGTCGGCGGCGGTCGCGTCGCCCGTCGGCGCAGGCTCGGCACCTCGCGGCGGGAGCGCGACGAGCGAGACGGGCCCCGTCGGCTCCGGTGCGGTCGTCGGACCGCCGGCCGGGACCCCCGGGACCTGCGTGATGACGTCGGCAGGGGGCGGGTGCGCGATGCCGGTGCGTGCGACCTGCGGGGAGGCCGGGGCGTCGGTGACGAGCGGCTTCACCATCGGCACCGCCGCGGTCGGCGGGTCGGCCGCGAAAGGCTCAGCCACCGGCACCGGCGCGGACGGGACCTCGGTGACGAGCGGCTTGACCGCGGGCTTGACCAGGTTCGGCGCGCTCGCCACGGGCACCACGGCGATCGGCGCGGCAGCGGCAGGCGCCGGCTTCGCGTCGGCCTGCGGGCCCGCGAAGGACGACACGTCGGCGACGGGAGGCGCCGCGACGGGCGCCGCCGAGACCGGGAGTCCGGCGACGGGAACCACGGCGATCGGCGTGCCGACCGCGGGCGGGGCGTCGGGGGCGTCGCCCGGCTCCTCGTCGGCCAGCCGGGGAGGGACGGGCGGCGGAGCCATCGGCACGCCCGTCACCGGGAGGGCGGCGAACGGGTCACCGACGGCGGACCCGGGCGCGGCGTCCCAGCGGGCGCCGCTCGTCCGTCCGCCCGGGAGCGGCGTGTCGAGCGCGTCCGCCTCCGCGGACGGCGCCGAGGCCTCCGGGTCACGCTGGAGCGACGGGTCGGCGGCCTGGTCGTGCACCAGCCGCGCGTCGGCTGCCGGGTCGTGCGCGAGCAGCGCGTCGGCGGGCGTGTCGTGCGCGAGCAGCGCCTCGGCGGCCGGGCGGTTCCCCACGGGGACGTTCGCGATCGGCACCGGTGCGATCGGCACCGGGCCGACGGGTCCCCCGGACAGGCCCGCGGCGGCGACGGACCACGGTGCTCCGGCGGCCACCGGACCCGACCCGAGGTCCGCGGTCGCACCGGAGGCGCCCTGACCGGCGACAGGCCCGCGGGCGCCGTCCGGCTCGACACCCGGTCCCGTGGCCACCGCACGCCCGGCGGCAGACCCTGCGGCGACACGTCCGGCAGCAGGCGACGCGGCGTCCCGGCCGACGGCGCGCTCGACCGCCGCGTCCCACGACGCCGGCGACGCGCCCTTGCCGGACGTCCGCCCCCGCGCTGCACCGGCGCGCAGCACGAGCGTCCCGGCCGCCTTGTCGTGCCAGCCCCGCTGCGCGGGCTCGCGGTCCCAGGCGCCGGACACGACGACGACGACCTGACCGACGAAGCACGCGATGGCCCCCGCCGCGACGACGAGGTTGCGCAGCAGGATCGCGAGCAGCCCCGCGGGCAGGCCGGTACGCACGGCGACCGTGCGGATCCCGAGCAGCGCGCCGCCAGCGGTCGCGCCCGTGACGGCCTCCGCGACCCACTGCGCGCCGCCCACGACGGTGACGAGGGCGAGCGGCAGCAGGCCGACGGCGAGCGCCCCGCCCGCGGACGGGTTCGCGGTGCTGCCCGCTGCGCCGGCCGAGGCGAGCGCGGGGAGCGCCGCCGCGAGGTAGACGACCGTGACGAGGGCGCCGTCGACGAGGTAGGCGGCGAACCGGCGCCCGACGGGCGCCACCGAGCCGGGGGCGACGGCCGTGGCGCCGCGCGGGGCCGGTGACGGCGCGAGGGTGGTGCCGCACGCCCGGCACGACGGCGCACCGGGGGCCGTCGCCGTCCCGCAGGTCGGGCAGGCGGGTGGGGTGGTCGTCGTGCTCACGGGGCCCTCCGTCGCGACCTCGGGCGGGTCAGCGCGCGGCCATGGTGCCAGACATCCGTACCGTCGACCCGCAGGTGACCGCGGCGGGGCTGCGAAGTCGCCCGCTCGGGCGGGCGGTCACGCGCCGTGCGGGCCGCGGCGCGTGCGCGAGGGCCGACGTCCGGCCGACGTCGACGGCACCGGCCGGGCCGCTCAGGACGCGCGGTCGACCAGGGCGTCCGCGAACGCGACGAGCGCGTCCCGCACGGGCCCGGCGGGCACGGGGGCGAGCTCCTCGACGGCGTCGCGGGCGAGCGCGACGGCCCGCTGACGCGTCTCCTCGACGACGGGGTGGGTCCGCAGCGCGGCGACGGCCGCGGCGAGCGCGTCGTCCTCGGTGAGGTCGCCGTCGAGCACGGCGACGAGCTCGCGGTCGGCGGCGGTGCCGTCGGGACCCGCGGCCCGCTCGCGGAGCAGCAGCGCGGGCATGGTCGGGACGCCCTCGCGCAGGTCCGTGCCGGGGGTCTTGCCCGTCACGGCGCCGTCGGACGTGAGGTCGATGACGTCGTCGGCGAGCTGGAACGCGACGCCGATCTTCTCCCCGAACCCGGTGACGGTGCGCACGACGTCGGGGCGGCAGCCCGCGAACATCGCGCCGAACCGCGCGGACGTGGCGACGAGCGACGCGGTCTTGTCTGCGAGCACCTGCAGGTAGTGCGCGACGGGGTCCTCGCCCGGGCGGGGGCCGACGGTCTCGTGGAGCTGGCCGAGGCACAGGCGCTCGAAGGTCGCCGCCTGGATGCGGACGGCGTCGGGGCCGAGCCCGGCGACGGTCGCGGACGCGCGCGCGAACAGCAGGTCGCCGGTGAGGATCGCGACGGAGTTGCCCCAGACCTCGTGCGCGCTGGGCGCACCGCGGCGCAGCGGCGCGGAGTCCATGACGTCGTCGTGGTACAGCGTCGCGAGGTGCGTGAGCTCGACGACCGTCGCGGCGTCGACGACCTCGCGGCGCGCACCGTCGCCGAGCTCCGCGGTGAGGAGCGTGAGCAGGGGGCGCAGCCGCTTGCCGCCGGCGTTGACGAGGTGCCGGGACGCGTCGTCGGCGAGCTGGTCGGCGTGGGACACGGCGTCGCGCAGCCGCTCCTCGACGAGGGCCATGCGCGCGGTGAGCCGCTCGTTCAGTGCGGGGTCCGCGAGCGAGATGGCGGTCGTCGAAGTCACGGCACGAACCTATCTTCCCCCCGGGGATGCCACCGACATCCCCGGGGCGGGCGCGTCACGGCAGCAGCTGGGCGACGTCGCCGATGAGGTCGAGGACGGGCGAGGGCACGACGCCGAGGAGCACGGTGGCGACGGCGCAGACGGCGATCGCGACGACGGCGAAGCCCTCGCTGCCGACGACGGTGGTCGTCGTGGCCGGGCGGGCCTCGACGAGCGTCGCCGTGGCGCCCGCGACGGGGGCGGGCACGTCGGCGGGGACGGCCGCGTCGGTCGCGACGACGGCCGGGGCCGGCTGGCCGGCGTGGCCGTCGGTGTCGGCCGTGTCGTCGGACGCGTCGCCCGTGGCGCCGCCGAAGTACATGAGCACGATGATGCGGACGTAGAAGAACGCGGCCGCGGCGGACGACAGGACGCCGACCAGGGCGAGCGGCCACGCGCCGCCCTCGACGGCGGCGGAGAAGACCGCGAACTTGCCGATGAAGCCGGCGGTGAGCGGGATGCCCGCGAACGACAGCAGGAACAGCGCGAAGGTCGCCGCGAGGACGGGGTGGCTGCGGCCGAGGCCCGCCCACTGCGACAGCCGCGTCGCCTCGCCGAGCACCGGCCCAGGCTCGTCGTCGGTGCCCGCGGCGCGCTCGCGCACGAGCCACACGATGCCGAACGCGCCGACGGTCGCCGCGCCGTACACCAGCAGGTAGAACAGCACCGCGGTGATGGCGGACTCGTCGAGCGCGATGACGCCCGTGAGGATGAACCCGGCGTGCGCGATCGAGGAGTACGCGAGGACGCGCTTGATGTCGGTCTGCACGAGCGCCGCGACGGTGCCGAGCACCATGGTCGCGATCGCGACGGCCCAGAGCACGACCGACAGGTCCCACTCGAGCTCCGGCAGGACGACGTAGACGAGGCGCAGCAGCGCACCGAACGCGGCGACCTTGGTGCAGGCGGCCATGAACCCGGTGATCGGCGTCGGCGCACCCTGGTAGACGTCGGGCGTCCAGGTGTGGAACGGCACGGCGCCGACCTTGAACAGCAGGCCCGTGAGCACGAGCACGGCGCCCACCAGGAGCAGGCTGTCCGCGCCGGAGACCTGGAGCGTCTGCTCGGCGATCTCGGAGTAGCGCAGCGAGCCGCTGTACCCGTAGATCAGCCCGATGCCGAAGAGCATGAGGGCGGACGCGAACGCGCCGAGCAGGAAGTACTTCATCGACGCCTCCTGCGACAGCAGGCGGCGCCGGCGGGCCATGCCCGTCAGCAGGTACAGCGGCAGGGACAGGACCTCGAGGGCGACGAACAGCGTCAGCAGGTCCCCGGCCGCGGGGAAGATCAGCATGCCGCCGACGGCGAACAGCAGCAGCGGGTACACCTCGGTCTGCTGCAGCCCGCGGCGGCGCGCGAGCTCCTCGTAGTCGGAGCTCGGGACGGCCGCGGCGGACGGCGCGAACGCGTCCTCCCCGGTGTCGGTGCGGTCGGCGACGACGAGGATCGACAGGAGCGCGAGCAGCGCGATCGTGCCCTGCAGCACGAGCGTCGGGCCGTCGACGACGAGCGAGCCGCCGAGGACCGCGGAGCCGCCGTCCTCCGCGACGCCCTGCCAGAGGGCGGCGACGGCGACGAGCGAGGCGGCGGTCGCGCCGAGCGCGAGCGACACCTGCACGGTCCGCCGCACCCGCGCGGGCACGAACGCCTCGACGAGCACGCCCACGACGGCGGCGAGCAGGACGATGAGCGCCGGGCTCAGGAGCGACCAGGGGACGTCCGGCGCGGTGAACTCGTTCACTTGTCGTTCCCTTCGTGGGCGCCCGCGAGGGGCACGACCGGCTCGACGCCGACCTGCTGGACGCTGACCTCCGCGGGCGGCCGCACGAGGTCGAGCGCCGGGCCGGGGACGAAGCCGAGGACGAGCATGACGGCGATGAGCGGGCCGACGACCCACCGCTCGCGCGCGACGAGGTCGGGCGTGCCCGCGAGCTCGTCGCGGACCGGTCCGGTGAAGACCCGCTGGTAGGTCCACAGCACGTAGATCGCGGCGAGGACCACGCCGAGGCTCGCGACGACCGCCGCGGCCGGGTGGCGCGTGAACGTGCCGACGATGACGAGGAACTCGCTGACGAACGTCGACAGGCCGGGCAGCGACAGCGCCGAGAGGCCGATGACGAGGAACGTCCCGGCGAGCACCGGCACGACCTTCTGCAGGCCGCCGAAGTCGGCGATCTGCTGCGACCCGCGCCGTGCGGCGAGGAACCCGACGAGCAGGAACAGCCCGCCGGTCGAGAGGCCGTGGTTGACCATGTAGAACGACGAGCCCGCGATGGACGTCGCGGAGAACGCGAAGATGCCCAGGACGATGAACCCGAAGTGCGACACCGAGGTGTACGCGACGAGCCGCATGAGGTCCTTCTGGCCGATCGCGAGGAGCGCGCCGTAGAGGATCGACACGAGGGCCAGCACGATGACGACGGGCGCGGCCCACCGCGACGCCGCGGGGAACAGCGGCAGGCACAGCGTGAGCATCCCGAACGTACCGACCTTGTCGAGGACGCCCACGAGCAGCGTCGACGTGCCGGCGGGCGCCTGCTGCGCGGCGTCCGGCAGCCAGGTGTGCACCGGGAACATCGGCGCCTTGATGGCGAACGCGATGAAGAACGCGACGAACAGCCACTTCTCGAGCGTCGGGTCGAGCGCGACGCCGGTGAGGTTGGCGGTGAGGAAGCCCTCGGGGCCGCCGGGGCCGTTGAGGTACAGCGCGATGACGCCGACCAGCATGATGAGCCCGCCGGCCAGCGAGAACAGCAGGAACTTCACGGCCGCGTAGCGCCGCTGCTCCCCGCCGAACATCCCGATCATGAAGTAGACGGGGATGAGCATCGCCTCGAAGACGACGTAGAACAGGAAGACGTCGCGCGCCGCGAAGACCGCGACGATGAACGCCTCGAGCAGCAGGACGAGGGCCAGGTACTGGCGCAGGCGGTCCGTCGGCGCCCCGGTCGAGCCCTGCTCGCGCCACGCCGCCAGGACGACGAGCGGGACGAGCAGGACCGACATGAGGATCAGCGCGAGGCCGACGCCGTCGACGCCGAGCGCGTAGGACACTCCGAGCGCGGGGATCCAGCGGTGCGTCTCGAGGAGCTGGAACGTCGCCGCGTCGGCGGTGTCGAACGCGAGGAGCGCGCCGACGGCGAGCAGCAGCTCGGCGAGGGCGAAGCCGAGGGCCACGGCGCGCGTGCGGCCGCGCCAGCCCGCGGGCAGCGCCCACAGGGCCACCGCCCCGAGCAGGGGCAGCACGAGCAGCGCGGTCAGCCAGGGGAAGGAGGTCGACATCGGTGGGGGCTCTCCCTCAGCTCTGGGTGACCAGGACGGCGACGACGAGCACGACCAGGCCGATCACGGTCGTCGCGGCGTAGGAGCGGACGTACCCGGTCTGGATGCGCCGGGCGAGCTCGCCCAGCCCGACCGTGGTGCGGCCGACGCCGGTGACGGCGCCGTCCACGACCGTGCGGTCCGCGTACACGAGCGACCGGGTCAGGTGCTGGCCGGGCTCGACGAGCACGGCGTCGTTCACGGCGTCCTGGTAGAGGTCCACGCGGGCCGCGCGCGTCAGCGCGGTACCGAGCGGCGGGACGACCGGGACGGTCGAGACGGCGTACCGGCGCCACGCGAGCACGACGCCCGCGACGACGACCGCGAGCGTGAGCGCGATGAGCGACCAGACGGGCAGCACCGGCTCCTCGTGCTCGACGTGCCCCGTGACAGGCTCCAGCCAGGTGACGAACCGGCCGCCCGCGTTGAGGAAGAAGCCGAGGCCGACGGAGCCGACCGCGAGGATGATCATCGGCCAGGTCATGAGCCGCGGCGCCTCGTGCGGGTGCTGCGCGGAGCCGTCCGCCTTGGGCGCCCAGCGGCGCTCGCCCTCGAACGTCATGAAGAACAGCCGGGACATGTAGAACGCGGTGATCCCCGCGCCGACGAGGGCCACGGTGCCGAACACCCAGGCGTGCCACTCCTGGCCGTCGACCGGCACGAAGGCGGCCTCGATGATCTTGTCCTTGCTGTAGAAGCCGGAGAACGGAGGGATGCCGAGGATCGCGAGCCAGCCGGCCATGAACGTCAGCCAGGTGATCGTCATGTACCGCGCGAGCCCGCCGAACCGGCGCATGTCGACCTGGTCGTCCATGCCGTGCATGACCGACCCGGCGCCGAGGAACATGCCGGCCTTGAAGAAGCCGTGCGTGACCAGGTGGAAGATCGCGAACGCGTACCCGACGGGCCCGAGGCCCGCGGCGAGCACCATGTAGCCGATCTGCGACATCGTCGACGCGGCGAGCGCCTTCTTGATGTCGTCCTTCGCGCAGCCGACGATCGCCCCGAACAGGAGCGTGACCGCGCCGACAATGACGACGACGAGCTGCGCCGTGGGCGCCGCGTCGAAGACCGCGCCGCTGCGCACGATGAGGTAGACGCCCGCGGTGACCATCGTGGCCGCGTGGATAAGCGCGGACACCGGCGTCGGGCCTGCCATCGCGTCGCCGAGCCAGGACTGCAGCGGGAACTGCGCCGACTTGCCGCACGCGGCGAGCAGCAGCATGAGGCCCATCGCCGTCGCGGCGCCCTCGCTGAGCTCGCCCGCGCCGCCGAGGACGACCCCGAAGTCGACCGAGCCGAACTGGGCGACCATGATGCCCATCGCGATGAGCAGGCCCAGGTCGCCGACGCGGTTCGCGACGAACGCCTTCTTCGCGGCGACCGCGTACGGCGTCCGGTGGTTCCAGAAGCCGATGAGCAGGTACGACGCGAGGCCGACGCCCTCCCAGCCGAAGAACAGCAGCAGGTAGCTGTCGCCGAGGACGAGCACGAGCATCGCCGCGACGAACAGGTTGAGGTACGCGAAGAACCGGCGGCGGTCCGCGTCGTGCTCCATGTACGCCACGGAGTAGATGTGGATGAGCGTGCCGACGAACGTCACGAGCAGCACGAACGTGAGCGACAGCGGGTCGAGCCGGATGCCGGCGTCGACGCTGAACGCCCCCGCGTCGATCCAGCGGCCGAAGTCGACGACGACGGTGCGCTGGTCGGCGGGCCGGCCCAGCATCGCGACGAACGTCACGGCGGCGACGACGAACGCGCCCGCGGAGGCCAGGACGCCGAGCCAGTGGCCCCACTTGTCGGTGCGGCGGCCGAGCAGCAGCAGGACGGCCGCGGACAGCAGCGGCAGGCCCACGAGCAGCGGTGCGACGAGCAGGACGCCGGAGCGCACCGTCTCGACGACCGGCTGCACCGTCTCGGCGGGCAGCGCGGCCGGCAGCGCGACCGGCAGGGCGCCGGGCAGCGTCGCAGCCAGGGTGGTCAGGGTGTGCACGGTCCGCCCCTCAGCTCTTGAGCAGGTTCACGTCGTCGACCGAGGCCGAGCGCCGGGTACGGAAGATGGCGACGATGATCGCGAGGCCGACGACGACCTCCGCGGCCGCGACGACCATGACGAAGAACGCCAGCACCTGGCCGGTGAGCGCGCCGTGGATCCGCGAGAACGTCACGAGCAGCAGGTTCGTCGCGTTGAGCATGAGCTCGACGCCCATGAACACGATGATCGCGTTGCGCCGCAGCAGGACGGTCGTGGCACCGATCGCGAAGAGGATCGCGGCGAGCACGAGGTAGTGGGTGAGGCTCACGCCCGGTCCTCCTGTCCGGCGACCCCGCGGGGTCCGGTCGACGGTCCGTCCTGGCCGGTGTCGCTCACGGCGGCGTCGACGTCGGGCACCCCGACGCGTGCGCCGTCCGGGTCCGCGGCGGGCGGCGGCGTGGGGCCGTCGCCGGTCGAGGGCCCGGGCACGAGCCGGTCGTCGGCCGCGCGGCCCGACAGGACGCGCTCGATGCGGGCGGCGAACTCGGCGGCGTCGGCCTCCTGCCCGCGGACCCGCAGCACGCGCGGGACCGAGTCCTCGATGGGCCGCCCCTGGGGGTCCAGGGCGGGCACGTCCATCGCGTTGTGCCGGGCGTAGACGCCGGGCGCGGGCAGCGACACGGGGTGCGCGCCGGCCGCGACGCGGGCGTCCGCCCGCTCCTTCTGCCCGACGCGCGGCGTGAGCCGCGTGCGGTGCGTGTAGACGAGCGCACCGAGCGCCGCGGTCACCAGGAGCGCGCCCACGACCTCGAACGCGAGGACGTACTCGCCGAAGACGACGTGCGCGATCGCGACGGGGTTCGACGCCTCGTTGGCCTCCGCGAGCCCGCGGGCCGGGCCGTAGGTCGCGCGACCGACGACGCCGGCCAGCACCACGCCCAGGCCCAGACCGGCGAGCACGCCGATCCAGCGCTGCCCGCGGATGGTCTCGACGAGCGAGTCGGACGCGTCGACCCCGACGAGCATGAGCACGAAGAGGAACAGCATCATGACCGCGCCGGTGTAGACGACGACCTGCACGACACCGAGGAACACCGCGTCCTGCGCGACGTAGAGGAACGCCAGGCTGATCATCACGAGGACGACGGCCAGGGCCGCGTGCACGGCCTTGCGGGCGAACAGCAGCGACAGCGCGGCGAGCACCATGATCGGCGCGAGCACCCAGAACAGGACGGCCTCGGCGGTCGTCGCCATGCCGTCCGTCGTCAGCGACGCGGGCAGGGGCGCGGCGAGCGGGGCCGCCGCGAGGGCGTGCCCGAGCAGCGCGCTCACCGCGAGCCCTGCTTCGTCGCGGCAGCGGCGAGCTCGGCCTGCGCGGCGGCGGTCGGTCCGGGCACGTTGGCGGCCTCCAGGCCGTCACCGCCGGGCAGCGTCGGGTCCTGCGGGCGCTGCTCGGCGACCCAGGCGCGCTGGGCATCCGTCGAGCCGGTGACCTTGCCCTGGTAGTACTCGGTGTCGCTCGTGCCCTCGACCATCGGGTGCGGGGCGGCGAGCATCCCCTCGCGCAGCGGCGCGAGCAGGTCCTGCTTCTCCCAGATCATCCCGGCGCGGGTCGGGCCGGCGAGCTCGTACTCGTTGGTCATCGTGAGCGCGCGCGTCGGGCACGCCTCGATGCACAGGCCGCAGAAGATGCAGCGCAGGTAGTTGATCTGGTAGACGCGGCCGTACCGCTCCCCCGGGCTGAACTGCGCGTCCGGGGTGTTGTCGGCGCCCTCGACGTAGATCGCGTCCGCGGGGCACGCCCACGCGCACAGCTCGCAGCCGATGCACTTCTCCAGGCCGTCCGCGTAGCGGTTGAGCTGGTGGCGGCCGTGGTACCGCGGCTTGGCCGGGACCTTCTCCGACGGGTACTGCTCGGTGACCGTCGGCCGGAACATGTTCGACAGGGTGACGCCGAAGCCGCCGACGGGGGCGAGGACCTCGGACAGGCCCGAGCGGGGCTCGATGAGCGAGCGGTAGCCGTCGGGCTCGGGCGTCGCGACCTCCCCGGCGCGCAGGCGCGGGGCGACCGTGCGACCGGGCTGGGACGCCGCACCGGCGGCGGGCTTGCCATCGGCGGGCTTCCCGGCGGCGGGCTTGCCGCCGGCGGGCTTGCCGCCGGCGGGCTTGCCCGAGGCGGGCTGGCCGGTGGGCTTGCGCTGGTCAGCCACCGTGCACCTCCTGCGTGACCTGGGGGACGTCGGGGGTGGCCGCGGCCTGCGCGGCGGCACGCTGCTTGCGCGGCGACGGCGGGAGGACCTGGCCGGGCAGCGGCGGGACGGGGTAGCCGCCCGCGAACGGGTCGAACTCGCCGGGTGGCTCGGGCGGCTCGACCGCCTTCTTGCGTTCCGGGACGAGGAACGAGATCACGAGCCCCAGCAGGACGACACCGGCGAGGACGAACAGCAGCGTCCGCAGCTCGAGGCCGGAGAACTGGCGGACCCCCTGCACGACCGCGACGCACACGACCCACACGAGCGCCGCGGGGATGAGCACCTTCCAGCCGAGCTTCATGAACTGGTCGTACCGGAACCGCAGGACGGAGCCGCGGATCCAGACGAACACGAACATGAGCGCCCAGAGCTTGACGAGGAACCACAGCACGGGCCACCAGCCCTGCTGCAGGAAGCTGTCCGCCGGGATGAACGGCGCGCGCCAGCCCCCGAGGAACAGCGTCGTCGCGACCGCGGAGACGTTGAGCATGTTGATGTACTCCGCGAGGAAGAACCACGCGAACTTCATCGACGAGTACTCGGTCATGTAGCCCGACACGAGCTCGCCCTCGGCCTCGGGCAGGTCGAACGGCAGGCGGTTGGTCTCGCCGACCATCGACACCACGTAGAGCACGAACGCGGGCAGCAGCGGCAGGAACCACCAGACCTGCGTCTGGGAGTCGACGATCTGCGAGGTCGACATCGACCCCGCGAGGATGAAGACGCTGACCAGCGACAGGCCCATCGCGAGCTCGTAGGAGATGACCTGCGCGGTCGAGCGGACCGCACCGAGCAGCGGGTACGTCGAGCCGGACGACCAGCCGCCGAGGACGATGCCGTACACGCCGACCGACGCGCACGCGAGGATGTACAGCACCGCGACGGGGAAGTCGGTGAGCTGCAGCGGCGTGACGATGCCGAACATGCTCACGGACGGCCCGAACGGGATGACCGCGAACGTCAGCAGCGAGCAGAACACCGCGATCATCGGCGCGACGATGTAGACGAGCTTGTCGGCCGCCTTGACGGTGACGTCCTCCTTGAACAGGAGCTTCATCGCGTCGGCGAGCGACTGCAGCAGCCCGAACGGGCCGTGCACGTTCGGGCCTGGCCGCACCTGCATGCGGGCGACGACCTTGCGCTCGAACCAGATCGCGAACAGGACGCTCGTCAGCAGGAAGACGATGATCGCGACGGCCTTGAGCAGCCAGATCCAGAAGTTGTCGTTGCTGAAGTCGGCCGTGACCGGTGCGACGGGTCCGTCCACCGCGAACAGCAGGTTCATGCGCCGACCTCCTCGTCGTGACCGCCGGCCATCTTCCCGGATGCGGCGCCCTCGACGGTGAGGTCGCCCGGCGCGGCGGCGATCCGCACCAGGTCGCCCGCGTCGGCGTGCAGCGCGTCACGCACGGCGCTGCCGGGCGCGTTGGTCGGCAGCCAGACGACGAGGTCCGGCATGTCGGTGACGACGACCGGCAGGACGATCGTGCCGGCGTCCGTGGAGACGGCGAGCGCGCCGCCGTCCGCGAGGCCGACCGAGGCGGCCGTGCCCGCGGAGACGCGGGCGACGGGTCGCTTCGCGGTCCCGGCGAGGAACGGCTCGCCGCTCTGCAGGCGGCCGGCGTCGAGCAGCTGGTGCCACGTGGCGAGGACCGCGGTGCCCTCGGCGACCGCGGGCGGCTCCGCCGGGGCGACGTCGGGGGCGTCCACACGGGCGCCGTCCCAGCCGCCGAGCTGGTCGAGCTCGGCGTGCACGGCCGACAGCGAGCCGGTGCCGAGCTCCGCGCCGAGCGCGTCGGCGAGCCGGTCCAGGACGCGGTGGTCGGGCAGCGCGTGCGACGTGAGCGCCTGCTGGAACGGCCGCGGGCGCCCCTCCCAGGTGACGAACGTGCCGGGCTTCTCGACCGGCGGTGCGACCGGCAGCACGACGTCCGCCCGGTCGGTCACCTCCGAGCGGCGCACCTCGAGCGACACGAGGAACGGGACGCGGTCGAGCGCCTCGCGCGCGATCGCGGGGTCCGGCAGGTCCGCGGGCTCGAGACCGCCGACGACGAGGCCGCCGAGCAGGCCGGCGCGCGCGGCGGCGAGGATCTCGCCCGTCGAGCGGCCCGGCTCGGTCGGCAGGTGCTCGACGCCCCACACGGCCGCGATGTCGACGCGCGCCGCGGAGTCGGCGACCGGACGGCCGCCGGGCAGCAGGCCCGGCAGGAGCCCGACCTCGACGCCCGCGCGCTCACCGACGCGCCGGGGCACCCACGCGAGGCGGGCGCCCGTGCGGGCCGCGAGGCGCAGGGCCGCGGAGTACGCGCCGGGCGACGACGCGAGCCGCTCGCCGACCAGCACGACGGCACCGGCGGCCGCGAGGGCCTGCGCCGCGTCGCCGAGCTCGTCCTGCGCGCCCGCGACGATGCCGTCGAGGACCTCGGCCTCCGTGCCCGGCGCGGCCGTCAGCAGCGTGCCGGACAGCCGCTCCAGCCCGCGGCTGGCGAGCGGGGCGACGGACAGCACCCGGGTCTTCTTGCGGACCACCGACTCGCGCACGCGCAGGAAGGCGATGCCCGCCTCCTCCTCGAGCTCGAGACCGACGAGGAGCACGGCGGGTGCGGCGGCGAGGTCCGCGAACGTGACCGTGAGCGTCCGCCCCGCGACGTGGTGGGCGAGGAACGCCTCCTCCTCCGCGGAGTGCGGGCGCGCACGGCCGTCGACGTCGTTCGTGCCGAGGGCGACGCGCGCGAACTTGCTCCACGCGTACGCGTCCTCGAGCGTGAGCCGGCCGCCGGGCAGGGCAGCCAGGCCCGACGCGGTCTCGCGCGGGTCGTCGGGCGACTGCGCGGCCCGCAGGCCTGCCGCCGCGGCGTCGAGCGCCTCGACCCAGCTCGTCGGCTCCAGCTCGCCCGCCGCGTTGCGGACCAGCGGCGTCGTGATGCGGTCCGGCGCGGTCTGCCACGTGAACGCGAAGCGGTCCTTGTCGGTGATCCACTCCTGGTTGACGACCGGGTCGTCGCCCGCGAGGCGCCGCAGCACCACGCCGCGCCGGTGGTCGACGCGGATCGCGGAGCCCTGGGAGTCGTGCTCGCCGATGCCCGGCGCCGACACGAGGTCGAACGGGCGCGAGCGGAACCGGTACGCGGCGCTCGTCAGCGCACCGACGGGGCAGATCTGCACGGTGTTGCCGGAGAAGTACGACGCGAACGGCCGCCCCGACGTGTCCTGCGTCGACGCCCCGACCGGGGTCTCGCCCTCGAAGCCGAGGACGTCGGTGTCGAACGTGCCGATCTGCTGCTGCGCGCCGCGCTTCTGCAGGTCGATCCACACGTCGCCCGCGATCTCCTCCGAGAAGCGCGTGCAGCGCTGGCACAGGACGCAGCGCTCGCGGTCGAGCAGGATCTGCGTCGAGATCGCGATGGGCTTGGGGAACGTGCGCTTGACGTCGACGAAGCGCGTCGTCGCGCGGCCGTTCGACATCGCCTGGTTCTGCAGCGGGCACTCGCCGCCCTTGTCGCACACCGGGCAGTCGAGCGGGTGGTTGACGAGCAGCAGCTCCATGACGCCGTGCTGCGCCTTGTCCGCCTCGGGCGACGTGTGCTGCGTCTTGACCTGCATCCCGGGCGTCGCCTCGAGCGTGCAGGAGGCCTGCGGCTTCGGCATCTTCGCCAGGTTGCCGTCGCGGCCGGGCGCCCACACCTCGACGAGGCACTGGCGGCACGCACCGGCGGGCGCGAGCAGCGGGTGGTCGCAGAACCGCGGGATCTGGATGCCGACCTGCTCGGCGGCGCGGATGACGAGCGTGCCCTTGGGCACGACCGTCTCGATGCCGTCGATCTCGAACGTCACGGTGTCCGTCGGCTCGGGGGCCGTGGGCGCCGGTGCGGCCGGGACGAGCGGCGTCGCCGTCGTCGGGCCGGAGGACGTGATGGTCATGCGTGCACCCCCGCGAGGGCCGCCCGGTCGTGCCGGGGGGCGTAGGCGAACAGCGAGCTGCGCTCCGGCGGGAACAGGACGTCCGCGGGCGTGTGGGTGCCCGCCTCGAACTCCTCCCGGAAGTACTGCACGGCCGACGTGATGGGGCTCGTCGCGCCGTCGCCGAGCGCGCAGAACGCGCGGCCCAGGATGTTGTCGCACAGGTCGAGCAGCAGGTCGATGTCCTCGTGCGTGCCGTGGCCCGCCTCGATGCGCTTGAGCACCTGGGCCAGCCAGTACGTGCCCTCGCGGCACGGCGTGCACTTGCCGCACGACTCGTGCTTGTAGAACTCGGTCCAGCGCGTCACCGCGCGCACGACGGACGTCGTCTCGTCGAAGATCTGCAGCGCGCGCGTGCCCAGCATCGAGCCCGCCGCACCGACCGACTCGTAGTCGAGCGGGACGTCGAGGTGCTCGGCCGTGAAGATCGGCGTCGACGACCCGCCGGGCGTCCAGAACTTCAGCTGGTGGCCCTCGCGGATGCCGCCCGCCATGTCGAGGAGCTCGCGCAGCGTGATGCCGAGCGGCGCCTCGTACTGGCCGGGACGGGTCACGTGCCCCGAGAGGCTGAACAGGCCGTGGCCCGTCGAGCGCTCGGTGCCCATGCCCTTGAACCAGCCCGCGCCGCCCCGCAGGATCCCCGGCACCGACGCGATCGACTCGACGTTGTTGACGACCGTCGGGCGCGCGTACAGGCCGGCGACCGCGGGGAACGGGGGCTTGAGCCGCGGCTGGCCGCGCAGGCCCTCGAGCGAGTCGAGCAGCGCGGTCTCCTCGCCGCAGATGTACGCGCCCGCACCCGAGTGCAGCGTGATCTCCAGGTCGTAGCCCGAGCCGAGGATGTTCTTGCCGACGTAGCCCGCGGCGCGGGCCTCCTCGATCGCGCGCAGCAGGCGCCGGTACACGTGCAGGACCTCGCCGCGCACGTAGAGGAACGCGTGGTGGCAGCCGATCGCGTACGACGTGATGACCATGCCCTCGATGAGGTGCTGCGGGCTGGCCATCATGAGCGGGATGTCCTTGCAGGTCCCCGGCTCGGACTCGTCCGCGTTGACCACCAGGTAGCGCGGGCCGCCGTCGGGCGCGGGCAGGAAGCCCCACTTCATGCCCGTCGGGAAGCCGGCGCCGCCACGGCCGCGCAGGCCGGAGTCCTTGACGGCCGTCACGACGTCCGCCGCCGGCATGCCGAGCGCGCGCCGCAGGCCGCGGTAGCCGCCCGCGCGCTCGTACGCGGTGAGGGTCCAGGACCGGTCGGCGTCCCAGGTGTCCGTGAGGACCGGGGCGAGCGTCGTCGCCATCAGGACTCCTTCGCGTCGTCGGAGGACTGCTTGCGCTCCTGGTCCGCGGGCGAGACGTCCTGCTCGCCGGTGGGCGGACGCTCGGCGCTGGACTGCTCGCCGCCGGTCGCGGGCGCCGACGCGACGGGCGCTGCGGGCTCGGCCGACGGTGCCGCCGCGGGCTTCGTGCGCGGGGTGCCGCGCGCGGGCGTCCGGGTGTCCCCCGCGGCGCGCGTGGCCTCCTCGTCGGTGAACGGCGGGGCCGTCCACCCCTCCTGGCGCGCGAGCTCGATGCCCCGCAGCGTCGCGGGCCCGGCGCCCACGCCCTCGTCGGCACGGCCGTCGGAGAAGCCCGCGAGCACGCGGCTCATCTCCTTGAACGTGCACACGTGGTCGGCTCCGCGGGTCGGGGCGACGGGCGTGCCCTCGCGCAGCGCCTCGACGACCTCACGCGCGCTGTCGGGCGTCTGGTTGTCGAAGAACTCCCAGTTCACCATGACGACCGGCGCGTAGTCGCAGGCCGCGTTGCACTCGACGCGCTCGAGCGTGATCGCGCCGTCGTCCGTGGTCTCGTCGTGCCCGATCCCGAGGTGGTCGGACAGCTCCTCCCAGATCGCGTCGCCGCCCATGACCGCGCACAGCGTGTTGGTGCACACGCCGACGGTGTAGTCGCCGTTGGGGTGCCGCTTGTACTGCGTGTAGAACGTCGCGACCGCGCTGACCTCGGCGGTCGTGAGGCCGAGCTCGGCCGCGCAGAACGCGATGCCGCGCGGGCTGACGTAGCCGTCCTCCGACTGCACCAGGTGCAGCAGGGGCAGCAGCGCCGAGCGCTCCTGCGGGTAGCGCGCCTTGATCTGCGCCGCGTCCGCCGACAGGCGCGCGCGCGTCTCGTCGTCGAACGACGTGCGGTGCGTGGCGCCCGGCACGCGGGCGCCCCCGATCTCCTCGACCGACATCAGCGGTCCACCCCTCCGAGCACCGGGTCGAGCGACGCGACGGCGACGACGACGTCGGCCACCTGCCCGCCCTCGCACATGATCGACACGGCCTGCAGGTTGTTGAACGACGGGTCCCGGAAGTGGGCCCGGTACGGCCGCGTGCCGCCGTCGGACACGAGGTGCACGCCCAGCTCGCCGCGCGGGTGCTCGACGGTCTGGAACACCTGGCCGGCCGGCACGCGGAAGCCCTCGGTGACGAGCTTGAAGTGGTGGATCAGGGCCTCCATCGAGGTGCCCATGATCTCCTTGATGTGGTCGAGCGAGTTGCCCATGCCGTCGGAGCCGATGGCGAGCTGCGCGGGCCACGCGACCTTCTTGTCGGCGACCATGACCGGCCCGGGGCCCATCTTCTGCAGGCGGTCGAGCGTCTGCTCGACGATCCGCATCGACTGGTAGCACTCCTCCATGCGCAGGACGACCCGCGACCAGGAGTCCGCCTCGGTGGACGTCGGGACCTCGAAGTCGTACGTCTCGTAGCCGCAGTACGGCGCGGCCTTGCGCACGTCGTAGGGCAGGCCCGCGGAGCGCAGCACCGGCCCGGTCATGCCGAGCGCCATGCACCCGGACAGGCCCAGGTAGCCGACGCCCTGCAGCCGCAGCTTGAGGATGGGGTTCGCCAGCATGAGGTCCTCGAGCTGGCGGAAGTAGTGGCGCATCGTCGTGAGCGCCTCGCGGATCGTGTCGATCGACCCCGGCGGGATGTCCTGCGCGACGCCGCCCGGGCGGATGAACGCGTGGTTCATGCGCAGGCCGGTGATGAGCTCGAAGATCCGCAGGACCTCCTCGCGGGCCGTGAAGCCCACGGTCATGATCGTCGTCGCGCCGAGCTCGTTGCCCCCGGTCGCGATGCACACGAGGTGCGACGCGATGCGGTTGAGCTCCATGAGCAGGACCCGGATGACGGTCGCCCGCTCCGGCACGTCGTCGGTGATGCCGAGGAGCTTCTCGACCGCCAGGCAGTACGCGGCCTCCTGGAACAGCGGGGCGACGTAGTCCATGCGGGTGCAGAACGTCACGCCCTGCGTCCAGGTGCGGAACTCCATGTTCTTCTCGATGCCGGTGTGCAGGTAGCCGATGCCCGCACGGGCCTCGGTCACCGTCTCGCCGTCGATCTCGAGCATGAGCCGGAGCACGCCGTGCGTCGACGGGTGCTGCGGCCCCATGTTGACGACGATGCGCTCCTCGCCGATCCGGGCCGCCTCCTCGGCGATGTCGGACCAGTCGCCGCCCGACGCCTCGAACGTCGGCAGGCCGGAGGTCTCGTCGTCGACGAGGTGCGCCGTGGCGCGGGGGGTCGTGGTGCTCATGAGTAGGACCTCCGCTGGTCCGGGGGCGGCACGGAGGCGCCCTTGTACTCGACCGGGATGCCGCCGAGGGGGTAGTCCTTGCGCTGCGGGTGGCCCGGCCAGTCGTCGGGCATCTCGATGCGCGCGAGACCGGGGTGGCCGTCGAACACGAGGCCGAAGAAGTCGTACGTCTCGCGCTCGTGCCAGTCGTTCGCGGGGTACACCGCGACGGTCGACGGCAGGTGGGGGTCGCTGTCCGGGACGGCGACCTCGAACCGCAGCCGGCGCCCGTGCGTCACGGAGACGACGTGGTAGACGGCGTGCAGCTCGCGCCCCGCGTCGTGCGGGTAGTGCACGCCGCTGACGCCGAGGCTCAGCTCGAACCGCAGGTCGGGGTCGTCGCGCAGCGCCTGCGCGACCGCGACGACGTGCTCGCGCGCCACGTGCAGCGTGAGCTCCTCGCGGTCGACGACGACCGACTCGACCGCGGCCGCGAAGCCCGTGCCGTTCTCGTCGAGGACCTCGGTCAGGACGTCGACGACCTCGTCGAACCAGCCGCCGTAGGGGCGCTCGCTCGGGCCGGGCAGGACGACCGGGACGACGAGACCGCCGTACCCGGAGGTGTCGCCCGAGCCCGTCGCGCCGAACATGCCGTGCCGGACGTCGACGACCTCGAGCGGCGTGCGCGCGGCGGGCACGTTCTGCCCGCCGGCCTCGAGGGCGGCCTCGGTCGTCGCCTGCGCGCCGGTCCCGGCGTCGCCGGGCTTGACGGCCGCGGCGGCGTCCTTCTTCTCGTCGCTCATCGCAGCAGGCCCGTCATGTGCGAGGTCGGCGTCGCCTGCAGCGCGGCGGCCTCGGCGGCGGCCGCGGCCTCGCGGCGGTTGACGCCGAGCGGCTCGTTCTGGATCTGCTCGTGCAGCGTGAGGATCGCGTTGATGAGCATCTCCGGCCGCGGCGGGCAGCCGGGCAGGTAGATGTCCACCGGCACGACGTGGTCGACGCCCTGCACGATCGCGTAGTTGTTGAACATGCCGCCCGACGACGCGCACACGCCCATCGACAGCACCCACTTCGGCGCCGACATCTGGTCGTAGACCTGCCGCACGACCGGGGCCATCTTCTGGCTCACGCGGCCCGCGACGATCATGAGGTCCGCCTGGCGCGGCGACGCGCGGAAGACCTCCATGCCGAACCGCGACAGGTCGTAGCGCGGGGCGCCCGCGGCCATCATCTCGATCGCGCAGCACGCGAGCCCGAAGGTCACCGGCCACAGCGAGCCCTTGCGGAAGTAGCCGACCAGGTCCTCGACCGTCGTCAGCAGGAATCCCGAGGGAGCTTCCTCGATCCCCATGTCAGACCTCCGTCCGTCGTGCTCGTGCTGGTCCGTCTGCCACCCCGGTCGCCGTCGCCCGAGGATCCTCGCCCGGCCGCCTGCCGGGCACCTGCGACGTCAGTCCCACTCGAAGCCCCCGCGCCGCCACTCGTAGACGAACGGCACCGTGATGAGCACGAGGAACGCGAGCATCGCGACGAGGCCGAACATCATGAGGTCGCCGAACGCGACCGCCCACGGGTAGAGGAAGACGACCTCGATGTCGAAGACGATGAACGTCATCGCGACTAGGTAGTACTTGATGGGGAACCGGCCGCCGCCGATCGCGTGCGGCGTCGGCTCGATGCCGCACTCGTACGCGTCCAGCTTCGCGCGGTTGTAGCGCTTCGGGCCGAGGATCGCGCTCGCTCCGACACCGCCGAGGGCGAGCACGGCCGCGATGCCCATGAGGACGAGCAGCGGGGCGTACGGGTTGTCCATCAGGACGTCACTCCTCTACGTCGAGGCAGGGTCGGGGGCGACAGCTCATGCTGCAGGGGCGATCCTCGCGAGGCCCGCGATCACGCGGTCCACCATGTCACCGCCGCGGGGCTCGTAGCAGTCCGACAGGAGCTTGAGCACGAACTTCATGAGCAGCGGGCGCGGGAGCCCGTAGCGCGTGCAGACCCGCATGACCTCGGGGTGCTCGATGAGCCGGACGAACACCCGGCCGAGCGTGTAGTACCCGCCGAGGTCGTCCTTCATGCGCCCCTGGTAGGTGGCGAACGCGCGCTCGCGGCCGGCGGCGGTGCCGCGCGCGAGGCCCTGCGCGATCGCGTCGGCCGCGACCCGCCCGGCCTGCAGGCCGTAGGCGATGCCCTCGCCGTTGAACGGGCTGATCATGCCGGCGGAGTCACCCGCGAGCATGAGGCCGTTGCCGTAGAGCGGTCCGCGGTTGAACCCCATCGGCAGGGCCGCGCCGCGCACGGGGCCGACCTGGTTCTCGGGCGTGAACTCCCACTCCGCGGGCGCGTTGCGCATCCACGCGGCGAACAGGGACTTGTAGTCGACCTTCGTCGCGGCGGCCGTCGAGCTCACCGAGCCGAGGCCCACGTTCGCGGTGCCGTCGCCGAGCGAGAAGATCCAGCCGTAGCCCGGCATGAGGTTGGAGCGCTGCGGCTCGCCGTCCCACAGCTCGAGGTGGCTCTCCATCCACGGGTCGTCGTGGCGCGGCGTGCGGAAGTAGGTGCGCACCGCGACGCCCATCGGACGGTCGTCGCGCTTGGTCCGGCCCGCGGCCGTCGCCAGCCGGGTGGAGACGCCGTCCGCGGCGATGACGACGGGCGCCCGGTAGACGACCTCGTCGCCCGCCTTGTGCCCGGAGCCGTCGACGGGGCGCGCCGTCACGCCGACGACCCGGCCGGTCCGCTCGTCGCGCACCGGACCCGTGACCGACGTGCGCTCGAGGAGCTTCGCGCCCGCCGACCGGGCGTGCGACGCGAGCGTGTGGTCGAGCGACATCCGGGCCTTGGCCAGCCCGAACGACGGGTAGCTCGACAGCTCCGGCCAGGGCAGCTCGAGGCGGTGGCCGCCGCCCAGCACGCGCAGGCCCTGGTTGCGGATCCAGCCGTCCTGCTCGCGCAGCGGCAGCCCCATCCGCACGAGCTCGGCGACCGCGCGCGGCGTCAGACCGTCGCCGCAGACCTTGTCCCGGGGGAACTCCGCCTTCTCGAGCAGGAGGACGTCGAGCCCCGCGGAGGCGCAGTGGAAGGCGGCGGCAGACCCCGCGGGTCCCGCGCCGACGACGATGACGTCCGCGTCATCCGTCGTTGTGCCCACCACGAGCGGCTCCCCACTTGTGACGTTGTTCACGTGCAGATTCAGCGCGAGTCTAACCACGGCTCTTGACGGTGTCTCCGAAGGCGTGCCTTACCTCACCCCGCGAAGGGCGACAACGCGCTGGCCTGCGGATCTGCCCGCCGGGCACGCCGATCGGGAGGTTCCCGGCATGCCGCAGAGCCCACCCGCGACCGTGACAATCGTGAAGGCGTCCGCCCGACCCCGCGACCCGGCACCGGCGACGACGACGCGCCGCCGCGACGTCACTCCGGGCGCGTCCCCCGGTGCAGCGCGACGATCCCGCCCGACAGGTTCCGGAACGCCACGTGCGACCAGCCCGCACGCTTCACCATCAGCCCCAGCTCACGCTGGTCCGGCCACTCCCGGATCGACTCCGCGAGGTACACGTACGCGTCCGGCTCCTTCGAGACCGCCCGCGCGACCGGCGGCAGCGCGCGCATCAGGTAGTTCGAGTAGACCGTGCGGAACGGCTTCCACGTCGGGCGCGAGAACTCGCACACCACGAGCCGGCCGCCGGGCCGCGTCACCCGCAGCAGCTCCGCGAGCGCGCCCGGCACGTCGGACACGTTCCGCAGCCCGAACGACATGGTCACCGCGTCGAACGACGCGTCCGCGAACGGCAGGTGCAGCGCGTCGCCCGCCACGAACGCCAGGTCCGGACGACGCCGCTTGCCGACCTCGAGCATGCCGAGCGACAGGTCGCACGCCACGACGCGCACGCCCGCGTCCGCGAGCGGCTCCGCCGACGTGCCCGTGCCGGCCGCGAGGTCGAGGACCGTCTCCCCCGGCTGCGCGCCGAGCGCCGACAGCGTCGCCTTGCGCCACGCGCGGTCCTGGCCGAGCGAGATCACGTCGTTCGTCACGTCGTAGCGACGCGCGACCGCGTCGAACATGCGGGCGACGTCACGGGGGTCCTTCTCGAGGCTGGCGCGAGACATGCCGCCCATCGTCGCAGGTCCACCGCCGACCCACGAGCGACGTCCCGCCCGTCGGCGCGCCCCGCCACCCACCCCGGGGGCCGCGCACGTCACACCCCGCCCGGCGGGCGGCACCCGGTCCGAGGAATACGCTGGACGGCGATGAGCACGCAGACCTCCGCGCCCGGGGACGCGGTCCCCCAGCCCCTCGTGGTGCGGACCGTCCCGCTCGACGACCTCGGCGGTCGCGGCACCCCCGACCCCGCGGGCACCCCCGACCCGGCCGACCTGCTCGACCTCCTGCCGACCGACGCCCCGCTCGCCTGGGTCCGGCGCGGCGACGGCCTCGTCGCGTGGGGCGAGACGCTGCGCGTCGAGGTGCACGGCGCCGACCGGTTCGCGCGCGCCGAGGACGCCTGGCGGGCCGTGCTCGCGCACGCCGTCGTCCGCGACGAGGTGCGGCTGCCCGGAACCGGCCCGGTCGCGTTCGCGTCGTTCGCGTTCGACGACGACTCCCCCGCGGGCGGCGTCGTCGTCGTGCCGCGCGTCGTCGTCGGCCGGCGCGGCGGCCGGACCTGGCTCACCACGATCACCGCGGGCCGCATCGGCGCCGCACCGGCGCTCGCCGACGTCGTCGGGCCCCGCGTGCCGCCCGTCGCCCCCGGCGACGTCGAGTACCGCGACGGCGCCGTCGCCGCCGACGCCTGGCAGGACGTGGTCGCGCAGGGCGTCGCCGCGATCCGCGCCGGCGAGGTCGACAAGGTCGTCCTCGCGCGCGACGTGCACGCCCGCACCCAGCACCCCGTCGACGTGCGCTGGGCGCTGCACCGGCTCGCGCGCCGGTACCCGTCGTGCTGGACGTTCAGCGTCGACGGGCTGCTCGGTGCGACCCCCGAGCTGCTCGTCCGCTCCGAGAAGGGCCTCGTCACCTCGCGCGTGCTCGCCGGCACGATCCGGCGCACGGGCGACGACGCCGCCGACATGGCGCGCGCCGCGATCCTCGCCCACTCCTCCAAGGACCTCGAGGAGCACGAGTACGCCGTGACGTCCGTCGCGCGCGCGCTCGAGCCGTTCTGCTCCTCGACCAACGTGCCCGACGTGCCGTTCGTCCTGCACCTGCCGAACGTGCTGCACCTCGCGTCCGACGTCACCGGGGTCCTCACGGCCCCCACGGGCGACGCGGCGCACCCCTCGTCGCTCGCGCTGGCCGCGGCCCTGCACCCGACCGCCGCCGTGTGCGGCACCCCGACGACCGCCGCACGGGCCCTCATCGCCCGGGTCGAAGGCATGGACCGGGCCCGGTACGCCGGGCCCGTCGGCTGGATGGGCGCCGACGGCGACGGCGAGTGGGGCATCGCGCTGCGCTCCGCGCAGGTCGACGCGGACGACCCGCGCGCCCTGCGGCTGTTCGCCGGGTGCGGCATCGTCGCCGCGTCCGACCCGGCGGCCGAGCTCGCCGAGTCCGAGGCGAAGCTCGTGCCGATGCGCGACGCGCTCGGCGCCGACGAGCCCGCCTGACCCCACGCCCCCCGGACGCGCGACCGCCCCCGGACCGAGGGGACGGTCCGGGGGCGGTGCCGGCCGCTGCGTGAGGCCGGGCGGTCCGTCGTGGACCGCGCTGCGTGGGCGGCCGGGGAGAGCCGGACCACGGGACGGAGGGCGCCGTCGCGCCCGGGTGGGTCGACGCGCGGCCCGGGGGTGGTCGCGCGCCGACCGGTGCGGCCCTCGCGGACCGCGGGGCGGCTCGGGTCGAGCCGCACGTCGTCAGGACGCGGGGGTCAGCCCTGGCCCTGCTCCTGGAACCACTTCCACAGGTCCTCGGGCGTCATCCCGCCGGGCAGGTCGCCGGGGCCCTGCTGACCCTGGTCGCCCTGCTCGCCCTGGTCGCCCTGGCCCTGGCCGCCCTCGGTGCTCGGCGCGGTCTCCGTGCGGGTCGCGAGCGTGACGTCGACCTCGGTCGCCTTCCCGTCGCGCACCACGGTGAGCGTCGCCTCGGCACCGGACGTCAGCGCCCGGACGTAGGCCGTGAGGGACTCGGCGCCGCCGACGGCCTTGCCGTCGATCGCGACGACGACGTCCTGCGCCTGCAGGCCCGCCTTCGACGCCGGGGAGTCCTGCGAGACCTCCTCGACGACCGCACCGCGGCGCGTCACGCCGTCGGCCGTGGCCGTGCCGTCCGACAGGCTCACGCCGAGGAACGCGTGCTCGGCGGTGCCGTCCTCGATGAGCTGGGCGGCGATGTTCTTCACCAGGTCGGACGGGATCGCGAAGCCGAGGCCGATCGAGCCCGACGCCTGCGACATCGTCGCGATCGACGAGTTGATGCCGATGACCCGGCCCTGCGCGTCGAACAGCGGGCCGCCGGAGTTGCCGGGGTTGACCGCCGCGTCGATCTGGATCGCGTTCGTCACCGTCGCCTGGCTGCCGTCCTCCGACGACGTCGAGACGGGCCGGTCGACGGCCGAGACGATGCCGGTCGTCACCGTGTTGGCGAGGCCGAGCGGGTTGCCGACCGCCATGACGGCCTGCCCGACGACGACCTTCGCCGAGTCGCCGAGCGCCGCGGGCGCCAGGTCGTCCGGGGCGTCGTCGAGCTTGACCACCGCGAGGTCCGACGTCGGGTCGAGCCCGACGACCGTCGCCTCGAACAGGCGGCCGTCGGTCAGGGTGACCTGGACCTTGCCGTCCTGCGCGCCGGCGACCACGTGGTTGTTCGTCACGACGTGGCCCTGCTCGTCGACGATCACGCCCGAGCCCTGGGCGCCGCCCTGGCCGGTGCTGACCTCGATCGCGACGACCGACGGCGCGACGGCCTGCGCGACCGCCTGCCAGTCGGGGTCCTCGTTCGTCGAGCCGGCGACGGGCACGGTGTCCGTCGCGTCGCGGCCGATCGTCGCGAGCGACGCCGGGCGGGAGCCGGAGGCGTCGTCGTCGCCGATCGCGTGGGCGACGCCGACCGTCGCGGCGGCCCCGAGGATCGCCGCGGCGGCGGCCGCGGAGACGACCGGCACCCAGGTGCGGCGCCTGCGGGGGCCAGAGCCGCCGGGCTGGGTCGCGGTGGGGCCGTACGGCGGGACGCCGGCGGCGGCGGCCACCGGGCGGACCGGGCCGTACGGGCCCGGGGCGGCGTGCTGCTGCGCGGACGCGGGGTGCGCCGCGGTCGCGTAGGGGCCGGGCTGGTGCGCGGCGGGCTGGAGCGCCGGCGGCTGGTGCGCGGCGGGCTGGTGCGTCGCGGGCTGGGCGAACGACTGCGCGGCGGCGTGCTGGGCGGCGGCCTGCTGCGCGGCGGTCCACTGCGCGCGGTATGCGGCGTCGCGCTCGGCCTGCGCACGGACGGACGCCTGCTGCGCGGCGCGCTGGGCGGCGGCGTCCTGCCGGGCCCGCTCGGCCTCGGCGTGGACCTCGCCCGGCGCGGCCGGGTGCGGCGGCGTGAACGGGTTCGTCGGGTGCCCGGCGGCCGGGGCCGCGTCGGTGGCCGGGGTCGCGGGAGCAGCCGGCAGGGGCTGCGTCGCGCCGATCGGGGGGATCGGCTGCGTCGGCTGCGCCTGGGGGTGATTCTCGTCCGCGGGGTGCTGAGGGGTGGTCGTCATCGTCAGTCCTCCTTGTCGACCTCCATGGAACGACAGCGCGCTGAAGAGACCCTCCGACGAACCTGGGAGTTGGCTGTCAGTTCCTCATGAACCGCGGGCAGGGGTCCGCGTGCCGCGCACGGGCGTCCGGACGCCCGGCGGTGCCGCTGGTCGGGCACCGGTCGGGCGCCGGTCAGCGCAGGGACTCGTCGACCGCCCGGGCGACGTCCTCGGCCAGCCGCTCCCCCAGCGCCCGCCGACCCGTGCGGTCCACCCGCACCTCGACGACGCTCAGGCCGGGCCCGGGCGTCGCGAGCGCCGGCAGCAGCCCGTCGACGTCGCCCACGCGGGTGTGCCGCACGCCGTACGCCGCGCACAGGGCCGCGACGTCGACGCCGTGCGGCGTGCCGAACACGCGCTCGAAGACCCCCGCACGGTCCGGCTCCCCCGGCTCGAGGGTCGAGAAGATCGAGCCGCCGTCGTCGTTCGCGACGACGAGCTGCAGGTCGACCGCGTGCTCCAGCGGACCGCGCAGGAGTCCGCCGACGTCGTGCAGGAACGTGAGGTCGCCGAGCAGCGCGCGGACGGGGCGGTGCGGCAGGCCCAGCGCGACGCCCACGGCCGTCGACACGACGCCGTCGATCCCCGCGAGCCCGCGGTTGGCGAGCACGAGCGGCGGGGCGTCCCAGCGGGCGACGAGGTCGAGGTCGCGCACCGGGTTGGACGACCCGACGACGAGGACGTCGCGCGGTTGCAGCACTCCCGCGACGACGCGCGCGAGTCCCGGGCCGGTCACGCGCGCGCCGCTGCGCGAGCGGCGGCCGTCGCTCTCGGGCGGCCCGTCGAGCATCGCGTCGAGCGCCGCGTCGGCGGCCTTGCCGGCGGTCTGCCACGCGTCGAGCCAGCCGACCGGCGCCGGCAGGCGGCCGCGCAGCATGCGGGTCGGGACCTCGGTGAGCACCTCGGCGGCGTTCCGGGCCGCGTCGGGCCAGGCACCGCCGTGCGGCGCGACGACGACGACCTCGACGTCGTCGCGGGCGAGGAGCCGCTGCACCGGGCGCGACAGCGTCGGCCGGCCGAGCACGACGACCCGCCGGACCGCCCCGCCGAGCCGAGGGTCGCCGAGCAGCAGGCGGTAGGCCGCGATCGCGTGCGTGCCGCCGCGGGCGCCGGACGACGGCTCCGCGAGCAGCGGCCACCCGCACGCCTCGGCGATCCGTCGGGCCGCGGGACCCGCGCCGTCGCCCGCGACGACGACCGTCGGCACCGCGCCGCGGCGCGTCCGGCCCGTCGGGGCGCTCGCCGGGCGCGGCTCGACGACCGCGGGCAGCGCACCGGTCGCGCCCGAGGACGTCGCCGGCGCACCCCACGTCTGCCCGCGCGTGTGCACGAGCGCGAGACCGCGGTCGGCGGGCTCCGGCCAGCGCGCGGCGTCGGGGACGAGCGGCTCGCGGTAGGCGAGGTCGAGGTGCACCGGGCCGGGGTCGCCGGTGCGGGCGCCCGTCGCCGCGGCGACCGCGCGGGCGGCGAGGTGCCGCAGGTCGCGCGGCTCGTCGGGCAGCCCGACGGGCGCCGGGACGTCGGCGGTCAGCCGCACGACGCCGCCGAAGATGCCGGGCTGCACGGTCGTCTGGTTGGCGCCCGTGCCGCGCAGCTCGTGCGGCCGGTCCGCCGTGAGGACCAGCAGCGGCAGGCCGCTGTGGTGCGCCTCGAGCACGGCCGGGTGCAGGTTCGCGACCGCTGTGCCGGACGTCGTGACGACCGCGACGGGCCGCGGTCCGTCGTCGTCGTGCGCGGCGGCGCGCGCGAGGCCGACCGCGAGGAACGCGGCCGAGCGCTCGTCGATGCGGACGTGCAGCCGGACGGCCGGGGCGTGCTCCGGCCGGTCGCCGTCGGCCCGGGCGGCGTCCGCGAGCGCGTAGGCCAGGGGTGCGCTGCGCGAGCCCGGCGACAGCACGACGTCCCGCACACCCAGCGTCGCGAGCGCCTGCACGAGGACCCGGGCGGCCGCCGTCGCGGGGCTGCCGGGGGTCGGTCCGTGCGTCGTCACGGCGTCCATCATGCCGTCCGGGCCGGTCCGGCCGCGTCGGCCGGGTGGGCGGCCGCCACCGCGCGGACCTCCTCCACGCGCGCACGCCACCGGGCGTCGAGGTCGGCGGGCGCCGCGTGCGACGCCAGCAGGTCGGGGTCGGGCACCGGGCGGCGCACGGGCAGCGCGCCGTCGACCGGCAGCAGCGGGTCGCGCACGACGTCCGCGGTGAGGAGCTGGGCCGTCGCGAGGCCGCACGCGTACGGCAGGTCCGGCAGCGCGGCCGCGAGCGCGACGCCCGCCGCGAGGCCCACCGACGACTCCAGGGCGGACGACACGACGACGGGCAGCCCGCACTCCTGCGCGATCCGCAGGCACGCGCGGACCCCGCCGAGCGGCTGCACCTTGAGCACGACGATGTCGGCGGCGTGCGCGCGGGCGACGGCGAGCGGGTCGGCGGCCCGTCGCACCGACTCGTCCGCCGCGAGCGGGACGGACGTGCGGCGGCGCAGCGCGGCGAGGTCCGCGACGGTCGGCACCGGCTGCTCCGCGTACTCGAGCCCGCCCGCCGCCCTGTCGAGGACCGCCAGGCGTGCGGCCGCGGTGTCGACGTCCCACGCGGCGTTCGCGTCCACCCGGATCGCACCGCCCGGGCCGAGGGCGTCGCGGACCGCCTCGAGCCGGGCGACCTCGTCGGCGAGCGACTGCCCGGGCTCGGCGACCTTGACCTTCGCGGTCGTGCACCCGCCCGACGCGCGGACGAGCCGGTGGGCCGTCTCGGCGTCGACCGCGGGGATCGTCACGTTCACCGGGACGCGGTCCCGGACCGGGGCGGGCCAGCCTTCGTCCGAGGCCTCGCGCGCCGCGCGCCACCACGCGGCCGACTCCGCGGCGTCGTAGTCCCAGAACGGGCTGAACTCTCCCCAGCCCGCGTCGCCGCGCACGAGCACGCCGTCGCGGCTGGTCAGGCCCCGGAAGCGGGTGCGCATCGGCACGGACCAGACGGCCGTCGTCGGCAGGGGCGCGGGCATCAGGCCAGGGTACGTCGCGTCGCGCGCCCGTCCGCCGCGGTCGCCGTCGGGGCAGCCGTCGTCGTGTCCGGGGCAGCGGGCGTCCGCGGCACGGCGTCGTCCCCGACGGGCCGCCGGCCGTGGCCCGTCGCGTCGAGCAGCAGGGTGCGGGCGGTCGCGCGCAGGGGACGCGCCTCGGTGAGCGCGCTGACGACGGCCCCGTCGACGAGCGCGACGGCGACCGCCGCCGGCAGTCCCAGACCGACGCGCGCGACGACCCGCTCGACGACGGCGTCGACCTGCGCGCGACCGGCCGCGAAGGCCCGCGCGAGCGCGGGGTTGCGGGCCGACCCGAGCAGGTGCTCGTAGTAGCGGCGGACGGCGTCGTCGTCGCCCGGGGGCAGGACGGCGTCGACCACGGCGTCCGCGGCCCGCGTGCGGTCCACGGCTGCGCGTCGGTCGGCTGGTGCGTCCGGGTCTGCTGCTGCGGCCCCGTCGGTCAGGGTCGCGAGGGTGTGCGCGGCGTGCGCGGCCCACTCCTCGACCATCGCGGCCCCTGCCGCGGCGGCGAGGTCGTCGAGGTCGGCGAAGTAGTAGGTCGTCGCGGACAGCGACGCACCGGCCTCGGCGGCGACGCGCCGGTGCGTCAGGGCCGCGGGCCCCTCGCGCAGGACGAGCGCGGCGGCGGCGTGCGCGAGCTGCTCACGCCGCCGCTCGCCCTTGCCTGTGCGCGTGGTCACGCGTGGCCGGACCCCGACAGCTGCAGCCCGACGACGCCCGCGACGATGAGGACGAGCGACGTCACGGTGAGGACGGACATGCGCTCGTGCAGCATGATCGCGGCGGCGACCGCGGTGGTCGCGGCACCGACGCCGACCCAGACGCCGTAGGCGACGCCGACGGGCAGCGAGCGCAGCGCGAAGCTGAGGCCCGCGAACGACGCGACGGCGAAGACGACGAACCACACGCTGGGCCACAGCCGCGTGAAGCCGTGCGACTCCTTGAGGCTGAGCGCCCAGCCGGCCTCCAGCACGCCGGAGACGATGAGGACGATCCAGGCCATGGGGGGTGCACCTCCGTTGCCCGCCGGGTCGGGCCGTGGCGCCGGCCGGTCGGGCGTCGTGCACGCCGGGTGTCAGGTTCCGCCGTCCCGCGCACGATTCTGGTACGACCGTACCACAATGGTCGGACGAACTAGGGTGACCGCGTGAGCGACCAGCACCCCTCGACGGACCGGACCACGACCACAGGCACCCCCGGCCCGACGTCCGAGCCGCCGCTGCCCGCGGCCGTGTCCACGACGTTCGACCCCACCCGCTGGCGCACGGTCGACGGCTTCGAGGACCTCACCGACCTCACCTACCACCGCGGCTACGCCCGGCCCGACGCCGAGCAGCGCGCCGCCGGCGCGACCGGCCGCGACCTGCCCGTCGTGCGCGTCGCGTTCGACCGGCCCGAGGTCCGCAACGCGTTCCGCCCGCACACCGTCGACGAGCTGCACCGCGTCCTCGACCACGCGCGCACGACCTCGTCCGTCGGCACGGTGCTCCTCACCGGGAACGGCCCGAGCCCGCGCGACGGCGGCTGGGCGTTCTGCTCCGGCGGCGACCAGCGCATCCGCGGTCGCGACGGCTACCGCTACGCCGACGGCGACACCGCCGCCGAGGTCGACCCGGCGCGCGCCGGGCGGCTGCACATCCTCGAGGTGCAGCGGCTCATGCGCACCATGCCGAAGGTCGTCGTCGCGCTGGTCGGCGGCTGGGCCGCGGGCGGCGGCCACTCCCTGCACGTCGTCGCCGACCTCACGATCGCGTCCCGCGAGCACGCGCGGTTCATGCAGACCGACGCCAACGTCGGCTCGTTCGACGGCGGCTACGGCTCGGCGCTGCTCGCCCGGCAGGTCGGCCAGAAGCGGGCCCGCGAGATCTTCTTCCTCGCCCGCGAGTACTCGGCCGACGAGGCCTACGCGTGGGGCGCGGTCAACGACGTCGTCCCGCACGACGAGCTCGAGGCGGCGGGCCTGGAGTACGCCCGCATCATCGCGACCAAGTCGCCGCAGGCGATCCGCATGCTCAAGTTCGCCTTCAACCTCGCGGACGACGGCCTCGCCGGTCAGCAGGTCTTCGCGGGTGAGGCCACCCGTCTCGCCTACATGACCGACGAGGCCGTCGAGGGCCGGGACGCGTTCCTCCAGAGACGCGCCCCCGACTGGTCCGGCTTCCCCTACGCGTACTGACGCGGTCCCTCCACCGCGTCAGGCGCGCCCCCCAGGGGGCCGGGAGCCTCACGCCCGGTCGAACATCCACGCCACGAGGTCGAGGACCTGCCCGATCCCCAGCGCCGCGCCGACGACCAGACCGACCAGCACGACCCCCGCGGCGACGACGGCGCCCATCGACGCCGTGCTGTGCTCGGGTGCTGCCAGGTGCGGTGTGGTCATGGTGACGAGCCTGCCGCGTCACCCTGCGTCGGCGCGTCGCCCCTACGTCGGGAGCTCGCGGCCCGTCGGCCCCGCCCTCGGGCGGACCCGCCTCCACCCCAGGTCGGAGACGGGTCGCGACGGTTGTCGTCCGGACGGCCGGGAACGCCGGAGGGCAGGCGGTCAGGACGCCCGTGTGCGCCGGCCGGCAGGCCCCGGTCAGGACCGGTGCTCGGGGGCGGCGGTCAGCTGACCGTCAGCGACCCCGAGCCGGCGGGGACGAGCTCGACCCACGTGTTGCCCGGCGCCAGGTCCGCGGGGCGGCCGTCGGGCAGGAACACCCGCAGCGGCGCGTCCTGCGCGTCCTTCTGCCAGCGGACCGCGACCGTCTTGCCGCCGGTCGCGACGACGCCGTCGCCCGAGCCGACGAGCTCGTACGTCGGCACCGGGGCCCCGCCCTGCGCGCCGAACGGCGAGTTCGGGTGCCCGGCGGTGATCGAGACGACGTTGACGGCCGACAGCCGCGAGCCGCTGCGCGCCATCGCGGGCGTGTCACCCTCCGCGCGCTGCCACGTGCCGCTCGCGGCGTCCCACGTCCAGCGCGGGTTCGACGCAGGTGACAGCCGGAAGTCGAGCGTCGTCGCGGGCGTGCCGACCTGCGCCGCCGCGGCCCGGTCCGCCGACCGCGCGAACGTGAACTGCTCGGCGGGTGACGCCTGGTGCGACGCGTCGGCCTGCCCCCAGAACACCTCGGGCGTGCCGTAGACGTTGTGCGGGGCGGCGCGGTCACGCGTCCGGTACATGCCGGCGGCACCCGCGTCGTGCGAGATGGACTGCAGCCCGCTCTCCTGCACGAGCGCGAGGATGCCGGGCTGCCCGCCCGAGTACGCGAGCAGGCCGTGCGTCGGCGCCAGGATCAGCGGGTCCATCGGGCGCACCGAGCGGATCGGGCCGACCTCGGCGGGCACCTGCGAGTGGAAGACGGCGACGAGGCGTGACACGTCGAACTCGACGATGGTCTCCCAGACGACGTCCGCCTGCTCGAGCCCGGTCTGCGGGCGGGCGACGGCCGTGTTCTCGATCTTCACCCCGAGCGCGGCACGTTCGACGGGCTCCCCCGCGACGCCCGTGAGCGGCCACGTGGCCGGCACGACCGGCGTCGGTGCGGCGCCCTTCTCCGGGTCGATCGTCGCGCGCTGCGTCACCGGTGTCGGCGCGGGCTGCTCGCCGCCACCCCCGCCGCACGCCGCGAGCGCGAGGACGGCGCCGACGACCGGCACCGCCCACCTGGTCGAGGCGCGCACCCGTCGAGCGCGCGCCACCGTCGTCCGTTCCCCCGAGGTCCCCGTCACGCGCACCACTGTCCCACGCCGGGTCCCGGACCGTCCGGACCCGCGCGGGCGCGCCCGGCGTCGCGCAGGTCTCGTTCGGCGGTCGCGCAGCAGGTCAGGAGACCGCGATGCTCCCCGACGACGCCGGCACCAGCTCGACCCAGGTGCTCCCCGGGACGAGCGTCACGGGTGCGCCGTCAGGTGTGGTGAGGGTGAGCACGGCGTCCGTCGACGGCTTCGACCAGCGCACCTCGACCGACCGGCCGCGGCTGACGACGACGCCGTCGCCGGAGTCCACGAGCACCGTCTCCGGCACCGGGTTGCCCGCCGGGTCGCTCGTGCCCGAGTCGACGAGCCGCACGCGCAGCGCGACGACGTTCGCCGCGGCGATGCGGGTCCCGGACGCGGCCGTCGCGGGCGTGTCGCCCTCGGACCGGAGCCACGTGCCGCTGGCGGTGTCGAACGACCACCGCGGGTGCGAGTAGCCCGACAGCGTGAGGTCGAGGGCCGAGGCGGGCGTACCGCTCACGACAGCCGTCGCGTGCTCGGCCCGGCGCGCGAGCGCGAACTGCGCCTGCGGCGACGCCGCGTGCCCCGCGTCCGCGTGCTCCCACAGCGTCTGCGGGGTCGCGTAGACGTTGTGCGGCGCGGGCGCGACACCCTTCTTGCGGTAGAACCCGGGGGCGCCGGCGTCCTGGCTCATGATCTGCAGCCCCGCGGCGCCGAGCGCCTGGACGAAGCCCGGCTGGCCGCCGGAGAACGCCATGAGGCCGTGCAGCGGGGCCGCGATGGCGGGGTCCATCGGCCGGACCGACCGGATCGGGCCGATCTCCGCGGGGACCTGCGAGTGGAACACCGCGACGAAGCGCGAGATCCCGCCCTCGACGACCTGCTCCCACACGACGTCGGCCTGCTCCAGCCCGGCCTGCGGACGCGCCTCCCGGGGGTTCTCGATCTTCACGGCGAGCGCGGGGCGCTCGACGGGCGACTCCGCGGCCTCGCCGGTCAGCGGCCAGCGGACCGGGACGACCGGCGCCGGGGGTGCCGCCTTGACCACCGCGACGGCCGGCTGCTGGGTCACGTCCGGCTGGTCCGGCGTCGTCGGGTCCGCGGAGCACGCGCCCACGAGGAGCGCGGTCGCGCCGAGGACGGCGACGGCGCGCAGGAACGACGGGCGGGCGGGGGCGGCAGGCACGTGCGGGACTCCATTCGGGGGCGGACAGCGGGCAAACTCTACGGGTCGCGGGTGTGCGACCCGTAGGACGCGGCGCCGCGGGGTGCGGGTGCGGGCGCCGCCGGACCCGGCACGACCGGCCGCAGGGGCGGGCCACGACGGGCGGCGGGCGGTGCGCCGACCGGCACCTAGGCTGGGGCGGTGACCCGGCTGCTGCGCGACGTGCCCGCACGCGTGCCGGCGTTGCTGGGGGCCCTCGCCGACGCGCTCGCGGGCGACGGGCCCGCGGTCCGGCCCGTGCCGGTCGGCGCCGAGGACGAGCACCGGACCGACGCACCCGCCGGACACACCGGCGGCGGAGCCGCGCACGTCGGTGACGACGTCGCCGTGGTGGTCGGGACGTCGGGCTCGACGGGCGAGCCTCGCGGCGTCCTGCTGTCGGCGACGGCCCTGCGCGCGTCGGCCGACGCGACCCACCGGCGCCTCGGCGGCCCGGGCCGGTGGCTGCTCGCGCTGCCCGCGCACCACGTCGCCGGGCTGCAGGTGCTCGTCCGGTCGGTCGTCGCCGGCACCGCGCCCGCCGTGCTCCCGCCCGGGCCGTTCCGGCCCGACGGCTTCCGCGCGGTCGTCGCGGCGATGCCGCCCGACGGTCGCCGCTACACCTCGCTCGTCCCGACGCAGCTCGTGCGGGTCCTGCAGGACCCGGCCGCGACCGCGGCGCTCGCGACGTTCGACGCGGTGCTGCTGGGCGGCGCCGCGACCCCGCCCGACCTGCGGGCGCGCGCACTGGCCGCGGGCGTCCGCGTCGTCACGACGTACGGCATGACCGAGACGTGCGGCGGCTGCGTGTACGACGGCGTCCCGCTGGACGGTGTCACGGTGTCGCTCGACGACGACGGTCGCGTGCTCCTGGGCGGCCCCGTGCTCGCCGACGGCTACCTGGAGCGTCCGGACCTCGACGCGGACGCGTTCCTCGCGACACCGACGGGCCGCGTGCTGCGCACGAGCGACCTCGGCCGGCTCGACGGCGGCGTGCTCACGGTGCTGGGTCGCGCGGACGACGTGCTCGTGACGGGCGGGGCGAAGGTCGCCCCGGCGGCGGTCGAGGCGGCGCTGGGCGCGCTCGACGACATCGCCGAGTCGTGCGTCGTCGGCGTGCCCGACGCCGAGTGGGGCCAGGCCGTCGTGGCCGTCGTGGTGCCGCACGCGGGCCGTCCCGTGCCGACCCTCGCGCAGGTGCGGGCCCTGGTCGCCGAGCGGGTCGGACCGGCGGCCGCCCCGCGGGCGGTCGTGCGCGCCGACGCGCTGCCGCTGCGCGGGCCGGGCAAGATCGACCGGCGCGCCGTCGCCGCGCTCGCGGAGCGCGCCCTGGCCGCGCAGACCCCGGGCCCCGGCCCGACCACGGGCGGCGCACCCGCCCCGACCAGAAGGAGCGACGCGTGACGACTGCGCGCGAGTGGGTGGCCGGTGCCCGGCCCCGGACCCTGCCGGCGGCCGCCGCGCCCGTGCTCGTCGGGACCGGTGCTGCTGCGCAGGTCGACAGCGCCGACCTGGGCCGGGCGGCGCTGGCCCTCGGGGTGGCGCTCGCGCTGCAGGTCGGCGTCAACTACGCGAACGACTACTCGGACGGGGTGCGCGGCACCGACGTCGACCGCGTCGGCCCGCTGCGGCTGACGGCGTCGGGGACCGCCCGCCCGGGGGCCGTCAAGGCGGCGGCCTTCGTGGCGTTCGGCGTCGCGGCGCTGCTCGGCCTCGCGCTGGTGATCGTCTCGCAGGTGTGGTGGCTGCTCGCCGTCGGCGCGTTCTCGATCGCGGCGGCGTGGGGGTACACGGGCGGGCGGTCGCCGTACGGCTACCGCGGGCTCGGCGAGGTCGGCGTGTTCGTCTTCTTCGGCCTCGTCGCGGTGCTCGGCACGACGTACACGCAGGTCGGCGGGCTGCCGTGGACGGCGTGGGTCGGTGCGGTCGCCGTCGGGCTGCTCGCGTGCGCGCTGCTCATGGTCAACAACCTGCGCGACGTGCCGACCGACGCGCTCGTCGGCAAGCGCACCGTCGCGGTCCGGATCGGCGAGCACCGTGCGCGCCGCGTGTACGCCGCGCTCGTGCTCGTCCCCGTCGCGCTCGGCGCGGTGTGCGCGTTCGCGGCGCCGTGGGCGCTGCTCGTGCTGCTGCTGTTCGCCCCGGCGGGGATCCTCGCGGGCGTGGTCCTGCTCGGTGCACGAGGCCGGGCGCTCGTGCCGGTGCTGGCCGGGACGGGGATGCTCGAGCTCGCGTTCGGCGTGCTGCTGGGGTTCGGGCTGGCGCTCTGACCCGTCGTCCCCGCCGTCGTCAGGCGGGCGTCGTGCCGTCCTGGCCGGCCGCCCGGCGCGCCTGCTCGTCGGCGGCGTCCTCGACGTCGGCGTCCTGACGCGCACCGCTGCCGATCCGGCTCGTCACGCCCCGCCGCTCGCGGTCCTCGCCGCGCCGCGCCATCCACGCGACCGCGGCGTCCCGCGGCCGGCGCAGCATCGCGTACGACGCCAGCCACGCGAGCAGCGCCGCGACGACGGCCGCCAGCCACGACTGCATCCCGACCCACCACAGCAGGCCGAGGAAGACGCCGAAGAGCGCGAGACGGTAGAGCGTGTACAGGACGACGGGCACCCCACCAGCCTAGGACGGCGGCGGGACGGCTCGACGCCTACCCTGGGGAGATGGCCCGCTACCTCGGATTCATCATCGTCGTCGGGCTCGTCGTGTGGTGCGTGCTCGACATCTCGCGCAGCGAGGACGACGAGCGGCTCGGCGTGCACCCCGCGCTGTGGATGGCCCTCGTGGTGCTCGTCCCGGTGCTCGGCGCGATCGTGTGGATCCTCGTGAGCCGCGGCCGGCGGGCGGCGGCGCGCCAGGACGGGTCGGCGCGGCCCGCTCGTGGCCCGGCCGCCCCGCGGCGGCGGCCCGGCCCGGTCGCACCGGACGACGACCCGGACTTCCTGCGCAAGCTCGACGAGGAGCGCCGGCGCCGCGAGCAGGACACGGGCGACGGGTCGCCGACGACCTGACCGCGACGGCGTGCCGACCTGACCGGGACGCCGCGCCGACGAGGTGACGGGCGCGGGCTCGCGGGCTCAGAGCCCCGAGTAGGAGTGCTTCCCGTCGATGAACAGGTTGACGACCGTGAAGTTCGCGAGGACGACCGCGTAGCCGACGAACACGAAGTACGCGGCGCGGCGCCCGCTCCACCCGCGCGTGGTGCGCGCGTGCAGGTACGCCGCGTACACGACCCACGCGACGAAGGTGCCGACCTCCTTGGGGTCCCAGCCCCAGTACCGGCCCCACGCGTGCTCGGCCCAGATCGCTCCGCCGATGAGGGTGAACGTCCACAGCACGAACGCGAGCGCGTTGAGGCGGAACGCGAGCGCCTCGAGCTCGCGCGCGTCCGGGACCTGGTCGACCCACGCGAAGCGGGGGCCGACGACGGCGCGGCGCATGCCGTCCGTCCAGGCACGGGGGGCGTCGACGGGCTTCGGGCCGGTCTCGCGGACGTCGGCGAGGATCTGCAGGACGGACGCGGCGAACGCGACCGTGAAGATGCCGGTCGCGATGATCGCGACGCCCACGTGGATGACCAGCCAGTAGCTGTGCAGCGCGGGCTGGACGGCGTCGGCCTGGATGTAGAACGCGTTGAGGGCGAGCACGAGCGCGAGCACAGCGATGCCCATGACGAGCACCCCGACGAACACGATGACGCGCCTGCGCTGCACGACGGCGAGCACGACGACGGCGACGAAGACGCCGACGATCGTGAACTCGTACATGTTGGCCGTGGGCCACCGGCCGGCCGCGACGCCGCGCAGCACGATGCCGGCGAGCAGCAGCACGATGCCGAGGTACGTGGTCGAGCGCGCGATGCCCTCCGCGCGGGCGGACCGGGCGGGGACGTCGGCCGGGGGCTCCGGCGCGGACGCCGCTCCCCCGCCGGCGCCCGCGGGCACCGTCGCCGGGACGGCCGTCTTCGCGGCCGCCCGGCGCTGCGCGGCGTCGGCGACCCGGGACAGGTCGACCGCGTACGCGACGAGCGCGATGGTGAACGCGGTCGCGGCCGCCCACACGAGGAGCGTGCTCAGGTCACCGGTGGTCATGGGGGCGCTACCTCGGGGTTCCTCGGGGGACGGTCGAGGTCGGTGCGTCGGCCTCGGCGTCCGTGCTGCGGGCGGTGCGGGGGGTCGTGCGGTCGGGTGTGTCCTGGTCCGGCAGCGTCGCGGCCAGGACGCGGTCCAGCTCGGGCTGGAGCCCGATGTCGTCGCCGCGGGCCAGGCCCGCCGCGGTGACCACTGTACGGCCGGCGTCCACGCCGGTCCCGGGGGCGGCCCGCACCCAGACGCGGCGCCGCGGCGCGAAGAGGCTCGCGGCGAGCCCGGCGAACGCGAGCAGCGCGAACACGAGCACGAACGGCAGCGCGGGGTCGTGCCGCAGGTCGAGCGCGACGAACCGGGGCAGGCCGTCGAAGGTGAGCGTGCCGAGGCCGTCGGGCAGGTCGACCGTCTCGCCGGGGCGGACGTACAGCGTGACGACGTTCCCGTCGGCGTCGACCGACTGCTCCATGCGCGACTCGTCGAGCTCGTAGACGTTCTGCGGCACGCCGGTGTCGAGCCCGAGGTTGCCGGACCACACGGACAGCACGAGCAGCGGGTCGGCGGGCTGCGGGTCGGTCGAGCGCCACAGCCCGGGGGCCGCCTCGAGCGCGGTGGGGAGCAGGTAGCCGACGAGTCCGACCTGCGCCTGGCCGTCGCTGACGTCGGGCACCTTGACGACGCCGCGCGAGGTGTAGACCTCGTCCTGCGGCAGGAACGGCACGGCACCCGCGAACGCGACCTCGCCCGCGGCGTCGTGGACCGTGACCTGCGGTGCGTACCCGTTGCCCTGGAGGTAGACCTTCGCGCCGCCCGCGGACAGCGGGTGGTTGACCTTGATGGTGCGCTGCTGCGGCTCGTCGCCGGGCTCGGTGAGCGTCACGTGCGCGGTGAAGTCGCGCGACTGCAGCGTCTCCGGGTCGAACCGCGACTCGAACTCGTCGAGGCGCAGCGTGAACGGCTCGAGGGTCGCGGGGTCGAACGCGGAGCCCTGCTCGAAGGTGTCGTAGTCGACCTGCGCGTTCGCGAAGCCGCGGCCCTGCACGACGAGCGCCTGCCCGCGGTAGTGCAGCATCTGGCCGGTCGCGACGGACACGAGCAGCCCGACGAGCGCCAGGTGGAACACGAGGTTGCCGGTCTCGCGCAGGTAGCCGCGCTCGCCCGCCGCGGACCACGTGCCGCCGCCCTCGTCGTGCACGTCGACGCGGTACGTCGGGACGAACGGCAGCCACGACCAGCCGCGCCGCATCGTCGCCGCGGCCCGCTCGGCGACGTCGCGCGGGGCGTCACCGGTCGTCGCGCCGCCCTGCGCCGGGAACCGACCGAGGCGTCGGGGCGTGCGCGGCGGGCGGCCACGGACCCCGGCGAGGTGGACCTTGGTGCGCGGCAGGATGCAGCCGACGAGCGACGCGAACAGCAGCAGGTAGATCGCCGAGAACCAGACCGAGGAGTAGACGCCGAAGAACCCCAGGCGGTCGAGCCACGGACCGGTGGTCGGGTGGTCGAGCAGGTACTGCGCGACGCCGGGCGGGTCCTGCGCGCGCTGCGGGAACAGCGTGCCGGGGACGGCGGCGACCGCGAGCAGCATGAGCAGCAGGAGCGCGACGCGCATGCTCGTGAGCTGGCGCCACGCCCAGCGCAGCCAGCCGACCGCGCCGAGCGCGGGCAGCCGGACGTCCGGTCCGCCGTCGGTGCCCGCGGCGGCGGGAGGCTCGGCGACCTGCGTGAACGCGTCGTCGAGGCCCTCGGGGCGGTAGGTGCTCACGTCACACCACCGGCACGAAGGGGTCGTAGCCGGTGAGGACGCCCTGCAGCCAGCCTGCCCACGTGCCCCACACCCCGGTGACGAGGGCGAGGCCGAGGACGACGAGCATCGCGCCGCCGACCCGCAGGATCGCGAGGCGGTGGCGGCGCAGGAACCCGAGCATCCGCGTGCTGCTCTCGAGGCCCAGCGCGACGAGCAGGAACGGCAGCCCGAGGCCGACGCAGAACGCGACGGCGAGGAGCGCGCCGCGCCCGGCGGACCCGCCGTCGAGCGAGAGCGTGAGGATCGCGGCGAGGGTCGGGCCGATGCACGGCGTCCAGCCGAGGCCGAACGTCACGCCCAGCAGGGGCGCGCCCCACAGCCCCGCGCGCGGTGCGAGGTGCAGGCGGCGCTCGTTCTGCAGGAACGGCACGAGCCCGAGGAACGCCAGGCCCATGACGATGACGACGACGCCCAGGACGCGCGTCACCGGGTCCTGCCAGCGCAGCAGGAGCCCGCCGAGCGACCCTGCGAGCGCGCCGTAGGCGACGAACACCGCGGTAAAGCCGGCGACGAACAGCGCGACGCCGAGCAGGACGCGCGAGCGGGCGGCCGCGACGCGCGGTGCTGCGACGGTGGCGGTCCGCGAGCCCGTGCCGTCCGACCCGGTGGCGTCGGCCGCCGCGGTCCCGGTCGGGTCGTCCTCGACGGCGGCGCCCGACCCCGCAGCCGCACCCGGCGTGGTCCCCGGGCGCGACCGGCCTGCGCCCGTGCCCGCTCCGCTCATCCCGCCGAGCAGGCCGAGGTACCCCGGCACGAGCGGCAGGACGCACGGCGACGCGAACGACACGAGGCCGGCCAGCAGCGCGAGCGGCACGGCGAGCAGCAGCGAGCCGGACGTCACGGCCCGGCCGAAGGTGTCGCCGACGTCCGCCACGACCGGCAGGCCGGTGGCGAGCGCGGGCAGGACGGCGGGGGTCACGACGACGTGCCGCCCGGCTGCTCGGCGAGCAGGTCGTCGACGAGCGCGCGCAGCGTCGACCCCTCGGCGAGGCCGAGGATGCGCGCGGCGACCTTGCCGTCGCGGTCGAGCAGGACGGTCGTCGGGACGGCGTTGACGGGCACGACGCCCTGCAGGGCGGCGACGGCGGCACCGTCGGTGTCGTCGATGCTCGGGTACGGGACCTCGAACTGGCGCTGGAACGCCTCCGCGGCGCCCGCGGCGTCGGTGCCGTTGAGCCCGAGGACGTGCACGCCCTGGTCGGCGTAGTCGTTCGCGAGGTCGACGAGGTCGGGGGCCTCGGCGCGGCACGGCGGGCACGCGGCGTACCAGGTGTTGAGGACGACGACGTCCCCGCGCCAGTCCGCGACGTCCTGCGTCACCCCGGCGTAGTCGGTGCCGGCGAGGTCGAGCGGGCCCTTGCGGTCGTCGGCCGCCCACGTCGTCGCGCTGCCGTCGCCGGACTGGTAGCCCTGGTCGACGACGTCCTCGGGGGTGTCGTCGTCCGCGGCGCCGACCGAGCACCCGGCGACGAGCAGCAGCGCGGCGGACGCGGCGACGGCCGCACCGAGCAGCCGCCGCGCGCGGGCGCGCAGCGGTCGTGGCGCCCGGGCGGTCCCGTGCACGCTCACGCCCCCGCCACCGGGGACGCGCCGGGCAGCAGCGCCGCGGCGGGCTCGCTGTAGCCGACGCCGACGAGCCGGTCGTCCTCGTAGCGCAGGCTGGTGAGCGACGCGAGGCTGCACTGGCGGCGGCGCGGGTCGTGCCACAGGCGGCGGCCCTCGACGGCGAGGCGCGTGACCCAGACGGGGAGCTGGTGGCTGACGAGCACGGCCTCGTGGCCGCGGGCGAGGTCGCGTGCGGCGTCGACGGCGGCGAGCATCCGGTCGACCTGCTCCTTGTACGGCTCGCCCCACGACGGCCGGAACGGGTTGCGCAGGTACGGCCAGTGGGTGGGGTGGCGCAGCGAGCCGTCGCCGACGCCGAACTTCATGCCCTGGAAGTGGTTGGCGGCCTCGATGAGGCGCTCGTCGGTGCCGACGTCCAGGCCGAACGCGGCGGCGATGGGGGCCGCGGTCTCCTGCGCGCGCTGCAGCGGGGAGGCGACGACGACGGTGACGTCGTGCCGCGTGCGGGCCGGACCGCCGGCCGCGTCGGGCTCGCCCGCGAGCGCGTCGGCGACGGCCCGGGCCATGGCGTGGCCGCGCTCGGAGAGGCGGTACCCGGGCAGACGTCCGTAGAGCAGACCGTCGGGGTTGTGCACCTCGCCGTGACGCAGCAGGTGGACGGTGGTGGCGACCATAGGGGTCAGTGTCGCAAACGTGGCTGGGTGTCCCGGACGGTCCGGGTGCTCAGCCGACGTGACACGGGCCACCCGCGGCGTCCTCGCACGGTCCCGAGACGATGCGGTCGGCCACCACCTGCATGGCCTCGCCGAGCGCGGCGAACTGCGCGGGGGTGAGGACGTCGACCAGGTGGTCGCGGACGGACTGGACGTGCCCGGGCGCGGCGGCGACGAGGCGGCTCCACCCGAGGGCGGTCATGGTGCAGTTCACGCCGCGGGCGTCCTCGGCGCAGGGCGTGCGGCCGACGAGGCCCGCGGCCTCCATGCGGCGGATGGTGTGCGTGAGGCGGCTGCGGGAGTGCACGACGCCGTCGGCGAGCTCGGACATGCGCATGGTGTGGCCGGGCCGCTCGGAGAGGCGGACGAGGACCTCGTACTCGTGCGTGGACAGGCCGGACTGCGCCTCGAGCTCGTGGTCGAGCACGGCGATGAGCCGGGCGGCGCCGGACCGGAACGAGCGCCAGTGCTGCTGCTGCTCGGCGGTGAGCCAGCCACCGGCGGGCGTCGGCTCGTCCGTCGGCCCCGTCGTCGGGTCGCCCGCCTGCTCGCTCGACACGGCGGTCGTGGGCTCGGTGGTGCTCATCACGTCTCCGTCCTCCGGACATCTCTTGCGCTCTGCCGACGAGTGTAGTTCAATTCTCAACTAACGAGAGTGGTTGACCGTTCAACGACTGAGGAGCCTCCCCCATGAGCACCACCGCCACCACCGCCCTTCCCGCCGGCCTCACGACCGGCACGTGGGCCGTCGACGCCTCCCACACCGAGGCCGCCTTCACGGTCCGTCACGCAGGCATCTCCAAGGTCCGCGGCTCGATCGCCGTCTCCGAGGGCACCATCGTCGTCGGCGAGACGCTCGCGGACACCTCCGTCAACGTCACGCTCGACCCGTCCACCGTCTCCACCGGTGACGCCAACCGCGACGGCCACCTCAAGTCGGGCGACTTCTTCGACGTCGAGAAGTTCGGCCAGTGGACCTTCGCCTCGACCGAGATCCGCGGCGCGGGCAGCGACTACGTCATCGTCGGCGACCTCACGATCCACGGCGTGACGCAGAGCGTCGAGCTCGCCACCGAGTTCAACGGCACCGCCGTCGACCCGTTCGGCAACACGCGCGCCGGGTTCGAGGCCACCGTGACGATCTCCCGCAAGGACTTCGGCCTCACGTGGAACGCGGCCCTCGAGGCCGGTGGCGTCCTCGTCGCCGACAAGGTCGTCATCTCGCTCGACGTCTCCGCCATCCAGCAGGGCTGAGCCCGGGCGCAGCGCCGACCCGCTGCGCCCCACCCGCCCGCCGGTCCCCCGGCGCGCACCCACGGCCGGCGTCCGCCGGGTCCCACCGGACCCGCGGACGCCGGCCGTCGCGTTCCCGGGGACGGCCCTCACACCTCCCAGGTCCCGGTCCGCCGACGGTCGTGGAACGCGAGGATCTGCAGCTCGGAGGCCACGTCCACCGCCCGCACGTCGACGTGCGCCGGCACCCGCAGCGCGCGCGGCGCGAACGTGAGGATCCCGACGACCCCCGCGTCGACCAGGGCGTCGCACACGACCTGCGCCCCGGCAGCGGGCGTCGCGATGACGCCGATCGTCGCCCCCGTGCCCGACACGAGCCCCGCGAGCTCCGCGAACGGCTGCACCGTGAGCCCCGCGACCGTCGTGCCGACGACGTCCGGGTCGGCGTCCACGAGCCCGACGACCGCGAACCCGCGGTCCGCGAAGCCCGAGTAGTTCGCGAGCGCGTGCCCCAGGTTGCCGATCCCGACGATGACGACGCGACGCTGCGTCGTCAGGCCCAGCACGACCTCGACCCGCTCCGACAGGTGCGCGACGTCGTAGCCGACGCCCCGGCGCCCGTACGAGCCGAGGAACGACAGGTCCTTGCGCAGCTGCGCCGACGTCACCCCGGACCGCGCCGCGAGCTCGTCGGACGACGTGAGGACCGCGCCCTCGGCGGCCAGCGCGTGCAGCGCCCGCAGGTACCCGGGCAGCCGCGCGACCGTCGACGGCGGCACCGCGCGCGCCGGACCCTGCCCGGCGTCCCGTCCACGGGTGTCCCCGTGCTCGCCGGTCCCGCCCGGCGCCGTCACCGCACCCCGCGTCCCGGGCGTCCTGCCATGCGTGTCCACGTCGACTCCCGCAAGCCCCCGCACGGCCGGGGCCCCGACCGTGGGGACAGGTTAGGGCGTCGGCCGTGGCCGTGAAAGGGCCCGCAGCAGGTGTCCCCCGTCGATCCGCCAGTAGCCCTGGCGCACCCCGTCGACCTCGACCACCGGGACGAGCTCGCCGAGCTCCCCGGCCAGGTCACGACCCCCGGCGGCGTCCCCGGGGCGGTCGACGTCGACCTCCCGCCACGTGTCACCCGTCCGGGCGCAGACGTCCGCGACGACGACCCGGGCCTCCTCGCACAGGTGGCAGCCCTCGCGGCCGAACAGGACGACTCGGGCAGGGGCGTCAGGCATCCCCCCACGCTAGGCGACGCGGACGGCCGGGGTGACCCGGCGCACACCGGGCACCACGGTTGCCCGCGACCCTCGTTACAGTGGCCGGGTGCGACCGGCAGCCGAACCCTCCCCCGTCGCGCGTGCGATCGCGGAGGCCGGGGTCGCCAGGGCCCCCGCGGACGCCCCCGTCGCGCCCGCACCGCCCGGCTCGACCGACCACCGCGTCGGCGCGTTCTTCGACGTCGACAACACGATCATCCGCGGCGCGTCCTCGTTCCACCTCGCCGTCGGGCTCTACCGGCGCGGCTTCTTCAAGAAGCTCGACATCGTGCGGTTCGGGGTGCACCAGGCGCGGTACCTCGCGTTCGGCGAGAACAAGCACCAGATCGACGAGGTCCGCTCGCGCGCGCTCGAGATCATGCGCGGCCACTCCGTCGCCGAGGTCACCGCCATCGCCGAGGACGTCTACGACGAGGTCCTGTGCCTGCGGATCTACCCCGGCACGCAGCGGCTGCTCGACGACCACATCGCCGCGGGGCACGAGGTCTGGCTCGTCACCGCCACGCCCGTCGAGATCGGCGAGATCATCGCGCGTAGGCTCGGCGTCACCGGGGCGATCGGCACCGTCGCCGAGCACGACGACGGGTTCTACACCGGCCGGCTCGTCGGGGACATGCTGCACGGCCAGGCGAAGGCCGACGCCGTCCGGGCGCTCGCCGACCGGGACCACATCGACCTGTCCGCGTCCTACGCGTACGGCGACTCGACGAACGACGTCGCGATCCTGTCCGAGGTCGGGCACCCCTGCGCGATCAACCCCGACCGACGCCTGCGCCTGCACGCCGCGCACGTCGGCTGGCCCGTGCGCGAGTTCCGCAGCAGCCGCGGGCGGACCGCGCGGCGGAGCATCAACGCCGCGAGCCTCGCCGGTCTGGCCTGGGCCGTCGGCCTCGTCGTGCGGGCCGTGCGGCGCTCGCTGCGCGGCTCCTGACCGTCCGGCGCGCAGCCCGCTGCCTATGCTGACGCGCATGCCCGTGCGCCCCGCGACCCCCGCCGACGTCGACGCGCTCGCGGACCTCGCCGCCGTGACGTTCCCGCTGGCCTGCCCGCCGGGGTCCACGGCCGCGGACCAGGCGGCGTTCGTCGCGCAGGTCCTGTCCCCCGAGCGGTTCGCCGGGTACGTCGTCGACCCGGCGCGCGCGGTGCTCGTCGCCGACGAGGACGGCACCCTCACCGGCTACACGATGCTGGTCGAGGGCGAGCCGGCCGACGCCGACGTCCGGACCGCGCTGACGGTCCGCCCGACGATCGAGCTGTCCAAGTGCTACGTGCACCCGGACCACCACGGCGGAGGCGTCGCGCACGCGCTCATGGCCGCGTCGGTCGACGAGGGACGCGCGCGCGGTGCCGCGGGCATGTGGCTCGGCGTCAACCAGCTCAACGCGCGGGCGCGGGCGTTCTACGAGCGGTCCGGGTTCGCGGTCGTCGGGACGAAGCACTTCACGGTCGGGTCGCGCGTCGAGGACGACTTCGTGCTGGAGCGCGCGCTCTGACGAGTCGTGCCTGGTCATGCGGGACGTCGAGGGCAACGGGTTCTGCCTCGACTGAGACCCGGGCCGCGCCGAGGAGGGCGTCCGGACGGTGGATCGGGGCGGACGGCGCACACCTCCGGGCACGCCGCCCGCCCCTGCTCGTAGGCCGGGTCCCCGGTCAGGACCCGGCGGCCTCGGCGGCCTGCTCCGGCGCGGTCGTCGCGACGGGCCAGCCCTCGTCGTCCCACGCGAGCTCGCGCAGGCCGAGGGTGATCTCGCCGCCCGCGGCCGCGTCGTACCAGTGGAACGCGAGGATCCCGCCGGACACCGACTGCCCGCCGGGGCCCACCATGTCGCCGGTCGTCGCGAGCAGCGGCTCTCCGCCGTCGTCGACGAGGTCCGTGCCGGACCGGTCGAGGTACGGCCCGGTCACCGTGCGGGAGCGGCCGACGGCCATGTTGTACGTCGAGTCGGTGCCCCGGCAGCAGAAGTCGCGCGAGAAGAACAGGTAGTACCAGCCGTCGCGGTGCACCAGGTACGGGGCCTCGATGGGGTTCGGGGCGCCGGTGCGGCTCGCGAGGGTCACGGGCTCGGCCTCGGGGTCGGCGGCCTTGCCCGACGGGAACGTCAGCTCGACGAGCTGGATCCCGCCCCAGAACGACCCGAACGCCATCCACCCGCGACCGTCGTCGTCGACGAGCACGCCCGGGTCGATCGCGTTGTAGTCCGTCTCCCCCGGCTCCGAGCCCCACACCAGGCCCTGGTCGACCCACGCGTAGTCCGGGTCGTCGGGGTCGAGCGTCGTGTTGGTGGTCAGGCCGATGACGGACCGGTTGGAGCCGAACGTCGACGCCGAGTAGTAGAGGTACCAGGTGCCGTCGTGGTGCAGGACCTCGGGCGCCCAGAAGTTCTGCACGCCCGGCACGGCCTCGTAGGCCCAGTCGGGGCGGGTCGACGCGTCCCAGACGGTGCCGATCGCCTCCCAGGTCCGCCCCTCGTCGGTCGACCTGCGGATCTGCGGGGAGCCGAGGCCCTCGCGGACGTCGCCCGTGTTGAACACGTACCAGGGCTCGCCCTCGTCGCCGACGACCAGGGCGGGGTCGTGCGCGCGCAGGTCACCCGTCGGCTCGAGGTCGACCGCGGCCGGTGCGGGGTCGGGGCGCAGCCACCAGGCGAGCCCGCCGCCCGCGGCGAGCACGACGACGAGGACGGCCGCGACGACGGCCAGGCGCCGGCCGCGCCGTCGCGGGGACCGCCCGGAGGCGGTGGCGTCCGCGGCGGGCACCGCGTCGACGGCCACGGGCGGGCCGGGGACGCGCGACGGGTCGGGTGCGTCGGTCACGTCAGGCACCCAGCCGGACGACGTTCCACGACACGGGCGGCACCTGCACGGTGAGCCGGCCGTCGCGGACCTCGGCGGTCGTGTTGGGGCGCGGCGCGACGCTCGTGTCGTCGTCCGCGGTGGCGGACCAGGTGTGGTCCGGGTTCGCGAGGGTCGTCGCGTCGAGCACGCGCAGCCCGGGCAGGGCGCGGGCGTCGACCTCGAGCAGCGCGGGCTCGGTGAGCGAGCGGTTGACGGCGAACAGGGTCGTCGCTCCGGTCTCGGGGTCGCGCGTGGCGACGGCGTCGACGAGCGCGGCGTCGCCGTAGCGGGCCGTCTCGTACGTCGGGGCGTCGATCGCGACCTGCAGGACGTCGCCGACGGCGTGCCGCGAGGCCTGCGCGAAGGGGTGGAAGATCGTCTGCTTCCAGGACCGGCCGCCGGGCTCGGTCATGATCGGCGCGATGACGTTGACGAGCTGCGCGAGCGACGCGGCGTGCACGCGGTCGGTGTGCCGCAGCAGCGAGATGAGCAGGTTCCCGACGACGACGGCGTCGGCGACGTTGTAGCGGTCCTCGAGCAGGACGGGCGCGACGGGCCAGTCGTCGCCGGTCGGCGGCTTCGACTCGGCGCGCTTCTGGTACCAGACGTTCCACTCGTCGAACGAGATGTGGATGCGCTTGTCGACCTTCTTGTGGGCGCGCACGGCGTCGGCGGTCGCGGTGACGGCCTCGACGAAGTGGTCCATGTCGGTCGCGGAGGCGAGGAACGACCCGAGGTCGCCGTCCTCCTCCCAGTAGTAGGCGTGCGCGGAGACGTAGTCGACCTGCTGGTACGCCTCGGTCAGGACGATGCGCTCCCACTCGCCGAAGGTCGGCATGACGACGCCGGACGACCCGCAGGCGACGAGCTCGAGGCCGGGGTCGACCATGCGCATGGCGCGGCCGGTCTCGGCGGCGAGGCGCCCGTACTCGTAGGCGGTCTTGGAGCCGATCTGCCAGGGCCCGTCCATCTCGTTGCCGAGGCACCACATGCGGATGTCGTAGGGGTCGGCCGCACCGTTCGCGCGGCGCTGGTCGGCGTAGAGGGTGCCGGCGCCGCCGTTGCAGTACTCGAGCAGGTCGAGCGCCTCCTGGACGCCGCGGGTGCCGAGGTTGACGGCCATCATCGGCTCGACGCCGGCGAGGTCGGCCCAGCGCATGAACTCGTCGACGCCGACGGTGTTGGGCTCGAGCGAGTGCCAGGCGAGGTCGCGGCGTGCGGGGCGCTGCTCGACGGGGCCGACGCCGTCCTCCCAGCGGTAGCCGGACACGAAGTTGCCGCCGGGGTAGCGCACGGTGCTCACGCCGAGCTCGCGGGTGAGCTCGAGGACGTCCTTGCGGAAGCCGTCGGCGTCGGCGGTGGGGTGCGCGGGGTCGTGGATGCCGGTGTAGACGCAGCGGCCGAGGTGCTCGACGAAGGACCCGAAGGTGCGCCGACGGACGGGCCCCACGCGGAACGCGGGGTCGAGGGTGAGGCGGACGGGGAACATGCGAGCTCCTGTGGTCGACAGTTCTACATCGTTGTAGATGGCATGATGCCTGCGCGCCGGTCGGGCGTCAAACAGCCCGCCGCCGACCCCGCCGCGGTTGCGCCGAGCCCGCTCGGAGAGCCGTTACCAGTTCGTGGCTTGACCGACCGGCGGGGTTCGTGTCATGTTGTGCAACGTTGTAGATCAACGTTGTAGGAACGACGTTGGATAAGCGAACAGAGGTCAACGACGACCACGACGGACCGCACCGCTCCGGCGCCCCGCCCACCGGCGGACGCGGTCCCGACGACGACCGTGACCTCGCAGATCCTCGGGATATGGGAGGCAGGCAGATGATCAGGAGGAAGCTCCTCGCCGCGGCGGCGATCGCCGTCGCCGGGACCCTCACGCTGACCGCGTGCAGCGGCAGCGGCGACGACAGCGCCGGTGACGGTGGTGACAAGACCATCACGTTCATGTTCCGTGGTGGACCGGACGAGAAGGCCGCCTACGAGGCCGCCATCGCCAAGTTCACCGAGGACACCGGGACCAAGGTGAAGGTCATCGTGACCGACGCCGACCAGTACGCCACCAAGCTGCAGGCGTCCGTCGCCGGCAACAACGTGCCGGACGTCTTCTACATCGAGCAGGCCAGCCTGCAGTCCTACGTCGCCTCCGGCGTCCTCATGGACATCACCGACCAGGTGGACGCCAGCGGCGTCGACCTGTCGAACATCTGGGAGTACGGCGTCAACTCCTACCGCTTCGACGGCACCACGCAGGGCACGCCCGACGGCGCGCTCTACGGCCTGCCGAAGGACGTCGGCCCGTTCTCGTTCGGCTACAACAAGACGATGCTCGAGGCGGCCGGCATCCCGCTGCCCGACAAGGACACGCCCCTCACCTGGGACGAGTTCGTCGCGATCAGCAAGCAGCTCACCGTCGACAAGAACGGCGACGGCACGCTCGACCAGTGGGGCACCGGCCTCAACGTGCAGTGGAACCTGCAGTCGATGGTGTGGAGCAACGGCGGCGACTGGACGAACGAGGACCACACCGAGGTCACCGTCGACACCCCCGAGTTCGCCGAGGCGCTGCAGAAGTTCGCGGACCTCACGAACGTCGAGAAGGTCACGCCGTCGGCGTCCGACGCCGCCACGCTGGACACCTACCAGCGCTGGATGGCCGGCGAGATCGGCTTCTTCCCGGTCGGCCCGTGGGACGTCTCGGTCTACAACGACCTGGACTTCGACTACGACCTGATCCCCTGGCCGACCGTCGGTGACGCCGGCACGGCGACGTGGCTCGGCTCGCTCGGCATCGGCGTCTCCGCGACGTCGAAGTACCCCGAGGACGCCGTCAAGCTCGTCACGTACCTGAGCGCCGACGCCGACGCGCAGCAGACGCTGGTCGACGCCAACATCCAGATCCCCAACCTCATCGACGTCGCCGAGGCCTGGGCGGCCGAGGAGGGCGCCGAGCCCGCCAACCGCCAGGAGTTCCTCGACATCGCGCAGGACTACGGCCGGGCGATGCCCGCCGCGTTCACCTACGGCGCGGAGTGGTACGACGAGCTCTGGACCAACATCCAGCCCGTGCTCGACGGCAAGCAGACCGCCGCCGACTACCTCAAGGAGACGCAGCCGAAGATGCAGACGCTGCTCGACGAGTCCATCGCGAACGCCGAGCAGGCCGGCTGACGCCGACCCGGCCCGTCTGACCCGATCCCCGCCGCCCGGCCCCCGTCCGGCCGGGCGGCGGGGACGCCCCCGCACGACACCGCGGGGCCCCCGCAACGAAGGAGCCTGGGATGGCGCGCACCGCGACCGTCGAGAACCCGCCCGAGGCGCCCGGCACGACCGGCACCTCCCCCGCGCCCGGGACGCGCTCGAAGCGCGACATCCTGCGCCTGCACCGCACCGAGCACCGGTGGGCCGCGATCTTCGTCGCCGCACCCGTCGTCGGCTACCTGCTCTTCACGCTCTACCCCATCGGCTTCGCGGTCTACGCGTCGCTGACGAGCTGGAACGGCCTCGGCCCGATGCGCTTCATCGGGTTGGAGAACTACGTCGACCTGCTGGCCGACGAGTACTTCCACAAGGCGCTGTTCAACACGTTCTTCTACATGATCGGCATCCCGATCGGGCTCTTCCTGTCGCTGCTGCTCGCGCTCGCGCTCAACCGGAAGATCCCCGGCCGCACGGCCTTCCGCACGATCTACTACGTGCCCGTCATCTCGTCGCTCGCGGCCATCGCGATCGTCTGGCAGTTCGCGTACAACGGCGACTTCGGCCTGGTGAACCAGGTGCTCGCGTGGTTCGGCATCGAGGGCCCGGACTGGCTGCAGAACACCGCCACCGTGAAGCCCGCGATCATCATCATGGCGATCTGGAAGGGCCTCGGGTACTCGACGCTGCTCTACCTGGCGGCCATCCAGTCCGTGCCCGCCTCGCTCCTGGAGGCTGCGGCCCTCGACGGCGCCAACGCGTTCCAGCGCTTCCGGTCGATCATCCTGCCGATGGTCCGCCCCGTGACGTTCTTCCTCGTCGTCACGAACGTCATCGCCGGGTCGCAGATCTTCACCGAGATCAACATCATGACGCCCACCGGCGGACCGGAGTTCAGCTCCGCGTCGGTCGTCTGGTACATCGTCCGCAAGGCGTTCAAGTACCAGCAGATGGGGTACGCGACGGCCATGTCGATCGTGCTCGGGATCCTCGTCCTCGTCATCACCGTCATCCAGTTCCGCCTCAACCGGCGCAACAGCTTCGCGATCGACTGAGGCAGGGAGACACCGCCATGACCCAGAACGCCACCCTGCCCCGCCTCGCGCGCCCCGCCGCGAAGCCCGAGGGCCGCGCCCCCTCCTCGCGCACCCGCTCGCGTCGCACCGTCGACGTCGTCACGGTCGCGATCCTCGTCCTCGGCTCGGCCGCGATGCTCGCGCCGCTGCTGTGGATGCTCTCGACGTCGCTCAAGACGAAGACCGAGGTCTTCGCGCTGCCGCCCGTGTGGATCCCCGAGGCGCCGCAGTGGGACACGTACGTCCGCATGTGGACCGAGGCCCCGATCCTGTCGGGCTTCATGAACAGCCTCATCGTCGCCGGCACGGTGACCATCGTCGGCTCGTTCACCTCGGCGCTCGCCGCGTTCGCCCTCGCGAAGCTGCGGCTGCCCTACAAGAACGTCATCTTCATCGGGCTGCTGTCGGGCCTCATGGTCCCCTACCCGACGATCATGATCCCGCAGTTCGTCATGTTCTCCCGGCTGCACTGGGTCGACACCCTGCTGCCGCTGATCGTGCCGCTGCTGTTCGGCAACATCATCATGATCTTCTTCCTGCGGCAGTACCTCGAGTCGGTGCCCGACTCGATGATCGAGGCCGCGAAGATCGACGGCGCGTCCTACCCGCAGATCTTCCGCATCATGATCCTGCCGATGATCCGCCCGGCCATCGCCGCCCAGTTCATCCTCTGGTTCATGACGATCTGGAACGACTACCTCGCGCCGATCCTCTACCTGAACACCCCCGAGCGGCAGACCCTGCAGGTCGTCATCGCCAACCTCAACGTGGAGTTCGCCACCCAGCGCGACTACCCGCTGATCATGGCCGCGTCCTTCGTCGCGCTGCTGCCGATCCTCATCGTCTTCCTCATCTTCCAGCGGCAGATCATCGAGTCCGTCGCGCTCACCGGCACGAAGGGCTGAGCCGTGACCCTGCTCGACCCGGTGCCCGACCCCACGACCGGTCCGGCGCCCGACCCGGCGACGCCCGACACCAGCACCTGGGGCGGCCGGCACGCGCACGACCCGACCGCCGTGCGGGACGACGACGGCACGTACTGGCTGTTCTCGACCGACGCGTACGCCGACGGCCCCGTCCGGGCCGGCGTGCAGGTCCGGCGGTCCACCGACCTCGTCACCTGGGACTTCCACGGCTGGGCGCTGCCCGGCGTGCCCGCCGACGGCGCCGCGTGGACCGGCGCCGAGGGCCTGTGGGCGCCCGAGGTCGTGCGGGTCGGCGACGAGTGGCGCATGTACTGGTCCGCGTCGACGTTCGGCTCCCGCACCTCCGCGATCGGGCTGGCCGTCGCGCCGCACCCGTCCGGGCCGTGGGAGGACCGCGGGCTCGTCGTGACCTCACGGCACGACGCCGACGGCCCGAACGCGATCGACGCGAACGTCGTCGTCGACGGCGACCGGCACTGGATGGTCTACGGCTCGTTCTTCGGCGGCATCCACGTGCTCGAGCTCGATCCCGCGACCGGCGGCGCGCTCGACTCGCCCGGCCCCGGCCGCCCCGCGTGGGGCCCGGGCTGGCTCGTCGCGCGGCGGCCCCGGTCCGTCGAGGGCGCGATCGAGGGCGCGTTCGTCCTGCCCCGCCCCGGCGGCGGCTGGGCGCTCGTCGTGTCGTACGACTCGCTCTTCTCGACGTACCACGTGCGCGTCGGCGTCTCCGACGCCGTGACCGGCCCGTACGTCGACCGAGCCGGACGCGACCTGCGCGACCTCGACAGCGACCCCGCGGTCGTCGGGACGCCCGTGCTCGCCGGGCACCGCTTCGCGGGCGGCCGCACCTGGCTCGCCCCCGGGCACGCGTCCGTCCTGACCGACGGCGACCACCAGCTGCTCGTGCACCACGTGCGCGACGGTGACGACCCGACCCGGCACGAGGTGCAGGTCCGCCGGCTCGT
>PJUA01000061.1_pt1 | contig 126300 bp, 119 predicted proteins | sample 1512151 | NCBI WGS metagenome assembly PJUA01 (sample SAMN08177678, study PRJNA422409) | Soil metagenome, whole genome shotgun sequencing project. | isolation source: Soil enriched on filter paper: beechwood xylan treatment | place: USA: Madison | collected 2015-01-15 | reverse complement strand
GTCCAGGACAGACTTTCCCCTGCGACCCGCAGTATTCAGTTTTTGAATAAAAGCGGAATCTTTGGACTGCCGCATCAGGCTATCCATATCCGGGTTCTTTAAAGCCAGGTATTTTTGGTATTTCAGGGAATCAGTCTGTTGGAGTTTGGATTGAATTCGTTCTTCCTGCTTTTTGAGTTTTTTCAGAAAGCTTGCATTGGTCACTTCCAGTTTGCGGTAGTAACGTTTGCTCTTGGTTATCTTCTTTTGGAAAATAGTATTTGCGGCCTGTTCTATCGCGGTGCTGTCGGAGGGGAAGGATTCTTTAAAACCGGTGATGCTATTACTGGGAAATATTGTATCTGCAGTTCCTTTAGCAAATGAAAAGTTGCCGGCTCCAAAGCCAGGTATGATTACTAACCATAAAAACGTTAAGGCCCTTAGTTTCAAAACTCCGGTTTTTCAAAATTTAAATACAATAAAATGCTGATCCTGTTGCTAACAATAGTCATCAGCTTTAAATTATTTTAAAAGTCCGTTTTGGCTAATCTGATCCTCTACAAGTCTATTTATAAGTTAACCTAAACGCTATACGGCATAGATGAATTTCCAGACAATACAGTTGGATTTCATGCCTGGGTATTAACTATTTAAATATGGAGATATCAGCCAATCTGTTAAAGTAACGCAAAACTAGATTTGTTTTGTGTAACTGACAATGGGGGAATTCCCGTATTTTTTACTTTTCAACGGCAGCAATAGTAATTGTTGCCGTTTATTATTGAACAAGTGCTATTTTTTCCCTTTGAAGATACTGGCTGATAGCAATACAAAGTATATAGCAAAACCAGGTAAGCCTATTCTGGCAACAGGTTTACTAATAAATCACTCAATTTTTAATGATAAAATAAAGGCGTTCAGAAGACAATTTAGAGGAGTTAGGTCCATTGAATTCTTTTTATTCAGACTTGCTAAACTCTATGCCTAAATAATGCTCACTCCACAAGTTTTTAATTTGATCCAAAATCGGGAGATTTGATGTGTGCTAACGAAAAAAGCACCTCTTTCGAAGTGCTTTTCGTGATCCCGCTGGGACTCGAACCCAGGGCCCATACATTAAAAGTGTATTGCTCTACCAACTGAGCTACGGAATCATTCCCCATCAACCAAAACCGCTGTCGCTGTTGCGTTTAATGGACTGCAAAGGTAAATCTTTTCTCCTATAACTTCCAAAAAAAATTACAAAAAAATTTTTCATCCGCTTTTTAAAGCCCCTTTTACATTTTATTGCCGTTCTTTGTCCCCTGTCTATTTATATTTAATTTATGCTGCACGTTCAAGGATTTACGTTCAATCCCTTCCAGGAAAATACCTACATCATCTTTAATGACAATAAACAATGCTGGATCGTTGACCCCGGCATGTACGATGCCGCTGAAGAAAAGGTCCTCTTCGACTTTATCACCGAGCAGGAGTTAATCCCGCAGCAGATCATCAACACTCATGGTCACATCGATCACGTATTCGGAATCGACAGCCTCAAACAAAAATACAAGATCGCTTTTGGCGTACATAAAGCAGATGAACCCATCGTTCGCAACGCGGCCAATAGCGCAGCCATGTTCGGCCTTAAGTTCCCGGTAAGCCCACAACCTGATTTCTGGATAGAACCAGGCATTTTAAAGCTGGGCGATGACAAAGTACAGATATTGTTTGTTCCGGGACACTCCCCCGGCAGTGTAGCCTTTTATAATCCTGAAGGAGAATGGGTCATTAGCGGTGATGTATTGTTTCAGCAAAGCATCGGCCGTACCGACCTGCCAGGTGGCAATTTGGATACCCTGATCGATAGTATCAAAACCCAACTCTTTGTTTTACCTGAAGATACCCTTGTGTTAAGCGGTCATGGTGCCCCTACCACTATCGGGGAAGAAATGCGGTCGAATCCTTTCTTAAACTAAGGACTTAATTAATGGATTACCCGGTCGGCACAGGTAGTGCTGGCAAAGGCATGCGGCTTGGCTTTAAAGGCGAAGCCCATGCCCATAATATAGCCCATAGCCTCGCTCAGCGCGGTATTACTTTTAAACTGCGGATCGGTATTGATATCGGCATGCACCTCCATCGGCACATCATACTTAGTCAATATTTCGCAGAGGTCATAGGCAATGCCTATACTTTTAGACACTTCCAGTAACATACGCTCCCGGATCCCATAGTTACGCTTTTGGGCGTCGTGCTGCACAAACATAAAACCACCGCTGCGTTCTCTTAAAAAAACGATGACGGTGGCAAATTCTGTATTAGATCCGTATACCTGGGAGTCGGTGCCTATATAGAGCCGGATCTGGTGTCCGTTGGCCCTTTCTCTGATTATCGTCTGCTCTACAAGCTCTTCTATGGGTTGCTGTATGGGTACTCCGTTAAATCGCTTCCACTTCATACAAGTTCAGTTTTTAATGGTTGGCTACATAAAATTGGCTTAAATGATACAAATCTACCTTTAAATTAAGTTATCTTATTATTAAAATTAATCATAAAAAACGTTTTTTTACACACCTGTTGATTATTTTTTACATCGTGTTAATAGGACTTTGCCTACTTTCGAAGAAGTGTTTGCCTAAAAGTAAACGAGTGTAAAGATGGAGTTAGAACAATTAATGTTACATACCGAGGCCCTGATATTTGCCAGTCAGCAACCGATTACCCAGTCGGAGCTGGCCGAGTATCTGTCCAATATAGTGGAAGCACCTATTGAGGCCGAACGTATACAACAAGTAATAGAGACGATCGGAGCAAAATACAAAAGTGAGCATTTCCCTTTTGAATTAAAAGAAACCGGCGGTGGCTTTCAATTCCTGACCAAATCAGCTTACCACCAGACCATCATGCAAATGAACGGTGATAAATACATCAAAAAATTGTCTACCGCTGCCATGGAAACGCTTTCTATCATTGCCTATAAACAACCGGTAACGAAATCGGAAATCGAGTTTATCCGGGGGGTGAGTGCCGACTATTCCATCCAGAAACTATTGGAAAAAGAACTCATCATTATTGCCGGGAGAAATGAAGAAGCAGTCGGAAAACCGTTGATCTATGCAACTTCTAAAAGCTTCATGGATTACCTGGGCATCAATACGGCCGATCAATTGCCAAAGTTGAAGGAAGTAGCGAACATGGAAATTGTTTTCCCTACCGATGCCGCGGAGGCAGTACCGGAAGCGGAGCAACAACTGGCAGTAGGCGATGACGGCCAGCTTAAAACAGTAGAATAAAGCTATTGCTTCTTATATACCCTAAATGAAGTATTAAGCCACCTTTCCAGGTGGCTTATTTTTTTAATTACGTAGCTATTATGAAATGCCGCTTTATCTTACCGGCTCGCTTTGCGCTAATTGTACATCACGCTCGATACTGGTATTTTCACCGGCAACCGCCTTACCATCTTTATCTACCAGTTCCAGTTTTACTTTCATCGCTCCCATAGGTGCATTCTGGATAAATTGTGGCTTCCAGCTGTCAACCACAAATGAATTACCATTGATCGTCACTTTTACTTTATGACCATCAGCAGCCAGGCTTGTATTGTACACATAGAAATCCAGCAATACATTTTTGGTGTCATTTCCTACATAATCGCCTTTAGGGCGGCTATAAAACACCATCGGTGTTGCAGGATTATCCAGTTTTTTATAAACGCCTTTTTCATCTACGGAGAAATATAATAATACTCCGGCCTCTTTATTCTTCAAAGACTCGTGGTAAGAGCGGGACAAAAAAGACATCAGGTAGTGCTTGGAATTTACCGGGATGGTAAAAGTATGCGTAGGATTGTACAAAGCTGTATAAGGCTTGTTGTCTAATATAAAGTGGATATGCTGACCGTCTTTAGAGTTATTACACTCACCGGCTGTAGCGGTTGAAGTCTGCTTCTTCAACTCATAGTTTTTCACATCATAATTCAAGGTTACTTTTACCGAATCGGTACCGACCATTTCTGTTTTCACATCTTTAATCGTCAGCGTCGCTCCCGGGAATTCAAGAGAAGCTTCTGTCAGTGGCGTTAATTTAATCGTCTTTTCCGGCGCTTGTGCAGCAGGTGTCTGGGTAGTGTCATTATTGTTGTCTTTTGGCTGATCTCCAGAGCCATTACAAGCCATTAATGTGCTGAAACCAACAGCTGTCGCTAATAAGTAAAAGGATTGAATTTTCATATCGTTAATGAATTGTTTACAAAACAAAGGTAGTTTATTCTCTTTCCCACACAAGTTTAATTATTTGTGAAAACAAAAGCGCTTAAAACCTTACTTTTGTGCACTAAAGCAATCGACAGTATGATTTATTCCATGACCGGCTATGGTAAAGCAGAAGGGCAAAGCAGTAATAAGGAAATTATTATTGAAGTAAAGTCACTTAATGGTAAGCAATTTGAGATCACCAATAAGATCAATCCCCTGGTAAAACCATTCGAGGCCGACATCCGGAAAATACTGTCCAAAGGCTTAAAGCGCGGCTCGGTAGATGTGAACATCATCATCAAGCAGGACGGCGCGGCCAAGCCGATGAAGATCAATACAGCCCTGGCAGAAAGTTATTATCATTCTATCAAGAGTATCGCCACTTCGCTGAACTTAACCGAAGAGCAGATCCTGCCGACCCTGATGCGCCTGCCGGAAGTGGTAGCGCCCGAGGCCGAAAGCATCGATACGGAAGACTGGACCCTGATCCAATCTTTACTGGAACAGGCGATTGCTAACTTAACCACACACCGCAGCACAGAAGGAACCCCTATCGAAAAGGACCTGCTGACCCGCATCAAAAACATAGAACAGTTTGTAAGCGAAGCTGAAATTTATGAACCTAACCGCATCACCCGGATCAAAGACCGCATTACCGCCTTGCTGGAAGAATGGGTAGGCAATGAAAACTGGGATGCCAACCGCCTGGAACAGGAGCTGATCTATTATATCGAAAAAATCGACATCTCGGAGGAGAAGCAAAGACTACGCGCCCACTGCGATTATTTCAATACCCTGATCGCTAATGCCAATGAAGAAGGGATCGGCAAGAAACTGGGCTTTGTATTACAGGAAGTGGGCCGCGAGATCAATACGCTGGGCTCCAAAGCTAATGACGCTACTATGCAACAGATCGTGGTGCAGATGAAAGATGAATTAGAAAAAGCCAAAGAACAGGTACTGAATATTGTTTAATCCTATTTACGCTAAAGATGTTCCTTCCTAAAAATATTATACCCGGTTGTATCGCTATCGCCATGATGGGCTTAATCGCTACCGGCTGTGGTAAACCTGCAGAAACAGCCTATCAAAAGCAGGTACCGGTGCCTGCTGCAAAATGGGCCTATGCCTTTCAACCGGAGTTCACTTTTGATATCCCGGACACCAGTTCCAATTACAAAGTATTCCTGATCTTCAGGTATGACGCGGCCTTCGAGTTTTCCAACATCTGGGTACGCAGCTGGACGAAACAACCCGGCGATACCGTGTATCAGGAAAGCAAACGTATAGAAACCGTTTTATTAGCAGCCGATGGTACGCGCCTGGGCAATAATGTAGGCGGTGTCTATGAATATAAAGTGCAATTGAGAGCGGGCCAGGACTACGAACCTTTTAAGAAAGCAGGAACTTACTCTGTAAAGCTGGAACAAATCATGCGCAAAAACCCTTTAGCCGGCCTCCTTAATGTCGGGTTGCGCGTCGAGCGATACAATGCCAAAAAGCCCGTAGGCTAACTCTTTTACGGCCTCTTCTGTTTTAGAGATCACGACCTTTTGCTCCGGAACAATAATATTCCCCCGGTAATCGGCCACCTGGAAAGTAACGGTTTGTTGTTGCCCCTGTTGTCCGAATACCAGGCTGGCTTTCGGTGCATAGGGATTATCATTGGTCCAGTCAATACGATACTTCTTCAAACGTTTTTCAATAGCGGTATTACTGCCGGAAATAGTTAATTGCATTTGCGGCTCGAAGGGGGCATAAGGCACCAGTTGCGGGTACAGGCTGTACATTTGAGCGCTGTATTGTCGAAAGGCTTTATCTTCTCCCCGCTCATCGGCACAGATCGCCAAAGCCTCATAGACTCTTGCCAAAAACAGGCGTTCGTAATCAACATCGATATCTTCCGCAAATTGCAAGGTTTTCTCTAATCGCTCTGCCGCCTTTTTATACCGGCCTTTTTCCATGTCCAGTTTCGCCAGGAAAAGATGGTAATATTTATAAACTCTTTCCCGTTTATCATTTTTCAATTCCGTTTCAAATTTCTTGTAGAAAAAGTTGGTACTGAAATCCTTGATGAGGTACCATATCTCGTCAAAGCCTACAATACTTTCGGTAGAAAACAATTTATAGATGACGTTCTCCCGTTCGGGGTTAGCCGCGAATTGGTTCGTAATTAAATATTGCTGGGCATACTTTTCAACTTTCCGGGCATTCAACTGATACCAGCTCCGGGGTTGCCACCACCAGTTTTTATTTTCAAACTTGACCTGCTGAATGGATTTGGTCGTATTGACCAGGCGCAGTAGATTGACCGCAAACTCGTAGGAAGATTGACTTAATGTGGTACCAATATGCACTTCTTTAAAGCCGGCTGCCCGGTCTATATATTTCTTACTGTCTTCCAGGTTGCCTTCATAACTACAGGCCCTGCCCAAAGCAATATTGTACCAGCCAAAACCTGGCGTAGAGCCAGCTACCCGGATCATTTCCCGCATGCTTATGGCAGCATGCAAAGGCATACCCCGGTAAATATTTAAGATAGAACTATAATAGGCCCATTCCTGTAACCGCTTGTCCCCCGCATCGTGCCCGCTGGCGATCTCGTATTCTTCCATCGCCTCTTTAAACCGGGCCTGTATCGACAAGAAGGTCCCATGATTGTTGTACGGGAACATCGTCGAGCCCTCCATCAGGCTGAAATAGTGGGCGGCGGAGTCCAGCTGGAAATTATAAGCATGCAGGATACACTTGTAATGATATACCGATAACTTTTCATACTCATTATAAAATTCCGAGAACAAGGTACTATTCAATTGCCCGTATTTATTGGCATGCAGCAGTGCACTGTCCAGGTAGGCATTAGCCAATTGTTCATTTGCCGTAATATCATCTTTAAGGAAGCTATACTTTGCACTGGTGTAAAACCGGCTCCGATGCGTAATCCAGGAGAGCATATTATAGGGTTCCAGCATCCAGTTTTTCTGGAGGTCCCGTTTTTGTACCCGGCGGATCAAAGCATAGCTTTGCTCGTTCAGGTCGGCATTCTGGTAAGCCTGGAACAAATAGTAAGCAGTCGTACTGTAATCCATATGTAACTGCTGCACTTTAAAGTAAGCATAAGGATCTGCAGTTTTTACACTTAACTCTTTGGCATAATCTTTTTCAATAAGCCCCAAAGCCTTGTCCAGCGGAACTATGGCATTTTTATAGCCCAGAAAATCCGCGGCTCTTTCGGACTGGTAAATACCCTGGAACATCCAGCCTACATAATAGGTGCTGTCCGATCGTATAAATTCCCGGGAAGCCGCCAAACCTTCCTCTGAATCCGGTTTTATATTCCCTCTTTTAGCCCTGATCCCGTAACGAGCGGTTGCATTAGGCTCCGCATAAAGCAAGCCGGCATTCAGGCAAAAAGCCAATGCAAGCAGGAAAAAAAATATGGGAACCGGTCGTTTCAAAAATTTCGGTTTAATGTAATTTTAATTGATTTAAACGCTGCATTTCCGCATCCAGTATCTGGTTAAAGGCGGTACGCTTTACCTCTTTATTCCTGAAGATCAGCCGGTGCTCTATAACAGACCGGGCTATAGCCTGCACATCGTCCTCTATAATAAAATCCCGGCCCCGTACTAATGCAAATGCTTTAAGGCATTTGATAAACGCGATACCCGAACGCGTAGAAGCGCCCAGCACGATATCATTATGCTCGCGGGTAGCCCGCACAATATTAGCTACCGATCGCACGATCTCCTGGTGAATGTACACTTTTGCCGCTGCTTCCTGTAATTGCAGGATATCCTGCATACTTAATACCTGCTGTAGCTGTTGCAGGTTCTCGTTGATCTGTAAATAATTGTTGTAGATATCCAGCTCGGTACGCTCATCTACGTAACCGAAAAATATTTTCATAAAAAACCGGTCCAGCTGTGCCGTAGGCAATGGATAAGTACCCTCCGTTTCAATAGGGTTTTGTGTCGCAATGGTGAAAAACAGCTTATTTAAGCGGATCGTTTCATCCCCTATCGTTATTTGCCCTTCGGCCATGCTTTCCAGTAAAGCGGACTGTACCTTTGGTGATGCCCGGTTGATCTCATCGGCCAGGAGGATATTACAAAACAGCGGCCCTCTTTTAAAAATGAAATCCTTTTTATGATCGTCAAAAATATGTGCCCCGATAAGGTCCATAGGTAAGAGGTCAGGCGTAAACTGTATCCTTTTAAACACCACGTTATCGGCGCCTTCACCGCTTATGGAATGGGCCAGTGTCCTGGCCAGCACGGTCTTCCCTGTGCCCGGGTTATCTTCCATTAGGATATGCCCTTGCGCCAAAAGACAGGTAATAACCTGTTCGATTTGCAAACGTTTCCCTTTGATCACGGTTTCCATCTGGCTAATCAGCCCCTGGATTTTACCGGACCCGGTTTGTGTTTCAGTGTGCTCCATATCTGAATAATACAGTAGTTGGTTTCAAAGCTAAGTTTTAATTGCTATATTTAAGCGGCAAGATTAAGCCCTGTGCCCGGGAAGCCGCTCTAAGCATTAAAAATAATACCTTTCCGGCGAATACTTGTATAACAGGAGCTATTCAAAGCTGCTTTAACACAAATTTCAGAGCAGGATGCCCACCTGCAACAATAAAAAAGATCCGGTAATCATACCGGACCTTTATCTTGGAAAAATTGTGCGCTTACTTGGCCTCCTTCAGTACCATATCAATGGTAATGGCAGTAGAAAGAATCAATGCTTTATTATTATCCTCGGGATATGAAGGATCAATATTTACATTATACTTATCAGCCGTCGTAAATAACTCTTTGGCCACACCGGCCCATTTCTTGCTGATCGTACCGATCTGCTCGCCGTTCATATTCGTGATCTTAAAATTCCAGCCTTTCCAGTCGCCATTGATCGTAGCCACCTGTGCTCCATTCGGATCAAAGATGCGGAATTCCGGTTTTAAGAATTTAAATTTCTGGTTGATGCGACCGATTTCATTACCCGAACCATCTTGTACGACGATCTTCGACATGAAGAAAGTCCAGCCTCTTTTAATCACAGTTTGTACATCACCCGTGTGATCCTGGATCTCCATATGGAAAGGCATCATGGCTTTATTGATCAATAATCTTAAAGCCTTATGGCCCCCGGAAACTTTTTGCTTGATCATACCGATCTGGGTCGCGTCCTGGTCATAGATCTTATATTCATTGGCAAACTTAAACATGTTCACCTTTTCATCAATAAAGTAAGAATCGGACTCGAAAAACTTGAATAGCATAGACTTTTATATTTTATTTGTTTTGTGGTTTCAAAGATAACGATTCCGCAAATGACAACATATAGTTTCTTGCCGCTTCATAATTATTTAAAATCACGCCATCTAAAATAGCTTCCCGTATCGCTGTTTTGATCTGGCCGACTTCCCGCGATGGGGACAAGCCGAATGTTTCCATGATCTCTTCACCGGATATTGGCGGCTGCCAGTTCCTTATTTTATCCTTTTCCTCGATCTCTTTGAGCTGCTGCCTTACCAGCTCAAAGTTCTCCAGGAACTTCTTCACCTTTTGTGCATTTTTCGAGGTAATGTCCGCCTCACATAAAGTCATCAGGTCATCAATATCTTCACCGGCATCAAACAGTAATCTCCTGATGGCCGAATCTGTAATATTTTCTTTGGTGAGCGCTACCGGCCGGTGATGCAGTTCTATGATCTTACGGGTATAGAGCATTTTCTCATTTAAAGGCAACTTTAGGCTGCCAAATATTTTAGGTACCATTTTGCCACTAACCACCTCGTGTCCATGAAAAGTCCAGCCATGACCTTTTTCGAAGCGCTTGGTAGGCGCTTTGCCGACATCATGCAATAAGGCCGCCCAGCGCAACCAAAGGTTATCGGTATGCGGGACAATATTATCCAGTACCTGTATGGAGTGGTAAAAATTATCTTTATGCCCTTTATTGTCGATATATTCTGTTCCGGAAAGTGCCGCCAGCTGCGGTAGGATAATTTCCAGTAAACCGCTTCTGAAGAGGAGATCAAACCCTATGGAGGGCTTAGCGCTCATCATGATCTTATTCAGCTCATCAGCGATGCGTTCTTTAGTAATGATCTTAATTCTTTCTTTTTGCCTGCAGATGCTTTCGAAACAGGATACTTCAATATGAAAGTTCAGCTGTGTGGCAAAGCGGATCGCACGCATCATCCGTAGCGGGTCATCACTAAAGGTCTGATCGGGCAGCAAAGGAGTGCGGATGATCTTATCCTCTATATCCAGCAGGCCGTCGAAGGGATCAATGATAGCCGCGTAATTTTCCGGCGCCAGGCTTACCGCCAGGGCGTTTATGGTAAAGTCTCTGCGTTTCTGGTCCTCTTCCAGCGTTCCCGGGCTAACAGATGGATTCCTGGAGTCCGGGCTGTAAGATTCTTTACGGGCCCCTACAAACTCCACTTCTATGCCCTGGATGCGCATCTGTGCCGTACCATAGGTCTTAAAAAAAGCGACTTTGGTGGGCTGAGGCAATAATTCAGCTACAGCATGCGCCAGGTCTATACCATCACCATTACATACGATATCAATATCCTTTGTAGGCCGGCCTAGTATTTTATCTCTTACAAAGCCGCCGATAGGGTATGCTTCCACACCGATCTGTGCTGCGGCTTTGCGCACCAATTCCATGATATACTGCTCTGCTTTACTAAATACTAATTCCAAACTTTAAATTTATTTTTATTTGCGGACCACAAAGATAAAGAAGCTCAATAAATTCTATTAAGATTTTGGATTATTGATTTACTTTTGTAACCATAGATTTTTAAACCAAGTATAGTTTTTAATCAACTTGAAACAAACATTCCGGTTATTTTTATTTTTAATGATGCTCATGGCAAGCTGCTTCGTATTTAATGATGCGGTAGCTGTGCAGCACTATGGTGTGGAGATTCCTGAACAAGTGCTCCGGACCAAAACCGATAGCCTGTACCAAAGCCAGATGAGCGCGCTGCCTTTTTTCGGCCCTAAAGTAACCGTCATCCGTCAAGTGGAAAAAATCTATGAACCGGAAAACAAAACAGCCAGTTTTTACCTGGTACTCTTATTATTACTTACCCTGGGCATTTTAAGGATGGCATTCCCGAGTTACTTCAGGTACCTCTATAATTCATTCATGAGCCCGATGTCCAACAAAAGAGCACTCAGGGAACAAATAGAGCAAAATACCGCTGCGAATACAGCGATGAATATCTTTTTCAGCATTTCCCTGGGCCTGTTTGTTTATGTGATCGTGGCGCAGCGCACCGATCTCCTGAAAACTTCAAGGATTTCCCCAAATTTATTCCTGATTGGTTGTATCCTACTTTCAGGGCTTATCTATTTTATCAAACTGGCTATATTGAAATTTATCGGCTGGGCCTTTAAGATGGAGCAGGCCACCAATGATTATTTATACAATGTTTTCCTGATCAATAAAATTCTGGGGGTCGCCTTATTACCCTTCTCAATAATATTGGCCTTTGGATCAGGTAACTGGTTGAATCTCATTTTCATAGTAGCTATTGCGCTTAGCATCATATTGCTATTTAACAGGTATACTAGGTCCTGGTCTTCATTGGGTTCATTTTTTCAATTCAGTAAATTCCATTTTTTTATGTACTTTTGCGCCTCAGAATTGCTCCCACTTGCGATCTTGGCCAAGTTTACATATAATATTTTGGTGTAATGCCGTTAAGATAAAAGAAGGAGTAAAAAGAGAAAGCTTATTTTCAATACTAGTTTGAATAAAATGGCAAAAGCTACAAAGACTGCGAGTAAAAAAGAATCAACTTCGGTAACTGCTGCAAAAGCAAGCGATAAGAAAAAAGCTGAAGTAGCATCTAAAGAGCCTACTAAGGCTGTAGCTGGTAAGCGACTGAAGCATATTCTTATCTCTCAGCCCAAACCCGAGAGTGAGAAATCACCTTATTATGACCTTGCGCGAAAATATGACGTTAAATTGACCTTCCATCAATTTATCAAGCTCGAACCATTTTCTGCAAAAGAGTTCAGGAAACAAAAAATAGAACTTGCTGAGTTTAACGCAGTAATTCTTAATAGCCGCAACGCGGTAGATCATTTTTTCAGGATATGTGAAGAAATGAAATTTAAAGTCTCCCAGGAAATGCGTTATTTCTGCATTACCGAAGCGGTAGCCTTGTATCTTCAAAAATTCATTCTTTACCGGAAGCGCAAAGTATTCTTCTCGGCAGATGGATCTGTAGATGGCCTTATGGACGTATTAGCCAAATACAAAGATTCAGAGAAATTCCTCTTGCCCGTTTCGGAAAATTCCAAAAACGATATTTCCCCCAGCCTGATCCAGAAGAAATACAATTTCGTGGAAGCTATTGTTTACAAAACAGTGCCGAACTCGATGGAACCTTTTGTAGGCAATAAGGAATACGATGCGATGATCCTGTTCAGCCCGTTTGGGGTTGACGCCATCATGAGTACCGATCCGGGATTCAAGCAGGGAGAAGTTGTGTTTGGCGGCTTTGGCAATACCACACAAAAAGCGCTGGAGGATGCCGGATTTTCTGTTGCCATAAAAGCACCGGTGCCCAACGCGCCTTCTATGGTAGCCGCTTTGGATAAGTACCTGGCCTCTTTTAATAAATAAAATCTAAAACCCAACCTGCAATATAGCCGCCCAGGCTTACTAAATTAATAAGCATAGTATGATATTTTCCTATGTAGTGTGTTCCGTACCGGCCGCTGCCGTTCGCACAGAGCCTTCTCAAAAGGCGGAAATGTCGTCCCAGCTGTTGTTTGGAGAAAGGGCTATTGTGCTGAAACAGGAAGGAGAATGGCTGTACATAGAATGTCACTGGGACCACTATGAAGGGTGGACGCACCAGGGCAATGTCAGCTTTATCACGCATAAACAATATAAAAAAGAACCCAAAAGACTTTCCGGCATTGGCAATAACAGGCTGATCCTGCCACAAGGTACGCAAACGATCTTAAGCCCGGGTAGCGACCTCATCGGCATAAAGTCCAATGAGTTTTACTGGCTTGCAGAAGCTTCAAAATATAAAGGCACGAAAATAGTTCCGGGTAGCAGCTCCAAAGCGGACTGGGTACTGCAATGCAGCATGACTTACCTGGGCACCCCCTACCTTTGGGGCGGCCGGAGTTTACTCGGCATAGATTGTTCCGGGCTCTCACAAATGCTGTACAAATTACAAAACATCCGCCTGCCGCGCAACGCCGCACAACAAGCAACAACAGGCGAAACCGTAGGCTTTTTGCAAGAAGCACAATGCGGTGACCTCGCGTTTTTCGACGATGAGGAAGGCAACATTATCCATGTAGGCATCCTATTGGACAGCCAGCAGGTATTACATGCCAGCCAAAAATCAGGTGCCGTGGTCATTGATGCGATTGATCATGGCGGTATCATTTCCAAAAAACTCAAAAAGCGTACCGGGAAACTCCGGATTGTGAAAAGGTATTTGTAATTTACTGTCTCAATATTATTGCGATGAGTACACATTACAGATTACTGGTGATCAGCTTCATCCTATCACTGCTGGCGGGCATCTTGTTCATTATCTTTTACGCTTCAGCTATTATAGCACTGATGGGCAGCATTGACTATGCTTCGAATGGGGATGTTGTCAATCCTCCCGATCCCGAAAAAATCCTCCGGCTATTCTTCAATCCGGCATTAATTATTTCCGGCGCTATCACCGGTATCGCTTCTATAACCAATAGGATTATCGGTATCATCTTAGTCGCAGGAAACAAAACCATGAAAGAAGGAGAGCGTGCGCTGTGGATATTAGGTTTTATTCTAATGAACCTGGTTACTAACATCCTTTTTCTCGCATTAAGAAAAAGCCGTAATTTAGTACCATTAGCACCCGGTACGGATAGCAATACCGATTATTAATCCTGGAATTCTTTAAATTTACTCTCTTTTTTTTGCTCCGAATTTTCACGCATGCCTCGGATAGATGAAGCCGGTAAATATTTAAAATCTACTTCATGCTCCCAACCAGCCTTCAAAACGACTTCAGACTCATGCTGGAATACGAATTCGGGCTGGCGCTTTAATAATACATGCCCCGGATCCCAGATTCCATTACCGTTAACATCATTGATGACAAGGATCTTACATTTCCCAGGTTTTAGTAATTGCAAAGTGACGATGCTGTCCTTCAGTGTTTGATTATACAAAGTATCTTTATCCTGTATCACGAGCATTACATGCTGGCTATCGCTATAAGGTTTACCAACCCGGATCTGGAGTTTGGCATAATCATCAAGCGACTTGGTCATAAAATGGTAACGGCCCGGCGGCAATTCATTGCCGGAAGTATCGGTAGCCCAGCCTTTCACCAATCGTAAAGTATACTTAGTTTCAGGGATCCAGTTGTTGCTGATGTAGAGCGAGCCGGTATCGTGGGTAATTTTACGGCTGGCCTCGGCCTCCACACCGGAATTCAGGTAACTCAGGAATACTTTTGCAGAATCCAGGGTTTTCAATACCGCGTTCAATTTGATCTGCAGGGGTGCTGTAAGCTCAAAAGTCCCCCTGTCTTTACTGATTGTATCGGCAACAACGGAATAAGCTAAGGCATTTTTCCCTTTTGATACCACCCGGCCCACGAACCGTTCAGCAACCCTTCGCAGGCTATCATTGAGCAAACTGTCTTTAACCGGAGTTCTTTTTTCAGCCAGGGAGGTATACAAGATAAGCGTTCCTGGCTCCGATGAATCAGAGCCCTGCCTGCTGACAATCGCAGTATCCAGGAAGCCGATACGCTCCTGGTTAATATCATATATCGTATTATTATCGACATCTGCAAGAGCAAATATTCTGAAACTTCGTTGTGGCAGGCCCGTAAAGTGAAAGCTCCCGCTAAGGTCTGTCCGGGCCAGGTAGGCCGGCTTCTTCGATAACATCATGGAGTCTTTAAAGGTCGCCGCATCATACAACACTACAGAGATACCCGTATCCGGCTGACCGGAGAGCATATCTATCACCTGCCCCTTCACTTCCATACTATCAAAATAGCTCCCGGTGCTGAAGGTATAAGTAAAATTGGCATAAGGAGTACGCTCCCGGTTATCCGTGATCGCATTACCCAAAGCTATTTTATAAGTAGTATTATCTTTTAGTAAAGAGTCCGTAAGCTTTATCTCTACCCGTTTACCGATTGCGGTTACTGTTGGCGGGAACTCAAGCAGGGGTGATAAGGTCAGGTGCTTATTCAGGTCGTGTATTTCAACAAATTTATTGAAATGCAATACGATCTTTTTCACCCTTTGGTTCAAGACAGAATCTTCAGGGCTCATCGACAATAGTTTTGGAGGCGTAGTATCCGCATCGCCCCCGGTCGGAGGAACAATGTTGGCACAAGACATCAGCTGCATCAATACCAGCACAACAAAAACAGCTTTGATTCGTTCTTTAAAAAAGGCTTTCAAGATTAAACAAAAAATTTTTCAAAATTACGGTTAATAAGTCAGAGCAGGCAAAAAATCAGTTCCGATTGAGAAAAAAGAAAATAATGTAGCTACCTTCGTGAGCGCTGAAAAACGTCAAAGTAAATAGCATGAATGTATTGAACAGTTCTAATTACAATAACAAGCAGGCATACTGGCAGTCCCTCATCGGCTTATCCTGCCTGCTCCTTTTGTCACTAGGCTTTGTCGCCTCCCGGGCTTTAATCTCTATTGCTACTGTCGTTATTTTCTTAAACGCATTCTGGCCTGCAAATATTACGGCAGTATGGCAACGCTTTCGTTCTAATATGTTTGGTTTATGGGCTTTATTATACCTGGCCATATACCTCATCAGCTTTTTCTGGTCGGACAATAAAGAAAGCTGGCTACAGGTCATCCAGCTTAAGATACCTTTTCTGCTGCTTCCCCTGGGCATTTGCAGCGTGCCATTGGAAAAGCCCGCTTTCCGGAAAATATTTTACATTGGTACAGTAATCATATCTGCTATTACTGTGCTGGTAAGCATCGGTATTTTTTTATCAGACTGGCAACAGTTTGTCCGAAATTATAAACTATCTATTCCTTTACCGACAACTTCCAGCGGGGACCACATCCGCTTTGGGCTGTGGCTGTCCTTTCTGGTCTTGCTGGGTTTTTATTGCTGGCACTTCGAGCCGGGTTTTAAAACAAAGAAGTGGCTTAAACTAACGGTTTGGGGCAGTATTGCTTTATTCATTATTTACATACACATTTTATCTGCCAAAACCGGCCTGCTGGTTTTATACATTATCCTGGTCGGTTGGGGCTATTACTATTTTTCACAAAGAGTCAACCGGCTTGTGGCCTGGGTATTACCATTGATACTGGGAACGATCGCGGTGGTAGCGGCTTACCAGCTGGCGCCGACCTTTAAGACCAAGATCGATTATGTGATATTGGAGATCAAACATGTGCAGGATGGAGAACGCTTAAACTATAATCTTTCCGACCAGGGCAGGCTGATTACGTACGATATTGCCTTGGGCAAAATGAAAACCAACGGCTTATTAGGTACCGGTGCCGGCGATATCCTTGATGTAATGAGTGAAGGTTATGATGAAAAGTACCCTGAAGTCCCGCAGGAGTTAAGGTTTGTGCCGATCAACCAATACCTGTTAGAGGTATTTGCTTTCGGATGGATACTGGGCTTAGTACCCATTGTGTTGATGAGCTTTAGTTTATTCTTCGACCGACAGCGTCCCGGCCAGTTTTTTATCGCCCTGGGGGCGCTTATCCTCATTGTAAGCATGATGGTAGAAGCCATGTTACAGGTGCAGATGGGCATTTTTGTTTACCTGTTCCTGAGTATGTGGCTACTCTCTTTCAAATGGCAACAACTACCGGCCTTAACTAAGCGTTAAACCCCTAAAAACGAGGGGTTACATAAGCATAAAAAGCTGTAAATTGCAAGCCTTATGCAAAAAGAAATAGTAGTGAGCGGCATCCGCTCAACAGGATTTTTACATTTAGGCAATTACTTTGGTGCTATACATAACTACATCAAAATGCAGGAAAATTATAACTGCTATTTTTTTGTAGCCGATTTCCATTCCCTGACTACGCATCCCGACCCGAAAGACCTGAAACAAAGTGTCTTCAGGGTAGCTGCAGAAAATATCGCCAGTGGCCTGGACCCTGAAAAGGTAGCCCTGTACGCTCAATCCGATGTGCCCGAAATTCCGGAATTATACTTATTAATGAATATGCTGGCCTATAAAGGCGAGCTGGAGAAAGTACCCACGTTTAAAGATAAAGTACGCCTGAGCCCGGACAATGTAAATGCCGGCCTGCTGACTTACCCGGTATTAATGGCATCAGACATCCTGATCCATCGAGCGGCAAAAGTACCCGTAGGTAAGGACCAGGAACAACACCTGGAAATGGCGCGCAATTTTGCCAATCGCTTTAATACAAGATACAATACCGACTTATTCCCGGAGCCGCATGTGTTCCGTTTTGACAATAATACGGTTAAAATCATGAGCCTGGACGGAAATGGCAAGATGAGCAAAAGTGAAAATCAGAACGCAACCATTTACCTGAATGATGAAGATGAAGTGATCCGTAAAAAAATCATGAAGGCGAAAACCGATAGCGGGCCTACGGAGCCTAATGCCGAAATGCCGGATTACATCCAGAACTTATTTGACCTGATGCAACTTGTAGCACCGGCTGATGTCTACGACAATTTCAAGTCAGGGTATGACAATTGCAATATCCGCTACGGAGATTTCAAAAAGCAACTGGCAGAAGATATGGTCAATTTTATTGCCCCCATCAGAAGTCGTGCACAGGAATTGCAAAAAGATGAAGCACAACTGCAAAAGATCTTAAAATCGGGTGCAGAGAAGGCAAGAGAGAGTGCGGTAAAAACATTAAGTGAAGCCCGTAAGGCTATTGGTATTAACTACTATTAACAGGGATTAAGTATATATGAGCCAAAAGCTGAAACACATTGCCATCGCCGGCAATATAGGTGCGGGAAAAACAACGCTGACCAGCCTGCTGGCCAAGCATTATAAATGGACCGCGCAATTTGAAGCGGTAGAAAATAATCCTTACCTGGCGGATTTCTATAACGACATGCATCGCTGGTCCTTCAACCTGCAGATCTATTTCCTGAACAGCAGACTGAAACAGTTATTGGAAATTCATAATAGTGAAAACACTATTATCCAGGACCGGACGATCTATGAGGACGCGCATATATTTGCACCTAACCTCCATGAAATGGGCCTGATGTCTTCCCGGGATTTTGAAAACTATGCTCATTTCTTTAAAACGATAAAAAGCATGGTGAAGCCACCGGACCTGATGATCTACCTGAAAGCGTCTATCCCTACCCTGGTAGACCAGATACAACGCCGCGGCCGGGACTATGAAGACAATATCAGGTTAGATTACCTGAAGCGCCTGAACGAACATTACAACCATTGGGTGGATAATTACAAAGACGGCAAACTGCTGATCATTGATATCGATAATACCAATTTTGCGGACAAGCCGGAAGATTTCGCTAAAGTGATCTCCCGGATAGATGCCGAAATAAACGGGCTATTTTAAACAAAAGATCCCGGACTTTGCAGTCCGGGATCTTTTGTTATGAGGCAATTTTATCTTTCTCTTAAAGCTTCAGTAATCGGTTCACCAATGCAGGCATTCGGCTCCTGTATGCGTAATAAAGCAGCTATGGTAGGCGCGATATCGGTCATATGGTAGGGCGCGAAACTGCTGCCCTTTTTAATGCCCCAGCCATAAAACAATAAGGGGATACGCGTGTCATAAGGGTTCCAGCTGCCATGTGTAGTTCCGGTACTGCCATAGCCACTATAGTAGCCCGGCTCAAGGATCACCTGCAATTCACCGCTTCTGTTAGGATGATAGCCATTCACGGCCATCTCCAATACCTTCTTCGGAATAATATTTTTATCCGCGTCTTTCATATCCAGTACATAGGCGACACCTTCCATATTCACGAGATAGTCTTTACAAACCTTCACTGCTTTATCCCTGTCGACTTTATGCTTTTGCATCAGGTCCTCGTTGAAATAGACCTGGTAATTAGAAAACACGACCAGCTCATTTACACCAAAGGCTTTTTTAAGTGCATCGTTCAGGCTTTTATGCACCGACTTTTCATTTACATTTTCACCCGGAATCTTGGCATCTTTTAAGAAAGTAACATTATGTGCACCACCATGGTCTGCCGTCAGGAATAAAGTGTAGTTGCCTGCCCCCACTTGCTTATCCAGGAAGTTCAGGAATAACTCCAGCTCTTTATCCATTCTCAGGTAACAGTCTTCGATCTCGATCGAATTAGGAGCAAAGAAGTGGCCTATATAATCGGTACTGGAAAAGCTTACCGCCAGGAAATCGGTCTGGCCGGACTTACCCAGGGCCTCTCCTCTTGTCGCAGCTTCTGCCATCAGGCGCGTCAGGGTATTGCCCCAGGGAGTAGTGCGGATAATTCCTTTATCCGTATCAATAAAAGATTTAAGCTTATGCGGGAAAGTAGGAGTTTGCTCTCCTTTCAATTTTGATTCATAGGCATTGTCATCAGCCGTGCTTTGCGCATAGGTATTGATGGGATATAAAGTATTCCAGTCAATGCTCAACAAGCTGTCCGTAACCTTACGTTGATTAAAATCATTTAACCAGGCCGGTAAAGCTTTGCCATAAAAGGTAGAGCTGATAAAAGCGCCGTTACTGGCATCAAACCAATAAGCCGCATTGGCTGTATGACCTGCCGGTAATATAGCCCCACGGTCTTTTAAGGAAATACCTATGGTTTTGTTGCGGAAATTAGTCGCTAAGCGGAGTTCATCTGTAACTGTAGTTGCTAACAGGTTTTTAGGGCTCATCATCCCGGCCTTACTGCTGCTCCCAACGGTCATTACACTATCATCCTGGGTACAATACATTTCTTGTGCTCCCTTACGATTGATCCAGTCATTAGCCGCTATGCCATGTAGTGCGGGTACAGAACCGGTATAAATGGTGGCATGCCCCGGAGCCGTATAAGAAGGTAAATGAACGATACTTGTATTTTCGCAATTAAAGCCTTCATTCATCAGGCGTTTAAAGCCTCCTTTGCCATAACGGTCGGCATAACGGTACAGGTAATCCCAGCGCATCTGGTCCAGCACAACACCGACTACCAATTTAGGCCGGGCCGGAGTCTGCGCCTGTACTTGCGTAAAGGCAACCAGGCCTAATAAACTTAACTTAAATCCTTTCCACATCATATTTTATAGGAATTGAGCAGCAAAGTTCTGCTTTTTTGCCCGGACTGGAAATGATCTTTTTATGAATCAAGCAGATCAACTATTACAAAATCTATTTTAAATATAACATCGGCGTGCAGCCTGCTTCAATAAAAAATTTATTTATATTATCTTAGCTCCTTTCTTTTTTATTTATACCAATGACACGTACCCGATTTTTCATAGCGCTTTGTGCCGCCAGCTTATGGACGGCACCCATACAGGCCCAAATTGATACCAATATTATAGCTCAACTGCAAAAAGGAGCTACCGACAGCAAGCAGATGGAACTGCTGGGCATGGAACTTATGGATGATATAGGCCCCCGCCTCATGGGTAGCCCGCAACTGGCCCAGGCCAGCAACTGGCTGGTGAGTACTTATAAAAAATGGGGCATTGCAGCGCATAGCGAAACTTATGGGACCTGGAAAGGCTGGGAACGCGGCGAAACCGAAGTCATGATGATGGCACCAAGGAAAGTACAACTGCAAGGAATGCAACTTGCCTGGTCGCCACAAACGCCCAAAGGCAAAGACCTGGAAGCAGCCGTCATAGCGCTGCCGCTGCTGCGGGACTCACTTGCGTTCCAAAGCTGGCTACCCAATGCTAAGGGTAAGATCGTCCTGATCTCTAAACCCGAATTATCCGGAAGACCAGAGAGCAGCTGGAAAGAGTCTGCCCTGGAAAAAGATTATAAAAACTTCCTGCACAACAAACAAAAATCTGCTGACGTCTGGAATGAGCAGCTAAAGCGTATGGGTACCAATTTCAATAAAGTCCAGCAGCAACTCGAAGCTGCAGGAGCGGTAGCCTTACTCTCCTCCTACTGGAGCGGTGGCTGGAGCACCAACCGAATTTTCGGCACCAAAACAAATAAAATACCACATATTGACATCCGTATGGAGGACTACCAGATGCTGTACCGGTTCACAAGCCGGGGCATCACGCCTAAGCTTCGCTTAAAGGCTACCTCTAAACATCCCGCAGATCAACCGGCCCTGAATACTATAGCAGAGATCAAAAGCAGCATCAAACCGGAAGAGTATGTTATGCTCTCGGCCCACCTGGATAGCTGGGATGGCGGCACCGGAGCTACAGACAACGGAACGGGAACAATCCTTATGATGGAGGTAATGCGCCTTCTGAAACAACATTACCCAAACCCCAAAAGAAGTATTATTGTAGGGCATTGGGGCGGCGAAGAGCAGGGACTGAATGGCTCCCGGGGCTATGTAGCCGACCACCCGGACATGATGCCGAAAATATCTGTACTGTTCAACCAGGATAATGGCACCGGAAGAATCAACTGGATCAATGGCCTGGGCTTCCTGGATGCCTACGATTATTTTGGCCGTTGGTTTGCGTACCTGCCTGAAGAGCACCGGAAAGAGATCAAAACTGATTTCCCCGGAAACCCTGGTGGTCGTGGCGGCTCAGACTATGCGGCCTTTATTCCTTATGATGTTCCAGCCTTCTTTCTCATCAGCAATAGCTGGGACTATAGCACCTATACCTGGCATACCGGGTTAGATACTTATGATAAGATTGTATGGGAAGAGATGAAGCGTAATGCTGCCACCATAGCTACGCTGGTTTACCTGGCCTGCGAAGAACCCGAAATGTTCAGCAGGAAAAAGGCGGCCTTACCTATGGACATCAAAAAAGGCAGCCGCATGAGCTGGCCGGAATCCGTAGCACCGGCAAGAAATAGCGAAACTTATTTCAAATAAATTAAAATGGCTCATCTATATGAGCCATTTTAATTTTTACCGGGCATAAAAAAGCCGCGCTGTCCCATAACCAGACAGCAGCAGCCCATCTAACAAAAAACACGAAACTAAAAAATATACCCCTGATTACTCTTTGGTTAACACCCGGCTTTCCCCGAATGTTCCATCCGCATGGATCACGCGGACTACATAAGCATAATTACCGGCAGCAAGATTGTATTTGCCCAGGTCCAGGCCCAGCTCATGGATACCAGTCCCTAACTGACCACTGAAGATCTCTCCTAAATTCCGCCCGTTTATATCAAACAAAAGACATTTTACTATTGCTGATTGATGTAAAGTAATGGGCAAAGTCGCTTTTGTGACTACTGGATTGGGATATAAATTACCCAAATTATAATACTTGGCATTTTGCTTTTCGATATGCCCAATTCCGGTACCATTACCGGCTACTGCGGCTTCAAAATACCCATCATAACTGCCATCACTGTTTTGGGTCAGGCTACACAGCTGCAGGCTATAGCCATCACTAAAAATATTATCACTTGTGAAACTCATCGGATCGGCTCCCTTTGTGTAAACGCTGCTATTATTAGCATAGATAGCATTCTTGGCGGCCGGATCAAATGACATCTGGGAGACTACCGCATAACTGGAGCTGGTACGTACCTGGAAATGAATATGGCAGATACGCCCCTGGTACCAACCTGGAAAAATAGTAGTAAAATTCACCTCCCCGTTACTATCCGTGATCTGGTAACCCCGCAGGTAGGTCTTGCCTGCTTGCCCCGGGTTCATACTGTTATCATAGCCGGAATAGTAACCATCTTTATCACAATGCCAGATATTAACCCGCACACCAGACACAGGCCCGCAATCCCCGACCCCATTAATTTTTATTTTCAGGTTAAAACGGACACCCGTACGGTCTTCCCGCACATCGCTTCTGAAAAAAGTCTGGTTCTCCGTAAGGTCTAATGGGAAAGGTCCTTCTGTCTCTGTAGGGATCAACGTACAGACCGCTAAGGCATTATCATCGGCTCCTGCCGCAAATGTGCCTTTGAAAGGGATCAGCGAACTAAAGCCCGCCAGCCCGACGCCTCTTAAAAAATCTTTTCTGTTCATTTTTTCCAAGTTTGTAGCAGCAATCTCTATAAAATAGCTACCGTAACAAAAAAATTGGGGTGAATGACCAGAAATATGGGGTAAAAATCAGAGTTTCCTGTTATTGATCAGGTCCATTACTTCTTTTTTGTATAAAGAACCTATCGCTATTTTCATCCCGCCAACCGTGACCTCAATTGATGATATCTGTTGGATCTTATCAATAGCCACGAGAAAGGAGCGATGTACCCTTATGAATTTTGTTTGTGGCAAACTGTTTTGAATCGTTTTCATCGTCATCCGGATCAACTTAGGCGGACCGATTATCGTATGTACCTTGATATAATTATCCAGACTTTCAATCCATAAAATATCGCCAAAAGCCATTTTCATATGACCTGTATCCGACTTCAACCATAAATACTCCTGCTCAGGGCCTTGTGCTATGGTATGAAGCTTTACCCGGACTTTGGCAATCGCATGTTGTAAGCGCTCCTGCGTAAAGGGTTTTAATAAATAATCCACCGCATCCAGTTCAAAAGCATGCACCGCGTATTCCTGGTAGGCCGTAGTCAATATGAGCAATGGTGGTTTTTTGAGCGACAAGTAAAAATCCAGGCCGGAGATACCAGGCATATTAATATCCAGGAGCAGTAGATCGATTGAATACGCCTCAAGGTAATTAAATGCTTCCGTTGCTTTGGTAAACACAGCAGCTAAATCCAGCTCCGGGATGCCGGCACATAGCTGTTTTAATACCTCCAGAGCCAGAGGCTCATCGTCCAGGGCTATCACTTTAATCATATAAAGGAAGTTTCAGGTGAACACTATATTGTTCCTCGTTTTCAACAATATTGATGGTGTATTTATTCCCGTAAAGGCTCTCCAGCCGCTGCAGTGTATTTTTAAGCCCGATGCGGGAATTCGTCATTACCGTTTGCGGTACGACTATCTTATTACTGCAATAGAAATCAAGTACCTGGTCATCACCCACGCTGATGCGCAGTACGATCTTCCCAGCATTTTCAGGATTGACACCATACTTAAAAGCGTTTTCCACGAAGGGCACCAGCAACATAGGGACAATGCGCAAGGCTGTATTTGAAGGCCTTATGATTTCCGACTCGAAAACCAGCTCTGCATGGGCACGGTAGGATTGTAAAGCTATATAGTCGTCCAGGAAATCAAGTTCTTTATTTAATGTTATATACTGCTGCGTATTATCACCCAGGGCATAGCGCATCATATTTGATAACTGGACCACCGCTTTCGGCGCATCTTCTGAATGTTTTAAGACCAGGGCATAGATACTATTCAGGGAGTTGAATAAGAAATGCGGGTTAATCTGGGCTTTGAGATAGGAAAGCTCTGTTTCCAGCTGTTGTTGCCGGAGATGCCTTAGCCTGCTATTGGCAGCAAGCAAGTGCGAGCATACCACTACAAATAAAAACTGGAAGACTCCTTGTGTAGGCAATAAGGGAGACGGGCCCGGACCTCTGCCGGTCCTGAAAGGCATTGGTGGCCGTACGACATCTTCCATAAGGTAATAAGGGAGTACTACACAGGCAAAAAAAGAAATCAGTAAGGCTAAACCGTAAATAAAATAACGCCGCTTAAAATAATACCGTGGCAGAATCCAATAGCGGTGTACAAAGAAAAAAGCAAGAGCGACCAGGTAAGAAAGAAAACTCTGCTGGAAAGCGCCCACGCTTACAAATCTAAAATTCCAGTTAAAATCCGGAGAGGTAAATACCGGAAAAACCATAAAAAGCAAGCATCCCGCTATAGTTAACAGTAGCGGGTAGTTGAGGCGCTTATCTTTTAAGTTCCCATTAAGATTTGACATCTGCTTATTGTTTAACTTGCATATAGTTTTGAAATGTACGACAGTATTTCTGGAATTCAAACTAGCAAAAAATATTGTCATCTATTGAAATTTTTTGAAGATGAATGTTTTAATCGCAGGAGCAACCGGTTTAGTGGGAGGGCTTTTAATTGAAGAATTAAGCCAGGATAAATGTATTGAAAACATTTTCGTACTATCACGCAGACCGCTCACCACTCCAAACAATAAAGTAAGAGTAATTTTAACTGACTTCGATAATCTCGACGCTACGCTGAAGCAGATTGAAGATGTGGAGGCTGTTTATTCCTGCCTGGGTACGACGAAGGCGCAGACCCCGGACCGTTCTGTTTACGAAAAAGTGGAGATTCATTATCCATTGCAGATCGCCAAATGGGCAAGGGAAAATTGTGTTTCCCAGTTTCATTATATCAGTAGTATCGGCACCAGCCTGGATGCAAAGAATGAATACCTGAGCCGCAAAGCAGTAGCAGAGCAACAGCTATCGCACACCGGCATCCCGCAGGTATTTATTTATCGCCCGAGTTTCATTGTAGGTAAAAGAGAAAGACCCAGGTTGCTGGAGACGATCAGCGGAATGGTATTGAAAGCGGCCCAGCCCCTGCTCAACGGTAAAGCAAGAAAATACCGGCCTATAGAGGCTAAAGATATCGCGCATACGATGTGGTTATTGACTAACAAGTTAGAACCAGGTACTTATATACTGGAGTCCGATGAGATCTTTGATATCAGTACCGGTAGGCCCACCAAGAATCATCATTGTTAGTAGGTTTAAGGTTTATAAAAAGAAGTGCCTGTGTTCGTGAACACAGGCACTTCTTTTAGTATTTTAGTCCCTTACAATAGCTTTACCGCGTCTTTCGCAAAATAAGTCGCTATGAGGTCGGCACCGGCACGCTTGATCGAGGTCAGGCTTTCAATGATCGCTTTATCTTCATCCAGCCAGCCGCGCTCGGCAGCCGCTTTGATCATGGCATACTCACCGCTTACATGATAAGCAGAGACCGGTAATGTAGTCGCATTTTTAATCTCCCGGATAATGTCCAGGTAAGCCATAGCGGGTTTGACCATAACGATATCCGCGCCTTCTGCTTCATCGTTATACAATTCGTTTAAAGCTTCCAGGCGATTGGCATAATTCATCTGGTAAGTTTTCTTATCACCGAAGCCGGGGGCAGAATCCAGCGCATCTCTAAATGGTCCGTAAAAGCAGCTGGCATATTTAGCCGTATAGCTCATAATACCTACATGGCTAAAACCATCGGCTTCCAGGGCGGAGCGGAACGCACCTATACGGCCGTCCATCATATCGCTGGGCGCAATAAAGTCGGCACCGGCAGTCGCATGACTCAGGCTCATCCGGGTAAGCGCTTCTACGGTCGCGTCATTTACAATGATTCCTTTATCAGGGTCTACGATGCCATCATGACCATAAATAGAATAAGGATCCAGCGCCACATCGGTCATCAGTACGATTTCCGGCACTGCATCTTTAATGGCTTTTATCGCTCTTTGCATCAGGCCGTCCGGGTTCCAGCTTTCCTTGCCCGTATTATCTTTCAGCTCATCCGCGCATTTAATAAAAAGGAGTACGGAACGAATGCCCATGCTCCAGATCTCTTTCACTTCCTGTATCGTTTTATCCAGGGAACGCCGGTAATAGCCGGGCATAGAAGCAATTTCTGCTTCAACACCCTCCCCTTCCGTTACAAAAATGGGCAGGATAAAATCGCTTGGAGTCAGCACCGTTTCTGCCAGCATACTCCTGATGGCAGCGCTGCTTCTATTGATCCTATTTCTTCTTTGTAGTATCATAACATTATCTGTTTTGCTCAAAATTTTTTCTCGGAGAAAAGTCCAGGTTATTCTGCCCAGTTTCTGGGATGCCTGCAGGCATCCAGTAATAAAGCTTCCGCGCTTCCGGCCTCTGGCTGGTAATCATAATCGAAGCGTACCGTAGGCGGCAGGCTCATCAGTATACTTTCCGTTCTGCCATTGGTTTTTAAGCCAAAGATAGTTCCCCGGTCGTGAATAAGGTTAAACTCCACGTAGCGGCCGCGACGGATCTCCTGCCAGTATTTTTGTTCCGGGCTAAAAGCCTTGTCTTTATTTTTTTCGATGATAGGAATATATGCATCCACGAAACAGTTACCATTGGCCTGCTGGAAAGCAAACAAGGTTGCTACATCCATCTGCATCGGTAACGCTGCGGTTAATGCGGCACCCGGGCGCAAATGATCGTAGAAGACGCCGCCTATGCCCCGCATTTCAAAGCCACGGTGTGCATTATTGAAATAAGTATCACATTGCTGTTTAAAAACCGGGTAGAGGCTTGTATCAAAAGTATCTGCTGCTTTTTTTAAGGTCGTATGAAAATGTTTTGCATCGGCTTCATCCAGGTAATATGGGGTAAGATCAGCGCCACCACCAAACCATTGGTCTATCACCTTTCCGGCTTTATCATATAATTCAAAATAGCGCCAGTTGGCATGTGTTGTAGGCACATGCGGGTTATGTGGATGCAGTACAAGGCTTAGTCCACAGGCAAACCAACTATCGCCGTCTATGCCTAATGCTTTGCGCATCACATCAGTCACCATACCTTCCACTACAGAAGTATTGACCCCACCCTTTTCCAGGACTGCGCCGTTACTGATGACCCTTGTTTTGCCACCGCCACCCTCAGGTCGCTTCCAGCGGTCTTCTACAAATGTAGCGGCACCATCAGCTTGCTCTAATGCCGCACATATCTGGTCTTGTAATTGGTGGATATAATCAATCCATGTATCTCTGCTGAATGCGTTCATTCGGGCTTGTAATTAGGCTTTATAAAGCAACTGCATGCTCCGGGAGAAACATGCAGTTGATGATTTATGCAAATTTAGTTTTGTATTCTTTCAATGCTGCATCTAAGCAATCCATCGCATTGTTGATCGCATCCTCATTCAACACATAAGCCATACGCACTTCATTTTTGCCCAGGCCCGGTGTAGCATAAAAACCGCTGGCCGGTGCCATCATTACCGTTGCACCATTGTGGCTAAAGCTTTCCAATAACCATTGGCAGAAATGTTCACTGTCTTCGATCGGCAATTTTGCCATCGCGTAAAAGGCACCGCCCGGGTTCGGGCAGACTACGCCTTCCATAGCCTGTAAACGTTTTACCAGCAAATCACGGCGTAATCTATATTCGTTCAACACCCCATCAAAATAATCTGCAGGCAGGTCACAAGCTGCTTCTCCCAAGATCTGCTCAAAAGTAGGCGGAGATAAACGCGCTTGTGCAAATTTTAATACCGCGTTATATAAATCTTTGTTTTTCGTCACCAAAGCGCCGATACGTGCCCCACAGGCAGAATAGCGTTTAGAGATGGTATCCAATAAAACGGCATGTTGCTCCAACCCTTCTAAAGCCAAAGCAGAAAAGTGCTGGGCACCATCATAGCAAAACTCGCGATAGGCTTCATCACTAAAGAGGAAGAGATCGTGCTTCAGGCAGATATCTCTTAAAACCATCAACTCCTCTTTGCTGTATAAATAACCGGTTGGGTTATTCGGGTTACAGATCATGATCGCTTTGGTATTGGGCGTAATCGCCTTTTCAAAAGCTTCAATTGGCGGTAAGGCAAAATTCTCTTCAATCGTAGAACCTATAGGTACAACCTTAACACCTGCCGCTACGGCAAAGCCATTATAGTTCGCGTAAAAAGGCTCCGGTATAATGATCTCATCACCGGGATTCAGGCAAGCCTGCATCGCAAAAGCAATGGCTTCTGAACCGCCTGTAGAAATAATAATATCCTGCTTTTCAACATCCAGTCCCTGGCGTTGGTAATATTCCGCCAGCTTGATCCGGTAAGACTCAAAGCCTTCACTCGGGCTGTAGGCTAACACTTTAAGATCGGTATCTTTAACCGCCTGCAGGATGCTTTCCGGGGTTTCAATATCGGGTTGCCCAATATTAAGATGGTATACAGTAGTGCCGGCTTTTTTCGCTGTATCTGCAAACGGCGTTAATTTTCTAATGGGCGATGGCGGCATCAGCTCACCACGTTTTGAAATTTGAGGCATAAAATGTCTTGCTTTAAAACTGCGGCAAAGATACACCTTAGGGCCATAATAAATACTAAAATAAGTCAAAGGCCAATAAGGAAACCGCGGCTCAATGATTAAGCGTTTAGTATACCCGGAATTCGAATCAAATAAGTACATTCGGCTATAACTATGACTCATATGTATCAAAAGCTGCGCTACTTCCTTTCCGCGACTGTCCTGGTTTTTTTATTAAGTCAATGTATGATTAGCTGGCATAAAAACATAGAGCAAATGCCTCCACCGCCGCCAACAGGCAGAAAAGCTACGGTTCAGCGCTGCTACAAGAACGGGCACTTAACTGTTGCAGAGCGATCCGGCAGATACCCTTTCAGCGAGGCAGCAAAGGTTGTTTTTATGGCCTTCGATGAAGCATCCGGAAAAATTCCGGTAGCCAATGGCCCGTTTGATTCCGCGCAAATCAAATCAATAAAAGTATTAGACAACAAGCAGCTTAATACTTTAACGGACCTTATTTTTAATTATAACTATTCAACAAAGAATCAACTCCGCGTTCATACTGAGCCAGGATGTTATATTCCCCGGAATGCCATACTATTTATAGAGGAGCAAGAGCGGGTTTTCGCTTATCTTGAAATATGTTTTGAATGTTATCAATACAAGTCCTCTGAAGAGCAGGTTAATTTAGGAGCAGCGTGTGAGGATAAATTGAATTTATTAAAAAAGCTATTCAACGATGCCGGGGTCACCACCACATTTGTTCCCTACAATGAACTGGCTCCTGATCCTGTATTGAAACCCTTACCCGGCAAACAGGAATAAGTCATAGCTAACTTAGCCTTTACATAATGAACGAAAAGCAATATATTCGATTACCCAAATCACTTAATCATGAATTATTTACAAAGATCAGCATGTCTAATGCTTTTTGCTTTAAGCACACCGGCATTAGCACAAGAGTCACCAATCAGTACGAACAAACGCCAATATGAAGTGGGCGTCCTGCCATTACGGTATCACATTGATAATAAATTTCAATACAAAAACAGGTATTGGCAACCACTAGCAGCTGCTTACCTGAGCACTTATAAAGCAGGTAGCAATTTATCCTGGGTGGCGCAATTAGAGTATACAAACCGAAATACGGATGATGCCTGTGAAGGCTGTACAGACATGGGGGAATCTGATTTCAACTACAATGCTTTAAATGTAACCTTAGCAGCACGTCAGACCTGGGGGCAACGGACCAACAGGCGTTGGCAAGCTTTTTTACAACCGGGCATTTTCCTTGGGCGCAATAGCTTCTCCGGCTACAGATTGGGAGGATGGGGAGGAGCCAGTAACTATTCCTACAGAGCTTTTACTTACGGGCTGGATCTGGGCCTGGGTGTAAAATTTATGGTCACGCCTAAAATACCTTTCACTTTTAGCTCAAAACTCTTAATAGGCTGGGAATCCCGCACTAATCGTCCCGACAAAGCAGCCAGCCTTTCTGAAAATAATTCGGCCACACCCTTACAGGTGGGCATAGGATACATTTTTTGATGAATATAATGAGTAAAGAAGCTATATAAAAGAGTATCAAATTTGTCCTCCTGAATTCATCCAAGGATGGACAAATTTGATACTTAATTTTGCCGCAATACAACGCGAGCTCAATGTATCAAAAACAGGCTGTTATCCCTAAAAAGTAGCGCGCCAAAGTGTGGTATGCCCCCAGTTCCCCCACTCTTTGAGGCTGGGTTCTATTTCCTTCTGAAGGGTTTTAAAATCTACCGTTTTACCCTTTTTGATCTTTTTAATTTCTTTTTCTGAAAGCTCTACATCGGTTACTTTGGTAGCAAACCAGGAGGTATACAACCTTGGTATTGCAAGCCCCAAGATCATCCCGGGTAGCCCGCCGAATGATTCAGGGCCCGCACTCACCAGTATCTGGTCGGTATAATAGGCCACCACCACTACAGAATCATGGATAACGGTAGTCGCTTTACGGCATTGATAACCGGCGATTTCCCGGACATCATCATGTATTTTCCATTGGTATTTGGGCAGGCTGTCATTAATGACATAGTTCTTTTCGTAAATCTCTTTCTGAGCGATGAGTTTATGCTGTTCAAAGTCCTGAACCACGGTATTCTCTGAAGCTACTTTATTGTCCCAATACATACCTGTAGGAACTTCACCGGCTTTATCAAAAAAATACTGGGAGGTGTGTTCATTAAAGCTCATCTTAAAATAAGTAGGATAATTCGTCGGTGTCTTTTTGATCTGCTCTTTAAAGTAAGTGCTGTTTTTAAATTCATCACTGGCCTCTAATTGCATACTCAACCTCATATTCACGGCACGGGTGAAGGTAATGGAGCCCTTGCTACTGAACTGAGCATACATGCTCCATCCCGGTAACAAAAACAATACGATTACTATAATGAATGATCTCATAGTTATTCCTGGCATAATTTAGTTAATATCTGTTCCTGCGCCGGTATCCTTACCGGCACTTTCTTTCGACCTGGTAAAGTTCCAGGCTACTACAAACATGAAGTATCGTTTAATCGTACTATAATCAGTATCTGTAATGGTATTATCAAAATTGTTCCTCCTCACGCCAACATTATTATTCAACAAATCATTGCCTTCCAACCTTAATTGCAGGCTCCGGTCTTTTAATAAAGATTGTCGCACATAAACATTGGCGATCAGCACATTATTGTATTTATCATTAACATCCATTTTCTGCCGGTATTGCCAGTTTGTTTCAGCACCAATGGCGAAGCCGGAGCCGAACTGGTAAGAGAGGTCGAGGTTTTGCTGCACACTAAACAGGTTAGTCTTTACGCCCGTATTTACCGAATTCCGGTTGGCATTGTAGTTTACCGAAACATTAAAATCAAACACCAGGCCGGTATCGTTATAATAATTCAAGCCCAGGTTAGGCCCTCCGGACAGGTTCGTGGAACGGTTTTTTATATTATTAAGTAAAGTATTGTTTACCGAGTAATTACCATTCAGTCCTAAAGAGAGATTGGTTTTTAAAGGCCGGATCTTAAAAGATTGATGTCCCCAGACACTTGCATTCCAGTTACCATCTATATTGATCGCCTGGAAAGTATTCACACCCTCTTCGGAGATCGTCCTGCTTTCTGAAAAAGCATTCTGTACAATGCCTACATTCGCCGAGATATAGGTAGATTGTTCCGAGATCATTTTATAAGAATTATAACTGGCCCTGAAGTTATGCCGGAACTCCTGGGTCAGGTCTGGGTTACCAATGCGTACATTCAGCGGATCATTATTTCTCACCACGACCTGTATCTGGCTCGCGCTGGGCTGTTGCGTAGATCCGTTGTACCATAGAGTGGCCCTTGTATTCCGGCTCTTGTTATAGGAGATCGATGCTGTAGGGAAGAAATTCAGGTAATCCCTGGAGAAACGCTCGTCTGTAAAATTATTGACATTCCGGTATTGTGTCGTCGTGACCCTCAGGCCGCCATATAGGTTCCAGGGCTTACCAGTATAACGCAAAAAACCGCCCACATTATTGGTAAATACAGAATAATCCATATTGGTACTAAAAGAATCATTAAAACTTTGTGTTCCATCCTGATCTTTATCAAATGTAGACAACCTTGCCCGGTCCCCTAAGTATTTTGAACCGGCGCTGGCAGTCAGGAAAAGTTTATCCTTGATCAATGGCTCGGAGTAAGTCAGCGTTGCACCACCTGAAAAATTAGAAGAACTATCTTTTTTCAACTGGTTATAATGCAATTCCGTGTTAGTAACGTAAAATTTACTGTTAGACAGGAAATTATTCGTTCCTATGCTTTGATTGTAATTTCCATTAAGATTGAGGACCAAAGAACGCCCTGTCTTTTTCATTTTTTGAGAATAGGTAAGATCTGCACCGCCCCTGTAACTCTTACTGGACCCTTCAGTACGGCTATCACTCTCATTCAGCAGATCACCGTCTATACTGCTATTACTGCCGGCTGTAAATGAACGGGAACGGGAATCACTCATGTTGCCATTCAACTTAATAATAACCGTACGCATGGAGTCTAACTTAAGTTCAGTTCTCGCGGAGATTGCATTGCCCAGGCTTTGCCGGTCAAATTCATAGCGGTTGTCACTCACATATTGGGTATCCGGCATTACGTACTGGGTATGCGTATTCTGGTAGCCTTTGGTACCATTACTGTTGATCCGGTAATCCAGAGCGTAACTGCTTCCTTCCTTACCGAATTTATTATCGTAATGCACACCTCCATTAATCGTACGGGGTAAACCTTGCCCCCTAAAACTCCCGTCGTGGCTAGACATACCGCCACCGGCATCCAGTGCATTAGAGGAACTGTAGGTTCCATCTTCATTGTCAGTATAGGATCTTCCCGAACTCCCAAAGCGGTCCTCTTCATTCCAGCCTAAACCTACTTTATTGGTATTGCTCCCGATCGCGAAGGCGGTAAATTTCTTCTTTTTGCGATAAGCATTGATCATGGCCTGGCCCTGGTAAAAATCAGGCGGGCCTCCTCCAGCTTCTAATTTACCAAAATATCCTTGCTTAGCGCTTTCTTTCAGGGTCAGGTTAATGGTCCTTATCTGTTCGCCATCGTCCACACCGGTTAGCTTTGCAGTCTCCGATTTATTATCAAACACCTGTACTTTATCTACGGCACTGGCCCGAAGCATTTTAGCCAATACAGCAGGATCATCCGAAAAAAACTCGTCCCCATCAACGAGCATCTTCTGTACTTCTTTTCCTTGGGCCGTTATCTTCCCGTTTTTATCGACCTCTATACCCGGCAGGCGCTTCAGCAATTCGTCTACATTGGCAAATGCTCTGACTTTAAAGCTATCCGCAGTATATTCAATCGTATCTCCTTTTATCGTGATCGGTCTTGAATCCCGCACTACGAATGTTTCCAAGAGATTTTGAAGGCTTAGCATATGTACCGTGTCCACACGGGTATAGGCATCTTTTACCTTTATATCCGCAACAAAAGAAGTAAACATAGGATGTGCATAGCGGATAAAATAGTCCCCTTGCTGAGCAACATTCAGCTCAAATTTCCCCAGCTCATCCGCACGGGTAAAGTCCTGCAGCACACTATCCTGCATCCTCATTACCGATACGGAAGTATAAGCCATATTGGTCATGCCGGCCGTATCTGCCAGAATCCCACTTATTTTGTATTGAGCAGAGCTGTCATATACGCCGCATAACAGCAAGAAGAAGAGGAGGAGGTATAGTTTTTTCAGGTACATCAATGCGGTATAAATTTTTATTTAAACGACAATATACCACTTATTATTATATTTTTTATAACAAATACAAAGCAAAGAGCGTTTTCAAACCAGTGGTTCAAAAACGCTCTCTTTTACAGTTAAGTAATTGTAACTAAGCCAGATAGGCGGAATACATCCACACCAGTTTTTCCTGTTCGCGGATATAGTCGCTCATCAAGGCATTGGTACCCTCATCATTCGCCTCTGCCGACTGATCGAGCAGCGCTCTTTGCAGCTCAATGGTCGTCTTAAAGGAGTCCAGGATATTACGGACGCATTTCAGTCCGTCACTGACTTCTTTTGATTCTTTGATGCTTGCCGCATCAATGTATACACTGAAGTTGTGTTCCGGGGCATAGCCCAGGGTCAGAATACGTTCAGCGATCTCGTCGATTTTCAGTATAAGATCGTTGTACAGTTCTTCAAACTTTACATGCAATTCAAAAAATTTCTGGCCTTTAACGTTCCAGTGAAAACCTCTTACATTCTGGTAAAACACCGAATAGTTAGCCAATAAGGTGTTCAAATTTCCGGCTAAAGCTTCAGATTGTTGCTGATCCAGGCCAATGGCATTTGTTTGCTTATTCGTTTTCATAATTTATTGTTTTTCCTGTTTTATTGAATACCCAACAGTTCTACTTCGAAAATCAAAGTACTGTTTGGGCCGATATCACTCCCTACCTGGCGATCTCCATAAGCTAAGTTTGGCGGGATAAAAAAGCGGAATTTACTTCCCTGCTTCATTAATTGTACCCCTTCTGTCCAACCGGAAATCACCCTGTCTAAAGGGAAAGTTGCCGGCGTACCTCTTTGTACCGAACTGTCAAATACTTTGCCATCGATAGTAGTACCATGGTAATGACAGGTAACACTTGAAGTAGCTGTAGGCTGTGCACCTTCACCTTCCTGTAAGATTTCATACTGCAGCCCGCTTTCCAGGACCTGCACATTCGGGTTGGATTTGTTTTGCTCCAGGAAGGCCAGGCCTTCATTTAAATTTTTCTCCGCTTTGTCTTTATTACGTTGAAATAAGATATCAGAAATACTCATACTTGTTGTTGATTTATTTTATGGGTTACAAAATTATTTTTTGGCAACGATCCCGGCAATATGCACACAAACTTCTACTGCTTTCTGCATATCCTGCACGCTGCAGTATTCTTCCTTAGAGTGGATGCCCATCTCCCCGGTAAAGATATTAGGACAAGGCAAGCCCATAAAGGAAAGCCTGGAGCCATCCGTTCCGCCACGGATGCTGATGCGTTGCGGGTTGAGACCGGCCTGTTTGTAAGCGGCTTCCGCAATATCCATTACTTCCGGGCGCTGGTCCAGCACCTCTTTCATGTTACGGTATTGCTCTTTTACGACAAATTCGTATTTAGCGCCTGAATAGCGGGTTACTACTTCTTTTAAGATATATTCCAGCCTGGTTTCGTAAACCTTAAGCTGCGCGGTATCATGATCCCTGATAATGAAATTGAGTGTAGTGACCTCTGCTGCACCATTTATATTAACTGGATGAACAAACCCCTGTTTCCCTTCGGTTGTTTCCGGGCTCCAGCTATCTTTGGGCAAAGCGTCCAGGAATTCCCCGGCAATTTTGATTGCATTGACCAGTTTATCTTTTGCATAACCGGGATGGGCGCTTATGCCATGGATCCTGATGGTCACCCCATCAGCAGAGAAACTTTCTCCTTCCAGGTGACCGCGTTCACCACCATCCAGGGTATAGCCGAAATCGGCATCCAGCCTTTTCATATCTATGGCATCCACACCACGACCTACTTCTTCATCCGGGGTAAACAGGATACGGATACGCCCATGCGCCACTTCCGGATGCGCCATTAAATATTGTGCCATGTCCATGATGACGGCTACACCGGCTTTATCATCCGCGCCGAGCAGGGTCAGGCCGGAAGCGGTGATGATATCGTCTCCTATTCTTTCTTTCAGATAAGGATGTTTTGTAGTAGAGATAACTACCGAAGCATCATCCGGCAAAACGATGTCGGAACCGTCCCATTTTGGATGTAAGATGGGCTTAACATTGGTCCCGCTGCAATCCGGGGCGGTATCTACGTGTGCACAGAAGCAAACGGTAGGTACCTCTTTATCTATATTAGATGGGATGGTTGCATAGACATAGCCATGCTCATCCAGCTCCGCATCGGTGATACCCAGAGCTTTCAAGTCTTCAACCAATATACGGCTGAGGTCTTTTTGTTTTTCGGTAGAGGGCTGCGCCTCAGAAAACGGATCGCTTTGCGTATCTACCTGTACGTAACGCATCAGCCTTTCTCCTGCAGAGAAGTTGTATTGCTCCATCTTAAAATATCGTTTATAAAAATTATTTAACGGTAATTGTTCCTTTCATGATCGGGTAGTGTCCCGGGAAACTACAAAGGAAAGGATATTCCCCCGGTTCGGCAATAGTGAATTTCAATTCAGTACTTTCGCCGCCACCAATCAGTTGGGAATGAGCCACCACCTTTGCGGCCAGGCTCTGGGGCATATAATCTTCCTCTTTAGCCTTCTGCGCCTCATTACCATAAGCCCTCACCTCTTCTCCTGCCTTCAGGATCACTACATTATGGCCCATAGCATTTTTATCCATTTTACCGGTATGCTTTAAAGTCAGCGTCACTTCTTTTCCTGCCGGTATCGTAAAGGCTGAACGGTTGAACTTCATGTCATCGCCGGCTTCGAGGTTGATTACCGTGTCCAGAACAGCAGCTTCCTGGTCCATTTTAAATTCAGGCTTTTCAGCCCCCTTTGGCACATCACCGCCACAGGAATAAAGGCCAAGACTCAGCGCAGCAAACAAGGTAAAGCTATAATACTTCATAACGTAAAAAGAGATTGATTTGATGCCCGCAAAGTTAAGGCTTAAATCTTTTGACATTACGTTAAATAAACCGGGCTCATGGGAAAATGTATTAATGCTATATTTGTCGCAAGATGCATACTTTCAACTGGCCCCGATTTAAAGTACAATTGATGCAAAAGCTTGCAGAACCCCTGCCCGGGGCTGTCGCTCACAAACGTATGTTGCCGGCGTTCAGGGCAGAGGCTTCGCTGGACATTTCGGATAATGCAAGGGAAAGCGGTGTACTGCTGCTGCTTTACCCCGAGCAGCAACGTACACACCTGGTATTGATACAGAGAAGTGATGACGGCGGCAGCCATTCCGGGCAAATCGCACTACCCGGAGGCAAAAGGGAACTGAGCGACCGGGACATTGTGCATACGGCACTACGGGAGGCGAATGAGGAGGTCAGGCTGGACCCGGAAAACATTAAGATTGCAGGACAACTCAGCCCTCTTTTTGTGAATGTAAGTAATTTCCTGATTCACCCGGTGATCGCTTTCGCAGAAGCAAAGCCTGAATTGCAGCAATCAGACTATGAAGTGGCGCGGATCATCTACCCCGACCTGGAGCATCTTTTCGCCTCCCGGAAGACAGAGCGCATCATCATTCCTTCCAAAGCAGATAATATGTTTTGGGAAGCACCCGTTTATAAATTAGATGCGGAAACCATAGTCTGGGGAGCCACAGCGATGATCCTATCAGAATTAGAATTACTTTATCAAACGCTACCAATATAACAAATTTTTAAGATTTAAACTTCTGCTGATTGTTCCTGTTTTTCCTAATTGGTCAGCTGTAACCCTTTACTAGTAAGCCTCTTATAAAAACAATCAAAATCTTGTAGGAATTTTACTACACTCTTTTATAAAAATTTTATATTAGTATTTAAGCTAATTGGTCTATATTTGCTGTCAATTACCTAAACCGAAATCCACTCCTGTGGTACCATTACCTTTAACTCACACCTGAGAAAATAACTATACCATACCGGTATCAATAAATTTGATTAACTCAATTTAATTTAAATAAATAATGATGGAACAACTCACAGCCAGTACATTGGTGATTAGAAAAGATGACAATTCAGAAGAGCAGACCAAACTGGATTATATTGCCGTAAAGAGTGCAGCTATGACATTGAGAGCAATTAATCACAAATTGCGTCAGCAAATCATCAAATTGCTAGAAGAGCACAAGCGTATGAATGTTACAGACATTTATGTAAAATTAAGATTAGAACAATCTGTAGCCTCTCAGCATTTGGCTATTTTACGCAGGGCAAATATTGTGAATACAGAGCGCGATGGTAAATTCATCCACTATGTATTAAATACGAGCCGTATCGCATCGATCTCTAAATTCGTTCAGGATTTAGTAGCAACTGATGAAAAACACAAGTAATTTTCTATTGAAACAATAATTTTCCGGGAGGCTGAACAAGAATTTGTTCAGCCTCCCGTTTTATAGAATAGCAGCCCGCTTAATTATTAGTTTGAAAATGATGCGGCAAAGCAGGTAATAATGTATTTTTGAACCCGATTCACATGAGAAAAGTTCAGTATTTTATATTAATAACAGCGCTCCTCGGCATTGCCGGCTTAGCCGCCTGTGAGAAATACAAAGACCCGGACCCGGTAGACCTGGGCCTTACCCGGAAATATTGTAATGACCCCATTGCCGCTAATTACAATGACAGTTTCCCTGGTGTACCAGATAATGCTGTTTGCATTTATCCCAACGAGTTATTTGAAGGCACCTGGCTGTTCCGCGACTCCGTTTACCTTCCGGATATGACTTTTTTACGTACACGGGACTATATACTTACTTTTAGCCCGGGGAACCCTACCTTAGATACCTTAAAGAACAAAGTAAATGTAAGTGGGTTCTGTAGCAACGGCAACACTTTAGCCCTTACCACAACCCGCTATGGTCTGGCCATGACAGATACCCTGTTACAATATACAGAGGGCGGGCAGCTGTTTTGCAACCCTACAGATACGGTCTCCGGCATGTTCCGGCTTATTTTTGAAGCAACAGGCGACAGAATACAGATCCAGATGAATGAGCAAGTGCCGGATAGTAGTTATATACATACCGGTTACGCAATAAAACAATAAGATGTTTACAGGAATTATTAAAAACAAAGGCACCATCAGCCACATAGAGCAGGAAGGTACCAACCTTCATTTTACCATACAATCTCCGCTATACAGCGAATTATCTATAGATCAATCCGTTGCCCATGACGGCGTCTGCCTTACCGTAGTGTCTATAGGCGACGGCGATTATAAAGTAACGGCAATTGACGAAACCTTAAAGAAAACCACCCTCTCCCAATGGACGGCAGGTAAAGAAGTAAATCTTGAGTTAGCTTTATTATTAGGCACAAGACTCGACGGGCACATGGTACAAGGCCATGTAGATGGAACAGGAAATTGTGTAGCCATAGAATCCCGAGAGGGCAGTCACCTGATCACCTTCCGCTTCCCGGAATCTTTTGCCGCATTAATGATCGAAAAAGGTTCTATTTGTATCAACGGGGTGAGCCTGACCGCATTCAATGTGACGCGGGATACCTTCCAGGTAGCCATCATCCCTTACACTTTTGAACACACCGGTTTTCATCATATGCAGGCAGGGGATACGGTCAACCTGGAGTTCGACATCCTGGGAAAATATTTCCTCAGAAGAGAACAGCTTAAAGAAGGCTAATTGTTAATTGTTAATTGTTAATTGTTAATTGATACTACTTTACTGTAATTAATAATTCACAATTAACAATTAACCATTAATGCGTGACCCCGATCAACACACTGATCCAGATAATAACCAGGACCGTCAATGTAATCCAGGTATAGAGTTTATTCCCGTTTTTCCAATAACCGAAAAGCGCAAAAATAATGCGGAGCAAGGGGGTCAATAGCAAAACCAGACTCCCCAGCATGACCACCGATGCAGGCTTAAAGCGACTCAGGCCATGCAGCATAGCTGCGAAAGAGAATTTCTCCGGCTCCAATGGCAAGGCTTCTGGTACGAACCGGGATTCAGGATGAATAGTCAATAATAAGATCAGGCCAATAGCGGACAAGGTAAAGGAAATCCATACTCCATACCTTAAAGTATTACCTACCAAAGTTTCCAGGTCCCACTTAGGCGCTTTATTTGTTTCCATTCTTATTTATGTTTTGCACTAAAATTACCCACATAACCATTGTAAATCATATACACGGCTATAATAGCAACGATTATGGCAAAAATTCTTTTTAATAAACTAACATTGATCTTCACCAGTACCTTCGAGCCCAACATAGCCCCCAGGATGATGCCGATAAGGATCGGGGCGACTACTTCCGGTACGACATAGCCCCCGGCAAAATAAATAATACTACTGGCCAGTGCGGTCACGCCAATCATAAAGTTGCTGGTCGTTGTAGACACTTTAAAAGGCAGGCGCATAATATTATCCATCGCCAACACCTTGAAAACACCACCGCCAACACCCAGCAGGCCCGACAGGAACCCGGCAACCGCCATCACTACAGAACCCAGGAAAGGGCTTTTCGCCCCATAAGTAACCAGCTTTCCATCAGAAGGAAAAGTGCCGTTAAGCTGAAGCTTCTCTGCGATCGAACCCGGCACCACAGGTTCCCGGTGATCCGGCTTTTTCTGCGCGGTCAGCACCGCCGTAATCAGCAAAACCAAACCAAATGTGATCCCGATAAGATCCACCGGTATATCTACCAGGATAACCATTACGGCACCCAATATAGCACCGATTGTGGTCGCGATCTGCAGGAACATCCCGACTTTCATATTAGTAATCCCTTCTTTCAGGTAAGCTGCCGCTGCACCACTGGAGGTCCCGATTACCGAGATCAGGGAAGCTGCTACCGCATATTTCATCGGCACTCCCAAACCTAAGGTAAGCAAAGGAACAATTATGATCCCACCGCCCAGGCCGGTAAGAGAGCCTATAAAACCGGCGAGTACAGACCCAATCAGCAATATGATTGAGAAATTTATTTCATTCATCGGGGCAAAGGTAGGGTTTTATAAAAAAAAGGATAAATTATCTGTTGTTTTCGTATAATATTGCCCTAAAGATTACGTTAAACTAAATGTAAAGTAAACAAAAAACGGCATGAAAAATCCTATTCTCCTTCTTTCGCTGTTGCTTAGCCTTTCTCTATCAGTACAGGCTAAGTATTTTTCTTATGAAAAAATAGGGTTTGCTTGTGATAATGATAAGGGTATTGCCAAAACGGCCATCAATATACCTAAACCTCAATTTGTTTACGCTGAAGGAGCCTTTCACCCTATTACTACCGGCACTTATCCATTTTACACCCCACATGCGATCACCAGCACGTTCGGCTATTGTTACAAGCCCGGCACTCAGGCACCCTTAGGTACGCTTTGGCAAAACACGATCGCCGAAGGCCGATTCAGATCAGGGTCTTTACCCGGCTTTACAACACCGGCCTATGTCCGGGAGCTTGCGGTGAATGCGCCCCCTTCTTTCCGGCTTTGCAAAGTATGCAACCATAGCCCGGTTAAACTCACTAATACCGCGATACATCTTAAAGGAGCGGAACGCCTTAGTTATTACTTCCCCAATAACTAAATCTGGCCTAAGCAATCCTCAAGCCATTAGCTACTGGCTTGTCCGGACTGATCAGGGTCACATTGGCTTCGTCCACCGCACCCATGATCAGGCATTCACTCTTAAGGTTAGCGATCTGCTTCGGTGGAAAATTTAATACAGCAATCACTTGCTTGCCAATGAGCTCTTCCGGCTGGTATAAACGAGTGACCTGTGCAGAAGATTTCTTAATGCCATACGGACCGAAATCGATCCTTATTTTATAGGCAGGCTTTCTAGCCTCCTGGAATATTTCTGCTTCGATAATAGTGCCTACGCGCATTTCAATTTGCTCAAAATCCCCCCAGCTTATTGTTGGCATTGTTTCCATAACATTATTTTTAGGGGCAATTTACAACATCTTATGCCTTAGGCCTGTTTTTCCCTAAAACAATACGTTTCATTAGCCAGACTACCATTAGCGCCACCGCAATACAAGCCAGCAGGGCAAGGGTATCCGCTTTCCCGACAATAGCTGCTCTCCGGTCCCGGTAAAAGACATCGGCATCTTGCCAGGCAATGGCTTGCCCATGATTCCTTTGGGCTACCAGGATGGATTCTCTTTCGTAAATCAGGGTATCACCACTAAGAACAAAACAGCTGCTATCAAAGGTTTTACCCCAGAGAACAGGGGCGTTTGGGTACAGCTTTGCTACGCTGGTAACAACCGAATCATCGCCTTGCACGATCCAGGCATTTTGAGGTATATCACTTATTTCAAGGCGGCTTTTCCCGATCAGCGGTACATACCAGCTAGTCCCAAAACCTGAATCCACATTATATTTTTGACTGATATAGAACGAAGTTCCCAGCAAACAAAAATAAAAGGTATAGCAGGCGATAAATGGCGTAAAGAAGGCAAAGAGATATAAGCGACCTCTGCGGGGTGATTTTATAAAGGAAACGACGAATAGCCCCACAAGTGCCATCACCAGGCTCACTACCAAAACAAGTAATAATTCACTCAGCAGCTGTACTATTCCAAAGATCATGCCTGCAGCAGTTTACCGGGTAGTAAATTATTTGACGGGGTCATAGCCATGACCGCCCCAGGGATGACAGCGGCCGATACGCCGGATCGCCATCCAGCCCCCTTTCAGCGCGCCATACTTCTGAACGGCCTCCAGGCCATATTGAGAGCAGGTCGGGGTAAAACGGCAATTAGCGCCCAGCCAGGGCGAAAGCATTTTCTGGTACGCTTTAATGATCCCGATCATTATTTTAGCCGGCAGTCCCATCTTGCGGATATTTTAATGCCTGCAAGTTAGTAATGATTTTCGACATTGCTTTCTGCGTTGTCGGCCAATCGGGTATTTCGCGGCCGGTAAAGATGAAAAAGAAGTGTAATTGAATATTTTGCGGAATGGTAGCATAGACCTCCTGTTTCCTGTGCCGCCAGGCTTCCCGCAGCAGGCGCTTGATGCGGTTACGCTGGTGGGCATGTCGCATTTTCTTTTTAGGCACAGAGAAGCCCGCGCGTGCCGGAGCATCCTGTTCTGCTCTTTGGCCGCTAAAAGAATATACCACTCGGAACGGGTAAACAGAAAACGCCTCTCCGTGTTGGAAAAGCGTTTCAATCTGTTTGCGAAATTTTAATCGTTCGGAGTGACTTAAGGAAAAACCATCAACCATCCGGGAAATATTATTTCAAACGGCTTTCGTCAGATACCGTTAATTTTTTACGTCCTTTTTTGCGGCGTGCAGCTAAAACTTTACGGCCATTAGCAGTTTCCATACGCTTGCGGAAACCATGTACGTTTTTACGACGACGACGAGACGGTTGGAAAGTACGTTTCATATGATCAATTTTTCTTTTTGCTTAATTAATGATTGACCTTCAAAAGAAGCACCGCTTTTTTAAAGGGAATGCAAAGGTAAAAGCATTTTTTATTATATCAAAATAAATTTTGGAATAAATTATAGGATTTACGCTCCATTCCTGTTTTAAGCCTGCAAATTACGATTATATTTGCATCATTATGCAAGGAAAAGCCATTTACGGACAGGAAAAAGCCCAAGCTGACTTATTGAATTTTTATCAATCAGGACAGCTACCCCATGCCCTACTGATGCTGGGCAAAGAAGGCAGTGGCGGCCTGGCCCTGGCGATCAGCTTTGCACGGTTTTTATTATGCGAGCAGAAAGGAGCACAAATCGAGTCCTGCGGCCAATGCCCGGCCTGCCTGAAAACAAAGGCCCTGGTGCATCCTGACCTGCATTTTACCTTTCCTTCTTTCCCACCCAAACCGGGAGTAAAAACCAACAGCAAAAACTTCATTCGCGAGTTTCGGGAGTTTTTTGCCAAACATCCCTATGGCAGTGTGACGGACTGGCTGGAATCCATAGGCGCCAAAGACCGCCAGAGTGGTAATATCTCGGCCGAAGAATGTAAAGAAATGATCGAAACCCTTAGCCTGAAAGCGATGGAAGGTGCCTATAAGATACAGATCGTATGGCGACCCGAATATTTAGGCAAAGAAGGTAACATCTTACTGAAATTAATCGAAGAGCCCCCTGCCAATACGGTATTTTTACTGGTAGCGGAACAAACAGATTCCGTACTGGAAACTATACTATCCCGGACCCAGCTGGTGCGCCTGCAACCGATGACCAACGAGGCGATCCGGGAGATCCTTCAAAACATTTATAACATCCCGGAGCAGGAGGCTGCGCGCGCCGCGGTACTGTCCGAAGGCAATGTAGCCCACGCCTTAACCGTGCTCCAGGAAAATGAAAGCGACTGGCTGCAGCTGATCAAAGACTGGTTTAACGGCGTATTTACCTACAACGGTAACCTGATCGGAAAATGGGTAGACCAGGTCAGCAAATTACCTACCGTACAGCTCAAAAACTTCCTGATGTATGCGCAGCAATTACTGGGACATACTTTAAGGATGAGCATGATACCGGGTTACCAGCCGGCCCTGTCGGCTGCGGATGCGCAATTTGTACAAAGGCTGGCGGCCCGGCAGTTCCACTACCAGACGATTAATGAAATGGATGGCCTGATCGGCTCAGCGATCTACCATATAGAGCGGAATGCAAGTGCCAAGGTCGTACTGTTACACCTTTCTGTAGCGATGCAATATGCCCTGAAAGGGGCAAAACTCAGCGCTTAATATTTTTCCTGCAAAAGGGCGCATAGCTGCTCCAGGTAAGCCGCATCCTCATCGGTAAACCCGTTCAGCTCATCGCTGTCAATATCCAGGACAGCCTTGACCTGCCCAGCGGTATCCAAACAAGGAACGACCACTTCCGATTGAGACAAGGTGCTACAGGCAATATGTCCCGGAAAGGCGTGCACATCCGGCACGACAACAGAACGTGCTTCTGCCCAGGCGGTACCACAAACACCTTTTCCAAAAGGGATGCGTGTACAGGCCAGTGGACCCTGGAAAGGCCCCAATACCAAGGAGTTCGCAGCTTGATCCACCAGGTAAAATCCCGTCCACAACCAACCGAATTGCTGGTTCAATACTGCCGTAAGATTGGCCATTAAAGCAATGAGGTTATTTTCATGGGCACAGATTTGGGTTGCCTGGGCCAGAACGTGCTGGTATTGAGCCGCCTTATCCCCTGTAAATCTTGTAAAGTTTTCCATATTTTGTATAAATCGCAATCCTGTTAAAAGAATTACCTTTGCAGTGTAAAGTAAAACCATTTTCAGATAATGTCCCAGACTCCCGCTCTACTGCCCAGTATTTTGCAAAAAAAATGTCCTAACTGCAGAAAAGGTAAAATGTTCCGGCAAAATACCATCTTTCCCCTCGGAAAAATGCTGGAGATGCCGGATCGTTGTGAACATTGCGGCCAGAAGATGGAAATAGAGCCCGGATTTTACTACGGCACCGGCTATGTGAGCTACGGTCTTTCTATTGCGCTTACCGTGTTCAACCTGATCTGGTTTGCTATTTTCTTTGGTATTCGTTTCAGCGACAACAGTATTTTCTGGTTTATGGGCATCAATGTAGCTATAGTGTTGCTGCTACAACCGGCGATGATGCGCTATGCCCGGGTGATCTACCTCTACATTTTTGTCAAATACGGGTCTTATGAGCACGAAATAAGTGCTCCAGCCCCTCAAGTGAACCAGGAGCCACAAGCCGTATAAAGCCAGAAATTAACAAGATCGCGGAACGGCACAAGCTACATTGTCTTACCTTTGCCTACCCTTTGGGGCAATTTTAGTATTATGACCGATTTCGAAAAAATAAGGAGCGATTTCCCAATCCTTTCAGAACATATATACGGTAAACCCCTGGTTTACCTGGACAATGGCGCCACGACTCAAAAGCCGGAAGCTGTAATTAATGCGATTAAAGAATACTATGAATCGTACAACAGCAATGTGCACCGTGGTGTTCACTTTTTAAGCCAGAAGGCCACCGATGCCGAAGAGGCCGCCCGCTCTGGCATACAGCGGTTCATCAACGCAGCGCATAGCAGTGAAATCATTTTCACTAAAGGCACTACGGATGCGATCAACCTGCTGGCTTATTCTTTTTGTAAGAAACATATGCAGCCAGGCGATGAAATTATCATCACCGAAATGGAGCATCACTCCAATATCGTTCCCTGGCAAATTGCCTGCGAAGACCGTGGGGGTAGCCTGAAAGTATTGCCTTTAAAAGCGGATGGCACTTTAAACCTGCCGGTCCTGGAAACATTGATCAGCCCGCGCACGAAGCTTATAGCCTTTACCTGGGTAAGCAATACCCTGGGCACCGTAAATCCTGTGGCAGATATCATCCGCCTGGCCCATAGCCATAATATCCCGGTAATGATTGATGCGGCACAGGCGATACAGCATATGGCTATAGATGTGCAGGTTTCCGATATTGATTTCCTGGTATTTTCCGGTCATAAGATCTATGCGCCTACCGGTATTGGTGTTTTATATGGCAAGCATGCTTTATTGTCGGAACTACCACCTTACCAGGGTGGTGGCTCAATGATCAAATCTGTGAGCTTTAAAGAGACGACTTATGCAGATCTTCCTTTCCGATTTGAGGCAGGAACCCCTAATATTGCCGGCATTATAGGCCTGGGTGCTGCGATAAAGTACGTTTCGGAAATAGGTATTGAGCACATTGCGGCGCATGAGGCCGAATTGCTGGCTTATGCCGAAGCCGCACTGAAGCAAATCCCCGACATCCGGATTATAGGAACTGCACCACACAAGGCTGCCACTATTTCTTTCCTGGTGGGCGATATTCACCCTTATGATATCGGTGAGTTGCTGGATAAGCAGGGCGTGGCGGTACGTACTGGGCATCACTGCTGCCAACCGATCATGGACAGCTATGCGATACCAGGAACCGTAAGGGTTTCGTTCTCTTTCTATAACAACAAGGCAGATGTGGATGTCTTTATCGCCGCGCTTAAAAAAGCAATTAGTATGCTGGCTTAAAAAAACTAAAATTATTTTTTGGAAAAAAGAAAAACCAGATGTACATTTGCATCCCAATTGGCGGGGTAGCTCAGATGGTTAGAGCGCAGGATTCATAACCCTGAGGTCACGGGTTCAACTCCCGTCTCCGCTACTAAAGAGAAGGAATACAACAGTACCCAGGTATTCTGTAACCGGAAATAAAGTATCAAGAAATTGATAGGGAAGTAGCGCAGTCCGGTAGCGCACCTGGTTTGGGACCAGGGGGTCGCAGGTTCGAACCCTGTCTTCCCTACAAGCAAAGCAAACCCGCTCTATGAGCGGGTTTTGTATTTTTCATCTATTTGATATTTTTAGAACGTGGCTTCATCATGAATTAACTGAGAGCCATCCCCCATTTTCTTTTACTCCAAATCACGTTGATCCGGCAACTTTTCTTTTTAGTCTATTTCACTTACTTTTATAGCGCTACTTATCATACCTTAAAAAATTACGGACAACAAAATGATTATAAAAAAATTCAAATCACTCCTGCTCCTATCAGGAATGTCTTCAATGCTACTATTGAATGGCTGTGTTTTCGGAGAATTGGATAAATTACTCGAGAATTCTAAGAAGATCACAAGTACCCTGCAACAGCATTGCGATTGTGAAGAGATAAGTGTCATGAACTACAGTGTGCACAACCTATCAACAACGGCTAGTTATAAGCTAGTGGGCTGTGATTTTAATGATATTAATAGCGAAGCCCTCAGGATCAGAAAATTGTTAAGCGACAGCATACCCGGTTTTTGTGACATAGAAGAATTCAACCTGGTCTTTATCAACAAAGGCAAAGAGCGTATCAAGAGCTTCACAAAATGCCAGGAAAAATAGGGTACTAAAATTTTTATCGAATGGATAACTGTCTCAAGTTGCTACTAAAAGCTGCATTTTAATTATTAGCAAAGGCATAAAAAATAACTGTCTCCTACATTTTGCCTGATGTAAACATTAGGAGACAGCTCTTTTTATTATTCTTCTAAAGCATTACTCTTTAATGAATTTCAGGCGCTGGCCATCCGGAAAATGTATGAGATACATACCCGCAGCTAAATGTTCCATAGCAAGACGCACCTGCTCCGCTACCTTAAAGTTCAGGATAACTTTACCTTGTAAATCAAAAATCCGCGCCACTTGTCCGTTTAATGCCTTATTGGTATTGGCAATTACCAGGTAGTCGCGTGCAGGCACCGGGCTAATACTCCAGCTGTCCTTGCCTTCATACCGCACCATACGTACAGGGCTGTAACCGGCATCTGAGCCAGGCTCTGTAATATGCAAGCGATAATAGGCCACCGGGCTTAACGGCTGTTCGTCCAAAAAGGAATAGCTGTTCTTTAGGGCTTCCTGTCCCTGCACCATTCCGATAGCCGTATAGTTTTTTGCATCAGCACTGCGCTCAATACTATAGTGCGTTTGTCGTTCTTCTGAAACAGAAGTCCATTCCAGCAGGTTCCCGGCTGCAACTGCTTTTGCTGTAAAGTCCAGTAACTTTACCGGCAAAGCACTAACGGCCGTTGCCCCCAATGTAAAAGGGCTCCAGGCACTCAGCGGGTTGCTGGTCACACTACCTGCAGCAGCATTACCTGTAATATTCAGACCGCCTTCATTCAGCCAGTTTACTCCTGACTTGTGTGCTACACGCAAAGATGGTGTAGACGAAACCACGTTATTGACATTATCCCAATAAATAGTTACCGAACCGGTAGCTGTAGAGAGCGGACTAACATCCCAATATTCAAGCGTATTGTATATCGCAAGGGGCGTAGCGTCTGTTCCGGTAGTTGTATACGTACCGCTACCGGCATTGGCTGCGTTGTATTTCACTTGTAGCCCGCTTCCATTAGCACTTAGGGTTACATCCACTTTTTGCAGGTTAGTCCCGTCGCCTACCGGATAACTGAAAGCGCCAGTCCCTTCTTTAACCACATAACCATTCACATGACTACTATTAGACGCTCCTGAATGAGTACCGGAATTTGTAAACACAACGGGAGCACTCGTACTGGCAGCAACTATGTCACCGGAAGTGAAAGTCATATTCCCGGAGATCACTAATTTATTACTGAGGTTTATGCCCGCAGGGTTATTTACTACAATATTCTGAGCGAGATAAGGTCCGCTGCCACTCAAGGTCTGTGCACCGCTACCATTGAAGGTAAGCGTACCGCCGGAAGGGGCGGCCATTGTCTGGTTGTTGGTCAAGGTACCACTTATAGTAATGGCACCGTTATTCGTAAAGGTACTTCCTGCGGCATTGGTCATATCACCGTCCACCTGCAGAGTACCTCCGGTATTGATATAAAGCTCCGCACCATTGTTGTATAGCACTTGTGCAGATGCCGGCAGGCTCATCCCTGCAAGCCCAAGCCCGAGTAGCTTAATATATATATGATTCATTGTATCAGATTTAAAATAAAACCAGCACACTTAATGTGGGCTACCTATATTATATTAAAAATACTTAGTAAAGGTTCTCAGGATTGGTGCTGACAATAGTTCTTGAAGTACCGACGGATCCTGCGGTAGCATTAGTTGTTGCCGCTACGCCACCTACACCGCCATTACCTCCAGAGGCACCACCATTACCTCCGAAACTACCGGTACTGGTTCCTGTGGCTGTGTTCGCCCCTGCAGTACCACCGTTTAGATTAAGGCTACCGGATACCGTGGGCGTACTTGCTGCTACCATGCAAATAACGCCACCACCACCACCGCCACCACCGGCACGATAGCTACCGCTCACAGTAATGGCATCAGATCCATTCCCCCCTCTCGCATTAATGGTACCGGCAACACTCATTGCTCCTTTGGAGAGCAAAACCACCAGGCCACCACCGCCACCGCCTGCACCGGAATTATTTGCAGCATCCAGGCTTGCACCGTTAGCGCCATTAGCGTTTACAACAGCTCCTGCCGTCACGGTTAATGTTCCTTTTGCATAGATCGCAAAAGATCCACCGCCACCACCGCCGACATTATTACCCGCGACACCACCTGCACCGCTTCCTCCGCCAAAAACAGGAATGTTGATATAGCTTGGAATAGCCGCAGCACGTACTGCCTGCGGGATAAAAGTATTGTCACTAAATACAGCCATACTATGTGCAATCCCCCGCTCACCGTTAGTGGCTTTAAAGGTATTGTTTGCAGCTGCCACATTAATTGTCCCGGAAATACTAACGTTACCGCTGCAATGCAGCTTTGTGCCGCTGGGGACTGTAAAGGTGACCCCGGAATTAACGGTGATACTGGAATATTGAAAGTTTAGATTAGCCGGAGGAGTAGTGGCCCAATCGGTATTTGCAGATATGGTCAGGGCGCCCGCCTCTCCGGTACCATAAACGTCTACACCGGCACTACTGCCACTGCTCGCCGGGCTTACCGCCTGCCAGGCAGATCCGGTGTAGTAATAAAAACCGGGCGTATTATTAGTTTGAAAAATCATCAGACCGGCAGCCGGAGTAGCGATAGCATCGCGCTGCGCCTGAGTCATCCTGGGCATCAATAATCCCTGCGTTGTACTGCTGATATCCAGCTTGGCGCTGGCGCTGGGACTGGGGGTTCCTATACCTATATTATTTTGTGCACTTGCGGCATAACCACCGAGAATGAATGTGCCGACAATAAAGGCCTTAAGCCATCTCATGTGAAGTTGTTTCATAATTGTTAAGATTAAGAGAAGTGAATGGACTTGCCACTACTACATATTAAATAATTAATTAGATACGAATCTAATACTTTCTGCCTGCATCCTTTAATTTCCAGCCATTTAATTTATAAAAAATAAAATATTTAAAAAGGGAGTAAAAACCGGTCTACAAGATCGCGCCCGGCTCACATTTCAACCCGTTTAATTGTGCTGCAATGTATACGGTTATTTCTGCGGGCCAATATCAGTTTATTTAACTTATCTAAATAGATATTTAAAAATAATATGTTTAAATCCAATAAAACACGCATAATAATTCATATTTTCGATATAAATTTTTATTTCTTTAACATATAAAATATCTATTAAATTTTTATGAACAACAAGTATGCAAGCTTAATGATCACCTTATTTACCGCCATTTGCACAAGCGATTCCGCTACAGCACAAACCAGCTACAATGTAGGCACCCTGCCCGCTAACCTTGAATTCACGGGCACTGCCGGCAACGGGTTATACGCAACTGCCGATTTCAACAATGATGGTTTTATTGACATCCTGTATCAGAATGGCGCTTCAGCCGGAGCACCCCTGGCTTATTATCAAAATAACGGCTCCGGCTCTTTTACTACACCTGCAATCAATCCTTTTGCCAATTTCACATCCGCTACACCAACAGGTTTTGTACTGAATACCTCCTCTTCTGTTGCAGATTTTGACGGCGATGGCGACCTGGATGTATGGTGCAGGATTAGCGGGAATAGTAATGATATTTTTCTACGGAATGATAACGGGACTTATGTATCGGCAACCGTACCTTCCGGTATGGACTTCCCTGCTGCAGGGACCGGCTCTATCGCAATTGCCGATTTCAATAACGACGGATACGTAGATATCATCTACAACACAGCTCCCGGCGGCGCCATTACTTACCTGCAAAGTAATGCAGGTGCTTCTTTTTTCACACCAGGCACGCATCCATTCAGCACCTTCTCTGCCGCAAGTCCGGCTGGTTTTGTCCTTAATGCCGCCAGCTCAGTAGCCGATTTCGACGGCGATGGCGACCCGGACATCTGGGTACGTGTCAGCGGTGCCAGCAATGATGTATTCCTGCGCAATAATAATGGTGTGTACACTTCAGAAATGCCCTTACCTGGTATGGAGTTTATTCCGGGTGGCGTAGGTGCAGCATCAGTAGGCGACTTTAACGGCGATGGCTATCCGGACTACCTGTACAATACCGCGGCAGGACAGCCGCTTGTTTACCTGCAAAATAATGCCGGGGGCTCGTTCTCCACACCATCCAGTAATCCGTTTGGGACTTATGCGGCTACAGGTCTTTCCGATTTTGTGCTGAATACGGCAGCTTCTGTTGCTGATTTTGATGCCGATGGCGACCTGGATCTATGGGTACGCGTAAACGGTAGCAGTAATGATGTGTATATGACAAATACAGGTGCCGCACCAAGGGTGATCACTAAATCGCCGGCACACAATGCTACAAATGTAAACCGCAATACCAATATCGTACTCACGTTCAGCGAAACTATGTTTAAGGGTAGCGGCAATATCTACATTCGTAATCTCAGCAACAATGATATTGCAGAAACCATACCGGTATCCGGGAGCCAGGTAACGGGCGGCGGCACCAATACGATTACAATTACCCCGGCCAACCTCTTAGCCGCCAGCACCTCTTACTACATTACTTTTGACCGCCAGGCACTGCATGATGCAGATAATATCATAATGGGCCGGCTGGACGCCAGAACCAGGACACGTAACCCGGAGACAAGTCCTGCTTTCCTCACCTTTACAACTAATGCTACCGCACTGGCATTAAACCTCCTGAGTATTACCGCAACGATGAAAGGTAGTATTACAACAATCAACTGGCATGCAATCAGCAACCATGAACGGGACTATATGGAACTGGAAAAAAGTATAGAGGGCAATCCGTTCAGCACAGTATATACTACGCCTGCCCTTTTGGGGGAAGCAAAGTACAGCTATTCAGATCAAGGGGCTATTGGTAAAATCTTATACCGGGTAAAGCTGATCCATGCGGATGGAGGTTTTACTTACAGCGATGTGGTATCGGTATTAGCATCTCCTCTTGCCGATATAAGCATCTACCCGAACCCGGCACAGCAGACCTTATGGGTAGAAAGCTCCTTTTCCGGCCCTGCTATCATCCTGGATATTAATGGAAAAATTGCCAAACGAATGCAGCTTGCTATCGGCAAGAACACAGTTAGTACAGAAGATCTACCTGCCGGTATGTATCTATTGACTTTGCCCGAAAATCAGGAGGCAACTGCCTTGCGCTTCATTAAAGAGTAACAGAGATCTTATGCGCATTGATTTTAATCGGGCCCGCTCGGTGCGTGTGCCAATTATTAGCAGCTTTTTTATATGTCTTCCAGGAAAACCTGGCCCATAAATTTATTTAAAAATAAGTGTAATAACTGGATTATCCATAAAGATAGCCTTATTTTCGGCCTCTAAATAATTCATAAATGAGCAAGTTAATCCTCGCATTAAGTATTATACTATTGAGCAGCAGCCAGGTCGCTATCGCCCAATCCAAACCGGCCGAAACCAAAGCCTCTATGCTAAAGACAATTCGTGAGCGGGTTGTTAAAGAGATGGTCAAGGATGGCACTTCTAAGGAGCAGTCTGAAAAATTCGGAGATTGCTTTACCAAAGACCTGGGCCAAAAACTAAGCCTGGAAGAGCTGAAGCTATTTTACAAAATAAGTACTACGAAGCCCGGACAAGCTCCGCCCAAAGAACTTGTCCAAAAGGCGGAGAAAATGGGCATAAAAGAGAAAATGCAAAACGTAGGACAGGATTGCGGGCATATCTTCGAATAGTCCTCAAAAAAACTTATCCTGCAAACATTCGCATACGATAGCAGGCATAAAGAAGCCGGCACAGGAATTTGTGCCGGCTTCTTTTGTCCATTACATGAATGCATTTAATCTAAAGTGTCATTTATTAAGCCGTTCCTTTCGATGACGAAAGCCTTCACGCCTGCCATCTTCCCATTTTCAAATTGCCATATATCACAGTAGTCATAATGGCGACTGCTCCCATCCCTGGATTTCAAGGTTATTGCACCAATCACGGTTACATAATTACCTTCCTCAATAGTTGTTTCAACGGTGAATACAGGCGGCTCCCAATAAACGTCTTTCATATACGCGCTTACTTGTTCTTTCCCCTCAAGAATACGTTCTCCTACAAATACCCACCGCGTATTTTCCGTACAATAGGCCAGGAAACTTTCATAATTCCCTTTTTTCACCCATTCATTTGCTTCGTGTAATGTGGTTGCATTGCTCATTTTGATCTGTTTATTTATTTTGAAGATTTACATTTTGTCAAGACATGAAATAAGTCATCACAATTAAAGCGATTCTGGTAAACAGTGTATCCATATGTATTGTTTATTTCAATTTAATAGCAACTCAAACTGCCAACCCGCGGCATTTGACGCTCATTAGCAGGCTTCTGATTTATTATTCATTCATTAGCCCGGCTGGAACATCCTGAAAAATGATGCAGCAAAAATAGGGTAATAACCGGCTCTTTAGTATATTAGCAACCAATTGTAGGGTACTATAAAAAAGGTAAGTAATGGGAAAAATAAAAGAAACGTCTACCAATTTTGAGAATAAAAAACTTTTAGCCGATGAGTGTGCCGAGGTGTATGCGGCAAACATTATCGGTGGACAATGGGCGCTTGTTATCTGCTCCTGGCTAACCAGTGGCAAGATGCGGTTCGGTGAATTAAAAAAAGCAATCCCGAATATCACGGAACGTATGCTCACGATACAATTGCGTAAATTGGAGCAAGACAATATCCTTACCAGGACAGTCTATGCAGCAGTACCTCCCAAAGTCGTTTATGAATTGACCGAAATCGGCTATGAGCTGGAACCTATTATACGGCAACTGGAAAAATGGGGAGAACGACACAAAAAGTTAAAAGGAAAATAAGACGCGACATTTAAGGTTCGCACTGGGTTTTCGTTTGTAATATAGGGCCTAAAGCCTAACCTGTAATAAAAAGCCTGTTGCTTTTGGCATAAAAAAAAGAGCCTGATGCAAACAACTGCACCAAACTCTTTTGTTCTTTTAAAGTAAAATAAATTACAGCTTTACGAAACGACGGCTGTAGACCTGTCCACCTTCATTGACCTGCAGCAGGTATAAGCCCGACGGCAGTTTGCTGATATCAATTGTGTTAACACCGGAGTTTACAGCAGACTGTAAAGTAGACGTCCCGTTCAGGCCCGATATCATTACTTTTCCGGATTTAAGCGTCACCACATGGATTGCGTTCCCGGCCGGATTAGGATAGATCTCGACAAAGGTCTGCTCCTCTTTTACAAATGCTTTTACCACATCACTATATTCCGTGCTGCCCTCTATATTTTTTAGAGCTAGGCGATAATAGTTCAGGCCAGTGAATGGCTGCTCATCATTATAGATATAACGTGCATCAGCTTTTCCAGAAGCGGTAAAGGTGGCAATAGTGTTGAAAGTTTTACCATCAGCTGATGCTTGTAGTTCCATTATATCACCTGCCGTCTCTTTACGGTTTTTCCAATTGATCACATTGATACGGCCACTGTTACGCGCAGCAAATTCATCCAGTCGTATCGCCAGTGGCGCAGTAATACTCATCGAATACAATTCACGTCCCTGAGCATCTGTCTTAGCTGCAAAATATAAAGTACTGCCTATCTGCGCAAAGTTGGCAGGTGTAGAAGAAACGGTACCTGTGTTTATATCTGCAACCAAAGTGGTGGTATTGTTACTCAAATCCAAAGAGTATAATTCTGCCCCCAGTGCCGCCGTCGTTGCAGAAAAATAAGCCTTGCCATCTGTAGCGGCAAAGAAATTAGCCATAGCCGTAAAGCCATTGCTAACCGGGATCGCGGTAGTTGTCGTCCCGTTTGTACGGTTATAACGTTGCAGCTGGCGGGTGCTGCCATTCTGTACAAAGTAAGAATAGTCACCACTATTAAAACCGAAAACATAGTTAGTTCCGGTAACCACACCATTAGTAACGCTGGTCACTGAATTATTATTTGCCGTGTTAACCAATAGCATTTCTCCTTGTACCGGATTGGTATTGTAAAAGTTAACCGCAACCAACAAAGAATTATCAGGAGCAACATTAACGATGTTTACATTTCCCGATGCCAGGGTTTGCGTATAGGTTGTTAAAGCAGTAAGTGTAGTATTGGCGGGGTTGTAACAAAACAGGTTTACCGGTCCTGCAGCAGATCCAGTTCTGGCTACAAAGTAAAGCTTACCATTGATCACATTATAGCGAGTCGCTTCAAAAAGACGGTTACCCCCGTTTGTAATTTCTGTGTAAGTATTGGGAGTAGACCTGGAAATCACAATCGGGAAATTGAGATTGTTGCCAGATCCACCAAAAGAAGTGGTATAGATATTATTACCTATTACAGCCAACGCCCCGTTAGTATTATTACCAGTAGACCCTACTCCTGCATTACCTATAGAAGTAAACTGTGTTAAGTTTCCAGTAGTTTTTTCCCATCTAAAGATCTGGTTACTCACACTCACAGCATCAAATGAAGTTGCATAAACGTCACCGGTAACGGGTTCTTCGACAAAGGCAAGCGGATCATTAGGTGAGCTTGCATTATTCGGGTTCCATTGCACCTCGGTACCCGTCGTAAGGTCAAAGCGGGAAAAATAAAGGTTAGGGGTCGTACTGTTTTTGGAAGAAGCGACAAAAACATTGTCACCTATACGTACCGGAGCACGAAAGATTACACCGCCACTGATCTGGCTATGATCATTACTTCTTTGTGTAACCGTGTTATTGGTCGTGTTCAACTGGTACCATTCCTGGCGGTCTGTCGCCGGTTTGGCAAGAAAATAGATATTACTTCCATAGGTAAAGAAGTTTTGAGGATTCGCATCTCCGGCATTAGGGTTAATGTCGGTCAGGCGGGTTTGGGCACTAACAGGCAGTGCCGCCATAACAGCAGCAGCCCAAAAAAGGGATTTCATGTTCATACTTTTGTTAAATTTTGATTGTGTTCTTATTGAACGCGAAGGTATTATGTTTTTTTCTCTTAGTAAAGAGCAGCCTAAATATTTAATTTAAAACAATACAAAACTTTACAGCTATTTTTCGATAGCAATAGCACTAACCAGCAATCTTGTTCGACAGTAAATGAAACAAAAAGCCGGCTACTCAAATAGCCGGCCTTTACCCCTAAAACATCTAAGCCCTTTGCGTCTTTATTTCATTGCCGCAAACTGGAAAGATTGAATCAAACCCGCAACATCCGTCACGGAATCAACAATGTGCGTATGCGGGTATCGCTCCAGCACCTCTTTACCATTTGCCCCACTTAATACGCCTACCACCAATGCACAACCGGCGCGATGCCCTTCTTCCAGGTCTACCGGCGTATCCCCCACCTTGGCCACCTGCTGCACTTCACTAATCCCCGTCAACTCCATTGCCTTCAGGATCATATCCGGGTAAGGCCTGCCCTGCGCTACTTCATCACTCGTAACGCTCACATCCAGGAGTTCCTGCCAACCTAAACGCTCAATAATAATATCGGTAATATCCCGGCTAAAGCCGGTATCCAGGCCCACTTTAATCCCTTGCGCCTGCAAAGCCTTAAAAGTATCGGTTGCACCTTCAATCTCGCAAATACCAGGCTCATTGCGGTAAAAGTCGGTCATGATCTGTAAAAAAGAAGTATGGAGGCTATTAATATCGGCCTTCGCCATTACTTCCGGGTAAAAGCGCTCAAGCAGCATTTTGATCGCTACCGGCTTGGCAATACCCATCACTTCATTAGCCGCTGCCAGGGGAACCGTATACCCCTGCGTTGCCAGGGCACTACATAATGCCTTTGTTACAAAATCATCATCATATACCGTTGTGCCTGCCATATCAAAAATGGCCAGTTTAATCGTTTCGTTGTGCATATTAAAGGTTTAAAAAAACAAAATAAGTTTACAAATATAAAACAATATATTACTTATACTAAACTTTCGTTTAGTTTTTTACTTGTATCTACGTTACTTTGTCCTTTTGCTTTGCGCAGGAAATAAAAAGCAGAAGCGGCCTGGCTGAGCAACAAGAGTGTACCGATAAAAATGGTAGTCTGGTAGAAAAAATCCACATAGCTCATGTTGCTGTCATAGAAATTCTTGTAAAACAACACTCCTATACTGCCGCAATAACCGAAGAAGTCGGCGGCAACCCCTATAAAGCCTGCATTCCCCGGGTAGCGGAATACCGCCAGCATACGTTCAAAGAAGATAGTGTTAGCCGGAACATAAGCAATATATAAGCCGATACCTGTAGCACAGATCCATACCTGTGGCCCGATCATGCCCGCACCATAACAAAAGGTACTCAGCAGCATGATAATGGCACCTGCAAAACTGATCGCGTGGATCAGCATAAACGCGCGCAGGTTATCACGTATGCGTTGCATAAAGATCATCAGTAAAAGAATGATTAGCGAAACCGGGATCTCACTGATCGTGAAGATAGAGGCATTCCCTTCAAAACCAAGACCACGCCAGATTTCCGGGGCAAAATTATCCCGGAAGTCCCGGTAGCTGGTCATCAGGATATAGCTGACCATAAATATGGCTAAACCGGCAAAAAAGAAACGGAAGAATGCCAGCCGCTCTGGCTTGCTCATCGGTATGCGCACGGATTTTAAAGCAATATCTTCGGCCGTCTGCGGGGGTAGCTGCTCCAGCATCCACACGGCCAGTAAAAGGACAGGCATAAAACAAAGCCCGACCAGGAAAGGCATCCAGTTATCGGCTACGCCTAATGTATGGATAAAGTACTGGCCGATACTTTTTATAAAACCAGAAGAAACGATCTGTGTAATGGTAAGCCCCACAACCAGGATTTCCGTACTCCGGCGGCCTTCCAGGTAATTAAAAATAAGCCCGAAGATCATACCAATAGGCAAACCATTCAGAAAAAGCGCGAGTATATTAAATGGTGCGGGGACTATGGCGAATAAAGCTAGCGCCAGCACAGAAATAAGGATCAGCCCAATAATATAGCGGGGCCGTTGTTTTGGCGTATTCTCTGCCACAATCTTTATACCTATATATTTAGATAAGGTATAACCTATTGTTTGAGCACTTACCAGCCATATTTTATAGTCAACTCCCAGGAAAGCCTGACCATCATACGTCCCGGCCGCAAATGCCTTTCTTACCGCATACATCGCGGTATAGGTCAGGAAAGAAGCCAGCGTGGCAAAACAAATAAAGGAAAAAGCATTGGCTTTGGCGGCCAACCTGCGCTTGATATTCATTAAACTAAAGTTTAGTATTTGTATCTAAGCGCGAAAGTAGGCCTGCAATATTACCTTAATGCTAAATTAATGTTTAGTATTTGTTTACTTTTGGTTAAAGAAATAAACAATCAGCATAATACACTTATCCTCGCCGGTATTTTTAGGCAGGTGCGGCAAGCGCCCGTCGAAGAATAAAGAGTCCCCTTCGGATAAAGCATAAGTATCGCCATTGATCATATACTCGCAGGTACCTTGTATAATGTATTTATACTCGAAAGCATCGGTCACGACCTCTTCCCTTTTCGCATTTTTATTTAACTCCAGGATCACAAAGTCAACAGTAGAAGCAGCCAGGCTTTTCACGAAAATGCGTTTATACAAAAAACCTTTAGCATCCTCTTTAGTAAAGGATTCGTAATCTTTCTTATGTTGCACGATCACATTTGGCGTTTGCAGGTTAATACCACTAAAGAAATGACTTACTGCCATTTCCAGGGACTGGATAATACTGAACAAAACCGGCAATGAAGGAATACTCCGCCCGTTCTCGATCTGGGAGATCAGTCCTTTACTAACTCCCGACCGGTCGGCCAGTTGCTGTACAGTCAATCTCTTTTCATATCGGTATTCTTTAATCCTGCGGCTTACCTCCAGTAGAAATGCTCCTTCCATAATGTGTATCTATAAACCTCAAAGTTATCACCTCTTGCGCACTTAATCCAATTGATAATGTAAATAAATGTTTACCTTTTTAATTAACAATTTGGTAAACAAGAGTTAAGCATATGTAAACAAGTGTTGATTACTTTTGTACCATCAAATGATTAAATAGTGACGTTTATGAAAAAGATCATCTGCCTGTTTTCCTTAGCCACGTTGAGCGCTTTTGTTCCGGCAACAAGCCAGGCGCAGGATAGCAGGACACAAATGGCCAAAGAAGTAGAGACCAACTTATTACTGCATCGCTTCGGCATCGCCGGTAATCTTTACAAAGTGCAGAAATTTCAATTACCGGTAACTGTAAATGAAAAAGCAGAGGAAGTTTTTACTGCCTGCATCCTAAAATACAAAGCACTGTTTACCTCAATATCCGAAACAGAAAGACCCTTATTTTTTAAAGAAGACTTTTATACCGCCGTCATTCCCATCGTACAATATTTCAGGATACCGGAATATGCGCAAATGATGCTCCAACATCGCGATAGCCTGCATCCCAAACCTGAAATACCCGACCCTAAACACCACGAGCACGAAGATATACATCATCATAATTAATTTCCAGTACAACAATCATTCATAATGAAAAATATAGCTACATATATTGTTTGTAGTATTTTACCCGGAGCCGTGGCGGCACAAACCGCTACCATTAAGGGAACGGTGAAGGACCAGCAGGGCACATTACCCGGCATCACTATTTCTGTCGACAACAATAAATATTATACCGTCACCGAACTGGACGGCACATTTATACTTATCGGCGTTCCTACGGGACAATATACGCTTGAAGTATCCTCACTCGGTTATGAAAGTTACCTCAAACCCTTAGACCTGAGCGGGGACATCGACCTGGGCACTATCGAGTTGAAAGATGCGGACCATGTGCTGAATGGGGTAACGGTAACCGGAAGCTTAAGAGGTACGGAAGTCAAAGCCCTCAATATGATGAAGTCCTCAATGGTCTTTTCCAATATCGTGTCCTCTGAAGGGGTGGGCAAACTACCGGACCGCAACGTGGCAGAAGCCGTACAACGCCTGCCGGGCGTGGTGATGGAGTCCGACCAGGGCGAAGGACGTTTTATCTCTTTCCGCGGTACGCCGTCCGACTGGAGCTCGGCATTAGTGAATGGCGACCGGATGCCTGTAGCAGACGAGGAGTCTAAAACCCGGGCCATGAACTTCGACATCTTCCCATCAAGCATGGTGGATTATATAGTTGTTTCTAAAACCTTATCTCCCGACATGGAAGGAGATGCTATTGGCGGAAGTGCCAACTTCATGACCAAAAGTGCGCCTGCAAAAAAGACCATCCAGGCTTCACTGGGTACCGGCTATAATGCACAGGCGCAAAAGCCTATTTTCAATGGCGCCCTGTCTTACGGTAATCGCAGCAAAGATGGAAAGTTCGGCTATTTTGCCGGCGCTTCTTTATATAAACGTAATTGGGCTACCGATAACTACCAGGTATTTTACGGATCGAATATAGACCAATCGCTTTCCCGCCTCGAGCTCAGAGATTATGAAGGCCAGCGCAACACGATCGGCGCCAATGCCGCACTGGAGTATAAGTTCAGCGAGCGGGCTAAGCTCTACGCCAAAGGCGTATATGGCCGCATGACGGATGAAGAGTTCAACAGAAAGACCATGTACAACTGGAGCACGGGCTGGGGCCAGTCGATCCGCCTGCAGAACATTCACAACATCATGCAAACCAATTTCTGGGGTGCGGAGTTAGGAGGAGAACTGAAACCTTCCTCAAAATTATCGGCCAACTGGCGGATCGCCAGCTACAGCAACCATTTCCAATATGGTGCAGTACCCTTTTCCAATGGAGATGCGCGCAATGGATATCATGTAATAGAATTTGAAAAGTCCGTTAACTTTAAAGACTTTCTTTACCTGGATGAAAACGGCAAGGTAACGGACGAGCGTAATGCTTACGATCGCCTGAAATTACTCAATATAGACAGCCCGGAACCGGGATATGGCGACGATTACAGGAACATACAACCGGTATACGAAAATGTGCCGCTCATCAATCCTTCGGATACCTCTTTTGCCTTTACACGCGCTTATTCTGAAACGAATGAAACCTGGGAGAAAGATCCGATTGTTGCGCAGCTTGACTTGCAGTATACCCCAAGCAATAAGCTAAAAATAAAATTCGGCGGTAAAATGCGGATGAAAGAAGGGCGTCGTAATGTAGGCCTGGAGCTATGGGAACGTAATAAAGACCTTAGCCCTTCAATTCTCTACAACAAATTTAACCCCGGACCGATCAATGAACGCGGTGGTTTCCTGGCAGAGTTGGGCAGTCCTTATCAAGGCAAAATGTTTCCTTTCCTAAATGGTAAGCAAATTGACAATTTTGTGAATAGCCAGGGAGACACACTGCGTCATATTCCTTTTGGTACCGGTACGCCTTACTTCCAGCAGATGGTGGGCTCCAGCTACAAGTATAAAGAAAACGTGTATGCCGGCTATGCAATGGCAGAATGGAATGTAAGCCCGAAATTGACTTTAGTGCCGGGTGTTAGAATCGAGTACACTAGTCCTACAGTAACCGCAGACAGCATCATGACCGTTGACCCGGCTCTGGGAACGGTAGCGCTTACTCCGGTACGTTCCGGTAAAGATTACTGGTCCGTACTTCCTATGCTGAATGCCAAGTATACGCTAACCGACAAACAAAACCTGCGCCTGGCCATCACCCGCTCTTTCCGCAGACCCAACTTCAACGAGATCAAGCCCGGGGCTGCAGCCATCAATTATTCCAACAATGACCTGGTCTATGGCAACCCCGAGTTGAAACCTACTTACTCCTGGAATTATGACCTGGCTTACGAACGCTATATGAGCGCTTCAAGCATGTTTAGTATAGCCGGTTTCTACAAACAGGTAAAAGATCATATCTATACGGCATTTGAGAGCAGCAGTGCAGATAACAATGGAGTATCTAACGAATTCCAGATACCAGGCGGTGTAATAGCGAAGAAATTCCAGAATGCACCTCAAGCATTTGCTGCCGGCATTGAAGCCTCTTTAATGAGCAAAATGTACTTCCTACCAGGCATCTGGAAAAACCTGGGACTGAATATCAACTATTCTTATACTTACTCGCAAATGCGCATTGACGCCCGTGACCAGGTGCAGGCTTTACCCCGCCAATCGCCTAATGTATTAAATGTAGCCTTGTTCTTCGAAAATCCACATATCACTACCCGTATCGGTTTAAATTATCGCGACCCTTACTTATACGAGCTGAACCTCTATGCAGTAAAAGATCCGGCTTCCGACAAAATGCTGATCCTGCACCAGGACAATGATTATGACGTGTATGTAGGCCGCAGCCTGACCCTGGACTTTTCATTCGCCTACACCTTCAAAGAAAAATTCTCCGTATTTACAGAACTCAACAACCTGACCAACACTCCCTATACCATGTATCGTGGACAAAAAGAACGCCCGTTAAAAACAGAATATTACGCGATGCGGGGACTGGTCGGCTTACGCTATAATTTTTAAAAAAATTTCATCCTTATTTAAATCAAACACATTCACAAAGTATACAAATCATCTCTGCAATGAAAACGATTACTAAATTATTGACCGGCGCTTTATTGATCGGTTCTACGTTAAGCCTTTCTGCGCAAACAGGAACGGTAAAAAAACCTAAAGTACTATTTATCGGTATTGACGGGGTAAGATCGGATGCTTTACAGCAGGCCAACACTCCTAATATTGATACTTTGATGGCACATGGTCTTTACACTTTTGACTCCTGGCATTGTGGGGCTACTTCCAGCGGCGCTTCCTGGTCGACTATGATGACGGGCGTTTGGGAAGCCAAGCACCAGGTCACCAACAACAGCTACACGAACCCGAACTACGCGAACTACCCATATTTTCCAAAGCGTGCGAAAGAATGCCTGCCTAACCTGAAAGCGGTACAGATCATAACCTGGGACCCGATGAATGATCCTACCAACAGCAATAACAGTGCGGGTTTCGTGTTCAACAGTGGCTTCAACCAATCTATCGATGCAGGTACACATGGACAGGGAGCCGTTACGGCCGCCGCAAAGATCCAGCTCAATGATCCTAACCTGGACATCCTGTTCATCCACTATGATGAAACCGATGCGGCTGGCCACTCCTCCGGCTTCAACCCGAACAATGCCCAGTATATGAATGCCATTCAAACGGTAGACCAGGAAGTGGGTGAAGTATTGGCGAAATTGTACCAGCGTCCTACTTATGCACAGGAAGACTGGCTGATCTTACTGACAACCGACCATGGTGGTATCGGTACCACGCACGGCGGCCAATCTAACACGGAGCGCCACATCTGGTGGGTCGCTTCAGGACCAAGTGTACCCCACCTGGAGATCACGGGATCAGATCCGGGTAGCTATTATATGCCCGGCAACCCTGTAGATACAACATTATTAAATAATACACCGGTACTAACCGATATCGCTGTTACTGCTCTGGCCCACATCTTAAAAGGATCCGGTTGCGAAAACCCGGAAACGAACCCGGCATGGGGCCTGGATGGCAAATCGTGGCTATTGAATGACACTACGGATACCACAGAGCCGGAAACACCTACTTATGTAGAAGACGTAAACAATGCGGCTATCGAGTTTGGCATTTTCCCGAACCCTAATAATGGCACCTTCAAAGTAGCCTTTAAAGACATTAGCGGTAATATCGAGATCCGTATCCAGAACATCAATGGTAGTATAGTACAAAGCAAAAGCACTCAGGGTGCCAACGGCTTAACAGTAGTACCATTTGACCTGACGACTTTACCAAAAGGCATTTATTATATGCAGGTAACCAATAATGGCAAACAAACAGTAAGAAAAATCGTATTACAATAACAATCCACAGCGGATGTCTCCCGGCATCCGCTTTTCTTTAGCTCATTTCATTTTTTCAAACAAACATAATGAACACAAAATTACTGTTACGGTTACTGACCCTGCTGTTGCTGAGCACCGGCCTGGGAAAAAGTTTCTCTTCGCACGGGCAAGGGGCGGCCAACGCGCTTGGTTTTAACGCGAACAGCCATGTTACTATGGGTGATTCCTTATCCCGTGCATTAGCACAGTCGGACTTTACCATAGAGATGTGGATCAAAGTAAGAAGCAATAGCTCCGACCCGGTATTCCTGGGCAATAAAAACTGGGATAACGGGGCCAATACCGGTATCGTTTGGTGCCGCTATGCTGCCAATACCTTTCGCTTTAACTTCCGTGCTGCGGGCCGTACCCGCAAAGATGTGAACCTTACGCTTAATTATGCAAAGTGGAATCACATCGCCGTCACGGTAAAACGCAATGGAAACATTACAACTTATGTAAATGGCGTGCAAAATGGCACACCGGTAAGTATTGCAGCGGATTCCGGCTACTCTATTTATGCGGGATTACCGTTCCGTCTGGGTGCAGATGGTAATGCCGCCTACCCGATTGATGGCGATATGGATGAGGTCCGTATCTGGAATACAGTACGCGCTATTGCGGATATCCGTACTGACATGTGCCGTAAACTGGCCGGTACCGAAAGCGGACTGATGGCATATTACCGAATGGATGAAACCAGCGGCACAACAGTAACCAATGCTGCTGCTACCAGTACGGGTTTCTTTAACGGCACTTTTGTCAATACACCATCAAGGATCGCGAGTGGCGCTTCTATCGGCGATGAGTCGGTACAATTATATGCGGCGTCTTATAACGGGCAAACATTAAGTCTGAACTCAAATGCTAATGGAAACGTTCAGTTGAGCAATATCAACAATAACAGCACGGGCATTCACTTGTTCAAAGTAAATGCAGCCCCTAATACGACTAGCGGCATCAGCAATCCCGGCACCAACAATGTATATTATGGCGTATTCCCGGTAACAGATACGACCAGCTACAACCTGGTTTATAATTACACCAACTTCCCGGCTGCCAATACCTTTGAAGGGGGCATCGACCTGTTCAAACGCTACAGTATGGATTCTGTATGGGGACTTTGGGCGGCTACAAAAGATGTGACGAATAATACCCTGAGCAAAAATGCCGTAAGCGGCAGGCAGGAAATAATCATCGGTAGCTTTGTACCTTCCCTGGTCTGTACCGCTCCTTCTGCATTAAATGCGCAAAATATCACAACCAGCTCTACACAATTAAGCTGGACCACGGGTGGCTCCAACGCCTGGAACCTGGCGTACGGACAAGGCACCTTTACACCCGGCAGCGGCGGTACTACAGTCAATAACCTGAATGTGGCCAACCATACTTTAAATAACCTGCAAAGCAATACTGCCTATACCTTTTACGTAAGTGATACCTGTGCTTCCATTAACAGTGCGAGTGCATGGGCAGGACCGTACTCTTTTACGACAGCAACGGACTACAGCAACTACGGCAGCGGTTATGCAATGAACTTCCAAGGGACTTCAGCCAACGAGCATGTGAACCTGGGTGATTCTATTTCCGGCGCCATGGCATTCAAAAGTTACACTTTAGAAACCTGGATCAGATTCAATAATCCTTCCAGTGACCCTTCTTTTATCGGTAACAAAAACTGGGCAAGTGGTCAGAACACCGGCATTCTTTGGTGCTGGAACGGCGGTGGTAACCTGCGGTTCAACTTTAAACCTGCAGGTGGTACCCGCAGAGATTATGATATCAATGTACCGGATCCTGCTGAATGGAACCATATTGCAATGGTTGTAGACCGTAATGGCTTCCTGACGGCTTACCTGAATGGGGTACAAGCTGGGACACCGATCAATATCTCGGCAGACTCAGGCCTCAGCCTGGATGGCACATTGCCCATGCGTATAGGACAAGATGGTACCGGCGTATACGGACCAAAATTCAGAGGTGCCATGGATGAATTACGGGTATGGAATAAAGTAATGACTGCTGAAGAAATCCGCGCGCAAATGTGCCATAAGATTAACCCTGCAGATACTAACCTGATGGCCTATTACCGTATGGATGAGCCTGCCGGAAATATCCTGACGAACCTGGCCGCAACCGGTGCGGTGTTTAACGGCACTTTACTGAATATGCCACAACGTATCATCAGCGGTGCTGCCATCGGAGATACCAGTGTACAGGCATATCCTACATCCTGGAATGGCACTAACCTTAGCTTAAATAGCAATGGTATGGGTCAAATCACTATTGACTCTGTAGAAGCGCTCACAAAAGGGGTACACATTTACCGCGTGAATAGTGTACCTAACAACACAAATGGTATCGCACAAACAGGCACGACCAATCAATACTTCGGTGTTTATACGCCAGGCAATAAAATGGCCCAATACAAAACTGTTTACAACTACAGCAACTATCCGAATGCAGTAGCCAATAACGCGCATCTGCACCTATACAACAGGAAAGCCAATGATGACACGCTTTGGACACAGAACAGCGCGACGAACAATGTAGCGGCACAGCAATTACTGGTAACACAACCTTCAGGAGTGAAACAATTTATCCTGGCTGATTTCTCTACCCCGGCTTGTCCTGCTCCGCAAAACATCACGGCAGGGAATATTGATACCGGCGCAGCTACTATCAGCTGGACTTCTACCGCGGGTACCCACCTGGTTGAATTCGGCAATACCAATTTCACATTAGGCAATGGTACACAAGTAAGCAGCACAACCACTTCTGTTTTGTTATCGAACCTGAACGCTTCTCAAGTATACAAGTTTTATGTAAAAGATTCTTGTAGTGCGACTACAGCGAGCGCATGGGTAGGGCCATTCTACTTCACCACATTGAACCCATGTCCGCAGCCCTTCAACATCCATGCAGATAGTATTACCGCGACCACTATGCTGGTAAAATGGGAAGATAATGGCATCGTAACGCAAGACTACATTGTAAGCTGGGGCACACAAGGCTTTGGTAACCCCGCATTCGGCATCCAGACCAATGTAACGGATAAGCGTTATGAGCTGACTGCTGCGACACCCAACACGACCTATGATTTTTATGTAAGAGCCAACTGTAACTCCAGTGTCAGCAATAGCGGCTGGGTAGGACCATTCTCTTTCACGACTTTACCTTGTACCCCGGCACAAAATGTAATGGTAAGCGATATCACTACCAACGGTGCGCAAGCGAACTGGGACAGCACTGCCTTATTCTGGAACCTGAGTTATGGCCCATCAGGCTTCGACCCTGCAAACGGTACAATAGCATCCAACCTGAGCAATCCGCAATATACTTTCACCGGCCTTAGCAATAATACCGCTTACGAGTTCTACATCCAGGATAGCTGTGCCTTAGGCCTAAATCCATGGCAAGGACCATTTACTTTCAACACGGCAAGTCCAAGCAGTATTAAAACACCGGCCAACAGTATATTCCAGCTTTACCCTAACCCGGCTAAAAGCACAGTGACCATAACACTGAATAATCAGAAAACAGCCAAACTGAATGTATACAACCAAATCGGCAGCTTAATCTTACAACAGGATTTAAATACAAAAATAACGAACCTGGATGTACTGGCTTTGCCATCGGGCGTATACCTGTTCACGATCAGTGAAGGAGGCAAGTCTGCTACACAAAAAATAGTTATTCAACATTAATTGATATAAAAAGATGGTGTCTGGAAAACTAAAATTCTTGTCACATTGAGCCTGTCGAAATGCGGCAAGAATTGAGTCTCAAATTCGTCTATCCTTCGATAAACTCAGGATGACAAATTGGATTACTTTTTAGACACCTTCTTTCACCAGAAGTAAATAAGCAACATGACACAAACGTTTGATATCATTATTATCGGGGCAGGCGCACTCGGCGTTTTCCATGCCTATCATGCGCTGAAAGCCGGAAAGCAAGTCCTGTTACTGGAAAAAGACAAAAGAGCCCAGGAAGCTACGGTAAGAAATTTCGGACAGGTAGTACCTTCCGGATTGATCCCGGGCAGCGAATGGCACGAATACGGGCGCATCGCGACCGCCTTATACAAAGAGTTACAGGAAGAATATAATATCGGCATCCGGAACAATGGCTCCTGCTATATAGCTAACACAGCTACTGAAATGACGGTACTGGAGGAGTTACAAGCTAAGTTCAAAACGGTAGACTACACTTCCGAATTATGGACGAAAGAACAATTACTGGAAAAATATCCTATGGTGCAAACAGGTTATGCAACCGGGGCTTTATACTTCCCCCAGGAAGTATCGGCTGAGCCGGAAATCCTTATTCACCGGGTCCTGGAATTACTCGGTCTTAAATTCCCGCAACAATTCAGCCACCGCAATAACTGTCCGGTAGTAGACGTGGTAACAACAGGCTCAGAACAGGTAAATGTAAGCACGGCAGATAAAAAAAACTACCTGGCACAACATTGTATCATCTGTTCCGGAAGAGAGTTTAAATTATTGTTTCCGGAAGTATTTACGAATAGCGGCCTGATCGTATCCAAACTGAACATGATGGCCACCTACCCGCAGCAACATACCGTATTACCCGGCAATATCCTTACCGGTCTTACCATAAGGCGCTATGAAAGCTTTACGGCATGCGACAGTTATGATCAGCTGGATAAAGCCGAAGTGCCACAGGACTGCATCGACTATGGGATCCATATTTTATTTAAACAAAGAGTGGACGGCAGTGTGATCGTCGGCGACTCACACTTATATGCACCCATTGCAGACCAGGATGACCTGAGCGTCTTCTACAATGACATGCACATTAACGAGGTGATGCTACGCGAAGCAAAAAAAATCATGCAGCTGGACAACTGGAACATTGCACAAAACTGGGCTGGATTTTATGCGCAACATGAGGATGAAATATTCTGTCATAGTATCGAAAGCCGCATTCATATTATTACCGGCATTGGAGGCAAAGGCATGACGACCTCGGCAGGCTTTGCACAACAGAGTATTCAAAAAATAATGGGGCTATAAAAAATCTGGCAGCTTGCGCTTCAAGATGCGGGCTTCCTTTTTCATAACCGGTAATATTTTAAAAGCCGGGTTTTCTTCAATATCAAAGCTGGTGAAACAGGCCTCGTGCCTGTTTCACCTTTTTTATTCAACTACAAACGCAGTACTAAAAAAATCTTTCTGCGACGATACCATAGGTGAAAATAACATTCTCCTTATTCGTCCGCGATACTTTATTATACGACAAAGTAGTATTCAGGTTGACCCACTTCCAGACCTTAACCTGGATACTGGCATTGCTGGTAATGATATAATCATTGCGGTAGCTCAATGAAGGTTGATAGAAAACGACTCCCGATGCTTTGACAATATCTTTGTAGGTATAATTCAATCGCACTCTTAAAGAATTCCGGAACGTCCGGTACACCAATTCCTCTGTATCCGCAGTCTTCACATTACTCAGTTCATATAAAATACCGTTGCTGATACTAAAGTTAAAATTTTTCTTTTCCAGGAAACGATAAGCCACCCCAAGCCCGGATTGAAACTGGTGATTGATCGCCAGGGACAAGCTGGAAGTAAAATTGAATAAACCCCAATAATAAAATGGCGGGTGGTTGCTGAAGAGATTAAAATCAGTTAAGGCATTCCAGTCATTGTTACTCACCTTCTGCGGGTTCTTACCATACAACCAGGAGCCGGAACTATTAAAATGAAAGCGGTCAAATTTAGTGCCAAAACGCAGGCTGTTATTATAGATCATGGTAAGCCCGTCGTTGGTCTGGTTAAAATTACCGGTAGCCGTAGCCGCAGCCATATAATGCGTGCTGTCATTAAACTGGGCCTGCAGTTGAGTAGCCAATAAGAGGCCTGTCACAACCAATGAAATAAATCTGTAGCGCATACTTTAATCCTTTGCGAATGGCAAATATAACCAAAGTCTAGCGGACCGGAATGTGCAGCTGCTGTAGCGCAGTTTTATAGTAATTGCTGACTGCTGCACCTGAGCCTATGCGCTGATGAAAGTCCAGCAAAGATTGCAAATGCTTTTGTGGCGTAACATTACGGCTATAACAGATCTTGGCCAGGCATTCCCAACACAGCCATTCAGGCTGGCCATCGCTTTCCGGCAAAGAATTACTGCCGTTCATATTGCATTCATTTTTGACACAATGAGTGATGCTAAACATATGCCCGGTTTCATGACTGGCAATTTTTAAAGCTCGCAGCAATCCAATCCGGTACGCATCCTCCCCTTCCTTATTTAAGCCCAGCCTTGCCAGGCTCCAGATCCCAAGGCCGGCATGTAGCTTCGCCTGGCCGAACACAAAATTCCAGGCATCATCCGGGTAGAGATCGGTTGCGGTGAAGGCGATCAGGGCAAATGCATCTGAACGTTTATATTTTGGAAGGAGACTATCGAGTATATAGATGGATTTCCATTGCTCCTGCCCCTGGTTCATCCGCTTATATTGCCGGGGTATCTTTTGCGCATTGATACCTGGAATTGTATCTGTATCAATTTGAAAATAGGCGCTTAAATAAACACGCGCCTCCTCAAACACCTGCTGCGAGCGGCTATCAAAAGCACCGATCTTAACCAGGTAAAGTTTTTTTCTTACGGAGTCTGCTTTGAGCGGTGCCGATGCGATATAAGCCTTCAGGGACTGGTGCATTTCTTCCGGTTTGTTATACAGCCATTCCCCTGCTTTTGCGGGGCTTTTCTTTTGGGTTAACTCATGCAGCCGGTAACAATCCGCCAGGTTCTGCGGATATTCAGGCTCACGGGCACCTTTACAAGCCCAGAAGCTAAACACAAACAAAATAAGGGGCAGCAGTTTGTACATACCATTTTTTAAAATGATGACGCTACACCTGGTCAGTTCCACAAAATATTTTAGATTTTACCGGGAACAAAAGCCACTTGCCTGAAGTAGGCAAGATCTGCAGCCGTTTTCTTACGGGTAAGTAATGTTTTAAGCCTGGCCAGGCCACCAGATATAGGGGATAAAATAAAGATGGCAACGAATAAAGTTATTTTAAACTTCTTCAGCATTTTCTTTCTTGCAGGATCGCCGGCTTTACCGTACTTAAGGGTATTGGCCGCCCATTTTGGAAATTGCTTGGCGCCATTCCCTTCCATCACGATCAGGTTGGGCCTTAAAGGAATGGCACCCTGCGCTAACAATTGCAGTTGAAGGGTAGCTAATTGCCCTTGCTCCAAAGCATGCAGTATTGTCGGCCCGAAACGACTGGTATCCTTTATATCGCCGGTAGAAACGCCGGCTTCCGGGTATTTATCGGAAGCTTCTTTTTGCCCGTGGATCATCCAACGTACAATAGACATTGTTGAAGCCAGGTTGGGATGTTTATCGTCCAGGGCTATATTGCCCACTAAGCTTGCATTCAGTTCGAGCAATCTTGCTTTCACCTTTTCCTGTGCCCGTAACCACATATTCCTGCAGGCGATTACGGTAACGACCGGTTTCCCTTTCAATACCTGCGCATAGTCACTTTGTAAAAAACTATTAAAAGGAATAGAAGGCGAAAGAAACCAGGGCTGATAGCCCAGTATGACCAGGTCATATTGTTTATCCGCAGGGATATCCATCGGCTTTATTGCTTGCGGAATACCTAACACAGACTCCGGCATTGCATCAAAAAAAGTATCATAGTCTTTCCAGGGAAAAGGAAAAGGCTTTTCCAGTTCAATTTTGACGAAATCAAAGTGAGCCTGTTCTCTGATCTCTGCTGACAGGGAGCTCAAAACATCGAACATTTGCCCGGTCTGGCTACTGTAAATAACTAAGATATTTTTCATCATATTCCCCGGGCTTATACAACGGTTAATTCCAGGTAAGCATAGGCGAAGCGCGCGCTTTCCGGTATCATCATAAATATTTTCTCTCCTTTTTGCAACTTACCGGAGTATAGCAACTCCTCCATCATTAACAAAGGTGATGCAGAGCCTACATTACCTACTTTATGCAGGTTGGTAAACCAGATATCCAGGGGAATTGAAATATCTCTTGCCACAAGCCCTTTATGGATCTCATTCCTGAAAAATTCGGAAGAGAGATGCGGTAAGAAGTATTTATATTTAGCCGTATCCAGTTTTCGTTTTTTAATGATCTCTTCCAGGAAATCAATCCCTTTGGTCACAATAAATTCCCCTAACAAACGGGTATCCTGTTTTACGGCAAAAATACTTTTGGTCAGCCACTCTTTTTCGCTAACATCTTTCCAGCTGATCACGTTTCCCGCTTCATCTTTAAAGCACCCGGCATACATGCAGGTGTCCAGTTCATTACTGTAGGAAGTCATATCGATCCAGTCGATGCGTAAAGACAAGGCACCTTCATTAGGCTTATGGGAAAGATAGGCTGCTGCTGCCCCGTCGGAAAGCATATAGCGTAAAAAATCTTTCTCAAAAGCAATGTAGCCGTTACTATTAAGCGCCTCTACATTTTCCAGTTCTCCATCAAATTTTGAAGCATCCATCATGGCCGACAACTTTTCGGAGCCGGTAGAAACCGCGGTATCAGCGTCCCCGGAACGGATAGCGAGATAAGCATATTTCAAGCCTTGCACTGAAGTGCAGCAGGCTCCTGAAAAACTATAGGCCTCTGTATCTTTAGTGTTTAATAGTCCTAAAGTCATGGAGGCATGCGATGGCAGGTACTGGTCCGGGAAGGAGGTACCGCAGGTAAGTACATCCATTTCAGGATGCCCTTCCGGGAATAGTAAATTGATGGCTTCGGCCGCCAGTTCCGCATTGGAATGGGTAGATTTACCCTCTTTAAATGCGTAGTAGCGGGTCTTTATCCCATTGTTTCGTAAAACAATATTTTTGGCTTTGGAAGGCTTATTATTGATCATGCCCAATACTGCTTCAATCTCGTCGTTCGGCACAGGATCATTGGGCAAAAATTTAGATAATCTATTTATATATACGTCGCGCATGTACATAAGGGAAACAGCTGAATAGTAGTACTCTTCAGCAATTGTAATCAAATATCATGCGAAAATAGCATTTCTGCCGCACATACGATTTAAAGTTTTCTAAGGCATGTTTTATTTAAAATAAATTTGGTCAAAAAAAACCCCGAAAAATTTGTTAAAGAAAAATACTTTTGTAATTTGGCAGAAATTTCGAATTTATTATATCAAAGATAATTATGAAAAGAAGTATTGTACTACTATCTGCAATAGCAGGTATGTTTATCGGAAGTTCGGCTTTTGCTCAACGTAATCCTGAATTGATCGCAGTGTACCGTTGGTACAATCCAAAAGATAAAACGTTTGTAACTGTAGCGGAGAACCAATACCAAGAAGGTCAATTACTTAACTGGAAATTTAAAGATAAAACCTTATTATTCTATGCGTTCCGTGATCCGGGCGTTAACAGGGTAGCTGTTTATTCCTGGGAAAATCCGGTAACTAAAGACCAGATCTCTGTCGCAGAAGATGAATATACAGATGATCAAATGATCAAAATGGGTTACGAGAACAAAACATTCCAGTTCTATGTATCCAGTGTAAGAATGCCTAACCGTGTTGAGGTTTACCGTTGGTACATCCCTAAAACAAAAGACTGGGTTACTATGCCGGAAGAAGGCAATACGGATACTTATTACAAAAAAGGATATAAAAGAAAATCTTTCCAATATTACGGTGTACGCAGAACTGCTGACGAGGCCCTGTATAACGGAGAACTATAAGATTTCAATGTAATAAAATCGAAAAAGCATAATTCTTTAGAGTTATGCTTTTTTAGCATTTAGCAATTTTTAGTGTAAATTTGCAGGTAGAAATAATAAAATAACAGATACATGGCTTTAGAAGTAAGTGGGAAACTCATAGAGATACAACCTACACAACAAATCAAGGAAAACTTTTCTAAAAGAGAGTTCGTAATAGAAATTACGCAGCAAACCAATACTGGTATGACGTTTACCAACTATGCTTCTTTCCAGTTGGTAAATAATGCCTGTAGCCTGATGGACCGTTTCCAGGTAGGACAGGACGTACGTGTAAGCTTTGACATCAGAGGTAACAGATGGGAGAAAGACGGGCAGGTACGCTACATCACTAACCTGAACGCATGGAGAGTAGATCCGGCAGGAATGGCACAACAAGCACCGCCACAGCAAGGTTACAACCAGGGGCAACAATATCCGCAACAGCAACAGTTCAACCAGGCGCCACAACAACCGGGCACACCGAGCTTTGATCCGGGCGGAGCAGATGATTTACCATTCTAATCATAATAAACGCATCAATAAAAACGGGATGTTTTCTTTCGAAAACATCCCGTTTTTATGCTATAAATGTTAGGAACAAAGCTTATTGCTTTTTCAGCTCGTCCCTGATTTCCATCAACAGTTGCTCTGTAGCAGTAGGTGCTGGTGGAGCAGCAGGGGTAGTAGCCTCTTCTTTCTTCTTCAGTCTGTTTATTCCTTTAATCACCAGGAATAAAGTCATGGCTACGATAATAAAAGAAATGACCTGAGACAGGAAATTTCCGTATTTAATTGCCGTACCCGGAACGGTTAGTTGTGCCAGGTCGGAAAGGTTAGCCGCTTTAAGGGCAGGGGTAAGGATAGCCGGAGTGATCACATCATCCACCAAAGATTTGATGATCGCATTGAATGCGCCACCGATAACTACACCCACAGCGAGGTCCATTACATTTCCTTTAATGGCAAATTCCTTAAACTCTTTAATAAATCCCATACTTTTTTGTTTTGTCTTTAAGTGAAATAAATAGCTTAATCGGGCCTAAAATACTACAGATTTGGTAAAAAATGAACTTTTTAACCTGTTATTACCTCTATAATTCCAAAGCCAGGAACTTCCCGGTATGACTCTCTTTAGCCTTAGCCACCTGTTCCGGTGTACCTTTCACGACTACTTTACCACCACCGGTACCGCCTTCAGGGCCCATATCAATGATATAGTCAGCCACCTTCACGATATCCAGGTTATGCTCAATCACTACGACACTATTGCCCCGGTCTACCAGTTTATTCAATACTGCTAACAGGTGTTTTATATCTTCAAAATGCAGGCCTGTTGAAGGTTCATCCAGTATATAGATCGTCTTCCCGGTATCTTTTTTAGATAACTCCGTTGACAGTTTTACCCGCTGCGCTTCTCCCCCGCTGAGGGTCACCGCAGACTGTCCTAAAGTGATGTAGCCCAGGCCCACATCCTGCAGCGTTTTGATCTTACGATGCAAAGAAGGGACATTAATGAAAAACTCTACGGCATCCGCTACGGTCATCTCCAGTACATCATAGATAGATTTCCCCTTGTAACGGATCTCCAGGGTTTCCCGGTTATATCTTTTACCCTGGCATTTTTCACAAGGCACGTATACGTCCGGCAGGAAGTTCATTTCAATCACGCGCATACCCCCACCCTGGCATTCCTCACAGCGGCCGCCTTTTACATTAAAGCTAAATCTACCGGCATTGTAGCCCCTGATCTTAGCTTCCGGTACCATAGCAAACAGCTGGCGGATATCGTTAAAGAAACCGCAATAGGTTGCCGGGTTGCTCCTCGGGGTTCTCCCGATAGGGCTCTGATCGATCTCAATTACTTTATCGATATGCTCCAGCCCTTCAACCGATTTGTAAGGCATTGCGGTCATTTTGCTTTGCGGATAACAATGCCGCGAAAGAATGGGGTATAGCGTTTCATTGATCAGGGTGGATTTACCGGAACCGGAAACACCGGTTACACAGGTAAACGTACCCAAAGGAATAGCAATGCTCACATTATGCAGGTTATTCCCGCTGGCTCCTTTCAAAGTTAGCTGGTTGCCATTGCCTTTCCTCCGTTCTTTGGGAATTGCTATTTCCAGTTGTTTATTTAAATATTTTGCAGTGATACTACCCGAATTCAGGATCTGCTTAGGTGTGCCCTGGGAAACGATACGCCCGCCATGTACCCCTGCTGCAGGGCCTATATCGAGCACATAATCCGCTGCCATCATGATATCTTTATCATGCTCTACCACCAGTACCGAGTTACCCCCATCCCTCAGATTCTCCAGGGCCTGTATCAATTGCTGGTTATCCCGCTGGTGCAGCCCGATAGAGGGCTCATCCAGGATATAAGTAATCCCCATCAGCTTGGAGCCGATCTGCGTCGCCAGGCGGATACGCTGGGACTCACCTCCACTCAATGTTTTCGTGGGCCGGTTGAGCATCAGGTAGTGTAACCCTACTTCCAACAAGAAGCCTAAACGATCCCGGATCTCTTTAAGGATATCTTTGGCAATGGTCTGCTCTTTCTTGCTCAGTTTTTTCTCTACCCCATCAAACCATTCCAGCAACCCGTTCAGCGGCATTTCGGCCAGTTCGGATATATTACGCTCATTGACTTTATAGGCCAGGCTTTCCGGCTTCAGTTTTGCCCCATTACACGCAGGGCATGCAGATAGTTGCATAAATTGCTCTGCCCAGTCCCGGATATGATCGGAAGGCGATTCGTGGAACCAGCGCAGCATCATATTGAGCACCCCTTCATAAGTACTGCCCTCCAGGTAGCTATAGTTACTCCCCTCCTCCTGTTTATAAGTGATCTCGCCTTCTTTATTGGCGTACAGCATCAGGTTGAGCTGTTCTATACTCAGGTCCGATAATGGCTTATGTACATCTACTTTATTGGCCTTGGCAAACTTTGCCGCAATCTTATAGCTCTGGGCCTCTCTGGCTTCCCCTAAGGGCACAATACCGCCACCGGCTATACTTTTACTCCTGTCGGGCGTGATCGTACTGGTATCTATGGTATGTACAATCCCCAGGCCTTTACATTGCGGGCAGGCACCATAAGGAGAGTTAAAGGAAAAAGTATTGGGAGATGGATCCTCATAAGAAATTCCGTTTTCAATATCCATCAGGTGTTTACTATACTGTTGCAGTTCCCCGGTATCATGTTGCTCTACAAATAAAAGCCCTTTACCCAAATGTAATGCTTTCTGCAGGCTTTGGCTTAATCTGACCCGGCTTTCCTCGTTCACTTGCAGGCGGTCTACCACCAGCTCTATATCATGTATTTTGTACCGGTCCAGCTGCATTTTAGGCCTCAATTCCTCTATCTTCCCATCCACACGCACCTTTACGTAGCCTTGTTTTTGCAATTGCTCAAACAGTTCGCGGTAATGTCCTTTCCGACCACGGATCACAGGAGCCAGTAGGGCAATTTTTTCTCCTCTTAATGTCTGGTAAATATGCTCCAGGATCTCCTCTTCCGAGAAGCGCGTCATAGGCTTACCGCTGACAAAAGAATACGCACGCCCAATGCGGGCATAAAGCAGGCGCATAAAATCATAAACCTCGGTTACCGTACCCACAGTAGAGCGCGGATTGCGGTTGGTCGTTTTCTGTTCGATAGAGATCACCGGAGAAAGCCCGCTGATCTTATCCACGTCCGGCCTTTCCAGGTCGCCCATAAACTGGCGGGCATAGGCCGAGAAGCTCTCCATATAGCGCCTTTGGCCTTCGGCAAAAATAGTATCAAAAGCCAGGGAAGACTTTCCGCTACCACTCAGCCCCGTAATAACTACTAATTTATTTTTAGGAATGGATACATCAATATTCTTTAAATTATGTACCCGTGCACCTAATATTTCGATTTGATCAGACATTTTTTAGAGGATTACCACAAAGGTAATTGTTCAATCTGAAAGAAAAACCATAATACTTTCTTACCGTTTCCAGGCACTTGCAGGCCTACATTTCAAAGCTGTAATGGAACATGCGCAGGCGGATAAGCGTACCGATACCCGTAAGGCTGTGTATGCTGAATCGTGCTTTAATAGCTTTGGCCCTGTTTTCCATATTTTTGAGCCCATTACCCTTTGTGATCTCATCCGAATCAAAACCGTGCCCGTTATCTTCCAGTTCCAGCACTATGCTATTATCAATATCTTCATAAAAACGTAAGGTCAGGCGGTCAGCCCCTGAATATTTCATCGCATTATTGATGGCCTCTTTAAAGATCAGGATCAGGTTACGGCCATAGTCCATCGGCATTTGTATATCCTCCCTGATCGGCGGGTCTTCCAATATCTGGAGTTGTATACCGGTCTCATTCAATAATGAGATTGCATTTTGCTGAATACGCAGTAAGGCCTCTTTCAGGAAATTACTTTCTTTCTGTAGTGCCCAGATAATGTCTTTAGACCCATGGTAGAGCGAAGTGGTATTTTGCCGGATCTGTTGCAGGTAAGCCTGCAGGTCTTCCCGGCCTTCCGCTTTGCGCTCGGCCATCATCGTAAGCAGGTTGATCCGGGTAATTTTATTGCCGATCTCATCGTGAAAATCTTCAGCGGTCCTCTGTCTTACCTTATTCTGTTCCTCTTCCCTCAATTTAAGCTCCCGCTGTCTTTGCTCCTCCTTACGCCGGCTGTAACGATAAATGATATAGCCTATCCCGGAAGCAATGATTACAAAGGAAAGCACCTTAAACCATATTGTCTGATAAAACATGGCTTTAATTGTAAAGGAATATTTATACGCGTTTTCATGCCACAGTCCATTCTCATCAGAAGCATAAACGATAAAGGTATATTTACCGGGAGCCAGCTGGTTGTAGGTCACTGTATTTTGCCGGGTCTCTATCAGCTCTTTATCGGCACCCAGCAATTGGTAGCGAAACATTATTTTTTCCGGGGCAGAAAGACATACAGCCCTGAAGGTAAACGTCAGGCTATTTTGATCATGCCCAAACACGGGCCGGTAAGGGATGCCGGCAAAAGGGATAATACTGTCACTAAACGCCAGGGGATCTATATCACGGGAAAACAGCTGTATATTGCTCAATGATACATAGGGTGGAAACCGGACGACTTTCTCTTTCGCCTCATCATAGCGATAAAGCCCTTTAGTAGTCCCAAACCAGATCACTCCTTCTTCGTCCTGGAAAGAGGCATTTCCATTACTCTCGGCGCCATTAAGGCCGTCCGACTTGCCATAATTCCTGATCCGGAAACCACCTTGCTGATCCAGCACGAGCCGGTCTACCCCACAGCCGGTACCGATCCATATATATCCATGTTTATCTTTCAGGAGATTATAAACATAATTACAGCTCAATCCCACTTTATGATCAATTGTGCGGAAGGTCTTGGTATTGCGCTCATACACCAGCATGCCGCGATCATCGGTACCAATATACCAGCGATCCTGGTCGGCCAGCAAAGTATGCACCCGCACACTTTTGAGCTCGGCAATAGTATCCAATATATTTTTATCTTTATTATAAAGCAAAACACCGGAACTGGCACCCAGCAAAATTTCCTGCTGTGGGGTAACGGCCAGTGAGATAAAGGATTTGCTTTCTATTACAGGCACCAGCCGGTCATCATTTATTTTAAACAAGCCGCCATTCACAATGCCCCATATGGTATCATTCAAATTTACCCAGCCTGCTCCCAGTGGGATGACCGACGCCTTTATCGGCCTCACTTTACCATTATGCCACTGCACAAAATTATTCAAGCCGCTCACGATCATTCCCTGCTCTTTATCCTGGTAAATAGAGCTTAATACCGGTGGGAACCCGGGAAGACTTACTTTATGCACCCCGTAATTATCCAGGTTGAGCTCATAAATCCCTAAGTAATAGCTTCCCAGGATCAGCTTATTGCCCCGGCGCATAATACTGGAAATACTTTTGGCATTAGGCAGGAACTTATTGTCGAAACGGGAAAACGGGCTTTCCGCATATTTATAGAGCCCGGAACCGTTGGTAGCAATCCAGAGGTTAGCATAATTATCGACAAAAAGGTCCAGGGTCTGCTCATCACTAAGGCCTTTCTGATAATTGATCTGGCTTAATTTGCCGTCTTTATAGAGCCACACCCCTTTTAATGAAGTGATCCAGACATTTTCTTTATCGTCAATGCCCATCTTTGCCGACAGATTCCGCAGTTCCAGCTCGGGCAATGCAGCTGAAATATACGTAATGGTATCGCCGCTTTTTTTTATGATGCCTTCTGTGGTCAGGGCATATAAACGGCCACTATTCGAGAAGCGGGCATTCACTAACAATCCTTTTGGCGGTGCCAATACCCTTTGCCAGGCATCATTCTCAAATTTATAGATGCCATTCTTGAGGTAAGCTACGTGGATTACCCCGCGATTATCTTTAAACAGAGAAAAGATGTAATCGGGCTCGGTAGCCTGCAGTTTAAATTGCCCATCTTCAAACCGGAAAAGCCTGTTATTAGACAAGGCCCATACCCGGCTGCGATTGTCGACCTTGACGACCCCGATCCCGTTAGAATCTGCTCTTTCAGAAAGAAAATAATTGGTAAAGCGGTTGCCATCAAAATAGGAAAGTCCTTCTGTAGTACCGATCCATGCCGTACCATCATGTAAAAAATCAAAAGAAAGTACTACGTTGCCGGGCAGGCCGTCCAGGCGGGTATAGTTTTTAAAACCAGTACCATCAAATATTGATAGCCCGCCCCAGGTGCCCACCCATAGGCGGTTATATTTATCCTGCCCTAAAGTATAGGCCTGGGATTGTATCAGGCCGTGTTCGGTATTGAAGTTCTGAAAGAAGAATTGCTGTGCCCGCAAGGGAGGACCCGCCAACATGAAAAAACTGCTCAAAATAACAAATATTCTGAGCAGTATATGATTCTTGTGCGTTATGTAGTTCATAATATCAATTAATGGTGACCTTCAGTAAGGTCTTACCATCAAGCCGCCCATCAAACTCGTCATAAGGCAAAACCATACCTACACCTTCCGGCGTTCCTGTAAAGATAAGGTCTCCCATCTGTAAAGTGAAAAATTGGGATACGTATGCAATAATTTTTTCAATGGAAAAGATCATATCCTTAGTATTCCCCAACTGTACCCGCTCTTCGTTCTGGTACAATCAAAGTTGGTGTCGTGCAATTTATCGAAAGGTACAGGCACAAAATCGCCAAGGATAGCAGAATTATCAAAGCTTTTAGAGAGCTCCCAGGGCAAGCCGTTTTTCTTCAGCTTGGTTTGTAAATCACGTGCCGTTAAGTCGAGTCCTATTGTCCAATCTTTAAAATAATTACGGGCATTCGCTTCTGTGATACGTGCCCCGTTTTTGCAGATCCTGATCACTACTTCTGCTTCATAATGAAGCTCTTCTGTAAACTTCGGGTAATACACGGGGAAACCCAGGTTTGCAATTGCAGTCTTGGGTTTCATAAATATCACAGGCTCTCGCGGAACTTCATTTTGAAGCTCTTTGATATGGGGCAGATAATTACGTCCTATACAAATTATTTTCATGGCTATTTCGTAAAAAAGCAAGTAAGCAATAGCAAGAGTATTCGAATTACGCGAAAATAGCTAATTTTACAAAACAATAACATGTAGTTTTTTTTCGAATGGAAAAAGTGAAGATAATTTTACCTGCCGATCCACCTGATTTTGAGTGCCTTATCAACGTACGTGTGAGCGATATAAATTATGGCAACCATGTAGGCAATGACAGCCTGGTATCCTTCCTACATGAGGCCAGGGTACAGTTTCTGGCCCATATGGGCTATACGGAATTTGATATAGAAGGGCTTGGTCTGATCCAGGCAGACCTTATGGTACGCTATAAAAATGAGGCGTTTTTAGGAGATAAATTATCTTGTAAAATTTTCTTCGTTAACTTCTCCGCACGCTCTTTTGACATGATTTGCGCGATTACGACCGAAAGAAACCAGCAACAGATCACTATTGCCGAAGCAAAAGTCGGGCTGGTATGCTATAACTACCAGACAAAATCTATCGCTCACCTGCCGGAACAATTCACGAACAGGTTTTTAAAACACGAAGTATAGTATGAAGGATTTAATTGTAAGCTGTATTCAGGCGGACCTCCATTGGGAAGACAAGCAGGCTAACCTCTCCATGTTTGAAACCCTCTTCCTGCAGGTTCCGCCCCATAGCCATATCATTGTTTTACCGGAAATGTTCCCAACCGGCTTCACCATGAATGCAGCGGCGATGGCGGAAACAATGACCGGGCCTACAATCGGATGGATGCAACAGCAAGCTGCCCGCTTGAAAAAGATCATAGCCGGCAGCGTCATCATCGAGGAGGAAGGCTCTTTCTATAATCGCCTGATCTGGATGCAACCTGACGGGCAACATTATCACTACGACAAAAAACACTTATTCGGCTTTGCCGGGGAAGACGAGCAATACAGTGCCGGCCGGCAGAAAGTAATCGTGCAGGTAAATGGCTGGCGGATCAGCCTGCAGGTGTGCTACGACCTGCGCTTCCCGGTCTGGGCAAGACAAACACCTCCGCCGGAAGGCGAACCAGCATCTTATGACCTCCTGCTTTACGTAGCCAACTGGCCGCAACGCCGTATCAATGCCTGGGACACATTACTGAAGGCAAGAGCCATTGAAAATCAAGCTTTCGTTGTGGGCGTGAACCGTGTGGGCAACGATGCCAATGACATCTATCACAATGGCAGCAGCAGTATCATTGACCCCTGGGGGGAAGTACTCTGGAACCTGCAAGAAGAATCAGGCGTCTACACGCATACCTTTCAATACCATAAACTCGAAGAAGCGCGCACCAAACTGCCCTTCTTAAAAGATGCAGACCGTTTTATCATACTCTAAGGCAAACGGTTTAAAGCATAATACTTACTAAAACGACCAGGACGTTGCCTTAAAATTAACGGCTTGTTTTCATGGCCTTTACTTTCTTTACGGCTGGATCATCAACCAGCTCTTTAAAGTCATCGCTTTCCATCGCTACTAAAGCCACACGCCCCTCGGCATTATGGTGTATACCCCAGCCGTATTGCTTCGCCAGTGCTGAAGTACGCAGGCAGGGCTGTCCTTTTGAAAAGAAGGCTTTCCTTTCTTCAGCGACAGGATCATGTTCTGCCCCCTTTCGTAACATATAGATCTCGAACAAGACTTCATCAGAAGTATATTTATAAGGTTCATTATAGATCATTTCGAACTGCAGGTTAGCAATAGTTTGCCTATCCTGTTTCAAAGGCGGCGTCACCGCATTGACCGCTTTGGTATCATCAGCCGGGGTGATCAATGTGTTCTGGTAATTGGTCGTATGCACTTTAGCACTCATTTTATGGGGCTTTTAATCTACCCTAAAGGTACGCATTTCTATTACTTAACTTAGATCAATGGATCACACCTGAATGTTATCGAACTTTGTACTTATAAAAATAATCAACAATGAATACGAAAAATGTAAGCGCAGTTATAGCCCCGGCAAGCCCGCATTTTGTAGGCGATGGCTTCAGGGTGCATAATTTCATTCCCGGCAATCCGCAGCTGCATATGCAGCGTATGGATCCTTTCATTATGCTGGACTACAATTCAAAATATAATTTCCCTGCAGCTCCCGAACCCCGGGGTGTTGGCGTACACCCGCACCGTGGTTTCGAAACGGTAACTATTGCTTATAAAGGACGGGTAGAACATCACGATAGTGCCGGCGGCGGTGGCGTGATCGGCGAAGGCGATGTACAATGGATGACTGCGGCCAGCGGTGTCTTACATAAAGAACACCATGAAAAAGAATGGGCCAAAACAGGTGGCGAGTTCCAGATGGTACAGCTTTGGGTCAACCTGCCGGCGAAAGATAAAATGTCCACACCGAAGTACCAGGCCATTGAAAACAGCCAGATGATAAGAGTAGCCGCGGAAAAGGACGGTTATATTGAGCTGATCGCAGGGCAATATAAAGATGCCACAGGTCCTGCAAGTACTTTTACGCCCATGCACATGATGAATGCCAAATTGAACAAAGGCGGTAAGGCAAATTTTGATTTTCCACCCAACTATACGACACTGGCTTTAGTAATAGAAGGCGAAATTATCATTAATGGCAGCAATAAAGTAGCCGGTGATCACCTGGCCCTTTTTGACAACAAAGGCTCCGCCTTTGAGATTGAAGCGACAGAAAAAGCGGTGGTGCTTATCCTGAGCGGATTACCTATTGCAGAACCTATTTTTGCACACGGCCCTTTTGTGATGAACAACCGGGACGAGATCGTGCAGGCTTTTGAAGATTACAACAACGGGAAGTTCGGCTACCTGGAAGACTAAAACCTGATTATTTCATCCTCAAAAAATCAAAAATATGAAAGCTATATTTGAAAATACTCCGCTGCATAAAAACGAACAGGACCATCGCTATGAATTAACGTATAACGGTTATACCGCATTTATAGATTATAAAGAAACCTCTGGCCAGATCGCGCTGATCCACACGGAGGCCCCCGAGGAGCTCGGCGGAACAGGTGCGGCGGCGGCATTGGTAGAAAAAACGCTGTTATCGATTGAGCAAAGTGGTAAAAAATTATTACCTTTCTGTCCTTATGTGTTTGCTTTTATAAAAAGGCATCCCGAATGGAAAAAGTTGGTTGATCCTACTTTTAATGGTTATCAAAATTTGTAAACAAAAAAATACTCACTATTATGATGTCCAATGTTGGATTGGTAATTGAAGAACGCTCTGCCAATATCGGTAATTTCCTGGTAGGGCGCTTATTACCTTTCAGAGAGAAACGTACCGTAGGTCCTTTTGTATTTATAGATCATATGGGCCCTGCTGCCCTGAAGGAATACCAGAACTTAGAGGTACCACCCCATCCGCATATTGGTCTTTCTACGCTCACCTACCTGTTTGAGGGAGCTATTTTTCACCGGGACAGCCTGGGTAATGCAATCGAGATACAGCCCGGTGCAGTCAACTGGATGACGGCCGGTAAAGGGGTAGTACATTCCGAACGCACACCAGAGTACCTAAAGACCACCGAGAAATCGTTGCATGGTTTCCAGATCTGGATCGGCTTACCTAAAGACTTAGAAGATACTGCACCTAGCTTTCATCATATAGAGGCGCGGGATTTACCCGCCTGGACAGAAGATGGCGTAGCCTACAAATTAATTGCCGGAACTGCTTTTGGCAAACAATCCCCGGTACCGGTACACAGTAAACTATTCTTCATCGAAATCAAAACAACTGAACCCAAAACGATCAATATAGGAGCGGACCTTTATGGAGAGGCGGCTATGTACGTGATGGAAGGAACGGCACACATTGAAGGTAATGACTATGGAGGCAAGCAATTGCTCGTAGCCAAAAACGCGAATCTTTGCGCGTTTGAAATGAGTGCCAACAGTACGGTATATATTTTTGGCGGGGAGCCGTTCCCTGAAGAAAGATATATCTTCTGGAATTTTGTCCACTCTGATAAAGAAAAAATAGAAACCGCGAAACAAAACTGGAAAGCTCAAAATCACGAAGCGTTTCCTTTAGTACCCGGAGACGATAAAGAATACGTTCCTTTACCGGAAGCGCCCAATCTGAAAAAATAACCCTTCTATTCTATAAAAAACAATGAAAATATTTGCATTTGCTGCAAGCAGTTCCAGCACTTCTATAAATCATGCACTGGTTACCGAAACCCTCAAAAACTTTGAGGATTGCACCATCGAATTCATCCATCTTAAAGATCTTGCCGCCCCATTGTTTAGTGTAGATATCGAGAAAGAACAAGGGCATCCGGAAGCGGCTTTTCGCTTTTTGCAAAGCATAGAAAATGCGGATGCGATCATTTGCTCCATGGCAGAGCATAACCGGAGCTACAGCGCGGCTTTTAAAAGCTTATTTGACTGGGCCTCCCGGATCAATGTAAAAGTATTTCAAAACAAACCTATGCTACTGATGTCTACTTCACCTGGCGGCTATGGGGGTGGCAATGTGATGAAAGAAGCCAGCACCTTTTTTCCGCAATTTGCTGCAGACATCAAAGCTACCTTTTCATTGCCTAAATTCAATGAGCATTTCGACCGCGAGCAAGGCATTACGGACGAAACACTCAAAGCACAGCATTTTACGACCATTCAAACCTTTAGGAAAAGTATTGGTTTGCCTTAATTATTGTTTTACGCAACATTAAATGATATTATGATCGAAGTCATCGTCAGCGCAGCTATAGAGCAGGAACCTTATGTAACTAAAGTACAGGCACGGCAACATACCATTACCACCGATGAACCGCTCTCGCTTGGCGGTAAAGATAAAGGCATGAATCCGTTTGAACTCCTGGCAGCCTCGCTGGCCACCTGTACTGCGGCCACTTTAAAAATGTATATAGACCGGAAGCAATGGCAGGTGGATGGTATCCATGTTGAAGTAAAAATTAATTACAATAAAGCAGAATCGTATACCAATTTCGACCGTAAAATCTCCTTTGAAAATGCCCGGCTTTCAGAAGAAGCGCGGGAAAGTCTTTATAGCATTGCTAACCGATGCCCGGTGCACAAGATCTTAGAAGGACAGGTAGGCATTACCACCATTATCAGGAAATAAAACAGTAAGCACTCCGGATATGCCTGCACTCAAAAAGCGAAAAATTAAACGCATCATATGGATCACCCTCGCTGTGGGGTTTATTGCCGTCAATATTATTGCGTTTCTTCATGCCTATGCGTTTACGCATTTCAATCAAAATGATACAGCCAAAACGCAGGGGCCTGAAGCATTAAGCCTGGGTGCAAAAGTCAAAATATTAATAACGGGCGTTAGCAATCCCAGGCCGCAGACAAAACACGCTGCACCGGAAAACTACCGTACCATAAAACTGCAAAGCAATTATACCATTGAGTGCTGGTATGCCGAAAAACCGGATACTGCTCAAAAGGATCACAAAGTAAAAGGTGCGGTAGCTATATTTCATGGTTACGGTGGAGAAAAATCAAGCATGCTGGATAAGGCCGCGATCTTCGATAGTTTAGGCTACGATGTACTCCTGGTAGATTTTATGGGTAGCGGTGGCTCAGAAGGTAATACGACCAGTATCGGTTTTCATGAGGCAGAACAGGTCGAAACCGCATGCGAGTTCCTGGCACAAAAAGATTATCCCAATATTTATCTGCATGGCACCTCTATGGGAGCGGCAGCCATTATGAAGGCGATGCAGGATTACCAGTTAAAGGTCAGCGGGCTGATCCTGGAATGTCCTTTCAACACCATGTATGAAACCGTAGGTGCCCGTTTTGACCAAATGGATTTGCCAAGATTCCCTATGGCAGGTCTGCTCGTTTTTTGGGGAGGTGTTCAAAATAATTTCTGGGCTTTTGCCCATAACCCGGAAACTTATGCGGCTTCCATTACGGCTCCGGTATTACTTATCAGCGGCGGCCAGGATAAAAATGTGAGTTTGGGTGCCACTCAATCTATTTACCAGAACCTGCAAGGCCCCAAACAGCTCATAATATATCCATTGGCAGGGCATGAAAACTACCTTAAGCAATACCGTGATGCGTGGATCACTGATGTAGCCAATTTCACAGAAAGGCTATAAAACCAGTCAAAACATCCTCAAAAAATACATTTTCTTCAAAAAGCTCAATTTTTCTTAAAAAAATACGGGAATTCCAGTATTGTCTGGTAAAGTAAAATTGTGGAATTTTGCCTTATAAATTATAATTATACCGCAGATCACGCATCATACATATAATTATTATATAGGAGATTTTCCAGCTAAAACCACAATAAAACCTATACCTGGTACCCTGACAAAATATTAATTGTCAGGGTTTTTCCGCATTTTGTAAAAAAATACGGGAATTCCCGTATTGTAAAATCCAAATGAAGAGAGGAATTTTGCAGCATTAAATTTCTCTTTTTATGACAATTAGTAACACCTCAGGTGAATTCATTACACAGGAAGAAGCGGTAGCGTTCACACACGATTTTCAAGCCGAAAATCCAGATGCTTTCAAATGCTATTATGCAGGTTTAGACAGAATCAAAGAATTATTAGACCAGAAAGGATTAATGGGGATGCGCATTTACAGGGGCTATGACAAAAATAATGATGTTGAAAACCTTGTTTTAGTAGGTGTAGATATATTTGGTAATGATATGTGTGCAGAAAAATTTTTAGAACGCCTGATCCCTTGTCCCGTTGCTTGCGCACAAAATAGTATCTTAGTGGCCGATATCTAAACTATATTGTACAAATCTTTTTTTTATATAGTACTTTTTGCAGGGCTAATACCCCTGCTTTTACTGTTTATTAAAGGCATTGGCTTTAAGTTTAAACGTGCCGGCGCTCCCTTTGTGTGGCTCACAACAATTGCGACTATATATGAATTTGTTGGCTCAATGTTACTTCAAATAAATAGTGATTATTGGTTTCAACTGTATACGCTCTTAGAATTTGCCGCCATATATTATTTTTATTTCAAGCTGATAAGGCCGCAGTTCAATATCCTGTTCAAGTGTACACTTGTTCTTTTCCTGATGTCTTATATATTTTCATTTATACCTTCAGGAAGTTTTATAGGAACATCGTTCACTAAAACGATTACAGCGCTTTTTGTCATTATGGGATCAACAGTTTGGGTTAGGAAATTATTTATGGAGATGAGTGTACCTAATCTTTGGAAAAGTTCGCAATTTTACTTCGTATCCGGCTTTCTACTGTATTACACCAGTACTTTTTTCTTGTTTTTGCTAAGAGATAGCATGTTAAGTGTTAATAGCGATTTTTATGACTATTGGCTGGTAAATATCATAGCGGCTTTGATATTCAGAATTCTTTTAAGTTTTGGAGCATGGCAAATGAAATCGAATTAAAGTTTTTATTCTGGGTGGGTACTTCTATGATGCTTGCACTTGCAGTTACCCTCATCCTGATCACCCTGCTGTATCATAAAAGAGTGTACGGCATGCGGGAAAAAGAAGCGGAAAACCTGCTCAAAGCAACCCTGGAAGTGGAGCAAAAAGAGCGCCGGAGGATCGCCAGTGATTTTCACGACGGTGTGAATGGCGATCTTAATGCTATCAGCAATTATATATCTCTGCTCTACACCAAAGAAGAAGACCATTTTAAAAAATCCGTTTTACAGGAAGTCAAGCAGACCCTGGATCATACTAAGGAAAACATTCAGATGATTAGCTATAACCTGATGCCACCTTTACTGGACACTTTAGGGCTTGTAGCGGTACTCAAAGATTTTTTCGTCAAATTCAGCAAATGGTCGAAAATTGCGGTGAACGACCGGTATCTTAATGAATACATAACCCTTACACAAACGGAAGCGTATGAACTGTACCGGATCATACAGGAATTGTGCAACAATATGTTTAAGCATGGCCAAATCAGCCAGGTAGATTTTGCGATCAGCGCATCCGACCAACTGGTAAAAGTTATTGTATCCGATAATGGCACACCTTTTGATTTCTACCAGCAATTAAAAACTTCAAAGGGGATCGGCCTTAAAAGTATCACGACAAGACTCAAACAAATAGGTGCGCAACTGGAACAGGAACACCCGGAAACCGGCAATACTATTATTCTAACCCTAAAAAAGCAAAGCTAATGCTGCGGATCGCAATTACAGATGACCATACCCTGTTCAGGAAAAGCCTGAGCCTCCTGATCAATAGTTTCGATGGAATGAGCGTAATTTTAGAGGCTCAGAATGGCGCTGAGCTCTTGGAAAGCTTAAAACACACTAAAGTTGACATCCTGTTGCTGGACCTGCAAATGCCCGTAATGGACGGCTTCGAAACCAGTAAAATATTGCAGACAGCCTATCCCGCCATAAAGATCCTCGTGCTCACACAGCTGAATGAAAAAGATACGATAAGCCGGGTCTTAAAATCGGGTGTGCAGGGTTTTTTCACCAAAAACACGGATCCTACAGAATTGCAAAATGCGATCAATAAACTAAATAATAATGGTTTCTACTTCGAGAACAGCTTTGCCAGTATTATTCATGGCATCGCCAAGGAAATGGAGATCAATAATACGGCAATACCTGAAAACAAATCGCTATTCTCCGCCAGGGAACATGAGATATTAACGCTCACCCTAAAGGAATATAGCGGCAGCAGCATCGGGGAAATGCTCAACATCAGCCCTAAAACAGTAGAAAAACACAAGGCCAACCTGATGGAAAAAACGGGTTCCCAGAACTTTATCGGGGTCATCACCTATGCCTTACAAAATGAGATTATATCTCTTGACGACCTGAAAAGATAATCATTGCAGCAAACAAGCACTATGTTTTCAGTAAACGCTGCCAAAAATAGTAAAACCCCAGTCAATGAACTGAGAACAGTTCCTGCAGGGGCTTTAACTAGTATGAAACAAATGATTTTGGTAAAAGGTCAACCTTGACTAAATATTAAACCTTACAGCTTAGTGAGTTTAAAAGTAGTCTTGCTGCCATAGGCATCTCTGATCATTAAATTATAATTTCCGGCCGGAAGGTTAGTAATATCAATCTTACTTGCTCCGGTTTCAATTTGCTGTTGCAGCACTTGCTGGCCGATCATGTTATACAACGTTAGTGCTCCCTTCGTTTGCATCCCTGCAATATTGACAACGTTATTTGCCGGATTAGGCGTAACAGTAATTTCATTAGCCAGGCAGGTAAGCATTACTTTAGCTACAAGACTGAGTGAAGCAGTACCATCAAAATCTACAGTCCTCAAACGGTAAAAACCTTCTTTCTCTGCTTGTTCTACTGTAGTGCCATAAGTCGCACCTGTAGCGGCATTTTGCGCCTGAACCCTCTTCACCGTAGTGTATTGACTCCCCTCTTTGCTATACTGTATCTCAAAATGAGACACATTCTGCTCTTTTGAAGTTTCCCAGTCCAAAGCTACCACACCACAGCTTTTTTGCTTGGCATTAAAGCTTACCAATTTGATCGGCAATGGTGCAGAGACAGCGATAGTGGCTGAGCTTACATCATTTCCCGGGTTCGTATTGGCAACCGTTATGCCGGGGTTAAGCCGCCGGTCTACCGTAAGTGTTGTTGTTTGCAGGGCCGCTGTCTGCACAAAGCCTACGATAGATACACGTGCCACAGACTGGTCTCCGGCATCTATAGTCTGATTATTGGTAAGGACCATTAAGCCTCCGGGGCCAGCCGTGTAAGCAAGTACCGTCCATCCGCTTACGGTAGGAAGTAAACCCTGCTGTAAGCCATATTCGTTAGGAAAACTGATGGTGATTTCCAGGCTTCCTATTGGTATAATACCGTTGGTAGCGGGAGGCACAGGAGCCTCATTGGTTACGGTATAGTCAATCTGACCGGTCTGATTAATCTGGCTACCCCCTCCAACAAGAGCAACGGCCCCAGCTGCCGGATCAGCATTAATTGCGGTGGGCAGTATCTGTCCCACAGAAGTACCGTAAGCGGTAAAAATGATTCCTAATAAAGCTAAAATTTTTCTCATAATCTAATTTTTTAAAAGTCTGATATGTTATTGATGATCTTTTATTATTGAATGTTTACTTTCCTGGTATTACTGTTATTGGTATTTACAGCTTCCCCTCCTGAATTATTGTAGATAACCGAAGTGATGTTGTTCGTAGAGATCGTCGCAGTTCCAATTACCTGCATACCTACACCAATGTTAGAAGTAGTGTAAGAACTGATCTCTACACCCGGTTTCAGCCGGAACAGCATCATCGTGCTATTATTGGTTATCAGCTCCCAATTGACATTATCAACCGGAACCGTAAGGCCGCCAATAACCATGGAAGTCAAAGCCGGATCAAAAGTGTAGTTGAAGGCCGCGATACTTTTACTGATTCTCACGTACACCGGCCCGGTGTAATTCGTGGTCGGAGAACCTTCCAGTTCGCTGATCCGTACACGGTAATTAGCTGAGGTCAGGTTGAGGATCGTAAAGTTCGCAGTGCTGATCTGGGAGGTAATTGTCAGGTCAGGTATTAGTCTTACCAAAATCATTAATGTTCCTTTTGCCGTAGCAGACGGCGTGCCGTTATCAGCGATATCATAGCTGAAGGTTACCGGCCCGATGAATCCTGTAGCCGGGGTAAAGGTGTAACTACCATCTGCCGCCAGTACCAGCGTACCTTTACCGGTCACGGTCTCTGTTTTCGGCACCACAGACAGTGTATTACCCTCTGGGTCCATATCATTAGCCAGTACCCCATTAGCCACAGCTACAGTCAATGCGGCATCTTTGGTGGTGGTTACATAGTCGTCGATCGCCCAGGTTGAGTTAATCACATTTGGACCGAGTACCTGCACACTTACCGTTGCACTCTGGCACAAGCCGGAAGGGGTTTCGCAAACTGTATAGGTAAACTGGTCGGTACCGAAGAAACCTGCAGTAGGTGTATAGATTACATTACCATTGCCATCCACACTTACGGTACCATGAGCCGGTGCTCCTGCTCCGGATGCCGGGATCACCGGACTGGATAGTGTACCACCGATATTACCGGCACCGTCGTTTGATTTCACATGGATCGTTACCGGAGCAGGGCTAGAGGCACTGCCTTTCACATAAGCCACATCATTATTCACAATGGAAATGTTCGTTGCTACAGAAGGGTCTAATACGGTGATCACCAATCGTTGCACCGGGCAGTTACTAGCCTGGTCGGGCATACATACCGGGATATCAAACGTATATTTCCCTGCTGCTGTTGGCGTAAAGGTATAGGCTCCGGTAGCTTCTATAGCTGGTATACTGGTATTCGGATTACCGGCAACGGAGACTGGCGTACCATAAGTGGTACCGGCAGGCATTTTATCATTATAAGCTACATTTCCGTTCAGATCGCGGTTTACATAGGCGATAGCAAGATCGGGCAAAGCGCTGTAAGGATTCTCTCTTACCAGGAAGTGCAAAGTTCCGTTGGCGCTATAGGCAGGAGTTCCGTTATCGGTTATCAGGTAAGTAAATTGTGCATCACCCAAATAACCCGGTACAGGCGTAAAAGTGTAACTTCCGTCCGCATTTAAGATAATCGTTCCTTTTCCGGTAAGCGTTTCCGTTTTAGCGGTAACAGCCTGGGTATTACCTTCCGGATCTTTATCATTGGCGAGCACGCCGTTTGCCGCAGTTACCGTTAATACGCTATTATAAACGGCCGGGGCATAATCGTCTGCAGCGATGGTGCTGTTAGGTACATCACTCACAAGGACTCTTACCCTTATTCTGCCGGTATCACAAATGCCTGATGGCGTTTCACAGATGGTATAAGCAAACTCATCGGTTCCATAAAAACCTGCAGTGGGTGTGTACACCAATTCCCCTGCACCGTTTACAGAAACGGTACCATGAGCCGGGGCTCCGTTACCACTGGTGATGGCAAGCGGCAGTCCAATGGATCCGCGCAGGTTGCCAGCACCATCATTTTGCCTTACATTAATCGTCATTGCCGGTGGGTTCGTCGCAGCACCTTTCATTACGGCCACGTCATCGTTAACAATTGGCCTGTTGGTAGTTAAAGCCGGGTTGATCACGGAGATCGTCAGCCTTTCGGTAACACAGCCTATAGTCTGGCCTGGCGTACAAACGTTCACATCAAATTTGTAAACACCCGGTACAGAAGGAGTAAAGGAATAAGTACCATCGCTGTTAACCGTTGGCAGGTTGGTATTCGGATTAGTAGCTCTTGCTACTACAGCACCATAAGTAGTCCCTGCAGGTATTTTATCATTCGTACTCAGGTTTCCCGTAGTTACCTGGTTGACATAATTAACGGTAAAATCAGGATTCGTATAAGAGCACAGTAAGCTGTTACCGGTAGCAAAACGCGTATCTACAAATACGCTGTATACCCTTATGGTATTGGTCAGCCCGGCATTCAGCCCCACCAGATCATTCAGCGAAACCTGGATTTCATTAAAGGGTTTCGTGGTATAGAAACCAACATCATACGGCGTGCCGCTGCCACCACCTAAGATCGGCAATCCTACAAGGCCCAGGTTAATCAGGTTGCTGCCGGCAACCTGGTCCTGTTGTACCCCGTTCAGATAGGTGGTTACAGTAATACTATTGAACAAATCTAATTGCAGCAATCCTGTATTCTCGTTCACGATCCTGAATCCTGCAAAGGTGCCTATAGGATATTGCTCTACCGGGTTAATTACCGAAAGCGCAACACTATTTCCTATACCTACCGTCTTCGTCAGCTTCGCATAGTTTGTGGCACTGGTATCGATCACAAACCATGGGTTTTCCACGGCACTACCTGCAGCGGTAACGTTGACCAGGCCTTGTGCTCCGGTCCGGGTATCATTGATCACCACAGGATTTTGCCCGTTTCTAAGCTCTACAGTCTGGTTACACAGCAGTGGTGTAGCAGCAAGCTTCTGAATAGCAAGGTCGTATACTTTTAAGGTGCCCAAAAGGCCAATATTCGCTACGCCATTCACCACCAACTGGGCACCATCAAATTCTTCTGTAGTGACAATCCCTATTCTCTGGCGTTGCTCTCCGGCTAAGGCACCTACACCTGCGAGCAGGGAAGGAGTATAAGTCGTATTCAGCAGGACACCATCCCTGATAAGGCGTATACTGATAGCATTTAAGACATCGGCATTCACCAGCTTATTCATTGCAATATCGAAGGATACATAGTGGGTACCGGTATAATTGGTCACCGCATCAGTTACTGCAAAAGTGGTGGTTGTGCCGACCCCGGCAGTCATATCAATAGCGGCAAAATTGCTAAGGTCTGTATCTATGACATTTTCCGAAGTATTTATGGCGCCGGCCACTGCGATCAACCCGCTATTGCTGGTAAATTTACCGTCGACATAAACCGGGTAGGCGGGCTGCGTCATCCTTACCATTGTATTATTAGGCAAAGCTGCACCGGGGCAGAACTGCTGCGCTATTACCCCATAGACGCGTAATTGTTTCAATACATTCAAGCTGATAGAACCAGTGGATATTAACCGTATTTCATTAAATGGCTTCGCTGCGTCCGTTTTAAAACCGATCAGTTTGCGGCCGTCCCCATTCAAAAGAGAAGTACCGAGATTCAACAGGGAACCGGTACCCGTCACCGTTTCCTGCAAGGTTCCGTTCAGGTAGGTAGCCACGCCAAGATTATCCGTCAGCGCAAGTGCAAGTACACCACTCTGGCCAATGTCAAAGCCGGCATAGTAGCCACCGGGGAAAGGTGTCAGCGATTTCTTTACGGATATCTGCAGGCCATTACCTATATTAGCCAGGCTTTGATTTACCGTAGCATAGTTCGTCGTGTCAGCATCCAGCATATAGTCCAGGTTGAGGATATTTTCCCCCAGCAGACCTACGTTTAATAAGCCTGAGGTGTTCTTGTCTACTGTTACCGGGTAGATAGGACTTTTCAAAATAGTTTTTGTATTACAAGCCAGTACCGGGCCTTCCGAGAAACATTTAAAAATCGCGTTATAAACATTTATCGAACCTAATGCAGAAGAGAACGAAATCTCCACCCGGTTAGCAGGTAATGTGGTAATGAACCCAATTTCATATGGATTGTTACCCGTCAGCAAACCCACCCCCAGCAATACACTAGCGCCGTTTTTAGTTTCCTGTAAATTGCCATTCAGGTAGGTCCTTAAAGTAATGCTGTTCAACAGATCCAGGCTTAAGATCCCCAGAAGTCCTGCAGAGTTACCCACTCTGAAACCCATGAAGCTACCAGTAGGATAAGTGGAAAAATTATCCGTAACACTCAATGTTCCAGGCAGCCCTAACAAAGACCCGACAGAGGTAACGTTTGTGGTAGAAGCATCCACAACTTCTACAGCTGTTGTCGGCGCTACTGTAAGGTTAAACAACGGACGCGCAACCGGTGTCGTTTGGTTACAAGTCGTATTAGGTACGCTGCCATAGGTTACCTGGGTCACTTTACTGATCTGGTAAGTACGGTTAATCACCTCGCTACAGTTCAATGCCGTTAAGGTGGTCACCAGCCGGATATGCGTATAATTTGAAGTCGCGAAACCGCCCACTTCAATGTTCCCGCCACCCATATCAATTATATCCTGAGCACTTACATTTGTAAAGGTCGTTCCGTCGGCAGAGGTCTGAACGGTATAAGTAGTATTGGTATTATTGGTGAGTACGAAAGAAACATAGTTGCCGGCATTATAAATACTGCCATTGGTCAGCGTTATGATTCCTTGTCCCGGAGTCGATACAGGCGTAAGAAGGCAGCCTAATGCTCCAGCTACTACCTGGGCGTGCAAGGTCATTGTAGCCGAGGTACCGGCATTTGCATCTACCATATTATTTTCATTCGTTATGGACGAGGTCTGGCCGGGAACACCGGATGTGGCACTTTTTGTAATAGTAAAGCCGCTAAATGTGGGTGCGACCCAGTCTACACGGTGATTGGCGACCAGGCTGTTTTGTTGTGCCTGAATAATATTCGGGCATAACAGGGTCAAAAAGAAGGTAAAAAGAATGCCCAGGCATAGCCTGTTTTGTTGCATCTTGTTAGGTAAATCTATATTCATAGCATTTCTGTTTGTAAGGTTATTAATCAGTAATTTCATCAGGCTGCTGTTTTTGCTACATGTTTTCATTTTTAATTACAAAAATCAAAATATCAATAGGTTATAGTTACTACTAATCATTAAAATGTTTAAAAAATTGACAATGAGAAGCTGTTCGCAAAAAAGTGCTTTTTGCGTTTATCGTGGCGATAGCGCACGAAAGCGAGGGCTTAGTTTAAGCCGTTAAACATTTTTAAATCTGGTTTCTTAGTAAAACAGATAAGAGGTATGCAGATAATCACACATACATATTTGGATCAGTCCAAATAATTCAGCTCAAGTAGCTACGGAGATAGTGAGGCATATACCTTTGATATTGAATCAGAGGCTGCTGGTACCAATTAGAAATTGGAAGTGGTGCAAAAAATTGCAAGGCAGGGGCAAGGTCAATTTCACTATCTAAGCTTCATTGATGTTGCCTAAGAAATCATGTACTTTTGTTCCATACTCATATTTTTTTAGAAGTTACAAAATGAATAGGATAGACTTAGCATGCTTATTTTCAAGGTAGTTGTAGCTTTAGTCACATGCTTAAAAGCATAACATTTAAGCTTGTGCTACAAAGGTCAAAATATTATCCAAAAAAAACAATACGGGAATTCCCGTATTTTATCTTATATTCCCTATACTCATATATTTTAATCCTTTCATTTCTCCTATAAAAAATCATACTGTATCAAAAGCATGCAATTCAATACAGGCAAAGATTACACGGCAAAATAAGTATAGGCATATTAAGAAGTTTTCCCGGTAATATATCATTTCCGCAGGAGCTATAGAAGATAATTTATCTACTTCAATTCGTATTTATTGGCAAATCTTTAACACAAAAAAGCTGCGCTGTGATCACAGCGCAGCTTTTTATAAGCATAAATTGTAAATAAAATTATAAATCTCTTTTGATCTTGCTGATCGAGATCATTTCATATACTTTAGGACCATAATCACAGGTATCATGAAGACCGGAGAAAGTATATTCAATCAGAACAGGCAGATTATGGTGTTGATAGGCAGCATCCAGGCGAACCGGTTTTAAAAAAGAGCTGTCCGGCAATACTAAAAGATAACCACAACCTTCACTGGTAATGTCCCCGGTGTTGATCACCACGGCTTCTACCATTTTCTTATCCGGGTTACAGGCAGCAAGACCGGCACAAAGTGTTGTAGCTAATAAAATTCTTTTCATGATAACATTTCCGTTTAAACACCTAAATTAATATTTTTAACGTGTTTTACAAACTTCTGGCTTAATTTATTCTACTCGGTAAATTTATACCCTACACCACGCACAGAATGAAAATGCTTAGGACTACGGCTGTCTTTCTCAAAATACTTTCTGAAGTTAAGGATAAAGTTATCTATCGTACGTGTAGTAGGATAAACATTATAACCCCAAACCGCCTGCAGGATATGTTCCCGGCTGACCACTTCATTTTTGTGCTCTACCAGTAGCCTTAACAGGGCGATTTCTTTTTTACTTAACTCAATATTTTTGCCATCTTTATCTTTACCGACCTGCGCGGAAAAATCTATTTTACATTTTCCAAAAGTATAGGTATCCGGCACATAGCTGCGTTCTTTAAGCCTCTTATTCTTCGTGATCAGTTTGTCTACTCTTATCAGCAACTCTTCCAGGTCAAAGGGCTTGGTCATATAATCATCCCCGCCTTTCTTCAAACCATCAATCCGGTCGTTACTCGTATTACGGGCCGAAAGGAAAAGGATCGGCACATCGTTATTCTGGATTCTTATATTTTCGCATACCGTTAAGCCATCCATCTCCGGGATCATGATATCCAGGATGATCAGGTCAAAATATTCCTGCTTTACCGCCTTTATCGCTGAAGTACCGCTGATCACAGTAGTTACCTCATAATCCTCCAGCTCCAGATTCAGCTTTAAAGCTTCTCTTAAGCTCTCTTCATCTTCAACAATTAATAAAGACGCTTTCTTTTCTGCTCTTATCATAATATTTGGCTGAACTTAATAAACAATATTCCTACTTATAAATCCTATAGATTCAATGTGCAAAATTACAATTCCGAATGTAAGTAAATTGTCATATTACGGACGGGGTACCGAGCTGCCGGCCCCACCGCCGAAAGCGCCTATAGCTCTTTTGTACACGAACAAATAGACATAAAGCAGGCAAAGGAAGAAAGGCAACAATTCGGTAATCGCCATGACCTGTATCCCAATCACATGGACCATTAATGCCAGGATGAGTAAAACAATGGCGATTAGGCTATACTGTTTATGCCATTTGCGGGGTTTAAAGATGGTAAAGGCGAAGGGCAGGTTAAAAGGTAAGGCCCATAGAAGATTGTAGTTATTGGCACAGGACTGGTGATCGGCACCCAGCCACATAAATAGCAGCATAACTCCCAATAAGCCACTAAGCAGCAAGTGTAGTAAAGAGATGAAAGGCTTGAGTACCTGCAGTGGCCGGACAAAAAATACGATTAATGTAATTAGTAAAAGCCCGACCATGGCCCACATAGGGCCGTTAGGGCTAAGGGAAGAGCGGTCTGCCCCTTTTACTATTTGCAGAGGGCTACCGGCAACGATATCTTTCCCATCCAGTTTGGCAGTAGCGATACCCTGCATCAGCATGTCCGGCAAAAACATAGCTTCTTCATTAGTCATTACTTTATCGATCCGGCTACCCAACACGATGTTAATGCCTAAACGGGCCCAGTGATTGTTGCGTTGATATTCATTAATAATTTTCCGGAAACTTAGTTTTTGCCCCTCGGGTAGTGAGTTGCCAAAGCTAAAGCCAAGCCCCAATATAGCGGGAAAAACATCTCTTACCCGGGTTGCGCAGTTATCATACAGGAAGTCATACTTATAGTACTTGTTCTCCGGCTTGAGATTATCTTTTAAGAAAGCAAGCAGCTTACCTTTTTGCTCCCGGTTTAAATTAAGCTCCTGCTCCACCACGCTCCTTTGCTCATAGCTGTAATCTTCCACGAAATTAAAATAGCTGCCAATGCCTACGTAGTAAAGCAGTTTTCCCCGGGTAAACTTCATGAGAAAATCCGGGCCGAAATTAAACATCCCATAGTTATACACTTCATCAATGCCCCGCACAGGGTCTGTATACCTTATGGCAGTATGCCCGAATGAGGAATAAAGCTCATCACCCACACCACAGGTAAGCAGGCTCATACGGGTCTGATCCGTGGAATCGTTCTGGGCAAATAGAGTAAAGGTACTAAGCAATAGGAGTAGGGATATGCAGATACGTTTCATGTAAGATTGTAATTGACAACGCAAACCTAGTAAAAATGAATGAATTAGTCCATGCTTTTGAAGAAGCCCGGGTGCCACTCAACTTTATCCATGCCTAATAATAAATTATTAACAAATCCTTACCTAAACTTTTGTAAGTTTTGACCGTCTATTATAGTTAATATAACAAGAGTGCGATACTCTTCTCCCCTTGGGGTGTATTTAATTACACGGGAGTATTGTTTTTTGTTTTTAGGTGAAATGTAAAGACCCTCAACGTCTGCTGAGGGTCTTTCCTTTTAATATATATTGAGCGCAGCCTTTGCTAAAGCTTATGCTATTAATTTCTCTTTATGTTTTTTTATTTGTGCCACAATAGAATCAAAGGCATACTCGAAAGACTCTTCAAATACTTTAGACTCATTTTTTGCGAACAGGGACGTTTTAGGTATATTCACCTTGATATGTACGACTTTGTCGTTTAATTTTTCATTTACGTGCTCCAGGATCAAGGAGACTTCTACATCGATAATTTTCTCATGAAAAGTTTTAAATTTTTCAACTTTCTTTTCTATATGATCGATTAACTTCTGATCTGCATCAAAATGTACTGCCTGAATTTGAACGTTCATATTGGTTTAATTTAAGTGTTAACAATTTATGTTTAGGATTCATTAGTCGCTTTGGGATGCGCCTGCTGATATATTTTCTTTAAATGTTCTATATTACTGTGTGTATAAATCTGTGTAGCGGCCAGGCTGCTATGCCCTAATAGTTCTTTTATGGCATTGATACCCGCACCATTATGGGTTAAATGGGTGGCAAAAGTATGCCTCATGACGTGGGGACTTCTTTTACTTAGAGTAGTGATATCCTGGCTCAGGTAGCGGTTGACTACCCGGTATACATAGTTTTCATACAGTGGTTTTCCTGATTCTAAAGTTAGCAAATTATTATGTTCACTGTTGTTTATTTGCTGCTTTTCTTTTAAATAATCCCGGATCATTTGTACCAGGCCGGCACCTATGGGGATTACTCTTTCTTTGTTTCTTTTCCCGAGTACGACCAACTCATTCCGGTACAAGTCGACATCTCTTTCTTTCAGGCCGATCAGCTCAGCCCGTCGCATCCCGGTCTGGTATAAAAGTTCCAGAATGAGCTTATGATTATTACCTTCCCAGCCTTCCGGGAACTTCGCGTCATTGAAAAGCTTTTCGCTTTGGTGCTGTTCCAGGAATACGGGTAATCTTGCCGGGGCTTTAGGCACTTTGATCTGTGCCACCGGGTTAGCAACAATCATTTGCCGCTTCAGTAAGAATTTGAAAAAGGATTTTATTGCGGAAATTTTCCTTTGAACAGAGCGCTCTTTATGTTTGAGCTCATTCAGATGCACCAGGAAGGAGCGAATATGCAGCGCTTCAACGAGGTCCGTATCTTCCAGCTCATAAGTACCGCTCAGGTAGCCGATGAATTGGTTTAAATCATGATTATAGGCCAGCAGGGTATGTGCGGACATACGTTTTTCATATTTAAGATACTGCTCGAATAATGTAAGGTGTTCTTTTATCATAAACACATCTATCTGCCCCTTTTACTATTGTAAATATACGCATCTTAAAAAGCAATTAAATCAGCATTAAAAAATTTATAACAAATAGTTTTTTATTGTATGGCTTAAATAAAAAAGCGAAGCCCGACCTAAGGTCGGGCTTCGCGGCATGCTTCTTGTCGTAAAGACGGAAAAGAGCGATTAGATCTCTACTTTTCCTGCAAGAATTTGCTGACGGTAAGCTGCTTTCAACACCTGCTCTCTCTTAGTGATCGATGGTTTGGTGAACGCCTGGCGCTTACGTAGCTGATTCAGGGTACGAGATTTTTCGAATTTCTTCTTATACTTCTTCAGTGCCTTGTCAATATTCTCGCAATCTTTAGAATCGATAATTAGCATATTAATACCTCCTTTTATGTGAAAAATAGGGAGCAAAGGTACGAACAATTTTTAATATTAAAAAATATTCCTTAGTACTCGTGGATCACATATGGTTTGTAGGCAATAAAAGGTACCACAGTATTATCCCCTTCTTTAGGGTAGCCTAATCTTAAGTCGGCTCCGGATGCCGACTTAAGGGTTAAAGTACCTTCCATTTCAGGTTCAGAACCAAATTCTGCGTCATCGGTGTTCACTTTAAATGTTGCACTTTGCGTAAACTTAGGATAAACCTCGTTCATTGTCCTGGTGGCACTTGGACTGGCATATTCAATAACAATATTTACGTTTTCCACCATCCCTTCCCTGGTAGCCACTGTAAGATCTCCTGCAGAGGGAACATGATAATATGCCGGTATAGTGTCGGTACCATCAATAATTGTGGTATCTACAGTTGCTGCATTGATTTCTACTACCTGCCCGGGAGCGAGCTGAATGTATCGCTTAGCGGTATTAGAAAAATCATAGGAATCTCCCGGGTATTTCTTGCTACAGGCCGTTATGCCTACAACAAATACAGAAGCAAGACCTAAGTATTTAATGATTTTATTTGTTTTCATAATTATTAGATTTTAAAGGTCAAACCATTGCTGCTGATAGTAATAAATAATCTCTTGAGGAGCATTCCTATTCGGAAGTATCTCACCATCCAGAGAATATTGCCAGCGGTACATCAGCCCCGCGTTCGGTGCACCAGGAGGAATTTGCAGGGTAGGAATTTCATTTCCTTTAGCACCGGATCTTCTCCAGGTATTAAACGCTTCAAGCGGGCGATCCATCAGGTCGATCCATTGCTGCATATGGATATCTCTTAAAGGAGTAGCACTCAGCGTTTTTCCACTTGCGAAAGTATTTGCATCACTGGCAGAAACGCCATAAAGTCTACAAGCTGCTTCAATAGCAGTCTGATACTTATCCTGCGCCAGTGCTGTTCCTCCAGGGATATACCCTTTCGCTATCGCTTCCGCTTGCAAAAACAGCAATTCCTGGTAAGTCATAATATACTCAGGGGCATCTGGTGCAAATAGTTGCATACTAATGGTTGAGGTCATTTCATTCGCTTCAGCCTCTGTAGCAACACCTTCAAAGTCAGTAGCATCAGCTCCAAGATCAAAGTAATGCGATAATCTTGGATCACTATCTGCGATCATCGGATCAATAACCAGTTTATTAGCAAAAAAGAAAACATTGCTACCATTACCATATTTTACCAATAAGGCATTTTTAAGATTAGTGTTGCCCGACGCTGTTCCAAACGGGAATACAAAATTACCGGCAGCGGACTCTATCATCCCCCCTTCCTGGTACAATGTAGCTATATCTGCAGCTTTTGAAGGCACTTTGTCCACCATAGTCATTAAGATTTTAAATTTAAGTGACTTCGCCAGTGCTTTCCATTTTGATAAATCTCCTCTGTAAAACAAATCATAAGATTTTACCGCTGTAGCCGCGGCATCCGGAGCATCCAGACTCACAATTGCGTCATCTAATAAAGCCAGCAGACTATTTAATACATCTTCCTGTTTATCAAAATGAGGATAGTTTACTTCTTTTTGCCAGGCTTCTGAATAAGGGACATCTCCAAAAATCATAGTAGCCTCGTAGACGTTTTCAGCTAAAAGCACTTTACATTGCCCTATTGCACCTGTTTTTACCGGAGAGGCCTCTTCAGCTAACCTGATCGCTGTTTTAAGATTAAATCCGGTGCTTACATAATAAGTTTTCCAAATATTATTTGTTGAATAAGGACTGATATCATAGATATCTGCCGCGCCCCAACCATAGTTCCCTCCGGAAGCCATTGTCTGGGCACTTAAGATCATAGATGCATATAAATCGCCACCTACTCTTGTTGTCCCGAGGCTTACAGAAGCACCACTAAACAATAATTCCGGAGTTGTCGTTTGCGCAGCGTTGGGATTCGTATTAATCTCTTCAAATGACTTCTTACAAGATGCCAGAGAAAGCGCTGCCATTGCTATAATGAATACTTTTTTCATGTTCTAGAATTTTACTTTTAAGTTAAGACCATACGATGCCGTAGCCGGAAAACTATTGAATTCAACACCGTCACCTACAGAACCTGCTCCAAAATAACTCATTTCCGGATCCACATGGGGCACATTAGATTTGATCAACCACAAATTTCTACCTTCCAGACCAAGCTCTAAACCTTTAATTGCTTTTTTAAATGGTCTGAACTTTTCAGGGAATGAATAAGCAAATATAACCTCCCTAAGTTTGATAAATGATGCATCAAACACATTGCCTTCCGTATTGGCTGTTGCTGCATAACGGCCCCAGAAATCCTGCATACTTTGTACCGGAGTTTCATTAGGTGAATAAGTACCATCTCCATTATCATTGACTCCTTTGTCAATAAATGTCCCCCCTCTGTTTTCCATAGTTTCATAGGCCATACCCGAACTTCTAAGTGATGCAACGGTCCCGGAATAGAAAACACCTCCCTGGCGGATATCTACTAAGAAACCTAACCTAAATCCTTTATAGGAAAAGCTATTATTAATCCCTAACATAAAGTCCGGAACAACACTACCGATGTATTTATTTTGTTCCAGTTCTCTCAAACCGGTAGCACTGTTAATGATATAGTTGCCATCCGGATCACGTTTCCATTTAGTCCCATAAAGACCGAAACTTTCCCCTACCGGAGCTTTGATTTGTAGACCACTCCAACCGGGTTGCACTGAATATTCTTCTAAATAGCCGTCCAGTTCATTAACAATCTGACGGTTACGGGAGAAATTCCCCATAAGATCCCATTTAAACCCACCGGCATTATCCGCAAACGGGCTTACACGCAGCATAGCTTCCCAACCCCGGTTTGTAATAGAGCCGGCATTAATTTGTTTTACGAAGAAACCCGTTGAATTAGGAACATTAATATTCATAATCTGGTTTTTGGTAAGTGTATTGTAGTAAGTTACATCCAAACCTATTTTATTACCAAAGAACCTTAAATCCGCACCGACTTCCCTGGAAGTAGAAATCTGAGGTTTCAAATTTTCTGTTGGAGAAATTCTTGAAACTTCATATGCCCCATTACCGAGGAAAGGGAAATTACCTGGTAAGGAGAATTGCGTAAAATAGGTTGTTAAAGGATTATAATTCAACAAAGTTGAATAGGGATCGGCATCAGAAGCGGCTGAAGCCCAGGTTGCCCTTATTTTACCAAATGACAGCACTTTCTTATCTTTCATCAACTCTGTGAATACAAAAGAACCTGAAACTGAAGGATAAAAATAGGAATAGTTCCCGGTAAATACCAAGGAAGAGGACCAGTCATTCCTACCAGTTACAGACAAGAATAACATGTCTTTATAAGCTGCAGCCAATTCGCCATAAATACTTACCAGACGCGAATTAAGATAGGTTCTGGTTGCTACAACAGTTTCTGTGTTACCCGGCCTAAAAACGCCCGTACCGGCATCCTGCAGAAAGTTAGCTCCTGCTATCCCAGCTAAATCTGTACGACGGTCCAAAAAGTTAGTACCTACTAACGCTTTTAAGTTCCAATCTTCATTGACATCTTTTTGGGCAACTGCCATTAAATCGTTGTTAAAGCGCTTTTGAAACAAATCGGTACTGATATAGCTTCCCAGCATATCGCCTGCGGTACCTGCCCTTACATAGCCCAGTCGATTTTCTGTATAGATATCATAACCAAAATTATTGGAGAAAGTCAACCATTCAATCGGTTTATACTCCAGGTAAGTTGCTCCATAAAAACGATTCAGTTTGTTTCCATTTAAATTTTTATTTAAGATCCAATAGGGGTTATTACCGGTTCTGTCTGTGGTCATATTATTTTGAGCCCCCATTTCGTCCATATAGTTCGCTTCCAGGTCTTTTACATCTACCGTAATAGGTACACTATAAATAGAAGAGCTTAATACATTAGGATTATTCGAACTTTGCACCGGGCGCCCGTTTGAATTGGAATTAATGTAATTGAAAGTAAAACGGGAAGAGAACTTATCATTAAATTTATAGCCGATATTAGCATTTAAGCCATAACGGTTCAATTCCTGATTTAATACAATACCCCGGCTATTCAGGGTATTAAAACCAATCCGGTAATCTGCTTGGGCACTTCCGCCTGAAATGGATATATCATTAATTGAGGTACGCCCGGTCTGGAAGAAGTTATCAATATTATCCGGGTTGGCTTGCAGTGTCACATCGCGGCCTAAATAATCCTTCACTGTCGTTCCGGCCATATCAGATATCTTAGGCCCCCAGCCATTAGCATACCTAAGGTTATATACCCCATAATTACCCTGGGCATATTGATCCTGTAAATGCGGCTTGATGGTAATCTTTTCCATCCTTACCGATGAATTAATAGCAACTGATAAGGGGGTATTTAATTTACCGCGTTTGGTAGTAATAACAATAGCACCATCTTTCGCCAGCTGACCATAAAGCGCTGTAGCTGCCGGACCTTTCAATACGGTCATCGACTCAATATCATCAGGGTTAATATCAGAAGCCCTGTTTCCATAGTCTACTCCTACACCCGAAGTAGACATTCCCTGTTTGGCATCACTTACCGGCACCCCATCAATTACAAAGATTGGGCTCGATACGGCGTCCAAAGAAGATTGACCACGAATAATTATTTTAGAAGAACCGCCAACACCACCGGACTGCTGATTCACCCGTACACCGGCAACCTTACCGGCAAGCGCATCCACCACGTTATTGGCACGGGCATTTTCCAATTGATCTTTAGTTACCTGTTGGGTAGCATAACCCAGAGATTTCTCTGATCTTTTGATCCCTAATGCCGTTACCACAACACCACTTAACTGGCTACCTCCGGTCCCCTTAAGTTCAACCCGCAAATCTGCAGTACCATTTCCGGCAATTACCTCCTGGTCCTCCATGCCATAATAGCTGATAACCAGTACCGCATTAGGCTCTGTAACACTGATCTGGAAGTTGCCATTATCATCAGCTGCCGTTCCCGACTGGGTGCCTTTAATAATAATGGTAGCCCCGGCTAGGGGTCCTCCAGCCTCATCCAGGACACGCCCCTTTACCAGGCGCTCCTGCGCAAAAGCTCCGGTCATACACACCGAAACCAATGCAATAGGTAAAATGAGTCTTTTCATTTTGTTTATAGTTTTTGGTTAATCAAATTTAATTATTTATTAACAGAAAAACTAAAAACAGCCCCAATTCGTTGTCCAGACAGATTTTTTAACTACAAAAACTCTATAATATTATAAAAATAAATCAATTGTTAAAAATTATAATTAACTGACAATCAACAAATTAAAGCATAAACACAGAATACGAATTACCTATATTTATATTCTTTAATTCATAAAAAACCAGGACTTAATGCCCTGGTTCTAATATTTTACTGTTCAATCTTATCTCTTATCTTAATTCCTGCATCTGCACCAAGCGGTAATAAGCCCCCTCCTGCGCCATCAATTCCTGGTGGGTTCCCCGCTCTACGATCGAACCTTGCTGCATCACAATGATCTCATCGGCACTGTAAATGGTGGACAACCGATGGGCTATCACGATACTGGTCCGGTTCTTCATCAGCTCATTGATCGATTCCTGCACGATTTTTTCCGATTCTGTATCTAAAGCCGAAGTGGCCTCGTCCAGGATAAGGATAGGCGGATTTTTCAGGATTGCACGGGCGATGGTAATCCGCTGGCGCTCGCCACCACTTAATTTCGAACCCCGCTCCCCTACATTCGCATCATAGCCATTTTCCTTCTGGTTGATAAATTTTGCCGCATTGGCAATTTGTGCAGCGGCATCTATCTGCCCCCGCGTTTTCCCCCCTGTTCCCAAAGCAATATTGTTGGCAATGGTATCATTGAATAAAATAGGCTCCTGTGACACTACCCCGATCTGCTTCCTTAACTCAAAAAGTTTGGCCTCTTTAACATCAACACCGTCTATAGTTATTTTTCCTGAGCTTACATCATGAAAACGGGGGATCAAGTCAACCAAAGTTGATTTACCGGAGCCGGAAGCGCCTACCAGGGCTATGGTTTTCCCCTTAGGAATCCGCAGGTTAATATCTTTCAGGATCTGCTTATCGCCATAGAAAAAGTTTACATTTTCGAATACGATCTCCTGGCTGAACTCTGGGATAATAACCGGGTTTTCCCGCTCCACGATCGTGACCGGCGTCCCCAGGAAGGATTCCACCCGCTCCAGCGCAGCCGCACCTTTCTGCATATTATAAAATACCCCGGAAAGATTTTTTAAAGGATTGATAATCTGGTAAAAGAAGGCGATATAGGCGACAAAAACAGGGCCGGTCAGGCTGGAATCCCCATTAAAAATGAGTTGCCCGCCATACCATAAGATAATACACACCACGATAATGCCTAAAGTTTCCGACATCGGTGAGCCCGCATCTCTGCGGAACGAGATCTTATTTTTGATCCGGAATAAATCATTGTTCAGCAAGGTAAACTTTGATTTCTGGTGGCTCTCCGCATTAAAGGCCTTTACCACCCGCATCCCTACTAATGTTTCATCGATGGTACCCAGCATATCCCCTAATTGCTCCTGGGCCGCATTGGAAGGCTTTTTGAGTGACTTTCCTACCCTTCCGATGATCAGCCCCGCCAACGGCAGGAAAATAAACATAAACAAGGTCAGTTGCGGGCTCATGATGAACATGGTTATGAGCACGGATACAATGGTTACCGGCTCCCGGAGTACAGTTTCGATAACGCCCATGATAGAGTTCTCTACTTCCGATACATCATTGGTCATCCGCGAGATCAGGTCGCCTTTCTTCTCTTCGGTAAAATAACCGATAGGTAAGGCCAGGGATTTATTAAACATATCCCGCCTCAACTTCCGGATCACATTATTCCGCAAAGGGTTTAAGATCCTCAAAGAAAGATAGAGGAAAAGATTTTTTAAAATGGTAGCTACTAATACCAATAAAATCGAATAGGTTAATGCTGTTTTCTTTCCCTCGGCGGCTACAATTTCGTCAATAAACACTGTTAGCCGGGCTACCAGGCCACCCGCATCTTTGGGTAAGGACTGTACCTCGAAAATAGTTTGTAAGACCGGGATGATCAGGGTAAAAGAAAATAAGGCAAAAAAAGTATAGAGCAAACTGCATATAAAATACAATAGCAGTTTGCTCTTTTGGTCTTTGACGTAACGCCAGAGTTTAGGAATATTTTTCACTCAAAAATGTGTTTAATCTATAGTATAACTCATCTCGCCCCCTTTTTCGTCTTTGATATGGATACCGGCAGTAGCCAGCATATCGCGGATCTTATCGGAGGTCTCAAAATCTTTGCGGCTACGGGCCTGCTTGCGCATATCGATCACTAATTGCATCACTGCATCTATCTTATCGTCGTTCACCAGTTTTAAAGGCTGCAAACCGAAAATATCTTCCAGGTATACTTTAAACGTATCTTTAATCAATTGCAAGGTGTTGCCACTGATGGCATCCGATTTGATCTGCCCGCCTTTAATGCTGTTAATCACCGGTGCCATTTCAAAAAGGTTGGCCAATACTTTTGCCGTATTAAAGTCATCATTCATGAAGTCGGCGGCCTCTACGCACCAGTGCCGGGATTTGGCATCCAGTTCCGCATCCGTAGCTTCATTTTTGCCTGCCGGCAATTGCTGTAATACTTCATAAGCTTCCCATAAACGCTTCAATGCTTTCTCTGAAGCTTGCAAGCCTTCATTAGAGAAATCAAGCGTGCTCCTGTAGTGGGATTGCAGGATATTAAAACGGATAACCATAGGGTGATAAGCCTGTTCTAATATCGGGTGATCTCCGCTGAACAATTCAGTCAGTTTGATCACGTTATTATAGCTTTTACCCATTTTCTTACCATTGATGGTAATCATATTGTTATGCATCCAGTAATTCACGGGTGCACAGCCATGGGCAATAGTAGATTGTGCGATCTCACTTTCATGATGCGGAAACTGAAGATCCATACCACCGCCATGAATATCAAAGCGTTCGCCTAAATACTTACTACTCATCGCAGAACATTCAATATGCCAGCCCGGGTAACCTACGCCCCAGGGACTTTGCCAACGCATAATGTGCTCCGGTGCTGCTTTTTTCCATAAGGCGAAGTCGGCCCTATCCCGTTTTTCTTCCTGCCCATCTAACTGGCGGGTAGTTTCCAGCAAATCGTCCAGTACACGCCCGGAAAGTTTACCGTAAGGATATGCTGCTGCATATTTTTTCACATCAAAGTATACCGAACCATTTACTTCATAAGCAAATCCTTTGGCAATGATCGTTTCGATCATACTGATCTGCTCTATGATATGCCCTGTTGCCGTAGGTTCTATAGAAGGTTCCAGGGTATTAAAACGGCGCATGGCCCAGTGGAACAGGCTGGTATATTTATGCACCAGCTCCATAGGCTCCAGTTTTTCCAGTATGGCTTTTTCCGCTACTTTATCGGTAGCTTCGCGGCCTTCTTCTTCAAAGTGACCGGCATCGGTGATATTGCGCACATAACGCACTTTGTAGCCTAGATGACGCAGGTAACGATTCACTACATCAAAGGTTACATAAGGCCTGGCATGGCCCAGGTGAGACTCCCCGGAAACCGTAGGGCCACAAACATATAATCCCACATGACCGGGAGTAATGGGTTCAAATTTTTCTTTTTCTCTTGTATACGAGTTGTATATATATAAATCAGACATTATCCTGGTGGCTTGTAAAGGTGCAAAAATAGGTATTAATTAGCTGATATACGACCGGGCAGATCATAGAATTTTAAAGGAAGCAATCTTTAACACTATCAAAATTATTCCCGGGGACTTACCTGCTATCTATTATAAAAAAGGTGCTCAATTTCCATTGAGCACCTAAAATCTTATGGGTTCAATAATACTAGACGGCAAATGAAGTACCGCAACCACAACTGCTGCTTGCATTCGGGTTGTTAAATACAAATCCCCTGGCATTCAAGCCTTCAGAAAAATCAATTTCCATGCCCGCCAGGTACAGACCGTGGGCTTTTTTCATAATTGCCTTAACGCCCTCTACTTCAAAAACGTCATCATCTGCTTCCTGCTTATCAAAACCCAGGACATAGCTCAGCCCCGAGCATCCACCACCTTTTACGCCTATACGCAAAATCATTTCCGGATCAAAATCAGGTGCGGATACCAATCTTTTTATTTCTTTTAATGCCCCTATCGTAAATGTAACCGGAGCATTGATTAATGTCGCTTCCATATTTATAAACAATTCAATAACTTTACCTCGCAAAGGTATGTATTTTAGCTGGTTGCTTACAGATTTAACAAATACTAAATTTTCCATAACCAAATAGCTTTTATCTATCCGTTTTGTATTTCGATAAGGTGTTTCAAGACTATAATATATTTTGTAAATAATGCTGCTCATAAGCTTTATCGACACATACCCAGCCTTTGAAAATAGCCTGCTATTACAGCACTAATTTGTTGCCAATTAAAACGTTTAAATGAGTTCAATGCTTGATCAAAAATCTAAAAGTACCCGTATTGCTTACCGGGTTGCTTTAGCTTCTTTAGTCTTACTTACTATTCTTTCTTTAATTGCGTATAAAGAGCGTACCCTTTTTGTGGACTCCAGTTGGTTTTTAATCCACATGATCAGTCAAAAGACTTTTTACTTTATGGAAATGCGCTTTGGTGCATTCATCACTCAGCTTGGCGTACTGGCAGCGGTATATACCGAGATGCCCTTGAAAGCTATAATGATGATTTTTTCTGTAAGCTTTTATTTGTTTTACCTGGCAGCTTCCTTACTGATCGGGGTCCGTTGGCGACAAAAGCAACTTGCTGTTTTATTTAGCTTTTACTTATTCTTGTTTATCAGCGATGGTTTTTTTTGTACCGTTGGCGAGATCTTCCAGGGGCTTACCTGGATGTTTTTATTCTTTGCCTTGTATTTCCAAAAGCGGTTCCGGCATAATCTTTTGTCGGTTTGCCTTTTGATTGCTTTTGCATTCCTGTCATTGATCTGTCATGTTATTGTTTTATTCCCTTTTGCATTTTTATGGCTTTATTTGAATCTTGAATACAGCAATTTTAAGGACCTGATGAAGGAAAAGAAATTTTGGCTCTATTCTATTCTGTTGCTATCATTAGGTTTTCTACGTTATTATGTGAGTACTTTAGGCTGGTATGATTCTGCAAAGCTGGCATCGGTTCATGAAATTTCTTTCCGCAGCTTTTTTGCAGCCTTCAGCTCTGAGCACGCGCAAACATTTGCAAAACTATTGCTGCAGAATTATTGGATCACCCTGATTTTATTCATTACAGGATTGTTTTTACTAGCAAAGCATAAAAAGTTTTTTCAGCTGGGACTGACTTTACTTTTTACCATTGTTTACTTTGCCTTGGTTTGTATTGTGTATCCCGGAAATTATGACCGGGACATGCTCTTTTATTTTGAAAATGAATGGGCCCCGCTTTCCGTGATCCTTAGCGCACCTTTTGTTTTTCAAATATTTGATATAAGAATGCGCCCAAAAGTTGTGCTGAGTATATTTGTTTTTGTATTTGGGGTGCGTTTACTCTACGTGTACGATGCCTATCGCTTTTTTAATCATCGTTTTGAAAATTTGTCGCAATTAACCACACAGCTTTATGAAGATCGTATTTACAAAGCCGTTATTGCAACTGAAGCTCAGCAAGCCCGTGATTATTTTGTAATGACCTGGAATATGCCGATCGAAAGTATGCTGCTATCGAACATTAAGGGCTATAAACCGGCTGTTACCCTTAAAATTGTACCCAAAGACTTTACGTTAAGGCAGGTGCCGGACTCCTTTTATTCCAACTTCCACATTACTGAAAATACATTTCTCGACCGAAATTACTTCCCAATAGACAGCATTGGCAACTATTACTTGATTGAAGGATTCGATGATTTCAGTTTAAAGCAGCAAAATTAATGCAACCGCCTAAAAAATAAGAATATTCATTTACAGGCACTTTCATATAAACAAAAAATAATTTTAAAATTTATTTCCAGGAGACTAAGCATTGTCTAGGGAACTGCGTCTATTAATTTGTCACAAGCCTGTATAGACTTTACTTATGTATAGGTTTACACCTGAATTTATAGGCATTTTGTAAGTTGCTGGTTAATTTAAATAGTTATATATCGATTATATAAAAACTTTAACCAAATAAATAAAATAACCTATTTTTGTTTCATCTAAAAAACTGGTCCATTATAAGTCAAACATCTACAATTCATCACCAATTAGAGAAATAACGCTTTGCGCTGCTATAAAGTGCATTTGTTATTGTAGACATTATGGCTAATCAATTCAAAAAAGCTTCTGACCAGGAGTTAATCGAGGCATTTCAAAAAAATCAATCTCAGCTTGCTGTAGGGGAACTTGTAGATCGTTATAAAAAGAACATTTACACCACTATTGTAATGAAAGTGAAGGACAAGCATACTGCAGAAGATCTTTTCCAGGAAACCTTCATTAAAATTGTGAATACCATCCTCGCCGGTAAATATGCCGATCATGGCAAATTTTTACCCTGGGCAATGCGTATTGCCAATAATCTTTGTATTGATTATTTCCGGAAAAACAAACAGATTAACAAAGTAAGCTCTAAAGATAACTTGGAATGGTTTGAATACCTCTGCATTGATTACAGAAATGCAGAAACGGATATGGAGCAGGTACAAACTTCTAACCAGGTATTACACCTCCTGGACCACTTACCCGAAGTACAGCGGGATGTGATCTTATTAAGGATCTATGCCGACCTGAGCTTTAAAGAAATAGCCACGATCACAAATGTAGGGATCAATACGGCCCTGGGCCGTATGCGTTATGGCTTATCCAACCTCCGGAAAATAATTGAAGAGCATAATTTAGTAATGCGTTAAGTGTTAAAAGTAAATAAATTATTCGTATATTGAACCTTTTAACATTTAATCATTAATTCATGAAAAAAGTATTGAGTATTTCATTAGCCCTCTTATCCTTAGGATTACTCACGAACACGGCAAATGCGCAATCCCTTAAGCATACCCCCGTAGGTAGCAGTATCACGATGAATGTACAGGCAGTTGTAAGTAATTATCCACCTTTTGGCGGTTCTCCAACCGCAACCTTGCAATCATTTTACTTTCCGGCAACAACTTCCACACAACCGATCAACAATTTCTCAGGCATCACCTCTGTATTGACCTCGCTAAACTTTGATATAAATCTTAGCTCCGGTACCTATACTATATATCTTGGCCCAAGTGACATTATAAATCTAAATGCCAACCCTAATACGTTTTTCGTTAAACCTTTTCCAAGTGGCGTTCCTTGTAATTTAAATATAGCCAGTGATGGCAATAATAATTTCACCTTTGGAACATTGTGCTATTAAATAATTAAGAACAGCCAGAGATTAACGGTACAATCTCTGGCTGTTCTCGTATTATTGATATTTGCGCAACATATTGAAGCGTTAATCTTCTTCTTTCAGCAATTGGATATCCTTGATCATCTGTGCCACATCTTTCTTACTGGTACCATCATAAGGATAAACATTCCCATCTTTTGAAGCATGGGCTCTAACGCGACCTTTCTTATCTACCAGTACAAAGTTCTCGGTATGTATAAAATCAGCTGCGATATCTGTTTTAGAGGAGTCTGCGGCCGTCACCAGGTAGCTGTAGCGCGCCTGGTCATAAAGCTCTTTTTTATCGCCGGTCAGGAACATCCAGCTTTTACTATCAGCATCGTATTTCCTGGCATAGTCTCTTAATGCAGGTACAGAATCACGTTTTGGATCTACGGTATGGCTCAGGATAACGATATCCCCATCATTTTTAAACGTATTGTATACGTCCGCCATATTATCATTCATTAACGGGCAAATACCCTGGCAAGTGGTAAAGAAGTACTCCACTACGAGGATTTTATCTTTTAATTTTTCTAAAGTTATGGTATCCCCGTCCTGGTTGACAAATTTAAAATCGCGTACCTTATGCATATCGTCATCCCCCAGGAAAGCCAATGCCGGCGGTTTCTTCATGTCCTTAGACACATTATAATAATACACAGCGAAAACAGCCCATAGTGCAATAAAAAATACGACCAGGATAACAACCAGCTTTTTACGGTTTGACTTCATAATACGAGTGGGAAAATTTGCGCAAAGTTAAGCGCTTTTAAGCGATAGCCCGGACCTGATCTGTGAAAACTAACATAAAACCGGGGCTAGCGATGTATTCATTTACCTTATAGATACAAAAAAGGCTGCCGTGGCAGCCTTTTTATCCATTACTATTTTTATTAGCTAACTGTAGTTAAACTGGTTAACGGTGCAGCCGCTAATGTTTCTTCATTCGCTTCGCTGGCATATTTGGCAAAGTTGTTGACAAATAATTGAGCCAGTTCCAATGCTTTTTGGGTATAAGCTTCTTTATCACTCCAGGTAGCCTGTGGATTCAGAATCTCGGAAGGAACGCCAGGAACCGCATCCGGCATCAATACACCGAATACCTGATGCGCTGTAAAGTTGGCATTATTTAAGTCCCCATTCATTGCTGCGGTGATCATCGCTCTTGTATATTTCAGGTTCATACGGTTTCCTACTCCGTAAGGACCGCCACTCCAGCCTGTATTGATCAACCAAACATTTACATCCTGGTGCTGATCTAATTTACTCCCTAACAACTCGGCATATTTTACCGGGTGTAAAGGCAGAAATACGCGTCCGAAACAAGCGGAGAACGTAGTTTGTGGCTCTGTAACGCCAACTTCTGTACCGGCAACTTTAGCAGTATAGCCGCTAACGAAGTGGTACATCGCCTGCGATTTCGTTAATTTAGAGATCGGAGGTAGGATACCGAAGGCATCACAAGTCAGGAAGAAAATATTTTTAGGATCGCCACCGTAAGATGGTTCTTTCGCATTATCGATATGGTAGATCGGGTAAGCCGCACGGGTATTTTCAGTGATGCTGCCGTCAGCATAATCTACTTCATTGGTATCGCCTTTAAAAACGATGTTTTCCAGTAAGGCACCCGGGCGCACCGCATCAAAAATCTGCGGTTCTTTTTCTTTGCTTAAGTCGATTACTTTGGCATAACAACCGCCTTCAAAATTGAAAACAGAGCCATCAGCCCAGCCATGCTCATCATCACCAATCAAAGGACGGTTAGGATCAGCACTTAAAGTTGTTTTACCGGTTCCGCTCAGACCGAAGAATAAAGCCACATCGCCGTCTTTACCTTCGTTAGCCGAGCAGTGCATAGATAATACGTTATGCTCTTGTGGTAACAGGTAGTTCAATACGCCGAAAATACCTTTTTTCATTTCACCGGTATAACCGGAGCCACCGATAAGGATGATTTTACGTGTAAAGTTAACTATTGTAAAGTTAGCCTGGCGGGTACCGTCAATTGCCGGATCAGCCTCGAAGTCCGGCGCCTGGATGATATGCCATTCCGGTTTAAATTCTTTTATTTCTGCTTCTGTAGGGCGTAAAAACAAATCGTTACAGAACAGGTTAGCCCAAGGGGTTTCGTTTACTACACGGATGTTCAAACGGTAAGTAGGATCGGCACAAGCATAAGCATCGCGTACCCACAATTGTTTTCCTTCCAGGTGAGCGACTACCCTGTCATATAATTTATCAAAAGCTGCCGGCTCAAAAGGGATATTAACATCACCCCAATCAACAGTATTTTCTGTGATCGCATCTTTTACTGTAAATTTATCTTTTGGTGAACGACCTGTGAATTTCCCGGTGTTCACACACAGGGCTCCGGTACTGTTCAAAACACCTTGCTTTAAGTCAATGGTTTGCTTAGTCAACTCTTCAAAGGAAAGATTCCAGTTGGCAACCGCAGGCTTGATGCCGACGTGCTCTAAATTAGCATTTGGATTTTTGATGCCGTTTTCGATCATTATAAAGGATTATTAATATTAAAATAACAGGAGGCAAAGTTAATACTTTTTGCATATGTATTATCTTATTTACAATAAAATGTCGTTAGCCTCTAAAACAATTCAGGACTGGCTCAAATTAGATAATATTAATCTGAGCCAGTCCTTATAATTAAATATTTTATAGGCTAGTAATCACCGATGGTTTCCGGCAATTCGGATAAAGCCTGTGCCAGTTGCGCATCATTAGGCGCGATACCATGCCATTCATGCGTACCGACCATGAAGCTTACCCCGGCACCCATATCTGTTTTCAATAAAATACAAACCGGTTTCTGATTGCCTGCCAATTGTTTCGCTTGCTGGATACCTGCTACTACGGCTTCCATATCATTCCCTTTTTCAATTTCCATCACTTCCCAACCGAATGCTTCAAATTTAGAGCCAATATCGCCTAAGTTCATCACTTCATTAGTTGGTCCGTCAATCTGCTGCCCGTTGTAGTCTACGGCAACGATCAGGTTATCTAATTTATGATGGGCTGCAAACATGATTGCTTCCCAGTTTTGTCCTTCCTGTAATTCTCCGTCGCCGGTCAATGCGAAAACGAAAGAAGGGTCTTTATCCATTTTTTTAGATACCGCCATACCGTTTGCTACGCTGATCCCCTGTCCTAAAGAACCGCTTGCGATACGTACACCCGGCAGGTGTTCATGAGTAGCCGGATGTCCTTGCAGACGGGAATCTATCTTTCTGAATGTAGCTAATTCAGCAACCGGAAAATAGCCGGAACGGGATAATACACTATAGAATACCGGTGAAATATGGCCATTGGATAAAACGAACATGTCTTCGCCTTTAGCCTCCATATTAAATGCCGGGTTATGTTTCATTTCTTTAAAATAAAGAGCCACCAAATAGTCTGTACATCCTAGAGAGCCTCCCGGGTGTCCGCTTTGCACACCATGTACCATTCTTACGATATCACGGCGCACCTGTGTGGCCATATCTTTTAAAGCTTGCAATTCCATAATTTTTTGAAAAGTATTTACAATTTGTCTGCAAAAGTAAGCTTTAATTTATATAGACTTAAGAAGTTTTTGTGGTAATCAGGTTTAGCAGGAACCGGATAGGGATTGTTCAATATTAACAGCTAACTAACAGCGGCCACTACATTAAATAGGTATTTTCACTATACGAAAGCATGCGTTATTTGAAGAGAAAAACAAATTGCTCACAAAACCTCTATATATGACCAAACTTATTTTTGCAGGCTTGCTCCTGCTCGGCCTGTCGGTATCGTGTAACAAAAGGACAGAAGGCGTTTGCTATTGTTCTTACTTTAGCGGCGACAAAAGAGAGTTCGACCTGCGCCACCTGGACCGGCAACAGCAAAAAGACACCTGTGCCCAGATCAGCCAGAATGCCAGCCACTTTGCCGGCAGCTGTAAATTAAAATAACCATTAAAATGATCCGTTTGAATACCCCCTGAATTATTTAACCTATAACTCAGGGGGTATTTCTATTAGCTCAATACAGCTTGAAAAAGTAATATAGATTTCTTCCCCGTTCGGCCACATTTTTTTATGTTTGTTGTATGATCATTCTGGAGAATCATTTACTTAACGTTAAAGTTTTAGAGCAGGGAGCGGAACTCTGCAGTATTGTAGATAAAGCAAGCCATACAGAATACCTCTGGCAGGGCGATCCTGCATTCTGGAATAAACATAGCCCTATATTGTTTCCTATCGTGGGCACACTCAGGAATGACACTTATGTATATAAAGGGAAGTCCTATCACATGTCCCGGCACGGCTTCGCCCGCGACCGCCAATTCACGGTAACGAAACAGGAAAATGATCGGGTCAGCCTCGAACTAAATGCGGACGAAGCTACTTTGCAACAATATCCCTTCCTCTTTAAGCTGGGGATAGATTATGAACTCAAGGACAATAATCTAATTGTTACTTATACGGTTAGCAATACAGGTGCAGATACCCTGTATTTTTCTATCGGTGGCCATCCGGCCTTCAACCTGCCGATTGACAAGACCCTTCAATTCGAAGACTATACCTTACAGTTTGAGCAGGTAGAACAGGCGGAGATCTACCCATTAAATGCGCAGGGGCAGCTATTGGCCGAAGGCATTCCATTCCTGGACAATACCAATTCTGTGGCTTTACAAAAATCATTGTTCTATGAAGATGCCCTTATCTTCAAAAAACTCAAGTCCGGCTCCATACGCCTGGCCTCTGAAAAAGACAGTCGTAATATTGAAGTATCCTTTGAACAGTTCCCGTTCCTGGGCATCTGGAGTAAGAAGGATGCCGACTTCGTTTGTATCGAGCCCTGGCAGGGCATTACAGACCGGCAGGATGCCAGCGGATTGCTGGAAGACAAAGAAGGCATCTGTGTCCTGGAAGCACAACAACAATGGAAAGCCTCCTGGCAGGTTATTATTAATACCTGAAGTAATAAAAAAGCAGCGGTCCATAGATTATAAGGACCGCTGCTGCTCATTTCCATAAATTAAGGCTGTAATTTTACACTACCCGGAGCTCTACTACCCGACTTGTTAAGCCGATAACTTAAAGAAAGCATCATATACCTGCCTATGGTGTTGCTTTTACGTTCCATGAGGTAGTTAAGCTGGCTACTTCTTTCTATAGCTTTATTCTTATCCAGGAGATCGAAGGTTTTCATGCTTATTGCTCCGCGCTGGTTTGGAAAAATGTACCGGCTTAGCTCTGCACCGATAAGTGGTATGGTAAGCGCCTGGTTAAAGCTCTGTGCGGTGTAATGTGTTATATCTCCCGATACAGAAATATTCCACCAGGCATTAGGCCGATAACTTAACTGTGCATAGCCTGAATAATTGTTGTACTTATTGTTCATTTCTTTATTCACCGAATAGCGGCTATCGGAAAGACTTATGGTTCCGCCCCAGTGTAAATCCCAGGTATCGCTTTTGATATTATTAAAGCTCAGGTCCAGGGTATGGGTAAGCGTATTATTCCGATTATTTACACCATTCACCGGGCTGATCCCCTGTGCCCAGGTTTCGTTAAGCCGCACATCAAAATTGAGCCCTATAGCATTTATTGGCCTCGAATAGGAGAGGTCCAGCTGTCCTGATAATTGATAAGGGGTATTGACCAATTGCAGTTGCTGGGACAGGTCTGCAGCTATACTGCGGCTATAATTAATATTATTCCTGGTATAGTTACCATGTAGGCCTGCTGAAAAAGTGGCCATATTGAACTGGTCAAATGAAGCATACACGACACTTACCTTATGCATGTATTCCGGCACCAGCTTGGCGTTGCCTTTGGTCAGCATCAGCGGATTACGATAATCAGTAACCGGCATTAGCTGGGTAGCATTAGGTGCATTAATCCTGGTATTGTAGGAAAGGCGCAGGCGCGTTCCTGCCTTAGGTTCCCGCTCCCAGAAAACATCCGGCAGCCAATAAGCATAATGCCTGAGGTACAATTGTTGTTTGTTCATGGATGGATTCAACCATATATCAGCTCTTTTTACAGAGAGTCCCCACCTTTCCTTCTTTTGGATCCTTTTCAACCCTAGTTCTGCGGTAAGATTAGAGACTTGCTGTAGCAATGCAGGACTAAGTGAATCGGTGATAAGTACAGGCGCGTCTGACGGACCTTGTACTCTATTTATCGACTCGGTTGCTACAGCCGATCGCAGCGCCGGCTCCAGGAAATATCCTTTACCCAATGTGCGCACTGCTGACAGCTGGGCAGAGGCATCAACCTGACTCCCGTTTTCATCCCGGTACTGGGCGTCGTTTATTTCCGCGAAAGGCATTTCAAAAACCGTTCGGTTCCGCCACTGCTCAGCTCCGTCCGATTGCTTATAACGTCCCTGTAACGTAGCTTTGAGCACCGGCCATTTGTTTTGCTGTTTTTTCATCCAGTTGAAGTCCCCGGCCAATTCTGATTTATTGCCTTTTTGATGATGCTCGTTATCCAGGGAGTTTTCTAAAACAGTATTATTAAAGTTCCGGGTCAGTGCAGCCCCGCGCGCTTCATTATGTTTGAAAAGCCCATAGATATTTGAAGTGATGAAACTGGATCCGGACTGCCTGCGCCATTTGGCAGAGGCCCTGTTCACCATATTAGTATTGTTATTTACCTCCCCTTGTTCTGAGGTAAAACTTCCGCCGGGAAGAAAGTTCCGGGAACGCGTATTTTGATCGAGCCATTTATGCATACCATTACCCATATAATTCAAGGTAATTCTATTACGCTCATCCGGTTCCAGCATATAGTTCATCGTCAGGGCGCCGGACCGGACATCGCCGGTAACCGGCTGTCCCAGGTCAACAGGCATTTCATCAGCATCAATGTTTATCTCGCCACCAGTAAGGGATTTCAGCCCACCATTGAAATTAAAATAGTCTTCAAAGCTGAAGCCGAATTTATTAATGTTATTGAACATGCCCATGGTTGCTAATTGGCTTTTCTGCCTGAATTTAAAGGCTTTCAACAGTCCTTCGTACTGTGCCGGGAGTCCGCCACCGGCTTTAGCTTCCCCGAAATAGCCCGTATTCTTCCCCTCCTTCAGTACCACATTCAGGGTCTGCTCTCTTTCCCCATCATCAATACCGGAAAACAGGCTGGCATCTGATTTTTTATCAAAGGACTGTATTTTATCTACGGCATCTGCAGGTAAATTCTTGGTCGCTACTTTGGGATCATCGCCAAAGAATTCTTTGCCGTCTACCAGGATTTTGGTGACCTGTTTGCCCATTGCTGCAATATTCCCGTTTTTGTCTACCTGTATCCCGGGCATTTTTTTCAGGAGGTCTTCGACAACCGCATCCGGCTTTACTTTGAATGAACCTGCATTGTATTCCAGGGTATCTCCTTTTACCCTTACCGGTATCTTCTCTCCTGAGACAATAACCGCATCGAGTAACGTACTTTCCGCATTAAGTTGCAGCACTTGTATGCCAAGATCGACATCCGTTGTTTCATTTATGGTAATGGTTTTGTAATAAGTATAGTAACCCATCAGGGCCATTTGAAGCAGGTAGTCTCCATTCCTGATAGCGCTGAGCGTGTAGCCCCCCTGCTGGTTGGTAATGCTGAAGCCAACGAGGGTCGAGTCCTGCGGATCGAGTAATGCTACGGAAACACTTTCTAAAGGAATGCCCAGGCTGTCTCTTACGTTTCCTTTAAGATTATACTGACCAGCAAATGCCCTCAGTGATTGCAGCAAGACTAACAATAGAAGTGGGAAAAATATTTTATTAGCCATAGCTTCCGGATTATCGTCTTTCTGTCTTGATCATAAAAGGCCCACTGCTTTCCATTTGTTGTTCCATTTCCTTGATCTTCTGCCGGCTTAATGCTTCGAATTCTTTAGCGCTGGTCTTTTTCCCTTTCACTGGTGCCTGGATATGGCTGATTTTTTTTGCATCCAGGGGAGTTACTTTAATGGCTGTATAGGAAATATTTTCATTCAATAACACTTCAAGCACCATCCCCGGAAGCCCGGTTATTCCTTCAGGGCCGGAAGCAACGGGGATTGCGGTTGTATACCAGGCTGTAGTTTTACTTTCCGCCCCCTCGCTATCTTTTACCACACTAATGGCTTCCATACAGGCATAGCCCAGGATCTTTTTTTGACGGCCGGTAGTTTTCCATTTGACGGCTTTTAAAGGTTCGTCTTTAATTAAGAATTGCTTCCCCATCAGGTCTTTCTGCTCTGTTTTCTTTTTATTTTTAAGATCGACAAATACTTTTTCATCCGGTTCCCAGCCGCTGGCACGAATCATCATATTGCCATCGGTATACTCATTGTCTTTATCAGATACTTCTGTATTGTTTTCAAACAGGCTGGCGTCCGAAGTGAAGTACAATAGCTTCTGTGTTTTTTTACCTTCCATGATCATCTCCGCAAAACCTTCCGGGAGGTTACTATTTTTAAGTTCTTCTTTACTAAAGGATAATTTTCTTTCATAAGTAATGGTCCCGGACTGCTGCTGGGCTTTTCCGCTACAGGCGATCAATAGTAATAAGGGCAGTAATAATAACTTCTTCATGCTTGATTTATTTTTGGTTGAGGATACAAAGCTATTTAGAGAAGTTGCCGGTAGCGGTTAATCCCCACCCAATTAAGGTTAAATAAGGTTAACGATTCCCGGAATTACTAAAACCATTTAGTTTATTTGCAGATACAAAACAGCTACATTGACCACGCATTTAAAACAAAGCAGGAAACTAAAACAAATCGGCTGGCTTATGCTGGCCAGTGAAACCTTGTTATTTCTTTTTATATGCCAATGGATACGGTCACAATACAAGGAGGCCGAAAGCCGGTTGCATACGGACACACAGTTACTTTTCACTACAGTAGAAAACAAGATACTGGACAGCCTGCTTGACCGGCAGGTTGCTGCTGTGATGAAGGGTAAACCAGGCATCGACACCTTATATCATCCGGAAATTCCAGCAGCGCAACATACGCTATCCCCGGATTCTGGCAAGGCCAGAAAGTCGATACATCTTTATAGTACCCGGCCGGAGACTACGGCCCTGCTTCATCAGAATGACACCGTACCTCCAAAGGCAATTATCCTGAACCCTGCCGATGTACAAGAAGACCAGGCATCCACCGATAAAGTATTACGTATTGCTTTACAGGAGCTCATAAATACTATTGATACCAGATCTTTCCAGATACCAACAGATACCGCTTTACTAAGGAAGGAATTCTCAAATGCTTTGACACAGCGCTTCCAGGGTTTAAACCTCAGCTGGGCCAATTGGGGAGACACCGCTGCTCTATTTATATACAAACATAAGGATGCTACACAAGACCATAGCTATCTCAGCCTGACAGGGTATCCATTATATTTATTTAAAGAAGTTTTACCTCAAGGTATATTTTGCCTGGTACTCTTGTTGCTGTCCAGCCTGGCTTTCTTGCTGGCTTATCTCAATACACGTAAACAAAATTTGTTTGTCCGGCAAAAAGATGATTTCATAAGTAATATTTCGCATGAGCTTAAAACGCCCGTAGCTACGGCGAAAATTGCTATCGAGGCACTCAATAAATACGATGCGATCGAAGACCCGGAGCGTACCCGAAGGTATCTAAGTATGGCCAGCTGGGAGCTTAACCGGCTGGAAACAATGATCAGCAAAATAATGGATACCACGCAAGCAGATCATGGCGTACTAAACCTCGACAAACAAAAGATACACTTAGCGGGACTTGTACAGGAAATTACCTCTTCCTTACAACAGGTATTGATACAGGAGGACATAACACTCGAATGGAATATTCAAACAGAAGAGGTTTACATTCCTGGAGATCGTACACATCTTACCGGAGTTATTTATAACCTGCTGGATAATGCGGTCAAATATGGCAAAGAACGGATCAGCATAGACCTTTACAATGAGGATCATAAGGCCCACTTAAAAATTTCGGATAAGGGGCCGGGTATTCCGGCTGCTTACCGGGAAAAAATATTTGAAAAATTTGTGCGTATAGGTCAGGGCGATATTCATAATATAAAAGGATATGGTTTAGGCCTGTCTTATGCCCGGTACATTATTGATGCCCATAAAGGGAGTCTTAAACTGGAACAGGCAACAGGATGGGGGGCTATATTCCATATTTGTTTACCTGAATGGCAAGAGCAAAATGAAGTTTAGAATATTATATATAGAAGATGAGGAGCACCTGGCCAGTATCGTATCGGAAACTCTGGCAATAAAGGGCTATGAAGTGCAACACCATAAAGAAGGGACAAGGGTTTTAGAACACATTAATACCTTTCAACCCCATATCTGTGTGTTGGATATTATGCTGCCTTACATTGATGGCTATAGCCTGGGAAAAACGATTCGCCAAGCTTATTCAAAACTACCGATCATCTTCCTCACGGCTAAAAGCCAGACTAAGGATATTGTCGAAGGATTTTCTTCCGGGGGTACTGATTATATCAAAAAGCCATTTAGCCTCGAAGAGCTGATCGCACGTATAGACAACCAGCTAGCACTACATTATGCTAACCATGAAAGTTTCTCCACTCATTCTTTACCGCAGGAGTTATACCTGGGCGTGTTTAAATATGCGCCACAATTAATGAAATTGTATGCTCCGGGTAAAGAGATCCGTTTATCTAACCGGGAGACCGAAATTCTTAATGTATTCTGTTTGTCTCCTAATACACCAATTGACAGACGGGAGTTGATGAAGATGGTCTGGGGAGATGATTCTTATTTTATTAGTCGTAACCTGGATGTATATATCCGCAGGCTGAGAGAATATTTTGCTTTGGGGACCGGGGTTGAGATTATTACATTAAAGGGGAAGGGCTATCATTTTAGTGTAGCGGATCCTGGTGAATCGTCAATAGTTAGAAGTGAGATGAGATAAGAGATAAGTGAATAGTGAGAAGTAAATAGTGATAAGTGATAAGTGAATAGTGATGAGTGATGAGTGAGAAGTGAGAAGTAAATAGTGATAAATTAGAAGTAGTTTGAGTTACGGGCATAAAAAAAGTCCCCAACTTGCGTTGAGGACTTTGTAATGAATATGGCAGCTACCTACTTTCCCGGAAAAATACCAGTATCATCGGCCATGATGGGCTTAACTACTCTGTTCGGAATGGGAAGAGGTGAACACCATCGGCAATACCACCATAATGAGGT
>PJUA01000057.1_pt1 | contig 132473 bp, 121 predicted proteins | sample 1512151 | NCBI WGS metagenome assembly PJUA01 (sample SAMN08177678, study PRJNA422409) | Soil metagenome, whole genome shotgun sequencing project. | isolation source: Soil enriched on filter paper: beechwood xylan treatment | place: USA: Madison | collected 2015-01-15 | reverse complement strand
TGAAAGCAAGCTTTCAATCTAATCCGCTCGACTTGCATGTATTAGGCACGCCGCCAGCGTTCGTCCTGAGCCAGGATCAAACTCTCCATAAAAGTGTTTGACTTGCTCATTACTTAACTAGCTAGAAGCTTTCGCTATTGGTAAAACCAATGCGAAAATCTTCAATTTTCAACATTATCGCTCAATGTTCAGTTTTCAAGGAACAATCATTTCTGTTTGTCGATTGCCGTCGTTTTCAGCGGCGAGATTTATCTTACCATAGCTGTCCAATTAAAAGCAACACCTTTTTTCAAAAAAGTTATTTCTTTTCGTAAAAGCCCTCTTTTATCAGGTATAACGACGGTCATAATCATGTCATAGACTTTCGAAAAAGAGTCAAAACCGGCATCCTTTGGAGACAAGCCATTGGGAGATGGTATTGAACAGCTCTACGGCACTATGTTCATAAAAGAGAGCTACTTCTTGCCGATTGGCATAGTTGAAGCGGATATAGCCGCCAAGCTCCCGGTAGAACAAACGGCATCCATACTGATTTTCAATTTTCAGATCAGGCTGAAAAACCACGCTGCTCATCGCAGACAACTCCTGCAGCGAAAGCTGATTCTCTCCGGGCGGCAAGCGCAAAAAGTGATGATTGCGCGTTTGTGACCATGGTTCGTAATAAACCGCATCCCCCGGAGAGCTTCCATACACCTGTCGATAAAGCTCGTCCAGCAGCAAGGCGTAATCATCATTTTCTTCCCATTTTTCAGCAACCGGTAACAACGCCGTCACGCAATCCCCATGCCTCGGCAGCCATAACAGATCATTTAATCCTGGATAAACGGCAAGAAAATCTCCATCTACCGAGGTGCCAATCGCGATGCATTGTTCTATCTGTTCTTGTGAAATCGGACTATCCTCATCATGCTCCCACAAGTCATATTGGGCAAATGGCTTTAGTACTTCCGCGTCCGGCGGATAAACATCTATCCACCCTCTGTACGTACCCGCTCCGTATTGCTCCAAAAACCGCTGGTAGCCTGCCGGATAAGTGATCACATCTTGTTTATAGAGGTTAAGAGGAGTATGGGATATTCCATTAAGCCGGGATACAATATACATAAACACGCCCTCCTGCGCTACACGTTTTAAAGCCTCTTGTTTATGATGCTATATTCCAGTCCGGCTCGCCTAACATCTTACATGTTTGCGTTTAAAGCCAACTCTTCCTTTTTCAATGTCCTTTTGAATTCGCTCCAAGGCAATTAGCCGGCTGCTTTTTTTCTTGTTCCCGATCACTTCCACAGGTCCGATTGCTGCTGCGATTTCAACTGCTTTTTCATGCATGGGCACATAAGATACGCCTACTGTATATACAAAGTTGTTCATGGAATATTTTGCTCGCTCCGGGGCTGCATGAATGCTGTCCCTTACCGTCTCCAGCATATCGGAGATTTTGGCCGCGGAAAACTCGCTGTCGGGGCGATTGCCAAGCAGCCAGCAATAACAGCTCCAGCCTGCCGACATTCTCAGCTCCTCACCGCTTGCAATCCACTTGTCTGCCACTTGCTGGGCAATATCGGCCTCCGCCAAGGTTACCGCCACAATAAAGTCGGAGATCATATAGAAATAGGCCGTATCCATCCAGCGGTCGTAGTCGGCTTCAGTCATCGCATTGGGGTCCGCTATTATGCCGGCAAAATACATCGCGTCATAATTTCCCGTTGCATAAAGCTGCTCGGCTAGCGGCTGGTTGATCCTGGTCTTTTTAAAAATAGGCTTCATTTGGCCCGTGGCTACGCCAAACAGAGGCTCCTGCGCGCCATTTCCCATATATATTTTTTTCGTTCTTTCCGTACCCAGCGCTTCCAGCTCCTGCATCACTGCTTCCAATTCCATCTGGATCCCCGCCTTTCAATTATCAGCTGTATATGGCTATTTTATTGTATACCAGCGCTTATGCCAGATGAAATCCCCCGGATTACATTTCATGTTATTCCAAAAAATAAATGCCGCCGGGATCGCTTTTTGCTTTTTTCTTTTTTGCAGACATAATAGCCTTTCGCCCTTCTCTGAGCAACAGCCTCAACATCTTGATCAATATGGCCTTGTACTGCGGAGATTGATTTAACGCAGTGATCATCTCGCTGATTTTTGCCCATTTGGCTCTGCCCAAATCCTCAAAGGTCCGAATATCCCCGGCTTCGAAAACATGAAAAACCGCAGAAACAAACTGTTGGCGCTGCATTTTATCCAGTTGGCCGAGCCATGACTTTAGCGTTATATCCAGAAGCTCGCTTTTTTTCTCCACGCTTTCGCCTTTGACAAAGGCATTGCCCATGACCTCCCAGGAAAAAGCCTCATGCTGCATGAGAAGCGGCGCATTGCTTTGCACGATCGTATACTCTTCTTCGTGCTCAAGCAGCATCCCGACAACTGACGACTGTGGAATAATCGTAATGATCCGATCCAGTATTTGCTGATAGGGTGCGCTTTTTATTATTTTTCCGTCAAAGCCGGGGCCGTCATTATTATAAACCTGGAGAATGCGCTCCTTAATGACGGGACGGCACATCATAGCTGCATATATGGCCAAATTTCCGCCTTTGGAATGGCCGCCCAGTCTAAGCGGTTCATCGCCCTCCCCCACCGTATCCTCCAAATACCGAAGTGCCTCGTATTGCGCGGCGATCGGCGTGGTCAGACACATATTAAAGTTTTCCTTCCAGCCAACGATTGAGTTGTCTGTTCCTCTATAGGCATAAAAAATCGAATCGTCCTCCAATTCGATCACCATTGCTGCAAACTGCTTGACCCGGTCAAGATCCGTTATTTTCTCAAACCTGGACAGCCTCGCGCCCGCAAAGCGCGGACATTGGCCCAGCTTGCGCAGCAGCGGAACCGAGATGCGATTAACATAACTGATCCTTGCGATCTCCTCCTCGCTATAGACGGCAAAATAATTGTCGCAAGCTTCTTTCAGCGTAATAGAGGCGCCGCTCCACCTGGATGGCACTATGTATTCCAAATTGGCATAAACAAGCTGGGACAGGATCAGATTGTCAACTTCATTAAAAGGAGAATGCTTCAGCGAAATGTCGCCGCGCCAATCCAGATAGTCTACTATATTCGGCATGTCCGACTCACCTCTCTCCCATGTCAGAAATTAATAGCTACATTATACCAAATTTAAAAAACGGGCGGGCATTCAGGGAGAAATCCCTGAATGCTCACCCGTTTTTCAAATTTCTTTGCGCTCGCGCTGCGATACGTTTCGTTGATCGTTCGTCACATCCCTCAAGCCATGTCCGACAAATCTCCGACACCCAAGCCGGCTGCGACTTTGCCGCATCATTCAGCCAATTGGCGACCGAGTCTTGCACGTATTTGGAGTGATCCGACTTTAACGGCTCCAGCAAAGGAAGAGCCTGCTCGGGATGCTCTTTCAGCTCTGCAATGTGCCGGGCCCATACCCCGCGCGGACGGGTTGCTTCAACTGCAAAACGACGAATATTGGCATCCTCGTCCTGCACCCATCTCTCCAGCAGGGAAATAGCCTGCTTCAGCTCCCGGGAGATGGCATCCCGAACGGCCATCCATGCGATTTCGCGTACGCCAAAGTGATGATCAGCAGCAAAACGGCGAATTCCCTCCAGCTTTTGCTCCAGCCCGGATGGCTCCAAACCAACGATATAGGCCGCCCAGCAGCGAACACTGTCCGAGCGATGGGCCGATAGCCGCTGGAAGATGGCGTTGCGTTCTTGTTGGCTAACCGTTTGGAATAAAGCAAGCCAGCCTTCCGCAACCGCCGGAATGGCCTTCGTGACTGCCAGTCCCTTTATCCGTTCCATTCCCGGCAGCAGGGTATCGACATGACGCTGCCCATCAGTCTCGTCCAAAATGGCAGCCAACAGCCGGTAATGATCAACGGCCAGCCATTCCGTCAAATTTACCGTTTCAAGCTGCCCGCTATTCAAAAAATGCAGTACTTCCGGCTGAACCTCACTTGCTCTGAGCGGCCCTTTCCGGCTTGCGAAGGCCTCCAATAACGAAATGTCGTTGTTTTCTTTCAACTTCCTGCACCACCCTCATACCCTAATGTCCTCACATTTTAAGAGATGTGCGAGAGGAATAGATGTAATGTACATTACAGCAAACGGCAAAAAAAATCAGTGCTGTTTTGACCCGATCATATCGCGCCGTATCGCCACTGTGCGAAAACCGGTGCGAATGATGCCCGCTTCCGCAAGCTCTTTTAGAGTGACGGATACAGCCTCCCGTGACACGCCAACCAAATGAGCAAGCTCCTGATGAGAAATCGGCCTGTTAATTACGCTAAACCCGTCCTCTTCCTCCTCTATGCCAAAACGGCTGGATAACTGCATCAACACATGCAGGATCTTATCATGCAGCTTGCCAAGCGCCAGATGCTGTGCCAAACGGCTCATGTGGGATAACCTTTCGCTAATCGCCTGAATCATATTCATCATGAACTGGGGATGCCGCAGCAAATAGCTTTCGAACCGTTCCCGGTCCATCCTGCAAATATCGCTTTCCTCAACCGCTTCAATAAACAATCCCCGGGTTCCCAGGGAAATTTCCTTCATTTCGCCAAAAATATTGCCTTCGTTCAAAAGGTCCACGGTGAACTGCTTCCCATCCTCGTTAAGCCGGTATAAGCGCACCTGTCCCCTTTTCACAAAATACAGCATTTCTTCAAACGTATCCGGTCTCTGGATAACCGCATGCTTCGGGAAGGTCGTAACGATGGTCAGCTTGTCCATCTCTATCAGGTCCTCCCGCGAGAGGGATTTCAGCAAATTAAACTGCGACAAATAGTGAATCCGGTCCATGCTCCCTCTCCTTTCGTGATGCTTGCAAAGCTAATCTCTGTATTTGTTGCGAAGCTCTGCATTTAGTATACCGCTTTTGGCCTTGGCAAGCTTTCCATCTCTAGATTGCTCAACATGCGGCATTACAATTGGTATAATAGAGCTAATGCATACAGTTAAGCGGCTTAAGCCAGGGTGAGGCACCTATCTACATTATAAGCTGCAAAGGAGAAAAATGATGTCTAATACTTCCGTTATACCAACCAATGATTTTGAAAAAATAATACTGGAACGCCGCTCCATTAAAAGCTATAATCCGGACGTCATCATTAGCCGCGAGGAAATGGAGGACATGCTGAAGAAGGCAACGCGGGCGCCCTCTTCAACCAATATGCAGCCTTGGCATTTTCTTATTATTCAAAGCGCGGAGTCAAAGGCAAAGCTGCTTGAAGTCGCCTCTCCGACCAACCATGTGAAGCTGGAAACCGCTTCAGCGGCTATCGCCATTTTTGGCGATCTGCACTATACGACTAGAGCCGAGGAGATTTATAGCACAAATGTTGAGCTGGGCTACGTGACGGAGGAAATAAAGGAGCGTCAGCTAGCTGCCGTATTGCAATGGAACAGCCCAAAGACGGAGGAGCAGCGCCGCGATATTGTCATGACAGATTGCGGCCTTGTTGCCATGCAGCTTATGCTGGTCGCCCGCTCTCATGGCTACGATACCAATCCCATCAACGGGTACGATAAAACCCGCATTAATGAAGCGTTTGGATTGGACAAAAAACGATATGCTCCCGTTATGCTCTTAGCATTGGGCAAAGCGGCAGACGAAGGCTTTCCCACCATGCGTCTTTCTCCTGATAAAATCGCTCAGTGGCTATAAAATTAGGAAGGGATGAGGTCTATGCATGTAAAAACAAGCCTGATTACAGGCGCAAACTCGGGAATCGGTTATGCGACAGCGGAGGAATTGGCACGCCAAGGGCATCATGTAATAATGGTCTGCCGTGACGAGCAGCGGGGAAAAGCGGCCCAACAAGCCATTATTCAGCAAACAGGAAGCTCCAAGGTGGATTTGCTGCTGGCTGACCTGTCCTCCTTCAAGGAGATTGCGCAGCTGGCACAGCAAGTGAATGAACGCTACGACACGCTGGATGTCCTGATCAACAATGCAGGAGGTCTATTCAACAGCTACGAGACAAGTAAAGACGGCTTCGAGCAGACCTTTGCCGTTAATTATCTGGCTCCTTTTTTGCTAACGTGCCTTTTGCTGCACAAGCTTAAGGCTGCCGGGGCGGGAAGAATTATTAATGTTGCGTCGATCATGCAGGCCAAACAATTTGAACCGGATAATGCAGCGCATCCCTCGCAAACGGCCTACCGCAGCATGAAAGCGTATGGTACTGCCAAAACAGCTGTTTTGATGATGACGTATCATCTGGCCAAGGAGTTGTCCGGCAGCGGAGTCACCGTAAATGCCCTTCATCCCGGCGTTATCTATACCCCTCAATCAGCTAAAACGGCTCCCGCCTTTGCAAGGCCGCTAATGAAGTTATTTATGCAGTCGCCTAAGCAAGGAGCGCGCACCTCGGTTTACCTGGCTACATCCGATGAAGTGGGCAAAACAACGGGAGAGTTTTTTAAAGGCACGCAAAAGGCTCGTACTGTGCCAGTTACCTATAATGCGGAAAAGCAAAAGGAACTGCATGAAAAAAGCATGGAGTGGACTTCTACATATTTATAGCATTAGGAAAAAAGGTATCCCGTTCATCATGACGATGATTGTTGGGATACCTTTTTACCGCTCTAGTTATACGAAGTCTTCTATAAAGAATAGCCACAATCTGCGTTTCGAAACTCATTTTAATGCAATATAGATATCAATTATGGCCTCTTCTCTGTCACCATTCAAATATTCTTCAAAGTCGCCGGTAAAGCTTCTGTCTAAATCCATTTTCCAAATTTCGTTCCATGCCTCCACAACTGCTCTTTCAATATGCCCGCGAACTGAAAATTTTGCATAGTTGCCCGCAGGAATTACCTTGATGGTCAACTCGTCGTTGGCCGGGGCGGAAACCTCATGACCAACGGTCACACAATAGTTGTCCTCCACATAATCAGAATAAAGTCCTATGGCGCAGTCGTTGATTTTGTTGGTGATGCGCCCGCTTATTCCTTCTTGATAGAGTTGACCCCAGAGTCCGCCAATTATTTCGCTTAACCGAGGATCGTTGTTGCCCGTTATTGCGCTTACGCCCGCTATTGTTTTTTGTCCTAATTGCACTATTTCATAGTTCATTCTAATAACCTCCCACGTTTGGATATGGCTATTATACTTGGTGTAACCAGACAGCAGGATGTCAGGTTGCTTGCCCTCGATGGCATACACCATTCATTTTTCAAGCGTCTGTATAAAAACATAGGTGCTATCATCTGACAACTCTTCTGAAAAAGCATAATTTGAATGGTCAAAAGCTTTGATGCCTTCGACATCTTCAATTTGCCGTTCAGCCATGTACCGGACCATTTCGCCTCTGGCTATTTTGACCTGAGTGCTCTTTTCGATCACCTTTCCGTCTATCATCTGCCCAAACACGCATGTAATGAACCGGACCTCCTTACTCAAAAAAGGAGAAACGGACTTGCTATATTCCTTAGAGGCTAAATTCAGGATGCAGTCGCTTTCGGCAAGCAGGCACTCTGCCAATTTCCCGCCCCAATAGTGATAGAGGGAGCTAAAACCCGGACCTTGCAGCCTGGCCTGCATCTCCAGCCGATAAGGCACAACGCCGTCAAAGGGGCGGACCATGCCATAAAACCCCGATAAAATTCGCAAATGCTCCTGAAGGTACTCCAACTCATCAGTCTGAAATACCCCGGGCGCCATATATTGATACTGAATCCCTTCATAGGAATAGATGGCAGGCGTTAGATTACTCCTCAAATTCATGCTTTGAATCCGCTCCACATTAAGCGCAGCGATTGTGTCATTGCACTTCCATAACGACTTTAGCTCGTCATAGGATAGCTTTTGCAAAAGAGAAAGAAGAAGCTCCGACTCTTCCATAAAAGAAGGCAATTCCCGGAAAGCCATATTGTCAGTATCTGATCTCATCTTTTTGGCGGGGGATATTATTATTTTCATCTTGCTGATTCAATCCTTTGTTATCAAGTTTCTATTCTTCATTCTACTCCAGAATGAATCATTACGTAAAAAAAGGAATTTTCTCAAGACTGTTTAGTCCGAGAAAATTCCTTTTTTGCAACAACGGATCATGCTTCTGCCGGGAAGGCGAAGGCTTCGCTTCATTGTTGAAAGCTTCGCTTATTCCTCCACTGCGTCAATTTTAATTAGCTTGCGCGGCTCCTGCTCCTTTTCGCTGTACCATAGCAAGGAATCGGCAAGTCTGTCCATAATAGAAATAAAGCGTTCCTTATCCCCCTCCGAAATGCCGTCCGCATACCGGAAAATGTCATCGAAAAAAAACTGGCGGACAAACCCGGTGTACGCTTCATACACCTCGCGCCCTTTGGCTGAAGGCTTCACATAAATATCTTTGCGGTTGCCGCTCAAATGATATTTCTCCAGCAAGCCTTTTTCCGTCAGGTGTTTAACATTTTTGGAGAAAGCGCTGCGGCTGACGCCAAGGCGGGCCGCCATTTCGGACATTTTTTCGTCTTTGTCCTCCGCCTCCAATATATATTCCAGAGTCTGGATTTGCGAGGCGGAAAACATGATATCCGTTCCATAGCTGCGCTGCAGCTTATACGTGTTTGAGTAGGCGTTTCCGAACTTGATGATTTTTTCAACCAGCGTCCGGTGATTACCCATCCATTCTAATTTCATCCGTCTTTCCTTTCCGGTGTCAAATGCGCTTTTGCATCCAGGCAATGACTTCCCCGATCACCTCGTCGCGGCTTGGTTCATTAAAGATTTCATGCATCAGATGGGCATATATTTTCAAGGTTTTATCCGTGGAGGCAATATCTCCGTAAAACTCGCGGGAATCCCGTTCGCTGACCAGCCCGTCGTTAGCGCCATGCAGAACCAGCACCGGATCAACAAACGACGCCGCATGCTGCGTTAACCACTCAATTCCGTTGCCCAAACTATTGAACAAATCGACGGAAATTTGTTTTTCCACCAGCGGATCGTTGTTGTAGGCGTTGACAACTGCCGGATCGCTGCACACCCCGCTGCCCAGCTCATTGGGGAAATAGGTGCCTAAAGGCAGTGCCATTGGCAATTCTCCCGCAACCTTTGTAAAATACCGCGTGAGCGCTCCCGACAATACAATTCCTTTCACTTTGCCGGGATATTTGGTTCCGAAGGATGAGGATGCAAAACCTCCCATGCTATGTCCAATCACAAAAAGGGGAAGCTCTCCGCTCTCCTGCAATGCTGTCTCCACGACAGCATTTACATCGTCGACAAGCTGATTGAAGTCGCTGTAGAAGGTGCGCGGGCCCTCTGATCTGGCATGGCCGCGATGGTCAAAGCGATACACATTAAAGCCGTTCAGGTTTAGCTTTTCCGTCACATAATCGTACCGCCCGGCATGCTCGCATAACCCGTGAACGATCACAACCGATGCTTTTGCCCCGTTAACCGGGTTTTTGCTAAAGTATAGCTTTGTGCCGTCAAAAGAGCTGATGGTTGTTTCAACTTTATTCATCATCTGTTCCCTTCCCCTCATGAGTTTTATTTCCTACATATACAATATAGTTTCCTATAGAAACAATATTAGCATCATCCCCATTTCTTGTCCACCACAAATAAAGCGGTTACAAAAGTATAAAAGGATACCTCCCGCTTAACGCGCTGGAGACATCCTTTTCTTTTGGCAGCTTATTCCGGCATTGCGCCCTTTCCTTATTGATCGCTTAACACTCCCTTCCGAATATGCCTCTGCCGTGTGTCTGCTCATTTTCGTCCATCAGCCTTTTAATCTCCTGAAAATCAGGCATGGAGCTCATTGCGCCCTTCCTTGTCGTTACAAGAGCGGCAGCCGCATTGGCAAACTGCAAAGCAGCCTGAATTTCTTCCACACGCCATTGCTCCGCAGGTTCGCCATGCTCCAGCAGCTTATGCAGAAATGCGCCAAAAAAGGTATCGCCCGCTCCTGTGGTGTCTATCGCCCTTACCGGATAAGCCTGTACAGAGCATATACGGCTCCCGATTCGGCAGAAGCTCCCTTCGCCGCCAAAGCTGACCAGAATTACCCCTGTGCCGAACCTCTCCATTAGCTGCAGAGAGCCTTCACTGGCATCGTCCGTGCCGGTCAGAAACAACAGCTCTTCCTCCGACACTTTGACTATATCGGCATATTGCAGTGCTTCAAGGATCATAGTTCGCGCATGCTGGAGCGAAGACCAAAGCGCCGGCCGCAGATTGGGGTCAAATGAAACCATTTTGCCCGCGGCTTTGGCATAACGCAATGCCGCAAGCGTAGCGGAGGCGGATGGCTCATGCGTCAGCGATACCGAGCCTGCATGCAGGATGGAGGCACTGTCGATCAAGCTCCAGTCCAGCTCCTGCTCCTCCAGCATTTGATCCGCTCCGGGATTGCGATAAAAGCTAAAGGAACGATCACCCTCCTTGTCCAAATGGACGAAAGCAAGCGTTGTGGCATTCCCTTTATCCCGCAAGACGCCGCTGCCCTCTACGCCAGCTCGAGTCAAGGCCTCCGCCAGAAAGCGGCCGAATTCATCGTTGCCGGTTTTGGCGATCAACGCCGTTTTTCTTCCCAGCTTAGCCAGCAAGGCCAATACATTGGCGGGCGCGCCTCCCGCCTGACAGCCGTAGCTCCACTCAACGCCGTCCGGCGAGGAGTCGTTGCGAAACATATCGACCAGCAATTCGCCAATGGCGACAACATCCCTCATACTCCCTTGCTCCCTCTGATTACATTTGTACTTCCTTGATGATAGGCTCCTGCTTCAATAGCCGTTTACGCGTCAGCATAAAGATGACAAAGGCCGTAATAATGGGAATAGTCATCATCTGGTACATCATTGAATATCCCTCCACGACGCTTCCGCCGCGGCTTTGCACAAACGTCACGATAGCCCCGGCAATAGTAGGCGTCAGCAAATACCCCAGATCAACGCCGATGTAGCTCGTATTACCCGCTATGCCGCGCCTGTCTTTATTGACCAGCTTCATACACATCGTTTGAATAATGGGCTGACAAATCCCGTAGCCAAAAGCGGACACCGCCCCGGCAAGAAGAAACATCGGCAGCGTACGGGCGTAGCTAATAAGGATAAAGGAAAGGGCAAAAACGAATATACCCGGTACCAGCATGGCGCCTAAACCGTACTTATCCGCCATTTTCCCGCTGAATGGACGGGAGAACAGGACGCAAACCGCATACGCGGTAAAAAACAATCCGATTTCCTTAACCCCGTTCGCCTTGCCATAGATCAAAATAAAGGAATTAATGCAGGAATATGCCCCTGCCAGAAAAAACATGATGATGGACGGCACGATCACCTCGGCAGCAACAATATTGTTCAGCGATAGCTTAAAGCCGCCCGTCTTGTCCGGGGCATCCGTTTTGAGCCTCAACGCTAGGAGCAGCACCACAACCATAATAGCGGCCCCAATGATAAACGTAACCGAATAGCCAAAAGAGTGAACCAGTTCCAGACCAAGCATTGGACCCACAGCGGTAGCCATTGCCTGCCCCAGAGAAAATATGCCGATTCCGGAGGCCAGCTTGTTGCTCGGCAGCGCATCGCTGGCCAGCGCCAACGACAGCGGCGCCAGAAAACCCATGCCAATGCCATGAAGCAGACGCCCCATCATGAGAATGGTTATGCTGTCTGCAAACGCATAACAGACAAACGCTATTGCAATAATGCCCACCGCAGCCGCAAGCAGCCGATTGTTTCGAAAATAGCCGGTCGAGGGACCAACAATCGGCCTGATGCCCAGCGCGGTCACGGCGAACAGGCTGGAGACAACGCCGATAATAACAGCCGTAGCTCCCAGATGCTCCGCGTAATTTGGAATGAGCGTATTCATCATAAACTGTGCCATGTTTAATGCAATATTAATGATAAAAATAGAAATAAACATCGGACTCCAAATGGTTTGCCTGCCTTCAGACAGGTCGATGGGCGTGTTTGTTTCATTCATGCTTGTTGCCCCTTAATACTCATATTTCCAAGCAGGCTTGTCATCACATCAGCTTTTGAATTTGCGGTCTGATCGCTTCGTAGCCGGACACGCCCAAATGCAGTCCGTCATACGTATATTCAGCCCTTAACCATCCATTCCCGTCACATAAAAGCTCGTATACATCCAGATATTGAAATGACAGCTCAGCCGAAAGCTCTCTTATTCCCTCGTTTATAGCTCTGATATCTTCATTGGTGCGTGTGCGCACAACCGGAAACGGCATATCGCGCTCACGCTCAGCATTAACGGGATACAAGGAGAGCACGGTTAGTTCGGCACTCGGCACGCCGTCCCGGATAGCGGAGCACAAAGCGGCGATCCGTTTAACAACCTCCTGCCAAGGCACTCCCTCTCCCAGATCGTTTGTGCCAATGAGCAGTACGACCTGCGAAGGCTCCAGCTCCAGCACGAGATGTTTAATGCCGCGAAGCATATCCTGAGTCGTATACCCGCTTATTCCCCGGTTGTAGACCGGCTTTTTGGAAACAAGCAATTCATGAACGGGAAAATGCTCGGTGATGGAATCGCCGGCAAACACCACGCCGTTTTTTTGCGCCAAACGGTTTAAGTCGATGTAATTGTTTAATCTGCGCTCCTGCATCATCGCCCCCAGCTGCTTTAGCTTATCAGCCTCGGGGTTTTCTTGCCCCTGATTCGTTTTTGATTCATCCATAACAAGCGCTCCTTTACAAAATCTCGTCGCGTATCAGCTCCGCCATATAGTGAGATAATTGTGCATAATGATCGGTCAGGTAGAGCACATCGCCGCAAGAAGAAACATGACGGTTATAATGACGCTGGAATATCCACTCGATAGGAATATACAGCTCTCCATCGCGGTAGACGGCCTCGCAAAACATCGCTTCGACCCGATTGCCGGCTACGCAGCCTATGCTGCCTTGCGCAAATTGAAAGCTGCCTCCGTCGGCCAGGCGTATTTCTGCCGAACGCCCGCCCTGCGATACGTGAACCGTTCCCCCCAGCAATGAAGCAACAAAGGACACAGGTGTCATAAAATAGTCGCCACGGACAATGGAATCGCCGTTTAAGCCGTGATATTTGAGCTTTTGATGCTTAAACACCGGTCCGCCAATAGACATCAGACGGTTATGCACATAAGCTTTGTCGCTGCCGCTGGCCAGCGCGATTGCCCACTTGTCCCCGCGCCTCTCCATGTGCGGCTCGCTGCCGGACGGTTTCCCCGAATCATCCCGCCGCACACCGGAAAAAAGGTAATCCCAAACCAGTTCCGCATCGTCGAAGGTTTGTCCGTGATCGCGATTTTTGATTTCATGATAGACATAATCGGCATACGTTCCTTTATAAAAGGCAAAATTATTTTCGCCCTCGATACGAATTTCCGGCAGCTCCAAACATCCGTTCACCCGCTTCCAATACTCCCGGTTAAGCGCAACAAACTGGCCTGTTTCATTATCGTGCAGCGGTACGCTGTCATGCTCCATGCGCGCTTGCCATACCGCAAGCGGCCCGGAGCCGTTAATGGGCTCTCCGTTGGCATCCCAGATAACCTCCGGCCAGGTGAGGCCCGCCGAGCCGGACGCTCCGGCAAACAAACTCCCGTAATGCCTTGCCAATTGGCTCGCCATAATATCCCCCATGGACATCCCATGGATAAAAATACGATGTTCGTCGATGTTGCATTTTTGGCCCATATGGGCGATAAGCTTCCTGATCACCTTCATATCCCGGTTTTCACCGGGGTCCTGCGGCGGCGTGTGAAGATAAAACCCTTCCGGGTTCGGCTTGCCAAAAAGCTCAAGCGTTTTTTTCTCGCATTCCACCATCCAGACCCGCCGCTCGCTGGCATTGGGAAACAGCACGATAAACCCTTCCCGCTCCGCCACCAGCGTCCAGGATGAATAAATGGCTTGTCCCCAGCCTGTCATCAACCCGCCATGCAGGGAAACAACAAGCGGCACCTTGCTCGTCCCGTCATAGGAGGACGGGATATATTCATACCAGGTGCTCGCCGTTTCCCCATCCACAACCGCCGAATATTCCTTAAGCCTTTTCGGATAAGGTAAGGAATTGTTCCCGTTTTCATTAACGACCATATCCGAGCCTTTGATGGCTTCCGGCAAATAATCCCGGTTCGCCTCGTTTGGCGTGCCTGGCGGAATATAAACGCTTCCTGTGATCCCTTTTTCAGTCTCACCCATGCTTCTACGTCCCCCTCCGCTCATCTATCATCCGTTACCCTTTGACCGCCCCGCCCATTATGCCGCTTGCAAAATATTTCTGCAGGAACGGATACATGACCAAAATGGGCAATATTGCCACAAACGCAATCGCCATTCTTATGGACACGTGAGGCAAGGTTGCCGTGCTGCTGGAGCTTGTGCTGGTGTAGGTAATGACGGCCTGCAAATTCTGGTTCATTTTGTTCAGGAGCGCCTGAATGCTGAGCATGTCGGGATCGGTAATAAAATACAAGCCGTTTTGCCAGTCGTTCCAGTAGTTCAGACAGGAGAACAAACCGATCGTAACCAGGATGGGTTTGCCCAGCGGCATGCCAATGACCATAAATATTCGAAAAAATCCCGCTCCGTCGATTTTGGCGGAATCATACAGTTCGTTTGGAATGTTGGATGCAAAATACGATCGTATCAAAATAATGCTGAATGCATTCGTGAGCAAAAACGGGACGACATAAGCCCAAATCGTATTCACTGTCCCGAGGCTTGTCCACATAATATAGGAAGGAACCAAACCTCCGTTAAACAGCATAGTGAAATAGACGAAAAAGCTGATGGCGTTTTTGCCCGGCAAACCTTTGATGGACAACGCAAACCCCATCATTGCCGTAATGAGCACTCCGACGGCCGTACCAATCGCTGTAGCAATGATCGTAATGCCGTAAGCTTTGAAAATCGTGCCTGAATTGGTTGATATATACCCGTATGCGTTTAAACTGAGCTTTTCCGGAAAAAATGAATACCCGTTTGCAACAAGCGCCTTCTCATCCGTCACGGATGAAATAAACAGCAGCAGCAAAGGAATGATCATAGCCAGCGTAACAAGCATCAACAGGATATGGGATACCGTCTGGTGCGTTTTGTTGTAGGTCATGGCCTCCGCCCCCTCATACCTTCTTTAGAAAATAGCGTCTTTTGCGCTGAATTTGCGAACAATGGCGTTAACGAGCAAGACAAGGCCAAAGCCGACCAGCGCCTGCACCAGACCCGCGGCGGCTGAACGGCCGATGCCGCCTGGCGACATCAACGCGCTATAAACGTACGTGTCCACCGTAGCTGTTACATTAAACAGCATGCCGGAATTTTGCGGGATCAAATAGAATAGTCCAAAATCCGAATAAAAGATTCTGCCGATGCTCAGCAGGAACAGCGTAATAATGGACGGCACCAAAGCCGGAAGCGTAATATGGGTCATTTGCTTCCAGGTGCCCGCTCCGTCAATGGCTCCCGCTTCATACAACGAACGGTCAATGACGGATATACCCGCAATATAGATCAAAGCGCCATACCCGACATACTTCCAGCATTGCACAAGCGTCAAAATAAGAGGCCACCACGTTGTATCGCTATACCATTCCACGGGATTATTTTGAAAGATGCTGTTGTTGAGCAGTCCGTTCTGCTGGCTTAGAAACGCAAAAACGACATAGCTGATTACAACCATCGACATCGTAAAAGGAAGCAATACAGAGCTTTGGTACACCTTTTTCATTTTGTCGTTCCTGACGCCGGTTATCAGAATCGCTAATACAATGCCGACGAGGTTGTTCACCAATATAAACGCCGCATTATAGAGCAGCGTATTTCGAATAATAACGCCGATGTCGCTTGTCCGGAGCAGGAACTCAAAGTTTTTCCAGCCTACCCACGGACTTCCCAGCAGCCCTTCCGTCGCTTTAAACGATTTGAATGCAGAAATAATGCCCACCATCGGGATGTAGTTATTGACAATGAGATAAACCGCGCAAGGAATCATCATCAAATAAAGCGGCAAGAAAGGTTTTAATCTCTTTAAAAGGGTTCCTTTGTTCATATAGGTCAGTTCCTTTCCTGTCCATCATCGGGAAGGGACTGTCCGAAAAGTCTGTTACGGAGAATACTTATTCAGCAAAACCGGTCCCTACCGGAAAAGGGGTCTTGGAAGCTCAAACATTTTTGTCCGCTTTTTTTGATCCTACTCGCCCTCAAGACACCCTTTCCCCTCCGGTCCTCTCTGCTGAATAATGATTCGTTCCACTTGACTTTTCGGTCAGACGCTTCCTAAACGGCTAACTACTTCTGCTTGGACAGCCAGGCGTCCAGCTGCTTTTGCTTTTCGTCCATAACCTTCTGCAGGCCGGCATTGTGCAATTCGTCGTTCAGCTGTTTCAATGCTGGCTCGGGGTCAACCGCTCCGAACGAGATGGCGTTTTCATATTTGGCCAATACAGCCGCCAGCTGCGATTGCTCCATCGCAACCGACGAGGAATCGAAGGTAAAGCCGAAGGCGCGGGATACGATCGCGTCGTCGCTGAACGCCTTATATTTTTCCCAGATATCTTTAGGGCTGCCCGCCCATGGCGTCATCAAATATTGATTGGGATAAATAAAGCCGTAGTCGGAATGATAGTTGACATTAGTTGCATCGACGCCTTCGGGATAATCGGCTTGACCGTCCGCGTTGACGACCCAGTCCTTGCCCGGCACGCCCCAATTGAGCAAATCGTTAAATTCCTTGCTGTTGTACGCCCAGTTCAGGAACTGGAATGCTTTTGCCTTATCGGCAGAGGTATTAAGCACAACGTTTAATGCACCGTTAACGGCTGTTGTGGATTTCATCTTGCTCGACACCGGGATCAGCACCGTGTCGTACCCCGTTTGCGATTTAACGTCAGTAATCGCGTTTGCGCCGTAGGAAGCAAAGAAAGCAAATGTTTTTCCCGCTTTCATCTTGGCTTGTCCAAGCTCCTTGTCCACGGCAATATCCTTGGACGAATACCCTTTAGTAAACCATTCGCGGTTAAGCAGCGAGAATTGCTTGAACAGATCGGATTCATAATAATTGGTTACCTTATCCGCCTGGCCATAGTTTTCGAGAACGCCAAAGTTGTCTCCCATTCCGTCCACGTACGTAATGGTATTGAGGCCGAAGGTGCGGAAGCCGTCAAACGGCGTCATATCGGGATATTTCTCCTTGACCTTGGCAAACAAATCCGTGATTTGCTTAAAGCTGGACATATCGTCTGTCGTAACGCTGAAGTCCGAAGCCTTGTAGCCCAGCTCTTCGAATATATCCTTGCGAACGAAGATGCCCGACGGCGTGCCTCGAACGTTCATCATGGGGAAGCCGGCCAGCATGTCGCCGATATAGCCGCCTTGCAAGTCATCGCCCAGCACCTTGTAAAGATCCTTTGTATATTCCTCATAGTCGGAGGCGTCCACAATATACCCCTGATCGATAAAGCTTGGCAGACTGAAGGCGAACACGAAGGAGATGTCGATAGGCTCCTGCGCAGCCAGCATCATGGGCATTTTGGAATTATAGGTGTCCCATGTAATAGGCATCAAATTGACTTTCATATTCAAGTCTTTCATGGTCAGTTCGTTGATGAGAGCATTTACTTCGGCCTGATTACCTTCTTTTGGCGCATGATAAGCAAAGTTGACTGTGTACGGCTCCTCGGACGCGGTTTGCCCCGGAGTAGTGCTTGTATTATCCTTGCCGCAAGCGGCCAGCATAGTAAGCGACAATACCAGAATGGACAATATGCTAACGCTCTTTTTCAACATGCCGTTTATCCCCCTTGTTGTTTGTGCCTGAGATTGGTTTACTCGTCTCCGTAAATCGGTGTTCTCTTGAGAGGAAGCCATGTGCTGAGAGCCTTGTCGAGATAGAGATTCCAGAACCCGTAATCATGCCCCAGGCCCGGCGCTTCCTCATAGCTGACGTTTAGTCCCAGCTCGTCCAAAGCCCTGTAATCGCTGTACACGCGGTCCCGAATGAAATCCTCGCTGCCTACTCCGATAAAAAAGGCCGGCGCTTGCTTGCCCACGGATATAATCTCCTCCGCGCAGCTGCGAAGATCATGCTCCGAGCCTGCGTATTCGTCCTTGCCCGGGAGGGTGTTTCGGACAATCGGGAACTCCCAGTCCAGACTTTCCATGTAGCCCTCGCGATCTAGCGTCATGCCGATCCCGCCGGAGAGGTCTACCACGGCTTCATATAGATCCGGGCGCTTCAAGCCTAGCGCTAGCGCTCCATTGCCTCCCATTGCCAAACCCACCGCGAAAGTATTGCTTCTGCCCGGCGCAGAAGCAAAAAGCGATTGAACGACCACGGGCAGCTCCTGCGTAACATAATCGAAGTACTTGAAGCCGTATTTCGTATTGGCGTACAAGCTGTCATTCACCGAGGGAGACACAAGCATCACCATGTTGCGCTCCGCGTATTGCTCCAGCTGCGTATACCGATACGGAACCGTATCGTCTTCGCCGCCTCCATGCAGCAGATAGACCGTTTGAAATTTCATGCCGGGCCGGTACGCCTTTTTCCCTTTCACCTCGGCATGCGGGTCCTGATAGCCCAAGCTTGTTGTCAAGCTGGCGGTGGGATAACAAACCGTAATATTCGTTGTCAGACTTAATAGTTCGGAACGATAGCTGAATCTTAGTATGCCCATTTCCTCTATCTCCCCTTTGAAATTGAGACAAGCAATAAACCCGCGACCCCCTGCATTAATTCTGATTGTTATCGGTACCGGCACTGATACTAGCGCTGATCGTTTTGCTCATAGTGGCGCTTGTGCTGGTGCTGGTATGACGCTCTTGCGCATCACCTCCCCCGGTCGTTCCACCCTTGCCGAGCGCCCTTGCCATTGCATCCACATATTCCAGCCGAACGCGTCTGCTGATTGCAGCGTCCGGTATAAAAAGCTCGCTGGCATGATAGCAGCCGGGATGCACATGAAGCTCAACATCGACATCCGCTTGCGCGAGCCGGGCGGCATAAGCGATCGTTTCATCCCGGAACAGATCCATCTGGCCTACGCACAGGTAAGCGGGCGGAAGCCCCTTAAGATCAACGGCGCAGCCCGGCGCGGAATAAGGGCTTCCCTCGCCATGCTCGCCAAGATACATCCTCCATGCCGCCCGGTTGTTTTCCCGGTTCCATACGGCAGGGTCCATCTCTTCGTAGGTGGAAGGCGCTTCGTTGCGATCATCAAGCATGGGATATAGCGGCATTTGAAAACAGATGGACGGGCCGCCTCTGTCTCTTGCCAGCAACGCAAGGGCCGCCGCCAAACCGCCGCCGGCGCTTCCGCCTCCGATGGCTATCCGCGATGCATCAATACCCAGCGACTCTGCTTCGTTCGCCATATGGGATAACGCCGCGTAACAATCCTCAAGCGGGGCCGGGTAGGGATGCTCGGGCGCCAGACGGTAATCCGGAGCAAACACGATGCACCCGGCCTTCTGCACAAACTGCTCGCAAAGCGCCCCCTCCGCTTCGGGATGGCCCAAAATGTAACCTCCCCCGTGAATCCACAGCACCGCGGGAAGAAGCTCGCCTGGCGTCTGCTCAACCGGCTCGAACCTTTTGAGCAGCATGTTTTGGCCCCCCGCTCCTTGGATGTAAAGGTCAGTTTCCCGAACATCCGAAGCCTTTTCTCGCGGCAACGGACTGAATTTTCTGACTTCACCAAGATCGTCCGGCAGCATCGTCCGGCAGCTTGAGAACGGGCAATATGTCCAAGCCTTCTCTCAATTCGGCATCCACTCTGCTTCTAAAGCTCATGACTGCATCTCCTCCGTCAGGCTGTTATTGCGAAACAACACCTGTGACGACTCGTCGCCCTTACCGCCTGTAATTTGAAACGCCCGGCTCTGGAAGTCTGCCCTGAGCGTGGTCCAATGCTCGTCAAGCCTCCATGTGATACCCAGCTTTCCGTTTTCCGTGTTTTGATCAATCTGAATTTCCCCGTCAAAAGCCGGGCAGCTGTTGCGGAACCGCATAATGCTGTATAGCTGCTGAAGCATGGGATGCTGCACGCGATCGGCTATTTCCTCCAATGAATAATTGTGCCGATTGAGGCTTCTTGCTTCGCCAATGGCTTTGAGCGACTCCACATCGTTTTCGCCCGCCAGCAAGCCGACGTAATATACCTGAGGGATGCCCGGCGCAAAGAGCTGAACAACCCGCGCCAGCAGGTAAGCGTCATCCTCTTCGTTAAGCGCCGAATAATAGGTGCTCATCAGCTGGTACTGTCTCGCCTTTTCCCCGGACATTTTGATAATGCCTGACGGCAGCTGGATGTATTGCTGAAAATCGGCCGTTTTGGCGTTGACCCGTTCTCTGACCAGATCAATTTCGTCATTGTCCAGCAATCCCGCTACATCAACTACGCCAATGCCGTCATGGGTGTCCAGCGTTGTAAACTGCTTGCGCGGACAAATGTTCATCCAGTGTACGAGCCGGTTGGTTCGGCCTGTCATCAAGCCGTGCAGCATCAGCATCGGCAGCGCAAAATCATATACCCAATGTCCCCGTTCCGCCATTTTCATCTGGATCTTGTAATTTTCATGGATTTCCGGCAGCATCTCCGTTCCATGGCGCTCCAGCGGCTTCATGCCGATATCCAGCACATCCCAAACCTCCGGTTCAACGAAAAAACAGCTTGTCCCGGGCTTTTTGGAAGCGTATGCAAAAGCATCAAAACGAATGAGGGGCACATATTCCGCCAATCTTCCCAAGTTCCGCTCATAATACTGCTGCGTCGCCGGCGCCCACGGGTCAATATCGACCTGCTCTTCAAAAAAGGTATTCCACAGCTTGACCGTCTTGCCGTCCTGACGCGTAAATTCCTTATAGGGGCCTTGCATTTTGCGCCGGTAAAGCGTATCCAGCTCTTCCTCCGTTGGCTCGCCATTTGGCCAAAACTCATTCCAATGCACAAACATCTCCTTATACGGAGAAGCGTCGCCATTGGCCATATAATCCCTGAACTCTTCGCTTCGAATGGATACATGATTAATCATGAAGTCCGCCATCAGGTAATAACGCTCTCCAAGGCTGACGATGTCCTCCCAGTCTCCAAATTCCGGATCAACCGTGTCGTAATGAATGACCGCAAACCCCCTGTCCCCCGATGAAGGAAAGAAAGGCAGAACATGCACCCCTTCAATCACGCCTTCAAAATGCTCCGCAAGACTTTGCTGCAATTGCTTGAGGTTGCTTCCCATGCTATCCGCATAAGTAATCAGCATAATTTTGTTTGTTATTTTTTTCATGACACTCTCCCTATCTTCCCCTTATTCTGTTCATTCCGGGCAGCTTTCCCGATACACGCAGGTTGCCTCGAAGCTGATCTTTACATTGTCGTTCCATACGCCGTCCTCGATGTAGCGATGCAGCAGCTTGGCGCAGTTATAGCTCATTTCCTCCGATGACGGAACAAAGCTGGTAATCGTTGGACTTACGATGTTGGTAAAGGGCATGCTCCCGTAAGAAATAATTTCCATATCCTTTGGAACCGCAATGCCGTGTTCCTTGATCCGGCGAATCACCCCGCTCATCATATTGTCGATCGACACAAACAAGGCTGTCAGCGGCTCCCCGGATTGCAGCAGCTTCTCCATTGCGGCATAACCTCCCGCATCGCTTGGGTCCCCGTAGGTTGTCACATAGGAATAGGAACCGTCTTCCTCCGCTCCGCTGCTTCTGAATTTGTCCCGGTACCCCGTGGACCGGAGGCTAAGCGACCGGCTTGAATAATTGGGCGATACAATGCCCAAACGGGAATGCCCGCGCTTCATAAAATGCTCCATTGCGCTGTATCCTACGGTATAATCGTCTGTCAGTACCGAGCTATAGCCTTTGGCTGTACGATTAAACAAAACAACGGGGATATCAAATTTGGTATGTTCAATAAAAGAAATATCCTCGTCGTTTAGCGCCATCATGACGGCCCCCGACATAAAGTCCTTAGAAATAAACGAAATTTTATCCTTAAGCTTTCCCAATTCATATGGAAAAACGATTGTTTCATACTTTTGATTAAGCTCTCCGAAGTAACGATGAATGCCGGCATATAGTTGTGATATAGGGCCATTGTTGAAGTCCACGGGACAAAAAGCACATATCAGCGTTTTGCTAAAGCCGCGTTTCTTGCGTTTCGTTCGGGTTTCATGCCGATAGCCAAGCTCGCTGGCCGTCTGGATGATTTTTTCGCTGGTCACATCCGCAATGCGGAATTCCCCGCCCCTGTTGTTCAGCACCATCGAGACGGTGCTGGGCGATACTCCTACCGCTTCGGCGATTTGCTTGACGCTTACCGTCTGGTTGCGTTTTACCATGAAGCCTCCTCCTTCCTCCAAAACCTGAGCCTGTCCATAGCTGCCTGCCATTACTTAACTAAAATGAAGCTATTCCTTGTTATCGTCCGGGTATATCGGCTCGCGTCTGAGCGGAAGCCACTCCGACATGGCAAGACGCAAGGACTCATCCCACAAATCCCATTCATGTCCCATTCCCGCCACGACCTCCAGCCGGGTATCGTACCCCCACTCCCGCAAATCGCGCTCGGCGAGCAAGGTTCTATACAAGGCATGATCGCTGTCTCCAACGCGGAAAAACAGCTTGGGCAACGATTTGTTTTGTTCAACATTGCGCTGCGCGGCGGCGTAAACATCGTTTACCGTGCCCTGGACAAAAGCAGGGTCCACCAGCTTGGCCTGTAAGCTTCCGCTAACCGGTATTTTCATCTCGTGCTGGAAATCGAACTCGCCGTTTAACGTCTTGACCATGCTCGGAACACCCGGACGATAGGAAGCGCCTGACATCATAAGAGCAGCCGCATATCTCTCCGGATAATGCATGGCCAGCTTCATAGCTCCGTGCGAGCCCATCGACAAACCGGCGACAAAGGTGTCCTCTCTGCGGAGAGACAGCGGGAAAAAGGCTTCGCATAGCTTCGGCAGCTCCTCGGCAACATACGTGTAATACTTTGCCCCGTCCTCCACATCGGTATAGCAGGAATTGTGCACGCCGGGCATAATAACGGCCACCTTATGAATGTCCGCATAGCGGACAATATTGGTGAAATTGACGTAATCTCCGTCATCGCCGCTGCCCCCATGGAGCAAATACAACGTTTGATAAGACATGCCGCGAACGTACTTAACCTGTTTGCCTTCCATACTGTCCGCAAAGCTGTAGGTCGGCAGACAAACGGTGACATTGGTTTGCATGCCCAGCGATTGGGATAAAAAGTTCATTTTTAACACGGCCATCAGCTTAATACCTCGTCGCGAATCAGATGCGCCATGTTTTTGGACAAGACCGCATAATGATCCGTCATATAGAACACGCCCTCGCAGGAGGAAGCAAAATGATTAAACAAGCTTTGGCCGATCCACTGAATCGGAACGTAGAGCTCTCCGTTCTGGAGTACAGCTTCGCACATCATCGCTTGCACTTTATTGTCAACGACACAGCCGATGCTTCCGCGAGCGAATTGCAGCTTCCGTCCATCCTTCAATATCAGCTCCGCCGTCAGACCATTTTCCGAGGCGATGCAGCTTCCTCCATACACCTCCGCCGCAAAGGAGACCGGTACGCATACATATTCTCCTCTGACAATACTGTCGCCGTTAAGTCCATGATATTTCAGCTTTTGTCTAAGGATGGCCGGGCCGCTCATCGTTACCAGCCGGTTATTAACGTACGCCTTGCTGCTGCCTTCCATCAGCACGACCGCACAAGCGTCGCCCTTCCTCGGCGCAATGGATGGATCGCGGGTAATGCTTCCGTCCGCAGCTCTCCGAACACCGGAGAACAGATAATCCCATACTATCTGCGCATCGTCGAATGTTTGGCCATGGTCGCGGTTTTTGACATCCCGGAAGACCAAATCTGCTTTGGCGCCGCTGTAGAAGGCAAAATTATCTTCCCCGACAATGCTGATTTCCGGAAGGCTGTCGCATTCATTCAGCCGCTTCCAATATTCGCGGTTGCGGCGAACGACGTATTCCGTATCTCCCTTAAAATGAGGCGGCGTTATATCATGCTCCAGCCGGGTTTGCCAAACTGCCAGCGGCCCGCCGCGATTAATGAGTTCATCCTGCTCATCAAACAGCAGCCCCGGACTGGAAGGTCCTCCTGAACCCGCTTTGCCCGCAAACACATTTCCGTAGTAACGGGCAATTTGACTGGTCATCATATTGCCCATGGACATGCCTTGAATGAAAACGCGCCCTTCATCAATTTCGTATTTGTCCTTCAAGCGGGCAATAAGCCCCAATACAAGGTTCATATCATGATTATCCTCTGGATGCTCCGGCGGCATATTGATATAAATTCCGTCGTCCCGCGGAGCAGCCGCAACGTCCAGCTTCTCCTTCTCGCAATCCACGATCCAGAAGCGCCTTAGGCCCGCGCTTGGGAACAGCACGATAAAGCCTTCCCGGTCAGCCACCAGCGTCCAGGATGTATAAATAGCCTGTCCCCAACCCGTCATCAGCCCGCCATGCATAGACACTACCAGCGGAACCTTCTTGCTTCCGTCATAGGACGCCGGTACGTATTCATACCATGTATCCTCAATGCCGTCCACAACAATACCCTTATGCTCCGTCAGTCTTTCTGGATAAACCTGCGAATTGTTTCCGTTTTCATTTACGACCAGATCGGAGCCTTTAATCGCCTCAGGCAGATAGTCTCTGTTGTTATCATCCGGCGTGCCCGGCGTAATTACGATTTTACCCTTCATTAGTATTCATCCCCCTTATTGCTGATGGTGACAACCTTCTAGTACGGACTTGCGCCCGAGTCTTCCAGTCTGAAAAATTCAAGCGCCTTCTGAATGGCCAGGTCCCAAAATCTCCATTCGTGCCCATAGCCCTCAAGCGTCCAATATTCCGCCGGGATTCCGGTTTTTTCCGCATGATCCCTGAAAAGCTTGAGATTCTCATAGATCATCGTGTCCGCTGTTCCGCAAGCGAAGAGGAGCTTCGGCAGTCTTCCGCTGCCTGCAAGCGAATCCATAATTGACCATACATTTTCTTCGGAATGGATAAATCGGTCCAGCCCTCCCGCATTGTCCACCATGCTCCGCAAACGCTGGGTAAACATATCGTCCTGCTGCAAATCCTCCTCCGTCAGCTTGCTGTATTCGACAGGAGCCGCGGACAATACAGCCGCCGCAGCAAAGCGTTCCGGGTGATTGACCGCATATTTAATCGTTCCCCGTCCGCCCATGGACAAACCCGCAATGAAATTATCCTCTCGTTTGTCTGAAGCGGGAAACCAATTGTAGATTATCGGCATCAGTTCCTCCGTCAGGTAGTCGTACATGCCAAATCCCATCATGCTTGAATCCCAGTTGGAGTAGTTGCTGTTAAGCGCGCTTGGCATAACTACAATCAAATCTTTTTCGCAGGCATACAGCTCGATATTGGTCCGGCGCAGCCAATCGGTGTGGTCGCCGTAGGTTCCATGAAGCAGCCAGAGCACCTTATATTTTTTTCCGCTTTCATAATAGCTTTTGGCTGTTAGATGACGCGGCTTGTTTGGCAAAATAACCGTAATCTCGTGATTGGATTTTAAGTAATGACTCTCGAAATTCAAGGTTGCAATGGACACTTCATCACTCCTTACCATTAATTATTTTAGCGAAGGATAAATTGTATAACTTTTGCTAAATTTAGCAACGTTTCATTTATTATTTCTGCTGTGAAATTAGTTTATGACAGAATGTAAGCGCTGTAAATAGCTAAACTAGGTGTGTATCAGCTTTATTTAAGCTAAATTTAGCTCGGAATTTCATTATTATTTCCCATTTAAGGAAAGAGAAGAAGGAATATGAAGAAATGCTCCAATCCGCTCGTTTTAGCATGGAAATGCATAGAAAAAAGCCATCGCTTTGGCTAAAAGCGATGGCTTTTATAGTTACTAAATCATTAATCCTCATAACCTGCTAAACCTTTATCCATCAAATAATCCATTTCAGCTTCCAGGATTTCCTCTACCATCATCTCGGTGATCTTAACGTCCTTGCGCTTTAATATATAGTCGACGAGATCATCAAAATCAATATCGACCTCTTTCCGTCCGCTCTTATGCGCTTGATCAATATACGCTGCCTCATGCTGCAATACTAAACGAGCTTCCTCCGGCTTTGCTTTTGTTTGTTCCACAATATAGGCTATCAACTCTTGCTCATTTAATGCTTCACTCATTTAATCAGCTCCATTAATAAAAATGACCACATTCATGAGTATAGCATAAGCTTATTGCTCAAGCTTCGAGCTGGCTAGAGCCGCTAATCATTATAAGGAGGTATCTGGATTTGTACCAGAAATCAGGGGAACCAATAAGGATTCATTTTGTCCACTTGAACGAGAATCCCTACTGTACGATTGGTATTTCAATATGATTAATCGTATAATCATAATAATAAACTATCATTTAAAATACGGCATTCAAGGGGGACGGAAGATGGAGCTAAAACAACTGGAATACTTTATGACATTATGTCAGGAATTGCACTTTACCCGTGCCGCCGAAAAGCTTGGCATTACCCAGCCCTCGCTTAGCCAGCAAATTCGTCTGCTGGAGCATGAAATCGGCATGCCTCTTTTTGATCGCGTCGGCAAAAAAACGTTGCTAACCGAGGCGGGCCGAGCGCTGCTGCATCATGGCTACAATGTTTTTCACGAGCTGGATCAGGCGCGAGCGGCAATCAGCGAGCTGCAAGGCTTAAAGAGAGGCACATTAAAAATCGGAGCGCTGCTTACCGTCGTTAATTATTTGCTGCCTCCTACAGTAATAGGCTTCCATCAGGCTTACCCCAATGTCGAGCTTTCCGTGTTTGGCATGCGAACCGGGGATATCTATAGCGGACTGCTGCAAAATGAGCTTGATCTGGGTATTGTATTTTTGCCGATGGAGCATGAGGATCTTGAAGCCATTCCGCTTTATAAGGAAAACCTTGCCCTTGCGATTGCTGCGGATCACCCCAGCGCGCAGGACGAATATGCAACGCTTGAACTATTGAAAGAGATACCCTCTGTCTTACTGCCAAATACTTATTTTCTGCGGCAAGTCATTAATGAACAGTGCCGAATGTTAGGCTTTACACCTCAGCCTGTGCTGGAAATGACAACAATGGAATCCATCATTACGATGGTTGGCGAGGGTGTTGGGGCTACCCTTTTGCCAAAGGGATATCTGGATTGCATCGCTAATCCTCGCATTCGCACGATTCCTCTGCAAAATCCGCCGCTCACTACACAAATCGGCGTTGTTTATCGTAAAAACAAGCATCTCTGCGCAGCCAGCCGCATCTTTATGGAGCAACTGCTTTCGACTGTTCAAAGCAGGAGCTTTTAAATGATCCAAAATTAATCGCCGATAACGGGATAGGACTCATGAGATTTGTAGCTCAACTCTCTTTCCTGTAAATGAATCATTGGAGCTTTCATTTCTATCGCATTTAGCAATTCTATCAATATTTCATTGGATTTCTCTAATAGTGAGGTCTGATTCAGCATTTGATAGGAATGTTGAACATACATGCCGGGCTCCATTTCCTCTCTGCAATGCTGAATCAATTTGCTGATGCTGTCATTGCTGCTCTCCAGATGAAATTGCAGCCCAACCACGCGGCCGTTATATTCAAATGCCTGATTCGCGCATCCCGGCGAAACGGCAGCGCTCCTGATTCCATCAGGCAATTGGAAGGTATCGCCATGCCAATGAAAAGGCGTATATTCCCTTGGAAAATGCTTGAGGAAAACGGTATTCCGCGCCTCTTCCATCATCTTTACAGGGAGCCAGCCTATCTCTCTATACGGATTATGGACCACCCTTCCGCCAAGCGCCTCTGCAATCAATTGCGCGCCCAGACATATGCCTAACACCAGCTTTTGCTCTTGAATGCATGCCTTAATAAATGCCTTTTCCGCAATAAGCCATGGGTACCGGTCTTCCTCGTAAACGCCCATGGGACCTCCCAAAACAATAAGCAGATCAAATGCGGATTGATGAGGAAAATCGGTGCTTTCATACAACAGGGTACCGCTTAACCAATGCCCTTTATCGGCTGCCCAATCTGTTATCCGTCCAGGCGACTCAAAGGGGACATGCTGCAAATAATGAATGTTCATCCTGGCTGCACTCCCTCAAAATAGGATGCCGCTTTATTCAGTCCATTCAAGAGCTGATCGACATCCGCTTCCGTATTGTACAAATAAAAGCTGGCGCGAGCCGTAGATCCGGCTCCAAAATGCCTCATCAGCGGCTGACAGCAATGATGTCCCGCTCGGATCGCAACGCCATACATATCCAGAACCGTAGCGAGATCATGCGGATGAATATACTCCATGTTAAATGTCACAAGACCGCAGCGTCCCTCCTCCGGCCCATACAGCGTCAAATGCTCCATCCGCTTCATCTGTTCAACAGCGTAACGGGTCAATTGCTTATCATGCTGTTCGATAGCATCAAATCCGATTTGCTCTAAAAAATCAATAGCTGCACCGAGTCCAATAGCGCCTGCAATAATAGGGGTACCCCCTTCAAACTTCCAGGGAGCCTCCTTCCACGAGGCATCATGCAGCCCTACTTCGGCGATCATTTCTCCGCCAAATTCAATTGGCTCCATTCCATCAAGCAAGGCTTTTTTTCCGTATAACACGCCAATTCCGGTTGGTCCGCTCATTTTGTGGCCCGAGAAAGCATAGAAGTCGCAATCCAATTCCTGAACGTTCACCTTAATATGCGCAATGCTCTGCGCTCCATCGATCATAACGACGGCTCCATGCTTATGAGCAATTTGCGCCATTTGCTTTACAGGATTTGCAACGCCCAACACATTGGAGATATGGGATACCGCTACGATTTTTGTGCGATTCGTAATCGTGTTTTCTACCTCTTGTATGGTAAAGCTGCCGTCTGCCTGCAGCGGAATGTACTTGAGCACGGCTCCTGTTGCCTTTGCCGCTTGCTGCCAGGGAAGGAGATTGCTGTGATGCTCCATGGCAGACACAACAATTTCGTCCCCCTCCTTGCATACCGCCCGCGCATAGCTGCCTGCAACAAGGTTAATGGAGGCCGTTGCTCCGCGCGTAAAAACAATCTCCTCCGCCTGTTTCGCATGAATAAAGCGGGCTGTCCGGACGCGCGCTCCCTCGTAGGCCTCTGTTGCGCGGGAACCCAATGTGTGGACGCTCCGATGAACGTTTGCATTATTTTGCTCGTAATAATGGGTTAAGGCCTCAATGACCTGAATCGGTTTTTGCGCCGATGCCGCGCTGTCCAAATAAGCAAGCGGGCAACCATTGATGGTTTGGTGCAAGATAGGGAAAAACTCTCTTACGTCGGAAATATCCACGTTCCTCACCCTTTACTGCTAATTCTAGTCATTGCCCGATAGTGGGCCCTGATCGTTTCCTCGATGTCCTCATCGGAATGAGCGGTTGAAACAAAGCCCACCTCATAAGGCGTTGGGGCAGTTAAAATGCCAAGCTCCAGCATGATTGCATAATAAGCTTTAAACAGCCCCATATCCGAGCCTTTGGCTGTATCGTAATCGACAACCTCCTGCTGTGAAAAAAAGGCTGAGACCATCGAGCCTACTCTGTTTATTTGAAGCGGGATACCCGTCTGTTTGGCATTTTCTTTAAAGCCATCCGCCAATTTGGCCGTTTTTCTGTCCAGATCCTCATACAAGCCCGGTTCTTCAAGCAAACGCAGGGCAGCATATCCTGCCGCCATCGCAAGCGGGTTGCCCGACAATGTTCCCGCCTGATAGATAGACCCGACGGGAGCAATCTGCTCCATAATGTCGCGTCTGCCGCCATAAGCGCCAACGGGCAAGCCGCCCCCGATGATTTTGCCAAGACAGGTCAAATCCGGCTTGATCCCGTATAATCCCTGTGCGCCATGAAAGCCCACCCGGTAACCTGTCATCACCTCGTCAAAAATAAGCAAGCTGCCGTATTGCTGCGTAATGTCACGCACGCCTTGCAGGAATCCAGGCTTTGGCGGTATAACTCCCATATTTCCTGCAACGGGCTCCACGATAACAGCGGCTATTTGCTCCCCGAAGCGTTCAAATAATAGCTGAACGCTATCCATGCTATTATAGGGCGCTGTCAGCGTATGGGCCGCTACGCTATCAGGAACTCCCGGACTGTCCGGCAAGCCAAGCGAAGCTGTGCCGGACCCGGACCTGATTAATAAGGCATCGGCATGTCCATGGTAGCCGCCTTGAAATTTCACTATGATTTGACGCCTTGTATAACCTCTGGCCAATCGTAATGCGCTCATGGACGCTTCCGTGCCTGAATTTACCATTCGCACCATTTCGATAGACGGCATGCTTTTGCATATAAACTCCGCCATTTTGATTTCCATTTCGGTAGATAAACCAAAGCTGGTTCCGCAAGCAGCCGCTTCCGTAATCGCCTCTATGATCTCGGGACGGGCATGGCCGTGAATTAAGGGGCCCCAGGAGCCGATGTAATCAATATACTCATTGCCATCCATGTCAAAGATGTGCGAACCTCGACCTCTTGCGGCAAAAATTGGCGTCAAGCCTACTGTAGAGAAGCTGCGGACAGGGCTGTTGACCCCGCCGGGCATTACTCTTTTGGCTTGCTCAAATGCGGCCCTTGAGTGTAAATCCCTTCTTGCAGCGCCAAGGCTCATGCCTATATCCTCCTCCGATCAATTCAGCCTTTTACATCCTCAATACTAGCGCCAAAATTGATATGATATACGTTGCCGTCAAGCACTAACGCCGGAACGGATTTAACGCCCGCCTTCTCGGCTTCGTCAATCCGGTTTGGGGTTGTGCCAAGATGAACAATCTCCGTAGTCACCTTTGCCTTATCGAGATACTCCACCACCACTTGCTCTGCATCTACACATACCGGACAACCTGCATGATAAAAAATTGCTTGCGCCATTCTAATCTCTCCTTCATTCGTAATATAGCTTCGCTACTTGATCTCATTATAGGAATGAACAGGAGCACCATCAATTTCAAATTGCTTATCGTAACCATAGGCTGTCGTTATGATTATTATCCATTACTTCTTTGAAAGCCTATCAAAAAGTCAGAGAGCGCCTTACATTGCTCGTAAGTAACTGCATTGTAAATAGATGCTCGCAGGTGCCCGGCATCGCGATGGCCCTTCAAGCCCAGGAAGCCCTCCTGCTCCAGCTCGTCAAGCAGCCTGCTTTCGATTTCCGGACTATGTGCGCGGAAGGTCACATTCATAATAGATCGGCTGTCCTTATAGGCCAATCCTTCATAAAAGCCTCCGCTATTGTCTAGCACATTGTACAGCAGGTCTGCTTTTTGCCGGTTCCGCTCTCCTATGCCCTGTACTCCGCCCTGCTTCACGATCCATTTCAACACAAGATTTACCATATAAATCGAAAAAACAGGCGGTGTATTGTAGAGCGAACGATGCTTGGCATGTATGCGGTAGCTCAAAATATCTGGAATGGTATCAGGGATACACTCCAGCAAGGACCGGCGAACGATAGCGATTGTCACGCCAGCTGGTCCCAGATTTTTTTGAGCGCCTGCGTAAATAAATGAAAACGGGGTTGCATCAATGGGACGGGAAAAAATATCGCTGGACATATCAACGACTAAAGGAACCTCTCCGGTATCAGGGAAGCTGTGGCATTGGATGCCGCCAATCGTTTCATTGGAAATAAGGTGAACATACGCCATATCCCCGGAAAGGGGCAAACGGCTTAAATCGGGCATTTGCTTAAAGTCTGTTCCTATGCCGCTTGCCAGCAGGCGCGTCTCCCCAATTTTCCCGGCCTCCTGCCACGCCTTGCCCGACCACGTTCCGCAGTGTACATATCCCGCAGCCTTGCCCTCCGTCAAAAAATTAAGCGGCACCATCGAAAATTGCAGACTGGCCCCGCCGTGCATAAACAACACCTCATAATCCTGCGAGAGGCCCATCAGCTCCCTAATCAACTGTTGTGCTTCAAAATGAATGGCTTCATAGGCTTTACTGCGATGGGATATTTCCATAATAGAAGCGCCCATTCCCTGAAAGCTTTGCAGCTCGGCTTGCGCTTCCTCCAGAACCTCCTTCGGCAACGCGCCCGGTCCAGCGTTAAAGTTATACCTGTAAACCACCCGCCATCACCCCTCTAATCCTTCATATAAAGGGAAGTTTGACGTTATTTCATGTACACTTCTGCGGATTCGCTCCTTGACCGCGGAGCTTTCGGGATGTTTGAGCGCAAGTCCGATCAGCTTCGCAATGTCCTTCATTTCCTGCGGGCCCAAACCCCGCGTCGTCATCGCCGGCGTACCAAAACGGATGCCGCTAGTCACAAGCGGACTTGCCGTATCATGAGGAATGGCGTTTTTATTGGCGGTAATGCCTACCTCATCCAGCAAACGCTCAGCTTCTGCTCCGGTGCATCCAATCGGACGCAGATCCAGCAGCAGCAAATGATTGTCCGTTCCTCCCGAAACAACCGTCAACCCTTCATTCATTAACGCTTCTCCCAATGTACTTGCGTTTTCCAGCACTCTTTGGATATAGGCATTAAACTCCGGCTTCAGGGCTTCTCCAAAAGCAACCGCTTTGGCTGCAATGGCATGCATCAATGGCCCTCCTTGCACGCCCGGGAACATCATTTTATTAATGGCCTGCGCCCAGGATTTCCGGCATAGGATGATGCCGCCCCTTGGGCCCCGCAATGTTTTATGCGTTGTTGTGGTAACAAAATGAGCATGCGGCACGGGGCTTGGGTGTAGGCCTGCCGCAACAATTCCGGCAATATGCGCCATATCGACGAAAAAAAGCGCCCCTACTTCGTCTGCAATTTGTGCAAACCGTTCAAAATCAATCATGCGCGGATAAGCGCTGGCTCCTGCCACGATCATGCGCGGACGGTGCTTGTGGGCAAGCTTTCGCACTTCATCATAATCAATGCGGCCCGACTGCTCATCTACGCCATAGGGCACAAAATGATAGAACCTGCCCGAAAAATTAACCGGGCTGCCATGTGTCAAATGTCCGCCATGGGCCAGATTCATGCCCAGAATGGTATCCCCTTGCTCGACGGCAGCAAAATAAACGGCCATATTGGCCTGCGCGCCGGAATGAGGCTGCACATTGGCGTGCTCTGCGCCAAACAGCGTTTTTGCGCGCTGAATAGCCAGCTCCTCAACCTGATCCACATATTCGCAGCCGCCATAATACCTTCTTCCGGGGTAGCCCTCCGCATATTTGTTGGTCAATACCGTCCCCGTTGCTTCCATTACTGCCCGGCTCACAAAATTTTCCGAAGCGATAAGCTCAATTTTATTTTGTTGGCGAGCTGTCTCTTGCCTGATCGCGTTTGCAATTGCTTTGTCCTGCTGCTCCAATACCTTCATAGAACTCTCCCCTTCCGCCAATCCGTTGCCGCAGCAACGATTTATATGATACGATAGCAAACAATGGACTACAGATGGATACAGAATATTTATAAAATGAACAATCCATAATTTCGATATAGCTAGGAGGCGAAACCCTTGCTTAAAGTGAATCGTCAAGATGATCGTCCTATTTGGCAGCAGCTGCTTGATCAAGCCATCTTTAATATTACAACCGGCAAATGGCCGCCTGGCGAACTGCTGCTTCCCACCCGCGAGCTGGCGCAGCTGCTTGGCGTTTCCCGTTCCACAATCCAAACCGTATATGAGGAGCTCTTCAGCCGCGGCTATACCGTGACCTCCAGGCGCGGCGGCACAAGGGTTAACGAATGGACCTATAACCCCCGTTCTGCCGAAGAGGTTCCCGCTCAAGGACCCGATCTGCCGCAATTACCCTTATTAAACTCCGCTATCGGCCATTTGCAAAGCTGGTTTGGAAACAAGGAGCAGCACAAGCCCGAGATCGACTTCAGCCCTCATGATCCCTATCTGGATGAACCATTTCTGAAGGATTGGCGGCATTCCTTTCTGAAGGCTGCCGCCACTACAGCGCCGGGTAGCTGGACCTATGGCGACGCCTATGGATACCTGCCGCTGCGGGAGCAGATTGCCCGTTATTTGTCGCTTGAACGCGGTGTTCATGTCAGCGTCGATCAAATTTTATTGACCTCCGGCGCGCAGCACAGCCTGGATTTGATTACCCAGGCGCTGCTGCCCGAAGGAGCGATCGTATCCGTTGAAGATCCCGGCTTTCCTTCCGCCTGGATGGCGATGAAGTACCGGAGCATGAACGTGGAGCCAGTTCCCGTCGATGAACACGGATTATGCGTAGACAGCGTAAATCCCGAATCCAGACTGGTGTATGTGACGCCGTCGCATCAATGCGCCGTTGGCGTCATTATGTCCGAGCCTCGCAGACAGCAGCTCCTGCATTTGGCCGCCGAACGGCGCTTATGGATTGTAGAGGATGATTATGACAGCGAGTTTCGCTATCGCGGCGATCCTCTCCCTACCTTGTTCAGCCAGCGGCCTCAGAATACGTTATATATGCTGAGCTTTTCCAAAATGATCGCTCCCGGCATTCGGATGTCGGCGCTGGTTGGTCCCAGAGATGCTATTCGCCAGCTTGCGCGCGTTCAGGAATTTACCTATCGCCATCTGCCCATTATGGAGCAGCTAACGCTTACCCATTTTATGGAGCACGGCCACTTCATGCGCCATATGCGAAAGGTGCGAAATATTTACCGGCGCCGGCATGCGGCCATGACAAAAGCAATCATGACAACGGGCCTTGGCGAACGCTTCAAGCTCAGCGGCGCAGAAACGGGGCTGCATATGCTGCTTGAAGCGGAGCCGGCCTTTGATGAAGCCGCCGTAACCAGCCTGGCGCTGCAAAAGGGCATCCGTATTTATCCGCTTAGCCAATATGGCCTGGAAAGCAAGCGAAAAGGCTGGGTGCTCGGCTTCGCCAGAGTGGATGAAGCCGCAATTCAGGAAGGAATGTCCCGCCTGGCCGGGATTATTTTTGCATAAGTGAATGTTCCAGCACCCTTTTTACTATGAGAACGGCCTGGTCAATTTCATCATTGGTGACGTATAAGCTTGGCATAAAACGAATAACATGGGTTCCGCCTGCCAGGACCAGCAAGCCGTTTTCGTGCAGCTTCTGTATGATCGGCGCAACAGGCTCGGCAAATTCAATGCCGATCAACAGCCCCAGGCCTCGAATATCGCGGATGGCAGGGGAAGCATAAAATGTCTTGCGCAGCTTATCCAGCGCATAAGCTCCCGCCTGCTTCGCTCGCTCTGCCAGGCGGTCCTCCAGCAGGACTTCAATGGTCGCCAGCCCTGCTGCCATTGGAATTGGCGAACCGCCAAAGGTAGAGGCATGGCTGCCGGCCGAAAATGCCTCTTTAAGCTTCTCCTTGCCCAGCATCGCGCCAACCGGAAGTCCGCTTGCCAGACCTTTTGCCAGTGTTACGATATCCGGCTCGACGCCGTACTGCTCATAAGCAAACAGGCTTCCCGTTCTTCCCATTCCCGTCTGCACCTCATCAACGATCAGAAGAATATCTTCCTCCTTGCAGAGCTTGGCGAGTTCGGCTACAAATTCGGATCTGGCAGGACGTACGCCGCTTTCCCCCTGCACCAGCTCCAGCATAATAGCCGCTGTGCGGGGATTAATAAGCTTTTTTACACTTTCGATATCATTAAAGCGCGCATAGACAAATCCTTGCGGCAATGGCAGAAAGCCATCCTTGACCTTCTCTTGTCCAGTAGCTGTCAAGGTAGCCATCGTACGCCCGTGGAACGATTGCTCGAAGGTAATAATTTCATATCTGTCATTGTTCAGCACGCGTTGATGATAACGGCGGGCGCATTTGATTGCCGCTTCGTTAGCTTCCGCGCCGCTATTGCAGAAAAACACAAGATCGGCGCAGCTAACGGATACAAGCTTCCCGGCAAACTCCTCCTGAATCGGAATGTGAAACAGATTGGATACATGCCACAGCTGCTCAAGCTGCTCCTGAATCCGCTTTTTCACCCGCTCCGGCACATGGCCCAAATTACAAACAGCTAACCCGGCCATAAAGTCCAGATAAGAATTGCCTTTATCGTCCCACAGAGTGGTTTGGCGGCCCTTTACTAAGGCAAGCGGAAATTTTTGATAGGTTGGAAACAAATAACTTTTGCTCAGATGAACCACCGCTTTCCCTTACGTTAGAATTCCAAATGATTGTTTTTGGAGGTCTGTTAATGACCGCGCTCCTGCATCCGTTCATGCTGCTGAAGGCTGGAGATTTCAATTCCCTTCATAGGCGTTCCTAAATGTTTGGAGACATTGGCAATTAACGAATAATCCTCATAATGCGTTGTTGCTTCAACAATAGCGCGCGCGAATTTCTCGGGACTATCCGACTTGAAAATACCCGATCCAACAAACACGCCGTCTGCGCCCAGATGCATCATAAGCGCGGCGTCCGCAGGCGTAGCTACTCCGCCTGCGGCAAAGTTAACGACAGGCAGCTTGCCTGCTTCGTGCACCTGCAGCAGCAGATCATACGATACGCCAAGCACCTTGGCCTCGTGATACAGCTCATCCCTCGACAACCCCTGCACCTTGCGAATTTGCCCATTAATCAGACGGATATGACGAACGGCCTCAACAATATTGCCTGTGCCCGGCTCCCCTTTTGTCCGAAGCATGGCTGCCCCTTCCCCAATGCGGCGCAACGCTTCACCCAAGTCCTTCGCGCCGCAGACAAACGGAATGGTAAATTGACTTTTGCTAATGTGGAAAACCTCGTCTGCCGGAGTCAGTACTTCACTTTCGTCGATATAGTCCACCCCCAGCGTCTCCAGAACCTTGGCTTCTACGTAATGCCCGATGCGGGCTTTGGCCATAACAGGTATCGTTACAGCCTTCATTACCTCCTCCACTAGCGTTGGATCAGCCATGCGGGCCACCCCGCCTGCCGCGCGAATATCAGAAGGCACGCGCTCCAAAGCCATAACTGCCGTCGCCCCTGCCGCCTCCGCAATTTTGGCTTGCTCAACGCTCATCACATCCATAATGACGCCGCCTTTTTGCATCTCCGCCATTCCTCTTTTTACTTTGTCTGTGCCTGTGTTTATCGTATTATTCATGTTGATACCTCCTATTTTCTTTAGTTGTGCCGCTCCACTCGTTCTTAGGCATTTGTTTGCTTCTGCCAATATTGCCGATCCGGCAAATAACGCTCACCAAACACGGTTGTTCCAACGCGAATGATCGTTGCGCCCTCCTCAATAGCGATTTCAAAGTCGCCGGACATGCCCATTGAAAGCTCATCCATTGAGACACGCGGAAAGCCCTTTTCCTTGATTTGCGCTTGAAGAGTCTTCAACAGCCGAAAGCAGGATCGCGTTTCCTCAACCGTTGCATTCAGCTTGCCGATGGTCATCAACCCTTTTATAGTTAACGTTTCATAATGTGACAATTGCTCGACCAGCTCCAGAGCCAGCTCGGGAGAAACTCCGAATTTGCTTTCCTCATAGGACGTATTGACCTGCACCAGAATGTCCATGGTTTTGTTTTCCTTCAAAAGCTGCTTGTGCAACGCCTCGCCCAGCCTCAAACGATCGACCGAATGAACAAGCGTTGCGTATTTAACAACATCCTTTACTTTGTTACTTTGCAGATGGCCGATAAAATGCCACTGTAACTGGTTGTATTGCTGCATTAGCGGATACTTGTCTCCAAGCTCCTGCGCTTTATTTTCGCCAAACAGAGTTTCACCCGCGTTTATCGCCATGTGCAGCTTATCCAGGGGAACCGTCTTGGTTGCCAGCAGCAGCTTCACATCCTCGGCTTTGCGCCCCGATATCTGGCAGGCTAAAGCTATCTGCTGCCGCACTGCTTTTAAATTCTCTTCAACTAAGCTGCTCATATCTCCCCTCCTTCCGCCCCACTTTCGTCAAAAGAAATTTCCCGCACTCGCTTGATTTCAGGCATAGCAAGCAGAGCTTCCATCGTATGTTCCGGCGTTTTTTTGTCGATTTTCAAAATCATGACTGCCGAGCCGCCAACCTCGTTTCGTCCCACCTGCATCGTAGCAATGTTAATGCCGCTATCTCCAAGCAATGTGCCGACGCGGCCAATAATGCCGGGTTTATCCTGCTGTGAAATGATCAAAACGTAGCCTTCTGGCAAAAGCTCCACCGGGTAAGGACCTATCCGGACAAGCCGTCCGCCAACGCCCGGCACATATGATCCTGTCACCCATCTCTCCTCAACGGTTGTTTTTAATACAAGCGTAAGCTCGCTGGAGGCCGTTCCGGCAAACATGGATTTGCTCACGGAAAGCTGAATATCGCGAAGCTTCGCCAGATGAATAGCATTAACCACATTAACTTGCCCTGCGCCGAGATGATGGGAAAGCACTCCCTTCAGCACATACGGGAAAAGAATGGATGTGTCCAGCTCCGCAAGCTCTCCCGCGCTTTCTATTCTGACTTCTCTGACCGCACCGTCCGTCATCTGGGCAAGCGATTTGCCCAACTGATGACATAAAGCAAACCAGGGCTGCAGCCGGTTAAGCAGCTCCGATGGAACAAGCGGCATATTTACCGCATTTTTAAAGGGCTCCTGCCGCAGGATATGGATCACCTGCTCAGAGACATCAATAGCGACATTTTCCTGCGCCTCCAGGGTGGATGCGCCCAAATGCGGGGTAACGATGATTTGGGGATGATTCAGGAACGGATGATCCGGCGACGGAGGCTCTTGTTCAAATACATCAAAGGCAGCGCCTGCAACAATTCCTTCATCAATAGCTTCGAGGAGCGCCTGCTCGTCAATAATACCCCCGCGCGCGCAGTTAATAATTCGCATGCCCCGTTTCATAACATCAAATTGCGGCTTCGCAAGCATATGACGGGTTTCCTCCGTCAACGGCGTATGCACGGTTATAAAATCAGCAGTGCGTACTATTGTATCTACATCACTCAGCCTGATACCCAGCTTGTCTGCTCTTTCCTCCAGCAAAAAGGGATCATGCCCGATAATCTTCATGCCAAACGCCGCTGCGCGTTTCGCCACCTCGATTCCAATACGGCCAAGGCCAAGCACGCCCAGCGTCTTGTTGCGCAATTCAACGCCGAGAAAAGCTTTTCGGTCCCATTGTCCGCCTGCCGTTTTGGCATAGGCTTGCGGAATGTGCCGGGCCAGAGCCATCATCATCGCAAAGGCATGCTCACATGTTGTTATGGTATTGCCATCAGGCGCATTAACCACAATAATGCCCCGGCTTGTTGCGGCATCCAAATCAATATTATCGACGCCAACGCCTGCCCGGCCCACAACCTGCAAGCGAACGCCCGCCTCCAGCAGTGTCCTCGTCACTTTTGTTTGCGAGCGGACAAGCAGCGCGTCATAGGCCGGTATTATAGCAACAAGCTCCTCCTCGCTTAAGCCGGTTGCCTTGGTAACCTCCACATCCTCAGCGTCCATCAATTGCTGCAATCCAAAATCGCTGATCGGGTCTGACACCAAAATGTTAAACATAGACTTCCCCTCCTCTTAAACTTCACCTATTGCCTGTTAATCTCTCACTGGAATCCGTTCCGATTCCCTTCAATCGTTTTTGAAAGGTTTGCTTCCAATTAACGGACAGCTCCTCCACCTCAAGCATTCGCTCCATCCCCTCGATGTTTTCCTTTTCATGATGCATAATGCGATTAGCATACGAAACGGTTACTTTTTGGGGATGACGATGCAATAAAGCTAATTTATCGTTTCTGGAGACAAGCCCCTCCGCCAATACGCGGAAATAAAACCCGGTAAAGCCCGTTTCCTGCACCTTCAGAAGCATTTCCGGCACGCCATACCTAATAGTTAGCTTGTAGCAGGGCTGTCTCGGCTGGCTAATCTGAACGATTGCTTTGCCAAGCTCAAAAACATCCCCGATGCAAACCTCCGTTTCCAGCAGCCCCATTGTTGTCAGGTTTTCGCCCAAGGCTCCATACTCTAACGGCCTTTTTAACTCCTTTTCCCAAAAAGGATAATGCTCAAAGGGATAGACGCATACAGCCTTTTCCCTTCCGCCATGGTGAACCAGATCCCCTTGCCCGTCGCCTTCAAAATTTAAATAAGACAAATACAACGCTTCATCGGTCGCCGTTTTGAATATCCCTGTGGAAACATCCTTTTGGCGAAACTGCACTTGCTTGGGCAAACCAACATTTAATGAGAGAAGCTCAACTTGCCCCACCTGCCTGCACCCTTTCAGCGATTTTGTTCGATCAATTGGTTAATAAGGTAAGTATAACAATGGATGGATTGGTTATATCCATCCAATCAATATGAATTAGAGCAGTCCAATTAAAACTAATAGGCTGGCATGCAGCCAAATCAAGCCGAATGCTCCTCCAAAACCTCCCGCAGCACTCGCAAAAACCTGTCGTTTTGCTCTTTGCTTCCCACGGATACCCGAATATGCGACGGAAAACCCAGCGTATGACCGCCTCGCACAATGATTCAAGCGATTTTCCCGGCTGGTATAGTGGCAATTGCATCACTTTTGGTTTTGGCTTCATAGGCATCTCACATCTCAAACCTTTCATGCTGTCTTTTGTTGAGTATAAGGTTGAAATCATCATAAAACTATTCCATTAATAGGATACAAACGATAGGTTTAACCTATGGTCAATCACCCATGATCAGATATTGAATAAACCCCGACATAAAAAGCGCCAGTTATCCATCCATGCTTCAAAGCATGAACAAACAACTGGCGCTTATAAGAGAGAGCGCAGCCTTCACGAAAGGCTTAATGCGCTTCTAAAATTCCTTGTTTCGGTGAATTTGTAAAGACAGGAAATAGGATAAAACAAACATAACTAGCGCTATCGCTACGGAGACATAATCCACGATATTAGAGCCTGCAAATTGAATGGTATTGTCAGACAAAAACAAGATATACCAGACCAGTACACGCAAACCAACCGAAAATCCGGCTGCCGTAAACAGCAAGGTTTCGCTTTTTTCCCCGCCCAGCCTCAAGATAAGCGGATATACAAGGGCAATCGTTGAAAAGGATAACTGCAGGCCATAGCCGTAGCCCGTGATAATCAAATTGGAGTTTAGCTCGCCCCACAAACCTTGAAGCGCTACTGTAATTAGGCTCGTCGCAAAGCCCATTACAATCAACAATAGAAAAGACAGATATTTGGCGCTAATAACGGCTCTTCTTGTAACCGGCAAAGTAATTTCAAACTTATTCCATTTGGAGGCTTCATCCATCTTAAGCGATGTGCCCAGATTGGAGGCAAAAACAAAGACCTGAATGGCAATAATCATAGAAAGGAAGGAAGCATTCTTTAGAATCAACGAAGCCGCTGCCAGCACCAAAGCAATAAGGAGAGACAGCCTAATATTTTCCTGTGTGGCATACAAGTTGTTGGCTAGCAAACCTTTCACTTTATCGCTCCCCCTTTATTAGCAAAATCATAATTTCTTCAATGCTCCCCATATCCACAACAACCCCGCTGTATTTACGTTCAAAGGCCTTTTTATTCTCAACGAGCACATCGATTTGGTAATCCTTCTTTTTATAAGCCAGCATGTCCACGCGGTCAATGAGCCGAAACTGCTCGGCTTTGCAGCGGGCAATTCCATATTCATAGATGAGGGCATCTTTTTTCTCCTTCAATAGGATCTTCCCTTGATGAATAACGGTGATATAGTCAGCAATTTTCTCCAAATCGCTGATGATGTGGGAAGACATGAGAATAGAGCGGTTTTCGTCTTCGACAAATTCCAGAAATACGCCTAACATTTCATCCCTCACGATGGGGTCCAAACCGGAGGTTGCTTCATCCAGAATGAGGAGCTGGGGCCGGTGCGACAAAGCTACAGCAAGGGCCAGCTTCATTTTCATTCCCCGCGAAAAGTGTTTGATTTTTTTGCCCATTTCCAGTTTGAATCGTTCTGCCATTTCCATAAAAAACGGCTGATCCCACTGCTTGTATATGCCCGCCATCACCTTGGCAAGCTTGAGCGGCGTCAACACCTCAGGGAAGTTGGAGCCATCAAACACCACGCCAATTTGCTCGCGAATATCTCTGTCTTTGTCGCCCATTTCCCGGCCAAATAGTTTTACGGTGCCGCTATCCTTTTTTATCGTATTTAAAACAGCACTCATCGTTGTTGTTTTTCCCGCTCCGTTTTCGCCAACAAAACCCATGATCGTTCCGCGAGGAATGGAAAACGAAACATTGTCCAGACGGAAATTGGAGTTAGGGTAGGTTTTGGTCAAATTTTCAATCTCCAGGCTGTAGGCCATAGCTATTCCTCCGTATAAAATATAGTTAGCAAATCGATCAATTTAGGCAATGGAATACCGCCGGTTCGAGCCGTTTCTGCTGCAAGATTCAAATATTCCTCCACCTTTTTTTGCAGCTCCTCTTGAATAAAATCTCTATTTTTTGCCGCAACAAAGCTGCCCCGGCCAACCGTTGTTTCGATGAATCCATCCCGCTGCAAGTCCTCATAAGCCTTCTGCACCGTAATGACACTGACATGGATGGATTTGGCCAGCGAGCGCATAGATGGGATCGGATCACCCGTCTGCAGCTCTCCATTCATAATCAGGGCTTTGATTTGCGAGGTGATTTGCTCATAAATGGGCTTGCTTGTGTTGCTGCTAATTATTATTTCCACATTAATCACCTCATTGAATAGTAGTGTGCTTGTTATATAAGTACAACTTGATGCATGAGAGAGGTTTTGTCAATGAAAACATGAAATTGAGGGTTCTATTGAGGGTTCTAATGAAAAAGAGAGGCTCGTCGCCCCTCCTGCGTTACTTTTTCATTTATCAGATGATCCAAGTGCCATAAGCTGGACAACTTATTTGTTACTTTCCTCTACCCCGTCATTCATGCTGCTCTGAAACTCGTCCAGCAAAACATGCGCTTCTGCTGTTGATTTAAGGTTCATCAGGCTGTTACGAAGTTCGCTTGCCCCTCGGAATCCACGGACGTATATTTTAAAGAAACGGGCAAGTGCGCTAAACGAACGCCGTACCTCCTCCGAATAGTGATCGTGGAGCTCCAGATGCAGCCGCAGCAGGTCGAGCAGCTCCTCGCTGCTATGCTCCTTGGCTTCCTTCTCGAAGGCAAACGGATTCTGGAAAATGCCGCGTCCAATCATAATACCGTCTATCCCATATTGCTCCGCAAGCTTGAGGCCGGTTTGACGGTCGGGAATATCGCCGTTAATGGTCAGCAAGGTATGGGGCGCTATTTCATCACGAAGCTTCTTGATCTCCGGGACGAGCTCCCAATGCGCATTTACTTTGCTCATTTCCTCCCTCGTCCGCAAATGAATGGACAAATTGACGATATCCTGCTGCAGAATATGAGTTAGCCAGTCGCGCCATTCCTCTACATGAGTGAAACCCAATCTTGTTTTTACGCTTACAGGCAATCCGCCGGCCTTGGCCGCCTGGATAATCTCCGCAGCGAGCGCGGGACGGCAAATCAGCCCGCTTCCCTTTCCGTTTTCCGCTACATTCGGCACCGGACAGCCCATGTTGATGTCAATGCCCTTAAAGCCTTCCTTTGCCATGCCGATGCTCATCTCGCGAAAATATTCCGGCTTGTCTCCCCATATATGAGCCACGATAGGCTGTTCATCCGGAGTATAGGTCAAGCGCCCGCGCACGCTTTTGTGCCCCTCCGGGTGGCAGTAGCTTTCTGTATTCACAAACTCGGTAAAAAATACATCAGGCCTGCCGGCCTTACTAACGACATGACGAAACACAACATCCGTCACATCCTCCATCGGCGCCAGTACAAAAAACGGTTTTGGCAAATCACGCCAAAAGTTCTCCTTCATCATTGGAATCCCCTCTATGCGCATCAGAACAAGTCATTGTTCCGAAAATAATTAATCATCACATTATTGAGTATAGCATAAGCCGATGAGCAGCATACCGGGCTGCATATTTTTCCACAAAAAAGAGGAAAGCGGAATGACCCGCTCTCCCCATTTCCTCTCATTCCTTATGCCAAACCGTAATTTGCTCCGCACGCCTGCGAGGGCGCGCCTTGGGAAGCTGATCCGGCAAATAATATCCCATATGAAGTGTACCCGCTATTTTTTCGCCCGGATGCACTCCTATGGCTGACTGAAACCGTAAATCCTCATTGTATTCGTCCGTTTTCCAGACGATGCCGATTCCCTGATTCCAGGCCAGCAGCTGCAAGTTTTGTATAAAGGCCGCACATGCCAAAAGCGCATCTTCCGCTTCTCTCTGGCTTGAAGCAGCCTTGACAATAACGATCAGATGCAGAGCTGCATTATCACAATAATCCTGTCTTGCGCTCTCTCCGTATTTCTCCAGCTCTTGCTCCGTATAAGTGGTTAACACGGCATTGGCGAATGCCTCTCGCCCTTTATCGGAGAAAAGGATAAAGCGCCAAGGCTCCTTGGCAGAATGATAGGGGGCCCAGGCAGCGTCATTCAGCAATTGATGGATGACCTCATCCGGAATCCGCTGCCCGGCGAATTTTCTGATGGTCCGCCTCTCTCTTATTACCCGGGCCAATTGATCAACCATTAGCATCAGCTCCAGCCCCTTATTTATTACCCTCGAATTCACTCACAATTTGATCAATAGCATATAGATTGGCTATAGGGGAATAACCAAAATTGAACCATTCATTATCGCCAACCATATACACATGACCCTCTTTAACAGCCTTCATGCTTTTCCATACCGAGGTATCTGCCATGTCTGCGTACACTTTTTTGGCCTGCTCCGCATCTGCGCCGCCGTCTATCTGCAAAATAATATGATCCGGATTGTATTCCGGCAGCACTTCCAGAGAAACCTCCACACTCCCCTGATCACTTGGAAAAGCATCGACCGGCTTTAATCCCAGCTCCTCGTGAATAACTTTGCCTCTGTACGATTGTATGCCAAAGATCAAGCTGCCTTTAGGCGTTATTCTCATGTATGAAACCGTTTCTTCTCCAATTAAAGCAGCCAGCTTGGCTTTGGATTCTGCTGTTGAGTTCTCATAGCTTTGAATGGCCTGCTCTGCCTTCTCCGACAGGTTAAGCACGCTTCCTATATCCCGAAGCTCATCGCGCCAATCATCACGATCCGGCAGGAGGACGGTGGGCGCTATTTTGGAAAGCTGATCATAGTTGTTTTCATCCCGCCACTTGGGAGCCAGAATCAAGTCCGGCGCAGCGGCCAGCAGCCTCTCGAAGTCAGGACCTGAATTGTTGCCCAGCTTGATAACATCCTTGAAGGCCCCCTGGAAATAAGACGCGAAATCGTCATGGTAATTCTCTGCCGCAACAGGCGTTACGCCAAGCGCGTATAAAAAGTCAGGATAGGTTACTGTTGTTCCCACAACGGAACGAGGATTGGCTGGTATGGTAATGTCGCCCTTTATACTCTCAACCACACGTTGGTTATCCCCGGCCCCCGATGGCTCAGTGGCTGCAGTCCCCTCATTTGTCGGTGCCTTCTCGTTTGCCACTGTTCCGCAAGCTGCCGTGAGCACAACTATGATTAAAGATGCAACCCATAATACTATCTTTCCTGATGATTTCATGTTCATGTTTCCTCCATGTCTTCTGTAAGTAATGATAATAATTATCATTATAGATTAAGAGGCTCGCGCCGTGTATGGAGGATCAGGAATGATAAAGTGGATAATTAGGAACTCAATAAGCGGTATTCCTGAACCTGCACATTAATGTTCCCCCTTTTTCAGACGATAAACAAGCTTTTCAATAGCGCGGCGTGTCGCAAGCGGCGAGAAGGAAAAGTTGTACCATTCCATTCCCCCTGCAACATAAACCTGCTTTCTTTGAAAAGAGGTTAGCCTTCTCCACCCATCGCTTGTTGTCCATTGCTTATAGGTTTCCCGAGTGCCCTTAATATGCTGATCGACATGAAGAATAATATGATCGGCATGTAATGAGGATAACGAAGACAGAGACAGGACGGAGCCCGACTCTACTTGCTGCAAGGAATGGGGCGACCCCAGTCCCAGCTCCCGATAAATGACTCTCCCTCTGCTTGACTGAGCTCCATAAACGACAACCTCGTCGCCGGTCATCCGCATATATACAACCGATTCGCCCTTTATGATAGCTTGCAGCTGCTCGCGGGCCATTTCGATTCCGCAGGCATAGTTTCTTATAACACGCTCGGCTTCTTTTTTCTTGCCGAGTATTTCGGCCATATCACGCAATTCATCTCTCCAGTCATCTCTTTCGGGAAGCAAAACGGTTGTTGCTATACGAGAAAGCGCCTCGTAATTCTGTTGATCCTTCCACGCAGGCGCCATAATAAAATCCGGTTTGGCTAAGGCAATGCTCTCATAATCCGGCTCGTTCGAGGAAGGCAGCCGCATCACATTCGCAAACGGCTCCTTTAGATACGAAGGGAAATTGCCGTATTGTAAAGGGGCGGCGATCGGGGTAACACCAATGGAATAAAGCAGCTCTGGATAGGTGACGGATATGCCCACATGACGCCTGTTCAGCACATATTGTCGCGGAGAAAAGCCTACCTCCTGTTTAAACCGTCTGCTAAAATAATGCTCATCCTGAAAACCTGCTTCTCGCGCAATATCGTACAAGCGATTGCCGCTAATATGCAGCAGCTCCTTGGCACGGCGAATCCGCAGGCTCGTCACATAATCGGTTGGACGTTGCCCGGTAATCTCTTTAAACATGAAGTTGTACCAGCGGCGACTCATGTTTGCCATCTGTGCCAGCTGTTCAATGCTGATTGCTTCCCGGTAATGCTCCTGTATATATTGAATTGTACGCTCCACCGCCGCTTTGGCATTTTCCGCTCCCGCCTGTTCCACTCTTTGCTGAAGCACAAAATAGATCAAGCTCTGGAAACGAAAATGATGCTGCATCTGCAGCCTGACGTCCTGCTCTGAGGCAAATCCAAGCAGCTCCTTCATTTTTTCCTCTAAAAATCCAAAGGGCAGCCCCGTTATTTCTCCATCAGGGAATACACTCCAGCTATCTGTTGGCTCCAGGGGATAAGCGCCGCTTACACCCTCCGTTATTCTAACGGTTACGCTAAAAGTCAACATGTAATAAAGGAGCTGTTTATGGCTCTCCTGTGCGATGGTGAAATTTGTGTTCGGGGACAGCTTGACGCATTTCCCCTTCTGCAGTTGAACATGATCGCTGCCTGTTTGCAGCGTGCCGTTGCCGTCAGCAATGAGAAGGAGCGCATATTCTGCAGTCCGGATTTGGTGCTTGTCCATGCTGCCAAAGGCTGTGCGGCAAAGCTGAATGCCGTTCATGACAAAATGATAGTCGCGGAACGGAATTCTCGTATCTAGTTGTTTATTCATAGCCTCTCAGCCCCCTCAACCCCAATAAAAAATCGCCCTGTCCCTTCGAGAAAAGAAGAGACAAGGCCATTTATTATCAACGTATAATGAATGCTCTAAATCAAATCTGATTTTTGCAGCAGCCGCTTAACGATCACAGCTACCTCGGCTCTGGTTATATAGTCTTTCGGAGCGAGATTTGTGCCGTTTTTCCCCGTTACGATGCCAGTTTGTATACTGTCAGCAATGCCGCTCTGCGCCCAAGTTGATGCTTTTGCCGCATCTGCATAAGGACTTAATATCGTGTCGATAGATTGACCTTCAGGATTCGCTGTTAATCCAGTGATCTTCATCGCTTTAGCGATGATGACCATGGCTTCTTCGCGGGTAATCCCGGCATTCGGACGGAAACTGCCATCCTTAAAGCCGTTGATCATATGATACGAATAGGCGGTATTAATTGCGCCGTTATACCAGTCAGAAGCTTTTACGTCCGTGAAAGGAGCAGCTTCGTTTTCCGGCTTTAGTCCCAATCCGCGAACAAGAATAGATACGAATTCAGCGCGAGTGATATCCGATTCCGGACGGAAGGAGCCGTCTCCTGTGCCGTCGATGACCATTCGCGAGCCCATATCATTGACAGCTTCTTTAGCCCAATGTTTGGCAACATCGCTAAACTCTACGGGATGCCAAATGATCAGGTATGGACTATTGGTCAAGCTATTTACTTTTGCGTAATTTTTGCCGTCAATTTCAACGATTTTGGTAGGCACATGACGAACGGAGCCATCCGCTTCGGCAACAACGCCGGTTGTAATCCTCTTAGGATCAACATCGTCCGGAATTGCAATTGTGCGTTCAACATAAATGTTGAACTTCGATACAACAATCGTTTTCCCATCGTATATCGCTTTAACCTTAAATTCAACTGGCGGAGCAACAATGGTGAAGGCTCCCTTATCTGCTGCATTCTCCACCATTTTTATTTCATCCGCGGTTGGTTCGGCAATTTCAATCTGAATCTTTATATCCTTCAGGGCGATTGACTTGCCAATCTGATCGGAGATAGAGCCAATGTTGATTTGTTGCGCGGGTATCGTGTACGCCGCCTGATTCGTTCTCACTTCCAGAACCGCTTGCATATCTTGCATGTTTTGAATCATTTGGCCGTTCAGCTCGCCTACGACGATATCGTAATCGGCTTTCACCGGAATGATGACAGTTGCGCCCGAACCTTCCGCGGCGAGCTTGTCCTCCAGCTTTTTCTGGTCGATCGTTACTGTAAGTACGGTTTGCCCATTAACTGTGGATGTTGTTGCGGTCCCCGCGCTCTCCGCTTTTCCATTAACAAGTACATCTACGCTTGTTGTAGTGAAGATTGGGTTTGCAAAAATCGGTTGTGTCGGGACGTTTACTCGGGTCACAGCCGCTGTCAATGCACTTTCCGCTGCCGCACCCGTAGTCGTTCCTGTCTTCGCGATCGGCGTGACCTCGAAGCTCATGTATTTTCCAAAATCAGCCGCCTGCAAGGTATAGGCAGTCGAGGTTGCTCCCGGAATTGCCGTCTTGCCCGCTCCAAGCGCATCATCGGACCGGTACCACTTAAATAGACTCAGGCCTTCCTCATCCGAGTTCACATCATAATAGGTGTAGCTTCCGGTTAAGACTGAGCCAACCTGGGCCGTTCCCGTAATACCGACATTAAGGGCTTGCGGTGCGGCTTGTCCGATAATGATGCCGGACGTGCTTCCAATGTTGTTAAGGGTCAGGTCGGCTTGTAGGCCGTCCCCATCTTTTCCAATTAAGGAGCCTCCGTTGGGAAGCAAGGCGCTTCCTATCGTAATGGCATTGGCACCGAGATCAGAAGCCTTTACTACGTATTTAAATGTCAGGATCTTAGTGCGCGTACCGCCGGCATAAATTGCATCTACCGTGTTGCTTCCGATCATAACCGGCAAAATGGCAGGACTTATACGCGCCCGCACCACTTCGGAGAAATGAACCTTAAAGAGTAATTCATCTCCCTCATCATACGTTTTTGCCGCAGGCATCTCGACCAATGTGATCGTTGGAGTTGCAGCATTTAGCAACACTTGGACAAACTGGGTATAGGTAACATTCGCCTCGCTGGTATTGCCGCCATAATCAACAATTGATCCATTTGTGCTGTCAAGCTGTCCTACTGCGTCAATGACGACATCCTTATCCGTATCTTGAACGGTGTAACGGAATACGAGATCGGTTGGTTCCAGGCCCGGAACATCAGGCACATATACAGCCTGAGCTACGGAGCGGCCGCCAGACATTAATGACAAGCTTGGAGTACCGGTAACCTTTACGGGCTCCGTGAAGCGAGCTCTGTACTCGAGACTTTCTCCTGTAACGTAATTCTGATTGATCGGATTTTTATAGAAATGCTGTACTTTAGGGAGGACGGCATCAACCCGCACATCAGCAAGCGCAAGCTTGTGAACGATGGTTGGCATTGGCGTCAGCCCGTTGGAGTCGTTGATGCTTCCGCCATTCAATTGAATGGCATTGCCGACTCTTATACCGTTCAAAGCTTCATCTCCGCTTTGAACCATATACTGGAAGACAACCTTGTTGCCGGTTACCTCCACAACCTTTGCCTGGTGTTCTGTCGGTGTTTCTGTTGTCCCGAAGAACAAAGGGAGATATGGTTCTTCAGTTACAGTCACGTCCGCTGGATACAGGAATGCGAAATTCAAAACATCGCCTTCTTTATAATATCCGTCAGCAGGGATCTCCGTTACGAACGCATCTCCACCGGAACTTATTTGTACGCCGGAAAGATGGGTAGCCGTTCCATTCGGAAATACGAGGTTGATCAAATTATGTGCGGCATCTTCAATCACGCCTCCGTACATCTTCACTTCATTGTCGATAGTAATCCCGTCGAGATCTTCAAGTCCAGCTTCGACAATATATTGAAAGCTTATCTGATTCGACCCGATTGACGCATAAACTGCCGCTTCTGCGCGCACTTCCGTTCCACCGATATTGAGACTGAGATAAGGCTTGCCATACCTGGTGTTGACGATAATATTTTCAGAAAATTCGACAGTGAATAAAAGCGATTCGCCCGCCGTATACGTTTTATCAGGAGGATAACTGACGGAAACGATACTCGGAATGACGGTATCTATTTTTATGCTGGTATTCAGCACCGAGGCGCCGCCTGGACCAAAGCCGTTACCAAGATCAGCATCCTCCGCTGTTGTACTATTCGTTATGGACGCGCCATTTAACTGAATGGGGCCTGCCACTTGAATGCCGTCCGCATCATTGTCGCCCGGTTGAACCGTGTAAGAAAATTGCAAATACTTCGACGGGCCAGACACATAAACATAAGCTGCTTCCCTCATCATCCCGCCAATATCAAGCATTAGGCTGGGCGTTCCGTCCGTCACGTTCACATTTTCAGAAAAGACCACAGTGAAGGTTAGCTTTTCACCGGCTTTATACGTTTTGACCAAGGGCAAGTTAAGCGCCGTAGTCGTTGGTGAAGCTGCATTTGCCAGAATACCGCCAAACGATGTCATAAAAAGCAAAAGCACAAGCAATGATGCGGTCATCTTTTTCAGCGCCATGATAGCCTCCTAAGTATTCTCGTAATTTCATCCAGAATATATCATTTTTTCATAGCAGTAAATAAAAATTTACTTAAAGGTTTGATTTCTCTGGAACGAGGCAGCTTAGGATATAATCGATCAACTTGGCGTATCCAACCGGCCCTTCTCCGCCAACAAAGTCACGTGTGTCCAACGGAAAAACATGATCCGCCTGAACGGCCTTCAAATTTTTCCATATAATAGAATCCATCAATTCCTTGGTTGCTTCATCTCCATTAAACTCAGCAGCCAGCCGATTTTCAATAAAGATGTAATCCGGATTAAGCTCTGGTAAAATCTCCAACGATATAGGCGTAAACCACGCCTCTTCCTTCGCCAATTTTTCAGGAATGGTCAAGCCTAGCTGATGATAGAACAGCACGCTGCTTCCCATTTTGGCCACTTGACCCAATACGCGATAATTATTTGGTTCCGCCCGCAATACCAGCACAGTGCTATCTCCAATCGCTTTATCCAGAGCAATTTTGGCCTCTTCCGCCTTGCTGTCAAATGTGGCCTTTACGACCTCATATTCGGCCTGTTTATTAAATAATTGTGCTAATACCGGCATCGCTTCTTCCATCGAGGGACCGGAATTAATTGCAACAGTCGGAGCAACCATTGATATTTGCTCATAGACATTTTCCTCCATACCGGCGCCCATCGTCAGAATCATATCGGGAGCAAGCGATAGAAGCAGTTCAAAATTTTCTTCGTACTGCGGGTAGTCAATAAACTCTACCCCGTTCGTTTTAAAATAATCCATACGATACTCTGGCTCTACGCTCGCCACACCAGCTACCATTGCAGGCTTTATCCCCATGGAAATCAAATATTCGGCATAACGAGTCCCAATAACCAGCAGCTTTTCAGGCTCCTGCGGAATTGTTACTTCTCCAAACATGTCTGTATACGTACGTGTCTGAGCGTTCGTATTTTCCTGATTTCCCTCTATGTTGGAGCTCTCCTCCGCTTTTTCTCCAGGCAATTGCTTATTGGATTCCTCATTTGTCGCATTTGCTGAACAGGCTGCCAAAACAACCATAAGTGCTAATACTAAAAATAACCCCATCTGTTGCAGCCATTTTTTCGACATGCTTCAATCTCCCCTTAAGTCGGCTCTTTTTGAGAATGTTTCTCACTGATAAATCGTATCAAATTCTTGTTTCGCGCTCTATAGGGGATAGTGCTATATTTTCAGGACATTTGTGCTGTCATCATTTACTTAATGCAGCTACAATTTGTTCCATAACAAGCGGATAACCGTATGGCCCGCAACCAATCCACAAGCTTGTATCAATCCGACAAACACGATTGTTTCTAACCGCAGGAAGCTGGCTCCAGCAGGGATGATTCATAAGGGCCCCCCTCATTAAGGCCGTATCGTTCCCCTCCATCACCCGATCTTCCAAAAAAATATAATCAGGATCAATGGCAGGCAACATCTCTATGTCTAATGGATTAAACCAATATTGCCCCCGATTTAATAACGCGGGAATCGTTAAGCCCAATTCCCGATAAAGCATGCGCGAAAGGCCAAGCGAATGGGCGCCAAGATACCGGTAACCGCCGGATTCAATTCGCAAGACCATAACCGTGCGACGATTTTGAATAATCGGCTTTAATTTTCCACGCGCCTGAGCGTCCACTTCCTGCAAATAATGATATATTTGTTTGGCCTCGCTCTCTTTTTTGAACATTGCCGCCAATTGAGCAATAGCCGGCAGCAAGTCGCGCGACAAGCCGGATAGCATAGGAGATATCGACATCAGAGCTCTCCTGGCTTCCCCGTGAAGCGTTTGACCTACAATAAGCTGAGGTTTGGCTTCAGCAATAGCATCCAGATCAAGAGCAAACTGCGAGGTCGGAATCATTTGTACGCGATATTCCACTAATAAAGAACGCTGATGCGGCGGGAGCAGCATCGGAACCGTTACAACAGAGCTCGGAACAATACCTAGCATTAACAAGATTTCAACATATAACGGAGCCAGCGCGCATATGTGTCGATGAGCGGCAGCGGTAACATATTGTTTGGGCGAAACTCCCTCCATCTGTTTAAATCTGCGGCTAAAGTATGCGGAGTCCTCAAACCCCACTTGTTTGGCTATATCATGCATATAACCTTCATGTTGGATCAGCCGTTCTTTTGCGCGATAAATGCGATACCGATTCAAATATTCGAGAGGAGCATAATCCGTTAGCTCTTTAAACTTACGTGAAAAATGCCATGGACTAAGGCCCGCCACCTTCGCGAGTTCCTTCCATGTCATTGGCTTATAGTAATTTTGCTCCAGGTATTTAATGGATCGCACTATCGCTTTCTCCGTCGTCTGAGTGTCCCATTCAACAGGCTTGTACAATACATCAAGGATCGTATACAGAATGTGATGATGACGCACCTCTTTCTCTACATTAGCGTCATCCCCGAGCATACGGAGCGCCTGCAATTGATCTCTTATATGCCGCCCGTCAATTGTTCCTGTAAGGAACTCGCGATTGAACGACAGCTGCCAGCGGCTTTGGGCCAGTTGTCTGTCCTGGCCATTCGTCTGCAGCTCATATTGACGAAATTGTATCACCCAGCCTTCCAGCCCATACGTCTGTGTGCGATCCGGTTCAAGCCATGTCCATGCCGGTATTCCGACCACCATGCCTGGCCGCAATAAAACCTCCTGGTCATTCAGTTGCCAGACCGCTTGTCCGCCCGTAATATAGAACAACGAATTCTCTTCAAGTCCAACACGGTCAACCGCATAATCTATATAATCATCCAGCTTTTGATAGCTATGCCAACGAAACACAACCTGCTCTCCAGATGCTTTTTCTTCGTACAAAGCTGTCACCCCGCACCTTCGCGCTCATAGTATCGTCATCATAGCATAAATCCCTTTCCGTCTGGCTTCCCGATAAAAATTACAGCAATCTTATTTCTGCCGCCTTTACATGGCCAAGCAATTGCTCGTAGCTCCCCATTTCCTTAATAATCGGGTATATTTCCCGCAAAGCCTCCTTGCTCAGTCTGCCGATTGTGGAATACTTCACCATGTCCTTCGCTGTCACGCCCGAAAAGGCCCTTGCAAAATGGTTAGTCGGCAGCACTGCGGTAATCCCGATTCCATAATTAGCAGCAGAAAAAGGAGTATATTCACCGACAAGTATTTCGCCTGCATGGGTTACGCCGCTTAACGCGAGAGCTTCCGTTTCTTTATCGCATACGAGCATCAAATGCTCTGGCGCAAACCAATTAATAAAAGCAAAAGCTTCGTCCAGCCCCGATGCTACAACGATGGCCCCCTTTCCGTTTTCGCCAAAAACATGGTTCAGATATTGCTTCCGCTTATCCTCCGTCTCGTCTATGCATGTCCAAAGCAAAGCCTCTACCTTGCGGGCAAGCTGTTCAGAGGTTGTGACAAGAAGAGAAGAAGAGTCTGGCCCATGCTCTCCTTCATTGATTAAATCATAAGCTATTTTTAATGGATCGGCCGTTTCATCTGCGAAAACAACACATTCGGTTGGACCGATGCCCAATACGCTCTTTTTGCCATAGGTCATGGCAACACTCATGGCTGCCGCAATTCCCCCTGGTCCTGGCCCGTAAATTCCATCAACCTCCGGGATGGCGTCCGTGCCTTGTGCAAAGCCTGCAATGATGGACACCCCGTTGCCCATTACAAAATAATCCGCTCCCGCCAGCTTTGCCGCTGCTACCGTCCCCGGATCGCCAAGCCCATTTTTTAACGGGGGCATCCCGACGACGATTTTTTTAACGCCTGCCGTTTTTGCCGCCACAACCAGCATGATCGCTGTAGAAATTAACGGCCCTTTCCTTGCCGGTATCCATATCCCTACCGAGTCCAATGGAACGACCTTTTCGCCGATTATGGTTCCAGGTCTGATTTGTTTTTCCCACGATTCCGGCAGCATAGCTAAATTAGCATCCCGCACATTTGCAATGGCTTGCTCCATGGCTAAGCGCAATGCCGGCGACAATGAAGATACGCATCCTTCAACATAATCATTAGAAAGAACCAGCTCGTCCAAATCAACTTCATCATGCTTCTTTGTCAGACTTCTTATTCCTTCATCTCCATGATTGGCCACTTCATCAAAAATAGCTAAAACTCCATTAAGCACAGCTCTGTCAAATAGCGTTTTATGTGTTTGGAAGCGTTCCGCGAGCTGTTCCTTTTGTTCTGGAGCCTTGAAAATAAGACTAACATTTTGCATTCCTTCTACCTCCCAATTGGTATTAGTTCTGTGGCAAACAAAAAAGAGCCATACAGGATAAAAAATACCTGCATGACTCTATGCTTCAAGTCCGCAGGTAAAACGCCAATAAGCGTTTGCACCTACGGAAATCATTCCGTATTACAAACGCCTACCTATGATGATGGCTATAGGATTTTATTAACGCAGATATGTACCGGTTCATATAAGAATCCCCCTCAACCATGCTTGGACCTATTATAAGGATTGTGCTGCTATTTGTAAATCCCTACCTTTTCGGCTTGAGCTGCTTGATTACTGTTACGATCAGAATGAGCACGCCAACCCCAAAACCTGACAGGGATAAGGGCGCAAGCAAAAATTGCATGAGCTCACCCTGCACAAAAAAGCTTACAAGCATAACGACCATACATATGACAGTAAAGATGCCCACCGTTAAAGTACCTACAAGCGCATTCAAATGATGATTTTCATCGCGGGCAATGGTAATTTTATTCTCCTTAAGAATTGGCAGTTCAAGTAAAGCCGGGATGTAATCCTCCAGTTTTTCCTTGACCTTGCTTATGCGCTCCTTGACTAATAGTCCTTTGTTTAAACGGCTTGCATAGGATTGACTTGCCGATGATAAGGAATATGCTTCATCTACAGAGGACAAGGTTCCGTCCAACGTTATGATAGCTCTAAACGCGCCGGCAACGGTCGGCTTTAAGGAAAGCCCCGTCTCGGCAATCATGGATATCATTCGCCGCATCATAATACTTGTAGGGTCATGGGAAAAGGAGGCCTCCGCCAAAAGACGGCTGAGGCGTTGCTCTATCCTGCGCTCATCAAGTACATGCCCCTCTTCGCAAAGCTTCGTCAAGCCACTCGCCATTTCCCTTGTATCCTTATTGCTGTAACCCATCAAAAAGCTCAGCATGCCGCCTCGCTCATCATCCGTCAAATAACCAACCGAACCAAAGTCAATTAGCGCTACTTCTCCGTCCGCAGTCATCATGAGATTACCGGGGTGCGGATCGGCATGAAAGATACCAATGATCAGGATTTGATCCAGAAAGGCATGCATAATCATTTCCGAAATGTCGTTTGGCACTTTTTTGGTAAAGCTGGTCCCTTCTATATATTCCATCGTCAAGATTTGCTTTGTTGAATATTCGGAATAGATTTTAGGTACTCTTATGGAAATGCCGTGCTCTTTAAATGCTTTGTTTAACAGATTGGTATTCAATGCCTCGCTATCAAAGTCCGTTTCCTCGATCAGGTTTTGTTTAAAGCCTTTTGCGAGATGAACTAAACCAAGCCTTTTGATTTTGGAAGATCGTTCAGAAAGCCAGGACACAAATTGGATTAATAAATCCAGATCCACACTCATTTCTTGCTTCACATCAGGTCTTAATATTTTGACGACAACCTTCTCTCCGGTCGACTTCAGCTTCGCCAGATGAACCTGTCCGATAGAAGCTGCTGCGATTGGTTTCATATCAAAGGATTCGTATGTTTCGTCAAAATCGCCAATTTTGCCCTCGATGATTCTTTTGAGCTCCTTTTGACTTAGCGGCTTCACCTGATCATGCAAGCTGGAAAACGCCTCGATATAATTAGCGGGCAGCATATCCTTTTTGGTTGATAATACTTGTGCGAATTTAACGAAAACGCCGCCCATTTTTTCAAGAACTTCAGCGATGGCATAAGGCAGCTTTGCATGATCCTGCTGAATCAAATGATTCAACCCTTTTTGAGCAATCGTCCAGAACAAAAAAAGCATGCGTCTAAAGCCGCGGATTTTATTTGTAAGGTATAGAAGCGGATTAGGTGTTTGCAGTATTTTGAAATTAAACAGACTAAGAAGCATGTAAGCATAACAAGCAATAAATACGATTAATAGCGGATAATAAATAAACATCACTCTTAGCATCTCGGAATCGGATGGAGCCGGAGTTTGCTTGAAGTATGTAAACGATAAGGTAAGAGTCACGGCGGACGCACTAAATAAAACGGCTGCAAGCAGCTTGAGCTGTTCATTTTTAAATGCGCTTATACTGCCTATTACAAAATACAATATAAAAGCAACGATAAGGATACTACTCAAATAAAATTGCTCCAGAACTTGAATCAGCATACTAACAAGAAGCGCGCTCAATAACGAAACCATAATTTTATGCTTCCTGTTAAAGAAGGAGGCAAGCGCCAGGAATACCAAAAAACAAACAAGCCATACAAGGAAAAAGTACATTATGCTCCCAACTTTCTATAGCTTCCTAATCCCGTCACTACTATAGCATATTCGTCCGTCCATAGATGCTAACTGCCTTATCCCTTAAACAGCTCTAATATTCGGGCTGTAAACTCTTCCGCTAACCTTGTTGCCGAATCTTTTTTTCTGGTGATTCGTCCCAATATCACAGCCTCTGCATGATACTGCTCCAACGGAATAACCGCAAGCTGCTCCCGATACCCCGGAGGCAAGGAATGAATAATAAAATCGGGCCCAATCGTTGCCGCATTTCCTCTAACGACCATTTGATACAGAGCTTCCATATTGTTCGTTGAAAGCGCGATACGGTTTGAGGGATGCCGTGACACCAAAAGCTGGGCAATACGTTCAATGTCCTCATCCTTATAAAGGGCAAATACTTCATTTCTCAAATCGTCGGAAGTAATGGAATGCAGCGCGCTTAACGGTGAAATTTTATTAACAATTAATGCCGCCTTGCCTTGAATTAAAGGCATCCATTCCAATGAGGCATCCCGTTGCTGCTTGGCACTGTAGGTGATCAGTCCCATACTTGCGTATCCTTCGTTAACATGTTTCATGACTGACTGTGTATCGCCTTCCAGCATCTGAACATTAAGGAGCGGATATTTCTCCGAAAGCTCGATAGTCGTCTGCACGACTTGCGGAACCATCCCCGGAATTGTTGAAATAATAAATGGCTCTGAATAGCCCTCTTTCAGTTGGGAAAGCTCTTGTTTCATCACATCCAGACTTTTGAGAATAGACGCCGCATGCTGAAGAACAAGCTGCCCTTCCTTCGTTACCGCTATCCCTTTTTTCGTCCGATTAAAAATAACGGTATCCAGCTCTGCCTCAAGCTGCCGAATCGATTGACTAATCGTAGGCACCGTCATATGATGCACGCTGGCCGCCTTCGTAAAGGAACCGTAGCCGGCAGCCGTAATCAAATAATGTAGCTGAGTCATATTCATGGGCAGCATATCCTTAAATTTTTATTTATAATACTCAATTTTATTTAAATATATTTTATCATAGTTGTTTGATATTATACATGTATCAAGGGAAAGTCTAGGAAGACAATATATTTCTCTACATTAAGGGGTGTATAAAGATGAGGAGTTGGCAAAGCTTTCTTGTCGAATGGTTATTGAAAATATTAAAAAAGCAGGTTGATCCCGCTGCCTATCTGGAGAAAAAAAGGATAGAGCACCAGCACCCTTACCAATTGCCTGAAAAGCTGCAACGAAAATACAACATAATGAAAATAACGTCCTATGATATCGATACCTACATGCTGAAATCTCCCTCGCAGCCGGAGAAAAGACAAATCCTGTTTTTGCCTGGCGGAGGGTATATAGAGCAGCCCTTGTTATGGCACTGGCGTTTTTTATACCAGCTTTCCCAAAGGCTTAATGGAACCATAACCGTTCCCATTTATCCAAAAGCTCCAAATCATACCTATAAGGAAAGCTTTGAGAAAGTGCTTCCTATCTACGAGCATCTATTAACAAAAACCTCGCCCGAAAACATTGTTATTATGGGAGACTCGGCAGGCGGCGGTTTATCGCTTGCCTTGTCTCAATTATTGCTGGAGGAAGAGATTCCGCAGCCAGGTAACATCGTCCTTCTTTCCCCTTGGCTGGATATTGCCTTAAATCATCCAGAGATAGCGGCTATGGACAAAAAAGAGCCTATGCTGGATTTGAAGCTTCTGATTGAAGCAGGCAAAGCTTATGCCGGAGATACACCAAGAACCCATTATCTAGTAAGTCCAATCAACGGACCTTTGCGCGGATTAGGTAAAATCACATTATTTATAGGCACCCATGAAATTTTCCTGCCGGATGCCCGTAAATTCAAAGCTAGAGCCAGAATGGAAAAAATCAATATCAACTATTTTGAATATCCAAAAATGAACCATGTGTTCCCTGTCTTCCCTATTCCGGAAGCCAAACGTGCGATGAAGCAAATCATTGATATCCTGGGTTAAACATGCATATCTTTCAACAGTTTCACGACGGATGCCGCTTCCTCGCCGCCTGCTTCTGCATGGTTGAGCAAGGGAATGCCATGCGGGCCAAGCGAATGAACGAGGTCGGGATTATCAGCAAGCATGGCTTGCACCAGTTGCAGCTTCCCTAGCATGGCCGCCGCAAACAAATCAATGCGAGCGCCCTTGTGGAGCAAATATTCCGCAATATCCTTTCGCCCCATATGCGCCGCAGCGCCAAGCGCGGTTTCCCAATCGCCGCCGCCCCAGTCCCAGGCTGCATTCAATAGCCCGGGCTCTTGCTCAAGCAGAGCCTTTACAGCCTCCAGATCTCCATGACCTTTTCCGACAAACTCCTGTACAAGCTCCGGCGCAATAGCCGCTTGGTTGCTCATTGTCAACTCTCCTCCATTGGTTTATTGCAGCAATGCTGCGGATTTAGGATGTTCTCTAAAAATTGCCAGATCGTAAGGCGTTTTCCCTTGTTCTGTAACGCTCGTCTTGTCCGCTCCGGCTTCCAGCAAAAGTCCGATCATAGTATCACGGCCAAAATAAGCGGCAACATGCAGCGGCGTAAATCCTCGCCGCCATTCTCCCTCGCATTTAGCGGTTATATCCGCTCCCCGCTCCAACAGCAGCTTGACGACGTGGGCATGATTGCCGGCTATCGCCGCATGAATCGCCATATTGTTCAAATTGCCGTCCCGGCCTCTCTGATCAATATCCGCCCCATACTCCAGCAGAAGCTTTACCGCATCTTCATTGCCAAAATGCGCGGCTAGCCCGAGCGCTGTAAAACCATCTGCATTCCAGGCTGCGGCTAGCTCAGGAGAGTCGCCAAGCACTTGTCTAATTCTGTCTGTATCTCCGATTGCCGCAGCTTCAAACAGATTTAACTCCGCCCCGCTGCTGAGCAGCAACTCCTTAATCTCTTGCGAACGGTAATAAGCAGCCATAAGCATAGCGGATTCTCCGCGCTGGTTCGATGCATTCACAAGTGAAGCATCCTGCGAAATCAGCCTTGAAACCTGTTCAATATTATTTTGCTTGACTGCGTCAATCATCTGATTTCGAAGCAGTTGAACGTTGTCGGCAAGAATTCTGGCCTTCTGCAGCAGCTCCTGTGAGGACTGAATCCCAGCTTGAAGCAAATAGGATACCGCTCTGGAGCGATTGGATTCCAAGCCCGATTCTACCAGCAAATCTACCGCCTTTAACGAAATATCGTCTAAGCGTATGGATAGAACAACACTTTGTTTTTTTTGTGGCATAACATTTATCCTGTCAATTTGTAATTTTTATTACAAAATTACATTAACACTTTTTGAAGAAAATGACAAGCCGATAATTCCTGAAGGAGATTTTGTTATTTCTCTCGGATTTTACTATATAATTGAATAAAACAAACAAGCGACACTGCTGCTATACCATGTTAGGAGCGATGCCATGATAATTCTGTTTCGGTATAACTGGATGGTAAGAGATGAATGGTTTGAACTATGCAGTAACATTTCACAAGAAGAATTGCTGCGTAAACGCATCGGGGGAGCAGGCAGTATCCTCTACACGCTGTTTCATATTATTGATGTGGAATATAGCTGGTTTCGCGGAATACAAGGCAAGCCTGATATCCCGGTCAAATTTGAGGACTATCAGTCACTTCAGCAGGTGAAGGAGCTTTCAGATTTTTGGAGAAATGAAATGCTGGAATTTCTTGAGGCATGGACAAGCAAATGTGAAGAAGAGGCTGTTTCCGTTGCATGGAGTGATGGAGTTTATACCAGAGGTGAAATTTTACGCCATGTGATAGCTCATGAAATACATCATATAGGGCAGTTATCCATATGGATTAGAAAGCTGGGGCTACAGCCCGTTTCGGCAAATGTCATTGGCAGAAATTTATCTGCTTTTCCCGTAAAGAAGCTATGAATAAATCGGAGGTAGAGTACATTGAAGTTGCCACGCAAAGCTTTGATCATTCTGTCAGTTGTCGTAATAGCAGGCGCAAGCCTGGCCGGATATGTCTGGTATAACCAAAGCCAAGGGCTGCCCGAGCTCGACGGGCGCTGGAAGCTTGACGCCAATCAGGAAGGCTGCTTTACGACGGTACGATTCATGTCTAATCCAATAGGCAAAAAAGGCGGCGTATCTTTGGAAACGACGACTGGCCGTTTGGTGCAGATGTATTATGGTACGTATACCAACAAAACTAACGAAATCACCATAGCGTTGGGCAACCCGGAGGCAGACCCCTTCGACATGACGGCTGAATCACAGGAAAATAAACTTCAACTCGCCTATGCTTGGGAGGGTAACGAGTACTCCTGCACCTATGTCAAAAGTAATTGAGAAGAAGACAACCTTATTTGCTCGCTCATGTTAATAAGTACACAGTTCACCATGATGGTGGACTTTTTTTTGACAATCAAGTATTGTTACAGTAAACTGTAACTAACACACTTTAGTGTAACTAAAACAGTTAAATGTTATTGGAGGTGTACCATGAATAGCTATACCGCTAAACAAATAGCTGAAATTCTTCAGCAGGATGAACCACGCATGAATCTGCGAACGGTAAGGTATTACACACAAATTGGTCTGGTACCGCCCCTTGAATTGGCGGGCAACAAAAGAGTTTACACAGACAGCCACATCCATTATTTTCGCGCAATCATTACATTGTCCAGAACCGGGGAGACTTTGGCTTCCATCCAGGAAACCTTAAAAAAGTTGTCCTTGGAGGACATTCAAAAAATAAGCCAGCAATTAACCTGGTACGAAGCTAGCCGCATTATTGAAAATGAAACACTAAAAATAACGGATGATATCCTTATAACGATTAGTCCTCGAATATCCGCGGAGTTAAAACAGAGGGTAATTGAATCCGTATCTCAGGCGCTAAAGGAGGAAAACCAATAATGCTCGATATAAGAGTGGCAAAGTCCAGGATGGAAAACGAAGAAGGGATGAACCATCTTTGGATTCAGTTAGCTCCAGATGCAAAAAAAACCGCAAAGTCAGAAATCCGGATACGATTACCCGAAGGGATCTACCGCACTCCTAACCTTAATGGCTATGTTGAGAACGCGCGAGAGCATATTGTTGTTGATAGCTTCGACCGGGATGTTATCATAGAACTCTTTACCCAAGAAGCCATTCCATGTGGTAAAAGGTCAATAGAAATAAGCTTATTGACGGCCGGAACTACGGTAAGCAAAGAAATTTCGATACAAATTGTCCAAGAAGATGATATGAATATGGTGGAGATTGACGAGCAAGTAGTGGAACGAGTCAAAGAGTTAAGCAATGCAGGGCCAGCGTGTGATATGGAAACCACTATGGTCAACATTCCACCAGGGATTTTGAAAAAAAGCGAAAATGAATATTCGTACTTAGAAAAGAAATACCGCATTGACTACTAATGAAGGGGATATAGCCATGAATCTGATTCCTTATGTTGTCGAACAAACCGCCAAAGGTGAAAGATCCTACGATATTTACTCCAGGCTCCTGCAAGACCGCATCTTGTTTGTGTCCGGAGAAATTACCGATGATACGGCCAATATCGTCATCGCGCAGCTTCTATACCTGGATGCTATGGATTCGGAAAAGGACATTAACATGTACATCAACTCACCGGGCGGTTCCATTACAGCAGGAATGGGAATCTACGATGCTATGCATTTGGTAAGGGCCGATGTATCGACATTATGTGTTGGGATAGCGGCTTCTATGGGTGCTTTTTTGCTGGCAAACGGTGCTAAAGGCAAACGCCTTGCACTTCCCAACAGCGAAATCATGATTCACCAGCCGCTTGGCGGCGCTCGCGGACAAGCAAGCGATATTGAAATAAGCGCCAAACGCATTATTTCATTACGGGATAAAATAAACAAGATATTGTCTAAACAAACAGGCCAGCCGCTTGAAAAGATTGAAAAAGATACCGACCGAGACAACTTTATGGATGCCCATGAAGCAAAGACCTACGGGCTTATTGACAAGGTGATATATGTGGCGCAATAAGGCGGCGTTTATGATCAATGCGGCGTTAATGAATTACGACAGCCCCGTTGACGTATCCTCCAGCAAGACAATATCTTCTCCTCGCTGTTGTCTGATATGAATGTTCTCTTTTCCCCAAGAGCACATAACGTCAACGATTTTATTGGCTGTAACGCCATATTCCGTGAGGCTATATTCAACTTTTGGCGGCATCTGCTGATACACGTATCTTTTTACAAGTCCGTCTCTTTCAAGTTCTCGAAGCTGCTGGATCAGAACCTTTTGTGAAATGCCGCGAATATTTCGCTGTAATTCGCTTGTTCTCTTCACGCCCGACATTAACGAGCATATGATTAATGCTTTCCACTTTCCCCCGATGATTTCAAGTGTTGCCTCTATGCCCAAATGATATTGTTTCATAGATGTACACCCCATTTTTACTGATCTTATAGTACCGAACTGAGAAATTATTGTGGCATATCTTTCATTTGGAGTCCAGTACACACTTTGAAGTAACCACCTTACTTCATTGTGTGTATTTTCTTTTGTTTAAACATCCAGCATAATGAGGATACTCAAAAAAATGAAGCAAGGCGCACTTTAACAATATAGTTTTGGATATGGATATTGGTCTGAGAGGGGAGATTATATAATGGGAACACTGGTCATTTTGGCACACCCCAACCTGGAGGCTTCAAGGGTAAACCAGCGATGGAAAAAAGAATTGCTGCAGCATCCAAACGATATTACCGTTCATGAAATTTACAAGGAGTATCCGGAGTGGAATATTGATATTTCTAGAGAGCAAAGCCTGTTAGAAGCATATGATCATGTTGTCTTTCAATTCCCGTTTTATTGGTACAGCTATCCGCCACTTCTGAAAAAGTGGTTCGACGATGTTTTTGCTTACGGATGGGCGTATGGATCAAAAGGTGACAAGCTCAAAGGAAAAAAACTAGGACTTGCCATGTCCATCGGCGATAAAAAAGAAAATTATTTGTCAGAGGGCTCCGTTTCTTTTACCGTTGATGAATTGATTACACCTTTTAAAGCCAGCGCAAGACATGTAGGCGCAGAGGCACTGCCCTATTTCGCTGTCTTTGGAGCTTCATTCCAAGCTAGCGACGAGGAAATCAATCAAAGTGCTAAAGAATATATCCGCTATATCTTTAGGCATAATAGCAGCCCAGCCTCGCATTAACGATCAACACAGCACTCAGTGTCCGCATTAGTGATGAAATTAGAGGTGGCGGGCCCGTCACTTTTACGCGCATTAATTGGCTTTCCTGCGGAGCTTTGCAGCCACAAAATAAATGGCCATTCCCAATAAAAGCAATCCCGAGACCTCCAGCACTATTCTCACAGGGTCTATTGCAATGCCAAATGCAACCTTCTGCTGGAGATAATCAACTGAGTCATATGAACTCAAAATAGCTGGAGTATAGCTATTAGTAAGGTACATCCCCCGAAGCGCCATTACGATGTAATAAACGATGACAAAAGCTACGCCCACTAAAAAAGCCCGAACAACAGAGCGTTTCATTTTTTTTACAAACCTCCTTCCTCATTAGTAATTTCACACTAACTATACCTAAAATTTAACAAATCAACAATATCCCTGAAGCACTTGATCACAAATAAAAAAGGAGGTCTGTGTAGGCCTCCTTACATTCTATTTTACCACAACGACAAAAAAACTATAAGACTTGTTTTACCAATGATTTCCTATATGATAATAGATATATTTTTAGAATATTGGGGGATGAATGATTGCAAACTCTAGAAAGCGAAATTCATGATTTCTTGACTACTTTAGAAAAAAACGAAGAATACAGCGGAAGTGTGTTGATCTCTAAGGATGAAAAAATATGGTTTAATCGCGGATACAACTTTGCGAATCGAGAGCACCAAGTAAAGAATACACCTGAAACTAAATTCAGAATTGGATCGATAACAAAGCAGTTTACAGCGATGGCTATCACAATACTTCAGGAGCATGGTGAACTAAACGTAGCAGATAATATCTCAAAGTTTATACCCTCCTATCAATACGGTGATCAGATTAAATTACATCATTTATTGACACATTCATCAGGTATCCCCAATATTACACAACTCCCTACTATTAAAGAATTAATGAAGCAACCAACCAACACTGAAAAAACAGTTCGTTTAATAATGGACTTAGAGCCTGAGGTTGTTCCAGGTCTTAAATTCCAATACAGTAATTCAGGCTATATTTTATTGGCTTATATTATAGAAAAAACTACAGGACTTTCTTATGGAGAATTTTTAAGGAACCAAATCTTTTCTCCGTTGGGTATGAACAATTCAGGCTGTGATAACCAAAACGAAATAATACCCAACAGGGCACAAGGTTATGAATACGATAATGGCATTATTAATGCAGAGTATATTGATATGAGTTTCCCAATGGGTGGTGGAAATCTTTATTCTACCACTGAGGATTTATTCAAGTGGGACCAGGCCTTGTATACAGAGAGAATAGTTACAAGGGAAAGCCTTGAAACTATATTCACTTCCCATGGCTTTGGTTATGGTTACGGTTGGTTTATAAATGAAGATCAGAATCGGAAAACAATTTATCATGGCGGCGGCATAGTTGGTTTCAAAAATGAGATCACCCGATATGTAGATGACAGGATAACAATCATTATGTTGAACAATTTATCAACTACAAATGTGGAACAGATTAGAAATGATCTAACCAAAATGGTTTTTCAAAAATACTAATGCACCATACATTCCAAACAGATATACGTTCATGCAATAACCACTTGACCGCCTATATATAAATGGCGGTCATTTTTGATTAACAAAAAGTGGGGTTCAGTACCTCACTCACCTATTTCCGCCAATTCATCTCCGCTATTAGCCTTTCCTGACCAACAGTGAGTAAGCTATTTTTAACTGAATGAAATAAATTTTTAACCAAAAGAAATATATTCTTGACTATATGTACTAAATATATTACACTCCAGATAAAGGAGGGAGTCACTTGACAGAGTTATTGAGTAACAACATTTATATGCTGCGTGCCGAAAAAAGGTGGTCACAAAAGCATCTGGCTGATCTGGTCGGTGTCAGCAGACAAACTATCGTCTCACTGGAAGCCAACCGCTACAACCCTTCCTTAGTTTTAGCATTTAAAATTGCAGAGGTTTTCGAGGTGGGAATTGAAGAGGTATTTCAATATCTCCCTCAGCAAAAGAAAGGGGATGAGTGATTTGTTTATGACTTTTTTGATGCCAGCCGCTTTGTTTATCTACTTTTTGTCCAGCTTGTATTTTCTGTTTGTTTTTCCGAGGAAAAAAGATGAACGCTACAACTTAATTATGATGCATGCCTTCAAGTATGCCTACTATTCCCTGATGGCAACGCTGCTTGCAACATTTATTCTTTCGAAATTAATGAATGTTGAAGTCGTTAATGAATACTTTACAGAAGCCATTCTGATTGATCTTCTTGTAGCCCATGTCGTATTCACGCTGTCGGCCATTATTTTCAATAAAAAGATGTAGGTGATCTTGTGGCGAGTATGCAATCCGTTCTTGCTGTTAACCAGTTGACCAAAAAAAGGAACAAGGAGCCGATTATTCGCTCGGTTTCCTTTTCTATTGAGCGAGGTACCGTATTCGGATTAATCGGGGAAAATGGCGCAGGAAAAACAACAACCCTCGGGATGATTTGCGGGTTGATTATACCGACCTCCGGCTCCATTCATATCGAAGGGATCCCCGTTCAATCAAGGAGGAAAGATGCGCTCAGGCATGTCGGAGCATTAGTCGAAGAACCCCACTTCTACAAATACTTGACTGGGATGGAGCATCTGCTTTATGGCAGCAGTCTCTATGGAAAAGACACAAACGAACGTCTGGATGAAGTGCTTTCTTTGTTAAAGATGAGGAGCTTCATCCACAAAAAAGTGGGACACTATTCGTTAGGAATGAAAAAACGGCTTGCGATAGCTCAATGCCTATTGCATCGCCCTTCCTTGCTCATCCTGGACGAACCAACAAATGGGCTGGACCCGGGCGCAATGATCGAATTTCGAGAAATAATCCAGAGCATTACGACCAACTTTGAACTTTCCGTTTTAATATCCAGTCACCATCTCAAAGAAATTGAACCCATATGCGACCAATTCGGCTTGTTGCAAGATGGCGAGTTAACTTTGCTTGAAGGTAAAAGCAACCGTTCGGCCGATAGCGTAGTTTTTGTAGTTGAAGCTAATGAGCTTGATAAGGCTCTCGCCCTGCTTCAACAACAAACCTTCATCTTTGAGCCGAAGCTCTATCATCAGGATAAGATCACGTTTAAGATGGATCGTATTCACTATTCTTCACTGCTTGTGTTGCTTAGCCAAGTCGGAGTGCGGTCGATCAAGGAAAAGTCTTTTGATTTAGAGGAAGCATATATGGAAGTAACCGGCATGGTTGAACGGGGTGGGAGCTAATGTTGGCATTGCTGCAGGGTGAATGGTTGAAAATTAGAAAACAAAAAGTAATATATCTTGTATTTTTGGTACTCTTGGCGTTGACGATTGCAAACGGGATATTTCAAGCTTTTCAACAACCTGATCCAATACCGGAGCCGTGGCAACCGGCTTTGCAGAGCGAGTTGGCCCAATTGCAGGAAAAACAGCCTGAATTGAATCCAGGGACATTAATGTATGAAATCAATCGGGACAAAATCCTGCTGTATCAATATCAGCTTGAGCATCAAATTCCGCCAGACAACAGCCAGAACGCATGGACATTTGTATCCAAAAATAAAATGTTACTGACGCTTTCCGGATTGTATCTTATTACGATGTCCGTTTATATTGTAGCTTCTGAGTACCAGCAGGGCACCGTTAAATTTCTTTTCTTAAAGCCAGTATCGCGTTTATCCGTCATGGCGGCGAAATGGTCCATCGTCTCTCTGTTGCTGGTGTTAATAGTCAGCTTTTTAATGATCGTTTCGTTTTTAACCGGGCTTATCTTATTCGGCAATTCTGGACCAGCGGAAACTCTTGTAGTCGTGGGAGACGAGGTGGTCGTCCAAAACGTATCCTTCGCTGCTCTCCGCTATTATCTTTTCACAGGCATAGGAATAGGCGTATTTTGTGCAGGCGCATTTACGTTAGCCTGCCTGTTAAGAAGTGTTGCCGTTGTCACCGCCATCTCGATATTCCTGTTTTATTCTGGAGAGCTGGCAACCCGATTATTAGCTGCCAGATTCAACGGGGCTAAATATATATTATTTGCAAATACGGATTTGAATGTGTACTTTGAAGGCAATGCCTTCACGGATGGAATGAGCATGCCGTTTTCAATAACGATCCTATTGGTTTACCTGCTCTTCTTTGCCGTTGTTGTATTCAAGAGCGTGCATAACAAGGATGTTCCCTTGTCTTGAGCATGAGAGATTAGCGCTCCCACATCAAGCGGGTTTTTATTGTCATTGAATAGATGGTCTTAAAGTCAAAGGTCGAGGCGGCCGGAACGGACTTGTAGGTTGCGGCCTGCGCCTTGATCTCTTTGGTTTGCTTACAAGCTCAAACTTATTTACTAAAGCAGTTAACTTATATAGAATCCAGACGTCCCATCTGACACCTGAATGCCTATGGCAAGTCCACGTCTCATCCTCGAGCATTCCAATTTTGGCGCCGCTAGTTGTCGTATAGATTTCCTCTGACCCTGTTTCTAGACCGATAGCCACAACCTTGTCATCTCGAAATACTACAGAAACTCCATTATCATATTTAGTTAACGTTTTACCAACTAATTCCCCATTTCCTAACACTTTCTCCGTATCCGATCGGCTCATTCCATACTGAACTGCGTCACCCTTATTACCAGCTTTGACGATTCCTATATCTTTATGAGCAATGCCTTCAGAGGAATTGCATCCTGTTAGCACAATAGCGCTAAAAACTAAAACAATAAACATTGCATACAGCTTCAAAATTATCTCGCCTTTCACCTAAATAATAGCATATATATATGTTGGATAAATCCTCCTAATTTATAAGATACAGCAACACATCAAACAGTTATTAATTTCAAAACCTATTTATAACATATTTTTATCGTTTTAGTGTACTGGAAAGTAAACCATCTTCCCACCAAGCGGTAAGCATAATGCTTCTTCAAATAAGGAGCAATTCGGTCGGTATTCTTGCTGGCTTTGCTCACTTAAGAGTATTGACATAACGGAAATGATGCTCTAATATAAATTCTAATTCCAAATTCAAATGTTACGATTAGAAATAGTAGAAGTGATTTGACCTTTCAGAGAGCCGTTGGTTGGTGCGAAACGGTAGCGTTAGTCATTTTGAACTCGTCTATGAACAGCTGCCTGATCATGTAGGGTAAGCCGGAGTTCCACCGTTACAGGGATAGATGGTGATTGCCATCGAAGAAGATCATTTCCAGCAGGGAAATGAATTAGAGTGGTACCGCGGATTCAACCCCGTCTCTATACGTAGAGACGGGGTTTTTTTGTTGGCTAAATTCCGGGTTTAGTCAACACCGCTTCACATATACATGTTTTAAAATCTCTTATTCGGGAGGAAATAAAGATGACGCACCGCAAAATTATCGTATTGGATACAACGCTTCGCGATGGGGAACAAGTTCCCGGCGCCAAGCTGAATATGCATCAAAAAATAGAGCTGGCTGCGCAATTAAAAAGGCTGAATGTGGACATTATCGAAGCTGGCTTCCCCGCTTCATCCCAAGGGGATTTTCAAGCCGTGCAGGAAATCGCACGTACCGTCGGCGACACCGTATCGATTACGGCACTGGCCAGGGCAGTCAAAAACGACATCGACGCCGTATATGAGAGCATAAAGGAAGCAAAAAATCCGCTGATCCATATCGTGCTTGGCACCTCCAACATCCATGTGGAGAAAAAATTCAACCGCTCCAAGGATGCGGTTATGCAAATGGGCGTAGACGCGGTCAAATACGCCAAGACGCTGCTGCCTTATGTGCAGTATTCGACGGAAGACGCTTCCAGATCGGATTTCGAGTACTTGTGGAAAACGATTGAATCCGTGGTCAAAGCCGGCGCAACGATGATCAATGTGCCGGATACCGTAGGCTTTGCCATACCGGAGGAGTTTGGGGATCTCATCCGCCGTATTAACGAACGTCTGAAAAACTTGGACGACAAAGTGATTTTGAGCGTGCACTGCCACAACGATCTCGGTTTGGCTACGGCTAACACGCTCAGCGCAATTCGTAACGGTGCGGATAAAATTGAATGCACGATCAACGGCCTTGGCGAACGTGCGGGCAATGCTTCTTTGGAAGAAGTCGTCATGGGCTTGAAAGTAAGAGAAAGCGCCTATAAAGCGTATACGGAAATCAAAACGACGGAGCTCTTGCGCACCTCCCAACTGGTCACTCATCTAACCGGTCTCGATGTGCAGGTCAACAAAGCAATCACTGGCGAAAATGCGTTTGCCCATTCTTCCGGCATCCATCAGGACGGCCTGCTTAAGGATAAGCAGGTGTACGAAATTATGTCGCCGGAGGATGTTGGGGCCGATAGCATGGAATTGATTCTGACGGCCCGCTCAGGCCGCCACGCGTTCAAAAACGCCGTTGAGAAAATGGGTTTTGACACGAGCGACACAGCCGATTTCGAGAAGCTGTTCCAGAATTTCCTGACGCTGGCCGACGCCAAGAAAGAAGTTTACGATCATGATGTGTTCTATTTAGTAACGAACCACAGAACCGTCAGCACCAGCGACAAACAACTGTATGAGCTGGGATCGTTCCAGGTTATCACTAATGACCTGTGTCCAACCGCTACCGTCCAGTTAAGAAAAGGGGACGAAATACTCACAGGCAGCGAAGTCGGAGACGGTCCGATCGATGCGTTGTACAGCGTCATCAAATCGCTTGCAGGGATGGACGTTGAGCTGAAGGATTACAAGATCAACAGCTTGTCCCGTGGCAAGGAAGCCATCGGCCGCGTCAATATCCGGATTCAATATCAGGGCAAGACGTATTCCGGCCGCGCGTTGGATACCGATATTATTAAAGCAAGCGCCCTTGCGTTCCTAAACGCGGTCAACAGCGCCTTGCTGGACGCTTCGATCGAGGCGGTTGGGAGCGATACGTAAAGACATTCAAGAATATGAACAGTTAAACGAAATCGCCGCAATCTATTCTGAGAATAGATTGCGGCGATCTTTAACCCAATTTAATTCCAAATGCTATCCATCTTCTATCTATATCTTCAATTACAAATTCTTTGTTATTATAATCCGTATTATCTAATGAACGGACTATTTTAACATTCGAATTAATAAGCTCTTCTTGTAGTTCCTCTTGATTTTTTGTTATGAAGTAAGCGTCATATCCATAGCCATAAAGTTCTCTATTGGGAATTACTTTTTGTCCATTAGTTTTAGTTAAGATAATTTCCGTTGTATCACGGTATAAACAGATATGAGGTTCTTTTGCATCCAAATACTTGACAACTCTAAATCCCATCATTTGTTCATAGAAATTTGCAGTTTTAATTATATCTGGTGTAGGAAACACACAGTGTGACTCCAATAATAAATTCTTCATTTTGTATCTTCTCCTAAAAATTTCGATTTTGATTCAATATAAATTGCTTTTTCAACTCTACTACCCGTAACTTCAATAAAAATCGACAACACCGTTTATCAAAGACACCTCGGACAATTTCAAGATAATGCTTTAGCTTTTTTGAATTGAAGAAAACCCTTGAGGATTTCCTATCTTTCAAGGAACTTACGCCAGAAATCCTTCACTGATTAATCGTATCGAAAATAAAGCAGACGGGGGTTCGAGAATCTTTTACAGATTATCAAACCCCTCTGCTTATTCTTTACTTCTAACAACCAACGCACAGCACTCCACAAGTGTGGGTTGCGTAAAATAGACAAGTCCTGATGTGGCAGTATTCGCGAAAACTTCAATGCAAAATGACCTGTTAGTACTTCCTAAATAACCTTATTATATTCTCTGCTTTAATTAAGTCTATTCCAGCTAGTTCTAAAAAAAACTGTAGAAGTTCCAGTGAACTTATTCTATACAATCTGGAAGATAAAACAACCTCATGTATAATTATATTTATTAACTCTTCTGCCTTTTTATTGATTCTATTTTCATACAATGAATAAACTATTGCTCTTAACATTAAGAGATTATCTGTGTATAATTGCCGATGAGATAAAATATTCCTAATAATTTGTTTTACTTTATCGTGACTAGTCCCCGCACCATATATTATTGGTTTGTCAATAATGCAGTCATTGAATATTTTTAAAAGTATTTCATACGTAACGCAAGAATGGAATTTGAATTGAGACAATGTTAATACCTTCTCTATCAATTCCTCAGTACTTAAAAAATGATTTAATATGGATACGGAATTTGAATAGGAAATTGAATCATACATAAATCTTGCTACCTTGTGTAAAAATAAATCATCCGAAACAAAAACTCCATTAACTTGATTTGTTGCAACTATAGCTTCAATATCAAAATTACCTATAAATTTAGTCGCTTTATGATTAAATGAATAATCTTCTATTTCGTTTATTGTTTCCAATTCGGATAAAGATAGATATAGTCCCCTCCAAAATTCAACTGTATTGCTTTTATCTGTTTCTGTAATATTAGTAAAAAAAGGTCGTCCGCTTTTATCCATCCCCATAGAACCAGAGACTCTTGAGTGAGTAGTAATCGCCTCATCAAAAAAGGACTTAATTTTGTCTAAAAGAGACTTAGTTATTTTGAACCTATCTTTATTACTCTCAATCAAGTTATTACATTTTAAGATATTCAATAATAGTACAGACGATAATGATAAAACAAAGGTACATTGCTCATCTACAGGCAGTATTCCTCCAGCAAAATAAAGCTGTTCCTTAGTCTCCAATAAATGCATCATTGCAGAGGGATACTTAAAGTAGTCTCCATCACAGAGAGCCGAGATTGGCAGACCTATAGAATTTTCAACAAAGTTATACTGCTGAATTAAAAACTCGTGACGTACCTTTCCCCTCTCAAGAAACGGGATGAGTGGAGTTATCGGGTCGTCTTCTCTGATTTCTATTGTTTGTAAAAATGGCGAATCAGGGCATTGTTGAATATAAGTTGAAGATGCAAAACGGAAAACATGCACGTATTTATCAATGATTTGATTAATAAAGTACTCTATTCCGTCTAAGTCAATTTTTTGATGCAACTCTACATTCAATAACTTGATACTTTGAGGGGCTCTATTGGTGTAATGCTCTATGGATAGATATACTTCTCCCTCATTTACTACTAGATCAGGGTTCGATTCTATACATATATACCTTTTTTCTCCGGAGTTATCCACCAATTCAATTACTGTATCAATTCGTACTTTGTCGAATTCAATAATCACTTGTTCATCATTAGATAAATTTTTCGATACCATAAAAAGCATAGAGTACTGCAAATAAATAGACTCTTCAAATTCATTTCCAAGTAATTGAAATGCTTTATAAGCAACTTCAAGTGAAGCCCCTCTACTTCCCAAAAAATCTAGAGCCGAAGCGGCAAGCATAGTGGCTCGCGGATTCGCACTTTTAATCAAATAATCTATATATTGTTGCAAATCCTGAGGTTGTTTAACACTTATCTTTACTGCAACAATATTATATGCAGTATTTACTGTAGGGGATAGCTTAAATGCTTCAATTAAGTGTTTCACGGCGTTTTCGGGAGTATCATTTCTAAAGGCTATTTCAGCTTGAGCATTATGAATATTTATATGTTCGACGCCTTCTTTAATAAGCTGTTCCACTGTTTGTTCTGCAAGAGCAAGCCTTTCATCATCTTCATCATTATATTCAAGCGATAATCTTAGAATTGTTTCTTTTGCCTTGATACTATTTCTTAATGGAAGAAGAGCCTGAATTGCTATATCAATAAAACCTATTTTTTCACAAGAAGTTGATATGAACATTCTCAGGGCTTCATTATCTTCCTCAACCATACTTAAAGTCTTGTTCATATATTCATGCGCTAACTCAACTTCATCACTATCATTTAAAACAATGGCCGCACTGTGAAATAAGAGAGGGGCATTTGGAAATTCCTTCTCCAGGGATTTAATGAACTCCATTGTTGCAGGGAAAATATTCAAATTGGAAAAAGCAGTTACATATGTTCCCGCGATATCACCAAGTTCGTCATAATCGGCAAAGTCCAAGTCTTTTAATAGTTCTACTATTCCAGAGTAGTCTTTTTTTAAAAGTAATGTTGTCGTGATTTTGTCTAGCAACTGAGGATTTTTTCTTTTCTGGTAAAGCATTTTATAAATTTCCTCAGACTTATCAGCCGAGCCTACTACGAAATAGGCTTCGGCCAACATAAGTTGTATCATATCTGATTGCTTCAAAGTATCTGACATTGTTTCGATTTCACTAATAATTTCAGCGGGACGCAAGAATAACTTGATGTTTAAATTGTGTCCCCAATACTCTTCCTGAAGTTGCAAAGGCTTATCCAAGAAATAACCTTTTACACCATAAAGCGTTTTCAAGCTGTGTTCTAAGACTTCCTTCTGGATATCAGAAATGAGAAACATTGCACCACGTTTACTGATAATTGGTATTATTTCTGCCAATGTAACTAGATAGGTTTTATATAAAGAAGGTTTCATTTCATTTGATTTTGACAGATGTTTCTTCGCTAAAATAAATTGCTCAGTTTGAAGATAAGATAATCCGAGATAGTAATAAGCGTCTTCCTTATTTTCAAACTCTTTTTTTATTTTATCTAGCTCCGTCAATTCGTTAATTACATAAGAAAAATTCGACTTTACAATTTCATGGAATAACTCTTTCAGCTTTAGTTCCGTAGAATCAATTGTTATTGACCTAAAACCCTCTATCGCTTTTTGATACATCAACTCATTATTAGTATGTACAGAAATTTTGAACATTAAATTAAAGCCAAAATAACTGTTCCTATCCAACTTTAATAACTTTTCTAGCTCTTCATTGCTTTGTTGAATATCATCCTTTTGCAAATAAACAAGACCTTGGTAATAATATATTTCTATAATATGTTCTTTATTGATGCGTTCAAAACCCTCGGTTTGCGTAATATCTAGCAATAATGATTGGGCATAATTTAATTTCCCTTCATCTATCAGATTCTTTATTTCTGCAAGGGCATTTTTCATTAATCTACTATAAAGTTCATTTGTTGATTCTGCATTGCTTCTTGATGTGCTGCTCATTTCTTGTAATAAGACTGTTTGAGATAAACCAATTGCCTCAAGCGTATTAAATCTTTCGCTTAACATTTTTATAAAATCTTCGGAAATGTCTTTCTGCTCAATAAGCTGTACTACAACAGAGTTTTTAATATCTCTTGCATTAACTGATTGTTGCCCAAAATTATTAGCCGTGGCGGAGGATTTGGAGGAATCGTCAATATTGGAGGGGTTATCTTCACTGTTCACATTTCGTGGAGTTGTACCCCTAAACATTTTTTTATATACTTCACTTTTTAGTATCTCTCCCGGATTGAATAATGGTGGAGTTGCTAATATCACGAGTCTTTATACTTTGTGACACGCTATTGCTAGAACCTAAATTCCCATCAATTTGTGTATTATCAGTCTGAGTTTCTCTTCTTACAAATCCTATCACGACCAAAATGGAATACAGTACTATTAATGATAAGACGACATAAATATATGATTGCGGTGAATTCTTGTTAATAAAATCTAAAGTATTAAAATCTGTTAATTGCATTACATCTGAAGCTATACCAAGTGCACCTATTAATACTATCCCCAAAACAACCCACAATGGGTACAAGAAAATTCTAATCAAATTAATCCCCCTCAGTATTGCGCTTCCATATGATTACATTTTACATAATTATATGACTTTGTATAGTTTTTTCTGTAAGTTTCCTGTTGATGGTAAAATCACAATAACTAGTTTGCATCTTATTCGATATTCATTAATCTCTCACCCGTGTGTACGTACAACCAAACACCAAAATTTGCTACGCAAAATAAATGGATAAACTCCGCTTTTAACAGAAAATTAACTTACTCGGCACTGGGTGGGTACAATTATCAAGCCATACAAACACTTAAAAGTGCTATAAATAAGCCACCGCACCCACTGTTAAGCTAATATTCGATTTATACCTGAACAACGGCATGGGCGTTCAAGCAATAGTCAACCTTCTAGATGAAAGAGGCTTTCTTCCTTCCAGAAGGAAAAGTAAAAAATGGCATGACTCATCAATCCGGCTAATTCTAACAAACCGCCATTATACTGGCGACTTGGTTCAGGGACGCTCTAAGGTTGACAACAAAGATAAAAAATTCCTTCAAGAGAACGGCTACAAAAAACGGCATAAGATTGATGAAAGCGAATGGATAGTCATTCCTAACCAACATGAACCGCTCATTTCTCGTGAGATGTTTGAAGCCGTTTAGGAGAAAATGAAGCAAAAGGCTGTACGAGTCTTCAGGGGCAGAAGGCGCAACTCGTTATTTGCTAGGGTGGCATTCTGTGCGGATTGTGGAGCAGGGATGAACTTCAAGAACGACCGTCAGTCCTACGTCTGCTCAACTTATCAGAAGAACAGGGTAAAAAAGTGTTCCTCCCATATCATTAAGCATGACGCTCTAAAGCAGGTTGTCCTAGCCAATCTAAAGGACCTGCTCAGCAACTCACTGAACATGCAATCGTTAGTAGACGTAACAATTCAAAGAGCAGGAATGAAGAAAAACAACTCTGTGAAAGAACTTAATAAGGTTCAGCATGAAATCAGTAAATTGGATAGAGAACTTGTACAGCTTACGAGGAAATGGACAAGCGGCGACATTGATAAAGAGATGTTCAACGCTTGTTCTGTGGCGGTCAAGAACGAACGCCAAGCATTAGAGGAACGAGCAGCACGACTACAAACCGAAATCACCCACGAACACGATACGAAATCACGTGTATCAGCGTTCAAGGCTGAGTTAATGAAGTTCGCCGCGCTTGACGTTAGCAACGAAGAAATCCTGAGAGACATGATTCACAAAATGATTAACCGTGTGGATGTTCACGAAGACGGTTCAATCGAAATAAGTTACAACTTTCAAAATCCACTAAAACAAGGGGCGTAGCCTATTTAGGCTCGCCCCTCCATTCCATCAATAATACGCACTCCACATGTGTTGTCCGGTAAATGGGGACATTCATCCCTCCTCTCGGATGACGGTCTTTTTGGGCCTTTATTACCACCCTTTCCATGAATACTGCTTCTTAATCCCGTTTTGAATACGAAGGTTATTTGATACGGCTCTACACTTCCGTCTTCCTGTTCTTCTCCCATTATAACCTTTTCGACGACACTTTCGAATACATTGCGATCAAATTCAGTAAGGACGGAATTGGTTTGAAGCACGTTGCGAAAGTGCAGCAATCTCTTTTCAACGTCAACCTCTTCTTGTGCCGATGTCTCCAGTTGCTCGCTTGATTCAATTAACTCCGTTAGTGTTGACTCCAACTCCTCATACTTACGTTCATACGTGGCACGATCAATTTTTTCATCCAAATGAAGATCAATCAGATTAGATCGCTTTTGTTCGAGAGCCTCAATCTCGTGCTTCACCTTGCTTAATTGCTTGTGATGTTGTTGATCGCCTAGCGCGGACTCCATTTTTAACAGAAGCTCATCCAGCACATCCTTATGATTGCCGGAGACACGATTATACGTTTCGACAAAGGCTTCCTCAATTATGCTTTCCTCGATGCCCTTGCTGTACGGGCAGTATTTCTTTCCTTTTTTCGAGAAAGAGACGCATTGCCAAATGACCTTTGCATAGGTTGTTCTGCTATTCCAACTTCTGCGTGAATAGTTTTTCCCACAGAATCCACATTCAAGCTTGCAGCTAAATGTGAACTTCCGGCTAAACTTTTCTCGCTTATCGCCCTTTTCATGTTTTCCACGCGGCTTTCCACGTCGGAACAAAATTTCTTGAGCTTGCTCAAATACTTCTTCGCTTACAATAGACTCATGATGATTCTTAATGTAATATTGATCCTCTTCACCATGATTATCCAACCTTCTCTTCGAGATCGGATCAAGCGTAAAGGTTTTACCTTGAAGAAGGTCTCCCTTGTATTTTTCATTTTTAATGATGCCCAGCACTGCAGTATCTCCCCACTCTGAATTTCCGCGCTTTGTTTTATAAGGAAGCTTCGTTAATTCTTGAGCAATGACAGAGGCCCCCGCGCCAGCAATGTAACGTCCAAAAATATATCGGACAACCTCCGCTTCAGCTTCATTCACTGAAATTCGCTTGGTAGTGAGATCATAGTCATATCCAAGGCAGCTTTGGAAGCCGATAAGCTCGCCTCGCTGCATTTTCATTTTCAAGCCCATCTTCACAATGGATGAGATATTCTCGACCTCCTGCTGTGCAACCGAGCTGAGGATTGTAAGCAATAGCTCGCCATCCATCGTTAATGTATTGATGTTCTCCTTTTCAAAAAATACAGCCACATTTCTTTCCTTGAGCTTGCGGACATACTTTAAGGTATCTACTGTATTGCGGGCAAACCTGGAGATGGACTTGGTAATGACCATATCAATCTTGCCATTGAGACAATCGTTTATTAAGCGCTGGAAATCATCACGCTTCTTCACCTGAGTGCCCGTAATGGCTTCATCTGCATAAATATCAGCTAGCACCCAATCGCTGCGCTGGCTAATCATTTCTTTATAATGGGAGACTTGAGATTTGTAGCTGTTAAGCTGCTCCTCTGTATCTGTGCTTACCCGCGCATACGGAGCTACTCTCAGAAATTCTTGTTGCCCACCGGTACGATCTGACAGCTTGCGATTGGCTTTTATAACCTCAACTGAAAATGACATAGCGGCTTCCTCCCCTGAGTTATAATCTACGCCACTAGCGTAATCAATTCAGGCGATTTCGACAAAGGTGCGAATCTGGACTTCTATACTTTTTTCTGACAATCCGTACGACCTGAGAAATTACCTATTTAGAAGTAAGGTCCGAGCAAACTCCATATTCTCGCATTATGAGGCTCTTTACCGTATTAAATTCCTGTTCGCTTATCAAGGATAAGTTCAGTAGCTGCCTGAGCATCGCAATCTGCATACTGTATCTTAACAAATCTGCCTTCAAGCTATCATCCCCCTCAAAACGTCATCGGATAGCATAAATGACCTGAAAAAAAGGCCTTCTACTAACCTGTTCATTTCGAGGCTTAAATCGGGTATTGTTTGTTAAACGAAAAACCCACAGCACTTCGGTAACAAACTCCGAAGGTCTGCGGGTAATTAAAAAGAATAGGACTGGAAGAATGTAACCGATTATCCGTCTTGCCCTCACGAGCCGAATAAGGTCTCTCCTACAGCCAGTACAGCCAATCTATTCGGTTCTAGACTCAGTTCGTTCCATCTGACCAATAGCCTTTGCAGTGCTTCCGGCCCGGTATCATCAGCCAGTCTGAATGTGCCGTAATGCATCGGAATAAATGTAGTGGCCCCTACTTCCAGAAAAGCGCGTATTGAATCCTCCGGGTTCATATGTGACACCCTCATAAACCACTCAGGTTCATAGGCTCCAATCGGCATCAGAGCAGTTTTAATATTGAAGGACTCGCCAATGTGCTTAAAGCCTTCAAAATATCCAGTATCGCCAGCAAAATAAATAGCTTCCCCGCTGCCGTTATCAATAACCCATCCCCCCCAGTGAGAGGTGTTCGTATCCCAAAGCGTTCTCCTCGTCCAGTGCTGAGCAGGAACAAATGAAAAGCTGAGACTGTCTAGTTCAATATGTTCGCCCCAGTTTAATTCATGCACATTCCGATAGCCTTTGCGAGTCAAAGCTCGCTTCAATCCCACAGGGACGAGAATCATGGGCATTCCCTTGATCAGCCGCAGCGTCGAAAAGTCCAAATGATCATAATGACCATGCGAAATCAGAACGACATGAATGTCAGGCAATTCAGTTAAAGCATACCCCGGCTCGATCAAGCGCTTCTGCAATCCCATTCGCCCTGCCCAGACCGGATCAGTAATAATATTTAAGCTACCAGTCTGGATGAGGAAGGTGGAATGCCCGATCCAGGTAATCGCTGTGCGTTTCCCAAATCCCAAGTTTTTCAGCTTCGCGGCATCCCGGTCATGAGCGAGCGGTATACTGCTGCTCAAATCCTTGATTTTGCCTCTCCGCTCTTTCATCCAGCCCCATATCTCTTTCAGCCCATTGTCATTGGCTATACCGTTTAGATTCTCATATCGCTTCTTCATTGGTCAAACCTGAAGGCAACACCCGTAAGCTGCTCCGATACCTCCCATAGTTTTTGCGAGACATTAGGCTGATACAGCTTATCTATAATTGAATCATTCTTGGGGTAGCCCTTTCTACCTCCTCGTCCGTCAGGGCCAATGTACTCCCCTCCCTTGATGTTCGGCGATGTTGCGCTATATAGAGACGGCAAAGCTCCCATATGCGCTGGTTGGGTGCCAAGCTGCGTAATCAGACGCATCAAGGGGTTCGCCCGCTTGCCTGAACCAAACGACATCAGATTGGTATTGGAAAAACCCGGGTGGCACGCCACACTAACTGTGCTGTGCTTATGGATAGAAAGCCTATTGTTCAATTCTTTGGCAAAGATCAGGTTAGCCAGCTTACTCTGACCATAAAATTTCCAGCTGCTATATCCTTTGGCGCCGTCCAAATTGTCAAAATCAATGGAAGCCCCGTGAGCGGCCAAGCTGCTCAAGGTAACGATTCTGGAGGACGGCGTGTTAAGGAGCCGCGGCAACAGCAATCCCGTTAACGCAAAATGTCCTAAATGATTACTACCGAACTGGGACTCGAAGCCATCGGCTGTTATTCGATAGGGCGTATTCATAATACCAGCATTATTAATAAGAATGGAGAGTGTCCCGTAATCATTCAGAAATTGTGTTGCGAACGTTCTGACACTTGCAAAATCAACCAAATCCAGCTTCATCAGCCTTGTTTTGGCGCCCGCGTGAACCGCTTTGATTTTGTCGAGCGCAGCCTGCCCTTTTTCCATATTTCTTACGGCGAGAATAACCGTTGCATTCTTCTCAGCCATTGCCGTTGCGGTTTCCAAGCCCAAGCCGCTACTGGCCCCGGTAATGATAACGACCTTTTCCGATAAATCCGGTATATTGTCTTTTGTCCAACCTGTACTCATTCGTGATCCCCTCCTCCAGTAAACAAATCATTCGAATACTTAATAGCTTTAACCGTATTATATAAGCTACCGTACGCCAGTAACATAGCCATATCTATGATGAACTTGTTCAGATTACTGCAATTTGGCTAAAGCAGATCATCATATACCCTAACAAGCACGCACAAATAGCCCTTATCAAGGGCTATTTGTGCGACATGTATCCATGTATTACATACGGTTCAACAATTCAACAAGCGTTTCTTTAGGGTATAGTGACTGCATTCTTGCCATTTCGATCGTCCGGTATATATGTGCGGCTATCTCCTCGATTTTGTCAGCTCCCACATGAATTTGATCCAGCTTAACCGGGGCTCCGATGCTGATAAACCAGTTCGTCAGCGCATTGATTCCCTCTTCCGCTGTTTGGAGACCGAATACTTGTTGTGCAAATTGCTCATAGCGGGATCTGTTCGTCGGCATATGCCAAGCTGTCCATGCCGGATACACGACTGCCAGACCTGCACCATGCGGTACATCGTACAGCGCTGACAGCGAGTGCTCGATCAAGTGCGTATCGTATCGGTTGCCTTCCACACCAGCAAATGTCGAGCGATTCAGTGCTTGGGCGGCAGACCAGGCTAATTCACTCCTCGCTTCATAATCATCTGGATTCTCAAGCAGTATATCGGTTGTGCGAATGACTGTCTTGATAATGTTCTCGATATGATGAGCTGTAAATTCGGGAATATAGGAAGCCGTAAAATATAAGTCCATGCAATGGGACAAGATATCAACAGCAGAGTAAGCCAGATACTCCTTGCTCACCGTTGCTTGAAGCTCGGGATTGATAACGGACACGGTTGGAAATGCTGCCGCACTGCTAAAGCCAAATTTTTCTGTCGTTTCTTCATTTGTAATAACGGCAGAGCTATTCATCTCACTGCCCGTTGCGGATAAGGTTAGAATATCAAAAATTTTCAAAGCCTTATCGGGGTGTTTTTTGTAGCTGCACAAATCCCAGACATCCCCCTCATAGACAGCGCCGGCTGCGATAACCTTGGCTGTATCCAAAACGGAACCACCGCCCACTGCCAGAACGGCATCGACTCCGTTCTCCTTGGCAAGACGAACGCCTTCACGTGCTGTGCTGATGACAGGATTACTTTTAATACCGCCAAGGGTAACATAAGCAATGTTTTTCTCGCCGAGCGAGCGGGAAACCTTTTCATAAAGACCCGATGCTTTGATGCGTTCCGAGCCGTACACGAGCAACGCCTTTTTAACACCATACGTCGCCATGTATTCGCCTATTTTGTTTTCTTTATCTTTACCAAATTCAACTCTTGTCGGATTGTAAAATGTAAAATCCCTCATGCTCTCATACTCCCTCTCGTGAACCTGTCCGGTTCCGTTAGAATGTGTTGCTATTATGTACTTTAAACGAAAGTCTTATCCGATGACATAGCCGTATTACAGAACTAATTGTCTGAATTACAGGTAGGAAACATCAGTAATTGGCATAGCTTTATCCGGGATTTAGCTATGCCAGATGTAAAGACATCCCTGTATAATTAGGTATAAGATGAAGCTTATTTCGAAAAAGGAGAGTGTAGGACATGGTCTGCATTGATTCAATATCTACCCTGCATGAAATACTTGGCTACGAGAAGCCTAAGCATCCCCTCATTACCTGGATTGACCTGAGTACAATTAAACCGAAGGAGCAATTTTACAATGTTCCGTTCAAGCTTAATTACTATATGATTTCCTTGAAAAACAGCTCCGAATGTGAACTAATCTATGGACGCAAAAATTACGATTTTCGTGAGGGCAGCTTAATGTTTGCCAAGCCAGGGCAATCACTCGCTAAGGGAGCCCGTTCAGACAATGAAGCAACGGACGGTTGGATGTTATGCTTCCACCCGGATTTGATCCGAGCAAGCTCACTATCGAGCAAAATGTCCGATTACAGCTTTTTTGAGTATGAGGCCAACGAGGCGCTGCATCTATCCGATCAGGAAAAAGAAACGGTGGAGCGTATCGTTCAACATATTCAGGTAGAATTTAGCGGGAATTTAGACACCTATAGTAATGAACTTCTCATCTCTAATCTGGAGGTGCTGCTGAATTATGCCAAGCGCTTCTACGGAAGACAGTTTATAACCAGAACAGCTGTCCTCAAGGAATCCGTTGAAAAATTCAAAATGCTGCTTAAAGAGCAATGTACTGCCGAAGAGATTGCACGGTCAGGCATGCCTCGCGTCAAGGGGCTTGCGCAAGCGATGGGATACTCTCCCAATTATTTGTCGGATATGCTGAAGAAAGAAACGGGGAAAACCGCGCAGGAATTCATTAAATTGCAGATGCTGGAGCTTGCCCAACAATTGCTGCTGCATACCAAAGACCCTATTTATCAGATTGCTGACCAGCTTGGCTTTGAGCAGCCCTCCAGCTTTACTAAATTCATCAAGCTTCAGCTAGGTGTAAGCCCTGCCGAATTCAGAAGGCAGCATGGGGGATGAATCTCGCCAACCATGTTAAACGAGACGGATAGCCCGGCACAATAAATGCCGGGGATAGCCCAGTCATATAAAGAGAGCGGCGCTTCCGCTTCTTGCAAGCAGCACAATTGCAGCGGCTCACTCGCAGGCTTCCACGTTTCCCAACTCCTCCAGCGCACGATTCAGTTGAGCGACAGTATCACGGAGTTTCTCTCGTCTTACCAAGCCACTTGAAAAGACAGCAGGAACAATATGGTCATGGCGAGCTGCGTGGTTTCTCCATTAAACACGCCTGCGCTGCAGCCGTCCAGATCAGTCCGATCTCCAACTGCTTGAGACGGTTGAACCATTTAATCATTCACGAAGCTGTCGCCAAACAGCTCATTATGCTAAGCTTATTTTAGAGGGACTCTGCCAACCTTTAAACCAGAATATAGGTAAAGTGCTTGTGGGGACCGAGGGCTCCTATGGGAAAGAATTAAAAAACTCAAGAAGCTTCTTACCGTAGACAGGCTACCTAAACTTGGCGGCGCATTTCTAGACCAAGAAGCGCAAAGCAGCAATCTAACCTTGCCCTACCTTTCCGCGCTCTATAATGAAACCTGTAAGACAAAAACCCATTACAGGAGGAATGTACGATGAGAACAAAGAAAGCAGTTGTAGGTCTTCTAAGCGCATTTTTGGTTATTGGAGGTTCGGCATCGGCGTTTGCGGCAAGTGAAGGTACCGGCAATGCTTTGGATAAGCTCTCCGCAACGATCAAAACGTTTGCTGCCGGAACGCTGCAATCGGACTCTGTAGGCAAAGAGCCGTTGAACAAGAAGGTGGGAGAGCAACTGGAGAAGGTAGGAGAGCACTTAGACAACGTCTCCGCAACGATTCAAACGTTTGATCCCGGAACGCTGGAATCGGGCTCTGAAGGCAAAGAGCTGTTCAACAAGAAGGTGGGAGACCCGGACAACCTTTCCGTCGAAATGAAGAAATTCGAAGCGGGATCTACAGGTGCTGACACGACGGAAAAAGAACTGTTCACGAAACAAGTCGGCTCGGAATAACCCAGATCACTCGCTTCGCCCCCACCAGAACGAGCCGTACGAATTCGTGCGGCTTTTCGGCGGTGCCACCCTAAAAGCAAGGAGTGCTCATTGTGAAGCTATTAGTTGTTGAAGACGACCATTTACTGAACACGGTCATAACCAGAGGCCTCAAAAAATGCGGATATGCAATCGACAGCGCCTCGGACGGCGAGGAAGCATTGGAGCTGTATGAAATTAACGCGTATGATTTAATCGTGCTTGACCTGAACCTGCCCGGCAAGAGCGGAATTGAAGTGCTAGAGACGATTCGTCATCAAAATCACGAAATCAAGATCATCATCTTGTCTGCTCGCAGCGAGGTGGAGGATAAAATTAGTGGCCTTGATACCGGAGCTAACGATTATCTGGTGAAGCCCTTTGATTTTTACGAGCTTGAAGCCCGAATACGCAACCTGCTAAGGCGCTCATTCGTGCAAAAAGCGACCTCCCTTACATGCGGCTTGATTACTATAGATACAGCCAAAAGGCTTGTCATCGTGGGCGGTACTCCTGTAGATTTGACCAAAAAAGAATACGCGATGCTGGAGTACCTGCTTTACCACCAAGACAAGGTCGTCAGTATCGAAGAAATGATTGAGCATATTTGGGACAGCGAGGCGGATCTATTCTCGAATTCTTATAAATTCCATATTCACTCGTTAAGGAAAAAGCTGTCGGCCGTAATAGGAGGCAACGATCTGATCCGAAATATAAGAGGCCAAGGGTATATGATCTCCGCTCAGACGGGTGACATCCCTCATGAATAAACTGACCTTGCGCATGAGAATCACGGTCTTGGTCGGGATCATCATCGCAACTATTGCCGTACTATTAACCGCAGCCTCCATTAGCGGCGCCAATCATTATTTTGTAGGGAAAGAGCCTTTGCACAAAACCGTTATTGTCGGTCCCGAAATCGGTCAGCATCCAAACAAGTCGACTTTAGGAAACGATGTAGCTGACCGCAATAACTCCTCTGTATTGGCTGAGCTGAAAGTGTCGGCAGCACAGCGGAATTTCTCGGCGCAAAGCATCTTGGTTATGCTGTGTATCGGGATTGTCGGGATTGGCGCAGCCTATGTCATCGTGGGCAGGGCGTTAAAGCCTCTCACCCAGTTAAGCGATACGCTACAGGACATTCATGCGCGCAACCTGTCGAAACGGATTCACGTACCCGATGCCAAGGACGAGGTCGGCAGCCTGTCCACATCCTTTAATTCCATGCTGGACAGGCTTGACGGCGCTTTTACAAGGCAAAAACGATTTGCTGCGAATGCCGCGCATGAGCTCAAGACGCCGTTAGCTACGATGAAGGCCTCTTTACAAGTGCTTCATTTTGATGAAAATCCATCCACTGACGATTACCGGGCCAACGCAAAAACCATTCAACAAAGCACCGAGCGGTTAATCAAGGTCGTCGATGACCTGCTACAGCTTGCATCGGAGGATCATGCCGATTTGCGTGATGATATCTCTCTCCAAGCCGTTTTTGAAGAGGTATCGAGGGAATTGGAGCCTGTAGCAGAGGAGAAACAGGTACGTATTGTGGTTCACGCGAATAATTGTCGACTTCAAGGGAACAAAACTTTGCTATACCGGGCAATAGTCAACTTAACCGCAAATGCAGTGAAATATAACCTACAAGGCGGCTGGGTGGAACTGGCTGCCAGAGAAAAGAACGGTTTCGTTGAAATCACGGTTCGCGACAACGGGATCGGCATTGCCGCAGAAGAAATCGGCAAAATATTTGAGCCGTTCTATCGCGTTAACCAATCAAGATCCCCTGCAATGGCTGGTTCCGGCTTAGGGCTGTCGCTGGTTAAGACCATAATTGATAAGCATGGCGGAACGATTGATGTGACGAGCATCAAAGGAAAGGAGACTACAATTCAAGTGAGAATCCCTTCGAGGTGTGAGTAGTACCCGCATAGCTGAAGTGCAAACGTATGGAAGTCCGTGCAGAGGAGACAAACCTGCGGCTTGCTCGCTTCGGTGTAGTCGTCTTTCCAGGACAGTAACGCCTTGACGTTTTCCATTTCGCTTAACGGTCCTTCATATTCATAAACCCGATAGGTTCCCTGACCTTCCACCGTCACGGAGCGTAGGTCAGACTTGCAAACAAACCGGGTAGCAAACTCATCGATCGGAATCGTCACACCCTGAATACAGATGAGACGATTGGCCTTGACGGCGGCAATGACATGGAAGCCTTGCGGTTGCAAGCGTTAATCACTTTCTCGCTGGTGTACCAGCTATCCATGAGCACATACACCTGTTCATCTGCGGCGGCCGGGAAGGCTTCGATCATTTCAAGGGCTAAATCATTCTTGCTCTTAAAGGACAGTCGGTGCTCCGTGCAATAGGCTTCGCGAAAGTACGGACGGAAATCCCAGGCGTAGGCAGCCTCTGCACTGACCACGTGAGCCGTTACGACGCAGTGACACCAAACGGAATTGCCGGCTTCGTGTGAATATTGAAAGCTGAGCGCTTCCATTTTCTTCGTTGAAGTTTCCTTCTTGCAGCAAGTATCATCCACAATCAGGAATACGGTCGGCTTAACGTCGCCGCGCTTGGCACGTTTGGCACGGATCTTCTCCATCATAAACTGCATGCGTCGCCGCTGCATGCGATTGACGCACCAAGGCGAATGATTCAAGAAACCTTCTTCATGCGCTCCTCACGACAAAGCTTCTAATTTCTTTGCATTATCCTGCTGTTCTCGACAGCAATATATTCGCAACAATCAAGTTATTAAGTAATCTTGGGGTGACTGTTGACTACCACGGAAAGATGCCGGATGTAGTTATTTACTATCCCGAGAAGGACTGGTTGCTATTAATTGAATCAGTAACCAGCCACGGCCCAGTTGATGGAAAAAGGCATGACGAGTTAGCAAAACTTTTTAAAGACTCAACTGCTGGGATAGTGTACGTAACAGCCTTCCCTAATCGTTCTGTAATGGCACGTTACTTGAATGTAATTGCATGGGAAACAGAAGTTTGGGTTGCAGATGCTCCTTCTCACCTTATTCATTTTAATGGAGTACGCTTTTTAGGTCCGTACTAAATAACAAAACGAGTACAGAAAACAGCTCCTACCTTTTGGTGGGAGCTGTTTTCTGTACCTTAAAAATAAAAATCGCTCGTCAGATCCTCCCACTTCAAATCCAGCACAACCGAAATCTTAATCGTATCCTGCAACACCTTATTTTTATAGTCATTCTCGTCCTTCACGAACGAGAAATACTTCGTTTGAAACTGAAAACTATAGACTTCTAGGTATCGACTCGACATATCCCCACCACGCACTCCACATGTGACGACTGCCGACCGTTGTACAATTGACCTAAATTAAGGCCGCCAAGCGGTCAGCAGCACTATACAACAAATCGTTATCCCAGCAGCTCACTAAGAATTTTGGAAGTACCCACAAAACGGTAATACAGCTTTACCTGAATACTTTTTGTAACAACAATCTTTTCAATAAAACGATTAATAATCTCCCGATTAATTTCACTAAATGACAATGCCTGAGCTACTGCTGACTTCACTTCATCCAGCTTTTTGGAATCCATTACCTCCACCAAAGAGGCATTCAGCCGTTCTTGTTCCTGCACAAGCTTCGTCAAGCCTTCATCCTGCTGTGCAACATAATCATCATAGTCAGACTTGGAAATAGCATCATCTAGATATTTGGACAAAGCTTTACTTTTCAACCGCTTTGTATCTTCGATCTTAGCCGTTACCGATTTAAGCTCCCTTTCAAGCCTTGCCTTCGACTTGACGAGTTTACTTTTCACTTCATTATAACATGCTTGGTCATTAAACAGATGCGCCAGCTTTTGCAGGTCTTCCTGAATGATAGCAACGAGTTCTTTCTCACGTACCCGATGCTTTTCACAGGCTTTATCCCCATGCTTATGGCTGCGACCACAAATATACCCTTTGCAGTTTTTTTGATAATGAAAGCCGCTATTACAGTCCTCGCAAAAAATTACCCCTGTAAACAGATTCACATTTTGATGCGGCCTACTTTTCACTTCCGGATTGTCTACTGCTTGACGGCGATTGGATTCAATCAATTGCTGTACATTGTCAAACAACTCATGTGAGACAATAGCCTCATGTTTACCTTTTACTACAATATACTCTGATTTTTCCTTTTCCTTTCTCTCGTAACTGGTTACGCTAGCTGTCGTTTGTCTGCCTTGTACCAGATCTCCTGTATAATGAGGATTTTCGAGAATATTCCGTACAGAAGAACCATTCCAAAGCTCTGACTGTTTCTTTTTCCCCGCTACCATTGAAGGTGTGGGTACCCCATCTTCATACAATTCACGAGCAATAGCATCAAAGCCCTTTCCTTCCATGTAACGTTGAAAAATACGCTGTACCGTCTCAACTGTTCCATCATCCTTCAAAAACAACGTACCTTCACTTACCCTGTAACCATAAGGTGGGATAGAACCTTTAAACTGTCCCTTTTTTGCCTTGATCTGAAAAGCCATTTTAATTCGTTCACTGGTACGCTGCGCTTCCTGCTCATAAATCCAAGCAAACAGTCCAAACATTTGTGTATTCCCAGTAGTCGTATCAATAGCACCGTCCAACGTGACCAAGTGAATATCATACTTTTGAATAATTTCTTTAATCTCCAACGCCAACCTTTGATTACGAGCAAGTCTTGACAATTCCTTTGTCAAAATGATATCGAATTTTTTGGCTTTAGCATCAGCAATCAGGCGGTTCATCTCTTTACGATTAAACTTGGTGCCACTTTCGGATTCCGTATAAATATCAACAACGTCCCATCCCTTAGCAAGACAATAATCTTGAAAGTAATCCTTTTGATTCTGCAATGAGTTTTCCTGTACTTCTTTTTCCGTTGAGACACGTCTAACGATTACTGCCCTCATTTTAGGCTACCCCCTTATCAGAAGTAGCCACATTTACCTGCTCGTGATGATAACTCGAACTAACATTTTTGGCAATACTATCTTCTACTAACTGACTCAAAATAGCCTCAAAGCTTACACCCTGAACATCATTAAAGATTCTTTCGACTGAAGTAATACCATCGTCAGCAACTCTTTTTGACCCGTTTTTTCTTGAATCACATTGCATAATAAAGCACCCCTATAGTTTATTAGGGAGCGACTTGCTCACCTAACGACTACAGGGGTACTCCTGCGGTAACTCCTAATTAAGTTTTGGGTAATAACACGAACTCTATCTCCAGCAGATACAACCTTTATACTCGCATATGTTCAGCGGGAGTATATACATCTACCCCTCTAACAGCATTTGACGAAATAACGCTGTATCCAAATACTTGCCCCTGAATAGCGCCTCATTACCAGTTGCAAGCACTGTATTTATATTCCCTCTCTCAACAGCTTCATTTAACGCCATTAAACCTGAACGAGAAGCAGCGTGGACTGAACCATTATCCATAAATACCTGTCCCACAACCAAACCTGCAGAAACAGCGTAGGCGTGTAGTTCCTGCAAATGTGCTTCTCTCATCTTTGCGGAACCATGACGAACAAAATAACTACAGATTTTTCAAATGATTTCTTCATATTAAGATTCCTCCTCAGAATGTATGGCTGGACATTACGTTGTTGCAGCAAAAAAGCGAATATTAACTCCGTAATTCTCACTTCATCCAAGCCAAGACAAATTTTCAAATACCCCTGACTCCACTCAACAGCTTCATTTACTATCGTGATTTATCTTCCTTCATTTTTGTTTTATATCGTTCTTACTTATATTCAGGCTCTGAAAACTTGTCATGGAAGATTCTTTTCTCTGAAATGTGGTTCTGCCCTACAAATAGGAAAAAGCGAGCTTAAATTCCAAGCAACAATAAACACCCGCAAAAATTCAAATAGCTCACTTTTTCTAGCGATTTTCGAATAACCCAAACCGTCTGATTAAATAATTTTGTTGATGTTACCTTGACACCAGCCATTTTGCAAATGAAGTCTGGCTAGCTTTTTGATAGGGGGATCGGGGAGACTGGGTGAGTGGGGGAAGGCAAACTTCGCTCTACCCTGCGGCACCCTCTACTAAATTAAAATCCAGTGTGAAATTCGCCCAAATATACTCAAACTGACTGGAATTTTTTGTTGCCGCGCTGTTTTTGTTAATATATCCTAGACAATACTTTGTCCAGCCATTGGCTGAAGTGAGTACAGTATCGTATATATCATTATCTGTCCCACAAAGAATGACTTTCATTTTTGTATCTACTATTAAATTAATCATCTCTTGGTGATTTGCTCTTGTGAAGCTATCTGGATAGATATTTGAGTCTACATATGGCGGATCTAGAAATGCCAGAAAATCGGTTCGATGGCTATATTTATAGAAGAAATATTTGTAGCTTCCACAAGTTATAATCGTGTTACTCATACTTGGAACCAGTTCATGAAAACGCTCTAGACTCTTCTTGGATATCCCTTTTTCTGCATCTTTCCTCATAAAATGAACTCGATCCGATGCCCGACTGTATTCAGACATTAGAATGGTCAAAGCTGCTGATTCCAATTGGGGCGTATCTTCGGAACGCCTTCTTTGGTTCATTTGGTCGAAGAGCTCTTGGCTAGTAATTGTTTGACTTAGTTGATAGGTCAACTCTATTAACTCATTTGTTTCATCTCTGTCAGCCAGGCATGCAAATAAATTGGCAAACCCCCCATCAATCTCGTTATAAATAACCGTAGGAAACATATGTCTGCCCAGTTGCGGAATTAGTTTATTGCCACCACCAAATAAATCCAAAAAGCCATTCATATCATATTGACGAAGCGTATAGTTGACGATAGGAACTAGCTTGGGAAGAAGGCGATGTTTACCGCCTATCGTCCCTAAGCTTTTGATTGGCCTAATCATTGGCATGCTCTGTTTTGCTAAAATCAAATTTCAAAACATAAAACCGTTGTCGTTGACCATTCGGAGTAATATCAACATCTTTTCTTGGTGAATCACCTTTATACATGAAGCCAAGTTCCACCATTGCATCTGTAATGCGACCTCTATTTTTAGTATTTGGGGTACCACAAAACTCAGTAAACTTATCAGGAATAATGCCAATTTCCGCGATTTTATTATCCTTGAAGTACCTGAACATCTCTACACCAAAGCACGTATCTTTATCAAATTGCTCTTCTACAGGGAAATAACCACGATTGTCTTTCACATACTGTTTCAAGTTCTGATAAATTGATTTCGCGGCCTCTTCGTGTGTCTGCTTGGAAGCAGGCGTATTAAGTTGTTCTTCAAAGAGGTGATCGTCCATCAAAGTTATAAATTGCTCCGTTTCAATTAAATTTTGAACATAGCCAATGATATCTTCAGCATGTATCGTTTGAAAGATGCCTCTATTAAATAGATTCTGTTGAATTTTAACAAAGGTCTTTTTATCGCTTAACTCAGAAGGCAAAATGAGTAGGGGGCTTGATTCACAAAGTTTGCTCACCAATTGAACCTGAAAAATCATTCCTTGTTCCCGTTCATGCCTACCCATAAGGACTTTGACATCCAGCAATTCTTCTACCACGCGTGGAGCTTTCCATTCCTTTGACTTCGGAGAATGGGACTGATTGGAGTCTGGCAATGTTCCTCGTTTTACTTTCACTTGAATGTTTTCATTAATCATGCTAATCAGCAACCTTTCCTATTGAGTGTCTAGGAAGAAGTGGACCGTTTCCCGGTCGTTTTCTTTTGCCTATACTCTGAATAGTTAGGCCTTCAATTTCATATCCGCAGACAACATTTATTACTTGCCACGATCTCATCTCCTGAGCAGTGTAGCAGTTTCCTGCCCAAAATCCCCCATCTCCTGCGATTTAGATAAAAAATAAGCACCGTTCTCAGGGTTGAGCCTGAAAACAGCGCTATTTAATTTACATTATTATCCACAAAAAAACTCACTTTCCTTTTCTCCTTTTAAGCTCACGCTTAATCGTACTAGCGCTGATGCCAGTTATGTCTGCAACTTCACGCATCGTATTCGACTGAAGCAGGTCAATCGCATGATCCAACTGCTTCACAGTATACTTCCGTGGTCGTCCTTCTTTATAGCTAGGTTTCAGTTTAGCAATGGCTTTTCCTTCGGCAGTGCGTTCAACAATCAGATCTCGTTCAAATTCAGCAAAAGCAAGAAAGACATTTCGAATCAATTTACTGGCAGGTGTCGTATCCATAATGCCGATATTGAGAATGTGAATACGTATACCGCGATTAATCAGTTGTTCCACAATAATCTGCCCATCCATACTCGAACGAGCAAAGCGATCCAGCTTACTAACGATCAAGGTATCGCCATCTTGCAAGATGTCTAACAGCTTAGAGAACTTTGGCCGTTTCGACTTCGTGCCTGTAAACCCATCAATAAAGATGTTATCTCGCTCCACCCCTTCATTCATACAAGCCGCTATCTGGTGTTCCAAGCTGTTCCCTTGCTTGAACTGCCCTGCGGTACTAACCCTTGCATACCCATACTTAGCCATCTTTGAAATCCTCCTCCATCATTCGTTTGCTTAATTGTGACCCTGAGTTATGACACCGCCTAAAGCCGCATTCTACCGTTTCTTGAATGAGCCGATAGGGGAGAGGACAAAACTTTTAAGTTGTGGTCTACTCCAAGCAGGCTAGGCGGCTATAGTGAGCTTAATTTTATCTCTTGGAACCATTGCAGGGGCTTAGTATTGAGGTCTTATCTTGTATATGGAAAGAGCCAATGCAGACAAAAATAAACCGTAGATACATGCCAGAAAGAAAGCATGAATACGGTTTATTTTTGAAACAGGACGTCAAGCCCTTGTGTGGCTTTGTGAGCGTAGAGAACAGGGAAGTTTACCCCCTAGAACCTGAAGAGCTTGAAACGCCCGTGAGGCGATTTGTGAAGCTAGTGAACAAATAAGGGATTATGAAACTATTATGCAAAGTACTAATATTCAAAAATGCTGTTCAGATCAGAAGAAAAGTTGCACTCTTAGAGAGAGTGAAGTAATTATTATTTCTTATAGAACTTCATTTTGTTAAAGTAAACAAAATCATCATATAGATCTTCTGGAAAAACAAGCGTGACATTATCTGAAGAATAAATACTCATTTTGTTCTCATCTACATTACCAATCCATTCAATGCTCGTGGAATCTAATAGTGTTAATGAATCTGCCCACTGAGATGAATTAAATTGAACAATCGCTTTCCCATTTGAAATATCTTTAATCTCAATACTAACGTTATTACCAGCAGCAGTTTTTGCTTTCCAAATACCTGTCATTCTACTCGTATCAATAGAGACATCTTTTGATACAGGCTCACCTTCCATGACCCATGATAAATCACCACCAGCCACTTTTACAGCGGTTAAACCAAAAGAAAACTCAGTAATTTTACTGTAGTATTTCCCATCAAGTAATGCACTAATTGTATAGCTAGCTTTTCCATTCTCTAAGTCTAGATTAGATTTAATAACTTCTTCAAATCCATATGGACCTAGTTCATTATCGTAAAGCACGCTTTCCATATTAGGCTCTTCCAATTCTTCAAAAACGGGTAGACTTTTGTTATCCTTATATGCTTTGAAATTCCAAACGCCATCAACTTTTGAGTATTCAGCATAATATTTTTGCTTTAGTTTATAGTCGGGGGAGAAATAAGCAGGCTCGTCATCTATTTGACGCGTTTCGGTCACATCAAAAGTATACAAAAGTTTTTTGCTTTTCTTTTCAACCTGCTCTAAGTTATTAAACGAGCTTGTTATTGCTTTACCTCCCTCTCTATTGAGGTAACTTGTAATTTGGGATGCGATTTCTTCTTCGGTTGGTTTTTTACTCCCAAAAGAACAAGCAGATAATAAACCTATAGACAGCATTATCATTAGTAACATGAATAAAGGTCTTTTTGATTTCATTTTTACCTCCTAATTATTTCAATTCACGTTGGCGACGTAGAATAAAAATTCCCCTTTTACAATAACCAAAGCTACTTGATTCCTGAGAGGGTCGCATTATATAACAAGCCATCCATATCGCCACCTTTCCATGCTCCCAGTCTATCTCCTGATGCAGGCGTACCCGAATAAATTCTAAGTATTTCTACCCCACGCAAGTCTACATGGACATTAATCGACTCATCCCCAGCCTCTGCTTTAAAACTAGCTATCTCTGTTGCATTGCCTTTTTTATCTACATTAAAAAATATAACTGTACCTTTATACTCTGATCCTAGATCAGTATAGGGCACAACGAATTTCCCATTGAGCGAGCTATAGTTTGAATGAAGCATTAGGGTTAAATAATCTCCTCCCCTTCCAAAACTATTAAAGGGGGTAATTTTTTGATCAAGTATATTGAACGTAGCAGCTTCACCCGTTTTAACATACCCTGACGGGCTGTAGGGTTCTATTTCTGAAAGATCAGTCTGAGCTGCAACTGGCGCTTGTCCAACATAAATAGATGATGTTTTAGCATCCCAGCTAACTTCCTTTTCATAATTAGTAAGCGCATTGGATAAGGCCCTAAGCGGAAGATAGGTGGTTCCATCGTAAATGAACGGCTCTACGATTTTACCATCACTATCGGTCGGTTTCACTAGCTTTCCATCGACAAACAACTTAATTCCACCTTGAACAATTTTAATTGTAGTGAGCTTCCCATCTGCGTATGCGGTGCCGACAGACAGTAGCAACCCCACCGTACATGCCCCGATCAAAAAACCTTTAAATCTTTCCAAGTTCCATTTAAACATATGAATTTCCCCTTATACATTTATTTTGGATCATACCAAGTAAGCTATTGAACATTGTACAATCGCTTTACCGTAATAATAGCTTGTTGCCGAGTGTAATAATCTTTTGGACTGAACTGCTCACTTTGGGTACCATTCATTACAGCGGCACCATTTTGACTGTCTTTTGCAGAAGATACGAAAGCCACTGAACTCTTAGCCCATTCTGCAATTTGTCCTTTATCTCTAAAATTGACACCTGAACGGTTGATATTTAAGCCCATTACTGTTGCTGCTCTTGAAAGCATAACCGCAGCCTCTTGACGCGATATACTGCCATCAGGATCAAACATCCCATTGCCTTTGCCACTAACAATTCCTAAAGAATACGCACCCAATATAAATGGATCAGTCGTATCCTTAAATGTCACCGTATTAGGCGCATTGTCTGTAGTAGACAATAATACATCTAGTGTTTTGCCTGTTTTAATTCCAATGGTTTTTATTACCAGTCTACAAAAATCAGCGCGTGTAATTCGATTGCTATATCCACCTTGTAGATCATCTGGCACGATTTTCAGCATTAGTGCTTGTTCAATTTCCGACTTTGCCCAATCTGCTGGGATCTGGTTGAGCTTTATTGCATCTGAGGAACTATAGCTATTTAAGAAAGCAGTTATGCTATCCTCGTCAACACTATTCCGAATAAAATCATAAAACTTTGCAAGAGGAATTGTTACGGCTCCATGCTCAACCTCAGTCAGGCGATTGTAGTAGTTTGCACGGTATTTTTCATAATTCGCTTTGGACACTATTTTACCGACAATCCCGTATTCCTCAACTACATCAGGATCGTCTTCATGTCCCGGGTTTGGCCCTCGGGAACTGACAATCTCCATCGCTAATAGGGTAGAGCCATTCAAAGTAATCTCATATTCTGTTAATCCCCAACCAATAGCACTGCTATAGCCATCAGTCCCAATGTATTTATACTCGCCAGTAACACTGTCTTTGAATAGCTTTATTCCACTGGCAGAGTTATCAACCGAGAATGCATACATCCCAATACTGAACCTGTCAGAACGATTTACTCCATTTTGATAGATTTTAATATTTTGTCCATTACGATACGTTTCCCCAATAGCAATCCATGAAACCAAACGATCTGCTTGACCCCCGAATAACTCTGGGATGCCGTCCCTATCCAAATCAATTAGAACGACCGTCTCAATTTCGAATGGAAAACCACTTTCAGCACCTATAACTTGCTTTATGTATTCTTTGTAGGCGGCTTTCCAATCTACCTGAGGTGAAGCAAACCCTAAACTTGGGAAAGCAGTGAAGAGCATAATAACTATAACCACGATACTTGTATAACGCTTCAAAGCTTGTTCCTCCTTCTCAATCACGAAATTACATCAAAACAAAAAACTTATATTAGTAAATCGCACCTCCATATATTTGTTCACATATTTTGTTGAATACTTTATCTGTCCCTTTGGATTATAGCATTTCTATAATCAACAATAAAGGGGATTTACTATGAAGAAAGTGATCGGTAAACTCATTAAGGAAGCGCGAACAACACAAAGGCTAAGTCAAGAAGACCTTGCAGGATTATGTGATGTGGATCGTTCTTATATCTCAATGATTGAAGTTGGCCGCAACGAGCCTTCTATTACGAAGCTTTTTGACCTTTGTTTCGGCTTAGGACTGAAGCCATCCGAATTTATGAAGAAGCTGGAAGATGAACTTGACGCGAATAAAAACAAGCCTTCTTCAAATTAGCAGAACTGCCACTAAGGCACTTCTGCTTTTTATTTTGACTACTGCCATTGTATGAAAAAACCATATACACGTCTGTTGCATATAAGTCACATTTGTAATTTCCTAGGTTCTTGATCTAAACCAAAAGCACTACTTTGTCGATATATGTACCTAGTACCTGCATTTATCGATTCAGTGGAGGTTTTGCATTTTGGATATACAAAAACATTTTGGTCTTCGTATAAAAGAGCTTCGTTCAAAATCGGGGATTTCACAGGAACTGCTGGCTGAACGTGCTCAGATGGATCGAACTTATCTTAGTGCGGTGGAAAGAGGAAAGCGCAATGTTTCTCTGCAAAACATTGAGCGAATTGCATCGGGGCTTCAAGTGACTGTAGGCTATATTTTCTCTGATGAAAGATTCTCTACTACGCCAGCTTATTTAAAAAAGGAATTTGCCATCCCGTTCACTGATCGTTTTAGTTATAGCCTTGATCAGGAAAGCAGGGTGCTATCATTTGAAATCAAAGGTTTGCTTGAAGACAAAAGTGATGTAAAATATGTCTCTTCAAAAATCCTTGGTATCTGTTCTGCCTTCGGTAAAGGGGGATTAAGCGTCCTGATTGATCACCGTCAGATGCTTACTGCTGAGGGTGAACCTGCGGTGTATTCTCCGAACGTTTTAGAAGAAGCTTTAGAATTACAACGCCATTTGCACGAATATAGTAAAAAGACGGTTGTACTTTGTAATTCAGACTTTATGGTTCAGCAGTTCAACTTTGTAACAAAAATTCAAGGCACAGTCGCCGATCACTTGTTTGGTAAGGACAAGCACATGGTCGAGGAAGCATTTAGTTTACTTGATATCAATGGGAACAGTCTAGTTCAGCCGCTTACATAGAAATACACCGCCAGTTTAGTTTGGCGGTGCATTTCTATGTTGACCTATAATTCTTATTCCAGCAATCGTCCATAAATATATTAAAGCAAGAAGCCTACTTATTTTAACTCGTCAACTAATACGAGGGAAATACAGCCGATTAAACATAGAATTACGTTGCCTGAATCGAATTATTTTAACTTTACCCCAGTTACTTTAACTGCAAACTTTAACTTTATCGGATACATAATGAGCCAAAGTGTGCTGCCTCTACATACCGTTCGCATCATTATGCTGGGACAAAAGCCATGTTTCCAGCAAGTCGTATTCTGATCACTAAACAGACTTAGCGACAAATTGCCATTTATTCAACAGAATTGTAGTAATGACTTGTTTATATATCGCTTATTCCCGACCCCTTTGTTTAAAAACAGGCATTTCCAAACAACCCCATATTGGCAGGGCAGATCGATCAAATCCTCCAACATAATCAACGCATTTATAATTTACCTCTTGTTTACTAATAACGCAGACCTTCTCCATGTTTTTGGAATCCTAAAACATTAGGACATTATAACGGAATCCTAAGATTTTATATGACACTCCCGATAGATTATAACAACAATACGTCATTTTATAATTACATCCATTCGATTTATAAAAATCTCAATTGTTTTATAAATGCAGTCTCGTCTTTTATAAAATCAGTCACATGGTTATATAAAAAAATTCACGACATAATCGTTTCTAATAGGGAAGAGGAGAGTGTTCACCGTTTAAAAGATAGGAAGCTTGAAGCGATTTGCCCATACCAAAGAGTTGAATAAAACCACGGACAAACTTGAACCTCAAAGCGATGTCTTAGAAACACAGTGACCCGTTTGTCAGCATGTCTCAATCAAAAAACGAAAAAAAGGACAGGTATTTTTCGAGAAGTATAAGGACTCATAATTCGTTTGTAAAGTGCTGTTTTGTTGCTCCTATCAAATTAACATAGTCACTACTGAGCATAGACATCCATATTTTTGGAGGAAATCGCTCAATCTGCTTGGTGTACGATAGTTTGATAAAGGATGAAAGCTCCGTTTGTGGAAGTACATTATCCATACATTCCATATTCGCTCAAGCCTGGGGCAATATTTGTACTTTTAATCCAATACCCTTCCTGAAGCAAATTCCGTTACACTTTTGTACAAATTGCTAGACTCTGTATCTCATTACGGAAGCATTCCATGAACGCAAAAAAGGAGCGACCCCAATGAAATCACTCCTTTTTCTGTCTGTAATTCAACTTCTTTACGACTCAATTGCAATAACTGTATAGATAAGAGCTTTATCCTGTAGTCCAGGCGTCACGCCAGCGGGCTTGCTTAATGAAAGATCAACAGTCCGGTATTCTTCACCATTATGGCCAAGCGCCTTAACTCGAACTCGTCCATTCTCATCGGTTTTCAGAGTGATCTTTCCAGCTTTAACGTGCAAGGATACAGGGATATTTTTCAACAATTGGACAAGTGCCATCATTGTAATATCATTGATTTCCAACTTTAATAAAGATGTATGTTCTACAGCAGAATGTTTCAACATTATGAACATGTAGCACGCTCCCTAGCAATGATTTGTTTTGTAACATGTTAGCTCTGTTTGGCAATTGAATCAAGTTTTCATTTTTAGATACTGTGCAATGTGTTTATAACAAAAAGGCCCGAGCATGCATGCCCGGGCTTACTGTAAAACTATGAACTTGATTTAAGTTGCTCCACTGCAAAATTAATTTGCTCATTGATACGCCTTTTCCATTCTGGAGCTTCTGCTCTACTTTCTACTAAACAGTTTCTAATTATCTGTTCAACAATTCGATAATCTAGCCTTCGATTAGATGAGAATCCTGCTTCAAACAAATCTGCAAATTGACCGAGTGTCATCGGTACAATATCTAAGGCCATCCTAGAATCATCTGGTCTATACCAAACGCCTATTCTATAAGTTTCAGCAGTGTTAGTATCAACTTTATTGGCAATAAACAACCCATAAACTCTTTTACCCTGTTGCGCATAATGATCGACAAGTTGCGCGACATGACGCCGAACTGGCTCTCCCTCTGCCGCCTCTTGTCTGGATGAAGTCGTCAGTGTAACTTCTGCAACCACTACAAAAGAGTCAAATTCAAAAATCATATCTGGTCCTCCACCTGGTGCAGTGCCAACAGGAAGAAATTCCTGATCAATCCTAAAGCGTCTTGCTTCCCATGGTTTGTTCTCAAGACTATTAATTGCAAGGAATGCTCTCCATAAGGCCCATTCGAAATAAGCTGGACCTTCACCTTGGGGAATAAGACCTCCAGACGTACGAACTGATTGAGTAAGTGCTCGAAGGTACGCCAGAATCTCAGCCCACTCCTCTGATTGTCTTCGAGCAAATTGCATTTCGAGAACTTTTAACCATTCCTCTTCTAAATGAAGCCTTAAATGAGATAAATCCGCTACGTCTAAAGTAGACAAGTCTGGTATATCTAACGCTCCATTACTACTATGTCTCTCTAGCAATTCTATTGTTGATTCAATAGCCCTAATTGCTTGAAATGCATTATCTGTTGGAAGTGTCGCTCCATTCCAGAGGGTTTCTAAATAATGCTCTTCTGTAATTGGTGAATACGGCAGTGAAACAATTTGTTCCACTATCGTTTTCTTATGTTCAGCAACTATTAATTTCCGACCACTTTCCACAAATAAGCCTGTTAATTTCAAATAGCGAAAATTAGTATCCGCGTAATCTTTCAATGTTGCTGATTGTTGACTAATCAGGTAATTAGCCGCGGCTTCTCTTGTTCCATTTACAAACGCTCGTCTTTCACGAGGGGTTGCGAAAGTGGATAACTGCTGTCGGTATTCCGCAATTTTTGAAACAGCTGTTTTCACCTCATCCATCCCACGAAGCAGTTGCACAATAGAGGCCATCTCATCCATGCTTATCCAAGGATTTAAATTAGCCTTTTCCAACTCTGATATAACTTCAAGTACTATCCGTAGTGGACTGAATACTGGATCAGGAAAGCTCTCTATTGGCGAGGGAATCTGATGAGCTAGCAAGGCTCTAAGAAAACATTCTTGCTCAGCAGGCAAACTACTAGCATTGATTAGCCTCATTCCATTTGCGGTTATAGTGAATGGTCGATCAGAAAATGAAGGCTTTAAAAAACCTAACTGCATAAGAGCTGCACGCCACTTGCGACCCACGTCGCTTGCATCTCTCGGTGGACTTTCATGTAGCCGTTCAACCCGAACAATTTCTTCGATATCTAATAACTTCGCAAACTCCAGTTCGTTTTCTTTTCCCACCAAGTTACCATGAAGCGGTGACAAGGCCAAGACACTTAGACCGTCTTTGAGCCTTTTGGGATTCCTTATTGTCGTATTTCCTATATACCATGCTTTAGACATATAGAGCCTCCTAAGTATCAAACCCTACAAATAAATATTCTTTTACCTCGTTCTTATTCTCTCCTATTTTGTGTCCTTGATTTCCAACCGAATAGCGGTGGTCCACTTCTATAACTTCAACATGTGATTTATGCTTAGCCATAATTTTTAACATATCATCCTTACTAGGCAAAGAATTAGATGAATATGATACTATAATAATGCTTTCTTTGTGTCTTCTAAAAAGAAGATCAAAGGCGTCATAAGCACCTTTTTCTGTTGAAAACGGGGTTGGATAGTTTTTAAATTTTTTGGTTTTAGTATGCCATTGCATTTCTACCCCTTTCCAATCACGAACAAGACCTTCTAAAAAATGATATCTCCTAACATACTCGTTGTCTGATAGTGGACTAAAATAAGGGGGATCAATGTATACTAGATCAGCTTTGAGACGAGTATCCATTGCATCTCCGTTTCGCACTTTATTTTCTCGTCCATTATCAAATACTGCACCATTAATTTGATGAACAGCCTCTACAAACTGTTCTTTAAGCGACAACATTAAATCCCTACGCCCATCGTCATAACGATAACCTGTATAAGTAAAGATACCTCTAGGTCTTTTCTTCAAACAAGCACGTACAAGTGCTGATTGAGCAATAGCCTTTTTATATTCATTTTTTATTGTTTTAATATTTGCTCGAACATTATCAATAAATATATTATCTTCTTCACTAAAGTATAAGTCTCTGAAGGTTTCTGTAACAAATCTATCTGAATTTGCAACTGGATTACATAACTTTTCCAATTCTTTATTGGATAACTTGACTTGGTTGTTCTCAACCATTGATTTAGCCAAACATGATGAAAATGACATATAGTCGTTACTCATAACCTGCTTATTCTGCGACTTGAACATGTAACTTACAACTCCACTGCCACTGAACAAATCGAGAACAGATTCAAACTTAAACTCTGATGCAACTGACCATATATCCTTAATTAGATTTTGCTTACTCCCCATAAAGCGCGTAGCAGGAAAAGCCTCAATTTGAGGAGGTAATTCTATTGCTTTAGACACAACGATTAGTTTCTTAACAGGGGAAACTTTAACTAAAACATCCTCGCCTGTCCTTTTGGAAGCATCACTGTTGATATGACGCTTAGTCTGGTGTACACTAATTTTATATTTACCATATAATTTGTGTACTAATGGATGATTTGAATTAGTAAGCAGTACATTGCACCCTAGTTCTGCCAATCTATCCACTTCTTCTGCCAGCTCATGTTGGTCTTCTTCATAAAACTGTTCTTTCGTGTATCTTTTAAAATCTGCATATTTTGAAACTGGTAAATATGGAGGATCTAAAAATACAAAATCCCCTGGTTCGGCATGATCACGCAATATTTGTTTGTAATCTCCATGTATTATTGTACTCTGTTTAAGTAAACTACTTGCAGCCTTTAGATTATCTTCATCGCAAATGTTTGGCTTTTTATATCTTCCATAAGGAGAGTTAAACTGCCCCTTTCGATTTACCCTGTACAATCCATTATAACAAGTTTTATTTAGGTACATCGTTCTAGCAGCCTGCTCAACCAAAGTCATTTGTGAGGTATCCTGAGCCCTGATGCGATAAAAATCTTCTTCTGTATTATTCATTTCCCTAAGAATATTAATTAACAACTCAACATCATCCGCAACAACCCTGTACAAATTTATAAGTTCTGCGTTTGCATCAGATATAACTGCCTGATGGGGTTGCGTTGCAAAAAAAAGAGCCCCTCCGCCAATAAAAGGCTCGATGTACTTATTATATTGCTTAGGTGAATTAGATAACAGGATATTCGCCATCTGCTGTTTGCCGCCTGCCCATTTTAAGATGGGCTTGGGTTGTGACTTATTCAGCTGAATAATTTGCTTTTTTGTATTCATTACCTACTCCTCGCCCTATCATAATACATTTTATTGTAGCACAAGAAGCCCCTTTTGCGTTCAAAATCATGATAAAACGCTCCTAACAAGATGTTAGCCAAGTTAAAATAAAGCAGTTTACCTAATCAAAATGGAAAAGGTAAACTGCCTGAAGCCAACATATGTTAGCGTAAATATATTTTTTCCCCGACTTGTTTAGCTACTCCCAAATCTATCAACCAATTAACCACAGAACTTGCTCTTCTTAAAGCGGTATTATCTGTTATTCCGTTCTTATTTAATAGCTGATATACATCAGCTTCTGTACATCCTGGATTTGATTCGACCAACTTTTCAACCAACTGGAAGACAATTAACGACCTTACTCGCTTAGTTAGATAGCTCTTCTGCTCATCTCCAGAAAGATTTAAAAAGCGCTCTCCATCTGGTAGGATCCAAGCGGAATTTCTATGATTGTCAATAAAGCCCAACAATTGAGCTGAGTGCCTGTAATAACGTCCCTGTCTTTCTCCCTTTCCTATATGATGTGCAATCATTTTGTACGTGCTTCCTTTATGTTTCTCAACGAAACTTACTGTTTTAATTACATCATATAATACGTTTGCTTGAGGTACTTCTTTAGACTTCAGCACAACCCTTCACCACCTATAGTTTATGGTAAGTCTAATTACCTACCAATAATTGTATCATATTATAGGGCAATAAGTCGAAGGATGTATATTAACATAAATTCCATATCAATTCTATTTGAGTATCTCCACGGGCTATTTTCAACCATACATACAGAATCTTTTCTACGCTATTAAGCGTTGATTTGAATTATAAAAACTAACAAGCAAACAAATATTGATAGTTCTAATGGTATCCTCGTTCAAACTTCTCTTTAAAGGTAAATGTGGCTCCAAATCATTACTCCCTTACCAACAACACACAGCACTCCACATGACTCGTCTGTGGAAACATATCCACCGGTTGAACCCACTCCAGCTGGTAGCCGCTCGCTAATAATGTTTTGCAGTCCTTGGCAAGCGTGGAAGGGTTGCATGAGACATATACAAAACGTTTAGGACGAGCCTCGGCAACGGCTTTTAATAACGAAGGCTCGCAGCCCGTGCGAGGAGGGTCAACGACGATGACATCAGGGCGGAAGCCCTGGACAACCCACTCTGGAAGCAGTTGCTCAGCGCGACCCTCGTAGAAAAGTGCATTTTCGATGCCGCTTGTTCTGGCATTGTCTCTGGCGTCACGCACCGCCTCCGGGATTACCTCGATGCCGCGCACCTCACCTGCATACGGAGCCAGCCAAAGCCCGATAGTCCCCGTTCCGCAATAAGCGTCCACCACCAGCTCCGAGCCTTCAAGCGCTGCTGCCTCCTGAACCGAGTTGTACAGCTTGATCGTTTGCTCGGGGTTTAGTTGAAAGAAAGCCCTTGGCGACAACGAAAACTCTACCTCTCCCAGCCGCTCCTCCAGTCGCTCCGCTCCCCATAGCATCGTTGTCCGCTCTCCGAAAATAAGCGGAGTTTTGCCCCGGTTAACGTTATGGGCAATGCTTTTGACGTTGGGCAGGGACTGTCTGATGGCGTTTACGAAGCGTCTAGCGTCAGGAAGCTTGTCCGTTGCAGTAATGATGGTGAGCTGAATTTCATCTGTTGCTCTGGCCACGCGCGCTACAATCGTCCGGACCGCGCCTTCGCGTGTCCGTTCATTATAGATTGGAATATCCAGCTCGCTCATCAAACGTTTAACCTGCTCTATGGTGTCGTTTACGGCTGGATGCTGAACAGCACAACCTGTAATATCAACCAGTTGATGCGAGCCGGCGGCATACAGGCCAGCAATAATCTCTCCATTGCTTCGGCCCGTCTGAAGCTGCGCCTTGTTCCGGTAATGCCAAGGCTGATTCATACCAATAATCGGCCTCATCGGAAGCTGCTCCAGTCCGGCGTAACGGCGGAACGACTCCCTTACGATTTCCTCCTTGGCAGCAAGTTGCGCGTTGTATGACATATGCTGCAGCTGGCAGCCGCCGCAAGCTTCATAAACCGGACAAGGCGGCTTTTGGCGATGCGGCGAGCTTTTTTCAACCTCTATTATTTCAGCGTTCAAATATCCTGGCTCGACCCGGCTTATCTTGGCTTTAACGACTTCGTCAACCAAAGCTCCTTGTATAAAAACGGCTTTGCGTTTGTAATAACCTACGCCTTCACCGTTAATGCCGATCCGCTTGATCGTCACAATGATTTTGTCGCCAACCGACACATCCTCCGCAGTTGAAGCTACAGCCCCTCCCCGTGCGCCCTTTGCAGATGCGGCATTTCGTCTCTCTCCGCTCCCCTTTGCTCCCTTGCTATACTCCTGCCTCGGAGACGGAGCTTTGTTGGCGGGAGCATTACGTTGCGCGGGCGCGGCTTGTTTCTGTGAAGCCATTTTTTTTGCAGACGAGGCTTGTTTTACAGAAGCAGACCGTTGTCCGGGCACGGCTTGTTGCTTCAATGCACCCTGTTGCTGTGAAGCAACAGCCCCTTTAACGGCTGCCTTCCCTCTTACACGCAGTTGTCCGTCCGGCTGCGCCCCCCGGTTCTTTTGGCTTTTGTCCGTGCTTTTGCCCGCACTTTTGCCCATGCTTTTGCCTGTGCTTACGTTGGTGCTATTATGTTCTTTCCGAGACATTTTTCCGTTCGCTCCATTCAACCTGATCTTCTCTTCACTATATCACAGACCCGGCGGGAACGCGTAATGATTAAGAGGCTTAGTCTTAAAGTCTGATTTCTGCGCGAAATAAGGCTTATTTTGGAAAGACGCCCTCATCAGCTGCTTCCCTTCCATGCTATACTCAGCGTAATAAACACCTAATGGCACATAATGGAGGGATTACACGGCATGACAAAAGCGGGAAGCATCTATTGCGTGTGGGAGCCAAAGCTGGAGCTCTATACAGCGGTTCAGATTACACATGTATTACAGCCGGAGAAAAAAGGACAAGAACCAAGCGTAGCCGTGCTGCTGCTGGACTGGACCGGGAGCGAGCTCCCAGCTATCGAGGAGCTGCAATCCATTAAGCCAATCATTATTAATTTTTATTTCTGGAATGATAGGTATGACCACTATATAACGGACGGCCCCGTTCCCTCCAATTATATATACATCGGCGAGCTGCCTGTGCTAGAGGCGGATAAACCCAATTCGTTTTCCGGCTGGCATGGAGGCTCCAGACTGATCAAGCAGCTATTATGGAATCGGATACCCGAGGATAGAAGAAACGCCTTCAAAGCAGCAAGCAAGCAATACGACGCAAAAGTTATTATTGGCGAAAGAGAGCTAAATGCGAGATCAAGCTCGCTATATTTGGCCGATTTTCCGAATCTCGCCGATTATACAGAGTTGGACAAGCTTCCTTGTTTGACCTCCCTCGTTGCTCCTGACTGGAATGAAAAGATAGCCGCTTATTTGCGAACTCAGCCCTTCCTGTACAAAATAGAGCTGGGCCAAGGCTCCGATACCATCGACCTCACCTGTACGGCGATCACAGAGGTTGCGTTGAACCTTGAGCACACAAGCAAGCTGATTTTGCCTGAAAATGTGGATAATCTTCGGCTTAGCGGCTTGCCCGCGTCGGGCACAGTCACCATCCGGCATGAAGGACGAAAAGGCTTTTGCAACGGAAAAGGGATGACATTGCGGCTGGAGGGCGGGCGTCCCGAAATGCTCCAAGCCATAAGCGGCCTTGATGAGTTGAACTCCCTGGAGCTATACAACGTGTCAGAAGCTGATATTGGAGAAATTGTCTCCCGCTTCCCCGATTTAACTAGCTTGCGACTGTGGGGCAAGCCGGGGTACATCCGCAATTTGGAGCGGCTTTCGGACTTGCCGAATCTGGAGGTATTTACAACGATGGATTTGTTCGGCTTTCAGAGCGGAGATTTCCCTAAGCCGGAGCAGCTTCCCAAGCTTTATATGCTCTGGATGACCAGCCTGCCCGAGGATGCGGCTAAGTCCATCAAACAGGCTTACAAAAATAGGGTCAAGCAAGGACTGGACTTGTCAATCAAACAGCCGCGCAAGCCGGAATGGCTGGCTGATAACTTGGATAATCCGCTTCGGAGCTGGGATGGCAGGGAAGGCATCTCGCCAGCCTTGTTCAAAAAAGCAGCCTCCCTCTACAGGCAGCTATCCGCGCAAGCCCGAGCCTTGAGGGCAGCTTCCACCGAAAACAGCCCAAGCGCTACAAACGCAAGTGCAGAGGGAATCCGGCAGAGCCTTGAGACCATGCTTGGCGAATACGTTGAAGGCTTCAACAAGCTGGACCGCCGTCACGAGTTTATATACACAGAAGAACGCGAGGAGATTATGGGAGCAGCGCATAAGGCTGTTAAGGATACCTTCGATGCCTTAAAATCTGCGTCAATCGATATTGACGAAAATGCCATTTGGGAGTATGTCGACGGCTTGAGAGACTTTTAAGAAAGCTTGTTTGAGCCTGAAGAAAATAGGAAGAGGAACCGTCAGCCCTCACGCCAAAAGAGGAGTCAGTCACCCCCCGTGCCAAAAGAGGAGCCCGTCACCTCCGCGCCAAAAAGCGAAGGTAACTGGCTCCTCTTCTCTATATACAACGCCAACTGTGGACCCGGTTCATGACCATTACTTTGCGCTCTATATGAGCTTGCGTTTGATGGTCCTCCGACTCAGTTCGTCGTCCATATCGTTCAGCGTTTTATTGGAGTTGGACGCCAAAATTGGCATCCGCGTATTTTATTGAAATTCGACGCTATTGAAATTCGACGTTAAAATCTTCATCAGCGTTTAGTGTAACCAGGATATAAGGCTTTTCCTCATCGCGAAGCACCTGGACCTCCTGTCCGTTCACAAAAGCCTTTGTCCATGGAATCCCGGCGCCAAGCCTGATTTCGTTGCTGTCGATCCCCGAACGCAAAGTCGCTTGCACCGTTCCGTTCCGCAGGTTCCACGACAAGCTTTTTACCTCTGCTTGCGTTCTCGCCATCAAGCCGTTCATAGAGCCTTCGCTCCAATGTGAAGGGAGCGCAGGCACCAGCTGTATTTCTCCCGTATTGGAGAACAAAACCGCTTCATGGACAGCGGCCACTACGCCATACGAGGTGTCCGTGCAGTAGCAATGATTGCGCCGGTTGGTGTCGTGGTCGGTCATAAGCGAAGGATAATACCCGCCTTCTGTCATCATCGGAAGCAGCGAAGCCGCCATCCCGTCCCCGTCCTTCAACCGGGCGCTAACAAGCGCTTTATGCATCCATCCATGTCCAGCCGTTGCATCCTCCGTGTTGTATTTGTCCCTGTTCTGGAGAGCGATTCTGGATGCTTCGGCCAGCGACGTATCATTTTGCGTCTCATAAGCAGGCCATGCCCCATAAAGGTGGCTCAAGTGGCGGTGATTATTATTTTCCGTATATTCGGCCATCGCCCATTCACGCAAGGCGCCGTCGTCGTCAAAACGATAGCGGGGCAGCTGCTCCAGCAGCCCTTCCCATTTCTCCACCGCTTTCTCATAGCCGGGGCGTTTGACCGCTTTTTCCATCGCGATAACCATCCATAATCCGTCCCGGGCGGCCGAAATGTCCATCGTTGCATTGGCGGTAATGGTGCTGTTATAGCCAATCGGATTATTTTCGGGCGAATAGGTCGGAATAATCATGTAGCGCTCTCCGATCTCAAGCGCCTTCTTGCCCGCCTCGTAACGTGCATGGCCATTGGCATCCGTATAATATTCCGGCGTGCAGATTTGCTCCCAGAAGTTCGCCTGCCTGGTCAGAAGCGGCAGCAAAATATCCCTTTCCAAGTCCAGATAACCCCTGTTTACGATTTCTGCAAACGCCTCATCCGAAAGCCCTCCGTCTTCAACTCCCAGCAGTGGCTGCAGGGCGTGGATGTTCATGCTGTCCACAATAGGGATACGCTGATTGCCGTAGCATTGCCAATATTCATAGATAGGAAGCAGACACCAGCTTGCCCCCGCGTTCCAGTATTGGAAAGGGTAGTCGTTGTCGTACTCCACATGCATCGCCCGGTCGCCATCCGAATTAACGGATACCTGCAGCGCATCATGCATGCCATAAGCCATGGCGGCATTGTCGGCGAAGTCGGGTGCGTTCCGCAGGAAAAACGCAATGTATCCAAGCTGGGCTTGCGTCAAATGCCCCGTATTCATGGCCGCAACCTGCAAATTCACGTTGGCGTCAAGCGTATAGATGCCTCTCCAGCCCGGATTCCATTCGCCGATCCACATCCCGCACAGGCGCGGCGCGCTGGACCCGCTGGAGCACACCATGGCGTAGCGACCCTGATTATAGGCCTGCTCCATGAAAGCATGATGGATGCGGGAGCCTGCGGCTTGCTGCAAGGCAATCAGCGATACATTGTCCGCCCCTTTGTCTGCTTCGTCGCCAGCAAGAGTAAAGGCAGCAGCGTTGAACTCTGCGGCATGAAGCTCGGCATGGGGGGCAAGAGCGGCAGAGTATTGAAAGTGTCCGCGGGAGTCGCTATATTTTTGGAATACCGCCCGGCTTCGCCGCAATAAATCTTCCACGATGGAGTATTGCGTCATCTCCGGAAAATCCTCTATTTTCCCCATCGCATGAGTACGGTCGGAGCCTGTAATGAGGTAAACCTCATTGGCGTCCTGAATCTGGATAGCCGGATTTTGCTCCTGTCCCACATTCATGACTTCATGGCTTTCGTCCAGCAGCACTCTTTTTTTCGTGCCCCCAATGACGATGACTCTAGTAACGCCCGCATAACCGCCCTCCGCAAGCTCGCTTCCTTCATAGGACGGATAATGGACAACCTGGGCAATGTATTCGGCCTCTTGGTCAACCAGCTTCTTGTAGCGCAGCGCCTTGACCTCGGACATGCCGTTATGAGCCCGGCACATCGCGGAAATATCGTCGATGGATATGATCAGGTTTAATTTTGCCCCCGTGCTTGATCGCTCCAGCCTTGTAATGGACACATTGTCTTGGCGCGAGGCAAACGAAGTTCTTGTCCAGCGGCCATACTCGTCCGTAAAGCTGACGCCGGTTTCCGCCGTTTCGTGGTTGGTCCAGCGCTCGTAGCCCGACACGCTTCCGCGTTTCTGTATATTCAGGCGAAGCTGATGGCCGGGATGGTAGCTGTAATAAAACGTTCTCCTTCGGGTATGGCCATGCTCGTCTTTGATTTTCCATTGATCGTTCAGACCAAACACGTTTTGTCTGGCTTCCTCCAATTGTCCCGTCAGTTCTGCCGGAATCTGTCTAGGCTCCGGGGAAGGGTAATTAAACCACATATGCTGAAAAATAAAGCTGTCCATATAAGGCGAGCCAGATGTAACGTATCCGATTTCCCCATTGCCGCTAACCATGCCGTCCCGCCAGGCGTACCCCGGATTGATAAGAGGCACCTCCGTCCAGCTTCGGGCGTAGTTTCCTTTTTTGAACCTGTGTATAGCTTCCATTGGCGTCATAGCCTTCACCCGTTTCCGATATACTTGGTATTTCGCTATAATTATAACGAGGCAAGCAACATTTCGTTATTAACGAAAGCGACGAATAGCGCCATCCGGGCGTCGCATTTAGACAGAGGGGGAATAATGGCATGCGTCCGCCTTTTATTGATATAGACCATATAGCTATCAAGCTTGAAGTCGGAGAACTGCTCTTAAACGTTCTTTTTTTCAAATACGGCTATTTCCATGAGTCAGTGCGGGAGCACAGCCACAGCCGGGGAAGCTACGAGCTGCATTACATCCCTACCGGCAAAGGTACCCTGATTGCGGATGGGGAGCGTTATCCCTTGACGCCCGGCACCTTGTTTGTGACAGGTCCTCATATTGTACACGAGCAAATTCCGGATACCGATGACCCCATGGCGGAATATTGCGTTTTTTTTGAGGCGTTACCCATAGAAACCAGGCCAAACGAGGGGAAACGCCGTTCCCGGAAGGAGGCGGCGTTATCGGATTTGCTGATTGCCACTCCGTTCTGGATCGGAACCGACAAGGAAAACCTGTTGGCTCTGTTCGACATGCTTGCTCATGAATTGTCCGCAAAGCGCATCGGCTTCTATCATATGGCAACCAACCTGCTGGAAATGATCGTAACGCGGACGATCCGCCAATACGCCGAGCACGGTCCGTCGCGGCTCCATGCTCCGGTCAAAACAATGGATGACAGCCGGCTGCTGACAATTGAAAACTGCTTTCTTTACGAATACCATTCCCTTACGCTCAAGCAGCTTGCGGACAAAATCGGGTTAAGCACCCGGCAGACCGAGCGAACGGTGCGGAAGCAATACGGTCTTTCCTTCAAGGATAAAAGGCAGCAATCCCGTATGAGCGACGCCGCGCGTCTGCTGCTGTCAACGGATTTGCCCGTCAGCGCCGTCGCCGCCAACACCGGCTTTGCCACCCTGGAGCATTTTGGCCGCTCGTTCAAGCAATATTACGGCGTGACGGCTTCCCAATACCGGAGCCAGGAGAAGCGATAATCTAACCAAAATGAAAAGCCCGGGAATGCTGTGAAATCAACATTCCCGGGCCCTTCCCCTGTCGGGGCTTGCACTTATATGCGGCCAAGTAAATCCAGTCTGAGCGGAGTGAAGGTATCCAGCAGCTTGCTGGCCTTTAGCGCGCGGCAGCCATGCTCGGCATTGCCGGGGATAACGATGGTTTCGCCTGCGGAAAGAATCGTTTTGACCCCATCAATTGAAAACTCCAGCTGTCCTTCGATACAATAGGACATTTGCTCATGCGGATGACTGTGCAGATAACCCTCGGCCCCTTCCTGGAAATGAACCTCCATCATCATCACGGCTTCGCCGGGGTTGAAAATTTTCCTTTTGACCCCTGGCTCCGCGTTTTCCCATTCATTCAGCTTTTTCATCCTTAGTCTCCTCCCATGCTTAACTCCTGTGTCGTTTCCTTCCAAACTAAATCGGATCAGACCTGGCTTACACGTATTGCGTCTTGTTTGTATGACGAATAAAAGTCAAACTGTACCCGTCGCTTGCCTCCAGCATTAGCGTCCGTGGATTAAACTGCGGCGCAAGGCTCAGACAAGCCTCGCGGAAAGCATTGAAGCCCCCGTGCTCCTCGCGGGAACCCAGCTTGCAATAATAGGCGGAAAGCCGATTGTACGCCCGGTATTCGCAATAGAATAGGAGATCGTCATGAGGCGTCAGCCCTTCGCTGCACCAGATGCCGACATAGCCCCCATCCTTATGGCCGAACAGCCAATGGCCGTCCCGTTCAAAGCCGTCCAGCTTGTCTTCCGGGAAAAACAGATGCGTAAACGCTACGGGATGATCGTCTGCGATTTCGTAAATGGCGCCCAGCACGCTGCCCTCCTGCCGGATGGCCGGCATAATGCCGTTGCCGTACCAATAGCCGGGCCTCATGCCGCCTTCGTCAGCAAGCTCGCCGGGATGATTGCTGAAGATGACCGTGTCGTTATCCAGCGCGGCGTACCACATATGCTGCTGATAGCCGTACACGCCCGGCTCGAAGCGCGTCGTCCCGTGAAACCTTTCGTTAAACGACTTCACATAGTCGTTTGATTCCACGTCCGCCCCTTCATCAAAGCTGATATTATCCCAAAATACTTGCGGCTCGTCCCATCTCGGCGATTGCACCGAAGTCAGCATGTACCGGTTCTGCTTGTTCAGCTTCACCCAGGCATTTCCCGTCCGGTACGCTGTCTCCAGCGGCGCATCCATAAGCTCGCTGACTGAATAAGGAAGATGATAACGGCTGTTCATCAAAAAGACAAGCCACTCGCTGTTTCCGGCTGGCGTCTTTGGCTCAAGCAAATGCATGAGCGACTGGGCCGCCTGTGTAAACGGCAGGATAACCGAACGATAAATGCGGGCTTGGGGCGCTATGATAGAACCCCGGAACGTATGGCGGGCGAATGCCGCCAGCATGGAATCAATGAGCGCCATCGCCTGGCTCGACTCCGGCTCGTCCATATAATCCGCCACATTAAGCAGCGCGCCCATCGTCACGCACATATAATCGGCGCTCAGAAATTCCTCGAAGCCCCACCGCTCTACATCCTCCAGCCATTCGCGGATTTTGCCCAGAGCAACCGCCTCAACCTCTTGGCCGCTTCGTCTCGATCTGTCGAAACGCCGGTCACGGTATTTTTTCCCCGCCATATAAGCGCAAATGTAAAACATAAGCGCGTGGTTTTCGCTCCAGAAGCACATCGCATCAGAGCCTTCCTCGGTCATCCAATATCGGTAGCTCAGAATAGCGCGCTCCGCTCTTTGCTCCAGCGCCTCCGGCAGCTCATGCTGCGCCATAAGGCGAAGCAAACCCGCCAGCAAAAAATCCGAGCAATCCTCGCGTTGCTCGATTTGACCCAGCGCCCGCGCGATATGCTGCTCGTCGCATGGAGCGTTCAGTCCCAAATTCCAGCGCACCAGCACGTAAAACAAGCCAAAGCGCAACGGCTGAAATGCTTCCCCCGCACCAATTTGCGCCAGCTCGTTAAACAACTCGCTTTTGACCGTTTCACGGTCAGCTCCCTCGCGGTAAACGGGGCGCTGGTTATGCAGCAGCTCGATTTTGCGGCTCAGCTTTCTCTCGCCAATCACTCCGTACACGACGACTAACGGTGCGCCGTCGTGAATTTGAAACGGTACACTCTCTTCAATTACAGCCCCATTATCTCCGGCTTTGTTATAGCCAGCATCGTTCGTACCAGCAGCGTCCGTGCTAGCCTCGTTAATGCCCGCTTCCTTGGAGCCGGGGCTGGTGATATCGGTAATCTCCTGCCCGCCCTCCGCTTCATCCCCATAAGCAAGGAACACACGGCATGGCGGATCGGGGGGAAGCAGAAGCTGTCCGTCTCTATAGCCAATGTCCGACAGCCAGCGGTCCAGATTCAGAAACGGAGCGGCGGCTTCGGCATCCGGCACGCCCGCCGTTAGCTTGTCCAGCCCCTCCAGCAGTTGAATGCCACAAATCGAGCGGGAATCCCTCACCGCAAGATTTTGCATGGACACAACCAGAATATTTTCTCCCTTACGCAGCCGAAGCGTTATGGCCGTCTTCCCAATTGGCTTGTAGACGGGCTCTTGCACCGAAGCCGTTTTTTCGCCGTTGAGCCACACATCCACTGCCGCATATGTCCAGAGCAAGGCGGCGGCGTCCATATCCTCATCGGCATGAAGGACGGTCGAAGCCAGCAATTCCACCTTGCCCAGCGTTAGCGCAAAATGGCTGAAGTTGACAAGTCCGCTGCAGGGGTACAAATACTGCCACGGCTCTCCAAGCTTGCTCTCTTTGCCGAGCGCAATATCCTCCGCTCGGACAGGAAGCTCCTGATTTCGGTCGGCAACAAGCGATCTCAAATATTGCTCGTACTGAATGCCGTTTTGACTGCGATTGGCGTGTCCGTCAAAGTGGCTAATCCGTGGTCCCGAGACGAGATAATGCGTCAAAAAACCGCTTTGCTTGTCCATTGTACCGGCCCCCTATGTCCTTATTCAGGCAAAACAAACGTCTTTTCTTCGCCGTTCCTTCTTAACAGGAGCGCCGGATTGCCCGCTTCGTCCTGCTGAATCGACCAATGGGACGGCTCCAGCTTCTTGCTTCCGGCATGCGCCTTGATTACCGTCGCAAACCAAGTCCCTTTATCCGATGTAGTCAGCCCTTGAACAACCTTTAAGGGCGTCATGACCATCTGGTGCACAGATTCCCAGCTATCCTCCACATCCAGCTCCATTCCCAGGGGGCCAAATAGAAGAAGCTCGCAGCCCTGCAATTGCGGAGCTTGCAGCCCTGTCTTTTGCGGTTGCGTCTTCTGCGCTTCCGTCTTCTGCGGTTCCATCTTCTGCGGCTCCGCCTTCTGCCGCTTCGGCCCAATGTCCAGCCCGCTTCCATCCGCATAGAAGCAAACGGCCTGTTGTTGACCGCTGGTATCGGCATTCAGCCGCTTGACGCCCCATTCCAGCAAACGGGAATGCAGTCTGTGCTGATACACATGCTCCGGCCCGGCCTCCGCAGCAAGCCGGTCAAGAATCACCCATTCCCCGCTGTCCAGAAACCAGACGGCCCGGCGATGCATGACCCCGCGCAGGGCATAGCCGTCATGCTCCGCGCATATCAAGCCTTGCTCCGGCTCCCACCGGACTAGAGCAACCGAAGCTTCGGGCGCGCCCCAGCGCTGCGTGCGCAAATAAGGCGTCTGATCCTGGCCGTCGACCAGGACGGTATTATGTGCGGCAGTGCTTTTGAAATAACGGCGCCATGGATTTTCCATATAGGTGTACGTTCCGGGATCAACAAACAAAGCTTCCCCAAATGCACACAGCTCGAAGGACAACGCATCAGCATGTCCATGCGGACCACCCAGTGCGCCCGCATCAAAGATCATCTGCTGGCCGCCCCCGCCAAGGCCGTAATAGCCCGCGTGCGGGAATGCAAACGGAAGCTCCACAAGCGAAGTGTCCGAGACCCTTGCTGCTTCTGCAGCGACATCCTCGCTTCCGTTCAGGCTTATTGTATTTCCTGCCGCCGCAACCAGTGCATGGATGTCATCCGGCCCGACGGTCCACATCTGCTCGTTAAGCTGGTCGTGCAGCAGCAGCTCGGGACGTTTGTAATACAGCGCCGCGGCGTTGAGATCAGGGGGCTGATTGGCGAAGGAATCGGCAAATGGAGCCATGCTGCCATCCTGTCTTTTCATGGAGTAGGCAAACCGGGCCATCCCGGCCAATATTTCCTCATAACGCTCCGAAAAAGACAAGCCGCGTTTCTTCAGCATAACCGCGCAATCGACGAACAGCTCCAGAGACACCATATGATAATGAGGCGTCAACTCCGCATGCACGCCGTCCGGCAGCACCTGAACTGAAATACATTCCTCCAGCCGCTGGACCGCCGTTTTGGTCCACTCCCCGCTTTCCTCCCAGGAGTGAAAGGTCAACGCGGCGCTGAGCAAGCCGATCATGTGCATAATGGAATGATTGATTTCGATGCTGGCTTTATAATCGGCGAGGAAATGAGCGTGTTCCTTGACCGATGCCAGGAAGCGGCTTTTCCCGTCCTCCGTCCAGCTGTCCGATCCATCGAAAAAATGATAGGCATACGTCCATTGACGTAGGCGCAGTCCTGTCTCCAGAAGACGCCAGGGACCCGGCCTTTGGAAATAGGTCAGCTCCTCGGGAGGCAGGCCATGAGGACAAGGCTGCGTTTCAATCCAGCCAAGGATGTGCTCCAGCGCCCTGGCGGCATATTTCTCATCGCCGGTACAGGCATAGGCAATGCCCAAGGAACGCAGATGCTTGAAGCGATTGATTCCCCAAGTGAATTCCTTGTCTCCCGTCGGGTTGTACAGCCAATTGATCGGCGTGCCCAAGTCGATTATTTGATTTTTCCATAGTATTTCGCCGCCTTGGCACCAGCGCTCCGCCTCCATGATCGCCTGCTTGGCTTGCATAGGAAATAACCTCTCAAACGCCTTCCCCCATGCCGTTCTCTGTCCCGGTTCAAAAAACAAGTAGTTCCCCACTGCCCCCATCCTCTCTCCTTCGTCTGTTTGCATGATAGCAGCAGAAGCTGCCCCTGGGGACAGCCTCCTGACTAGACATTATAAAGGTTCATTCCTGAAGTTTAATGGTTATTCCGGATGCTTATTTGCCCAGCGTGCCTTGCAGTTTTTTGGCGCTGAACGAAGGATCGGCTTTAATATCGGTCAAACCTTCTGATCGGGCGGCCGCAAGCGCTTTGCCGTAACGGCTGTTCAAATCGGAGATTACAGCTTCAATATCCTGATTTCCGGTCAAAATATATTCCGTAAACAAATCCGCAGCTTTCTTTCCTTCCAGCTTGGTTTCCGTAATGGAAAGAGGGGTTGCCGGATAAATGCCATCGTATTGAGTCGGCAGGAAGCCTTCGATTCCTTTCAGCTCCGGTTTGCCTGCTTTTTCGTTGACGAATGGCAGAACGGACAAGCCAAGGCCTTTTTCCTGATAATCGACGCGCAAATCCTCGCTGTACAGATATTCAACAAACTTGGCCGCAGCTTCCTTATTGGCGGACTTGTCGCTAATGCCTACATAACCCGTCGCATTTACCCAGCTTACGCCGTCGATTACGCCGTCTTTTGTTGGCACTGGGGCAGTCGACCAGTTAATATCGGTCGGGAATTGCGATGAATATACTGCTGGTTCGCCGGAATGGTTAACATACATTCCGATTTTACCTTGAGCAAACTGGGCGCGCAGCGGATCGATATCCAGCGACTCGGCCCCCGGCAGCAAGCTGCCGTCCACTTTGATTTGACGAAGCGCCTCGCTAATATCGCGGTACATGCCGAAGTCGAATTCGCCCGTCTGGAAGTTGTAGCCCTCATGGCCAGTTTCCGAGTCAAGCGTGCCGCTGGCAAAAGCGGGACGAGTGAAGCCGGAGCCGGATTTGAAGTTGCTCGCGAAGCCGTAAATGCCCTCCGCCTTGCCTTGCTCCGTAATTTTTTTGGCTGCGTCCACCATTTCATCCAATGTTTTAGGAGGTTCGGTATACCCCGCTTTCTCCATCAAATCTACATTATAAAGCAAGCGCCAGAACTGGCCGGTATTGGGCAGCGTATAGACTTTTCCATTCAGCTTGTAGACGTTGTCCACCAGCAAGCCGTCAAACTTTGCCATCAGATCGGCGCTAAGCAAGCCGTCAAGCTGAGTCAAATAGCCTTTATTAACATAAGTCTGAAAATCATATATTTTCAGCACGTCGGGAGCCTGGTTGCTCGCAAACGCCACTTCTACGGCCTGATTGTAGTTGTCGGCCATAACTTTCATTTCGACTTCGATATTGTCGGTGTTTGTTGCATTATATTCATCCACTTTTTTCTGCATATAATCCATATCGTGCCGATCCGCCGTCCAATATGCAAGTTTTGTTTTTGGAGTCGAACCCGCGCTTTCCTCAGGTTTCGGATCGGAGCCTTTGTTTGTGGAGCAAGCCGCCAGTGTAAGCGCAGTCACCAGCAAGCAACAGATCAGAAACGAGCTACGTGCAAGCATTCTTTTTTTCATCTGTCTAACCTCCCCTTTGTTTGACAAGCGTTAGGCCTCCTGCCGCCGCAGCCTTCTTGCGGAAGCCTTGGCCAAGCCCTGCTTGCTGACCTCATTGTAGCATCGAACGCTTTATGTCCATGAAGGACAAAGATACGATTTAGGGAGGGTAAAATCACTCTGATTCCCCCTGCAGGGAAGCTTGTCCGTATTTACCCCGAAATTCCGTGGGCGTTAAACCCGTGTGTTTTTTGAACAGCTCCGTAAAATAAGGACGGTCCTTGTAGCCCAGCTCAAACGTAATATCCTGCACCTGCATGCCCTCCAGCAGCAGCTCCTTCGCCTTGTCCATGCGGGCCGAGGTAACGTATTGCATAAAGGTCATGCCCGTCTCCTTTTTGAATAGATTGGAGAAATAACTGGGGCTGAGATGCACAGCGCCCGCACATTCCTGAACGGTCAACTCGCTGCCAAGCCGGGAGGCGATATAGCTCAAGGACTGGTGGATCAGTTGTCCCACATTGTTTTTTTGCCGCTTCTGCACCCACTCGCAGCCCGTCATGCCCAACGTTTTCACGTCCTGAATCAGATCCGAGGTGGAGGAATACCTGCCCTTCTTAATGGCGCTTAACCTCTCGTCCAGCCACACTCTTTGTTTGTCATCCGCTTTTTCCGCCACGACCCGGTAGATGGTAAACGCCAAGCCGTAGAACAGATTGGTCATGACTTCCGGGTCCGGCGGGGCCGGGTATCTCAAACACTCTTCAGCAATGGCATCCAGCAAGCTCTCGACGCCTTCCCGGTTTCCAGACCGCAGGCAATAGAGCAGTTCTACTTCCTTGTCCAGCGAATATTGAGGGGTGATATGGGCTTGCGTGGCGATATCGCTATAGGAAATGATGCAGCCGCCGTCGGAGTAGAATTGATAGCTGATTGCTGTTTTGGCCTGCTCGTAGGATAACGAAATGTCGCAGATTCCATCCACCGGCCCGCCTACTCCGATCGAAAGCTCGCGTTTGGCGTATTGTCTGACATTGTGGCGGCAGGCTTCCGCTAGCGCCATTGCCTCGCTATCTTCCTTCAAATTAAGCAGCAGAACAAATTGTCCCAAATGCTCCCTGAATACAATACCTTTTGTTTCCTTGCGGAAGGTCTCCTCCATAATGTTCTGCACCGCAAAACGGGCAAGCTCCACCTCCCGAACAGATAAACGGGCATTCTCATCCATAAAGCCGTCTATTTGGGCTACCATGGCTACAAAGCCGCTTTTGTCCAGCTCTATGCCGAGAAAATCCCACTTTTCGCCCGCGCGCTCCGGCAGCTCGCCATGCCGGATCAGCAAGCGGAAATATTCCTGTCTCAGGTAGGGCATGCTTTCCCGGACCTTGCGCTCCAGCTCCATTCGGTTTGAACGCGCCAAACGCTCCGCCTCGATCTGGACCTTGGCGCGCAGCACCACCTCCAAAATTTGAGCCGAGGTAAATGGCTTCACCAAATAATCGAACGCACCGAGACGGACAGACTCCTTGGCGCATTCAAAATCGGAGTACCCGCTGAAAAAAATGACTTTGGCCTCCGGCTCGGAGCCGTTCCGCATCTCGCGAATCATGTCGATACCGCTACGGCCCGGCATGCGGATATCCGTCAAGACGATATCAGGCTTCCGCTCCCGGATAAGCTCCAGCCCTTCCTGACCGTTCATCGCCGTGCCCGCAATTTCGATTCCGTGCTCCGACCAGGGTATTTTTTTCAGCAAGCCGTCGATTACTGCTTTTACGTCGTCGATTATACACATCGTGATTGCGCTCATTCTTGAATCACCTCGTGAATGGGAATAGTGAGTTTGACCGTCGTTGCAACGCCGGGTTCGCTATAAAGCTCCATGGCGGCCTTGTCCCCGTAATATAGCTTTAGCCGCGATCTCACGTTGGCAAGCGCGTAGCTGTCCAGCTTGTCGGGAGGATGGTTCAAAAGCCGCTCGACCCGCTCCGCATCCATGCCGGTTCCGTTATCGGTTACGGCAAGCGTCAGCATACCGTCGGCCTCAATGGCCTCAATGACGATTCGGCCCTGATGAGGCAGCTCTTGAAAGCCGTGCAGGATGGAGTTTTCAACCAGCGGCTGCAGCACTATTTTGAGTACGGGATAGGCTAGAAGCCTGTCCTCTGCCGGTTTGATTTCGTAGCCGAACAAATCGGGATAACACATGGCTTGCAGCTTCAAATATTGCTCCACATGCTCAAGCTCCTGCCGCAGCGTCGTTATTTCCTTGCCATTGTTCAGACCTAGCCGGAACAGCAGCGACAGCGATACAATCATTTCCCCGACGGCCTGGCTTTCCTCCATTTCACTTTTCCAATAAATCGTATTTAGCGTATTGTATAAAAAGTGGGGATCGATCTGCGCCTGCAGCGCCTTAATCTCCGACTTGCGCTTGGCTTGCTCCGAAACCTTGACTTCCTCCAGCAGCTCCTGAATTTGTTCCAGCATCCGGTTGAACTTGTGCCCCACCTGGCTGATCTCATCCTCAAAGGGGCTTTCGAACCGGACATCCAGCTTGTTCCGCTCCACCTTCATCATCAGATTGCGCAGCTTGAACAGCGGCTTAAGCAGCAGCTCCGACAGCATGCTGGACATAATGAGCGCCAGCAGCACGCATGCCCCCATAATGGTTAATATAGTCCATCGCATCCGGCTAATCGGCCTCAGCAGCTCGGACTTGGACTGATAGCCTACAATCGCCCAGTCGGGATTCATGCCAAGCGCGGCATAGTTAACCAGAAATAGCTCGCCTGACGCGTTATGGTATTCAAAATTCCCCTTGCTGTCATCACCGGATTGCTCGTAGATACGGGAATTATCGTTAACCGGATTGATGATGGAAGATAATACGCCTAGTCCGTTCCGATCCAAGATCAGCTGATTAATACTCGTTTCGCTCCTATTGGACATTATCATCTTCTCCAAATATTCCTCGCGAATATTGACTATGACATAAGTCGATGCAACCGGATTTTCGAACAGCGGCTTGATAATAAGGGATATGACGGGATTGCCTCTGCGAAACAGCTCCTCGTCGTGTCCGGGTACCCATAGCATGCTCCACCGACCGTTTACGTCATTAATCGTTTTATATATAAGCGTGTCTTCAAACGCCTGCCCGCTACGGGAATTTTCGGTGGGATAAAATTCTCCGATTGGCGTGTGCAGCAGCACCGTATCAATTGATTGATCCGCTACCATGAGCTGGGCAAAGGCGGTTTGCATCTGCGAAAGATGATAAAAATAATTTTTACCGTTATTTCCCTGAACGTCCTTCATCGTTTGCTGAAAAGGCTCCCCCATCATCAGCGTTGAAACGAGCACCACGATATTTCTCAAGCGTTCATCCAGCACCTGCGCCGTTCTGTTCAGCGTATCCTGACTTGTTTTGGTCGCTTGCAGTTCCATTTCATGAGAAAAAAACACGGAAACATAAGTTCCCGTGGCGGATATGCAAACAACAGTTAATAAAACAAACGAAACCCAAAGCCGCTGCTTCAGCGACATTTTCCGAAAAAAATGCTTCATTCGTTCATCGCCTTTATATGTGGATTCCTCTACATGTGGATGGATCAACCCTTGACGGCGCCTACATTCACCTGCATGAAGGAGCGGTTCGCGAACAGATACACGAGCAGGAGAGGCAAAATGGAGATACAGGCGCCGGCCAGCATCAGCTGGTTTTCAACTGCGGCCCCCGCCCCGTAGCGCAGACCTGCCAATCCAACAGGCAGCGTTTGTAATTCCGGACGAGTCAGGGAGAATACAAGCGGCAAAATATATTCGTTCCAGGCTCCTCTGAAGGTAAACAGCGCAACTACCGCCAAAGCAGGCCTCAGGAGCGGTAAAATAATCCGCCAGAAAATGGAGTAGAAGTTGCAGCCGTCGATCAGCGCCGCTTCATCAAGCTCCTTGGGAATGCCCCGAAAAAAGCCGATAACCATAAAGAAAGCGGTTGCGTGCGCACTAATTAGAATGATTATGACACCCCATAAGGATTTCTGCAATCCAATAGAAACCATCAGATCAAATTGCGGGCGAAGCACAACCGCACCGATGGAAATAAACAGGGTAAACGATTGCAGCAGGATGTAAATCCTTTTTCCTTTGAAGGCCACTCTGTCCACCGCGTAAGCGGCCATCGCCGCCACAAGCAGCGTGCCGACGGTAACAAAAACCGATACAAACAAGCTGTTAAAGGTAAAGGCGGAAAAATCAGCCTGCGTCCATGCCGTAAAATAGTTTTTGAATTCCCACTTAGAGGGCAGGAAGGTTGCCCCCGTCGTAAGCTCCAGATTGGTTTTTAGTGATCCCAATATAGCAATAACGATTGGAAACAGCATCAGCGCAGAGGTCGTCAGCAGCAAAAGCCAGACCGGAACACGGAGAATAATTTTGCGAATGGACATGATGGTTTCCCCCTTAGTAGATGTTGTTGAGCTTTTTGGACATCCAGAAGTACATCCATGTAATCAAGCCCACGATAACGGCCGTTGTAAAGCCAACCGCGCTTCCGTATCCGATATTTTGAACGGAGGTTCCGGTGGTCGTAAGCGGGAAAAAGAGCTTGTACAGGTAAAGATACATAACCTCTGTTTTGCCGAACGGGCCGCCTTCTGTAAGCACCATGATGCTTTCATAACCTTTAAGAGAAACGGTAATGGCCAGCATAACAATCATTTGAAGCACAGGTCCCAACATGGGAATGGTAATATACCAGAGCCGCTGGGCGGGATTGACGCCATCCAGCGAAGCCGCTTCATAGATATCCTCGGGAATGCTCTGCAATCCGGCGAGAAACAATAGCATATAGTTCCCGACCGCTCCCCACACCGCGATAATGATAGTCGTCAGCATCGCCATGCCCGCACCCAGCCAGTCAACCGGAGAGGACACGATGCCGAGCTTCAGCAAATATTGATTGATAACGCCGTTATAAGAATTAAAAACGATGTAAAAAACGATGGACATAACGGATGCGCTAAAGATGGTAGGCAGGAAAAAAATCGCCCTGAATACATGCCTGCCGCGCAGCTTCCGATTTAGAATTACAGCCAGGATAAGCGATAGGGGCAGCGTTATAATCAGTTTGCCACCGGCATAGATGAATGTATTCCCGACAGAATGCCAAAACTCCGCATCCCTTCCCACGCGGGCAAAGTTATCGAGTCCGATAAAGCGCGGCGTGCCGTAGCCCTGATAATCAAAAAACATATATCGAAGCGCCCAAACGATGGGATACAGGCCTAGCGCCACGGTCAGAAAAAAGCTGGGAAAGCTGAACAAATAAGCTCCGAGTTTACTTCTATGCATGCCCTCATCTCCCCTCAATGTCATGTATTCATTGTAAAGGAAGGCGTCCCGCAAACGGGACGGGGCAATTCATGATGCAGGGGGGATAAAACAACTATTGTTGCAGTTGCACAGGTTTAGGCTTCTGTTCAATTCAAATATCATGATCTGCGTTCATTCAGAGAGATCTGGGAACAATTGCGATCGGAAGAACTTCTTACACGCCGGCCCTCTTCGCTGAAATTCTTTTGTTCAACTTATATAGTTGCATTCTTCTGCCAAACCCTTATAATGATGAATAATATCTGCGAACGGGACAGTAGTTTGCCGCAGGCGTTGCCAAGCGAGCCGGGAGGGTGGAAGCCGGTCAACCAGCGTCAAAGGAAGAGGACCCGGGAGATGGCTTTCCGAAACAGCCGCGCGATTGTGCTCATGCACAGCGAATATGCCCATGGCAAGCATTCTTGCTTTGGTCAACAGCATGTCCTTGCTAAGCTTGCTTATTCCAAGCGCCGCTGCACGTAGGTTTGCCCGGCATTGCGCCGTTACCGCACAGAGCGATTTCGAGGCCGTCGGCCCCGAAATAATTAGAGTGGCACCGCGGGTTCAGCCCCGTCTCTTTGACTAGAGACGGGGCTTTTTTGCGTTCTGATACACGTAATGCGCAACATCACGTTCAGGGCCCGAAGTTTACTTTGTATGGTGCGCCGACAACTGCTGGACTCACTTTGTATGCTTTTTCATACAAAACAGCGCTGAGCAGGCAACGCGAAGCACGTTTTGTACGATCCTTCATACAAAACAGCGCTGAGCTGACTATGCCGAGCACATTTTGTACGATCCTTCATACAAAACTGCGCTGAGCTGACTACGTCGAGCCCATTTTGTACGAAAGTCCATACAAATGTGCATTGCAAAAGAAGCAGGCAGAGTTCAGAACATCCACTACCATAAGGAGGTTACAATATGATCAGAGAACAACTTGCGGAGGAGCTGGAAACGAAGCTTCCAATGACACGAGACGAAATCGTCAAACTGCTGGAATATCCGCCAAACCCGGATATGGGCGATGCGGCCCTTCCATGCTTTACGCTGGCCAAAACGATGAAGCAAAGCCCGCAGCACATCGCCATGAAGCTAGCCGAGGAATTAACTCATCCCGATTGGATCGCCGAAGCTGCGGGGCCGTACCTCAATTTCAGGCTGAATCGCCAGAGCTACGCCTCCGCATTGCTAGAGCGCATCCAAAATGGCTCCTTCGGCAAGCCGGATATCGGCAAGGGAGAGCGCGTAATCATCGACATGTCCTCGCCCAACATCGCCAAGCCGTTTGGCATTGGGCACCTGCGGTCCACCATGATCGGAAACGCCTTATACCGCATTTTGCGCGAAACGGGCTACGAAACGATCAGCGTCAATCACTTGGGCGACTGGGGGACCCAATTCGGCAAAATGATTACGGCCTGGCTGCGCTGGGGCGGAGAAACTCCGCAAAACGATAATCCGAAAAACGCCAATGAGGATACCTCCGTTATCAAAAAATATCTGGAGCTTTATGTCCGTTTCCACGATGAGGCACAAAGAAAGCCGGAGCTGGAGGATGAAGCGCGGGAATGGTTCAAACGGCTGGAGCAAGGGGACGAAACGGCGCATAGCCTGTGGCTGGGATTCGTGGATGAAAGCCTTAAGGAGTTCCGCAAGCTGTACGAGCGGCTCGGCGTTTCGTTCGATCATTATCTTGGCGAAAGCTTTTACAATGACAAAATGGAGCCAGTGCTGGAGCAATTGAAGGTAAAAGGGCTGTTGGAGGAAAGCGACGGCGCAATGGTTGTAAGCCTGGAGGAATTCGGCATGCCGCCGTGTATTATGGTCAAATCAAACGGCACCTCCATCTATGCGACGCGCGATCTTGCAACTGCGCTTTACCGCCGCAATGAGATGAAAGCCGATACGCTGCTTTATGTAGTAGGCGGCGAGCAGGCGCTCCATTTCAAGCAGGTTTTCCATGTGCTTGGCAAGATGGGCTTTGAATGGAGCCGTGAGTGCAAGCATATTCCTTTTGGTCTGATGCGTATGGAGGGACAAAAAATGTCTACCCGCAGAGGCAAGGTGCTGTTTCTCGAGGATGTACTCAACGAGGCCGTGGATCGCGCCAGAGAGCTGATTCGGAGCAAAAGCCCCGGCTTGGCGAATGCGGATGCCGTTGCCGAAGCTATAGGTGTAGGCGCCGTCGTGTTTGGCGATTTAAAAAATACACGTACGCTAGACGTTGACTTCTCCTTGCAGGAGGTGCTGAATTTTGATGGCGAAACGGGGCCGTATTTGCAATATACGTACGCACGGACAGCCAGCATCGTCAAAAAAGCCGCTGGCAGCTTCATGAATAAGGAAGCTGACGCTCCCAAACGCGGCTTTGCAGACAATGAAATAGTTGCCGACTTTAGCCTGATGGAAAACCATTTTGCCTGGGATGTGGCGGTTACGCTGGACAAATACGAAGAAGCGCTGGTTCAGGCTGCATCCCGTTACGAGCCGTCCGTGCTGGCGCGTTATTTGCTGGAGCTCGCTCAATCCTTCAACCGCTTTTACCACCATATCAAGGTGCTATCGGGCACTGAAGAGGAGCAGGCAGCCAAAATAAAGCTGGTCCGCGCCGTCGGCCAAACGTTGGGCCGTGGACTAAACCTGCTTGGCTTGCAGACGCCGGAGGAAATCTGACGCTTAGCGAAGCATGCTCAATCGTAAAATCCGGAAGCTGAGGCTTGTTAACAAGAGGTTTTGTCCCAGACCTGCTGGAGCTGATGCTCCAGCAGCCCTTTGTCCTGACGCTACTGTTGCATTGGCTCCAGCAGCCCTTTGTCCAGACACATGGCAACGGACAACGATTTGATCGGCTTGTCGCCAAAGCGGATATGGATGCTGTCATCTCCGACCTCTTCAATGACGCCGCGGCCGAACACGCGGTGGCGGACAGCCGCTCCGGCAATCAGGCCGGAGCGGTCAGTGATGGCATCCGGATTTGCCGATGCCGCTCCTTCCTCTGCTTCTGCCGCGCGGGCGGCGGCGGAGCCGTATTTGACGCCTTTAGGCAAAGCGGCATAAGCCACAGTTGATGCTCCGCTCAGCCCTCTTTTGCCCCCAGAATCAGTTCCGAATTGCAAGGCTGTCCGTTCCGGCTGGACGATATTACGCACCGCCTCCATGAAGGGAGAAGGCGCAGTCCGCTCTCCATCCTTGCTGGAATAAGCGATCATCTCCAGATGATGGCGCGCCCGGGTCATGCCGACATAAAACAGGCGAACGGCCTCCTCCAAAAGCGGCTGACTGCCGTCGGGGCCGCGTTTGCTGTCCTCTGCGCCGGGAATGATGCCGTCAATCAAATCCACCATATAGACCCTGTCGAACTCAAGTCCCTTGGAGCTGTGGAAGGTGGACAGCGTCACGGCATTTTGGCCGCGCCGTCCCTTGGCCATTTTTAAAAGCTGCTCCAGATATTGAAGCCGGGCCGCAAAATCAGCCAGCGTTTCCAGTCCCTCCGCAATATCCTCCAGACTGTTGAGGATGCCAATCAAATAATCCTTGCGAAATCCCAGACGCTCGCACATGCCCTCCAGCGCTTTTTCATAGCCCAAGCGATCACGTATAACCCGAATGGCATGAAGCGGCGGCATCTCCTTCATTTCCTTGAAGATATCCTTACACTCCATCAGCAGCTTTTCCTGATAATCCTTAAGCGCCACAAAACGGACCAGATTGTCGAAGACGGATTCATTATTGTTGATTTCCTTCAAAACCGCCATCTGATGCTTGGAGATATAGCCCTTGAATTTGAGGTGGATGCGCTCCAGCAAATCCGGTCTTTTGTCCGTAAAGGACATTCGCATGAAGTTAAGCACATCCTCGACCACCCAGTGAGAGAAAAATCGGTTATCCGCATCCTTCATATAAAAGGGAATGCCCGCCCTATCCAGCTCGTTCATCAGCATGATGGAGGACGATTGGTTGCGGAACAGCACGGCCGTCTCCGACAGCTTTGTTTCCTTTTGCAATTGCTGGGCCAAATATTTGGCTTGTTTGCGATAGCTGGCAAGCTGCTTGAACACAATGGGGTCCCCATCGCTATTTTCCGTAAACATTTCCTTGGGATAACGGCTCAAATTGCGTTTGATAAAAGCGTTAGCCGGTTCCACGATGGAACGGGACGAGCGGTAATTTTGCTCCATAAACAAAATGACGGCTTCGGGATACACTTCCTTGAAATCGAGCAAATAAGCCGGCTCAGCTCCCCGCCAGCTGTAGATAGACTGATCATCGTCCGCCACTACGCACAAATTGCGATGGCTTCGCGCCAGCTTTTCGATAATGCTGTGCTGCACAAGCGACGTATCTTGGCTTTCGTCGGTCAGCACATAATCGTAGCGCCTCTGGTAACGGCGCAGCATGTCCCCGTTATGCTCAAAAGCGAAATTGGCAATCGTCAGCATATCGTCAAAATCCAGCAGCAGCTCCCGGGCATTGCGATTTTTGTAATCCTCATAAAGCTGTGCAATCGTCTCCGCATGCGGAACTCGGCAGTTACCGGTTGACCATTTATCGCGGGGGAGCATTTTGTTTTTGATATAGCTGATAAAGGTAGACAGCTCCTCCAGTTGATCGTCGGCAAGCTTTTCTCTTGCCGTCTCCTGAAACAAGGCGCGAAGAATGGTCCGTTTATGAACAGGGTTGCCATAGGCATCAAAACCATGTCCAGCCGCAGCTCCTTCACGCTGCGCTTGATTGCCTTCCTCGCTCCCGCCCTCAATGATCCGATAGCCCTTCCCTTCCGCCCGCAAATACTCCCTTGCCACCTCGAAAGCCAAGCTATGGATAGTCGAAAAGTCCACCATCGGCAGTCCGGGGAAAAACCGCCGAAAACGCTCCTTCATATCCTGCGCGGCCGCACGGCTGAACGTCACTGCCTTGATCCGCCCCGCCGCAGCGCCTTTTCCTTCAATTAAATACCCGATTCGCATAATCAAGGTTGTTGTTTTGCCGGAGCCGGGGGAAGCAAGCAGCAGCAGTGGACCATCCGTCGCTTCGACAGCCTGCTGCTGCACATGATTCAGCTCCACGCCCAGCTCCGACCTTTTATGCTCCAAAAATGTTTGTAAAGCCTTCATGCCTTCCCCTTTCGCCAAACAAGCTTGAACAGCTTGAACTCCTTGGAGCCCGTGAATTCCTCGGAGCCCGGACCGAATCTGCTTCATCAGCTTCTGATGCTACTGATGCTTCTGATGCTTCTCTTGCTTCACTTGCATTTATTGCATCACTTGCATCTATCGCTTCTTTTACTTCTATTGCTCCTATAGTACTTAAAGCTTCAACGTTTGCCCCGAGCCTATTTTGACCGCTTCCCCGTCCACGCTAATCCACAGCTCCAGTGCCGAAGGATTATGCACAAGGCTGCCATTTGCTCCAAAACGAAGCTCGGCCAGTCCCTTGCGGTATGCTGCAATCTCCGACATCGTTGCATGCCATACAGGAGGCGCATCCTTGCGCGAGCCAAGCCGTTTGCCCGTCTCCTCCATGAGCTCCCAATTATCGTCATCCTGAAATTCATAGCTATGTCCCCATATAAAAAGCAGCTCCATGTAGCTGAAGTATGGAGTGGATGATAGGAAGGCCTCCGTCTTTTCAGCCATTTCTTTGTGATGGCAGGTAGGATGCCAGCGGAGCAAATCCTCAGGCATATGAAAGCCGCCGTGACTGTTTACGGTGCGGGCATATTCAATGCCAAGGCCGGGCAGCATCGCAACAACCCGATCATCGTAGGTGCCGAACGGATAGCTCATGCCGCGCACAACCTGCCCTGTCAGCTCTTCAAGCGCCGCCCTGTCCTCTATCATTTCTTTTATAATCAATTCGTTTGGCGTCTGCTGTAAAAACGGGTGCGTGACGGAGTGGGCGGAAACCTCGTGGCCCTTAAAAAGCTCCGCAACCTCGCTTTTTTCGATGTAGCCCTCTTTTCCGAATAAGCCGGAGTTTAAATGAAACGTTCCTCTAAGCCCGCAATCGTTCATAATGTCCACCAGCCGGCGATCATGCACCCGTCCGTCGTCGAAGCTGAATACGACCGCTTTGCGCAGCCCTTCCGGAAATAAGTCGAACTTGATTGTTTTTGCTCCCATGTTCTGTCTCCCCTTTATTCATCGCTTTGGTGCAAGTATACCATGAAAGGACGGGCCGATTCGCCCTCCGTTTTCCTGTTCCTTCAAATACCCCATCACCGGTCCGATTGAAAAGGCAAATATGATACAATAAGGGATAAAAGCAACTTACGGCGTTTGGAGGATGGGACGATGTCTCACGAGGAATCTTATACAGCCAGCGAAATTGCCGGGCTGCTCAAAATATCCAAATTAAAGGTTTATGAGCTTATTAAAAAAGGGGAGCTGCCCTCCTATCGCGTCGGAAAGCAAATGAGGGTGGATGCCAGCGACCTGGAAGCGTACAAGCAGCAGGGCAAAACAGGAAGACCCCCGGCTATCGCCTCCCGTGAATCAAATCCTTCAGGCAATGAAGCCCATAGGGTTAGCGGCCCTATTACCAGCGCAGCCGCCTATAACGAAATTGCCTATAACGAAAACATGAATGGCGAAGCCGCAGGCAGCGGTCGCACCAATAGAAGCCTTCAATTGGACAAGGCTTCATTTCAGGGCTTTTTGGAGGATCAACATTTGACGGGCGAGCGTGAAGGCGGCAGAGCCAACGCTTCGCAGCGTTCTTTTGTTCTGTCGGGACAGGATACCAGCCTGGATATTTTGACTCGCCATCTGGAGCAGCGGATGTCCGGCTTGCGCCCCCTGCGCTCCCAATCCAGCAGCATGGACGGCCTGATTTCTCTTTACAAGGGGGAATCGGATGCCGCAAGCGTACATTTGCTGGACGGAGATACCGGAGAATACAATTTGCCCTATGTCCGCAAGCTGTTAACCGGCTTTCGTTATGTGGTCGTTAATGTGATGACGCGAAGCTCCGGCTTCTACGTGGCGCGCAACAATCCTAAAGGGATCAAAACCTGGCATGATCTGACCCAGCCCGGCCTCCGCTTGGCTAATCGCGAACGAGGCTCTGGCGCGCGCGTGCTGCTGGATGAAAAAACGCGCACGCTTGGCATAGCTGCGCATCAGATCGAGGGATACGATAACATTTTTACCAATCATCTCTCCGTTGCCGCTCAGGTTTCATTGGGCGAAGCCGACGTTGGCATCGGAACGGAAAAAGCAGCCTCCGGCATTGAAGGCATCCGGTATATTCCGCTTGTTCAGGAGCGCTATGACCTGGTTATGGTGAAACGGCCTGACAACCTGCCACGCATTCAGGCCATTCTGGATATTTTGGCATCAGAAGCTTTCAAAAAAGAGCTTCAGGCATTGTCCGGCTATGATCTTTCCGCTACGGGCACCGTTTGGCTGGAGGGGTAATCAACACAAATAAGACCATACTATCTGCATGTTGTAAGCGGATATCAGAAAAATGGCTAAAGCCGCCTTCCAGTCTTTACAATTGCGGCAGCGGCTATTATAATAGTGGCTATCGGACTCTATGTCCGGCTTATCGGGGTATGGCGCAGCCTGGTAGCGCGCACCCTTGGGGTGGGTGAGGTCGCACGTTCGAATCGTGTTACTCCGATTTTTTAGTAGTATGTAGTCAATACGAGAAATCGTATTGGGACAGAAAACCATTTCTAATTTGGATTTATCGATCCAATGAGGAGTGGTTTTTTTGTTTTTAAATTCGTTATACTATATCGTGGCCTCTATTAGCAAAAATAGAATTCATTAATAGATTTCATGACAAATTGGGCTATAATTGGACAAGCAATGGAATGGCTTATATGGGCGGTCGGCTACCTCCGATGAAAGGAGGGATGCCTGTGACAGTATATGAAGTATTGGATATCATGCTCCAATTTGGACTATGGATTCTTGCGCTAATTACATTCATTATTACGCTGCTTATATACCTGAACAAAAAGAAATAGACCGCCCTCCGACAAAGTGAACTGTGACCCATAAGAAGGACACTTTGAAAAAAGTGACCCTCTTGTGGGTCATTTGTGTTTTAATCGAGATAATGGGAATGAGGAGTGAGAACATGGGAAAGTTGAAGCGAATCCTAT